>Ga0256833_1000006_pt1 | contig 260399 bp, 269 predicted proteins | sample 356284metaG_FD_190535 | JGI IMG/M metagenome (GOLD analysis project Ga0256833, IMG submission 190535) | Hydrothermal vent microbial communities from Mid Atlantic Ridge, Atlantic Ocean - 356-284 | ecosystem: Environmental > Aquatic > Marine > Hydrothermal vents | place: Atlantic Ocean: Mid... | reverse complement strand
GCTAGAGAAGCTGGTACTGACCTAAGTTCGGATAGTAACTTACCTTTTTCTACGGACATAGATGGAGACACTCGTCCTATTCAATCTAATTGGGATATTGGAGCGGATGAAGGAGCCATCGGAATTTACAGAAGTGTTGCACCCGGAGCTACTTCGGCTTTACAAACAGATAATTCTCATAGTGATACAGTAACTATCTCTAATGGCACAGCTACTTTCTCATCTGCTCTAGCTGACAATATCGGAGTAGGAGATGTTTTAGTTTATGATTCAGACGGAGACAATGATTTAGATTCCAGTGACTCTTTAGCTTTTATTCAAGAAAGAACTGATTCCACTCATTATATTTTACAAACAGATAACGGATCTACTCCTGCAGATTTATCTACTAATGATACTTGGTCAATTTATAGAGCTTATACTAGTTTAGCTAACGCTGAAAATGGAACTCAAAATACTAGCATTCCTATAACTTTTACTGGAGGAAACAGAGATTTAGTAGCTAACAACGAACAATGGAACATTGCTTGTTATGCTAATGGAACCACAGCGGATACTACAGCTGTTAGTATAGTTGGCTGGACCACTGGACCAAATAACTTTCTTAAAATTTATACTCCTGTTAATTCTAATGAAGTAGGAGTAAGTCAAAGACATCATGGCAAGTGGGATGAGGGGAAGTATCGGTTGGAGGTGGAAAATGACCACGCTATTCGTAATTATGAAGGTTTTTTTAGGCTAGAAGGCATTCAAATGTATGAAACTAGTGGAGATATTACACATGATGTTTTCATGCTACATCTTTCTTTCTCAGCTGGGGATGTAGAAACATATATAACTGACAATATATTTAGGGGAGTACATAATAATACTAATTATTGGTTTCAAGCGCATTCTACAGCTTATTTAAGTGCAGATGCTACTGGTAATGTGTATTATTATAACAATCTATTCTATGATTTTAGTGGTACTAAAACGATTTTTTTAGAAATATATTCTTCGGCTAATTTGACAAACTATATATATAATAATACATTTTATAATTGTTCTGATGGGGGTATAGCAATAAGAAGAGTCGCTCAAACTGCTATTGTAAAAAACAATATCGTTCAAAATTGTACTACCGGCTATTCAGGCACCTTTGACTCCTCCTCCGACTACAACATCTCCTCTGATGGTACAGCTCCGGGAAGTCATTCTAAAACCAATGCTACGGTATTATTTATGGATGTAACACACCATGATTTTCATCTTTCTCCCAATGATAGCACTGCTAAAGATGCGGGAATTGATTTATCTAATGATGCTAATTTATCTTTTTTAACTGATATAGACGGAGAAAGCAGAAAGGATCATACTTGGGATATTGGTGCGGATGAAACCTTAAATTCAACTTTAAAAATGAGAGGTCATATTAAATTAAGAGGAGTGAAAATAAGAAATTAGAGCTGGTTTTTGATAAAAATATCAGTTAAACTTAACTTATGTCAGCAATAGTTAAAACACTTAATTTTCAAAAACGAAAAAAACAAAAAATTAATTTCTTTTTGAAAGTGGTAAATTTTTTAATAGGAATTAATATTTTTCTTTTGTTTTTAGTTTGGCCTTTATTTTTTAGAGGAAATACTTGGCAAGGAATTATTTTTGAAAAACAAATTTATTTGTATTTTTGGCTATTGTTTAGTTTGTTTTTATGGTTTTTAAAAATAATTTTAGAAAAAAAGATAGTTTTAAAAATAACTCAATTAGATTATCTTTTGTTTTTAAGCATAATTTTAATCAGTATAAGTAGTTTTTTTTCAGTTGACCAATGGAGAAGTTTTTGGGGAGAGTTTAAAGATCCAGCAGGAAGTTGGGTGAGTATATTGAGCTATATAATAATTTTCTATTTTCTTTTTTATAATTTTAATCTTCAGAGATTAAAATTAGTTTTAAGTGCCATTTTGGTTTCTGGTTTTATTTTAGTAGTAGGAGAATTAAATATTTTTTTACATTTAAATTTTTTTTCAGAAAAAATAAGACAATATTTTTTAAATAATCCTTTCTATTCTCCCGCTAATTTAGGATTATTTTTAGCTAGTTTAAATCTGATTCTTTTAACTGTTATTTTAAAAATAGCTGCTAATAATATTTTAGCTCAGCTTTGGAAAAAATTTATCCTTGCTTTTTTATTGGTATATTTATTATTAGATTTACTAGTAATAACTTTGCTTTATCAATATATTGTAGGGGGAGCGCTTTTACTAGGCAACTTTATTTTCTTTTTATTTTTGTTAGCTAAATTTGTTAAAATTAGAACTAGATGGTTATGGCTTCCCGGAGTAGTTTTTCTTTTCTTTTTACTGCTAAATTTATTAATTGAAAATAAAACATTTGTTAAGATAGATTTTCCTGCAACAATAAATTTAAATCATCAAACATCTTTTCAGATAGCTAAAGAAAGTTTAAAGCATAATTTTTTTCTAGGGAGTGGGCCAGCTACTTATAAATATGCTTTTTCTCTACGGAAACCAAAAGAGTTTAATTTAACTAAATTTTATTCAAAACATTTTTCTAGAGGAGCTGGTTTTCTTGAGGAATCTTTAACGACAATAGGATTTTTGGGAACCATGGTTTGGTTATGGCTTTTATTTTTTAGTCTTGGTTGGCAATTTTATTATCTTTATCAAAGCAAGAATAAAGATAGGATCTATTCTTTAGGAATTTTTTCTGCCTGGCTTGTTTTGTTGGTCAATTTATTTTGGCAAAAAATAGATGGAATAAATTTGTTTGAGGTAACGTTGATAGGAAGTTTAGCCTGGGCAACTATTTTTTATGAATTTGGCCAAGAAAAAGAAAAAGGAGTTTTATTTAATTTTTCTCCAAAAATAAGAGTGATTTTTATTTTTCTATTTTTATTCAGTAGTGGAGGATTAATATATTTATCTGCTCAATTAAACAAAATTTATCAAGCAGATGTGAAAGCTCAAGAAGCTCTTCAACTAGAAAAAAAGGATTTAGAAAAAAGTATTGATTATATGAGTCAAGCCATCAGGCTTAATCAAAGAGAAACTAATTATTATCTTCATTTGGGTCAATATTATATTACTTTAGCTAATCAAGAAGCTCAAAAGGAAAGAGCAGAACAGGATATTAATAAAATTAAAGATAATTTAAATAAAGCCATTGCTATTGTGGTTCAAGCTAAAAATATAGCTGAAAAAGATGTTGCGGTGATAGAATATTTAGCTATGATTTATGAAAATGCAGGTTTTTATGTAACGGACTCTTTAGATTTAGCAGAGAAAAATTATCAAAAAGCTTTGCAATTAGAACCTCATAATCCTCAATATTATTTAAAACTAGGGCAAATAAAATTAGTTCAGGCCAAAAGAAAGAAAAAAGAGCAAGAAAGAAAAGAATTAGCATTAAAAGCGCAAAAATTATTAGAAAAATCCATTGAAGAAAAAAATAATTTGGCAGAATCTTATTATTATCTAGCTTTAACAAATGAGATGTTAGGAAAAATAAATGAAGCCATTAAAACAGAACAAGAAGCTTTAAAAATAGATCCTTATAATAATAGATATTTATTAGCTTTAGGGAGGATGTATCAAAAAAGAAACAAAGAAAATGATAATAAAATAGCGGAACAAATTTATGAAAAAATAATTCAGATAGATGAAAAAAATATAACGGGACATTTTTATTTAGGTGTTTTATTGGAAAAGCGAGGAGAAAAAGAAAAGGCAAAAATTCAATATCAAAAAACTATTCAACTTTTAGAAGAAAGTAACGGGAGAGTGGATATTATTATTAAAATTAAAAAAATGATTTCTAATTTAGATAAGGGAATTAAAAATACTTTAGAAAATATTAATTTATAATAGGAGTTATTGCTATTATAAAATAATTGGTTTAATATTGAATTGATTATAAATAATTATTAAATATAAATATATGATTAAATATTTATGGAAATGGTTAATTATGGCGGTAGCTGTATTAATAACAGCTTATCTTTTACCAGGTGTTAATGTGGTAGGTTTATGGGCGGCTTTTGTGGTGGCGGTAGTTTTAAGTGTGGCAAATACTTTTCTTAAGCCAATTTTAATTATTTTAACTTTGCCAGTTAATATTCTTAGTTTAGGATTGTTTACTTTAGTAATCAATGCTTTCATTGTGATGTTAACAGCTTATTTAGTGCCTGGTTTTAGTGTGGCTTCTTTTTTGTCAGCAGTGTTGTTTAGTATTGTTTTGTCAATGATTAGTTTTGTTTTTTCAGTTATTAAATAAAAATTGAATGCAAAAAATTAGCGGAAAAAAAATTGCTAACAATATTCTTTTTAGTCTTCAAAAAAAAATAAATAATTTAAAAGTTAATCCCGTATTAGCGATTATTTTAGTGGGTGATGACAAAGCTTCTCATTTATATGTTAAATTAAAACAAGAAACTGGAAAAAAAATTGGTTTAGGTTTTAAAGTCTTTTCTTATCCTGATTCTATAACGGAAAAGTTTTTAATACAAAAAATTAAAGAATTAAATAACAAAAAAGAAATAACAGGAATTATAGTTCAGTTACCTTTGCCTTCCAAAATAGATAGAGATAAAATTATTCAAAGTGTCCATCCTTCTAAAGATGCTGATGGTTTTCATCCAGAAAATATTGAGAAATTTTTGAAGGGTAAAGAAATTATAGAACCTGTTTTTCCTTCTGCTATTAGGCGGTTAATTAATGAGGCGGAAAGAAAAAAGTGTTGGAAAAAAACAGATTTATTTCAAAGAAAAGCGCTTATAATAAGTCAATCACTTTCTTTTTTTCGGATTATGAAAGCTAGTTTGCAAAAAAGAAACTGGAAAAACATTCGTTTAATTAAATGTCAGGAGTGGTTGAAAAATAAAAAGAGATTTAGAAAAGAAATGAAAAAGGCGCATTTAATTATAACAGCTTGCGGAAAAGAGAACCTTTTTCAAGCTAATGATTTAAGAAAAGAGGAAGTAATGGTGGTGGATGGAGGGATTATTAAGAAAGGGAAGAAAGTGAAAGGAGATTTTTTTTCTTTCAAATTAGAAAATAATTTAGGATGTTATTCTCCTGTTCCTCAAGGAGTGGGTCCGGTAACAGTGGCTTGTCTGTTAAAAAATGTAGTGGAATTAGCTCAAAATCAAATTAGGGAAAATAATTAATAGTAAAAGATTATTTTATTTTCTTTTAGTTACAGCTAAAAAAGTAGTAAAATTAAATTTTAAATCTTGAATGTTTTCTTCTAAAATATCTAAATGATAAAGCTGAGCGGCGTTCCGAGAAGCAATTACAGCATAATTAGGACTAATCTTTTTTTGAGAAAGCGCTTCAGCGGCAGCGGCGGTATCTTCCCATTCTTTTAATTCAATATCAGGCCATTTTCTTTTAAGATACATACGGCATTGTTTTAAGGCTTGAGGATGAGAAACAATAGCGGAAATTTTTTGAGGAAGGGTTTGAGGAAGCGCTATTAAGCAGTGGCTAATATCAATTTCAAAAAATTTTTTAATTTGAAAATTGTATTGTGACATAGCTTCTACGGCTTCATAAACAATTCCTCCGTTAGAATTTTCAATAGGAAAAATTCCCCAATCAATCTTATTTTGATTAAGAGATTTTAAAACATTTTTGACCGTAGTGAGATAAACTAGTTGATAATTAGTTATATTTTCTTTTTGACAATAATAATGAGAAGCTTCCTCTGAAAAACTTCCCTTTTTTCCCGATAAACCGATTCTAATTTTTTTCATAGTTTTAGATTAACTAGCGGAAGCGGAGGGATTTGAACCCCCGGAACCCGTGAAGGTTCTCCGGTTTTCAAGACCGGTGCATTCAACCACTCTGCCACGCTTCCTTTTTATAACTAATAAATTCTTTGAAAATTTATTAGTGCCCGGAGAGAGACTCGAACTCTCATGATGTTGCCATCACTGGATTTTGAGTCCAGCGCGTCTACCAATTCCGCCATCCGGGCTTTAGAAATCTTTTATTTTTTTAAAAAACATTATATACTGATTTATATAATAAAGACAAGTGAATTATGGCAAAAATTATTTCTCTCGTCAACCAAAAGGGAGGAGTGGGTAAAACTACTTCTACTATTAATCTAGTTACTTATTTAGCCGAGGCAGGAAAAAAGGTGCTTTTGGTGGATTTAGATCCTCAAGGCAATGCTTCCTCTGGTTTAGGTGTAGATATTAGAAATTTAGAAAAGGGATTATACGAAGCCATGATATCTGGAGAACATCCTCGCAATATTATTATGACTAGTAAAAAAGTAGCTTATGACATAATACCCTCTTCTCAAGATTTAGCTGGAGCAGAAATTGAAATGATTCATATGGAACACAGGGAATTTCGTCTTTATGAAGTTCTACGTCAAGTGCGTTCTGAATATGATTATATTTTAATTGATAGTCCTCCTAGTTTAGGATTATTAACTTTAAATGGTTTGGTGGCTAGTGATGAAATTATTGTTCCTGTGCAAACAGAATATTATGCTTTAGAAGGATTAAGTCAATTATTAGAAACAATTGATTTGGTCAGAGAAAATTTGCAACCAAACTTAAAAGTTATGGGAGCTTTATTGACTTTATTTGATAGAAGAAATCGTTTAGCGCGTCAAGTAGTAAATGAAGTAAGAAAACATTTTCCAGGATATGTTTTTGAAGTAGTGATTCCTCGTTCTGTGCGTTTAGCTGAAGCGCCTAGTTTTGGTAAATCTATTTTACACTTTGACGCTTTTTCTAAAGGAGCGCGCGCTTATAAAAATTTAGTAAGAGAAATTTTAGAATTAGAAAGAGAAAACAGAAAACGTAATTTTTAAAATTATTAGTTATGTTTAAAGAAATTAATTTGTATACTGACGGAGGAGCGCGAGGTAATCCCGGTCCAGCGGGAGCAGGAATTTGGATTGAAACTTTACAAAAAAAATATAGCCAATTTTTAGGAGAAAATAAAACTAATAATGAAGCCGAATATGAAGCTCTAATTTTAGGATTAAAAAAGATTAAAAGCCTTTTGGGAAAAAAGCAGGCCAAGGAGACAAAAGTAAAATGTTTTTTAGATAGTGAATTAGTAGTAAAACAACTTAATCATCAATATAAGTTAAAAGAAAAACGTATTCAGCAATATTTTTTAGAAATATGGAATTTAGGATTAGATTTTAAACAATTAATTTTTCAACATATTCCTAGAGAAAAAAATAAAATAGCTGATCAACTAGTGAATCAAGCTTTAGATAAGGAAAAAAGTAAATTATTTTAATAGAAATTTAGAAAATATGAAAATAATTAAAGACAAAAAAAGAATAGATGAAATTTTAGAAAGAGGTGTTATTGCGGAAATTTTACCAGATAAGAAACAATTAAGGAACAAATTATTAAGTGGAGAGCGATTAAGTTTTTATTTAGGCGCTGATCCTACTGCGCCAGCTTTACACTTAGGTCATGCACAAAATTTAATGTTATTGGAAGATTTGCGTAAATTAGGTCATAAGGTAATTTTTCTTATAGGTGATTTTACGGGTATGATAGGAGATCCAACGGATAAAAGCGCTACTCGACAAAAATTATCTTCAGAAAAAGTAAAAGAAAATTTTTCCGATTGGAAAAATCAAATTAAAAATATTCTTAATTTTGATGACAAGGAAAACCCTGTGGAAATTCGTTTTAATTCAGAATGGTTAGGAAAATTATCTTTTGCAGAAATATTAGAATTAGCTTCTAATTTCACAGTGCAACAAATGCTAGAAAGAGATATGTTTGAAAAAAGAATTAAGAATCAAAAACCTGTCTATCTGCATGAGTTTTTATATCCTTTAATGCAGGGTTATGATAGTGTTGTTTTAGATGTGGATGCAGAATTGTGTGGCACGGATCAAATTTTTAATGCTTTAGCAGGAAGAACATTAATGCAAAAATTAAAGAAAAAAGAAAAATTTATCATAGCTACAAATTTAATTGCTGATGAAAAAACAGGCGAATTAATGTCTAAATCTAATGGAACAGGAGTGTTTTTAAATTTATCTCCCAATGATTTATTTGGAGCGATTATGGCGCAATCAGATGGAATGATTAAACCATTATTAATAGGATGCACAAGAATTTCTTTAAAAGAAATAAAAGAAATATTGCAATTAAAAAATCCTCGGGATGCTAAAATTAGACTAGCTAAAGAAATAGTAAAGATTTTCCATGGAAAAGAATTAGCTCAAAAAGCGGAACAATATTTTATTGCTACTTTTTCTAAAAAACAATTGCCTTCACAAATAGACCTTTTTTCAATTAACGAAACGCAGATTAAATTAATTGATTTTTTAGTTAAAGCTCATTTAGCTCAAAGTAAAAGTGAAGCGCGAAGAAAAATAGAGCAAGGAGGAGTAAAAATTAATCAGAAAAAAGTAACCCAGTTTGACTTTATTTTAACTCAAAAAAATAATCAAAAAGATGTAATTCAAGTGGGGAAAAAGAATTTTAAAAAAATATTTTTTGGTAAAAATTAATCTTAAGGTATAAAGAATGAAAAAAAATTATATATATCTTTTTTTGTTTTTATTAATAGGATTAATAAGCGGGCTATTTTTTTTAGAATATTATAATAAAAATTATGCAAAGAAAAAAATAGTTACGCGATATTCTTATTTAAAAACAGAGCAAGAAAAAAAAGAAAATAATCAGCAAACTTCAGAGAAACAAGAAAAGTCAGCTTCTAACAATAAAGATAAACAATCTTTAAAACTTATAGAAAAAAAATTATTATCTCCTGAAGATGGAAAAATATATTGGGGAGCTTTTCCAGATTTTGGTGGTCCAGAGGATAAGGTTAGTAAAAAAAGAATTGAGCAGTTTAATAAACTAGTAGGAAAAAATATTGCCTGGGCCTATTTTTCTAATAATTGGGGAAGAGATGGGATAAAATTTCCTCTGCAAAAGGTAGAAATAATTTATTCTAGCGGAGCAGTTCCTTTCGTAAGAATGATGCCACGTAAGTATTTTGATACAGCTTATGATAAAACTTTTAGTTTGCAAAAAATTATTGAAGGAAAATTTGATAAAGAATTGCATAAATATGCGCAAGATGTAAAAAATTTTCAAAAACCAATTTTAATTGATTTTGGAGTGGAAATGAATGGAGATTGGTTTCCTTGGGGCGGAGCGTTGAATGGAGGAGCTGTTAAAACAAAATATGGAGATCCTCAGAAAGCAGATGGTCCAGAAAGATTTGTAGATGCTTATCGTCACATTATAAATATTTTTCGTTTTGAAAAAGTAAATAATGTAACCTGGTTTTTTCATCCAGATATATATTCTTATCCAGAGCATAGAAAATGGAATGATCCAAAGTATTTTTATCCCGGAGATGATTATATAGACTGGATAGGAATAAGTGTTTATGGCCCTCAAACGCCAGCAGAAGATTATTGGGATACTTTTAGTAAAATTATGAAAGAACGTCAAAATAAGATTTTAGAAATTAGTCAGAAAAAACCAATAGCTCTTCTAGAGTTTGGTGTAACTGATCATCATCCTTTAGGAAAAAAAAGCCAATGGTTAAAAGGAGCTTTTGCTTATATTTTAAATCAGGATTCTCTTTTGCAATTTAAAGCCATTTCTTATTGGCATGAAAACTGGGAAGAAGACGATGATTTATGGGCTACTTTAAGACTAGATTCTTCATCTACTTCATTGAATACTTTTAAAAATTTAATTAGTAATGAAAAATTTATTTCTACGTTAAAATTTTCTAATTAACTTTTAATGGTAAATTCAATGAAAATAAATGATTTTTCTTATGGAATTATTGCCATTAGAAAAAGCACAAGTAATAACTGGTTATTTTTGTTAGTGCAACACAATGAAGGTCACTGGGGTTTTCCCAAAGGACACAAAGATAAAAAAGAAAGTGATGAAGAAACTGCTCTAAGAGAGTTTCAAGAAGAAACAGGAATTAATGAAGTCGTTATTTTTTCTTATCTTTTTTGGGAAGAGGAATATGACTTTGAGAAAAATAAAAAAATCTTTCATAAAAAAGTAAAATATTTTTTAGGAAAAACCGATATAGAGAAGGTAAGAATACAAACTAAAGAATTAAAAAATTATAAGTGGACGAATTATAAAGAAGCTTTAAAACTGCTTACTTATTCTCAATCACGCGATATTTTAAGGCAGGTTAAAAAAATTATATATCAGGAGTAAAAATTTAAATTTGTAATGCGAGTTAATTGAGCTGATTTTATTTTTTTAATTACTTATGTTAAGATGAAAAAAATAATATCATTATGTTTTTCCATCTTTTTTCTTTTTTTTACGCTTTAATATATTTTTTTGCATTAGAGATAATTGTTTTTTATCCACATTGTTTTTTTTATGTATCTGGAGGAGTGGCTTTTATTGTTTGGTTAGCAGCTAAAAAAGTAGCTTATAGAAAAAGTTCTTTTTTGGTGCCTTTAATTTTCGCTTGGTCGGCTATGACACTGTTGTTTTTAATAGATAATTTTCAACAGGAACAAATTTTTATTGGGATTAGTTCTTTTTTGTTTTATTTGTTTTTTTTAGGAATGTATCGTTTAAAAAGTTACTTAAAAGATAAAACAGCGCAAGGTTTATTGGCGGCTACTAGTTTAGCAGGGTTATTTCTTTTTTATTCAGCTGGATGGGGAATCTATCTCAATTTTTTAATTCCATTGTGGATTATGATTTTAGTTTATAGTTTAATTACTTTTCTTTTTTCTTATTATTATCTTTGTTTAATAGATTGGGGTAAGAAAAGAAAATGTGTTTTATTTAGTTTAATTTTATCATTAGGAATAGCGGAAATGGTTTGGGGAGTGAATTTTTGGCCATTTGGTTATTTAAGTACAGGAGTAATTCTTTTAATTATTTATTTTCTTCTCTGGGATATTATTCAAAATTTTTTAAAAGGAGAGTTCACTTATAAACGCACTTACTTTACTTTTCTCTTGTTTACTTTTTTAATTGGAATTATACTTTATACTACTAAGTGGTTGCCGTTTTAATTTTTTAGATAATTTTTTATGCAATTAAAAAGTCATTATCCTTCTAAAACAATTTATATTATTGGAATTGAAGGTGCGGGAACTTCTGCTTTAGCACGTCTTTATGTAGATTTAGGTTATCAGGTATTAGGCTCTGATGAAGGAGATCATTTTTATAATGATGTTTTACAAGAGAAAAATATCAATGTTTTTTCTCATTATCAAGCCAAAAATTTACCTCTCAAGTTAGACTGGATAGTTTATTCAACTTCTATAAAAAAAGACAATCCTGAATATCAAGAAGCGCAGAAAAGAAAAATTAAAATGTTGAGTTATCCAGAAGCGGTAGCTAACTTATTTAATCAAAAATTAGGATTAGCTGTTTGTGGAACGCACGGAAAAACAACTACTACTGCTTTTTTAGCGCATATTTTTAAAACAGCTAATAAAAATCCGCAAGCTCTTGTAGGAAGTAAAGTTTTAAATTGGGGTAGTAATAGTTTAACGGGGAAGGGAGAATATTTTATATTTGAAGCTGATGAATATCAAAATAAATTAAAATATTATAATCCTTACGCTGTTATTTTAACTAGTTTAGATTGGGATCATCCTGATTTTTATCCTAATTTTGATATGTATCAACAGGTTTTTATTGACTTTATTAACAAGGTTTCTCTTACAGGTTGGGTAGTTTATAATAATGATGATAGTAATGTGATTGAAGTTATCAAAAAAAGTGTTTTAAAGAATAATTTGATTAGTTATGGTTTTCATTCAGAAAGTGATTATCAAATAATTAATAGAAAAGTAATTCAATCAGATGAAGAAAATAAATGGGGAGAATCTTTTCAAGTGATTAATTCTGAAAAAAATTGGAAAGCAGACTTTAAATTAAATTTAATTGGAAGACATAATATTTTAAATGCTACGAGTGCCATTGTTTTAGCTGTGAAATTAGGTATTAATATATCAGTTATTCAAAAAGCCTTAAGAGATTTTCAAGGAACGGTAAGACGATTTGAATATAAAGGTAATTATAAAAGAGCTATTATTATTGATGATTATGCTCATCATCCAGAGGAAATAAGGGCTACTATTAAAACTGCTCGTGAAATTTTTCCTCAAAAAAGTATCTATGTTTTTTTTCATCCGCATTCCTTTTCTCGCACGCAAGCCTTATTGGATGATTTTGCACAAAGTTTAAGTTTAGCTGATAAAATTTATATTTTAGATATTTATGGAAGTGTTAGAGAAAAAGAAGGAGAAGTTTCCTCTAATAATATAGTTAGTTTAATTAATAAATATCAAAAAGAAAAAGCTTATATGGTTGGTAATCTTACCATGGCGCAAAAAAAGTTAGAAGAAATAGCTTCTCCCTCTCAAGTTATTATAACTATGGGAGCAGGAGATGTTTGGAAAATTGTACCCCAAAATAGAAAAGGTAAGTTTAAAAATAATTTTTTTAAATATGTCAAAAAGTATTATCACTAATTCTTTTCAAGAAACACAAAAGCAAGGGGAGTTACTAGCTAAAGAATTAAAAGGAGGAGAAATAATTTGTTTAGAAGGAGAATTGGGAGCTGGAAAAACTACTTTTACACAAGGAATTTTAAAAGAGTTGCAAGTAAAAGGTCCTTATATTAGTCCTACTTTTTTAATTATGAAAAATTATCCTATTACAAAAAAACAAAAATTTAACATTTATCATATAGATGCTTACAGGGTAAAATCTCAAGACATTTTAAGTTTAGGTTGGAAAGAAATAAGTAAGGATAACAACAATATTTTGATTATAGAATGGCCAGAAAGAATTAAAGATATTTTGCCTCAAGAAGTTTTTTGGATAAAATTAAAATGGATAGATGATGAAAAAAGATTGATTCAATTTTTTTAGATTGTAAATTATATTTATATTATGGATTTTTTTCTTTTTACTACTAAAACAGCGATTAAAAACTTATTAGCTAATAAGCTACGTTCTTTTTTAACTATTTTGGGAATTATTATTGGTGTAGCCTCGGTAATTATTATTTTTGCTATTGGTCGTTCTGCGCAAGAACTTATTCTTGATCAAGTGAGAGGGATAGGTTCTAATTTAATAGCTATTATTCCTGGTGCTTCTGATGAAAAAGGGCCTCCTGCTCCAGCTATGGGAATTTCTATTACGACACTTAAATATGATGATCTGTTAGCTTTAAAAAGAAAAAGCAATGTGCCAGAGGTTGTAGATGGCGCTGGATATGTGATGGGAACTGTAACGGCAGAGTGGAGAAAGGAAAGTCTCAATGCTTCTTTAACAGGCACTACAGCTAGTTATTTAAATGTAGAAAATGCTCAATTAGCTTATGGTAAGTTTTTTCAACCTCAAGATGACACTAATTTTTCTAGAATAGCTGTGTTAGGTAGTCAGGTGGCTCAAGATCTTTTTGGTTATGATATCAATAATCAACAAATGAAAAATGTTTTAGGCAGAAAAATAAAAATAAATGGAAAAAAGTTTTTAGTAATCGGAATATTAGCTAAAAGAGGTTCTGTTGCCTTTGGTTTTTCTAGTCAAGATGATACGATTTTTATTCCTTTAAAAACGGCCCAAAAAATTATTTTAGGTATTAATCATCTGGGATTTATTAGATTAAGAATAAAAGATGAATCAATGATAGCAAGCGCTAAAGATCATATTAAAAAAACCTTACGTTTTTGTCATCATATAGATAATTCTAGCGATGATGATTTTAGTGTGCGTGATCAGACTTCTACTTTGGAAATGATAGGAACTATTACGGATGTTTTGAGGTATTTTTTATTAGCAGTGGGCAGTATTGCTTTATTGGTAGGAGGAGTGGGAATTATGAATATAATGCTTATTTCTGTTAATCAGAGAATTAGAGAGATAGGATTAAGAAAAGCTATTGGTGCTCGTAATTCTGATGTCATTATTCAATTTCTTTTAGAATCTGTTAGCATTGCTTTAGTAGGGGGAATACTTGGTATTATTTTAGGTCTGTTAACTGCCTTAATATTTTCTTTAGTTATTGAACATTTAGGTTATCATTGGCCATTTTTAATTTCTAACTGGTCTATTTTTATTGCTTTAATAGTTTCTTTTATGGTGGGAATTGTTTTTGGAGTTTATCCAGCGCGTAAAGCAGCGCAAATTAGTCCTATGGAAGCATTAAGATATGAATAAAATTTATGTTTTTAGCCATTAATTTAGCTTTAAAAAGTTTATATAGAAATAAAACGAGAACAATTCTCTCTCTTTTAGGAATTATTGTAGGTGTGATGTCTATAATTTTAATTTTATCTTTAGGAGAAGGGGTAAAGATATTTATTATCAATCAAATAAAATCCTTTGGAAGTGATATTATTGAAATAGAAGTTAAAACTCCTAAAACCAAAAAAATGTCTATAAAAAATATTTCAGGAATTGTCGGAGGAGCTCCAGTGACTACTTTAAAATTAAAAGACTTAGAAAAAGTAGCTCAGTTGGATAATTTAGGAAGTTGGTATGGTATGATAATGACACAAAAAATTACTAGTTATCATAATAAAAATAAACAGGCTATTATTTCTGGTGTGACTGCAGGAAAATTAGAAGCTGATCCTCAAATGAAAATTGAACGAGGAAGAATGTTTACGGAAAGAGAGGATAGAGGATTAGCTAATGTGGCTGTTTTAGGATATGAGATAAATAAATATTTTTTCCCTCATCAGGATGCTATTGGTCAAAAAATAAAAATAGGAGGAAAATCTTTTCGTATCGTGGGTGTTTTAAAAAAACGAGGAGTGACTGGTTTTTTGAATTTAGATAATAATATTTATATTCCTTTAAGAACCTTACAGAAAAAAATAATGGGAATAAACTACGTAATGTTTGCTATTTTTAAGGTAAAAAATATGCAACAATTAGATTTAACGGTTCAGAAGGTTATTACTATTTTAAGGCATCAGCATCATATTAAAGATCCTGATGACGATGATTTTTCAGTGAATACTGTGAAAGAAATGGAAAAAATTCTAGATAATGTTTTTGCAGTAATAAATATTTTATTGTTAGTGTTAGCCTCAGTCTCTTTAGTGGTAGGAGGAGTAGGGATTATGAATATAATGTATGTTTCTGTGGAGGAACGAACTCAAGAAATTGGATTACGAAAATCAATTGGAGCTACAAATAGCGATATTCTTCAACAATTCATAGGAGAATCAGTAGTGCTAACCCTTTTAGGCGCAATTGTTGGAGTTGCAATAAGTTTCATTGTAGCTATGTTAGCTACTTGGTTAGCGCAGAAAAATGGTTATTTGATTGAATTTTATTTAAGTATGAAGGGCATTTTATTAGCTGTAGGATTTTCTTTATTGGTGGGTTTACTCTTTGGTTATTATCCTGCCCGTCAAGCTTCTAAATTGATGCCAGCTCAAGCCTTGAAAAAAGAAGAATAGTTAGTAAATTTTTTAAGAAATAAAAAGAATCTTTTGTCAATATTGCATTATTTGTTGATAATACTATATTAAGTTATAATAAGCATAAAAGAAAATAATTCATAATTGAAAAAATATGTCACTAAAAAAAATATTGAAAAAAATTTCTTTTAATATGGTCTTAATATTTATTTTAGGATTATTACTAGGGATTTTTTTTAAAACACAAGCTTTGCGCACAATAACAATTGGATTTGATGATAGAAAAGTTGTGGGAGGAAAACATCAATATGACTTACAGAATATGATAAACAAAGAGAGAGCGAAAGAAAAAGAAATTTTAAAAAAACAGGAGGAGCAAATGAAAAAATTAGAAGAATCTCAAAAAAATGTTAATTCAGAGAATAGATAAGAAACTAAAGAAGAGAATAATAAGGAGAAAAAAGAATAAAATAAATATAATAAAAAATTAAAATATAAATAATTATAAAAATAATTCAATAAATATTAATTTAAAAAACTATGATGGAAGAAAATCAATATAATGAAGATAAAAGTTTTTCTTCAGAAGAAAATAAATCGGAAAAAACAAGAGAAGAAAAAAATAAATCTTTAAATCAAAAAAGATCTCAAGCAGAAAAAATAAAAAATTTAATTTCAATTATAATTCTTCTTACAGGATTGTTTATAGGAAGCCTTTTTGTGGATGTTAGTCAACTTATTCAAGGGGGAGGTGTTTCTCAAAAAATACTTAACAATAAAGATGTTTTTGAATTGAACGGTAAAACCTGGGTAGCTTATACAGATCCGATTATAAAATTAAAAGTAATTAATGATGACAAATGTGAGAACTGTAAACCAGATCAAATTTTATTAAGCTTACGTAAAGTTATTCCAACTATTTTATTGGAAAAGGTGAATTATGATTCTGACAAGGGAAAGGAATTAATAAAGAAATTTAATATTAAAACTCTTCCTGCTTTTGTATTTGATTCTAAAGTCAAAGACACTGATTTTTATTTACAGGCTAAACCAGTAATGGACGAAAAAGATAACTGGATATTTTTAAATGGAAGCAAAGCAGGTATTCCAGCTGGGAAATATATCAATTCTCCTAAGGTAGAAGATAAAAATATTGTGGCTGGCAAAAAAGATGCTCAAATTACTTTAGTAGAATTTTCTGATTTTCAATGTCCTTATTGCAAAGTTTTGCATCCAGTAATTGAAAAAATATTACAGGATGATAAATATAAGGATAAAGTTAACTTAGCTTTTAAATATTTTCCTTTAGAAAATATTCATCCAATGGCTATGAAAGCAGCTTTAGCCGCTAGTTGTGCACAAGAGCAAGGAAAATTTATGCCTTTTGCAGATAAATTATTTGAAAATCAGAAGGAATGGACTCAAAAAAACGGGGAATATAAATTTAAAGTTTATGCGCGTCAGGTAGGATTGGATGTAAATAAATTCAATCAATGTTATAAGGACAAAAAACACGAAAAAGAAATAAAAGCTGATATGGAAGAAGCTAAGAACATTGGTATCAGTGGAACCCCAACCTTATTCATAGGAGATACTTATCAAGGTGGAGGAGTTGACGAAGAATCAATTAAAAAAACCTTGGATAAGAAATTGGAAAATAAATAAATATTTTTACAATAAAACTAAAAAAGCTACTCTAATCAATTAGATAGCTTTTTTAATTTTTGGATTATGATACAATAATTAATTATTTTTCTTGCTATTTTTAAAAAAATAAGTTAGTATTATTTAAATTAAAAGTTCTTTCAGATTTAAAAACAAAAAGGAGGATGAGATGAATTCAATAAAAGAAGCGAATTGGTTTGACAAGATTGTAGCTATGAGTATTTTTACTTTTTTTATTTTTCCTGTTTTATTATTAATTTTATTTTTTGCTTTTTTAATAAATTTAATATTTATTTTGTTTTTAAAAAATAAATATTCTTTTTGTCCTTACTGTGGACAAGTAATTAAAAAAGAAAAAAATAAGTTATTAGTTTGTTCTCAGTGTGAATGGGAGGAAAAAAACTCTTTTTCTTTTGTTGATGTTATGAAAGAATAGATATATTATTTATAACTCAAACAACACTTCATTTTTATTCTGAAGTGTTTTTTATTTTTTTGTTTTTAAAATAATATTAAATAAAAGTATTTTACATTGAAAAAAGATTAGATAATTGTTATATTTAAATAAATAATTAAATAATATATTTATGTTTGAAAAGGCATTAGAATTTTCTAAACCAAAAGCGGGAAAATTAGTGGAACATTTAGAAAAAGAACAAGATGCTATTATAGCTTGTTTGAATTGTTTGGATGAAGAAAAAAAGATTCTTCAACAATTTGAAAAAAAGCAAGCATTATTTTTAGATTATGAATTATCTCAGGAAGAAATGAAATTAAGAAATATTTTAGGGAAAGAAAAATATTTTTTAATTTCTCCAGTAGATCAATCTGATAAATATTCAAGAGATTTTAATGTTTGTTATGGTTTAGTTGTGGTAGGAAGAGAGAAGGATTCTAATAAAAATATTTCTTTTATGACGCATCAAGTTCCTTCTTCTTTATATGATGAAGAAGTGCAACAAGAAATAGAAAGTAAAATAAAAGAAATTCAAACTAGAAGCCAAAAAGGAAGTGTGGATGCTGTTATTTTTGGAGGAGCTACAAATTATTCTGAAGATAAAGAATTTAGAAATATGTTAGAAAAAGATTATAAAAAAGATATAAAATATTTCAGCGATTTTCTCAAAGAGCAGTTGAGTTTTTCTCCTATTGTAATTAGTCATCAAAATCAGATTATGTCAGAAAGAAAAGATGAAGGAGAATTATATCAACATATTTATTTTGACAATTCAAAAAGAAAATTATATATTTTTAAATCTCAAAATAGTTTAGATTTTAATAAAAAACCATATCGTTTTTAAAATATATGAAAGGAATAATTTTAGCCGGAGGAAATGCCACTCGCCTTTATCCTAATACAGCGCAAATTTCTAAACAATTATTGCCAGTTTATAAAGCGCCAATGATTTTTTATCCTTTAAATATTTTAATTAGGGCCAGTATAAAAGAAATTTTAATTATAGTTTCCCCAGAACATAGTGGAAAATTTATTAATCTTTTGGATCCACTTTTTCATAGTTATGGTATTAAAATTTTTTCTAAAATACAAGAAAAACCAAGAGGAATTTCAGAAGCTTTTATTTTGGCTGAACCTTTTATTAACAATGAAAATGTAACGTTAATATTAGGTGATAATATTTTTCAAGATGTTAATACTCTTGTAGGAAATATTAAAAATTTTCAAGAAGGCGCTCATATTTTTTTAAAAAAAGTTTCGCAACCTCAACGTTTTGGGGTAGCTGAAATAAAAAAAGGAATAATTTACAATATCAAAGAAAAACCACGCAGGCCAAAAAGCAATTGGGCTATTACAGGAGCTTATATTTATGACAATCAAGTGGTTAATTTGGCTAAGAAATTAAAACCATCTACTAGAGGAGAATTAGAAATAACTGATTTGCATAATTTTTATTTAAAACAAAAACAATTAAGATATAGCTATTTAAAAGGATCTTGGCTAGATGCAGGAACGATGGATTCTTATCTAGATGCTTGTTTGATTGCGCGTCGTAAAAAATTATACGATAAATTTGATCCAATTATTTTGAAAGCAATTAAAAAAGGAGAAGAGCGGTTTAAAAAACAAGCGCAAAAGATGTTAGAATAATTTTTATAAAGTAGTATCTTTTGAAGATGAAGGCAAGGGACAAGAATTATCCTTCATATTCATAATCAAAGCTTTTAATTTATAAGGATTAGGAACTTTACGGAAGTGAAAACGATTTTTTGTTCCAGCTGTTTGAATATAAACATTGCCAAAGTTTAAAACAGTAGGAATTAAACCTTCTACTTCTGTGGTAACATCTTGAATGTTAGAAAACTTTAATTCACTTACTTGACGGATAAAAAGTCCTCGTTGTTCAATATTGACAATGCGTTCACTAGTTATAATCCAAACATCAAAATAATAATCAATCCAAATAATAAAAGCTGTTGTCCAAATAAGCAGAGCAAAAAGACTTTGTAAGAAAGGAATGATATAAGGATTATTATTGGAATTCCAAAAAGTAAATATTATTTCTGAATTGTTCAATTGTAAAAAAAAGGGAAAACTAACAACTAAAACAATTCCAAAAATGATAAATATATATTGTTGCAAGATATTAAACCAGTGACGACGCACAATCTTAATAATGTGTTCTTGGTTATGTTGTCCTTCAAAATGAAAATTTTTTAGCAAATTATACATCTTTTTTGTTTACTTTAGGTTTATAATAGCATAAAATTAAAAAAGAATAAACTTTAAAATAAATTTATGTATATTCCAAAATGGAAAACAGAAAAAAAGTTAAAAGATAATGATAAACAAAAAATAGTTGGAATAGATGAAGCAGGAAGAGGTCCTTTAGCTGGACCAGTGGTGGCTAGCGCAGTTATGTTAAAAGAAAAAATTAGTTTTCAGGAAAAATATCTGGATGAATATCATAATTTAATTAGGGATTCTAAAACACTGAGTGTCCTACAAAGAAAAAAAGCTTTTCAATTTATTCAAAAAAATTTTTTTGTTGGCGTGGGTATTATTAGTCAAAAAACTATTGACAGAATTAATATTTTAGAAGCTACTTATCTGGCTATGAAAAGTGCCTTAACTCAATTAAAAAGGCAAATGCAAAAATGCGAAGTGTTGATTTTAGTTGATGGCAATCAGATAATTCCTAATCTCTCTTTAAAACAAAAGGCCATTAAAAATGGAGATAAAAAAATAAAGTCTATTGCAGCTGCTTCTATTGTAGCTAAGGTTACTAGAGATAAAATAATGCAAAAATATGCCTTACAATATCCTCAATATAATTTTGATAAACATAAAGGTTATGGAACTAAATTGCATTTAGAAGCGCTTCAAAAATATGGACCTACTCCTTTACATCGTTATTCTTTTCGTCCAATCAAAAAAATAAAAAAGGCAAGCAAGTATAAATAGATTAAAAATTAAATTATTGCTATAATAGTTTATATTAACTTTTTGATATTTTTTATCTTACTTATATAAAATATGAACAAAACACATACCTTAATTATTTCTGATCTTCATTTAGGTTCTAAGGTTAGTCGCGCTCAAACATTGTCCAAGTTTTTAAAAAATTTTGAATTTAAAAAATTAATTTTATTAGGAGATGTTTTTGAGAGTTTAAATTTTAATACTTTAAATAAAAATGACTGGGAATTACTAATGTATTTTAGTGAGCTAGCTAAAAAGAGAAAAGTGCGTTGGATAGTGGGTAATCATGACAAGGGATTAACTGATTTTTTTTCTAGCTTAACTAATATTAAGATTTATAATCAATATGTATGGAATTATGCTGGAATAAAATATTTAGCTATTCATGGGCATCAGTTTGATAGTTTTTTGATTCATAATCCAGTCTTAGGTATTATGGCTAATAAAATTTATAAATTTATTCAAATGATTGATTTTGCAGATAAAAGAATTAGCCGTTTTATTAAACAAAAAAGTAAAGGATGGCTAAAAGTATCTAATCAGGTGGCAGAAGGGGCCATGTTATATGGTAAAGTTAAAGGAGCTGATGTAGTTTTTTGTGGTCATACGCATAAATCTATGCAAATTATAAAAAAGAATATTCAATATTATAATTCCGGTTGTTGGACAGATATACCATCTACTTATATTACTGTGGACAAATTAAATATTCAAATACATAAGTATTATAATTAAATTTTCCATATCAAATTTATATAAAAATTATCTTAATAAAAAATTATGCTAAAAAATATTTTCTTTATTTTTTTTAAAAAGCAATTTAGTTTTTATTTAAATATTTTATTGATATTTTTTGTTTTTTTGCAATATATTTTAATACAAAACGTTAATGCTCAAAGCGATGATAATTTTCAAATCTATAAACAAGAAAAAATACAACAATTTATTGCTGAGATAAATATACTTCCCAATAGCGATGTAGCTATAACAGAAAAAATCACTTATGATTTTGGCAATAATCAAAAACATGGAATATACAGATTTATTCCGATTAAATATAAAGACAAAAAGGGTGTTCGTAGTAGTATTAAAATAAAAAATATAAAAGTCACATTAGACCAAAAACAAGTTCCTTACAAAATTAGTAAGAATAACAAAAATATAACAATTAAAATTGGAGATAAAAATAAATTAATTAGCGGTAAACACACCTATCAAATCTCTTATCTAGTTAGCAGAGTGATTAATTTTTTTCCTGAACAAGATGAATTTTATTGGAATGTTACAGGTGATAAATGGAATGTTGATATTCAAAAAACAAAAGTTAATATTAAAGCACCAAAAATCAAAAAAGTTAAATCATTTGTGGGAATTTATGGTTCTAAACAAGAATGTCAATTAACTAACCAAACTTCACAACAAGCAGAATTTGATTGTCCAAAAATGAAAGCAGGGGAAGGAGTAACAATAGCTATTGCTGTGAATAAAGGTATATTAAAAGAGCCAAGTATTTCTCAGAAAATAGGCTACTTTTTAGCTGATAATTATATAATATTTCTTCCAATAGTTGTTTTTATTCTGATGTTTATTCAGTGGTGGAAAAAGGGTCGTGATCCTAAAGGACGAGGAGTAATTGTTCCTTACTATGATGTTCCTGATGATTTGAGCGTAGGAGAAGTTTCTTTTTTAATCAACGAAAAGTTGCCCAATAATGATTTATCAGCTATGATTATTCAGTTAGCTATTAAAGGATATCTTAAAATTAAACAAACTCAAAAGGGAAAATTATTTCGTAAAAGTAAGTATGTTTTTTATAAATTAGATTCTAATAAACAACAAAAACCATTAACTTCGGAAGAAAAAATCTTATTAGATAAATTATTTTCTTTGGGTAGCAACAATCAAGTTAGTTCAGGGCAATTAGCCTATAATTTTTATAAATATATTCCAGAAATAAAAAAAGAAATAGTAAAAAGCGTTTTAAAAAAACAATATTTTTCAGAAGATCCTACTAAAGTTTTTAAATTTTGGTTTAAAATAAGTGGTTTAATTGCTTTTATATCTTATTTTGCTATTATGTTTTTTGGTTTTTTAACTTTTTATTCTTTGTTGGTTAGTTCTATAATTGTTTTTCTTTTTGCTTTTTTTATGCCTAAATATACCCAAAAAGGTATTGAAACTAAAGAAAAATTAGATGGTTTTAAGCTTTATTTAAAGACGGCTGAAAAAGATAGGATTAAATTTCATAATGCTCCAGAAAAAAAGCCGGAAATTTTTGAAAAATTTTTACCTTACGCTATGGTTTTTGGAGTAGAAAAAGAATGGGCTCAGCAATTTGAAGATATTTACAATCAAGCGACTGATTGGTATGAAAGTGTAGGCAATAAAGCATTTAGTTCTGTGGCTTTAGTAAACAACTTAAATAGTTTTAGTTCTATGGCCAATTCTACTTTAAGTGTTTCTCCTTCCTCTGCTAGTTCAGGAGGGTCTGGTTTTTCTGGTGGAGGATCAGGTGGTGGTTTTGGTGGCGGAGGAGGAGGGAGCTGGTAGATTTTTTAAGACATTAAAAATATTTTATATAGATAATTTGATAATAAAGAATAAGCAATCCAGAAATTAGACAGCTAAAATAACAATAACTTAATATTCATTAAAAAAATCTTTCTGGCTATTTAAATATCCATTTAAATGGATATTTAAATAGCCAGAAAGATTGAGTGATAGTATTTTAAAGAAAAAAGTAGATTTTAAAAATTAAATTTTATAGATACCTTTCTATTTTTGGAAAATTAAATTAATATTCAGTTCAATGGAAGTGCTTACAGATAGTTATTCCGTATAGTTATTTGATTTTAAAAGAAAAAAGAGTTATAAAAGAATTATTATTTATTAAAAAATATTTTATGAAAATAGGAATTGTTGGTTTACCTAATGTAGGAAAATCTACTTTATTTAAAGCTCTTACAAGAAATAATGTGGATATAAATAATTATCCATTTTGCACAATTGAACCTAATGTGGGAATAGTAGAGGTGCCTGATCAACGATTAGAAAAATTAAGTCAATTATCTCAAAGTAAAAAAACTATTCCAGCGGTAGTAGAATTTGTTGATATTGCTGGTTTAGTTAAAGGTGCTTCAAAAGGAGAAGGATTAGGGAATAAATTTTTAGCTAACGTTAGAGAAGTAGATGCTGTTATTGAGGTGGTGCGTGCTTTTGAAAATCCTAATATTACTCATGTGCATAACAAGGTTAATCCTGTTTATGATATAGATATTATCAATACAGAATTAATACTAGCTGATTTGGAAACATTAGAAAAAAGAAAAGAAAAATTAAATAAAGATATTAAAAAAGGAAATCAAGAAGCTATACAAAAAAAAGAAATTCTAGAACAAATAAAAAATTTTCTAGAGAAGGAGGAAATGATTGAGGCTAAAAAAATTAAAGGTGACAAGGAATTAGTTAAAAAAGTTTTTCAAGAAATTTCTCTTTTAACAGCAAAACCATTTTTATATGTTTTTAATGTTTCTGATTTAGATAAAAAGTTAGATGATAAATTAGAAAAATTACCTCATTTAAAATTAGATATTAAAATAGAAGAGGAGCTTAATGAAGTAACCGCAAAAGAAAAAGAAGAGTTGGGACTAGAAAGTAAATTGAATAAATTAATTCAAGAAGCTTATCGTTTGTTAAATTTAATTACTTTTTTTACGACCGGAGAAAAGGAAACAAGAGCTTGGACGATTCATCAAGGTAGTTTAGCACCTCAGGCAGGTTCAGCTATTCATACAGATTTTGAAAAAAAATTTATTAACGCTGATGTAATTTTTTGGAAAAAATTATTAGAAGCGGGATCTTGGTTGCAAGCTAAAGAAAAAGGAATGATACAAACCGTAGGAAAAGATTATTTGGTGCGAGATGGAGATGTGATAGAGTTTAGAATATAGAAAATATATATACTTTATTTAAAATTATTGGTTTCGTTTAATTTACCTGGTCCATTAGGATTATATCCATTTTGAACTTCGTGGCCATCAGAGTATCCGTCTCCATCTGTATCTGGATTATGGGGATCAGTTCCATAGAGTTTTTCTATATTATCAGGAAGTTGATCGTTATCAGAATCTAGAGCAGAGCTCGCTTCTTCTTTATTAATATTCATTTGTTTAAGCATTTCTTTTTGAAATTTTTCTACCACTTCTTTTATGCCTATATAGGATTGAGGTTTATCTATTTTAATTAAATTATCTTTATTAAAATTCTTGAATTCAATTTCAAAATTAATTTTTGCTACAGGAGGAACAGCTTTATCACCAGCTTCTTTTATTCCAAAGCTAACTTTGATTTTATAAGGAAGAAGATCTTTTTTTGTTATCCAAACTTCTTCTTTCCAATCTACTAAAGAATTAAAATCCTTATTTAATTCTTCTATTTTCTTATCAGAAAGAGGATGTTCTTCTATTATTTTACTGGCTTCATTAAGAAAGTTAATCCAATTTTTTTTATTGAGGGTGAGTTGGTAATGGTAAACTTTTATATTATTAATTTTCTCACTAGGGAGTTTTTTTGAGACTTGAAAAAGAGTAGAATTTTGTATTAATTTTCCTATTTCCTGTTCTTTTCGTTTGCTTAAATTAAAATTTTCTTCTTTAATTATTTTTAAACTTTCATTTTTATTATTGCCTGTGCTATCTAATAAAGATAATTCTTTTATTAAATCATTTAAATCTTTTTCGGTAACTTTAATCCATTGATTATTGAAAAAAGATAAATAATTTTGCATTCCGAGAATAGCAGGAATGTTTACATAGAAAAAGGTAGCTTGAGGAAAACCTCTTATTTCTAAATTTAATTCTAAAGGAGTTTCTTCAATGATATTATCTATATTAATTTTAATTTTTTTAGCAATGTTTTGATCATTTTTGTTTTTATAAGCTCCACTAAACTGAAGAGAAAAATTATTTTTTTGAGGAGAATTATAATTAGTGGCTAAAATATTTTTTTGATTAGATTTAAATTTAAAAAAAGAAAAGTCTTGTGAGTTGCTAGGTAAGGCATAAATATCTTTTTTTAATTCTAAGCTGATTTTTCCCATATATTCTCCAGAAGTAGTAGATAAATAATTTTGAGTAGTTTTTTGGATGATCTTTTCAGGAGCGTGAGCATAATAATAGGCGCCTGTTCCACCACCAATTAGAAAAAGAAGAACAATAAGAAAAATACTAATTAAGATTAATTTTTTATTTGATTTATTAGAAGGAAGAAAATGATTAGATGAATTATTGAAGTTAAGATTTTTTTTGTTATAAGGAATAGAAGGAATATTTTTAGGATAGTCTGTAGTGTTAGAGTTTGTTATTTTTTTAAAATTATTTTCTTCTGGGGAATTATCATTAATATTATGTTCAGCATTATTAAGATTGTTGTTGTTATTATTTTCCATATTTTTTTATTTTTGTTTTTTAGTTGTAAATAATTATAAACAATTATAATTACATTAATAATAATAAACTTTTTTCTAAAAATCAATTTTTTTAAGTTAATTATTTCTTAAATATTTTTCTAAAAAGATTCTTATGTCTTGAGGTGGGGGAACTTGAAAAAAATATTTTTTATTGAATAATTGAAACTTTAAGCTAGATGCATGTAAGAGATGACGGGAAGTAGTTGGAAAGGTTTTGAATGTTTTTAGTTTATATAATTTATCTCCTACGAGAGGATGGCCTAAATAATGCAGATGAACACGAATCTGGTGGGTTCTACCAGTGAAAGGTTTTAATTCTAACCAAGAAAAATTACTGGTTGTTTTTAATACTTTATAGTAAGTAAGAGCAGAACGTATTCTTGTTTTAGTTTTTTTTGTAGCGATAGTTTGCTTTTTATAATTAAAAGAACGAGCCAGAGGAAGATTGACAATTCCTTTTTTATTTTTCATTTTTCCGTAGACAACAGCTTGATAAGTTTTTTCTATTTGATGTTTTTGAAAAAGTGTTTTTAGTTCTTGAAAAATTTGCGGTTGTTTTGCTACTATAAGTAGACCAGATGTTTCTTTGTCTAGACGATGAACTATACCAGGTCTTTCAGGATCATCTCCAACATTTTTTAGATTAGGAAAATGAGCCAGTAAAGCATTAGCTAAAGTATTGCTTCTTTCGTGTTTATCAGGGTGAATTTGTAAACGAGCTGGTTTGTTGATGATGAGGATGTTTTTATCTTGAAAAACTATATTTAATTTAATTTTAGAATTGGGTAAAACACTTGTTTTTTCTTTGATCCATCGCGAAATTTTTTCTTTTTGGAGAGTAATTTTATCAGAAGAAGAGACTATATAATGAGGTTTTACCTTTTTATTGTTAACTAAAATCCAACCTTTTAGAATTATTTTTGTCCATTCAGAACGAGAAAGTGAGAAACTAAAAATTGATTGATTTTTTTCAAAAAGAAATTTATCTAAACGTTGTTTTTTATTCTGAGTTACTTTAATTAACATCAAGATTATGTTTTAGTTAAAATAATCTTATCAAAGAAAAATTAGATTGTTAAGAGGAAATACTTTTTAGCACTCACTCTTGACGAGTGCTAAAAAAATGTTTATAATGAAAACAGCTAAGAAAATTCAAATTTAATCTTTATATGAATGAGAGACAAGAAAAAGTTTTATTAGCTACAATTAAAGAATATTCTCAAACAGCTGTTCCAGTGGGATCTAAAATATTAGTGAATAAATATAAAATTTTAGCTAGTCCAGCTACCGTGCGCAATGATTTGGCTTGGTTAGAAAAAAATGGTTATTTGTATCAACCACACATAAGTGCAGGGAGAATCCCAACGGATAAAGGTTATCGTTATTATGTAGAAAAGGTATCGCAACCAGAAGGATTAAGTTTGAGTGAGCAAAAAAGATTACAGAAAGAATTATTAAAACTTAAATCCCAAAATGTTCGCCTAACTAGAACAGCAGCTAAATTGTTAGCTAATTTTAGTGATAGTTTAGCAGTTTCGGGAATACTAGACAAAAAGGAATTTACAGATTTTGGATTAAAAGAATTATTAGAAGAGCCAGAATTTCAAGAATTAGACAAAGTTTGTCAATTGGTAGAGGTTTTAGATTATGTAGATGAAATGTTTGATAAAATTATTCAAAATATTAAAACAGATGAAACAAAGATTTTTATTGGCAAAGAGAATCCTATCAATAAAATTGAAAATTATTCTATGATAGTTTCACCTTATAGATTAAGGAGTGGAGAAAAAGGAATTCTAGCTCTTATTGGAACTAAAAGAATGCAATATGTAAAAAACAAATCTTTAATAGATTATGTAAAGAAAATGCTTAATAAAATGTAGTATTAAATATTATTAAAAATAATTGTTATGAAAACAGAGAAAAAAAAGAAGAAAAAAACAATAAATAAAAAAGAGATTAAAAAAGAAAATGATTATAAAAAATTATCTGAGGAATATCTGTTAGGATGGAAAAGATGTAAAGCGGATTTTGAAAATTATAAAAAAAGAAAAGAAGCCGAGAAAAAAAATGATTTAAATTATGCTAAAGAAAGTTTTATTTTACAAATATTGCCAGTTTTAGATAATTTTAGCGCTTCTACAGAACATATTCCTCAAGAAGCTCAAGATAATAGCTGGGTAGAAGGTATCATGTATATAAAAAAACAATTAGAAGATATATTAAGAGAAAATGGCCTAGAAGAGATTAGTTTAAAAGAGGGAGATATTTTTGATGAGAATATTTGTGAAGCTATTGAAAGCGAGAATGTTTCAAAAAAAACTAAAGATAAAAAAGAAAAGGAAAAACAGGTTTTGAAAATAAAAAAAGTTTTAGTTAAGGGTTATCGTATGGGTGATAGAGTAATAAGACCAGCGAAAGTAATAGTTTATTAATGTTTAATTAAAAAATAAATAAAAAGAAAGGAGGTGATAAATATGAGTAGAAACTTAATTCAATGGACTCCTTTAGGAGAATTAGATAGATTTTTTGAAGATGAGGTATGGAGTGGAGCAGACTTTTCTTTGCCAATGGATGTTTATGAAAAAGGTAATGATGTGGTAATAGAAGTTCCTTTAGCGGGTGTTGATCCAGAAAAAGTAGATATAACAGTAAAAGATAATATTCTTACTGTGGCAGGTAAGGTTGATGAGAAAAAGGAAATAAAAAAGGAAAATTATTATCGTAAAGAAGTAAAAAAAGGAAATTTCTCTCGTTCTGTATCATTACCTGTTAATGTTAAAGAAGATGAGGCTGAAGCTACTTATGAAAAAGGAGTTCTAAAAATTACTTTGCCAAAAGTAGAAGAAGCTAAACCTAAAAAGATAAGTATTAAATCTAATGATTAGTCATTGTTAAGGTTACCTAATATTTTATATTAGGTAACCAAAAAGAATGATTAAATAACATTAGTAAATAATTAATAAAATAATTTAAAATAATTTATTTTCTCATAATTAGTTGATTTAACTAATTATGAGAAAAACAAAAAAATATGGGAAAAATTTTAGGAATTGATTTAGGAACCACTAACAGTGCTATGGCAGTAGTTGAAGGTGGTCAACCAGAAATTGTGGAAAATAAAGAAGGAGGAAGAACCACTCCTTCTATGGTGGCTGTTAATAAAAATGGAGAACGATTAGTAGGTTTATTGGCTAAAAGACAAGCGGTTACTAATCCAGAAAATACTATTTTTTCTGTAAAACGTTTAATTGGTAGAACATATGACGATCCAGAAGTTCAAAGAGATATTAAATTGTTTCCGTTTAAAATTGTAAAAGGTGATAAAGGAGAAGTAAAGGTAGTTATGGGTGGAAAAGAATATACGCCTCGTGAAATATCAGCTATGGTTTTGCAAAAACTAAAAACAGATGCTGAGGAAAAATTAGGCACCAAAATTACTGAAGCGGTAATTACTGTTCCAGCTTATTTTGACGATTCACAACGAAAAGCTACTAAAGAAGCGGGAGAAATAGCCGGTTTAGATGTAAAAAGAATTATTAATGAACCAACAGCGGCAGCTTTAGCTTATGGTTTTAATAAAAAGAAAGATGAAAAAATAGCGGTGTATGATTTAGGGGGAGGAACTTTTGATATTTCTATATTAGAAGTAGGAGATGATACAGTAGAAGTGAAATCTACTAATGGAGATACTCATTTAGGAGGAGATGATTTTGATCAAGTGATTATTCAATGGATTATTGATGAATTTAAAAAGCAAGAAGGGATTGATTTAAGTAAAGATAATTTAGCTTTACAAAGAATTAAGGAAGCTGCTGAGAAAGCAAAAATTGAGTTATCTACTGCTCAAGAAACGGAAATTAATCAACCCTTTATTACTAGTGACGCTAGCGGGCCTAAACATTTGGTAATGACACTAACTCGTTCTAAGTTAGAAGAATTAGTAAATGATTTAGTGGAGAGAACTATGGAACCTGTAAAGAAAGCATTAGAAGATGCTAAATTAACAGCTAAAGATATTAACGAAGTTATTTTAGTAGGAGGTATGACCAGAATGCCTTTAGTTCAAAAGAAAGTGGAAGAATTTTTTGGCAAAAAACCCAATGCTTCTGTTAATCCTGATGAAGTGGTAGCGCTAGGTGCAGCTATTCAAGGAGGAGTTTTAGCTGGAGATGTTAAAGATGTTTTATTGTTAGATGTAACTCCTTTAACTTTAGGAATTGAAACAATGGGTGGAGTTATGACACCTTTGATTCCACGTAATACTACTATTCCTGCTACTAAATCACAGATTTTTTCTACAGCAGCTGATAATCAAACCAGTGTAGATATTCATGTGTTACAAGGTGAAAGGCAGATGGCAGCGGACAATAAAAGTTTAGGAAGATTTATTTTAGATGGCATACCACCCGCTCCTCGTGGAGTGCCACAGATAGAAGTAACTTTTGATATTGATGCTAATGGGATTTTAAATGTTACTGCTAAAGATAAAGCTAGTGGAAAATCACAATCTATTAGAATAGAAGCTTCTACAGGTATTAGTGAAGAAGAGATAGAAAGAATGAAAAAGGAAGCCGAAGAGCATGCTGAAGAAGACAAAAAGAAAAAAGAATTAGTAGAAGCTAGAAACACAGCAGATACTTTGATATTTACCACTGAAAAAGCTTTAAAGGATGCGGGAGATAAGATAAGTGTTGAAAAGAAAAAACCAGTAGAAGAAAAAATAGAAGCTTTAAAAAATATTCTTAAAGATGAGAAAGCAGAAATAGATATGATTAAAAAGGCAACAGAAGAGCTTTCTCAAGAAGCGCAGAAAATAGGAGAGGAGTTGTATAAAGCGGCTAATCAAAAAGAGTCTTCTCAGAATCAAGACAATGAAAAGGATCAAAATTCTAAAAATAAAGAAAATGAAAAAGGCGTAAAAGATGCTGAAGTGGAAGAAGATAAAGATAATGATAATAAAGATAATGAAAATCAGGACAATCAAAAATAAACAATACTGTCTGTTTTTGAAAAAAATAATTAAAAACAACGCTTTAAAGCGTTGTTTTTAATTATTTTAAAAAAGTAATACATAATTATAACTTAATACCTTTTCTATTAACCTACGAAATTTTTAGAAAAAATTGGTATCTAGGATTATTAACTTCTTATTTTATAGCCTTTTCTTTTACTGCCATTAATTTTTCTCGGATTGCTTTTAGAGCTATTTTACTTCCGGTTGTTTTAGTTTTTTCTTTTTATTTTTTATTTTTAGGATGGCATTATTTACATAAACATTTCTCCAAAAACAATAAATCTAAGAAATTTACTGCTCATTTAATATTTTTTACAAGTGGATTAATTTTTGGCATAGGTTTACATTCTTATATAGCTTTTCGTATTGCACCTGCTATTTTGATAGTCCAGGTTTAGAAATGGGTGGAACAGGATGGTGTGTGGAATAAATTTGAATTCTAAATTTATGGAAAAAAAGTATTATTTTAAAATTACTAAAAATTAGATAAAAAATAATTTTAAAAAGTATCTAAGTAAAATAAAATATTGATTTAGAAGAGTAATTTTAGAAACAAGAGCTATAAAAAGATAAGAAATAAAGAATCAACAAAGTAACCATTGACTATTTTGTGGTTTTAGTATAAACTGAAAAAGTTAAAAAATAATAGTTGAAAAACAACTAGATTAGCTAGTTTTTTCTAATATTTTCAAAATTATGTTAACTAAACTTATTCAATTTAATTTAAACCAAAGAAAAAAAGAAATGGCTGATTTTAGAGCAGGAGACTGGGTTAAAGTTCACAGAAAAATAAAGGAGGGAAAAAAAGAAAGAATTCAGATTTTTGAAGGAATGATAATTGCCATAAAAGGAAAACAAAGTTCTTCTCCTATGATAACTGTGAGGAAGGTTTCTAATGGAGTAGGAGTAGAAATAATTGTTCCTATTTATTCTCCAGTTATAGAAAAAATAGAACTGATAAAAAGAGCAAAAGTAAGAAGAGCAAAGCTTTACTATGTTAGACAAAAAACAGCTAAATCTTTAAGATTTAAATTTACCGATTTTCAAGCAAAAAAATCAGAAAAACTAGCAACTAAGAAACAGAGCGTAGATAAAGAAAATAAGATTGAAAAAAATAAATCTAAAGAAAACAAAAAAGAAACTCAAAAAGAAATAAATCAAAAAGATAAAGATCTTAAAAATAAAAATACAGAAAGCGAAGAGAAAGAAAAAAATAATCAAGAAAATAAATAATTTATTTAATAGAGTTTTAGTTAAAAAATAGAAATAATAAACTACAAGCTAAAAGCCGCAGTGCTGGAACTGGTAGACAGGCTAGCTTGAGGGGCTAGTGTCCATTGAGGGCGTGTGGGTTCAAATCCCACCTGTGGCACTAGTTTACGTTTAAGGACGATTAGCTCAGCTGGTTAGAGCGCTTCTCTTACAAAGAAGAGGTCACTGGTTCGAATCCAGTATCGTCCACCATATTAGATTTTGCAAATTTTTAGATGTGGATTGTCTTATTTGCTCGCCGCGCCTTGCGGCGCGGCTCGCTAGGAATTTAACGGTAAAATCATATGGTGGTACAAAATCAAAGCAACCTTTTTTGAGCGAAACGTCAGAGGAGTTTCGCTCAAAAAAGGTTAGCGCATTTTCAATTATTGTCCACAACTATAAACAAGTCTTTTTTAGTTTTTATTTTTTTAGAATGTAAATGTAACAAATTTTTTTCTGAGTTTTTTGGCAAAATTAAAACCTTTTGAGTTATAATTATTTTTAGATATTTTTTTGAATAATATAACAGTATTATTAGTAATTAGTAAATTTTTTATCAATTTAATTATTGCCAATTAATAAAGAATTTGTAGAGTAAAATAAATTGAAAGACTTTACAAAAAATTAAAAATCTAATAGTCTTTATGCAGGAGAAATTGTTGATTCTTTCAAAAAGTTTTTTAAAAATAAAATAACCAATAATAAATAATAAAGGAGGGGTTATGACGAAAATTCAAGCAATCCTTTTTTCTTATATTTGGTTGCCAATTTTTTGGTTTCTTATAAAAAGTCAGCCAAATATTTACAAGAAAAATGAAATTAATTCGGTATCTCCCTTTTTAATTTTATTCTTTTATTTTAACAATTATATGATAGATGCTATGGTAGCAATTTTTGTAACAATTATTCCTTTATTATTTTTGTTCGCTTTTTGGGTGGAAGATATGCAAAAAATAAATTGTTTTATCTTAACAATAATTTATTTTTTGTGGTTAATAGTTTTATTTTCCTTTAAGACTTTTCTTTTAAAAATGGCAATATTTTTAAAAGAAGAAATTATGCATTAAATCCTTCTGGCTATTTAAATATCCATTTAAATAGCCAGAAATTTTTTTATAAAAATTTTGAATTAATAGAAAAAATTGTTATAATTAATACAATTAAAAAATTAGGGACCGTAGCTCAGTGGTAGAGCAGGCGGCTCATAACCGCTTGGTCGTAGGTTCGAATCCTGCCGGTCCCACATTAAAGTATAAAAGCTATTTTATCTTAAAATAGAGTGGCTAATATTAAAATTAGCCACTTTTTGATATTTTTGTTAGAATAGTTTTATAAAATAAAAATCAATATTATATTAATAATGAAAGAAAATATTTGGCCAAAAGTTTATATCATTATTTTAAATTATAACGGAAAGAAAGTTTTAAATAATTGTCTAAAAAGTGTTTTTCGTTTGGATTATCCTAATTTTGAAGTAGTTGTTGTAGATAACGCATCTAATGATGGTTCCTTTGAAAAGGCTAAAATGAATTTTTCTAAAGTTCATTTTATTCAATCTAGTCAAAATATTGGCTTTGCTAGGGGAAATAATTTAGGAATTCGTTGGGCCTTAGAAAAAATGGCGGATTATGTTTGGTTATTAAATAACGATACATTAATTAAAAGAAATACTTTGAAAGAGATGATTAAAATAGCAGAAAAAGAAAAAAAATATGGAGTATTCAGTCCTTTAATTAAAGATAAAAATAATAAAATATGGTTTTCGGGAGGGAAAATTAATTGGTGGAAAATGAAGGTAGAGCACAATCAAGAAAATCATTTGGAAAATATTTTATCGCAAAAAAAAATAATTTCAACAGAGTTTATTACAGGTTGCGCTATGTTAATTAAGAAAGAAGTTTTTAGAAAAATAGGTATATTAAATGAAAATTATTTTTTATATTATGAGGATGCTGATTTTTCATGGAAAGCGCAGAAAGCTGGATTTTTGTTGGGAATAATTCCAAATTCTCAGATACAACATCTAGAACAGAGTAATGAAATCAATGAGCAAAAAATTTATTGGTTAGTAAAATCTGGTTTGTATTTCTTTTTTCAAAATGCTTCTTGGTATCATAAGATATATTTAAAAATGTATTTTGAATTAAGAAAGTGGTATAATAGTAGAAAAATAAGAAATAATTCTTCAGATAAAATAACGCCAAAGATTATCCAAGCTTTCAATGATTTTTCAAGAAATAATTAAAAATTAAAATATAATGCAACAAGAAAAATTTTGGAAACAAGAGACTAAACAAAAAGAGATGTTTTTAAATGATTTAGAAACTTATATTCCTCAAATAGAAATAGAATTAAAAAAAATTCTAAAGGAAAAGATCAATTTTGAACTGACAAATGGAATTAAAACAGAAGAATTTTTAAGAGAAGATTTGGCTTTTGATCTAGAAAATTTAAAACAGGCAGAAAATAGTAAGTTTTTGGAGTTTGAAAATTTGGATGAAAACGAAATTTTAGAAAAACTTAAAAACAAATCTCTAGATGATTTAATTGATTTGCAGATAGACGTTAGCTTAACTAAAAAAATATTAGCTGAAATAGAATTTCTAAAACTATGCAATCAAAAAGTTAATTCTAATATACAAGAAGTTTATTTTGATCTAGATGAAACCTTAGTATCTCATGTTAATAATTATAATAAGCCACGACAAAGTATTGATTTTATAAGACCAGCAGCTAGAATTATTTTAGAAAAATTAAAAGAAAAAGGAATAAAAATTGGTATTTTAACTACTAGAGAAAAAAAATATATTCCTCAAGAAATAAAAAAATTTGTAAATGCTAAAATTATAGATAGAAACAGCGGTATAGAATATAAAGAAAAGTGTTTCCAAAAATATGGATCAGAAAAAACTCCTTACGATGATAAAGCTTGTTTTGCTAAACTAGCCAAACCTAATTTAATGATTGTAGATGATGCTCCTTATGCTAAAGAATATAAAAATTGTGTTTTTGTATCTGATGAAGCTAAATTTTTATTATAACTATTTCTTTTTTAATTTGAGATGATATACTTATTTTAGATAAATATTTGATACTAATTATATTATAAAGATGAAGTAAAAATAAATAACAATGAATAATTCTTTAGAAAAAATAAATTATTCTTATCAAGAAAGTAAAAAAGAGAAAAGGGAAAAAATTAAAGATGATATTTTAGATAAAGTGCAAGCTTATATAAATTTTTTAAATCAAACAGAAATATCTAGAGGAATTATAAAAAAACAAGGATATGATTATGTAACTATAGAAAATATTGTAGAAAATGATTTAATAAATTTAGCAGAAAAGGTAAATATTTTAGTAAGTAAGGAAGAATTAGATTTGATAGAAAATAATAGTTTAGTAGATATTGTAGGTAATTCTACCATGATGGAACTAGGTTTGGTGATGAGTCAAATTAAAAAATTACGTCAAAATGTAAGAGAGTATTATTTAGAAGGAAAAAAACAAAGAGATGAGTATAAAGAAAAGAGAAATAAAATTTTAGAAAATTTAAAAAGTTATCTGAACAAATTAAATAATTCTTTAGAAAAAATGTCTTATTATATTCAAACTATTTGTGATAACGAAAAACAATTAATAGATGAAGTAACACGACAGCATGGCTTTTTAGAAAACTTTTCTGATTATTTTAAAGAATATCCTAGAGGTGCAACTAAATTAATTTATTTCAAGTTTTTTAATGAATGGCAAGAAGGAAGAATTAAAGCTGATAATTTAGAAGCAGAATTAAAAAAATTAGATGATAAATATATTGACAAAGAAAAAGTAAAAAAATTTTTTAACTGAAAACAAAAAGTAATCTATAAAATCTAATTTTTAATAAAAAATAATTAAATTATATTTATTTGAAATATGAATAATGAAGATCTGATGAAAAAAATTGTTAGTTGGTCAAAAAGAAGGGGTTTTGTTTTTCCTTCTAGTGAAATTTATGGAGGTTTTAGCGCAGTTTATGATTATGGTCCCTATGGGGTGGAATTAGCCAATAATATTAAAAAAAATTGGTGGAAAAGAATGGTGCAAGAAAATGAAAATATTGTCGGATTAGATACTTCCATTTTTATGCATCCTAAAGTTTGGGAAGCCTCTGGTCATGTAGATGGTTTTAGTGATCCACTGGCTGAATGCAAACAATGCCATACACGTATAAGGGCAGATCATCTTTTGGAGGATGCAGGTATATTTGCTGATGAAAAAATGACAGAGGAAGAAATTAATCAACTACTTGATGAAAATAAGGATAAGATTAAATGTCCAAAATGTGGAAATAAAGGAAACTTCTCAAAAGTAAAGAAATTTAACCTTTTAGTTAAGTCTAATTTAGGCAATTTTACAGGAGAATGGGAAAAAGATTCTGTTTATCTTAGGGGAGAAACTTGCCAAGGAATTTATATTAATTTTAAAAATGTTTTAGATAGCACTCGGCAAAAAATTCCTTTTGGTATTGCTCAAATTGGAAAAGCTTTTCGTAATGAAATAACTGCCAGACAATTTATTTTTCGGAAAAGAGAATTTGAACAAATGGAAATGCAATATTTTATTCATTCTGAAATGGCTAAAAAAAATTATAAAAAATGGAGAGAAAAACGTTGGCAATATTATTTAGATTTAGGTATTCAGGAAAAAAACTTAAAATGGCATCAACATGAAAATCTAGTTTTTTATGCTCAAGAAGCTTGGGATATTGAATATAATTTTCCTTTTGGTTTTAAAGAATTAGAAGGTATTCATTATAGAACTGATTATGATTTAAAACAACATAGCCAATTTTCAGGTAAAGATTTATCTTATTATGATCCTCAAAAGAACGAAAAATATATTCCTCATGTTATAGAGACATCTGTAGGAGTGGATAGAACATTTTTGGCGGTCATTACAGATGCTTTTAAGGAAGAAGATTTAGGAGATGGAAAAAAAAGATTGGTAGTAAAATTTTCTAAGTCATTAGCTCCTATTAAAATAGCTATTTTCCCTCTTTTAAAAAATAAACCAGAATTAGTTCAAAAGGCGCGTGCAATCTACAATAAGTTAAAGTCTAAGTTTATGTGTGAATTTGATGATAATGGTAATATTGGAAAAAGATACAGAAGGCAAGATGAGATTGGAACACCCTATTGTGTTACAGTTGATTTTGATACCTTAAAAAACGATACTGTTACTCTTCGTGATCGTGATACAATGCAACAAGAAAGAATATCTATAGATCAATTAGATGATTTTTTTCAAAAAGAATTTAGTGATTAAAATATGTAAAAATATATTCTAATCTAAACCATCAATTTTTCTAAAGTTGTTAATAAAACTTTGAAACTTTCTTATTTTTCTCTTTTAATAAATAATTTAGGATTGACACATTTTATATTGCACTGAAGTTGTTTTATGCCGTTGTAAATTAAATGTCTTTCGCATTGATTTAATTTTTTTTCACAAGCTTTTTTAGAATAATGAAAATATTGATAATTTATTTTATAACCTAGAAAATGAAGCAAAAACCATGCAAGGGTCAATATGCCTGTTAGCCAAATAATTAGTTTTATTAATTTAAACATAGGTTTTTATTTAAAACGAAATTAAAACACTAATGCCCAATACCTTTATAAATAATTTTTTTTCTTTTTATTTCTTCCTTATTTAAACAATTTTTTCCATCAATAATAACCTTGATTTTATAACGTTGAAAATCTTTTGCTTCTATTGATTTAAATTCTTTATGATCCGTTACCAAAAGAATAGCCTCTGATTTACGCAAAAGTTCTTTGAGGTTTTTAACGTCGGATAGTTGAGGAAAATAAGGATCAAAAGTTAACACCTTTGCTTTTTGTTTTTTAAGTAAGTCAATAATTTTAAAGGCAGGAGTTTCTCTTAAATCATCCACATTGGCTTTATAAGATAATCCCAAGATTCCAATTTTAGTTCCATTTAAAGGTTTTTTAATTTCATTCAGAGAATTTTGCATTAATTCCACGGTATATTCGGGCATAGAATTATTAATTTCTCTAGCTGTTTTTAGAAATTTATGATTAAAACCAGCTTGTTTGGCGCGTTCAATTAAGTAATAAGGATCTACAGGTATACAATGTCCACCTACTCCACAACTAGGCCAATGGGGCATAAAAGCAAAGGGTTTAGTAGAAGCGCCTTGAATAACATCAACTATATCAATATTTAATTTGTCAAATGATTTAGCTAACTCATTAACAAAGGCAATATTAATATCACGAAAAGAATTTTCAATAATTTTAACAGCTTCTGCTTCACGAATAGATTTCATGGGATAAATTTCTGCGTCAATAATATCTTTATAGAAATTAAGAGTTTTTTGTAAACCTCTTTTAGTAAAAGATCCAACTACACGGTTGATATTAGTTACATTCCAGCGGCTATCTCCTGGATTAATACGTTCTGGACAATGAGATAATTCATAATCCCGACCTACTTTATAACCAGCTTCTCTAAAAATTGGTTCTACTACTTCTTCTGAAACGCCGGGATTAATAGTAGATTCTATAACTATTAATGGTTTATTTTTTGAATTAAGATGATGAGTAATAGTTTCTACTGCTTTTCTGACGGGTTTTAAATCAGGATAAAAATTTTTATCTACAGGAGTAGGAACGCAAATTAAAATAATGTCTGCTTTTTTTAAAACACTAGATCTACAGGTAGCTTTAATTTTAGCTTGATGAATATTTTTAATTAAAAATTTTTCTTGAATAGGTGATTGATTTTTTTTAATTTTCTTTATTTTCTGTTTGTCATTATCTAATCCATAAACTTCATATCCTTTTAAGGAAGCTTGAACAGCTAAAGGTAACCCCACATAACCTAAGCCAATAACGGCTACTTTTTCTTTTTTCATTATTTTTTTCATTTTCATTTTTTAATAGTTTTTATTAGAATAGTTATTAATTTCAACTTTACTAGAAAAATATTTATTTGGCAAATAAATATTAGTATTATTTTGTTGATTTGCATAATCAATAAATATTTTACATATATCTTTAAAAATAAAGAGCAAGCTAAAAAACTATTTGAAAAGGAAAATTTCCTAAGTCTAATTTTTTAGATTTTATAAAAGTTGAGTTTTAGTGAATCTAGTTAAAATTTAATTTCATAGGAATATTTATAAATCGTTTACATATACAACTAGTTAACAAAATTATTTAAATATGTTATAATATTTTTTGTAACTAATTAAAAATAAAATTATGAATACTCAAACTAAAAATGAAATTTATCAATGTGAAATTTGTGGAAATCAAGTAGAAGTAACTAATGTTGGAGGAGGAGAATTAATTTGTTGTGGAGAGCCAATGGTTTTAAAAAAAGCTTTTCAAGAAGAAGCTCAAGAAGGCAAGGAAAAACATTTGCCTGTGGTTACAAAAGAAGGAGATATATTAAAAATTGAAATTGGAAGTCAGTGGCATCCTATGGAAGAGGATCATTTCATTGAATGGGTAGAAGTAATTTCTGGTAATACCTTGCATCGTAAATATTTAAAACCAGGAATGGATCCCGTGGTTAATTTTGTTTGTAGAGAAGAAAATGCTCTTGTAAGAATTTATTGTAATAAACATGGTCTCTGGCAAACAGAGTTATAAAAAATTATTGACTTTTATTTTAAAACAAACTACTATAACAGTAGTTTGTTTAATATCGCGGGGTGGAGCAGTCTGGCAGCTCGGGTGGCTCATAACCACCAGGTCGTGGGTTCAAATCCCACCCCCGCAACAAGTTTTTTGATGAAAAATAATAAGCCGAGGTAGCTCAGTGGTAGAGCAAAGGACTGAAAATCCTTGTGTCGGCAGTTCGATTCTGCCTCTCGGCACGGTTTTTGTTTTTTTATGTTTTTTTACTGGGGGCGTAGCTCAGCTGGTTAGAGCGTCTGCCTGTCACGCAGAAGGCCGAGGGTTCGAGTCCCTTCGTCCCCGCATTATTTTTTAAACTGCTTAAGATGAAGCAGTTTTTTTATTATAAAAATATTTGTAGAAGGTTTATAAGTTTTGTAAATTTTTATTCTTTGTTATAAAATAAAATCATTATTGCAAAAGAAGATTTTTTGGTTTTTTATATAAATATTCTTTATAGCATAATTAAATTAAAATAAAAAATTAATATGAAGAAATCAAAAGTAATAGTTTTTTTGTTTGCGTTTTTTTTAATCATTTCTGTTTTATGGTTTAAAAAATATTATAAACTAGATTATGATCCTCATAAATCAAGTCAAATACAATCAAAAAAAGAAGAAAAAACAAAAAATGAAAATAATACAGATAGTTTAAGACAAGAAGGTAAGAATTTAGCAGAGAAGAACAAACAAACAGAAAAGGAAGTAAAAACTGAAAATAATAAAGATATAAAGAAAGAACAGAATACAAACAACAGAGAAGAAAAGAAAAAATCAGTAGAAACGACTTGGTGGCACCCTAAACCAGGACTTAGTTGGCAATGGCAACTGGATGGAAAATTAGATATTAGTGTTTCTGCTCAAGTTTTTGATATAGATCTTTTTGACAATTCAGCTCAAGTTATTAAAGCATTACATCAACAAGGTAAAAAAGTTATTTGTTATTTTAGCGCTGGTAGCTATGAAAACTGGAGACCAGATAAAAATAAATTCTCTCAAAATGTTTTAGGTAAGAAAATGGATGGTTGGGCAGGGGAACGCTGGCTAGATATTAGGAAAATAAATTTGTTATCTAATGTAATAATTGAAAGATTGGATTTAGCTAAGAAAAAGCATTGTGATGCGGTAGAGCCGGATAATGTTGATGGTTATGATAATAAAACAGGATTTTCTTTAAATTATAATGATCAACTGCATTATAATCGTTGGTTGTCTCAAGAAGCGCATAAAAAGGGACTAGCTATTGGATTAAAAAATGATTTAGAACAAGTTAATGATTTAGTAAATTATTTTGATTTTGCTATTAACGAACAATGTTTTGAATATAAAGAATGTAATAAGTTGATTCCGTTTATACAAAAAAATAAAGCTGTTTTTGGAGTAGAGTATAGTGGTAATTCTAAAAAGTTCTGTAAAAAAGCTAATCAGATGAGGTTTAGTTGGTTAAAGAAAAAAGAAGATTTAAAAAGTTGGAGAATTTCTTGCAGATAGTTTATAAAAAATAATTTTTTCTTTATTTTATTTAAATAATTTACTCTTATAAATTAAAATTTAAAAATTTTATTTAACAAAACAAATAAAGAAAAATTTTTAAGGTACGCGATTAAAAAATGTAGAGAAAATTTTTCTGTTTCAGTTTTCTCTTAACCAGAGAAAAAAAGATTCTTAATTTATTTAAAAATGCAAAAATTATAAATTGGCGGAAGCGGAGGGATTCGAACCCCCGGAGCCGTTGCCGACTCACTTGCTCTCCAAGCAAGCCCTTTCAACCACTCAGGCACGCTTCCTAATATTTATAAACTTTTATTACTCTAACAAAAAGAATATAAAATGTCTAGCTAAAAACTGATTGAAATAAAATTTTGTAGAATATAACAAATATGTTATCATATATTTATTACTCTTTATAAAAAAATATTTTAAAGATAAAAATTAAAGACAATGAATAAAGAAAAAGAAATTGACGAAAAAGAAATTTATCGTTTAAATTTAAAAAAGAAAGGCGCAAAAACTTTATTGCATTGGCAAGGTCCAGAATATGAAAATTATGCTAAAGATTATCGCTGGTATTTAATAGCTTCTATTTTGTTATCTTTAATAGTGTTTTATGCTGTTTGGAATGATAGTCCTTTGATGGCTATAGTTTTTATTTTGATTGGTATGGTGGGTTATATTTATTTAGAAAAACCACCTAGAATATTAAATTTTCGTATTACTCCAAGTGGCATAGTGGCAGGTAATGAGTTGTATCTTTTTGAGGAAGCTGAATCATTTTGGATTTTTTATGATCCTCCGCATAGAAGAATTATTAGTCTAAAAATGAAAAATCGTTTTATTCCTTACGTTCATTTTCCTCTTCATCAAGTTGATCCAGTTGATGTGCATAAGATATTGGTTAAATTTTTACCACAAAAAAAACAAAAACCTAGCTTAGTTGATGTATTAGAAAGACTCTTGCATATTTAGTGAAAATAATTTACGCTAGTAATGTTTTGCCCTCGTCGTTCAACGGATAGGACGCAAGTTTGCGGAACTTGTAATTGAGGTTCGATTCCTCACGAGGGCACTTGTTTTAAAAGTTCTTTTTTAAATTTAAAAATTAAAGGAGGTTTTTAAATGAGAATTGCGGAAAAAAAAGTAGAAATGATCAATTGTTATTTAACTGCTAGTGAAATCAATAATCCAGTAGGCAAAAAAATAATTTTTCAAAAAAGAGGAATGAAAGGAGCGACAGCAGGGAAAATAGAAGGAGTATGTGTTCGTATAAAAGAATCACAGCAATTGCATCTTATTCTGAGTAATGGTTGTTCAGTGGGAGAAGGGACAGCTGTTATTGCAGTAGAAATAGGATGTTATTTTTCAAAAAATTTTTAAAACAGGAAAATTAACGGGATATTTTTATCCCGTTTTATTTTTTAATTTAAGTAAAGAATTTAGTTGCTGAATTTTTAGAAAAATTAATAATTAAAAAACATTGATTAAATTGATAAAAGTATATATGATGGATTAATCATAAAATTAAAAATAGAAAGTTCTTTATAAAATTGTTTTAAAAACATAAGGAAACAACAAGGAGGAAAGAAATGGAAAAAATTTTGATTTGTAAATGTGGAGAAATTCTTTGTGAAAAATGTGAAATGAACAAAAAATGTCCCTATAAAAATGATCTGGATTTTCACTTAAGAATCTTGAAGGAAAAAATGTTAAAAGAAATTGATGTGGATTTCGTTATTAGAAATATAAATAAACAGGTAAGTTTATTTAATCAAATAAGCTATTGGAAAAATACAAAATTATTAAGTGAAGCTAATATTTATGAACCTTTGCGTTATTATTTTTTGAAAGAAAAAGGTTCTTTTCCCAATGAGGAAGTGCGCAAAAAAATAGAATTTCTTTTAGGTATAATTACACAAAAAATTATTTTATTTCTGAATAATCAATGTTCTGATGAGGATTGCCCTCAGTGTTTTTTATTAAAACATTGCCCTAATGAATAAATAATTTATTTAGCCACAATTTATTTTATTTTAAATTGTGGCTTTTTTAATTTAAGCTTAATTAATATCTAATTAAATCTAATTAAATGTTTTAATTTCAACTTTATCTAAAGATTCTTGGATAAGATCTTGTAAGTTTAATTTATTTTCAATATTTTGAATAGTTTTTAAGTGAGCTTTAGTAGCGGGATGTTTAGGAACGAAACGAGAACAAAGATCTTCATGGGGAAGTATAGATATTTCGTAAGTTCCTATTTTTTGAGCAATTTTAATTATTTCTTCTTTATCCATTCCAATTAAAGGGCGTAACATTATTAAATCAGATGCTTGATTAGTAACGGCTAAATTTTCTAAAGTTTGAGAAGCTACTTGTCCTACAGATTCTCCAGTATAAAGTGCTAAATATTTTTTTTCTCGTGCTATTTGAGAAGTGATTCTATGCATAAGACGACGATAGAGAAGTAAACGAAACTTTTCGGGAGAATTTTCTGCAATGTATTTTTGAATTTTTCCTAAAGGAAAAAGGAAAAGTTTATTTTGATTTTGAAATTTAGAAAGAATTTTGGCTAGTTGAATAACTTTTTGAATGGAGTCAGGTTTGGTGTAGGGGAGAGCGTGAAAGTGAATATAATCAGTATGCACTCCGCGTTTCAAAGCATAATAACTTGCTACGGGGGAATCAATGCCGCCAGAAAGTAAAGCTAAAGCTTTTCCACTGCTACCCACGGGTAATCCTTTTATTCCTTTTATTTTTTGAAGATAAACAAAAGAATTTTTGTCATTAATTTCTATAAAGCATTCTAAATCAGGATTTTTTAAGCGAACTTGAGGTTTTTTTCCTTTCTCAATTATTTTTTGAAAAATGAAAGCACCCACTTGTTGATTAATTTTTTCCGAAGTAAGAAAAAATTTTTTATTAGATCGTTGAGTAGTTATACGAAAAGTATTAAATCGTTTTCTTTTTATTAGTTTCCAACATTGATAAGAAATATTTTCTATATCTAGACTAGCTTTTTCTACCCAAGAAAAATTAGTTATACCGAAAATATTTTGTAAGATTTGATTAATTTTTTCTTTTTCTTCATTTTTTAAACTGGTGATTGATAAAAAAATTCTCCCTGAAATTCTCTCTATTGTAAAATCAACTGAGATTTTTTCTTTTAATTTTTTCTTAATATTTTCTACTAAAATTTTTTCAAACCAATGGCGATTTTTTCCTTTTAAAGCTATTTCTGAATAACGAATAATTAAAAAACTCATATAATTTATAATTATTTATTTTTTTAAAAATATCAAAAATATTCAAAATAAACAAGTAAAATAATTTAATAAGAAATAGAATGTGGTTTTTTTATTATTTTTTGTTTCAATTTTTCTTAATTTTTTAAATGAATAAAATTTTTTCAAATTATTTATATTATATTGTTTTTGTTGACAAAGTAAATTTATTTTTATAAGATAAATAATTAAGTACTTTATCTCGTTTTCCTGAGATCTTAAACTACCTTAGATCTCAAAATATTTTTAAAGTGGAAGATTTAAGAAAAAAATAATCAGAGAAATGAACACGTTATTTTGTTTTTAAAACAAAATAACGTGTTTTAATTTGGAAAGTATATATTTTAAAATTATTAATGACCCCTTTAATGACCCCTTTAATGTGGTCGTTAAGAATAGAGTTTAAATGAAAAATAATAGAAGATAATATTATATAAAGTAAACAATTAGATAAATAACAAGATATAGAAAAATATTCAGATATTTTTCTGAGATTTTTTAATTATCTAGCAATCCTCCCCATTCAACAGCGGTAAAACCTTTTCTTTGTGGAGTTTCAATCTGTGGTTTTTCTAATTTAATTTTTTGTGAAAGAGGTTTAAAGTAAAAGTTTAATCTTATGAGAGTAGTTGGTTGGGGGTTAATAGTTAGTTTCATATTTTTATCTAAAAATTCTTTTTCAAGAAGTTTAATTTCATAATAATTGGTCTTGGTTAATTGTTTAGTCCAATATTCTTTAAATTGAGCAGTTTCTTTTTGGTTTAATCCCAAAAGAGGCAAGTTTTCATCAAACCATTGATTTAAATCAGAATATTTTACTATCCAACCATTTTGAGGTAGTTCAAGTTTATTTAAATGAGCTTCATAAAATAAATAATCATACTTATTGTTAATTAATCCGTTAGGTTGCGCTAAGACCTTCCATCCCAATAAATAATTAGGTTTAGCCTTAGTAATAAAACCATTTATATTTAAATGAATTTCAATCTGCGATTTTTTTTCTGGATAAAGATAAATAGCTGGTTTTTTTACACCGGGAGGAAAGATGGAAGAATTAGAAGTAACACAAATTTGATTAATAGTGTTGATTAAATCTCCAGCGCAATTATATTTTTTAATTGATTTATCAGATAAACCATCAAGGGCGAGTTGTTTAGCTTCTAATGCGGTATTAGTAACACAAGTAGCTTGTTTGGATTTAATTTTATCTAAGTTATTTAAAATTTGAGGACAAGTTTTAGCAAGAGATCCGACGATTGATTTTGTTTGAGGTTTATCTTTTTTGATTTTTTTTAAATCAATAATTTGAAACGCAATTTGGTATTGATTATTAAGAGGCTGAACTTTAATTTCGCTTTTTTCAATTAGTGAAAGAGATTTTATTTTTTCAGTAATAACCATTTTAGCAGAATGCTTGTTAGATAGTTGTTGATATAAACATTCGTAATTTTCATCGCAATTGACGACTTCTTGTTTTTTAGGTGGTGTATTTTGAGGTTTTGATGCGCAACCAGCCAAAATAATTATTCCTAAAAAAAGCGCGAGAAAAGTAATTTTTTTCATAATTTATAAATTAAAATTATTATTTGTTATTTTTTTATTTATTTAATCTAAAAAAATGTGAGTTCTAAAACTAATTTTTTTTATAAATATTTTTACTTTTGAAATAGTTTATAATTTTTTTAGCTTTACTTTTTGAAATCCAAACTTGCAAAAAAAGAGCCAGTTGTTTATTGGTATGAATTATTGTTAAACCTATCCCATAATCCAAAGATCTTTTTCTTTATAACCACTAATATCACTATAGCTTAATTTCATTTCTTTGGGTATATTTTTATAAGCTCCCATAGATATAATCTTGATATACTTCAATTTTACCAAATGGCCAGCTAGCTTGGAAAGATTTCATAAAGCTTCTGCCAATATGAATTCCTCCCATAGCTTCAATTATTGGTTTTTGAATTGATTTTTTATAATCACTCATTTTTGTATTTTCAGTTAATTTTTTATTATTATATTATACATATAGTATAGAATGATAATAAAAATGTCTAGCTATAAGAAAGACAACGAGAAATGGATTAATAATCTCATCTGAGAAAATTAAATAAAAAATTGTAGTGTAAACTTTTTGAAATAATAATAAAAAAATTATATTGATACGTGCTATAAATTGACACAGTAATTAGTAAATATGAACAAATTCTAACTGTTTTCTTATAACCATATAAGGAAACAGTTATATGTAAATTATAGTATTTGTTTTTTTCTCTTTATTTTATTATATGGTTATAAGGAAACAGCAAATATGAAAATAAAATTGAAATAGAAACAAAAATAGTTTTTTCGTTTTGTTATCTTAAAATTTTTTATGAATCAAACAAACCACTGAACATGACAGCATATAAACAAAAATGAATGAAACTATAAAACTGGCAAAAACAAGAATGTCATTTAAAATAAATGTGCCAGACAAAATACTTGCTAATGAAATCATAAATCCAAAAATTATTGAGTATCTACCTGATGCTACCATACTAACTATATTTGGATTTATTTCAATTTTAATATACGGAATTAGGTAGATAATGATAAATAAAATCAAAAATATAATAATTTTCCATTTTGTCGGTTTAAAAAAATCTTTTATTTTCATACTTTTGTTTATTAGCTGTTTTTTTAATATTTAAAAAATTTTTGTTTTACAGTTATTATTAAGCTTGCCAAAAAATAACACCATACTATTTCAACAATAAAAATAATTGAAGTAGAAAACCAATATGTGTCTATTAGATTTAATTTTAACAATATAAATAAAACCATATTCGGTATTACATTTACTATTAAATTAATTAGATCTATTATTTTATACCACCGAGGTAATTCAATAAATGTAGTTAGGGAATAAGTGAGTAAACAGAAAGAAAGTGTGGTCAGCAAAGCATTCTTTTTTTCTTTTTTGGCAAACGAGAAAAATAATTATTAGAGATAAAATGATTGCTATTAGAATAGATAGCAAAGGAATATTTACATGTATTGTTTTATATTGTTAATGATTAATTTTTTAAAAAATTTTAAATATTAAAATGTAATTGCAACGCTTAATTTTGGTCAAATTTAAAGAATCAAAAAGCTATTTGTTATTTCTTTTTTCTTGTTTCTCAATTTTTTCTTTAAAATAACAAAATATAACTGCAGAAATGAATGTCGCTAGGCTTATTAAATACCAAAAAACACTAAAATTTCCTATTGCGAATTGAATAAGAACCCATGGTTTGACTAATACATTTGAAGTGTGCTTGTAATAGAAAAAATAATTAATAATAATACTTATAATAGGTGGAGCAAATAACGTGGTTAGGAAAGCGCTTATTTGTTTTTTTTGACAAAAGAGCTGAAAAATTTTTTCATACAGAACAACTGCTATCAACAGGATTAATGTAGGAATAATTATATTATCCATTACTTTTTATTATTAGTAATTAAATTATTATAATATTTATTTCGCAAATACTCTAAAATTTATAATTTTGTTGCTATCCAAGATATAGATTTTATCATTGAAGGCGTGGTGGCAATTTTAATTATGTGTTTGATTTTAACTTCTATGACATAAACCCTGTCTTCATAGGAAGGAAAATTAACATAACTGCGTGTAAAAATGACAAATTTGCCATCAGGTGACTATATCATTAGATCGGCTTGCGTGGGATTGGTTAAAAAATCAGAAATACTTTTTAATTCTTTTTTAATATCAAAAAAAGTTCTTTATTAGTTCCGTCTGTTTTAATAGTATAATATTTTCCTCCTTTTGCATAATAAGTTTCATATTCACCACCATTGAGTTGTTTTGGCCAAGATACTTTATTGCCTTCATATTTTCTATATAGAATTAGACTATCAGGAGACCAGGAAGGATAATCACCTTTAGTTATTTTTTGAAACTTATTCTCTTTTATATTTATTGTGCAAATAAATTCGTCCTTTGAAGTAAAAACGATTTTATTGCTATCGGGAGACCAAGAAAAAGTTGTATATTCGGCTGTTTTTTCCGTGACTGTTGTGATGTTACTATTCTTCAAATTTATAATATGAATCTCCACTTTTTATCTGATAGGCTATTTAGAAAAGCTATTTTATTGCCATCAGGAGACCAAAGAATATTTTTTATGCCACTGCTTTTTGCAATTTCCTTTTGATAATTACCGTCCAACGAACTTAGAATCACACAACTTTGTATTCGTATTGTCCCTTTTTCTTCACAATCAGCAACAAATGCTATTTTGGTTCCATCGGGTGATAAAGAGGGATGTGTTTCAGAAGAATATTTATTAGATTTTTGATTTAATATAGATCTTGATTTTCCGTTTATTGAAAGGTTGTATAAGTTAGTTCCATTACTATAAACTAGTTTCCACCCTTCCGCTTTTTCTAACCTTATTATTTCTTTCTTTAAACCGTAATTGTTTTTATGATTAAATAAATCTACTCTAAAAATAGAAGAGGTTATTACAATGAAAAGACTGATACATATTATTGTACAATATCTAATTAACTTTTTCTGGCTAAATAATAAATTGCGGATTAGAAAAGCGATAAAAAGGCCCAATGCAAACGCAGAAGCTAAACTTATTATGGCAATAAAAGGCGCCCAGCCAAAATCCCTAGTATTTAAAGTTGCTTTGTATTGAATAAAGGCAAAAAGAATAGAAAGCAATATAGCCAGAAAAATACTGCCAATATTATAAATCAATAGATATTTTCTATTAGCATTAGTTGGTGTTTTTTTGAAAAACAACCAAAGAAATATAAAAAACAAAAAAAGAAGAAAAGGGATTAAAATAATCATAACTTGATACTTTATTAATTATAGTTTTAATTATAACTATTGTAGCACTTTATTAGTTATTTTTTAAAATCTAAATTTTTCTCCAATTAATTAAATATATTTAGTATTATCTGGTGCTACAGTTGAGTTTTAAGAAACTAATTTAAAAACTTAGCACAACTATTTATACAGTGGTCATCGTGTAAAACTTGACAAAAATATAATAACTTGTTACTATTTAATGTTATGGTTTTTAAATTAACTTATTTTAAAAGTATTTTAAATTTAAAAATTAAAAAAGATATTATTTAATAAATATGAGTAATAAAGATAAGTATAATAAAAAAGTAATTGATATTAAGAAAAATAAGAAAGGAAAGCAAACCATTCCTTTGTCTTTTTTTTCTCAAGCAGTAGATGATTTGTTAGAAGTTTTTCCTAAACGTTCACAAGATATTATTAGAGAACGTTTTGGAATAAACGCGAAATATCCTCAGACATTAGCTGAAATAGGAAAAAAAAATAATATAACTAGAGAACGAGTAAGACAAATTATTCAAAATATTTTACGACAAATTATTGAGAAAAATAGAGGAGAAAAAATAGCTAGAGTAAAGAAGGTTTATCAAATATTAAGATTTACACTTTCTCAAAATAGTGGTATAATAAGACAAAAAGATTTACTGAAAGAAATATTTACTGAAAATGAAAGAGAAAGAGGGAAAAATGTTTTTGATTTGCTTTTAAGTTGTTCTACGGACATTATTCCATTGAAAAATCATAAGGTAGAAAAAGATACTTTAATTGAATCTAGTTTTGATTTTTCTCTTTGGGAATATGTAGAAAATTCTTTAGTAAAGTTTTTTAAAGCTGAAAGAACCGTAGTATCTTATGAGAAAATATTATTAAACAATAAAAGATTATTAGAAAAAAATAATTTAAATAATCAAAAAATATTTAATTTTTTAAAAGTTTCTCGTAGAATAAAGCAAAATGTTTTTGGTGACTGGGGTTTGTATAATTGGGAAGAAGTTAATCCTAAAAATATAAGACAAAAGGCTTATCTAGTTTTAAAAAAGAACAATAACCCTAGCCATTTTAAAGAAATAGCTAATTTAATTGATAAAAGTGGTTTAAATAAAAATAAAGGAAAAAGTCATCCTCAAACAGTACATAATGAATTAATTAAAGATAAAAGGTTTGTTTTAATAGGAAGGGGAATTTATGCATTAACGGAATGGGGATATAAAGAAGGAACAGTAAAAGATATTATAGAAGATGTGTTAAAAAAAACTAATCAACCTCTTTCTCGTGAAGAAATTATAAAAAAAGTTTTAAGCCAAAAGCAAGTTAAAGTTAGTACCATTAATATTAATTTAAGCAATTATTTTAATACAAAAAATAAACAAGGTTATTATCTATTAAGAAGAAAAGCAATAAAACAATAAGAATATAAGAAGAAATTAAGTGAAATTAATTTAAAGTTTAAAGAATAAAAATAAAATAAATGAATTTTTGGGGAGATATTGTTGGATCATTATCAATAATACTTCAAATTTTTGAAAAAATTTGGTTTGTTGTTTTACCAGTGGGTCTTTATTCTGCTTTTAAACCAATGTGGATGAACTTTGCTCAAGATGAATTTTATGGAACATTGGAATATATTTTGTTAGAAATAATCCCTCCTGCTGATATAGAAAAAAGCCCTCGCCCAATGGAAGCATTATACAATGGAATTCATGCTACAGCTATAACACACAATGCTTTTGATGAATTAGCTTTGGGGAAATTTAATCCTAGTTTTAGTTTGGAAATCGTGGGAGACAGTGGAATAGCACATTTTTATATTCGTACTCCTAAAAATTTTCGTAATTTAATAGAATCTAATATTTATGCTCATTATCCAAGCGCAGAAATTAGAGAAGTAAATGATTATGTAAAAGATGTTCCTAAAACTATTCCAGATAAAGAGTGGGACATTTGGGGAACAGAAATGGAATTAGTTAAGCCAGATCCTTATCCTATAGTTACTTATCGTTATTTTGAAGAAGATATAACCGGAACAATGATTGATCCTTTAGCTTCTATAATTGAGGGTATTAGTAAATTAGAATATGGACAAAAAATTTGGTTTCAAATTATTATTGCTCCAGAAAAAGAAACTTGGAGTAATACAGGACGTGAATTGGTAGAGGAAATTACAGGAAGAAAAACTAAACCTAAAAATACTTTAACTCAGCTAAAAGAAGATTTATCTGATATTGTAAAAGGAATTTTTACAGGTATATTGTCTCCGGAAAAAATAGAAGAAATGTCTAGCAAAAAAGAAGCAAAAGATGATGTTCCTTTAGAATTTAAAATGACACCGGGAGAAAAAGAAGTTGTTAAAGCAGTAGAAAGTATGATAGGAAAAAATGTTTTTAAGACTAAAATGAGATTTGTTTATGTAGGAAAAAAAGAAAATTTTGACAAAAGTAATGTAACTAATTTTATGGGAGCGTTAAAGCAATTTCAGGATCAAAATTTAAATGGCTTTAAGCCCAACGATGAATCAAAAACTTATGCTAATTATTTAATGAAGGAACAAAGAATGTTATATCGTCAAAGAAGAATTTTTAATCGTTATCGTAGTAGGAGCAATCAACGTTATAGTGTTAGATTTATATTAAACACTGAAGAATTAGCCACGCTTTTTCATTTTCCAGATATGTCAGTGGTGGCACCTTCTTTGCGTAAGGTGGAGAGTAAAAAAGGAGGCGCTCCAGTTAATCTTCCCGTTTCGTAACTTAATTTATAATGAAAGTTTTAATCACTATTTTTTAACTTTTCAAATTTTAAATTTATGAGTGAAATTAATTTTTTTGCTAAAACTAATTTTCGCAATCAAGAAGTAACCTTTGGAATTAAAACCGATGATAGAAGAAGGCATATTTATGCGATTGGGAAAACGGGAATGGGAAAAACTAATCTTTTAGAAAATATGATAATTCAAGATATTCATAATGGAAAAGGGGCTTGTTACATTGATCCTCATGGTGATACGGCAGAAAAATTAATTAAAGCTATTCCGTCACATAGAATTAATGATGTTATTTATTTTAATCCTGCTGATCAGGATTATCCTATTGCTTTTAACGTGATGGAAAAAGTTGATCCTAAATATAGGCATCTAGTAGCTTCAGGATTAGTAGGTGTTTTTAAAAAAATTTGGGCTGATTCATGGGGACCACGTTTGGAATATATATTACGTAATGCTATTTTAGCTCTGTTGGAATATCCTGGTTCTACATTATTAGGTGTAACGCGTATTTTAACAGATAAAAAATATCGTCAAAGAGTAATTGAAAAAGTGAAAGATCCGGTGGTGAAAGCTTTTTGGGTGGATGAATTTAGTAAATGGAATGAACGAGTATTGCAAGAAGTGATTTCACCTATTCAAAACAAAGTAGGACAATTTATTTCTAGTTCTTTAATTAGAAATATAGTTGGTCAAACAAAGTCTTCTTTTGATGTAAGAAAAGCTATGGATAGTGAAAAAATATTAATTATGAATTTATCTAAAGGCAGAATAGGGGAAGACGCGAGTGCTTTATTAGGAGCAATGATGATTACTAAAATTCAATTAGCAGCGATGGGACGAGTTGATATTGAAGAAGATGAGCGAAAAGATTTTTATCTTTATGTAGATGAATTTCAAAATTTCGCTACTGAATCATTTGCAGGAATTTTATCAGAGGCACGCAAATATAGATTGAATTTGATTTTAGCTAATCAATACATTTCTCAATTAGATGAGACCGTGAGGGATTCTATTTTTGGAAATGCTGGAACAATTATTTCTTTTCGTGTGGGTGCTAGCGATGCTGAATTTCTTGAAAAAGAATTTGCTCCAGTTTTTACTGAAAACGATCTAGTTAATTTGCCTAAATATCATATTTATTTAAAGTTAATGATAGATGGAATAGCAGGAGATGCCTTTTCTGCTGTAACCTTGCCACCGGTAGATTTAACCAAAACAGAAGGAAATGAAGAAAAAATTATTAGAATTTCACGTGAACGTTATGCCAGTAGTAAAGATGAAGTGGAAGATAAAATTGCTCGTTGGAGTGGAGTTTTAAATAAGCAAAAAAAAGATAAGCAATTATCTAATAAAAATCATCAAAAAGCACAAGAACAAAACGTAGTTTCACAGAAAGAAAAAAAGGATAAGAATGACGAAGACAATACTACTCAGAATAAAAAAAATATAAAGTCAAAAGAAAATTTAAAGAATAAACAACAAAAAGTAGCAAAAAATACTTCTCAAAAAGATAATTTACAACAAGACAATGATAAGAAAGAAAAATATCCCGCAGTATGTGATTCTTGTGGTATTAAAATTGAAGTTCCTTTTAAGCCTGATGGAAAACGGCCTACTTTTTGTAAAGATTGTTTAAAAGAATATCAAAGAGAGCTAACTTATAAAAAAAATATTCAAAAAAAGAAACGGGAACAACAGGAATCTGAAAAGAAATTTAATAGCCAGCCATCTGATTTAAAAAAGAAAAAGGAAGTAGAAATGCAAGTATATACTTCAAAAGATAAACCGATTTCGCTTAATCAAATTCAACATATTGCCCCCAAAAGTATTAAAAAAAAGAAAAAATTATCTTTAGATACAAATAAAATTAGAAATCTTATTAAACAAGTAAAGGAAAATAATTAAAATTAGTTATTTCTGATTTTTTATAAAACATTATATTTATATTAGAGAAAAAGCCATAACATATTTTTTAATTCTTATTTATTTTTTTCTGCTTCTAAAGCGGCTTCTTCTTTTTTTATAGCGCGATCTATTATTTTCTTTTTTACGTATAAATTCATCAAAGAAAATACTATCATACTAGCAAAAACTATTCCCATTGTATTTAAAAAAAATAAAAGAAATGATCCAGAAATAACATTCCAATCTAAATGAGCCATGCCTATGCCAGTAACAGCAATAGGCGGAATAAGAGCTACAGAAATAGCTACGCCTGGAAGAGTTTCACTTAATTGTGGTTTAATTCTAGCAAAAGAAGCAGCTAATCCTGCTACAAAAGCAATACTTGCATAAATTAAACTTGGTTTTGTACGAGCAATTATAGAAGCAGTTTCGTGATAGTTAGAGTTAAAGTTAAAAAGCCAAGTAACTAATGTAGCAGAAATAATTCCAAAAATGACAGATTTTAAAATTGTATAGAAAGATCTAGAAATTAAGCGATAATCAGCAATAACAATACCGAGAGATAAACTTAAGACAGGGGAAAGAATGGGAGCAACTAGCATACTGCCAATAATGACGGCCGTATCGTCAATTAATAGACCAAAACTAGCCATCAACACAGAAAGAATAACCATTAAGAAAAAATCTTGCCGAGGAGAACTATCAGCAATAAGATCTTTAATGGATTCGCTTTTGTCACGTTCTTTAAGATTGTTGAATAAATGTAATGTCATATTTTTATTTTATTATTTTTATTAAATAGTGTATAATTCAATAGTAATTATTAAAATTATATATCAAAATTAAAAAATATGCTAGAAAAAAGACAAACTAAGAGATTAGCTATAATTATAATTTATATTTTTATCTTTTCTTTAATAGCTTCTTTGTTTTATTGGATTTTTCGTCCTAGCCCAACTTGTCATGATGGAAAAAAGAATCAAGGAGAAGAGGAAATTGACTGTGGAGGACCATGCAAAGCTTGTCCAGTTGTTATTAAAGCAAAGGATTTAGAGATTGAAAAGCAGAGATTTATTAATAGTAGTCCAAAAATGTATGATGTAGCTATTAAAATAAAAAATCCTAATGAACAATACGGAGCAAAAAGTTTTCGTTATAATGTAAAACTTTTAGATGCAAATAATAAAGTGTTAGTCTCTCGTTCAGGTTATAGTTTTATTTTACCTAGAGAGGAAAAATATTTAATAGAAACTAATTTAAAGATAAAAAACGATTATTTACCTCATAAAATGAAAGTAACTTTTGAAAACTATGATTGGAAAGAATTTACTCAATATAATGAAAAACCACAATTAAATGTTTATCAAAAACGTTATGAAAAAGTAAATTCTCCAGAAGTTTTTGGAGCAGTGTATGGTCTAGTAAAAAACGATAGTCCTTTTGATTTTAATTCTGTGATAGTTAAAGTGGTTTTAAAAAATAAAGCAGGAGATATATTAGCAGTTAATAGTACTCAAATGAATACGTTGACTGCTGGAGAAGAACGTGATTTTCGTTTAATTTGGCCCAGAAGTTTTCCTGGTAATGTTTTTAAGATTGAAGTAGAACCAGAAGCCAATGTATATGATTCATTAAATTTTACTAAAAAATATTTACCTCATCAAAAATTCCAAAATTATGAAAATGAAAATTGGAATTGACGCACGTTTTTATGGCGCAAAAAACAAAGGGTTAGGACGTTATACAGAAAAATTGATACAGGAATTAGAGAAAATAGATAAAAAAAATCACTATTTTATTTTTTTAAGAAAAGATAATTATTCAGATTATCATCCAAGTAATAAAAATTTTCAAAAAGTATTAGCTGATTTTCCTTGGTATTCTTTAAAAGAACAAATTTTTTTTCCTAGATTGCTCTATAAATTACAATGTGATCTAGTTCATTTTCTTCATTTTAATGTGCCATTAATGTATAAAAGATCATTTATAGTCACTATTCATGATTTAACTTTGTTTCATTTTCCTACTCATAAAAATTCTACTCACAATTGGCTTTGGTATAAGATAAAATACAAAACTTATCATTGGATGATGAAGAAAATTATTCAGAAAGCGCAAAAAATTATAACTATTTCTAATTTTACTGCTAATGATATTAAAAAATATTTTGGTAATAAAATAGCTGGTAAAATAAAAGTTATTTATGAAGCTCCTTCTATTTTTATAAAAAAGGAAAAATTTAGTTATCTTAAAAAAAAATATGCAATAAAAATACCTTATTTGCTTTATGTGGGTAATGCTTATCCGCATAAGAACTTAGAAAGATTAGTAGATGCTTTTCAAATTTTTAAAAAACAATTTCCTCAATATTCGCTAGTATTAGTTGGAAAAAATGATTTTTTTTATCAGCGGTTAAAAAAGTATATTAAGTTAAAAAAAATAGATTCAATTATAATAGTTGATACACTTACGGATAAGGAACTAAAGACGATTTATCAAAAAGCAGACTTGTTTATTTTCCCGTCTTTATATGAAGGTTTCGGATTGCCACCCCTAGAAGCTATGGCCGAAAATTTACCCGTAATTTCTTCTCAGCATGGTTGTATGCAAGAAATATTAGGGGAAAGTGTTGTATATTTTAATGGAAAGGATGTTGACAATATGGTTGAAGTAATGATTAATGTAATAAAAAATGTTAAATTAAGGAATAAGCTAAAAGAAAAAGGCAAAGAACAAATTAAAAAATACAACTGGAAAAAAACAGCGTTAGATACTTTTAAGGTTTATTCCGGTTTTAAAAAAAATGAAAAATAATTTTCTTATTTAAGAATAATGAAAAGAAAAAAATATAAAATATTAGATATTCAATCTTCTTCCCGACATTATTCTGATAGAATTAAAGCAAAAGAAAGGAAGGAAAAAGTTATTAAGAAAGAAACTTCAAGGGAAAAGTTTTTTTTAAAACTAAAATTGTCTTCAAGTAAAAAGATGGATATTGTTAAAACTTCTTCTAAAAAAAATAATTCCAAAAAAACTTTAGAAAAATATTCAAAAGAAAAACAAAAAAAAATTATTAGTCATAAAACAAAGAAAAATTTTCAAAAAAAATTCTTAAATTCAGAAAAATTAAAGCAAACGCATTCTTATCAAAAAAATATTTTGGCATTAAAATTTTTAAAACAACTAGTAAACAGATTGAAGATCTTTATGAAACTAAGAAAAAAAATGGTATTTTTCTTAATCTTTTTAGTTATATTATCAGGAAGTTTTTTTTATTATAAAAAAATGAAGAAAATTCAAGGAAGGGTTTTAGGCATAAGTGATCATGCTTATCAGGAAACAAAAATAGCTTTAGAAGATATAAAAAGAAAAAACTTTATTTCTTCTAGTGAAAAATTAGAGGAATCTGCAAAAGAATTTGAATTAGCTAGTCAGGAGTTAGAAAAATTAGGAAAGCCAATTTTGGCTATTTCTGCTTATCTTCCTTATTTTTCTCGTCTTTCTTCTGGTTATAATTTGTTACAAGCAGGCAAAGAATTAGCTACAGCAGGAAAAGAAATATCTAGTTATTTACAAGAACTTAATCAATTAAATGAAAATAATGATTTTAAAAATTTTTCTTGGTTAAGTTTTTTTCAAAAGACAGAAAAACAAATAAAAAATGCTAATCAACACTTGGAGAAAGCTAATCAACGCTTAAAGAAAGTAGAAATTAGTGATTTGCCTAATGAAAAACAAGTAACTTTAATTAAAATAAAAAGACAAATAAAAATAGCTCAGAAAACAACTGATTTCTTTGTGAATAATAGTTATATATTAGAAGATCTATTAGGAAAAAATGGGCCACGTAAATATTTATTTCTTTTTCAAAACAATCAAGAAATTAGAGCCACAGGAGGTTTTATTGGCAGTTATGGTTTATTAAATGTAAAAAATGGAAAGATAGAAAAATTTTTTATTGAAGGAATTTTTAATCCAGATGGTCAACTTAAAGATAATATAATTCCTCCTCGTCCTATTCAAAAAATCAGTAAAGCTTGGAGTTTACATGATAGTAATTGGTGGCCAGATTTTCCTAAGTCAGCAGAAAAAGCGATGGTATTTTATGAAAAAACTGGAGGGCCAACTGTAGATGGAGTAATTGCTATTACGCCTGATGTTTTAAAAAAACTTTTAAAAATAACTGGTCCAATTTATTTATCTCAATATGATATTTATATTAGCAATGATAATTTTTTAAAAATGCTTCAAACTGAAGTTGAAATTGGATATGATAAAAATGAAAATCGTCCTAAAAAAATTTTAGGAACCTTATCTCAAATTATTTTAAAAAAGATATTTCAAGCAGAGAATATGAAAGAGACGATAAAGATTATTCCGGTTTTATTAGAATCTCTAAAAGAAAAAGATATTTTAATTTATTCTAAAAATAATGATTTAGAAAAAATAATTATTTCTCAAGGATGGGGAGGAAAAATTAAAGAAACTCAGAAAGATTATTTAAATGTAATAAATAGTAATATTAATGGTTACAAAACAGATGGCGTTATAAAACAAAAAATAAAACAGATGGTTTCTGTCCGATCAGATGGATCAATAATAAATGATTTATTTATTATTAGGGAACATCAGGGTAAAAACAGTTTTTATGAATGGTGGAATAAGGTGAATGCTGATTATTTGAGAGTATATATTCCTTTAGGGTCAAAATTAATTTTAGCAGAAGGACAAACTAAAGAAAAATTACCTTCTTTAAAATATGATTCTAGAAAATTTAAAATTGATAAAGATGTTTTGAATGAAGAAAAAAACATAAAAAGGGATAAAAAAAGTGGTACTTATGTTTATGAAGATAGCGGGAAAACTGTTTTGGCTAACTGGGTTTATGTTAGTCCAGGGGAAAAAGTGACTGTGCATTATAAATATCAGTTACCTTTTTATGTAAACTTAACCGATAAAAATAATTATTATTCTCTTTTAGTTCAAAAACAAGCTGGAATTCAAAGTGATTTTAGCTTTCAACTTAAATATCCTTTAGAATGGAAATTAAAATGGAAATCAATGCAGCTTAAATCTAGTCAAAATAAACTTGACTGGCGGACTGTTTTAAATCAAGATAATTTTATTAGTTGTTTATGGGAAGAAAATTAGTTAATGAAAAAATATGTTATTAAAAATTCTTTTGTTTTTTCTTTTCTTCTTACCTTTTCAGTGGGCGCTTAATCCATTGGAAGGAGTTGATTTAATTTGGGGAAGATTGTTGGTTTTGTTTTTGCTTCTTTTTTGGTTAATTCAATCTTTACTCAAAAAGAAAATTTTTTTACGTTGGGATAAACAATTTTTTTTCTTTTTTTCTTTTATTATAAGTATTTTTCTTTCTTTATTTTTTACTAGTAATTTGAGTTGGAGCTGGAGAAAAATTTTTTTTCTTTTTTCTTGGATACCTCTTTATTTTATTATAAATCATTTGGTTATTTTTGATAAAAAAAATAATGAAAAAATTTTAAAAGCTATTGTTTTAGGAAGTGGATTAAGCGCAATGATTGGAATAGGTCAGTTTTTTATGCAGTTTTTGTTAGGTTTAGATAAATGGCTAATTTTTTGGAGAAAAATAAGCGTTTTTTTTCTAGGAAAAAATTTTGGTGAAAGTGTTTTAGAGTATTCTAGCTGGTTAGTTAATATAAAAGGAGAAACTATTTTTCGCGCTATTGCTTTTTTTCCTGATCCACATATTGCTGGTTTTTATTGGGAGATGACATTTTTTTTAGCTGGTGTTCTTTTTCTAACAACTCATAAAAAAATTTATGGAGGAATAACTTTAATGATTTTTTTAGCTTTAATCTTAACTTTTTCTCGCGGAGCTTATTTTGGTTTTTTAGGTAGTTTATTTTTATTTTTTTTAATTAATGTTTTAAAAATAAAAAAAGATTATTATAAAAACTTATTTTTCCAAAAAAAGAAACCCTGGCTTTCTTTTTTGGCTATTGTTTTGATTTTGTTGTTAATATCTCCTTTAAATCATAGATTGATTAGCTCCTTTAATCTTAGTGAAGGATCTAATGCAGAACGTCTTTATAATTGGCAACAAGCCATAAAAATTATTAAAAATTATGGTGGATGGGGAGTAGGAATAGGAAATTATTCTTTAAGCGTAAAACCCTCAGCTAGTTATAGAGAACCTATTTATGCGCATAATCTTTACTTTGATATTTGGTCAGAGTTGGGAATAATTGGTATTATCTCTTGGACAGGTATTATAATAAGTTCTTTTTTAATCAATTATAATAAATTTTTTAAAAATAATAACTTAATAGCATTAGGTGTTTTATTGTCTTTAGTAGCTTTTAGTTTTCACTCTTTTTTTGAAACTGCTTTATACTCTGTTCACATTTTTCCTTTATTGCTAGTTTTACTAGCAATAAGTTAAAAACATACAACTAGATTAATCCACAATAAATAACTCCTGGGATTTTCTTTTTAAAATAAAATTCAGAATGTTTAATTTTATTCAATTCTTCAGCGATTTTTTTAAACTGAATTTGCCAATGTTTATTGTCGTGGTTTATTGGAAAAGCAATAAATAAAACGGCTTTGTTTTTATAATTTCTTGACTTCAATTTTTTAATATCCTTTATAACTCCTTGCACATTTTTTGTTGTGGGTCGGGTTTTATTTTTTACATTTTCATAACGAATATTTGTATTAATTGTTTTGAGTTCAATGGCCCAATTTTTAAAAGTAATATCAATTCTATCTTTTTCAGGAATTATATCATTAAAATAATTAAAATATTTGGGTGAGGATAAAATATTGCATAATTCTACTTTTAACCAACCTTCAAATTTGGCTCTTTCTTTTGCGAAAATAGACAAACCTTGATTATTCTCTAATTTTAGTTTAATTTCTCTGAATAATAGTTCTGCAAACTTTTCAAAATTTATCACAAACATTAAGTTTTTAAAATTATATAATATATAAAATAAAACTTTTTTATAAATTAAAATTCTTATAGTTTTTATAGTAAATATTTTGGTAATTTATTAAATTATTTCAGTATTATATCCTAATTGCTTAAGCTTTTTTTCTATCAATGATATTAATTCTTGTTTTTTGATTGCTATTTTTTCAATTTTTAAAACTCACTCTTGATCATTATCTTCTTGCGCAATATTTTTAGCTTCTTTTAAGGCTATATCAAATTTATTGCCATTAATTTTAAGAATACCATTTTCTTCAATAACCATATTACTAGGCCAAATAGGTTCACCCTGAGGTCCTTTTTCTTCATCAATGTTTTTACCTAGTAACTGATTAATTTCTGGATCATAATCAAGTTTTTTATAAATTAACATAATATCATCCTTTTTTCTAATTCTGAAACACTATTTATTTTTTCTTCAATGTTCATAATTTTGTTATTAAATTAATTATAATTATAATAATGTATTCAATTAACTAATTATATTTTAACTTACTTTTATTTTATTTGCCAATTAACGAAAAAAAGCGAATTTGGAAAAAGGCGATCCGAGTCTTTTCCGCATACTTGGTATTAGGCGAGGGTGAGTGTAATGCAGCGGAGCGAAAGTGCAGCGTTCCCGCAACGTTTTCTTTTAAATTATTTTTCGCGGTCGTGGGCTTGATATAAATGCCGTTAAATGCTATATTATGGTATCAATAGTTGAGAAATTGTCTTTTAACTAAAAGATTAGTTTCTCGCTATTGTGAGGAGCTGATCTTTTACAAAACTTTGAAGGAGGTCTTATGAAAGGGATAACAGTTTTTTTCGTTAAAAGGATTATGGCAAGTAAAGATGGGGTGATAGTTGGCCTGATAGCTATAATAATCACGTTAATGTGGATTGTTGAGCTTCTCTTTGCTTATATTGGAGTAAAACAGGTAATACAGATGGTGGTACACACTATACAGTAGAAGAGGTCCGGTTCAAATTCAAAAGCAGAGCGTTGGCTTTACAGCTGACGCCTTTTTTCTTATGAGCAAAAAATAATTTGAAAGAAAATGTAGCCTAACTGGTTATTATGCGAAGTAAATTTCGTGATAAATACGGAAATTTGACAAAATGCGAATAATTGATAAGATAAAAACAAACAAATTTAAGTTTAAAATTATTCTTTTTTTGTCTAATTTTATTGTATATGAAAAATATTATTTTACAAGCAGAAAATTTATTAAAATTACGAAATTATTCTCCAAAAACAAGAAAATCTTACTTATTTTATATTAGACAATATTTAAATTTTATAAAAAATAAAAACTTTAAAAATAAGCAAGAAGCGGTGGAAAAATTTTTATTAGAAAAATTCCCTAATAAAAAATCACCACAAACTACTAATTTAGCTCTTAATGCCGTAAAATTTTTATATGAAAAAGTTTTAAAAGACAATACTGGGGTTAACCTAAAATTCGCCAAAAGAAGTAAAAAATTGCCGGTGGTTTTAAGTAGAAAAGAAATCAACCATATTTTAGAAAACATTACCAATCAAAAATATAAGTTAGCAATAGCTTTGGCCTACGCAGGAGGATTAAGAATTAGTGAAATTCAGAATTTAAAAATCAAAGACATTGATTTAGAGGAATTGACTATTCATATTAAAAATGCTAAAGGTAAAAAAGATAGGATTACAGTTTTTCCAGAAAAATTAAAAACAAATTTTCAGAATTTATTAGCCGGAAGGAAAAACGATGACTTTATCTTTAGCTCTGGTCGCGGTGGAAAATTAACAACTCGTTCTTTTCAGGTAGTTTTTAAAAAAGCATTACAGAAAGCTAAAATAAAAAAACCGGCTACTTTTCATTCTCTCAGACATTCATTTGCTACTCATTTATTAGAAAACGGAACAGATGTAAGGTATGTGCAAAAATTACTTGGTCATGCTAACATAAGAACTACTCAAGTTTATACACAAATAACCAATCCAAAGTTAAAGAATATTAAGAGTCCATTATAATTTTTGTAATATTTTAGAATATTTTAATTAGATAATTTAAGTAGTTTAAGTAAAAAATAAAAAAGAGATAAGGAAATAAACTTGATTAATGATATAGTAAATATTTATGAAAAATATCAGAAACTTTTGTATTATTGCCCATATTGATCACGGGAAATCCACTTTATCGGATCGTCTTTTAGAATTGACAGGGACGGTAACTAAACGAGAAATGAAAGAGCAACTGTTAGATACTATGGATTTAGAAAGGGAAAGGGGAATTACTATCAAATTACAGCCAGTACAAATGAAATATTCTTTGAATAATCAAGAATACATTCTAAATTTAATTGATACTCCTGGACACGTTGATTTTGCTTACGAAGTCTCGCGTTCTTTAGCAGCAGTGGAAGGAGCAATTTTATTAGTGGATGCTACCCAAGGAGTGCAAGCGCAAACTATTTCTAATTTATACTTAGCTATTGAACAAGGATTAGAAATTATTCCTGTAGTAAATAAAATTGATTTACCTAATGCTAATGTAGAAAAAGTGAAGAAAGAAATTGTGCATATTTTAGGTTGTGATAAAAATGATATTTTAGAAGTGAGTGGTAAAACTGGAGAAGGTGTACACAGTCTTTTAAAAGAAATTGTAAAAAAAGTTCCAATGCCTCAAGGCGATATAAATAAGCAGTTACGGGCTTTAATTTTTGACAGTGTCTATGATTCTTATAAAGGAGTATTAGCTTATGTGAGAATTGTTGATGGTGAGATTAGTAAAACAGATGATTTATATATGTTAATGACAAAAGGAGAAAGTAATGTGGTAGAATTAGGTTATTTTGCGCCTCAATATGTTTCTTGTGATAAATTATCAGCGGGAGATATTGGTTATATTGCCACTGGTTTTAAAAGTGTTAAGGATTGTAAAGTAGGTGATACAGTTACCATTGCCAATCAACAAAATATTGATTTAGTTAAGCCATTGCCAGGATATACAGAAGTTCAACCAATGGTTTATGCTAGTTTTTATCCGGCAGATGGAGGGGACTATAATTTAATGCGAGATGCCTTAGATAAATTGACTTTAAATGACGGAGCCTTTACTTTTGAACCAGAAAGTAATCAAGCGTTAGGAAGAGGTTTTCGTTGTGGTTTTTTAGGATTATTACATTTAGAAATTATTCAGGCTCGTTTAGACAGAGAATTTAATATTATGCCAATCATCACTACACCAAGTGTTGTTTATAAGCTTCACAAAAAAAATTCTGACAAAATTATAAATATTTATTCTCCAACAGAACTACCTGATCCATCTCAAATTGAAAGCATTGAAGAACCTTATGTAAAATTAGAGATCATTACACCTTCCAATTATTTGGGAAGTGTAATGGAATTGATGGGTAATACTAGGGCAGAGTATAAAACCACAGAATATATTGATGCGGAAAGAGTGCAGTTAACTTTTGAAGCTCCTTTAATGGATATAATTGTTGATTTTTATGATCAGCTTAAAAGTGTTTCTTCAGGATATGCTTCTATGAATTATGAATTAGCAAATTATAGGGTTAGTGATTTGGTAAAATTGGATATTTTAGTAGCAGGTGAAAGAGTGGAGGCTTTTTCCAGAGTGGTTCCTAGAGATAAAGCACAAAAAGAGGGTAAATTTATTGTAGAAAAACTAAAAAAAATTTTACCACGCCAAAACTTTGCTGTGGCTATTCAAGCGGCTATTGGTGGAAAAATAATAGCGCGATCAACTTTAAGTGCTTTTCGTAAAGATGTTACTGCTAAATTATATGGAGGAGATGTTACTAGAAAAAGAAAATTATTAGAAAAACAGAAAAAAGGAAAGAAGAAAATGAAAAATATAGGTAAAGTATCCATTCCATCTAAAGCTTTTTTGGAAATTTTAACAAAATAAATATTGAACAGTTAGAATAAAATTATTGTTCTTTTTAAATTTAAATAATTTATTCAAAAAATAAAAAGGAGGAAATAACATGAATGAATTTAGTCAAGTTTTTTTTATTCCATCCAAGGCAGTTTTTTTAGGAAGAAGGCGTTTGGACAAAGAATGGGTACAGGTGAAATACTTAGGTTTAAGTAATTTTTCTTTATCTAAACCTAACTATGATATTGCAAATAATCAAGTTTTTTCCAATAGTTGTGGAAAAATGGTAAATATTTTAGATGCCTTGAAAATAGAATTTCTAGATGCTAAATTGCCCATTTCTATTCACAATTTGGCTTATATTTTAATGTTAGATTATCGGCAAGGAAGAATGCCTTCGTTTAAAAAAATTTATATTTCTGTTTGTTTGGAAGAAAGTTTAAGATTAAAAATAAAAATAAAGATTTTGGGAAGAATGGTGTCTAGGAGAAAGAAATGGTGTCGGATTGATTTTGATGGAAAAAAGATTAAAAGAAATATTTTTTTTACCGATACCCAAGTAGAACAAAAAAAACTTTTAGAAGAATATGAGGAAATTTTTTTTAATTCAGCTAGCGTGAAAATGGTAGGACCACAATCTATGGAATTAGTAGAAAAAATAATTGCTCATTTTTATTTTTGTTGCAGTGTTTAATATTTAAAATTCACAATTTTCCACGTTTTAAAGCCCAGAGATAATATCAAAGGGCTTTTTAAAAAAACTATTTAAAAAAATAAATTTTTTAAATAGTTTGATCTGTTATATTATTATTATTATTGTATAATAAATATTAGTAATTGGTATTTTTTAAAAACAAAAAATATGAAAGGAAAAATATTAAAATTAGTTATTGTATTGTTGATTTTGCTTTTAGGTTTTTCTTTTTGGAAAAATAATGAAGTATTATCAGCAGAAGGAGATGTTTGGTTATCTCCAAACGAGATTAGCTTAGATGGAGGAGATGACTTTAATCTAGAAGTGCATATTGATACTGGTTCTAAAAATTTGGGTGCTTTTAATATGTTTTTTGATTTTGATCCTAATAAAATTGAGGTTAATTTAACGCAAGGAAATGTAGAAACTGATAATAAAAAAGGATTAAGTAAAGGATTAGATGCTCAAAATTATACAATGATGTTAAACGCCGGAGATGTTAGTAATGGACATTTTAGATTTGCTGGAATGGCAGCGAGCAATTATCTTCATGGTGGTGATAAACATTTAGTTACTTTACATCTTAAAGTAAAAGATAATGCTAGTTCAGGATCTACGTCAGTTTCTTTAAGAATAAACGAGCTTTCAGATGAATTAGGTAATGCTTTATCATTAGGATCAACTAGTGGAGCAAATATAATAATAACTGCTAATGATAATTCACATATTAGTATTTTTAGTAAAATTTTTAAAAATGTAGGAAAAATTGTTTTCAAACAATCAAGACAAAAGATAAAATTAGAGCGGAAAAAAACTAACTATATTAAAAAAAGGAATATTTCTTTTCAAGGAAAAGATAAAAATTTAATTGGAGGCAGGGTAGAATTGTATGTTAATGGTAAAAAAAAGAAAGAAGTAAAAGTTAGATCTAAATACAAAGGCAAATGGAAAATTAAATTTAAAGCTAAAAAAGGATCATTTAAAAAATACAAATTGAAATTTTATGATTACTATGGAAGAGAGATTAAGTCAAAGAAATATAAAATCAGAATAGATACTCAAGATCCTGTTATACGAATTCCCACATTTTTAAGTAAAAGAAGAGGAGATATAGTTTACTGGACAGTTCAAGATAATTACAAACTAAAAAAAACTTATTTATATTTCAATGGTAAAAAATATAAATATAAAGTTAAATCTCCTAAAAAAGCTGAAGTTAGAAGGCAAGAATTTGTTATTCCGTTAAATATAAATCCAGGATTATATAAAATGAAAATAAAATCTTATGATAAAGCTGGTAACAAAACTATTAAATATGTGGTGATTAGAGTTTGGTAGTTTTAATTGTATATATTGAAAAATAAAATGAGAAAAACTAAATTAGTGAAAAAAGAAAAAATAATATCCAGTATACATAAATTAAGATACAATTTTATTATTTTAATATCATTTATCATTAATGATTATTTCAGTTTTTTCAGATACAGTTTTAGCAGAACCAATCATTTCTAACATTGATAATATTTTTATTGACGGAAACAATATAACTATTTATGGAAGTGGTTTTGGTGTGAAAGAAAACCCGAGACCTCTTATTTCAAGTTATGACGACGGGATTAACAGTTTTTCCAATATGCCTGTGGGCCAAAACCCGAGTGGAAACTGGACAAGCACTGGTGATGGGACTAGCCCAATTCCAATTTCTGATTCTCCTTCTCTTAGGAGAAATGGCCATAGCACTTCTAAAAAAGTGGATTGCTTAAATTCGTATCCACCATATTACGGTTTAGTTTATTTTACACCTCCTAATACTTCAAGATTATATATCTCATGGTGGCATTATAGGGATGATACAGAGTGGCATATCTTAGATGGTTCTGGAAATAATAATAAGTTTTTTAGATATTACTGGGGAACAGGAAATCCTGTTGGTTCGCCTGTTTTGTCTGTAGTAGATCAAGGTGAAGGAGATGGGATAGTTGATTCGGTACATTTTAGTGCTTCTGACAACTGCAGAGCCCTTTCTTATAACCCTGATTCATGGTCACTGGATTATGCAGGAGGTGATGCATACAAAGACTCTTACTATTATGCAAGCATATCTTCTAACCATGATTTTATACCTCATCTGCAACAATGGGATCATCATGAATTATATTTAATCTTCTCTTCTAGCGGCGACTCTCTGGATGCAAAGGCATATTATTGGTTTAATGGAAAAGAGATGTTTAGAGCATCTAATTTTAGCGATAGTGATTTTGGAGAAACGACAGATGGAATAAGAGTGCTTGTTTTTGGGCATGTTTCAGGAGCAATAGACTCGCCTTCTCACGAATATTTAGATAATGTTTATATAGATAATACTCTTGCGCACATAATCATTTCTAATAAATCTAGTTTAACATATCCTGACATGCTTAATTTTACTCACAATGAAATACAAGTTCCGATATCCTGGTCAGACAACTCAATAACATTTACAGCAAATCAAGGCTCTTTTAACTCGGGAGACTAAGCTTATCTCTATATTATAAATTATAAATGAAAACGGAGAAATCAATGAAAACGGTTATCCAATAACTATTGGACAATCATCTGATGTGATGTTAATTTTAAGATATAGTTTAGGATTGGATATGAGTGGGACGGGATGGTGTGTGGAATAATGTTTAAATAAAGAAATAAATTTTAAAAAATTTATTTCTTAAATTATTTAAATAAATATTTAATTTTATTTTAAAAATAAAATTTGACAAAAAGATAGAAGCTAGATAAACTAAAATAAATATAATTATTAAATTTCTTATTTATATTTTTTTATGAAAGTAGTTTTGATTAAAGATGTAAAAGGATTGGGAAAAAAGAACGAAATAAAAGAGGTGGCCGATGGTTATGGACGTAATTTTTTATTGCCTCAAAAATTAGCTCAAGTAGCTACTTTAAAAATAATTGATAATTTAAAAAAGGAGCAAAAGCAAAAAGAAACTAGGCAAATTCAAGAAGAAGAAAAGAGAAAGAAATTAATAGACAAATTGAAAGGAGTCAATTTGGAAATTAAAGTTCCTGCAGAAAAAGAAAAACTTTTTGGTTCCATAGATAAAAAGAAAATCAAACAATTATTATTAGAAAAAAAACAAATTGAAATTGAGGAAAAGTATATTCAAATTAGTAAGCCAATAAAAGAAATAGGGGAGTTTGATGTCTGGATAGATTTAGGTAAGAATTTAAAAGCAAAAATTCACTTAACCATTAAAAAATAATTTTTTTATTTTAATGATAATGGTTAAATTCCTTTAGTTTTATAATTAACAATTTTTTAAAAATAAAATCGTCAGGGGTGCGATTTTTTTTGTGAAAATATTATGAAGAAAAAAAAGAGTAAATATATATTTGTTTTAGGGGGAGTAATGAGTGGAATTGGGAAGGGAATAGCTTCTTCTTCTATTGGAACTATTTTGAAATCAAGAGGTTATGAAGTGACGGCTATTAAAATTGATCCTTATGTTAATGTTGATGCGGGGACAATGAATCCCACTGAACATGGAGAAGTTTTTGTTTTAGAAAGCGGATTGGAAACAGATCAAGATATGGGAAACTATGAACGTTTTATGGGAATTACTTTACCTAAAGGAAACTATATGACGACGGGAAGCGTTTATCAAAGAGTTATTCAACGAGAAAGAAATTTAGAATACAAAGGAAAATGTGTGCAGGTTATTCCTCATGTTACTGACGAGATAATTAAAACAATTCGTAAGGCAGGAGAAAGTAATGGTGCTCAGATAGTAATAACAGAAATAGGAGGAACTATAGGAGATTATGAAAATTTACTTTTTATGGAAGCCGCTAGGCAAATGAAATTAAAAAACCCAGAAGATGTTTTATTTGTAGTAATTAGTTATGTTCCTTTTCCTAATAAAATTGGAGAAATGAAAACTAAACCAACTCAACAAGCTATTCGTCAATTAAATTCTAGTGGTATCAATCCTAATATTATTATTGCTCGTAGTGAAATTCCTTTAGATAAAATTAGAAAAGAAAAGTTAGCATTATTTTGCAATGTGGACAAAAATGATGTTATTTCTGCTCCAGATGTAGAATCAATTTATGAAGTTCCTCTTAACTTTGAAAAAGATGATTTAAGTAAAAGAATATTAAAAAAACTAAATTTATCAATTAAAAATCAGAATTTAACAGATTGGGAAAAATTGGTTAAAAAAATTCATCGTTTAAAAAATAGTTTAAGAATAGGAATTGTAGGGAAATATTTTGAAACAGGAGATTTTATTTTAGCTGATTCTTATATTAGTGTTATTGAAGCTATTAAACATGCTGGTTATAAAAATGGGATAAAGACAGAAATTGAATGGATTAATAGTGAGGATTTTGAAAAAGATAATAAAAAGTTAAAGGAATTAAAAAACTATGCGGGAATTATTGTTCCCGGCGGATTTGGTTCACGAGGAATTGAAGGAAAAATTAAAGTAATTGAATATGTTAGAAAAAATAAAATTCCTTTTTTAGGACTTTGTTATGGAATGCAATTAATGGTAGTAGAATATGCTAGGCATCAATTAGGATTCAAAGATGCGCATACTACGGAAATTAATCCACAAACGAAATATCCAGTAATTGATATTTTGCCAGAACAAAAAGAAAAGTTAAAGAAAAAAAATTATGGAGGAAGTATGCGTTTAGGTGTTTATCCAGCTATTTTAGAAAAAAATACTTTAGCTAGAAAAGCTTATCAAAAGAAAGAAATTAAAGAACGACATCGTCATCGTTATGAGGTTAATCCAAATTATATAAAAGAATTAGAAAAGGCCGGTTTAATATTTTCTGGACGTTCTCCTCAAGGAGATTTAATGGAAATCGCAGAATTACCACAAAAAAAACATCCTTTCTTTTTAGCTACTCAGTTTCATCCTGAATTCACTTCATCACCTTTAAAAGGACATCCTTTGTTTAATGCTTTTATTAAAACAGCCAAAGAGTTGCAATTAAAATAAGTAAAAATTTTTTAAAATAAAAAATTTTAAAAAATAGTTTATAACTTATAAATAAAGCAGGTTATTACCTGCTTTATTTATAATGTTTAATTGTATGAAAAGATAAGAATTATATTTATTTATTTATTTATTTTGTTTCTTCCACGCTAACAAATCTTCTTTTTACAATTTTTCCAGTAAAAGCTTTTACTTTACGAAAACTAAATTTTACAATTCCATTTTTAAGAGCATAAAGAGTGTCATCTGCTCCTTGTTTAACATTTTTTCCAGCGTGAAATTTTGTTCCTCGTTGACGAACGATAATATTTCCTGCTTTAGCTTTTTCTGAACCAAAAATTTTTACGCCTAAACGTTTTGAAATGGAATCGCGTCCTAGTTGAGTAGACCCTCCTGCTTTACGATGTGCCATATGTGAAAAACAAAACATTAAAAGTTAATAAAAATAACTTTTAATATTGCTAAATTATTTATTATGGTTTATAAGTGAAAGTATAACAGAAAAGAGAAATAAGTCAATATTGATAAAATTAAAATGTTTAAGTATCCCATTAGGTTTTTTTATTTTCTAAAAAAATTTTTTATAAAAAATGAAAGTAAATTAGTTGTTTTATTAGCTACCATTCTTATTGCTGGATTTTCTTTTGAGTGGGGAGTTCTACAAGGTCAAAAGTGGCAATCTAAACCATTAGTAATTGAAAAAGAAAAAATAATAAAAAATAATGATAATTCAGATAAAAAAATTTTTTTGGAAAATGAAAACAAAACAAAAAATAATTTAAATCAGCTTAATCAAGAAATAAAAAATAATAGTTTAGAAAATAATAAAAAATGTGTTTTTGTAGGTAGCAAAAATTCTAATAAGTATCATTATTCTTTTTGTCGTTGGGCTAAAAAAATTAAACCAGAAAATCGCATTTGTTTTTCTAGTATTAAAGAAGCTCAAGAAAAAGGTTATGTTCCAGCTAGTTGTATTAAAAAAAAGAAAAGATAAACTATATTTAAATATATAAACTAGTAAAATATCAAATTATTTTTGTTTAAAATTTTAATAGGAAATAAGTAGTACCCCTGCTAGGAATCGAACCTAGATATCCGGCTTAGAAGGCCGGTGTTCTATCCATTGAACTACAGGGGCCTGGGGCGACTAGAGGGAATCGAACCCTCATACCCGGTGCCACAAACCGGTGTTCTACCACTGAACTATAGCCGCCATATTTTATTTATAATTTTTTATAAGATATATTAAAATATATCTTTGGTACCCTCTGCAGGACTTGAACCTGCGACCTTCTGGTCCGAAGCCAGACGCTCTAATCCAACTGAGCTAAGAGGGCAAAACTAATTGCTATATTAACAAAAACTAAAAAAGTAGTCAATAAATTACAGTATTAAATAAGTATTATTACAAACTACAAAAGATTATTTAAAAGTCTTTAATATGCTAGAAGCTTTTTTATCTTTTTGAAATTTAAGTTTTAAATTAGTTTCAAATTTATCTTTTTGTTTGCATTCTTCAAGTCAAGATTTATAAATAATAATTCTATATCTTGTAATATTTTTTCTGTATACATAAAATTAGTATTTGATTGATCTGTTTCATAGCTAAGTTTATTATAAAAATCAATAAGACTACTTATAAAACTATCTATTTTATCAGAAGGAAATAATTTAAATTTTTTATTGGAAGTGTTAATGTTTTTATGAGCAAAAATTTCATTTCTGATTTTCTTAAGATTTTTCTATTATCTTTTTATTTTCACTATATCTTTTGAATCTCCTCAAAAACTTATCAAAAATAAGTTTTAATTTACCTGAAATTCCTTCTCTTGTTTTAGCGTAATTAATAAACGATTCAGCCAACCTTTCTTCTGCTTCTTCAAATGTTTTAACTTTAAAATGTCTTTTCGCAGAAATCAAAACTTCTTTATGTTCATCCATTGTGGTCATTACATCTATAAACTTATGAACCACTTCGTGATAATAAGTGTCTTTTGGATCAGCCTGTCCATCTAATATTTTAATCATTCCATCAGAATAAACACCTAAAGCTTTTTGTCCTTCCGGAGTAAGTATTTGCTTTGTGATTTTTATATTTTCATCACCAAAAATCCTTTTATTCAATCCTTTTATTTTTTCTAATTGTCTTTCTGTTAATTTCTTCCCTGCTATTTCCTCGTCTGTTTTCCTAGCCTTATTTATTCCTCTTGTTTCTCTGATGTATTTTTCAACATCTTTATCTTCCTTTTCAGTCCATTTAATTTTTTTGCCAACAATAAAACCACTTTCTTCAGTGGCTCTTTCTGAAGTAATACTTTTTTTACTCTTCTTTAATCCTTGATTTGCTCCGCGTCCCGAAGCCACTTGAGATTGGCTTTTTCCGCTTCTGGAGTTCTTTCCAGTTTGTTTAATTCCTCTACTCTTTTTTCGTATTCTTCGTCGCTTATTCTCAAGCTCTGCCAAAACTTTTCTTCTTGTTTTTTTGCTGAGTTTGACATTTTTTAATTTCTTTATTAATTCATCTCTATTATACACTATTTTATTCAATTTATCAAGTATTATTTTTTTATTTTTCTCAAATGGCATATACTTTGCTTCTGTTTTTGTCCATACATTTCTTGTATCTTTTAGATAAACACTAACACCATGTTTCAATAAATATTTAATGGTTTTTAACGCTCCTATATGTTTATCAACGAAAACATCTAAAGACACACCTCTTCCACTCTTAAGTTTTCTTTTTTGAACATATTTCTAAGTATCATATGAGGAAATTGATTCTAATAAATTAATTCTAAAATAATTTATCATTTTTTTTATTTCATTCTTTTTTAGATTAGACATAATATATAATTGAAAAAATATTTTTTTGAAATAACAATACAAAGCATTAAAGAATTTTTTAATACTTTGTAGATTAGTTTTAAAAAAGTTGACAAAAATTATTTTTTTAATTCCTCAATAATTTTAGCAAATATTTGAGGATTTTCTATGGCTAATTGAGAAAGAATTTTACGATCAATTTCATTCTTTTTCTCCTTTTGTAACTTAATTAGTTCACTGTAGCGTATATCAAATTGACGTACTGCGTTATTCAATCGCTTAATCCATAAACGACGCATTACTCTTTTTTTGGTACGACGATCTCTATAGGCATATTTACCAGCTTTTAAAAGTGCTTCTTTGGCTGCTCTATAATGGGACTTTCTTCTCCATTTATATCCTTTAGCAGCTTTAATAACTTTTTTTCTTCTTTTAGAAGCAATGGTTCCTCTTTTAACTCTAGACATATATTTAAATTTATAGATTTATTTTAATTAAATTAGGATAAATTAAGCAGTGGCCTTCAAAACATTTTTTTCATCACCCTTAAAAAGTCTAACATCTTTTCTTTTTTTACGTTTAAGATTGCCAGTTTGTTTACTATTATAATGGTTTTGCTTAGTATAGCGACGTAAGACTTTCTTGCTTTTGGTAACGCGAATTTTTTTAATTAAAGCTTTCTTAGTTTTTTGTTTAGGCATATAATTGAAATAATAAAAAAATATAATTTAATTAGCTGAAATTATAATATTAAAACCTCCTGGAAATTTTTTTATTTCCTCTTCTACTTTAGTAGGAATTTCAATTTTGTCAATGAATTGTTTTAAGTTTTCTTTGGCTAGGTCTTGATGAGCGCGTTCTCTTCCTTTTAAACGTAATTCTATTTTTACCTTGTGTCCCTTAAGTAAAAATTTTTCTGCTTGTTTTAATTTAAAATTAAAATCATGCTCCCCTGTTCTTAATCCGAGACGTATTCCCTTTGTTTCTATCTTTTTTTGTTTAGAGTTACGATTTTGTTGTTTTGTTTGTAAGTATTGAAATTTTCCATAATCAATAATTTTACAAACAGGTGGATTGGAACGAGGTGAAACTTCCACTAAATCTAAACCTTTTTCTTGAGCTAATGCGATTGCTTCAGTAGTATTCATTTCCCCAATTTTTTCTTTATCAGCAACAACTAAAACACGTGGGGCCTTAATTTGTTCATTAACTTTATAGCGGATAACTACTTTTTTCTTTGGTTTAGGTCTATATCTTCTTCTCATATATTTTAGAAATATAAAAATTTTAGAATAAATAATAGTGTGGAGCTGGTGGGAATTGCACCCACGTCCAGAATTGAATTTTAAAAATTTTCTACAAGCTTAGTTAATTTTAACTTTTCGCTTTAAAAATTAAAAAATTAACAAAATTTTTTAAAGCTAGTTTCTTTAAGCTTTCACTAATAATTCAAGAAACAAAAAATTATTAGCTAATCTAGTGAGTTGACACCGTTAACTACTTACTAGATTATCTGTAGTTACGATGGCTATCGCAATTTAGGCGTTAGCAGTAGCAAAAGCAGGACTAAAAGCACGAGCTATAGTTGCTTTTGCTTTTGATAAAAAGTTTGCACTTATTTTATCTTGCTTTTTGAATTTAACGACTTAAAAAGCTATTTGTCGGCTTGCTAATTTTTAAAAAACAACCTGTCGAAGCTATACAGCCCCTTTGTTTCATCTAGGCTAATATCTTTTTAGAATTCTATTTTTCTTTCGTTGAGATTCTTTCTTTTTAATGTTTTCACGTTTATCATATTCCTTTTTTCCTTGAGCAACAGCAAACTCCAATTTAATTAGCCTTTTCTTAGTATAAACACGAAGAGGAACTAATGTCAAGCCTTTAGTTTTGACTTTTCCAATCAAAGTTTTTATTTCATTTTTTTTTAAAAGTAATTTACGAGGTTGAGTTGGTTCATAATTATTAATTTTACCAGAAAATTTATAAGGAGCGATATAAGCATTGGTTAAATATAGTTCATTTTTTTTTAAGGTTACAAAACTTTCTTTTAAACTAATATGACCAGTTTTAATAGATTTAACTTCTGGTCCAGTTAATACCAAACCAGCTTCATATTTTTCTAATATTTTATAGTCAAAAGAAGCTCTTTTGTTGATAGCTAAAATAGGCATATTTTTTTATTAACTTTATTTTAACAGTCTTTTTTTAGATAGTCTAGAATTAATCTTTTAAATTTAAAAATTTAAATTTATATTGTCAAAATTAATTTTAAAAATTTGATTTTCAAAAATTATTTTTTTGTTTATAGATAGTGTTATTTTTATACACAATTATAACTTATGTATCTTTACAAAATTGGAAAAATAGTTTATAATTATTAAATCTTAAACATTAATTAATATTTTCTAAATTATATTTTTATATAATTTAAAAAATTTTCAAATATATGCCAAATTTTGATGGAACCGGTCCTCGTGGAGAAGGACCAAGAACAGGAAGAGGAATGGGAAGTTGCGGTGGAGGCAGAGGACAGGGACAGGGACGAGGATTAGGAAGAGGTAGAGGACAGGGACGAGGATTAGGAAGAGGATTAGGTTTAGGTAGAAATCTTAATGACAATTCTCAAAAAGAGGATTAATTGTAACAAAAAACAGAGTGTTTCACTCTGTTTTCTGTATTTGAAATATAAAAAAATAATTATAAAATTAATATAATGGATATTGAAAAAAATTTTTTAAATAAAAGCAATATTTTTGCAGTGGTGGGAGTAAGCAAAAACAAAGACAAATATGGTTATAAAGTTTTTTTTGATTTACTTAAAAAAGGTTATAAGGTTTATCCTGTTCATCCACAAGAAGGATTAGTTAATGGATATTTACGTTATAAAGACCTAATTTCTTTACCAGAAAAACCAGACGTTGTTTCTGTGGTTGTTCCGCCTCAAGTAGCTCTAGAGATAACTAAAGAATGTTATAATTTGGGAATAAAAAAAATTTGGTTTCAACCTGGATCCGAAAGTAACGAAGCTTTGAATTTTTGCAAAAATCACAATATAAAAACTTTAAGTGGAGTTTGTATAATGAAAAGTTAAGTATGATTGTTTGGTGGTATGTAAATTTATTAAATGTAAATTTTTTCTAAATTTTAAATTACATAATGAATCAATTAACTGAAATTAGAAATTTTTTAAGAAAAAATTCAAATGAAAAAGCTAAAGAAAGTTGGAGAAAGTTTGTTCCTACTTCAGAAAAAGTTTATGGTGTGTATTTAGCGGAAATTAATAAAGTTGTTTCTAAATATACTTTTGGTGAATTTGAGTTGGTTAAAGAATTATGAAAAAGCGGTTATTTAGAAGAAAGGATTTTAGCTGTAAAAATCTTAGGTAAAATTTGCAGGAAAGATCCAGAAGTAACTTTGAAACTTGTAAAGAAATTTGTAAAAGATATCGTAGATTGGGCTGTATGTGATACATTAGCAACTCAAGGAATTAGGCCAATAACAAAAATAAAACAAAAAGAAATTTTTGAGTTATCTAAAAAATTAGTAAAATCAAAAAATTTATGGGAAAGAAGATTTGGAATCGTTTTGTTGATTAATTTTAAAAAAGAGAAACATTGGAAAAAAGAAATTGAAGCAATTATAAAGCCGCTAGAGAATGATAAGGAATATTATGTTAAGAAAGCAATAGATTGGATAAAAAGAAGTTTAAAATAATGTTGTCTTGTAATTTTTCATTTTCTTTTGTTTATTTGCTTCGGATTAGTTAGTTATAATTAAATAACTTTTATGAAATTTTGATCTAAATTGTTTATAGTAATTAAACATTGAGTGATTCCTTTAATTTATTTCTTAAAAAATAATATTTAATCTATTTTATTTTTTCAAACTTATAGAATTTAATTTTTTGCTATTTTTTCACTTTTAAATTTAAAGATATTTTAAAAAGTGTTATTATGTTATATTATAATTACAAAATGTTATTTAATTATCTTTAAAGTAAAGAAAAATATTTAATTTAATATGAATGAAAGAGAAGTATTTAAAAATGATTCTAATGAAAAACTAGAGAAAAAGCTAAATAATAATATAGAATTTTTGACAACCTTACAGAAAAAAGAATATGTTTTTGAGGAAAATAGAAAAGAAACGGTTATTCAAAAAGCTAGAGAAATTATAGAAATTTTAAACCAAATAGGTGAAAAACGTAAAATTGAAGATTTAAAATCAATAAAATTTCCGAAAAAATTAAAAAAGAAATTAATCAAAAAAACAGGTGGATGCTTAGCTTGTGGCCAAGGAGAAATGGCTTCTGGTTCTAGACATCAGAACCCCATAGAATTACATCATATTATTCCGAAAATGTATGGAGGAGATGATGATAAAAAGAATGCTTTAGTTGTTTGCAAGAAATGTCATTTAGATATGCATAATTAATTTAATTTAAATTAAAATAAATGTTTTCTGAACCTGAAAGAATAAATGTGGAAAAAGAAAATAATAAAAATAAATGTGAAGTTTGCGGAAAATCCAGTGAAAAAAATATTTGCATTGAATGTCAAAAAACGATTTTGAAAGTTTCTAAAACGGAAGCAAATCAAAGAAGGCCAAAATTATCAAAGGTAGTTAAGAAAAAATTTTGGAAAATAAAAGGAAATGAAAAAAAATGTGAAAATTGCGGACTAGAATTAAAAACTGGTGGTAGTAAAATTGCAATTCATCCTTTTAGAAAAGCAGACTGGAACGGAACTGTAGAGGATTTAAAAGCATTATGTCCTTTATGTTTAGGTAAAGAAGCTCAAAAGCGTGATAAAATTTTTAAGTTAGCTAAAGCATTAAATAATAACAATAAATTTTTAAAAATGAAATAAAAACCATCTTAATTTTAGCGTATTGATAGTTAATATGTTTTATTTGATTTATTCAAAAAAATGTTTTTTAAAATAAATGAAAAAATATTATTTTTTTTCACTTTTTGATTAAAAAGATTATTAAAGATTAAAAGATTAAATTTATAGCTGGTTTAAAAATAAAAAGTAATTTTTTGTGATACGACAGTTGCCCGGGAGGGATTCGAACCCCCGAATGCTAGGACCAAAACCTAGTGCCTTACCACTTGGCCACCGGGCAATAAATATGAATTTTATCTTTGATTTATTATTTATGAATAAAATTGAAAATTAATTTAGTTTACTACTTCTCCTCCTAAAACATCTAAAACATCATTGAGAATCTTCTCATCATCGGAATTATTATAATCATTTTTTTTCTTTTCTTTTGTTGATTTTGAAAAAATAGGAACTTGTTTTTTTTCATAAGAACTATTTTTAACATTTTCATTTTCTATAACAATATTAGCTTCTTGAAAAGTGAGCACCTTATATTTTAAAGGAACAGAAAAAATTTTAACAAAAATTTTTTCTAGTGTCAATTGATATTCTTTAGAATTTAATTTATCTTTATGTAAATCAAAACGAGTAGCTAAAAACAAAATATCATTTTCTAATTTATGTATTTGACAGGTAGATAAAAGCATCGGAAGGGAGTTGTTAAGTGGTTGAGAATTGCTTAATACTTCTGGCCATTTGTTTTTTATTTGAGAAAGATTAATAGCTAGTTTTTTGTTTAATCTTTGTTGTTTTTTATTTTGCTTTTTAGGTTTCTTTTCTTTGTGTTTAATTGTTGATATACTTATTGATGACTTATTTTTATTTTTTTTTAGAGATAAAGTGGTTGATTTTAACACTTGTTTTTCTTTTTGTTGCTTTTGATTATAATTTGGGCGAGAATCATTTTTTTTAATTTCAATATTTTTAATAATAGCCAATTCTAAGGGTAATTGAGGAAGGAAAGATGATTTTATTTTAAGCCGAGCTTCATTTAAATTTTCAATTATTTTTCTTACAAATTGAACATCTGTTTGTGTAGCAAGTTTTATTATAGTTTCTTTTTTTTCTGGAGAAAAATTAAACTTTGTATCTAAAATATTTTTATCAAAATGAGCTAACATTATGTAACGTAAAAAATTTATTAATGATTTAATAAATATTTCCAAATCTATCCCTTCTTTGGTTATTTGAGTGATAATTTGAAGTGAATCTTTTATATTTTTTTCTACGATCTTTTTAGCCATCTTATCTACAATTTGTTGGCGAACAGTTCCTAACAATTGTGTTACGTCTTGCAAGGAAACTTCTTTTTTGTTAGTAGCTAAAATTTGAGACAAAATTGATTCTGCATCACGCATTCCTCCTTCCGCAGAGAGCGCAATTAATTCTAATGCTTCTTGATTTATATTTATTTTCTCTTGTTTAGCTATAGATCTTAATTTTTTAGTTATATCTTCTATAGACAAAGGGCGGAATTCAAAAAGCTGGCAACGAGAGATAATTGTTTTGGGAACTTTGTGTAGTTCCGTTGTAGCTAAAATAAAAATAACATGAGAAGGAGGTTCTTCTAATGTTTTTAATAAAGCATTAAAGGCTCCCTGAGAAAGCATATGAACTTCATCAATTATATAAATTTTATATTTTCCTAAAGAGGGAGGAAGATAAATTGTTTCTTTAAGTTCCCGAATATTATCTACACTTGTATGAGAAGCAGCGTCAATTTCTATAATATCTAAAGATTGTCCTTCTTGAATATCTAAACAAGAGGAGCATTTTAAACATGGTTCTACCTCATTATCTTTTCTTTTTAAGCAATTAGTTGTTTTAGCTAATAATCTAGCTACGGTAGTTTTTCCTGTTCCACGTGGTCCTGTAAAGAGATAAGCATGAGCTAATTTTTTATACCGAAGGGCTCCTTGAAGTGTTTGAATAATAGCTTTTTGCCCTAAAACATCAGAAAATTTTTGAGGGCGATATTTTCTATAAAGAGTTGGTTTCATAAAGTTTAATTAATATAGTTGATAAATCATTATAATATAAATATTGATATAATTCAAAGATATTAAAATTTTCTAGTTAAAACTTTAAAATATAAAAATGATTTTGATAACCATCGGAAAATTCTATTAATTGCAAATTAGGATTAATACTTTTAATTTTTTGAATAATTTTTTCTTCCCGATTACCTTTGTCGGTAAAAATAATATTTATTTTTTCATTTTTTAATTTTTTCAATAATTGTGGTGTTTCAATTTTCTCTTGAAAATCATTTGGATGGATATAAATAATATTTCTTTGGTAGTTAAAAAGTTTAATGGGAATTCTTTGCATATTTCCTGAAATAAAAATTATAGATTGATCAGAGGGGATAGTTTTTACATAATTAGCAATCTCAATTAAATTTGTTTCAAAGGCGTGTTGTTGATGGGGATTATTAGCATAAAAATAATGATATTTGATAATGTTGCTTATGCTAATACTAATTAAAATAATACCAATAATTGAATAAATTATTTGACGAAAAACAAATTGAAAATTCTTAGCTTTATTAAAAATATAAATAAAAGGAATAGCACTAAAAATGTAAACTACTGGTAGAGCTCCGATAGCGCGTAAAGCATGAGGATTTCCTTCAGCGGTGAGAAATTCTGGCATTAGCATAAAGAAAAACCAGGCTTGCAAAAAAGCGTATAGATATAATTTTTCATCACGAATTTTTTTTTGAAAACGAAGGTAGAATAAATGAAAAAATTTAAAAAAAGTATAAAAAAATCCTATTAAGAAAAATATTCCCAAAAAGGGATTAAGAATAGGAAAAGGAGGATAATTATGTCTCCAATTTTGATCTCCCCAAAAAGAATATTTAAAAATACTTAAAAAGAAACTGCGTTCTAAAGTTTTCCAGAGATGTCCATGGTTAAGTTCTGGTGAAAAAACAGAAACTGAGGCAGAGCGTGATTCTAAATATTCTGGATGATGATAAAAAGTAATTAATAGGGGAGAAGCACTAATAAAAGATCCTATAATAAAAGTAATTAAATAGAACCAATATTTTTTCCAAAAATGTTTTTCAGTAATAAAAAGAAAAATTAAGAAAACTATCAAAATAGCAGGTGCAATACGAAAAGCTATATAAGAATGTAAACCTATGCCAAAAATTAATCCACTTGTAAAAAATATTAAATGAGCAGTAAATTTCTTAGATTTATTGTTTTTGGAGAAATGTTTATGTAAATAATGCCATCCTAAAAATAAAAAATAAAAAGAAAAAACTAAAACAACCGGAAGTAAAATAGCTCTAAAAGCAATCCGAGAAAAATTAATGGCAGTAAAAGAAAAGGCTATAAAATAAGAAGTTAATAATCCTAGATACCAATTTTTTCTAAAAATTTCGTAGGTTAATAGAAATGTTCCTAAGATTAGTAAAGTTCCTAATATTATGGAAGGAAACTTAAGTCCTAAAACAGAGATATTCCACAAACGGAAAGAAAGAGCAATTAAATTTATAAACAATCCTTCTCTTCCATTATTATCAGTGTAAAAAGTTTTGTAATTTCTATTTAAATTAGCTTTTAAAGCATCTATACCATTAACAGCTTCATCTGGATAAATTCCACTAGGAACTTTTTCAATTTGATAAAAACGAACTAAAAAACCTGTTAAAAGAATAAAAAATAGAATGATTAAATAAAAAAAATTTAAAAATTTATTTGACATAAAAATTTTTTATGTTAACTTAAAACATTAGTTATTTAACAATATAAATATATTGTAGCACAAAAAAGTGAGAATGATTAGTTTATTAAATATTTTTAGATAGAAATTAAGGAGGGGAAAATGAAAAAAAATGACAACAATAAAGGTAGGGTTATTTACGATGATTTTCTGATATTAAACAGAATTTATAGTGTTTCTGGGGAATCTTTGTTTATTGTTTATGCTAATATGGATAATCCATATTTTGTTTGGAATGTTTTTCTGATGGATGACAATATAATTACATCAGAAAAAATAGAAGTTTTAACGAACGTTTCTTTTTTAATTTCAAAAAGTAATTCTTTTTTCAAAATAAAGATATATCAACAAAAAAAAGAAAATGGAGAAATAAAAATAAAAATAGTAAGTATATAAAAAAATAAAATTAAAAAACAGGAGGAGAAAGAAATGGGACAAATTATATTTTTTAGCGATTTTAAAAAAATAATGGAGAAGTCTCTTTGGTTTGGAGATTTCAAAAAAAATAACCCAACGGGATTAAATGAAGTAATTATTAAAGACCTTTATAAATATTTTTCTACTAACACAGGTGGGATTAGCCTAGATTTAGCCTGTGTTTTAGCCGGAGAAGGGGGGAGAATAATTTTTAATATAGGAGTTCTTTCTGAAATAAAAAATCAGAGAGAACGGGAAGAAAAAGATTTTAGATGTAAGTTAAATGCTACACTTGCTTCTGCGGCAGGAAATTTATAGAAAACGATCAGCGTTTATTGTTATATGTTTAAACATATAACAATAAACGCTTTTTTTATTTGTGTTTGAATTTTTTATTAGTTTAATTTTAATTTTTGTCTTATTTCTAAAAATATTTTTTCTTTTCTTTTTTCTCCGTTAATTATGAAAGTATTTGCAAAGTTAAGGTTTTGAAAAAAAAGATTGTAATAAATTTCTTTATTTTGTAAATAATTTATACCTTGTTGAGGTTGACGAGAGCGTTTCATAATAATTAAAGGATCTACTTTTAAATAAAAATTAAAAAAGGGAACGGAAAAAGAAAAAATATTTTTTTGTTTTCTTAAAAAATTTTTTTCTTTTTTTAAGTAAGCTATATTAATCCAATTATCTGTGAAAAAACGATCAGATAAAATATAATCATATTGTAAAAGCTTTAATTTTTTAAGTAGTAATTTAAATCTTAAAATATCTAAATAAAAAATCATTTGACGTAACCAAATTTGCCAATTTTTGCTCTGAGTGATGCCTTTATCTCTTTTTTTGTTTTTGTGATGTTTCCAAAATAAAATTTTGTTACTCAGAGAATAATCTAGAGCATGAAGGTAAAAAACCTTTTTTTGATGGTTTTCTAAATAATTTTTTAAAAGTTTAATTTGAGTTGATTTACCTGATCCATCTAGACCAGAAATAGAAATTATTTGCATTTATTTAATACATTAATACTGCTACAGGTTGCATTTTAATTACTGTTTTTACAATTTGATTAGCTTCCATTCCTGTAATAACTTCTTCTACGTCTTTATAATAAGAGCTATCTTGCAAAACAACTCCTTTAGACTGAGCATTATATAGACGGACATGTTGTTTTTTCATTTTTTCGAAAAGTTCTTTTTTGTTTTTAGCTCCTTTAGCTTGAGTTCGTCTTCCGGTTCCGTGAGAAGCAGAAAAAAAAGAAGTTTCATTATAATCAGTTCCAACTCCCAGATAAGCCGGAGTACTCATAGAGGAAGGTATAAAAACTGGTTCTCCAGTTTGAGAAAAGAGAGGATGTTTTTTTTGCATTCTTTGGGGACCAAAAGCTCTTGTGGTGCCATTGCGATGAATCCAAACTTCTTTTCCAAAATGATTTTCTTTAATATTAGAGATATGAGGCATGTCATAAAGTAAATCTAAATTAGCTGAACGTTTTAACATTTTTTTTATAGCTAAATCTAAATGATGTGTGAGAATAGTTCTATTGATAAATCCAAAATTTCCGGAAGCTTGATGAGCTGTTAAAAATAATCTTCCTTCTAAACTTTCTTCTTTATAAGCCCAAAAATTTGTTTTATTTTGATATTTTTTAATTTGAAGAGCTAATTTTTTGTAGATATTTTTATAGCGACTACTAAAAGTAAATAATTTTCCTAATTCTAACATTATTTTTTGAGAAAAATGTTCTTTCATTTTAGGTGTATACATATAAGAAGCATATTGTCCTAATAATCCAGATCCAGTATGCATTAAAAATATACACTGATCTTTTTCTAGATTGAATTTACTAGCGATTTCATTATTTTTAATTTCAGTAATTTTCATTAAATCTAAAAAATGATTGCCAGCTGCGCCTAAAATTCCTGATCTATATTTAGCAATCCAAAGAAAAAGTTTAGGTATAGCATTAAAAAGATCTTGATCGGTTATACTTTTTTGTGTAACTAAATTTCCTTGTTCAAAAGTATTTTCTATTTCATTTTTTATAGCTGGTTTAAATTTTTCAATCCAAGGACGAGATCCATATTTAGCAATATCTAAAACCATACGATAAGAGAGTTTTGTTCCAATATATTTTTTAGTAGGAATAACTTTTACTAGTTCTTGAAATAGGTTATCAATATCTTTTTCTTTTAAATTTTTTGTATTAAAATCAGTTCTTAAGAATCGCATTCCACAATTAGGAGCTGTATCATTAATTTGAGGAAAAATATAATTTTCACTAGCGACAATTGTTCCTGTGGGATTTTTGCGTCCTTTTTTAGGATGAACATCACTCATAGCGGCTATATGGTGAAAAAGCCTGTTGTCTTGAGCTAGTATTTCTAATTGTTGAAAAGTTTCTTTATTAGGTAAAAGATTATCAGAAGTATGAAAAAACACAGGAACTCTCATTTTTTCTGATTGAAATTTCTGAAGATGAGGATTTATTTTGATTATATTTGTTGACATAATATGTTTTATTTTAATTTTCTTATTGTCGTTTTCTAATTATAAAATAAAAAAAATTATTGTCTAGTTAATATTATTTTAGCAAGAAAGAAAAAATTTTTTAAAATAAACTAGAGTAAGAAGTAAAAATAATTATAATATATTAATAAATAAAATATAGTTGACAATTATAAAAAACAATTTATAATTATATTATGAAAATGAGAGAAAGATGAAGTCGCATTTTTTATTCTCATTTTTGTTAATTAATCAGTAAATCAAGTAAAAAGTTATGTCAGAACAAACACAAGATAAAGAGTTTGTTGAGCAAATAGTAAAAATGCTCGTAGATCATCCTGAAGACGTAAAAGTTGAAAGGAAAATTGACGAAATGGGTGTCCTTATCACCTTGGATGTTAATCCAAAAGATATGGGAATGGTTATTGGGCGTGAAGGCGCTACAGCTAAAGCGTTAAGAACTCTTCTAAGAGTAATTGGAGCGCGTAACAATGCTCGTGTTAATTTGAAAATTAATGAACCAGAAGGTTCTGAAAGATCTTCACGTAGAGATAACAAAGAAAGTGCAACTAGTTCTACAACAGAAGAAAAAAAGAGTATTGACGAAGTTGTAGAAGATATTAATAAAATGTAATCAATTATCTTTTTATAAAGACAAAACAATAAAAAAACAGCTTTGAAAGCTGTTTTTTTATTGTGGATAAAAAGTGTTGACAAAAGATAGCTTGGTGGTGTAAAATGATAGTGTGGTGTTAAGAAGTGGGGATAAGTGGATTTCAAAATAAGTTTTTAGTTTATGTTCATAGGAGAATATCAGCATTCTATTGATACTAAAAAAAGATTGGCTGTGCCAAGTAAATTTCGTGGTGAACTAGGAAATAGAGTTGTAATTACTAGAGGATTAGATAAATGTTTATTTCTTTATCCGCTAAGAACTTGGGAAAAATTAGCTGAAAAATTTGGAGCAATGCCTATGGGAGAATCAGGAACAAGAAGTTTTGTAAGATTAATGTTAGCCGGAGCAACAGATGTAGAAATTGATAAACAAGGAAGAATTTTAATTCCTGATTATTTAAAAGAATATGCCGGATTAAAAAAAGATGTTAGTGTGGCTGGTTTATATAATCGTTTAGAAATTTGGGATGAAAAAAGATGGACTCAGTATAAGTCTAAAGCTGAAAAAAACACAGATAGCATTGCAGAACAATTAGGAAAATTAGGTGTTTACTAATTAAATTATACGAGGGGTAGCATTAAAAATGATTCATAAGCCAGTTTTATTAAAAGAAATAATTCAAAAATTAAAAATAAATAAAAATGCCATAGTAGTAGATGCTACATTAGGAGGAGGATCTTATAGTAAAGTTATTTTAAATAAAATAGGACCAAAGGGAAAATTAATAGCTATAGATAAAGACATCTTAGCTATTGATAATTTTAAGAAAAAAATCAAAAAACAGAGAAACGTATTTTTATTTCAAGATAGTTTTAGTAATTTAGATAAAATATTAGCTAGTTTAACAATTAAAAAAGTAAATAATATAGTAGCTGATTTAGGAGTATCATCCGATCAATTAGAAAGTAAAGAAAGAGGTTTTAGTTATAAGTATGAAGATGCACCCTTAGATATGAGAATGAATTACTCTCAAAAATTAACTGCTGAACAGGTAATAAATTCTTATACAGAAACACAATTAAAAAAAATATTTTGGGAATATGGAAATGAATATTTTAGCCGAAATATTGCAAAAAATATTGTCAGAACTCGCCAAAAGAAAAAAATAAAAACAGTAGGAGATTTAATGCTGATTATTCAAAAATCAATTCCTCAAAAAAATCAACAAAAAAATTTTAGAATTCATTGGGCTACGAGAACTTTTCAAGCTCTTCGCATAGAAGTTAATCATGAATTGGAAGATTTAAAAAAATTTTTAGAAATATCCATTGATAGATTAAAAAAAGGAGGAAGGTTAGGTGTTGTAAGTTTTCATTCTGGAGAAGATAAGTTAGTTAAAAAAATATTTCAGGAAAATGCAAGGGGATGTATTTGTCCTGAAAATTTTCCCGTTTGTCGTTGCGGGCATACGTCAAAAGTAAAAATTATTAATTCAAAGCCGATTGTTTCTTCTGAAAAAGAAGTTGAGAATAATTTTCGTGCCCGCAGCGCCAAATTAAGATTAGTAGAAAAAATTTAAAAATTTTTATATAAAAAAATGAAAAGATTAAAAAAAAGAAATATTTTAAGTATAAAATCATTGATAATGATGTTTTTTGTCTTCTCAGGAGCATTTTATCTTTACGTAATTAACGCTACTGCTATTCAGGGATACAAAATAAGAGAAAAGGAAAATAAAATCACTAATTTGCAAAAAGAAAACGAAACATTAGAAATTAAAAAAGCGGAACTAACTTCTCTTTACAGAATTGAAGAAGAGGTTAAGAATAAAGGAATGGAAAAAATAGAAGAAATTGTTTATTTAAACGACAAGAAAGCAATTGCTTACAGAAAATAATATTTTTATAATTTATTTTTAATCAATTATTTTATGCTAATGATGAAAAATAAATTTTTGCTTTTATGTCAATTATAAATAAACGTCAAAAGAAAAATGTTAAAGGAAGAATTTATTTTTTAGCTTTTTTATTTTTTTTAATAACCGGTTTTATTTTAAGTAGGTTATATTTTTTACAAGTTTTAAGTTATCAAACTTATCATGCTTTAGCACAAAATCAATATCAGGTTTTTCAAGAATTATTGCCAAATAGAGGAAAAATATTTTTAAAAGATAAGGATAAACTCTATCCATTAGCTATTAATAGAGAGTATAAAATGGTTTATTTGGTGCCAAGAGAAATTGAAGATGAAGACAAGGTGATTTTTATGCTTAGTTCCATTTTAAATCTAAAAAAAGAAACTATTAAAAATAAAATTTCTGATAAAAATAGTTTCTTTAAAATATGCAAGCATCGTTTAAATTCAGATGAAATAGAAAAAATAAAACGAGCTAAATTAAAAGGTGTCCATTTAATGAATGAAAATTTTCGTTATTACCCAGGTCAACAATTAGCTTCGCAGGTAGTTGGTTATGTTGGAAATAAAGGAGATAAAACTCAAGTAGGATGTTATGGATTAGAAGCTTATTGGGAAAAGGAATTAAAGGGAAAACCAGGCTCTCTTTTTCAAGAAAAAGACGCTGCGGGACGTTGGATTTCTTTAAGTGATAGAAAAATTAAAAAAGCAGAAAATGGTGTAAATTTAATTACTACTATAGAAAGGACTATTCAATATGAAACTGAAAAAGTACTTCAGGAATCTATAGAAAAATATCAAGCAGATAAGGGAACAGCTATTGTAGTAGATGTGCGAACGGGTAAAATTTTAGCTTTAGCTAATTTTCCTAATTTTAATCCCAATCAATATAATCAGGTTACAGATATGAAACTTTTTCTTAATCCAGCTGTTAGTGAGGCTTATGAAGCAGGATCAGTTTTTAAAAGTATTACTTTAGCCATAGGTTTAGATACAAAAAAAATCAGCCCACAGACTACTTATATAGACACTGGATCAGTTTTTAAATCAGGGTATACTATTAAAAATTCTGACGAAAAATCTCATGGTAAACAAACTATGACAGAAGTACTAGAGAAATCTCTTAATACAGGTTCAATTTTCGTAGAAAAATTAATAGGCAACAAAACTTTTTTAGAATATCTTAAAGATTTTGGTTTTGGAAAAAAAACAGGAATAGAACTTCCAGGAGAATTGAAAGGAAATTTGAACAATTTAAATTATTTAAAAAGAGACATTAATTTTTATACCGCTTCTTTTGGTCAAGGAATAGCTATAACTCCTCTTCAATTAATTATGGCTTATGCTACTTTAGCAAATCATGGAAAACTGATGAAACCTCAAATTATTGATAAGATTATTTATCCTAATGGAAAAATAGAAATAATACAACCGGAATTTAGAAAACAAGTGATTACTGATGAAACTTCAAGATTAATTAGTGAGATGTTAAGAAAAGTAGTAACCAATGGACATGGAAAAAGAGCCGATGTGGCAGGTTATTTAGTAGGAGGAAAGACGGGAACAGCCCAAATAGCTAAAAAGAATGATAAAGGATATAAAGAGGATGCTTTTATTGGTACTTTTGTTGGATATGCTCCCACAAATGATCCGCGTTTCGCTGTTTTAGTTAAGATAGATAATCCCAAGAATGTGCAATGGGCTGAATCTAGCGCGGCGCCTACCTTTTCTAAAATAATGGAATTTGTATTAAAATATTATAAAGTAAAACCTAGTTTAAAATATGATAAACAATAATATAGTTATTAATAAATTTAATTAATATATGCGATTAGCATTGGAAAAAATATTAAAATTTATGGCAAAAACAATTTTAAGACGTTATCGTCCTAAAATTGTTGGTATCACTGGTTCTGTGGGTAAGACTTCTACGAAAGAGGCTGTTTTTAATGTTTTAAATTCTTTTTTTTCTGTCTGGAAGAGTCATAAAAATTTTAATAATGAAATAGGTGTTCCCTTAAGTATTTTAGGGATAAAAAATAATATTTCCTGGTATAATTTTCCATTTATATTTTTTAAATGGTTAGTTATGTTATTGTGGTGGCCTTATCCCAGTGTGTTAATTTTAGAAATGGCAGTAGATCGTCCCAATGATATGGATTACTTACTTAAATTTATTTCTATAGACGTTGGAATTTTAACTAATATTTCTTTAAGTCATATAAAGTTTTTTAAAAATCAAAAACAACTTATTAAAGAAAAGTATAAATTAATCAATAGTGTTATTAAAAATCAAGGTTGTATAATTATTAATATTGATGATAAATTAATTAGAGAAAATTTTAATAAAATCAAGGAAAAAAATCTTAATATTAATGAAAAATTAAAAGAAGAAAAAAATATTTTTACCTATGGTTTTTCCTCAGAAGCTAAAGTAAGAGCTACCGATATTCATTTAGATACAGATACAGAAAACTATAAAATTAATGGAATTTCTTTTAAATTAAATTATCAAAACAAAATTATTCCTCTTCGTTTAAAAAATATTATTGCTACCCATCAGATTTATTTTGTTCTAGCTGGTATAAGTGCGGGGCTTTCTTTTAAATTAAATTTAATGGATATAATTAAAAATATAGAAAAATTTTCTCCTCCTAAGAGAAGAATGAAACTTAAAAAAGGTATAAAAAATATATATATTCTAGACGATAGTTATAATGCTTCTCCGATTTCAATGTTGGCTGGATTAGAAACTTTACAAAATTTACCTAGTCGTAGAAGAGTAGCTATTTTAGGAGATATGTTGGAATTAGGTAAAATTTCTCTTCAAGAACATAGAAAAGTAATTCAGAAAGCAATGGATTTAAATATAGATTTAATTGTTTTAGTGGGTAAAAAAATGAGGAAATCTTTTGAAAACTTGCCTTCATCTATTGTTGTTTTAGAATGGAAAAAGAGAGTGCTTTTTTTTGATGATGTAGAAAAATTAGAAGATAAAATTGGAGAGATTATTCAATCTCAAGATTTGGTTCTAATTAAAGGTTCGCACGCTATTAAATTAGATAAAATAGTTAATTTATTAGCTGTGGATAAATAATAGAATTTAAGTTGACACTTAAAAGATGGATTTTATAATTAATATAGAAAAATATTGAAAATAATTATTTTTTTAAACAATTAACTTATAAATGAAATTTGTATAGCTAATATCCAGTATTATTTATAAGTTAGTTCTTTAAATAAAAATAAAAACAAAAATAAAAAAGGAGGAAAAGAAAATGGACACTAATTATCGTTTCCATAGGGATTGGGATAGTATTTTAGCCCACTATCTTAATCCAATTAGATTAAGATGTTTAGCATTAAAATTTCCTCCTCAGTCTTGGAGGAGGAAAGTGGTGTTAACATTAGGTAAATGGTATAATAATTTTTATTGGACGGTAGCCAAGAAAGGAATGGCTACCAGAGTATTATTATGCACTTTATCTATAAAAATTATTTTTTTACCTATAAAATAGGAGATGAGTTATGGAAAAGAAAAATGGAGATTATCCTTGCCGGTGGTAATAATTTTTACTATACTATTACCATCGGCTTTATTATTTAAGAATTAAAAATGATTTTAAAGATAATATTAAAAAGAAACAGCGAAAAAGTTAAATTGATTTTGGAAAAAAATGCTAACATTATTGAAGAGTTATTATGTTGCAAATTAAATAATTTAAATCAGGATTTATTAAAACATTTAGATATTATACTTAAAAAAAACCACTTCAAATTAAGAGATATTACTGAAGTAAAATTAATTTCTGATTTAGAAGCTCATTTTACTGCTAATAAAATTGCTCAAGCAATAGTAAATGCATTAAATTTTAGTAGAAAAATGTTAAACAATAAGTAGTTTAATTATAGATGTTATTTTTTATTTGTTGATAAAGAATTTTAAAATCATACAGAACGAAATTTGACAACGCAGTTTGGGGAAAAGATTTAAAAGGGACATAGTTTTTTGAATAAACAAAAAAAATCAGTCAATTTTTAGATTTTAAAATATAGAATTTATGTCAAAACAAGAAAAATTTGGATCAATTTTTCCTAATGAACCTAATAACAAATCTGAACAAAATCAGGATGGATATTCTCCTCAAGAGAAAGAAATAGTTGAAAATATAGAAAAAGGGGCTCAAGGATGGAGAAATATCAAACAAGCCCAAGAAATTGCTGAAAATATTAATGATTCATATTATAAATCCCAAGCCCTCTCCCGCATCGCCCAAGCCCAAGCCCAGGCCGGAGACATAGAAGGAGCTAAAGAAACTTTTCAACAAGCCCAAGAAATTGCTGAAAATATTAATGATTCATATTATAAATCCCAAGCCCTCTCCCGCATCGCCCAAGCCCAAGCCCAGGCCGGAGACATAGAAGGAGCTAAAGAGACTGCCGAAAATATTAATAATTCAGATGAGAGGTCCCAAGCCCTCTCCCGCATCGCCCAAGCCCAAGCCCAGGTCGGAAACATAGAGGGAGCTAAAGAGACTGCCGAAAATATTAATGATTCACTTTTGAAATCCCAAGCCCTCTCCCGCATCGCCCAAGCCCAAGTCCAGGTCGGAGACATAGAAGGAACTAAAGAGACTGCCGAAAATATTAATAATTCAGATGAGAGGTCCCGAGCCCTCTCCCGCATCGCCCAAGCCCAAGCCCAGGCCGGAGACATAGAAGGAGCTAAAGAGACTTTTCAACAAGCTAAAGAGACTGCCGAAAACATTAATGAATCACTTTTGAAATCACGAGTCCTCTCCCGCATCGCCCAAGCCCAAGCCCAGGCCGGAAACATAGAAGGAGCTAAAGAGACTTTTCAACAAGCTAAAGAGACTGCCGAAAATATTAATGATTCATTTTTGAAATCACGAGCCCTCTCCCGCATCGCCCAAGCCCAAGCCCAGGTCGGAAACATAGAAGGAGCTAAAGAAACTTTTCAACAAGCTAAAGAGACTGCCGAAAATATTAATAATTCACTTTTAGAGCCCCAAGCCCTCTCCCGCATCGCCCAAGCCCAAGCCCAGGCCGGAAACATAGAAGGAGCTAAAGAGACTTTTCAACAAGCTAAAGAGACTGCCGAAAATATTAATGATTCACTTTTGAAATCCCAAGCCCTCTCCCGCATCGCCCAAGCCCAAGCCCAGGTCGGCTCTGAGTTAATTAATCAATCAGTAGAATTCAACAAAAACTTAACTTTGGCCCAAAAACAATCCTTGCTTCAAAAAGTTATTTCTTTAGATGATAAGGAATTTGCAAAAGCATTAGGAGCTATAATCACAGAAGAAGAAAGAGAACAATTAAGTCAAGAATTTGGCGAAAGAGTTAAAGATTTAATGATAGCCGGTTATGTTGATGTACGAAAATCTTCAGAAGACTGGGAAAAGGAATTAACCAAAGAATACTCACAGAGATTAAGAAAAATTACAAACATTGTTGATGAAGAAAAACAAGAAAAATACACCAATAGATTGATAAATGAGATATTGCGCGATTTAGATAATGATCAATCAGTGCAAGCTGTTTTAGAAGTAGCCCGTTCTTTACCAGCGAACCATAAATTATTGCCAAGAATAATAAAAACTTTGTGCGAAATTGACAACACTAAAGCCTCTGACTTAGCAGTTCAATTTTGTGGCCAAGAAGAATTGCCTGATAGGATTGTTTGGTACACAATCCACAAATTAATTGAACAAAAATACTTGTCTGCTTCCTTAGGCGAATATCTGAAGGACAAAAATACTCAAGATAAAAAGTTGCTAAAGACCATAAGAAAAACAATCAGTGAATTGCGTTTAAATCCAGACAAAGAGGTTTTGGAATACATCTTAGAACGAGAATACAAAGACGAGCAAACAGGAGAAGATATCCAGGATATAGACAAAAGAATAAAACTTATTAAAGAAAAAAAAGAACAGTTTGAGAGTATCTCAGATAGGTTTGAGTTGGTTGAAAAGCTACACCAAGACAAAGACTCAGCCATTCTTTACTATATTCTAAACGGGGGCAAAACCAGATTTAGTTTGGTTAATAGCTACAACAGTGAAAAATTTGCTACTATCTTAAAAGTAATCAATGAGGGATTAGGAGAAATAAGTAGTGAGGTCTTAGAAGAATATCAAGAATTATTAAAAAACAATACTAACTATTCCCAGGCAGAAGTAGAGAAAATAACCGAAAATTTAATTCAAGGAAGATGGATCTTTGAAGGAATAGAGGCTAAAGATAAAAATGGACAAGTCTTAGAGAAACAGCCAAAGCAAGTTCAACAAATAAGAATAGATGTATCTGACTCTGCTAAATTAGAAGCATTGGAAAACAAAGCCAAAGGCACTTTTGGCAAGAATCAGTTAGGTTTAGTTTTAAAGGTGTCGTTTTACACTAAGTATTTAGAAGAAAAAGGAGACAATGAATTATTGCAAGAAATAAATTCCTTATCAGGCCTTACCGATACAGAAAGTATAGCAGAAGAAATTGAAGAAAAATATCCTGGTTTTTTAGATAAAGTAGAAGAAGCTTTAAGCAAAAATTGGAAAAAATTAGGAGATAAAAAGGTTTTGGAAACATCACTCCTAGCGGTTTTAAGGGAAGATGAAAACAAAGTTGACTTAAAGAAACTGTTAAAAAGTTTAGAGCAACAAAGAAAATCATTAAAGTATTCTTTAAACCAAAAGTTTAAGTCATTGATAAAAAATAACAAAGGTGATAAAGAAAAACTACTGCAAGAAAAAAGAAGCATCTTAGAGCGGTTAGAAGCTAAAGATCCAGCTAAATTGTTTGGGTATATTGTTGGGGAAACAATTGGAGAAGACAACTTAACAGATATTGGAGAAAAAATTTTAACTGAATGGGAAAGCCATTTGCAAGAGATTTTTATGGACTATGAAAAAATAGACAAAAGCAAAAACAAAGACATAAGACAAAAAAGCCAAACAATAACTTTAAGGTATTTGGACAAAAAAGAAGATTTAATCGCTTGTTTGCGTTTTGCTGACAGTGCCCAGTGTTGTTTTACTTCTTCTCAATACAGAATAGAAGGGCATAACATCGGCAATGCAGAATGGATTGCCAGGATCTGGAAAGACCCATTAAGTTATGTTTATCAAATAGAAAAAACCGGGCCAAACTCTGAAAAAAGAGAGGCTGTTGGATTTGTCTTTGGATTTTTTGGCGACCAAAAGGGCGAATTGGTCACTATGTTAAATGGAGTATATATGCAAAACAAAACCAATACTGGCGCAGAAAGCATCTTAAAGGCTAGTGAAGACAGCTTGTCAAGACCAATACAAGCAAGCAGGCAGATAGTGGCTTCAAGGTATGGCGGAACAATCAATTTGCCCAAAGGATATGTTAATGGCTTAGGCGAGGTCAAAAGATTAAGAGCGCTTAATGGCCAGGACACTGATGAACCTGAAGAGAAAATATATGATGATTTAGGAACAGTAGTTAACCAAAAAGCAGAAGTTGACAACGCAGTTTGGGGAAAAGATTTAAAAGGGACATAGTTTTTTGAATAAACAAAAAAAATCAGTCAATTTTTAGATTTTAAAATATAGAATTTATGTTAGAACAAGAAAAATTTGGATCAATTTTTCCTAACAAACTTAAATAGTCAATAGTATAATTTTTAGTATCATTTTGGATAATTTGATGTGAATAGTTGACAAACAAAAAAATATATGATAAGTTAAAAATGATATGAAATTTAAGCCCAAAGGGCTTTTTTTAGACTAGAAAATATATTATTATATTATGTGGCAAAAAATAATTCAATTTGTACGTGAAGCAAAAGAGGAGTTAAAAAAGGTTAATTGGCCGACTAAGAAGCAAACTACCAACTATACCATAGCTGTTATTGTTATTAGTATAGCAGTGGCAATTTTTTTGGGAATTTTAGATTATATATTTAGCGGATTAATTAAAATGATTGTTTTTAAATAATTTTTTGTTTAATTTAATTATATGGCAAAACAAACTCAACATCATGGAAGAGCCTGGTATGTTCTTCATACGTATTCTGGGTACGAAGAAAATGTAATGAAAAACTTAAAACAAAGAATTGAATCTATGGATATGCAGGATTTAATTTTTGATGTAATCATTCCTAAAGAAAAGAAAATCAAAATAAAAGGAGGAAAGAGGGTTGTAGTAGAAGAGAGAATTTATCCTGGTTATGTTTTGGTAGATATGATAGTAACTGATGCTTCTTGGTATGTTGTACGTAATACTCCTAACGTAACTGGTTTTATAGGATTAGGAACTACTCCGACACCCGTTGATCCAAAAGAAATAGAAATGCTTAAAAAACGAATGGGAGTATCAGAACCAAAATATAAAATTGATATTAAAGAGAATGAAATGGTTAAAATTATTGATGGTCCTTTTAAAGATTTTGATGGAAAAGTGCAAAAAATAGATGAAGAAAAAGGAAAATTAAAAGTATTAGTTTCTATTTTTGGAAGAGAAACTCCCGTAGAATTAGATTTTTTACAAGTTAAAAAGATATAAATAATAAAGAATTTTTCTAAAATTTAAATTAAAAAATATGGCAGAAGTTAAAACAATTATTAAATTGCAGATACCCGCAGGGAAAGCTAATCCTGCTCCTCCTGTGGGACCAGCTTTAGGTCAACACGGAATAAATATTCAAGATTTTTGTAATCAGTTTAATGAAGCTACCAAAGATAAGGGAGGAGATATAATTCCTGTGGAAATTACTGTTTTTGAAGATCGCTCTTTTAAATTTATAATGAAAACTCCACCTGCGGCGGAATTATTAAAAAAAGCAGCTGGTATTAAAAAGGGATCTGGTAATCCTTTGACAGATAAGGTAGGTAAAGTTACTAAACAACAAATAAAAGAAATAGCTGAAACAAAAAAAGAGGATTTAAATGCTGATGATATAAATGCGGCTATGAAAATTATTGAAGGAACGGCTCGTAATATGGGTATACAGGTAGAAAACTAGTAGGTAAAAAATAATTTTTTAATACGTGGGAGATAATATGTTATTTTAATGAATATATTATCAGAGACCACTTTAATTATAAAATATGAAAAAAGGTAAAAAATATCGCAACATAGTAAAAAAAATAAGAGAAAAAAATAGTTACTCAATAAAAGAAGCGCTTGATTTTATTGTTACTCATCCTTTAGCAAATTTTGATGAATCAGTAGAAGTTCACATTAAATTAGGAATAGATGCAACAAAAGGAGATCAACAAGTTAGAGGAAGCGTGGTGTTTCCTAACGGAACTGGTAAAAGTAAAAAAATAGCAGTTATTACTCTTGAACAACAAAATGAGGTCAAAAAAGCAGGAGCAGATATAGTAAGCGGAGAAGAACTTATTGAGGAAATAAAAAAAGGAAAAATAGACTTTGATGTTTTAATAGCTTCTCCTGAAATGATGCCTAAGTTAGCTAGTGTAGCTAAAATTTTAGGTCCACGTGGTTTAATGCCTAACCCTAAAACAGGAACAGTTACAAATAAAATAAGAGAAGCAATAAGTGAACTTAAGAAAGGAAAAGAAGAATTTAAAAATGATAAAACAGGAAATGTGCACCAAATTATTGGTAAGATTTCTTTCGGAGCAGATAAATTAAAAGAAAATTACGAAGTTTTTATAAAAGCGTTAGAAAAAGTGAAACCAAAAACATTAAAAAATAAGTATATTCTAGGAATATCTTTATGTTCCACAATGGGACCAAGTTTGAAAATAAAATTATAATGTTAATACTTATGATTGTCTTGACAGAATATATAAATATGTTATTATTTGTTTTAGAATAAAAAATAAGTTATTAAATTAAATAAACTGATTATTACTTTTTTACATAAATAAGGGTGAATGTTTCTCTTTATTGTCATAAATAATTAAATATTTTAAATTAATCTCATTAAATTTTTGTCTTCAAGAAATTTATCAAGACAAGAAAAAATGAGAAGTGTTTTTATGCTTAAAGGTAAAAAAACTTTAAAAATTAAAAGAAGTTTTAGTCAATCTTCTTCTCTTTCAAAAAGAAAGTTTTTTAAAAAACGTTTAATGATTTCTCTTCCTAATTTAATTGAAGCTCAAACTAATTCTTATCAGTGGTTATTAGATGTGGGGATTCAGGAGCTATTAGATGAAATAAATCCAATTCAAGGTTTTTCCAGAAAAGATATGGAAATAACTATAAGTGATTATTATCTAGATGAACCAAAATATGATGAAAGAACAGCTAAAAATAAAAATATTTCTTATGAAGCGCCATTAAGAACTAAAGCTACTTTATTAATTAAATCAACCGGAGAAGTAAGAGAACAGGAAATTTATTTAGGAGATTTGCCTCTCATGACAGAAAGAGGAACTTTTATTGTTAACGGAGTAGAAAGAGTAGTGGTTAGTCAGTTAATTAGAAGTCCTGGAGTTTTCTTTACTAGTAGTTATCAAAAAGGAAAAAAAGTTTTTGGTGCTAAAATTATTCCTAATAGAGGAGCTTGGTTAGAGATTGATACTGATGCAAGTGGAGTAATTTGGGTAAAAATTGATAGGAAGAGAAAAATAGCAATAACTTCTTTATTAAGAGCTTTTGGATTTGGAACAGATAAAGAAATTAAAGAATTGTTTTCGGATGTTGATACTGGAGATATTAATTATATCAACAATACACTTGAGAAAGATTTAGCTAAAACACAAGGAGAAGGTTATAAAGAAGTTTATCGTAGAATTCGTCCTGGAGATATGGCAACAGAGGAAAACGCAAAACAAATGATAGATGCAATGTTTTTTAATTTTGAACGTTATGATTTTGGTAAAGTGGGACGTTATCGCCTTAATCAACGTTTGAATTTAGATGTGCCTAATACAGAAGAAAATAGAACGTTGAGAACAGAAGACCTTGTTTTGATAGTAAAAGAAATTATTAAAATGAATAATGATCCTTTAGCACAGGCAGATGATATTGATCATTTAGGCAATAGAAGAGTTAGGGGAGTAGGAGAATTAGTCCAAAATAAATTAAGAATAGGTTTTACAAGAATGGTAAGAAATATTAAAGATAGAATGAGTACTTGTGATATAGAAACAGTAGTTCCTGGACAATTGATTAATTCTCGTCCCGTAGCAGCTGCTATAAAAGAATTTTTTTCTAGTTCTCAGCTTTCTCAATTTATGGATCAAATAAATCCATTAGCAGAATTAGAACATAAACGAAGACTTTCTGCTATGGGCCCTGGAGGATTAGCTAGAGAAAGAGCAGGGTTTGAAGTGCGTGATGTTCATCATTCTCACTATGGAAGAATTTGCCCTGTTCAAACTCCAGAAGGTCCTAATATTGGTTTAGTGGGACACATGGCAACTTATGCTAGAATCAATGATTATGGATTTTTAGAAACTCCTTATCTAAAATTAATTAAGGAAATGGAAAACAGTGATAGTAATTTAATAGGAAGAATTTTAAATGAAGACATTAAGGGTATTGCTAAAAAAAATGAAAAAATTACTAAAGAAATATTTCAGAAAATTAAGAGCAGTAAACAAAAGAAAAAAATAAAAATAAAACCATATGTTAGCAACGAGATAGAATTCATTAATGCTACTGTGGAAGATAGAAAAAATATTGCTCATGCAGGAGTTAAAATAGATGACAATTCTAATTTAATAGAAGATGTGGTAGAAGCTAGAGTAAAAGGTTATCCTGAAATGATTGAATCTTCTCAGTTAGATTATATAGATGTTTCTGCTAAACAATGTATATCTGTTGCAACTTCTTTAATTCCTTTTTTAGAGCATGATGATGCAAACCGAGCTTTAATGGGTTCTAATATGCAACGGCAAGCAGTTTCTTGTATTATTCCTGATTCTCCAGTGGTAGGAACAGGTATTGAAGATAAAGCGGCAGCTGATTCTGGTCAAGTAGTAATTGCCAAAGAAAGTGGGAAGGTTATAGCTGTGGATGCCGATCATATAGTAGTTGAAGAGAAAAAAACTTCTCATAAAAACAAGAAACAGAAAAGAGAATATATTTTACAGACATTTGCTAAATCTAATGCTTTTTCTAGTATGAATCAAGTTCCAAGAGTGAAAAAAGGAGAAGTTATTAAAAAAGGGCAAATGCTTGCTGATGGAGCCTCTACGGATCATGGAGAATTAGCTTTAGGTCAAAATGTTTTAGTGGCATTTGTTCCTTGGCAAGGTTATAATTTTGAAGATGCTATAATTTTATCCGAAAGATTGTTACGAGAAGATAAATATAGCTCTATCCATATTGAGGATTTTTCTATTGATGTAAGAGATACTAAGTTAGGCCCAGAGGTTGTTACCAGGGATATACCTAATATTGGTGAAGAACGTTTAAAGAATCTTGATGAAGAAGGAATTATTCGTATTGGAGCAGAAGTTTCTTCAGGAGATATTTTAGTAGGAAAAATTACTCCTAAAGGAGAAAGTGATTTAACTGCTGAAGAAAGGTTATTGAGAGCTATCTTCGGAGAAAAATCAAGAGATGTAAAAGATTCATCTTTATATTTACCTCATGGTGAACATGGAAAAGTAGTAGATATAAAAATTTTTTCAAGAGAACAAGGAGATCGTTTACCTACTGGTGTAATTAAACAAATTCAAGTATCCATTGCACAATTAAGAAAAATTTCTGTGGGAGATAAATTAGCAGGAAGACATGGAAATAAAGGTGTAATTTCTAGAATTGCTCCGATAGAAGATATGCCTTATTTACCAGACGGAACTCCTGTAGATGTTATATTAAATCCATTGGGAGTGGCCAGTCGTATGAATATTGGACAGATATTAGAAACTCATTTGGGATGGGCTGCTAGTCAATTAGGATATAAGGTGGCTAGTCCTGCGTTAGATGGTGTTAGTGAGGAAGATATTAAAGCTGAATTAAAAAAGGCAGGTTTACCTGAAAATGGAAAAATAAGATTAGTAGATGCTCGTACAGGTGAATATTTTGATAATGAATCTACGGTGGGTGTTATGTATGTTATGAAACTTAATCACTTAGTTGAGGATAAGATACATATGCGATCTATAGGGCCTTATTCATTAATTACACAACAACCATTAGGAGGTAAAGCACAGTTTGGGGGACAACGTTTTGGTGAAATGGAAGTTTGGGCTCTAGAAGGATATGGAGCAGCGTATGCTTTACAAGAAATGTTAACTATTAAATCTGATGATGTTATGGGACGTTCTAAGGCTTATGAATCAATTATCAAAGGAGAAGCTATTCATAGTCCTAATTTACCAGCATCATTCCATGTTTTAGTGAATGAATTAAAAGGTTTATGTTTAAATGTGGAATTATTGGGAGTTAAATCTAATAAGGTTCAAAATAAATAAAGCTGAGAGAAAATTAGTATAAATAAAAAAACTATATTAAAAAGTAATTAATTAATTTTTTTTACTTAAAAACTATTCTTATTTTTTAAGTAAAATATATTTCTGAAGCTATGGAAAACATAACCAAAATAAGTGATTTTAATAGTATAAAGCTAAAACTAGCTAGTCCTGATGATATTTTAAGATGGTCTCATGGAGAAGTAACTAAGCCAGAAACTATTAATTATCGCACACAACGTTATGAAAAAGATGGTCTTTTTTGTGAAAAAATATTTGGTCCATCTAAAGATTATGAATGTTATTGTGGAAAATATAAAAGAATTAGATATAAAGGTATAGTTTGTGATCGTTGTGGAGTAGAGGTAACTAGATCTAGTGTTCGTAGAGAAAGAATGGGCCATATTAAATTAGCTGTTCCCGTTTCTCATATTTGGTTTTTAAGAGGCATTCCTTCTAGACTAGGTTTAGCCTTAGGTATTTCTCCACAAAATGTAGAAAAAGTAGTTTATTTTTCTGCCTACTTAGTAACTAAAATAGATGAAGAAGCAAGACAAAAAGCATTAGAAGAATTAAAAAGAGAATATAAAATTAAGAAAAAAGAATTAGAAAAAAATGGAAATATTAAGGAAGAAACAGAAAAAATTAAACAGGTCTATCAAAATTCAAGAGATGAATTGAAAAACTTAAAATTATTTCAAGTTCTCTCAGAAATAGAATACTTTAATTTATCTAGTCGTTTTGGTCAGGTCTTTAGCGCAGGAATAGGAGCAGAAGCTATCAGGAAGATTTTAGAAGAAATGGATATAAAAAAAGAGATAGATAATATTAAAAAAAATTTGGAAGAAAAAAACGTAGATCAAAAGAAACTAATAAAAAGGCTGAAATTGATGCAAGGAATGAGAAAGGCAAAGTTAAAATTAGAATGGATGTTGCCAACAGTTATTCCAGTTATTCCTCCAGATCTGCGTCCCATGGTAGCTCTAGATGGAGGGCGTTTTGCTACTTCAGATTTAAATGATCTTTATCGTAGAATTATAAATCGTAATAATCGTTTGAAAAAACTAATTGAGTTGGGTGCTCCAGAAGTTATTACTCGTAATGAAAAAAGAATGTTGCAAGAAGCAGTGGATTCATTATTTGATAATAGTGCTCGTCGTGGGCAAGCTTCTGTAGCTGCTTCCACTGGTCAACGTCGGCCGTTACGTTCTCTAGCTGATTCATTAAAAGGTAAGCAAGGTCGTTTTCGTCAAAATTTATTAGGTAAAAGAGTAGATTATTCTGGTAGAAGTGTTATTGTGGTAGGTCCTCAATTAGAGATGCACCAGGCTGGTTTACCTAAAAAAATGGCATTAGAATTATTTAAACCTTTTATTATTAATAAATTAATTGAAAGAGAATACGCTCACAATGTTAGAACAGCAGGAAGAATTATAGATGGCGAAGCAGAAGAAGCTTATGAAATACTAGATGAAATTATTGAAGAGCACTATGTATTATTAAATAGAGCTCCTACTTTACATCGTCTTTCTATTCAAGCTTTTCAACCGATTTTAATTGAAGGAAAAGCTATTCAAATTCATCCAATGGTTTGTGCTGCTTTTAACGCTGATTTTGATGGAGATCAAATGGCGGTGCATGTTCCTCTTACCGATAAAGCAAGAGAGGAGAGTGCACAAATAATGCTCTCTCGTAATAATCTTTTAAAACCAGCCAGTGGTGATCCTATCGCAATTCCTTCTCAAGATATTGTTTTAGGTGTTTATTATTTAACTCACATAAAAAAAGGATTGAAGGGAGAAGGAAAATATTTTTCATCGCAGGAAGAAGCTATTTTAGCTTTTGAAAATGGTTCTATAAAGATTAATACTGAAATTAATTTTTTACTAGAGAAAAAAATTATAAAAACATCCGTAGGAAGAATATTATTAAACGATATTCTTCCACAAGAAATAAGTTTCATAAACAAAGAATTAACTAAAAAAGAATTAAAAACTTTAGTAGCTGAATTATTAGAGAAAGTAGGGCAAGAAAGAACAGCAGATTATATTGATAAAATTAAAAATTTAGGATTTAAAATGTCTACCCAATCTGGTATTAGTTGGGGAATGGATGATTTGGTTGTTCCTCAAGAAAAAAGTAAAATTATACAAGAAGCGGAGAATAAGGTAGAAGAAATTATTAAACAATATGAAATGGGACTTCTTACCGCTGAAGAAAAACGAAATAAGGTAATTGAAATTTGGAGTGAAGCTAAGGATATTATCACTGAAAGCGTTAGAAAATCTTTAGATAAAGAAGGTCCAGTTTATGCTATGGTATATTCTAAAGCTAGAGGAAGTGAATCTGTAGTTGTGCAAATGACAGGTATGAAAGGATTAATGGCGGGACCAACAGGAGAGACTTTAGAGCTACCTGTAAAAAGTTCTTTCAAGGAAGGTTTTAATGTTTTGGAATATTTTATGTCTACTCATGGAACGCGTAAAGGTATGGCAGATACTGCTTTAAGAACTGCTACAGCTGGTTATTTAACTCGTCGTTTAGTAGATGTGGCTCAAGATGTTATTATTAAGGAAGAAGATTGTGGTGACAAGGAAGGAACTTATATTTATAGAGAAGATTCAGATAGAATTGGTCAAAGTTTTGCAGAAAGAGTAGAGGGACGTTTTGTTACGGAAACATTAAAAAATCCAAAAACAGGAAAAATTATTGCGAAAAAAGGAGATTTGATTTCTAAAGAACAAGCTTTAGCTATAGATGAAGCTAAGATAGAAAAAGTTAAGATCCGTACAGGAGTCACTTGCAAAGCGAAAAAAGGATTATGTCAAAAATGTTATGGTGTTGATTTGGGAAGAGGAGGATTAGTGGAAATTGGTCAGGCGGTGGGGGTAGTAGCTGCTCAAGCAATTGGAGAACCAGGGACCCAATTAACTATGCGTACTTTTCACATTGGTGGTGTAGCAGGAACGGATATTACTCAAGGTTTACCAAGAGTAGAAGAAATATTTGAAGCTCGTCCACCAAAGGGAGAAGCACTTATATCAGATGTAAAAGGTAAGGTCCAAAAAATTAGTTCAGACTCAGATAAAACATTGTCTATAGAAATTAAAACAGATGATAAAAAATCAGGAATAAAAAAATATTCTGTTCCTAGTAATGCTACTTTATTAGTAAAAGAAGGGGATTTAGTAGCTAAAGGTACTCCTTTAATAGAGGGTCATATTGATATAAAAAAGATTTATAAACTTCAAGGTAAGGAGAAAGTACATCGTTATATTGTGCGTGAAATTCAAGAAATTTACGCTTCTCAAGGAGAAGGAATTAATGATAAACATATAGAAATTATTATTCGTCAAATGTTGAGTAGGATTAGAATAACTGATCCAGGGGATACATATTTATTGCCAGACGATATTGTAGAAAAAGAACGTTTTATAGAAGCTAATCAGGAAGTAACAAAAGAAGGAGGAAAAAAAGCTCAAGGAGAAGAAATGGTATTGGGAATTACACGCGTAGCTCTTTCTACAGATTCATTTTTAAGTGCTGCTTCTTTTCAAGAAACTACCAGAGTTTTAATTAATGCGGCTGTCACAGGAAAAGAGGATAAATTAAGAGGATTAAAAGAAAATGTTATAATTGGACGTTTGATACCAGCCGGAACTGGTTTTCGTCACTAGAATAAATATAAAATTTTCAAAACTATGAATCTTATAGTTGGATTAGGTAATCCGGGAAAGGATTATGTTAATACTCGGCATAATGCTGGTTTTTTGTTGCTAGATTTTTTAAATGAAAAATGGAAAGGAAAGAGCTTTAGATTGGAATCAAAATTAAAAAGTAAAATTAGTATCATTAAAGATAATTCTAAAAATGTTCTCTTACTAAAACCTCAAACCTATATGAATTTGTCGGGAAAAGCAGTTAAAAAAGTAATGGATTATTATAAAATTATTTCTCAAAACATAATAGTTATTTACGATGATTTGGATTTAGAAATAGGAATGTATAAAATTACTCAAAAACCTTTTAAGGGCGGACATAAAGGAGTTAGAAGTATAGTTGATTATATAGATGAAGATAAATTTATAAGAATTAGAATAGGAATAGAAAAACAAGGAGGAAGAAAAAATAGGAATAATATTAGTGGAGAAAAATTTGTTTTAAGTAAATTTTCTTCTGATGAAAAGAAAGTGCTTTATGTAGCTTTTAATAAAATATTTTTAGAACTAAATAAGTATTTTATTAATTAAAAAATAATATGGTTTAAGCTAAATAAAAAATTTGGAAAACAATTAACCAAAAAATTAAAAGAAAAAACAAAAAAAACAACCAAGATACTTGAAAGAGAAAAACACTTCCTAAAAATAAGAATAAAATTATATAGCCTAATAAAAATAAATGTTTCTTTTGTTTTTGAGGTGTATAATTTATTTTATTTTTTAAAAAATAAGAATTTAAATAATTTAAAATAAGCAATAAGAAAGATGAAAAAAGCAATATTTTTGAAAGATTAATTTGTTCAAGGGCATTGTTTAAAAATAAATATTTTATAAAAACAAAAATGCTAGCGATAATTATTACCCATTTTGTTAAAAAATAGAGTGATTTAGAGACAAGAAAAAGAAAGGAGGAGGTGATAGTTATTTGTCGCATAGAATTTATTATTTAAAAGAAATTATGTGAAAACGAAACATAATATGATGAATAAGTGTAACTATAGAGTAACGGATATTATGATATGTAGGGCTATAAAAAAAGCTAATTTCCATTTGATTAAATTTTTTATAATTTAAATTTTTATTTTCAAAGCGGTAATAATTTTCTGAAAAGTTATTAATTTTTTTTAAATTGGTATGGCAAGTATACTTATGAGGTGTCCACATCCTTTTTTTAGGTTTACAAGTGACATATGTTTGTAGACTCTTCTCTTGAACAGGAACAGCATTTTCTTTTAATGCAGAAATTTTTAGTGACGATCCAGTTAATAAATAACGTTTACCATTTTCAATATAATAAAATTTATGTGTATCTGTTGTCCAAAAAACTGTTCCATCAGGATGAGGATCTTTTATTCTATAAAGAGAAATTGTTTTTATTTGACTAAGATTTTGATTAAATTTATTAGCTGGGATAACATTTCTCCATTGAAAATTATGAGCTTCAAAGGTGGATGGATTATCAATGGCAAATTTTTTATTATGAACAATAAGATAAACTGTTTTATTATCAGCGACTAATTTTAAAAGATCTTCTTTTTTTAAATCATTTTTTTCTCCCATTAATGGATAAGTCATAGCTTCATAGGTTTTATAGATATAAAAGGGAGGAAGAAACTTATTATTTTTTTTATTACTAATAAGACTTATAGAAACTTGTGAAAACTTTTCAGTTAAAGGTAGAAAAAAATCAAGATTATCTGCAGAATTTTTTTGAAGGATAGAATATTTTTTATTAGAATTAAAATCAAATTGATATTTTTTAACGGAAAAAAGAATATGATAACTTAAAAAAAGAAACCAAAAAATCAAAATAAAAATTATCAAAATTTTTATTTTAAAATAATCTTTTTCTTTATATTTATAATTAGCTATTTTTTTGAAACTCATATTACTTTATTTTTAGGATGATCCCTTCTTCTCTGATAAAAATTTTTTTCAAAAAAGGGGAATTAGAATTTTTAGAGTGATCTAGGCTAGAATATTTATAATATTGATAAATACTTAAATTATAGGAAGGTAAATTTTTTTTCCAGAATTTAACTTTATCTTTCGGTGTCATAATATAAATATGAGAAAAATTATTGTGATTAATTACATTATAATCATTAGGATTAAAAAAATAAACCGTTTGTAAATTATAAATTAAATTTAAAGGCCCAGTTGGCATTAACCATCCATTTCCAAAAGACAAACGATCTATTAAAATTAAATCATCGGATTGAAAATGAGGAGCTATAAGAGAGAGATTTTTCCAGTTTTGTTTTAAAGAAGTGATATAAATATTTTTTAAAGTATAAATATTTACTATGAATAAAATTAATAAAATCATTTTTCCTAAATGTAAATTTTTGTATTTTCTTTCCAAAAAAAATAATCCTAAAAAAGAATAAAGCATAGATAAAGGAAATACGCCCCAAATTAAGCGTCTTAAACACCAGGGACAGTTAGAAGAAATGTGAGGATTTATTAAATAGTAAAATAAAGGTGCAACAATAATAACAGGAATAAATAATATTTTATTTTGAATAATTAATTGCTTAGTTATTTTATTTTGTACAATGAAAATTATCAGAAAGATAAAAGCTATAAGAATAAACAATAGTATGCCATAATGAAAATATATATTTAAAAATTTCCAAAAAGAAACTTCGGTAAAATGAAAAGAAGAAGACTTTTTAAATAATGCTTTCAAAATATTTTTGTAGTAAGCCCAATTTTTTATAAAAGTAAAAATTCCGACGATGAAAATAAAAATTGCATAAAAGAACAGAAACATTTTATAAAATTGTTTTTTCTTTTTTTCTTTTTTTGAAAAAAGAAAAATGATTATGAAACTCAAGAAAAACAAGATTATTCCTTCAATGCGAGTAAAAATTAAAAGACCAAAACTTAAATTTGCTATTAAAAATGATTCAATTTTTTTCTGAGAAATAAATTTTAACAATTGCCAAATTCCTAGCCAGAGTAATGCCCAAGTCATATTTTCTGTTAAGGTAAATCTAGCAAACCATAAAACAGGAAAAGAAAAGAGTAAAAAAAATAAAGGTAACCAATTCCAAAAAGTATTTTTTTGAGAATAGGCTATACTTTTAAGTAAAAGACGATAGGTTTTAAGAAAAGAAAAAATAAAAATTAAACTTAAAATAAAATTAGCTAAAGCTAATCCTTCTAAATTAAAAATAGTATAAAAACCAGCTAACCAACTAGTATAAACCAAGGGAAACTGTGTAACTAATTTTTCATCGCTAGTATAGTAGAATCCAGGAAAATTCAAAGCTGATGTAGTTGTTATCCAATAGCAATACTGGTTTTTTATATGAAGATGTCTGAAAAGATAATTGTTGTTTTTTGCTAGGCAATGTTCTAGTTTTTTAGGCAAGGAAGAAGTTTTATATAGTTGGTTACTTAGTGGAGTAGAAAATTTTATTTGATGATTTTGGCTTAATCTTATGGCGGCTTCGCTGATTGATCCTTCATCGCGTCCTGAAAATAAAGTAGGAGGAAAAGAAAGCAAATAAAAAAGAAACAATAGAAACAAAATTAAAATTATTAAGTTGTATTTATTAAGTTTATTTTTTTGAAATTTTCTTTTTTGGGTATGAAAAAACAATTTAATAAGAAAAATAAAAAATAGTGAAAAAAAATTTAAATAAACAAAAATTTTATAAAAAACATTTCCTAGAGTTAAAAAAAATAAGAGCCAGCTAGTCCAAAGAAAAACTAATAAAAACCAGGTAGAAAGATTTAATTTAATTAAATATCTAAACATTTTTTGATAAATTTTAAAAAGAAAAACTTATAATCTGATTATCATCGGTTAATAAATAGCCTTTATAATTTTTATCTTTTTGTTGCTCTTTTAAAAAATAAATAAAATGAGTTTTTTTAAAAAGAGAATTTTGGTAAGTTTCAATAATATTTTTCTGAGGATTAATTTTTAAAAGAACACCTTCTGTTTTATCATGTATATAAAAATCATTTTTTTCTGTAATGTAAAATTGATGTGTGTTAGTAATATTATGATATTTTGTTAAGTTCAAGTTTTTTTCTGTTTTTCCATGACTTAATTTTTTTATTTGATTATTTTGATAAAGCAAATAAATTTCTCCATTGATAAAAATAGAAGTTACATTATTTAAATCTATTTTTTCCTTAAGCCAGTCTATCTTATCTCCAAATCCTCCTTCTGCGCGAGGATAGCGATAAATTTGTTGATGTTGAGAATCCACTAAATAAAGATAGGTTAAATAAGTTCCTAAGGCGTTAATTTTAGCATTCTCAGGTATTTTAATCTGGGGAGTTTTTATTTTATAAGAAACGGGGCTAAAACTAAAAAGTTTGTTTTTATTAGTAAGTAAAAATATTAAATTCAAATCAGGCATAAAGGTGGCTTGATAAATTTTTTCGTTATTTTTTAAATCAAAATTATACTCCTTTTCCTTTTTTTGAGTCAATTCATTAATTAAAATTATTTTATTTTTAGTAACAACAAATAAGTTGTTTTTATAAGGCAATAAGAAAAGACTTTCTGTTGGAAGATGAGTATATATTATTTTTTCCATTAAAGAATATTTGTTTTTGTTGTCATGCTTATTTTCATTATCACTTGGAATATTTGTGGTAAATTCGCCGGCGATTTTTTCAGAAGAATGATTATGTTTTTTTGAAAGAAAACGATTTAATAATAGAGGGTAAAAGATAATAAAAAGTAATAAAGCCAAAGCTAAAGATTTTTGTTTTAAATTAAAATGAAGAAAGATTTTTTTTAAACGTGAAAAATTTGGCCAAAAGGGTAATTGGCGAATTAAGAAGAAAAATTTTTTTAATTTATATTTTCCCTTTCTTAAAAAAGTAGAAAAATTTTTTAAATAACCTAGATAATATGAAACACTTCTATCATTGTCTAATTTGTTAAGTGTTCTACTAAGATTAAAATTTTCTCTTTCAGAAATAATAAATTTATTTTCATTATGATTAACAACATTATTTTTTTCTTTTTTTATTTCTTTTGTTTTTATTTTTTTGATAGCAGTAAAAAGATTGAAGTATATATTATTAAATAATATCTTAGATTTTTCATAAAAATAAACGATAATTTTTTTACTTTTATTTTTTATATGTATTCTTTCAAAAGAAATTTTTTTTAAAGTTATATTTTTTTTTGTTGTTTTTAAAAATTTATTTATTTTGTTTAAATATTCTTTTCTAGCTTTTATTTTTAAATTAAAAAAAGGCTTTTTTTTCAAAGAAGATTTTTTATTCTTAGTATGATTTTTTCCTTGAATATAAATGTGTCCAGTTTTTTTATCAATATAATCTTGTTGTTTATCTTTTTTAGAGGCTTTCTTTTTCTCCTTTTTTAAATTAGGAGAAGAAACTTTTTCTTCAAAGGTTTTACTGCTAAAAGCATTGATAGGAGTTATTCTTTTTTTACTTTTTTTTATTTTTTTTACTATTTCTTTCTTTTTTACAAAATCTAAAATCAAAGAAACATTTCCCATTAGTTCATTAACCAAAGCTGTTTTTAGAAAACGATTAAATTTTTGAGAAGATAAAAATCGTGCTTTCTTTTCAATTTCTTTTAAAGAAAGAAATTGAAAAATATCTTCCGTGGTTAAAATTAGTTTATCCTTGTCTTTCAGTTTTCCCGAAGAAATATCAGAGAACATCTTTAATGGATGTAAAGACTCTTTTTTTTCGTTGTAACTAATTTCGCTTAAACTTTGATCACGAAATAGAAGAATTTTGGCTGATCCTAAAGTACTAAAGAATAAATTATTTTTTTCTAAACTGGCAAGAGCTATATTAGTTTTACCTAGCCAGTCAAGATTATTATGTTTAGCTAATTCAGAAAAAGCTAAATTAAGTTTATTTAATGTAGCTTCAAAACTTTTTTCTGGAGAGCGTTTAGGATTAATAAAATATTCTTTTTTGGCTACGGATACCAAAAAATTAACGATATAAGCAACACTATCATTAGCGCTTTTAATTTCAAAAATTCCTACTAATTTTCCTAATTTTTTCTGATTAATATTAGTTGGTTCAAAATTAAGCAATTCTAAATATGGTTTTAGTTTTTTGTCATTAATTACTAAAATTTCTTTAATTTGAGAAGAATATTTTATTTTATAATGTTTTCTTCGTTTAGATTGCGCCATAACAAAATTTTAGCATAAAAATAAGCTATTTGCTAGAAATAAATTTTTTTCTTTTGAATTAACTTTTTTTTTAATTTTTAAAAAGATTTTTCCAGAAGAAAAAATCTTTTTGTTGAATTTCTCCTAGAATATAAAGAAGCATAAAATAAATAAAGATTAAAATCAAGCTAGAAAAAATGAAGATTAAATTTTGTTGAGGAAAGAAATGAACTAATAAGAATATTCCTAAACCACCTAAAAATGATCTTATTAAAGTTAACCAAGGAAAATTAATTTTAAAGTAGTAATAAAGCAAAAATAAAATTAATATAGTACTTATTAAAGAAGAAAAATTAGTAGCCCAAGCAGCGCCTTTAAGTTTCCAAAAGGGTATTAAATAATAACTTAAAGAAGCATTAAGAATAGCTCCTCCCAAAGCCAAATACATTGGAATTTTTACCTTTCCCGCTCCGTTAAAAATAGCACTAATAACATAAAAAAAAGTTAAAAATCCTACTCCCCAAACCAAAATTGACATAATGGGGGCAGAGGCATTAAATTTGTTTCCATAAAAAATTTGAATAATAGGAGAAGCAAAAGAACGCATTAGTATAATTGAAGGAAGAAGAAAAATAATTAAAAGACGCAAAGTAGTGTAAATAGTTCTTTTTGTTTCTTTGTTTAAATTAAGAGAAGTAGAACGAGAGATGGTAGGAAGAAGGACAATAGTTAAGGCATAGAAAAGATAGTAAGGAATTCGTCCTACAGTTATAGCTCCATTATAAATACCGGTTAGAGAATTGCTATGAAGCAATCCCTTAACCATGTATAAATCAATAGATATCATAATTTCATAAAACAAAGTGAAAAGAACAAAAGGCCAAGCATAATTAAAAAGTTGTTTGTAAAAATTTTTTACTTTTTTTTGAGAGAGATTTTTATCTAGTTTATCTTTTTTTATATTTTTTAATATTTTTGGAGAAAGCCAAAAATAATCAATAATTAAAGCTATTAAAAATACACTTAAAGGAGCAAAAACATAACCAATAATAGCGCCTTTAACTTTCCAAATCCAAGCTAACCATAAAATAAAAATTATTTTAAAAAGAGAACGAATAGTTTTTAAAATAGCTTGAAGATTAAATTTATGAAGGCCGGTGAAATAATAAAAATAAAAAGAAGCGCTAGCAAAAGCAGGTATGATTAAAACAGATATTTTAAAAAGAGGAACAAGTTGAGAATCGTTCAGTATATTAGCAATAAAAGGAATAGAAAAATAAAAAACAATAGTTACTAAACCAATAATTATGAATTGAAGATAAGCAGTTTCTTTTTTTATTTGAAAAATTTTTTCTGGCTCCTTTTCAAAAAATTCACTCAGATATTTACTCATAGCAGTAGGAATTCCATTGCCAATAAGAATGATTATCATTGTGGTTAAGGTAATAACCAAGCCGTATTGTCCATAACCAGCTGGACCTAAAATGCGACCTACGCCAGAATGAATAATGTAACCAGAAAGATTAAAGATTATTTCTGAAATAGTTAACCAAAAAACGGATTTAATTAAGAAATTTTTATTCATTGGGATTGTTTTTTTTGTAAATTCTTATTATATATAATTTATAATTATAACATAAACTATAAACAATATCTTGTAAATTTAAAATATTAGGTTTATTATATTTAAACAAAACCAAATTAAAATGATTAATAAGTATAAGTTATGAATTATCAGAAAACTATTTTTAAAAACAATTTTCGTTTAATTAGTATTCCCATGAAAGACACACAGACAGTAACAGTTATGATAGGAGTAGGAGTAGGATCACGTTATGAGGAAGAAAAAGAAGCGGGTTTGTCTCATTTTATTGAGCATATGCTTTTTAAAGGAACTAAAAAAAGGCCTAATACTTTAGCTATAGCAGAAACTATTGATGCTGTAGGAGGTGAATTCAATGCTTTTACAGGTAAAACCAGCACGGTTTATTATGCTAAAGTTGATGCGCAACACTGGAAAATAGCGCTAGATGTAATAAGTGATATGTATTTAAATTCTCAATTTAAGAGAAGTGAAATTGAACGAGAAAAAGGAACTATTCTACAAGAACTGAATATGTATGAAGATATTCCTATGCGTAACATTGAAGATATTTGGGAAAAATTATTGTATGGAAAATATAAATTAGGTAGAGAAATTATTGGTTACAAAAAAACTATTCGTAAATTTAAGCGAAAAGATTTTATTAATTATTTTAAACGTTTTTATATACCTAATGATACCGTTTTAGTTGTAGCCGGTAATGTTTCTTCGCAATTAATTTTATCTCAAACTAAAAAATATTTTACTAACTTATCTTCTCAAAAAAAACCAGTTATAGAAAAAATTAAAGAAAAACAAACTAAACCTCAAATAAAAATAAGATTTAAAAAAACAGATCAAACTCATTTTATTTTAGGAGCAAGAGCTTATAATCTTTTTCATCCTGATCGTTATGTGCTGAATCTCTTAGCCACAATTTTAGGAGGAGGAATGAGTAGTCGTTTATTTATTCAAGTAAGAGAAAGAAAAGGATTAGCTTACTATGTTAAAGCCAGTGTAGATGCTTATCAAGATGTCGGATATTTAGCCATATCTGCTGGAGTGGAGCATAAAAATCTACAACAAGCTATAAAAATTATTATTCAAGAATTGAATAAAATTAAAAAAAGAAAGATTACTGAAAAGGAATTAGCTAAAGCTAAAAACTATATCAAAGGAAAAATGATAATGAAATTAGAATCTTCAGATGAAATAGCTAGTTTTGTAATGAATCAAGAATTATTAATGAATAAAATTGAAAAACCTCAAGAAATTTTTCAAAAAATAGAAGCGGTTACAACTGAAGACATTAAAAGAGTAGCTCAAGATGTTTTTACTTCTAATAAAATGAATTTAGCTATTATCGGTCCACATAAGAGTGCTAGCGAGAATAAAATAAAAAAAGAACTTTTTTTGTGATATAATTTATGTAATAATTTATTTTTTCTGTGATAAGTGGTAAGTTATTATAAATCATGTAAAAACTATATTGTTTTTATTATTTTTTTATAAGTTCTTATGATTCAAGCGAAAAAAATTATAGGGCATCAAAAGCAGATTAATTTCTTAAAAAAAATTATTAAGAATGATTTAACTAATCAAGCCTATTTATTTAGTGGTCCAGAAAAAGTAGGAAAGTTTACTATAGCTCAAGAATGGGCTAAGGCAATAATATTAAATCAAAAATTTTTAGCTCAAAAAATTTCTTCGCAAAAAATTATTAGCGATTTACTTATATTAAAACCAACATCATTAGAAAAGAAACAAAAGAAAATAGAGCAAAAAATCGGAGTAGATGAAATAAGAGAAATATTGAAAGAACTTACTTTCTATCCCAGTCAGGGAAAATATAGAGTTTTAATTATTGATCAAGCTCATCTTCTTACTATCCAAGCACAAAATGCTTTGTTGAAAACAATAGAGGAGCCTAATAATACGTCTTTTATTATTTTAGTTACACATCAAGAAAAAAAGATTTTGGCTACGATTAAATCACGTTGTCAAATAATTAATTTTTCTTTGGTATCTACGCAAGAAATGTTACAGAATAATTATGAAAAGGAAATAGTTTATTTCTCTATGGGAAGACCAGGTATAGCGCAAGAAATTAAAAGTAGTCAAATCAAACGAGCTAAATATCAAAATTTTTTAGTTGACTTAAAAAATATTTTTTCTGCTAATTTTTCTATTAATCAACGTTTTGATTTAGCTGAGAAATTAGCTAAAAACGAAATAAAAACGAAAGAAATGCTAGATTTTTGGATCTGGATTTTATGGCTAAAAGCTCACAAAGAAAAATCACTGCTAAAAAAATATTTTTTTTACACTAAAATTACTCAGCTAAATTCTTTATTGGAAAAAATTAGTAATAGCCATGCGAATCTTCGTTTGCAATTAGAAAATTTATTTTTAAATTTTAGCAAATAAGAATTATTTTTTCAAAAAACAACTAAAAGAAAAAATAAAAAAAGTAATCTTTTTAGTATTGACAAAAAAGAAAAAATAATTTATAACTTAGAAAACCTTATTAAATTAGTTTTTTAAAAAATCAAAAAAAAATCAAAAGGAGGTTTGTTATGAAAAAAATCAGTTTTGTATTTATTTGTATTTGCGGAATTATTTTTTCTTTCTCTGTCCCTGCTAAAGCAGGAACAGCAGGCAAACTCAATACTCTCATTATCTTGGAGAGTATAGGGCTAGCGGATAGGGCAGGGATAATAGATATGAGGGGTATCACTCGTTCTATTTTCCCTGTGTATCCGGCACCGGCATATTCTACAATGCCGGTAGTGCCAGTGCAACAAGCACCGGTGCAAAAGCAAATTTTGCAGCCGGTGAATTGCGAGGATAGCTATCGCTATCCTACTTCGGAGGAGAGAAACGCTTGTCGGCAAGGACAAGCGGAAAGGATCCGTAGAATCAAACAAGAAAGAATTCGGAGGGCCCGCGAAGAAGGTTATGCGGGCTATACGAGATATTAAAAAACTAAGAAAAACTAAGAGCAGTATCCATTAAGGATGTCTGCTCTTTTTCAATAAAATAATTAATTCTATTTTTTATATATTTAACAAATAAAATGATTAAGATTATCTCTTCTGGCTATTTAAATATCCATTTAAATGGATATTTAAATAGCCAGAAAGAAAGAGATGATTTTTTTTAAAAATAATTCTAAAATTTTTTTAATTGTATATAAATTTTAACTTCGGTTATTTGTTTTTTGGCGCGCTAAAACTATTCCCCAAACACTCTGAGCTTGAGCTTTTTTTAATATTTTAGTAGCTTCATTCAAGGTGGAGCCTGTAGTAACTACATCATCTATTAACCAGATTTTTTTATTTTTGATAAAATGAGGAGATACATTTTTTTCTAATTGAAAAATGCCTTCAATATTTTTTTCTCTTTGAAGATAATTATGAAGAGATGCTTGAGGTTTGTTAAAACGAATTCTTTTTAAAACATTTTTTATTGGAATAGAATAATGAGGTAATAAATTTTGGCTTAGAAATTGGGCTAACAAAAAAGATTGATTAAATCCTCGCCAACGTTGGCGATATTTATGTAAGGGAATAGGAATAATTAAATCAGGTAAAGAAATTTCATAAAAATGAACAGCCTTTAATAAAAATTTTCCCAAAGGAAAGGATAAATCCTGGATAAAACGATACTTATATAAATGAATAGCAGTTTGTAATAGTTCATTATGATAATATCCTGCTACAAATAATCCATCTAAACGATTTTTTCGTTTGCAACTAAAACAAGTTTCTCCATGCGGAGTAATGTTTCTTTGACAATAGGGACAGGTTTGTTCTTGTTGTAAGTTTAATTTAGAGAAACAGGTAGAACAAATCCATTCTTTTTCTTTTTCACAACCAATACATTTTATGGGAAAAAGAGTATCTAAAATAAAATCAGAAATTTTTTTAAACAATTTAGTATAGTTTAATCAATTTATTTTTTATTTTATAACACTTGTTCATATTTTGTAAATTGCTATAATGTTATTTATGGAAGATTATAAAATAAAATCAATTATAGAAAGTCTACTTTTAGCTAGTGGTGATCCGTTGGAATTGAAAAAAATTTCAAAAATAATAAAAGAACCACTGGAAAAAATAGAAAAAAATGTAGAAGCATTGATAGAAAAATATAATCAAGAAAATGGAGGTTTGCAAATAATTGAACAAAATCAAAGAATTCAATTAGTTAGTAACCCTGATAATTTTGTTTATTTAAAAAAATTAATCAAGGTGGATACAGAAAGTCAACTTACTTCTGCAGCTCAAGAAACTTTAGCTATTGTTGCTTACAGAGGTCCTTTATCAAGAGCGGAAATAGATTTAATTAGAGGAGTTAACTCTAGTTTTATTTTGCGTAATTTAATGGTGCGAGGATTAGTAGAAAGAGTTTCTAGAAAAAATAAGATTAGAGGTTATTTATATCAAGTAACTTTAGGTTTTTTAAAGCAAATGGGAATAAGTAAGATAGAGGATTTACCTGATTATGAAAAATTAAGAAAAAATAAAAAGGTGAAAAATATATTAAAATTTAAAAATAAAGAAGAGTAAAAAATAAATAAAATGATTATTTTGAAAAAAAAGAAGTATTTTATTATAGGGATAGTATTATTAGTAAGTATTTTTGGTTTGTGGATATGGAAAACAGACGGACAATATAATTATAATAATCAGAAAAAAAAAGTAAAAGGAGTTGAAACAAAAACAATAGCTTCTAAAAACAATAAAAATTTTATTAAAACAAATAAAAACTTTTTTCCCATAGCTATTTCTTCCATAAATTATATTCCTTTTAAGAAAAAAAATTTTCAAGAATTAAAAATTCCTTCTGCGCATGCCGGAGCTATTATAGATGTAGATTCGGGTAAAATTCTTTGGGAAAAAAATGGATCTCAAAGAAGACAAATTGCTTCACTAACCAAAATTATGACAGCCATAGTGGTTATTAATAAAATTTCTCATTTAGAGAAAGAAGTAGTTACTATTGGCGATGAAATATATATAGAGGGAACAAAAATAGGTTGTCCTCGTTCGGGTTATTGCAATAGTCCTCGTCTAAAAAAAGGAGAAAAAATATATGCTCTTGATTTATTAAAAGCTATGTTAATGAATAGTGCTAATGATGCAGCTACAGCTTTAGGAAAACATATAGGTGGATCTATTGAAGGATTTGCTCTTCTAATGAATCAAAAAGTAGAAGAATTAGGATTAAAAAATACTCATTTTTGCACTCCTTCAGGATTAGAAATAGACGGAAAAGAAAAAGAAGGATATTCTTCAGCAATTGATTTAGCGCGTATAGCTAGTTATTCTATGAAGTATCCTCTTATTTGGAATATATTTCGGATTCCGAACGCTGAAATTTATTCTGTAGATAAAAAATTTTCTCACAAAATTTTCAATACAGATCGTCTTTTAAATCAAATGGCAGGGTGTTTAGGAGGAAAAACCGGATTCACTCCTTTAGCGGGACGTTCTTTAATGGTGGGAGCGATAGATAGAACCAATAAACATCGTATTATATTGGTGCTTTTAGACGATCCTTATCGTTGGCAAGATATTCAAAGTATGGCAGAATGGACATGGAATAATTATGAATGGAAATAATATATAGACAAAAATAAAATTTTGGTTTTTAAAATATAGTAAAAGTAAAAAATAATTTTTAATTATTTTAGGTAAGTTTTTTAAAAAAAGAAAAAAGGAGGCAAATATGACTTTTCAGTGTGGCTGTTTGAGCGATTTTGGAAAAGCTAAATAAAAAATTAAAATTAAAAATTGGAGAATTTAAAAATATAAATTCTTTATCGCAAGCAGATTTTATAATTTGGTTAAATGACGTCTGCTTGTTTCTAAAAGAAAATAAAGAAAAAAATTTTTCTTTCTTTCGTCATATAGAAGGTTTACAATCTGTTTTAAAAGAGATAAATTGGTTATTTTTTTATGAAAATTTTTGGCGAAAAAAGATAGAAAATATTTTTCTTGAAAAAGAATATCAAAAAAGAGGATATTCTTGGAAAATGGCAAGTAACAGGACGGAAATTTTTTTTAATTGTATGGTTAAAATTCTAAAAAATTCAAATTAAGTTTAGAAAATCAAAGAGGTTTATTCAAAAAGTGAATCTCTTTTTCTTTTTTTATTGTTTATATGTTAAAATTAAATTTATGGAAAAAACTTATCAAGGTATAATTTTAGCTAAAAAGAACATTGGAGAAGCGGATCGTTTGTATTTTATTTACACTTTAGAAGAGGGATTGGTTAAAGCTGTGGGTAGAGGAACGCGGAAAACTAAAGCTAAATTAAGCGCTGGTTTAGAAAATTTTAATTTAATACAAATAACTATAGCTAAAAATAGAGGAATGGGAAATATAGTTGGTGTAACGATAGAAAAAAATTTTTCTCTTTTAAAAACAAATTTTTATTCTTTGAAATTAGTTTTTCAAGCAAGTCAGTTATTTAGAGAATGGGTAGTTAGCAAAGAAGAAGATCAAAAAATTTTTTATCTTTGGAAGAATTTTTTAGGAATAATCAATCAAACTAAAGATAAAGAAAAAAAATCTAATCTAATTTATTTAGGATTTATTTTTCAAATATTAGATTTATTAGGCTATCGTTTAGAAGTAAGACGTTGCGTAATTTGTAGAAATAAATTAAAAAATAATCAGAACTATTTTTCTGCTCAAAAGGGAGGTATAATTTGTTCTAATTGTTATCCTGATGTTTTTAATAAAATTAAGATAAGTAATAATAGCATTAAATTAATTAGAATATTTTTTTCTAATAAATTAGAAACATTGTTGAAATTAAGGATAAATAAAGATGATATAGAGGAGTTAGAAAAAATTTTAAATTTTTTTATAAAATGGATTTGAGTAAAAAATTAGTTTATATAAGTTTATTTTTGATGCCAGTTTATTTGATTAGATTTAACTTTGGATTAGTTAGGTTTAATTTATTAGATATTTTAATTAGTTTAACAATTATAATTTGGCTAAAAGAAAAAGGATTTAAAGAGATAAAAGATTATTTTAAAAATATTAATAAAATTTATCTTTCTTTAATTTTATTATTATTGTTGAGTGTGTTATTTTCTATTTATTTTAATGGTAATAAAATGATTGGTTGGGGAATGTTAAAGAGCTATTTTTTATTACCAATTCTGTTTGCTTTTGTTGTGAAAGATGTTTTTTATGACAACGAAAAAAATGAAAAAATATTGTATGTAATATTTTCTTCAGGATTAGGGGTAGCTATAATTAGTCTATTTTATAAGTTAGCAGGAAAGGTTACTTACGATAATAGACTGGAAGCTTTTTTTAATTCTCCCAATTATTTAGCTATGTATTTAGCGCCTTCTATAATTATAAATTTCAGTTTATTATTTCAAAAAAATATTTGGTATAAAATCACTTTCTTTTTTTTAGTTATCATTTTATATTGGACTACTTCTTATGGAGCTTGGTTGGCTATGGGAGGAACATTAATCTTTATTGATTATGAAAAAAACAGGAAAAAATTTAAATCTTGGTTCCAGTGGATTGAAAAAAGTTTATTATTGAAAATTCTTTTAATTTTTTTGTTGATAGTTGTTGTTTTGCAAAATAATAATTCTAAATGGCAAAATTTATGGAATTGGTCAGAAAGATCTTCTGAAAATTCGCGTTTAATAATTTGGCGTTCAGCAGTAAAAATTGTTCAAGATAACTGGATATGGGGGGTTGGTCCAGGAAACTTTCAAGAACAATATTTAATGTATCAAAAATATTTTCCTCCTTACTTAGAGTGGGCTGTTCCTCAGCCACATAATTTGTGGTTAGCTTTTTGGTTACAAACAGGATTGTTGGGATTATTATCTTTTCTGGGGTTGATTTTTTATTTTTATAAAAAATCTTTTTATTTTTTAAAAAAAACTAAAACAAGAGAAAAAGAAATCATTATTACTTTTATGGCTTTGTTGTTGTATTGGTTAGGGCATGGAATAGTGGATACCACTTTTTGGAAAAATGATCTAGCTTTAATGTTTTGGAGTGTTTTGAGTTTAGTTTTTTAAATTTTTTACTTGACAAAAAAATAGTAAGCTTTATTATTTAAAATAAGATTGAAAGTTTTTAATTTTGTATAAATGCCAAATCAAACAAGAAAAAATTATTTTTGGTTATTTCTATTTTCTTTATTCTATAAAGGAAACTAGTTTGATTTGGCAAAAAAAATAATTTTCAAAAAACTGGTTTCCGCCAGTTTTTTTTAAATGTTCTTTAAAAGTTAAATAAAAAATAAAAAAAAAGGAGGTTTTATGATGTGGGATTTGCTTTCTCTACAAAAAATGAATGAAAAAAATAATGAATTTCCACAAACTTGTCTTTGTTGTGGAGGAAAATCATTTATGATTTTTTCAAAACATTTTGAATGTTTAAATTGTGGGCAAATTGTAGATAAAAAAAAAGGAATAGTTATGTTTTCAGGGAAAATAAAAAATAAAAAATAAAAAAAGGAGGCAACTATGAAGAAAAAGTTGTATGCAGGATTAAATCCACAAGATTTTTGTTGCGGAATAGTCTTGCAGAAAAAAAGAGAAGTTTGGGAATGTGGTCAATGTGGAAGAATATATGTTTTTGATCACACAGGGCAAAGATTTTTATTGCCATCAATTAAGAAAAAGCGGAAACTTAGCCAGCAGGAGGAGATGCTAGCTATTTCTGTCTAAATTTTTTATTTAAAAACTGAGACTGTTTGTATAAAATAAATTTAATTACAAACAGTCTTTTTTATTTGAAATATAATCAAAAGGATGTTAGAATAAAAATAATTAAAGAAAAATTATGCGTATAGGTATTGATGCTAGAACAATTTTAAATCCAGAGAAAGGTGATGCCATAGGAGTGGGTCATTATACTTATCAACTTATTCGTCATCTTTTAGAGATTGATCATAAAAATGAGTATGTTTTATTTTTTGATTTTAGAGTGAGAGAGAAGGATGTGCGTAAGTTTAGAAAAAAAGGAGTAAAAATTAAATTTTATCCTTTTTCTGACTATAGTAAATATATGCCAGGAATTTATAACGAGTTGCTTACTTTAGCTACTTTAAAAAAAGAAAAATTAGATATATTGCATTCTACTTCTCCTCAGAGTCGTATTCCTAGTTCTTATGCAGGGAAGTTAGTTGTAACTTTTCATGATTTAGCTCCTTATAAAATACCGGAATGTTTTCCTCGTTGGAAAAAAATTAAAGAAAAAACTAACGATAGGTTAATGGCGAAAAAGGCTGATAAAATTATTGCTGTATCTCAATCAATAAAAAATGATTTAGAAAGTATTTGGAATTTAGGAAATAAAGCCAAAATCATTTATAGTGGTTTAGATGAAAGATTTTTTGAAAAACCTGATTTAGATTATAAAAAAATTGTAGCCCGTTTAGGTATTACCAAAAAATATATTTTATTTTTAGGCACTTTGGAACCAAGCAAAAATATTACTAGATTATTACAGGCCTTTGCTCAATTTAAAAAGAAGTGGTTGCAAAAAAGAAAAATAAAAAATTCTCATAAATTTGATTTTCAATTGGTTTTAGCAGGCAAAAGAGGTTGGTTAGGTAAAGAGTATCGTCACATAGCTAGAGATTTAGGCATACATAAAGATGTTGTTTTTCCAGGATATATTATAGGAGATGAATTAGTTCCTTTATTTAAAGAAGCAGAATTATTTATAATGCCTTCTTTATATGAAGGTTTTGGTATGACTGTTTTAGAAGCTTTGGCTACAGAAACTCCTAGTATTATATCTGACGTATCTTCTCTTCCAGAAATTGCTCATAACGTAGCTTATTTTATTAATCCATTAGATGTTTCTCAAATGACAGAGTTAATGCTAAATATGATAGAAGATGAAAATTTTAGAAATAAATATTTAAAAAAGGGAAAAGAAAGAGCTTTATATTTTAATTGGAAAAAAACTGCTAAGGAAACTTTAGAATTGTATAAAAAACTTTAAAAATACAATAATGTTTTTAAAGATTTGTAAAATTATTTTAAATAAGTTAAAATTATAATAATTATAATTATTAATTAATATAATTATTTATTTTTTATTTTTAAAGATAAAGGTAAATAATTAAAAAATAATATGAGTTTAGGAATTATTATTTTAATTATTCTCATCGGATTAGTTGTGTGGTTAATTCTGATTTACAATGGTTTAATTCGTCTAAAAAATAGAGTAGATGAAGCTTGGAGTGATATAGATGTTCAATTAAAAAGAAGATATGATTTAATTCCTAATTTAGTAAACACAGTGAAGGGGTATGCTAAGCATGAGAAAGAAACATTAGAAAAAGTTATTAGCGCTAGAAACATTGCGATGAATGCTCAAAAAAGTGGTGATGCTAAAGCACAAGCAGAAGCAGAAAATATGTTATCTTCTACCTTAAAATCAATTTTTGCTTTGTCTGAAAGCTATCCAGATTTAAAAGCTAATCAAAATTTCTTAGAGTTACAAAAAGAATTAACCGATACAGAAAATAAAATTCAAGCAGCAAGACGTTTTTATAACGGCAATGTAAGAGACTTTAATACAAAAATTGAAATATTTCCTAATAATCTTATTGCAGGAATATTACATTTTCAAAAAAGAGAATTTTTTGAGGCTGATACCAAAGAAAAAGAAAATGTTAAGGTGGAATTTTAATTGTTAATCTATTTAGTAACACTAAGCCATGCTGAAATAAAATATAAACATAGTTCAATAGTTTATTTAAAAAAACTTTAAAAATAGCAAATAAAAATAAAATAAAACTAAATAAAGTATGTTTAAAATTCAAGAAAATGTTCCATTAGCTTCTTATACTACCTTAAAGGTTGGAGGTTCAGCTAGATATTTTGTGGAAATTAATCATCAAAGTGATTTAAAAAAAGTTTTAATGTTAGCTAAGAAAAAAGAGTGGAATGTCTTTGTGTTAGCTGGAGGATCTAATGTTTTGATTAGCGATCAGGGTTTTAATGGATTAGTGATTAAGTTAAATACGCAAAGGACGAAGATAATTACAGAATCTCAGAAAAAAATTATAATAGAAGTTGATGCAGGTGTTAGCTTAAATGAATTAGTTAACTTAGCTTATCAACGAGGCTGGAGTGGGTTGGAATGGGCCATAGGAATTCCAGGCACACTAGGAGGAGCAGTTTATAATAATGCTGGCGCTTTTAGTAAAACCATAGGAGAATTGGTTATAAAAGTAAAAGTATTACGTAAACAAAACAATCTTCAATTAGGAAGTTTTCAAGTTTTTTCTGATGTAATTAAAATGTCTGCTCATAAATGTAAGTTTAGTTATCGTTCTAGTATATTTAAAGAAGAAAAAAAATGGATTCTCCTATCTGCCATATTAAATTTAAAGATAGGAGAAAAAAATATTATTGAAAAAAAACAAAAAGAGTATCTTAAAAAACGTCAAGACAAACAGCCGAATGGCTTTAGTGCGGGTAGTTTTTTTAAAAATCCTAGAGTTGATAACAAAAAATTAATATTACAATTTGAAAAAGAAAAAGGAATAAAAAGTATTGATCAAAAAATTCCAGCTGGTTGGTTCATAGAGAAATTGGGAATTAAAGGGAAAAAAATTGGCGGAGCACAAATTAGCGAAAAACATGCTAATTTTTTAATAAATACAGGTAATGCTACCGCAGAAGATTTTATTATTTTAGCAGGGATTATTAAACAGAAGGTTAGAAATCATTTTGGAGTTCAATTAAAAGAAGAAGTTGAAATGATTGGATTTTAGCTTTTGAATAATTAATTTATCTTTTAATAATAATAAAACCATTTTTTGATTAAATGGTTTTATTCTTAGTGAATAATATCTAAAATAAGATGAGAAATAGAAAAAAACAATTATTGACAGAAGGTTCAATTTTAAAATCACTTTTTAATCTAGCTTTGCCGATTATAGGAGCTAATATTCTACAAACAGTTTATCAATTAACTGATACTTTTTGGGTAGGTAGATTGGGAACTAAAGCAGTAGCAGCTGTTTCTCTTAGTTTTCCTCTCCTTTTTTTAGTTATTTCTTTAGCAGGAGGTTTAACTGTAGCGGGAACTATATTAGTATCTCAATATAAAGGTGAAGAGAATCAAAAGATAATTGATTATATTGCTACTCAGTCCATAATAATCATTTTCATTGTGTCTTTACTTTTTGCAATTTTAGGTTATATTTTTTCTCCATTTCTAATCCATTTATTAAAAGTTGAAAAAGACGTTTTTTTAGATGCACTTAAATATCTCAGAATATCTTTCTTAACAGTTGTTTTTATATTTATTTTTATGACCTTTCAGTCACTAATGAGAGCTATAGGAGAAGTAAAAATCCCTATGTTTATTATTCTTGTGAGTGTTTCAATAAATTTTGTTTTAGATCCTTTATTTATTTTAGGCAATCATTTTATGAGAGGTTTTGGTGTAGCTGGTGCAGCAATAGCTACTTTTCTAACTCAATTTTTAGCCAGTATAATTAGCATAATGTTATTATTAAAAGGAAAGTATCAAATTAAAATAAATTTTAAAAAAATACGTTTTGATAAACTACTAATAAAGAAAATGTTACAAATAGGAATTCCGTCTTCTATAGAACAATCTACTAAAGCATTAGGTATGGTAATAATAACTTTTTTAGTAGCAAAATTTGGAACCATAGCTTTAGCTAGTTATGGAATTGGATCTAGAATTTTAAGTTTCATAATAATTCCTTCTTTGGGATTGTCTATGGAACTTCTACATTAGTGGGACAAAACATAGGTGCAAAAAAAACAAAAAGAGCAGAAAAAATTACAAAAATAAGCATTACAGTAAGTTTTATAATGCTAACTATTATCGGAATAATAACTTTTCTTTTAGCCAATAAACTTTCTACTCTTTTTATTCCCAACGATAAAACAGCTATCCAAGCTAGCGCTTTATTTATTAAAATTATTGCGTTATCGTTTGGTTTTATTGGAATACAAATGTCTTTGAGCGGTTTATTTAGAGGATCTGGAAACACTTTAGATTCAATGTTTCTATCTCTTTTTTCTTTGTGGATTTTAAAGATACCTCTAGCTTATTTTTTATCTCAATATCTTTTTTCTTCAGAAATAGGGATTTGGTTAGCCTTTCCTTTAACTAACATTATAGTTGCAATGGTTGGATTATTTTGGTTTAAGAGAGGAGGGTGGAAAAATAAAAAACTAACAAAGGAAATCAATTTTTCAAAAAGAATCTTAGAGGAGACATTGATAGAAGATATCAAATAATTTTATTTATGTGTTATAATTAATATAATTAACATAATTAATATAAAAAACTATGAATATTCGTTATTTTTATAAAAATGTTTCTATTGATGACAAAACAAAAAGTTATATAGAAAAACGTTTGAGTAAATTAAATAAATTTCTTAAAAATATTTTAAAATCAGAAGTTGAAATAGAGAAAAATAAAAAAGGACTTTTTCGTGTAGAGGTAATGATTAAAGTTCCTAAACATTTATACAGGTCAGAACAAATTTCTAAAACCATTGAAAGCGCTACTGATATTGTAGTGGATGAATTAAAAATTCAAATTAGAAGAAGAAAAGAAAAAATTTGGACAAAAGTTGTTAGAAAAGCGCGATCAATAAAAAAACGTTTTTCTGTCAATAAAAATGCTCGTTTTTAGCTTATTCTAATGAAAGAAAGTTTTCTACAATCAAGGGAATGGTTAAATTTCCAAAAATCTTATGGAAAAACAACGTTAGATTTGTCAAAAAACAAATCTTTTTCAGCTAAAATAATAAAAGAGCCTTTACCTTTAGTGGGAAATTATTTTTATTTACCACGTGGTCCAGAAATAAAAAACAAAAATGATATTAAAAACGTATTGGAATTAATAATTAAAAAGGCAACTGATTTTGGAGTTAATTGGGTTAGGATAGAACCTCCTAGCAAAGAGATTATAAGACTTATTCAATCTAGTATCGTTAATCTTTCTCTAAAAAAAGCGCCTATTGATATTCAACCTGTTCAAAACCTATGGATAAATATTAATTTAGAGCCAAAAGAAATTTTATCTTTAATGAAACCTAAAACGCGTTATAATATTCGTTTAGCTCAAAGAAAAAAAGTTTCTGTTATTAAATTATCGGATTTTCATTTTAATCAAAGGCAAAAATTATTGCATCAATTTTGGCAATTAATAAAAAAAACTTCTCAACGTCAAAGAATAAAACCATATCCTTTAGATTATTACCAAAAAATGTTACAGAGTTTACCAACATATATGATTGATTTATATTTAGCTCAATATCAAGATAAAATTATTGCTGGTGCTATAGTGATTTTTTATAGACAACAAGCCATTTATTTACACGGAGCTTTTGATGATAATTTTCGTCAATTAATGGGACCTTTCGCATTACATTGGAAAATTATTCAAGATGCCCACAAAAAAAATAAAAAATGGTATGATTTAGGAGGAGTAAAAATAAAAAAGGATAACAATAATTTAGTAGCTATAGAAAGTAATTGGAAAGGAATTACACGTTTTAAATTAGGTTTTAGTAAAATTCCAAAGCTAGTAGAATATCCAGGAACTTATGATATTGTTTTGAAAAAATATCCTTATTTTTTATATAGATTTTTAAGAAAAATTAAACAATCAATTTAATGAAGAAAAAACTTTATATATGCCTTGTCTAGCAACTTTAAGTGTGGTTAAATCAGAAACAAATAGTTGGAAATTTGTTTTTTCTCAGATGTTATTTACTTTTTCAATATCTTGGGTTTTGTCTTTTATTGTCTATCAAATAGGTAAATTAATTATTTAAATTTTTAAAAATTATATGAAAAGATTTAAAGCTCTAAAAAATAGAATCAAAACACGTGAAATAATGGTAGGTGAGATTGGAATTGGCAAAAATAATCCCATTCGTGTTCAAACTATGACCAATACGGATACTTTAGATATTAAAGCAACTGCTCAACAAATTTGGAAATGTGTTCAAGCAGGAGCAGAATTAGTGAGGATTACAACTCCTACACCAAAACACGCCAAAGCATTGCAAGCAATTAGACAATATTTAAAAAAGCAATATCATTGCAAGGTTCCATTAATTGCTGATGTTCATTTTTTACCCTCGGCAGCTTTAGAAGCGTTAAAATGGGCTGATAAAGTTCGGTTAAATCCAGGAAATTTTTTAGATAAAAAATTAGAAAATATAGAAATAAAGACAAGCAAAGAGTATCAAAAAATTTTAAAAAGAATTGAAAAGGAGTTGCAAGGATTTATTCAACAAGCAAAAAAAATTAAAAAACCTATTAGAATAGGAACTAATCATGGCTCACTTTCAAAAAGAATTTTAAATAAATACGGAAACACTACACGAGGTATGGTGGAAGGAACTATGGAATATTTACGTATTTTTCAAAAATATCATTATAATCAAATAGTCGTAGCTCTGAAGGCATCAGATCCATTAATAATGATAGAAGCTAATCGTAAATTAGTTTTTCAAATGAAAAAAGAAGGAATGGATTATCCTATTCATTTAGGAGTAACAGAGGCTGGAAGTGGCGAAGCTGGACGTGCTAAATCAGTGTTAGGAATAGGAACGCTTTTATTAGAAGGAATAGGGGACACTTTAAGAGTTTCTTTAACAGAATCTCCAGAGAAAGAAATTCCAGTAGCTTATGATATTTTGCAAGCTACGCGCCGTCGTATTACTCAGGCAGAATTTATATCTTGTCCTGGTTGCGGAAGAACATTGTTTGATATAGAAAAAGTAAGTGAGAAAATAAAAACCAAATTTTCCTATTTAAAAGGAGTTACTATTGCAGTTATGGGATGTATTGTTAATGGTCCCGGTGAAATGGCTGGTGCTGATTTTGGATATGTAGGTAGCGCTCCGGGTAAAATAGATTTATATTATAAAGAAAAATTAGTTAAAAAAAATATTCCTCAAGAGAAGGCCTTAAAAGTTCTAGAAGAATTAATTCAAGAAAGACTGAAAAATTAGAATAAAATATTGTAAAATAGAAATAAAATGCTATAATAAAATCAATTATTAGATTGGTTTACAATAATAACAAAAATGAAAATAAACTTTAAAAACAAGAAACAATTCTTCAATAATCACTTGATGATAATTGTTTTTTTAGTTTTTATTTTTTTAGGAGTGTTTTTGGTTGTTTTTTTATTAAACATAGTAAACGCTTATAATGTAGATGATTTTGATAATCTAAATTTAGAAGATTATGAATCACAAGATGATTTTCAAGCGCCAGAAGAAGATGAAGAATTTAAAAATAAATTTGATCAAGATATGCAAAATACACGTACTATTCAAAATAATAACGAAGATTTGATATCAGATGAAAGCGAGGATAGTAATGAAAATAGAGATGACAACAACAACAATAATAATAGAAACGAAAATGATGAAATACAACAAATAATCAATGAAAGTAAAATATTAAGTCCTAATAATGGAATTATAATATCTGATAAAATTTTTGAAATAAAAGTTAAAGCTAAAGAAGTAAGTAAAATAGAGGCTTATGCTAGAAAAATAGGTTCTAGTAAAAAAATTTATTTAGGAAAGTTTGCTTATGAAGACAAAAATATTTGGGTTTTAAAGATTAATGTGGCTAAAAATTTTCCTAATGGTCAATACAAAGTAATAATAGATGCAAAAAATAAATTTGGAGAATATAATGTAGGAACTATATTTATTAATATTAATTATACTACTTTTAATTCTAATATTATAAAAAATACTAATAATATTAAAAATACTGAAAAAGATAATAGTACTAAAGATAAAATATCTCAAAAAAAATCAAAGAAACAAAAACACTTATCTAATAAAGATAATTTTAATAAGAACAGTTCCTACTTTTCTTCCTATCAAAATCAAAAAAAATCTATAATTAATTCTGGCGTTGATGCAGATGGAGATGGACTTTACAATAAAGAAGAAATTAGAAGAGGAACAGATCCTTTTAATCCAGATACCGATGGAGACGGATTTTTAGATGGCGATGAAGTAAAAAATGGATATAATCCACTCAAGGCTTCCGACAAAAAAAAGGGAGATAAAATGATATTTCAAGATCCTAGAAAACAAGGACAGGAAAAAGAGAATTTTAAAATTAAAAAAGTAAAATTAAAAAAGAAAAAAGCTAACGATAACTTATCTAAAAAAACAGAAGAAAAAATATATTTAAGTGGAACAGCTCTTCCTAATACTTTTGTTAATATTTATATTTATAGTGAAAATCCAATTATTGTAACCGTAAGAACGGATAGTCAAGGAAATTGGTCTTATGATTTAGATAAAAATTTAGCTAACGGAAAACACGAAGCTTTTGTTGTTTTAACAGATAATACTGGAAAAATAACAGCTAAAAGTAAACCGTTTTATTTTATAAAAACTGCTCAAGCTATTACTGTGGGACAAGAAAAAACGCCTCCTGTTCAGCCACTTTCTCCCATACAAGAAAGTCAGAAAAAGAGTATTATTTACTTAATTTTAATCATTGTAGCTTTTTCCGTTTCGGCTTTAGGATTAATTGGTTTTTCTATTTCTCATAATAAACAAAATTAATATTAATCTATAAATATTTGAATAATGTGGAGCTTAATTTATAAAGGAGTAAATTTTATTAAAAAAAATCCTACTATAATTTACTCTTTCTTTTTAATAATTGTTGTTTCCGCTATTATCTTTTTTAATACTTATTATTCAGTTATTAAATTTCAAAAAAATAATGATACATTATTGCATAGCAAAGCCATTTTAGCTGAAGACATTTTTAATTTATCTATTGCGGATGAAATTAATAATGAAAACAAAATACAATCTCTTATAGAAAAGATTAAAGATAAAGATGATGAAATTTTAGAAATTAACATTTTAAAACCAAAAGAAAATAAAGATGAATTTAAAATAATAGCATCTACAGATAAAAGTAAAATTAATAAGAGTGTGGCTAATGATATTATCTTTATTGCTTGGCAACATCCACAAGAAGGCATCGCTTATTTAATGTCAGATCATTCTTTGGGTCGTTTTTGGGAAATTTCTAAAACAATTCAATCTAATGGAAAAAAAGAAGGAATTGTAACTTTTGATATGTCATTATCAGATAGTGATAAATTAATTAATCAGACCATAAAACGAATGTATTGGGTGTCAATAGCATCATTATTAATAGTTTTGCTTTTAGTTGTTAATCATACGCGTTTATTTAAATATGCGGTAAGGGTAACGAAACTTGAGGAGGTAGATAAAATGAAAGATGATTTTATTTCTATGGCTAGTCATGAATTGAAAATGCCACTAACTATAATTAATGGATATGCAGAACTATTAAAAGATTCCTTAGAAAAAAAATCATCGGAAAAAAATACTTCAGAATTTAAAGAAAGATTAAAGCATCTCAAAAATATAAAGATAGCCTCTAAAAGATTGCGTGAACTAGTAGAAGATATTTTAGATGTTTCTCGTATAGAACAAGGAAAACTAAAGATTAATTTAGAAAAAGTGAATTTATCAGAAATATTAAACGAAGTTATGGAACAATTCCAAATAGATGCTTCTAAAAAGAAAATCAGTTTAAAACTTAAGAATAATTTAAATAATGAATTATGGATTAAAGCTGATGAAGCCAGAGTAAAACAAATTTTAGTCAATTTAGTAGGAAATGCTATTAAATATACTCCTCAAGGAAGTGTTACTGTAAAAACAGAAATAGATAAAGATTTTATTAAAATAGTGGTTAAAGATACTGGTATTGGTATGTCTGCTCAAGAGATGAAAAATCTTTTTAAAAAATTCTATAGGATTAAAAATAAAAAAACTGAAGCAATTAATGGAACGGGGTTAGGTTTGTGGATTTCCAAAGAATTAGCTTTAAAAATGAAAGGAGATTTAACAGTAGAAAGTATGAGTGGAGTAGGATCTCAATTTATATTAACACTACCTAAATTTAAAGAATAATTTCAATGAATACAAAACAAAAAATAGCAGTTTTTGATATTGATGGAACTATTTTTCGTAAAAATTTGCATTTTGAGTTAATCAATGAATTGGTTTGGATGAAGGTTTTTCCTCGTTATGTAAGAAAAAAGTTAATTGATTTATATACTGATTGGTTAGAGCATAAGGGAACTTATGAAAGTTATAGAATGGAATTGGTAAAACTTTATAATCAACACATTAAAGGTAAAAAACCTCAAGAAATTAAAAGAGCTAGTCAGATTGTGGTGCCTTTTCATAAAAATAGAACTTATATATATGCCGATAGTTTAATTAATAAATTACGTAAAAAAAATTATCATATTATTGCTATTTCTGGATCTCCTATTGAAATTGTAGAAGAGTTTAACAAATTACATATGGGTTTAGATAAAGTTTTTGGAACAGTTTATGAGACGGATAAGCAAGGATTTTATACTGGAAAAGAAAAATTTACTCCAGTTAAAAATAAAGGATTTTTATTAAAACAATACATTATTGAACATAATCTAACATTAGAAAACTCTTTTGGAATAGGTGATACTGAATCTGATCTTTCTTTTTTAGAATTAGTATCTCATCCAATTGCATTTAATCCTAATTTTAATTTAAAACAAATTGCTGAAAAGAAAGGCTGGACAATTAAAGTGGAAAAGAAAGATGTAATTTATGATGTAACTTGTAAAATTAAATAATTTATGAAAATATGAAAATAGGAGTATTTACTAATAATTATTTACCTAATATTTACGGAGTAACTACTTCTATTGAAAGTTTTCGTTTTGAATTAGAAAAACGTGGACATCAAGTTTTTATTTTTGCTCCCTTTTTTAAGGGATATCAAGATATTAATTCTAATGTTTTTCGTTATCCTTCTTTAGATTTGCAATATAAAATTAGGTTTCCTTTGCCAATTCCTTATTCTCGTAAAATATCAAAAATTATACAAAAAATAGATTTAGACATTATTCATTCCCAACATCCAAACTTATTGGGAAATGCGGCTTATTATTGGAGTAAAAAAAAGAAAATCCCTTTAGTTTTTACTTGGCATACACTTTATGATCATTATATTAATTTTGTTCCTATAATTCCGGCTAAATTGGCAAGCAAATGGATAATTAAAAAGGCGGTTAATTACGCAAATAAAACCGATCAAATAATTGTTCCCACTAATTCTGTAAAAAAGATTATTCAAAAATGGGGAGTTTTTTCAAAAAAAACTATAGAAATTTTACCTACAGGTATTAATGAAAATAACTTTAAAAATTTTAATAAAGAAAAAATTAGAAATAAATATGGATTTAAAAAAAATGATGTAGTGCTATTATTAGTTAGTCGTTTAACAGAAGAGAAAAATGTAGAATTCATTTTTCAATCATTACAGCCATTATTAGAAACCAATAATAATATAAAATTTTTAGTAGTAGGAGAAGGTTATTTAAAAAAATATTTAGAAAATAAATATGCTAAATTTAATAAAAATCAAATCATTTTTAGTGGCTTAATTAATAAAAAAGAGATTAAAAATTATTATGCTGCAGGAGATATTTTTGTTTATGCTTCCGAAAGTGAAACTCAAGGACTAATTATTATAGAGGCTCTTTATATGCAACTTCCTGTAGTAGCTCTAAATGCCTCAGGTGTTACAGATGTTTTATCAAATTCTCAAGCGGGAATATTAACAAAAAAAAATAAAGATGAATTTCGTCAAGCAGTTCAATATTTTATTAATAACAAAAAAGAAAGGATTTTAAAGGGGCAAAAAGGAAAGGAGCTGGTATTAGAAAAATATACTGCTTCAATTACTAGTGAAAAACTAGAGAATATTTATCAAAAAAATATTCAAAAATATTATCATAGTATAAAATAATAATTGTTTTTATTTTATAAATAAATTTGCTTTTTCTTCTTTTTGTGCTATGCTATCTTATGAAAAGAATAAAAAAAATAGAGTTATGTCAGAAGTTTTAGAAAAATTATTTGGATCTAAAGTGCGTTTAAGATTGTTACGTTTTTTTTTGTTAAATTCTCAAAATGAATATACTTTTAATGAAATTGTCAATAAAAATAAAATAAATAAAAAAGAATCTCGTTCTGAACTAAATAATTTGGTAAAAATTAAATTTCTCAAAAGCCATCGTAAGGGTAGGTTTAAATATTATAAGATCAATTTACAATTTTCTTTTTATCCTGAATTAGAAAGTTTATTGGTTAAATCTAATATTTTTCCACAATCTAAAAGTTTAGGAAAAATAAAAAATATTGGCAATGTCAAACTAGCTATTATAAGTGGTATTTTTTTAAACTATCCAAAAAGTAGAGCCGATCTTTTAATTGTGGCTGATAATGTTAGCAGAAGAAAATTAAACAATGTTATTGCTAATTTAGAAGCAGAAATAGGTAAAGAAATTGGTTATATGCTTTTATCTACAGAAGAGCTTAACTATAGATTAAATATGCTAGATCGTTTTTTGTTTGACTTCTTAAAAGGTCCCCATGAAGAAGTTATTAATAGATTACCTAAATTAAAAAGAGTTATTGCTGGAATTAAAAAATAATATCTTATGCCGATTTCAAATATTTATTTAGCAATAAAAAGGTTTTTAGTTAAAATAAAACTTTTTTTTCTTTTTTGGAAAAATTCTTTTTGGAAAAATTTAATTAATAAGATATTATTTTCTTCAGCTTTATTTTTAAATTTAATAATTTGGATTCTACCGCTATTTTTTTGGAAAACGGAACGTTACCAAATTATTTTGCATTATAATGCCTATTTTGGGGTGGATTTATTTGGAGACTGGAAACAAACTTTTTTAATAGCCATAATTAGTTTTATTTTTATTGTAATTAATACTTATTTAAGTAATTATTTATATCAAAAAGAAGAATATTTAGGTAGTAATATTTTATTATTAATAAGTATTTTTATTCAATTAATTTCATTGTTAAGTCTAGCTAGTTTATTAGTAGTAAATTATTAAAGTATGTCTTTCTATTTTCCTAATCCTAAAACTAAAGAAAAAAATCAAAAAAAAATACAACGTTTTTTAGAGATTATTCCAGGAACATTAACTTGGTTAACATTACTTGGTCTTCCGATTCTTTCTTTTTTTGTTCCAGTGTGGGTTTCTATTTTTATAATTGCTTTTGATATATATTGGATTTATAGGACATTTTTTATTTCTTATTATTCAGTAAAAGGATTTTTACGATTGCAAGAAGGCAAACAAATTAATTGGCAGAAACGTTGTGAAAAAATTAATAATTTAGAAAAATATTTAATAGAAGAGAAAAAAGATGAAAAATTATTAAAAGAGAAAATAAAGACAACAGCTTTCTGGAAAAGAAAAAAAAGAAAAAAACTAAAAAGAGAATTAAAAATAATCCAAAAACATATTCAAGAATTAAAAAGAATGAAAGAAAATAATGTGAAAGTTTGGAATTGGAAAGAAATTATTCATGTTGTTCTTTTGCCAACGGCAGGGGAAAGTGCAGAAATTATAGAACCAGCCTTGCAATCTATAGCTAACTCTGTTTTTCCTAATAAACAGATCATTATTCTTTTAGCTACCGAAGAAAGAGAACCAGAAGAACATAGATTGAAAAAAGCTAATTATTTAAAAAATAAATTTGAAGGAGTTTTTCAAGATTTTTTAGTGACAGTTCATAAAGTAAAAGCAGGAGAAATGAAGTGTAAAGCTTCTAATGCAACTTATGCGGCTAAAAAACTACAGAAATATTTAGATACAAAAAAAATTGATTATAAACGAGTTATTTTTTCTAATTTTGATTGTGATAGTGTTTGCCATCCGCAATATTTTTCTGCCTTAACTTATAAATATATTACCAACCCCAAGAGATTACAAAGAGCTTACCAACCTATCCCTGTTTATCATAATAATTTATGGGACACCAATGCTTTTGTTAGAGTAATCGTTACCAGTTCTACTTTTTGGCATATTTATCAAAGCACACGGAAAGAAATGGTAACCTTTTCTTCTCATAGCGAACCTTTTGATACCTTGGTAAAAGTTGGATTTTGGCCGGTTAATATGATTAGTGAAGATTCTATTATTTACTGGAAAGGTTTTTCTTATTTTCATGGTGATTATGCAGTAGAACCAATATATTTACCTATTTCACTGGATGCTGTTTTAGCTGAAACTTATTGGAAAACTATTAAAAATCAATATTTGCAAAAAAGACGTTGGGCCTATGGAATTGAAAATTTTCCAGTAATAATGAGAGCCATCTTACCTGATAAAAAAATTTCTTTTTATAAAAAGATTAAAGTAGCTTTTGAAATGTTAGAAGGTCATCATTCGTGGGCTACAGCACCTTTTATCTTGGCTTTTTTAGGATGGCTACCTTTAATTTTGGGTGGAGAAAAATTTAATCAAAGTGTTTTAGCTCATAATCTTCCTTTTATTACACGTTATTTAATGACATTAGCTATGGCAGGGCTTTTGGTTTCAATGTCTTTAAGTTTTCTTTTGATGCCAGAACGGCCGGCTAAATATTCTCGCCGAAAGTATATCTATATGCTTCTGCAGTGGTTATTAGTTCCAATTATTGCGCCTACTTTAGGAGCTATTCCAGCTCTAGATTCACAAACAAGAATTTTAATTAAAAAATATTTCGGGGAATTTTGGGTAACAGAAAAAGTAAGAAAACAATGAGAAAAAAAATAAAAATTGCTTTTAAAAAATCGTTGCAAAGTTATAAGGAATCACTACCAATTTTAGTGGCAACATTACTTTTATTAAATTTAGTAGAAGTTTTTTGGAGTGGTAAATATGAACAACTTTTTACAGGAAACTACTTTAAAGATACAATTATAGGAGCTTTATTTGGCAGTTTTTCCTTTGGAATTCCTTTAACTAGTTATATTATTGGAGGAGAGTTACAAAAAGAAGGTATAAGTTTATTAGCTATTACTGCTTTTATAATGACTTGGAGCACAGTAGGGATTGTAATGCTTCCTTGGGAAATAGTTAATTTGGGTAAACGTTTTGCTATTGTGCGCAATATAATTAATTTTATCCTAGCAATAATTATTTCCATTGTAACAGTTTATTTGGTTAATTTTTTAAAATAAATTATGAAAAAAAATAATTTTAAACGTAACCTTTTTCTTTTAGGTGTAGTATTATTGTATATTTTTTTGAGTTTTTGGTATCCTGAACTAATTAAAAAAAGTATTGGAAAAACATGGCAAATGCTTTATAGAATAATTCCTTTATTAGGATTAGTTTTAATTTTTATGACATTAACTAATTTATATATTACATCAGGAAAAGTAGAAAAACATCTAGGGAAAAAATCTGGTTGGAAAGGTTGGGCATATGCCTCAATGGCCGGAGTAATTATCTCTGGTCCCGCTTATTTACTTTTTCCTTTATTGAAAGAATTGAAAAAATCAGGGGCAAAAAATAGCTTAATTGCAGTTTTTCTTTATACTCGCAATGTTAAAATACCTTTTTTACCGATTTTAATTTATTATTTTGGTATATCTTATGCTTTCTTTTTAACCTTTTTTATTTTTCTTTCCTCTTTTATTAATGGAGCTTTAGTAGGATGGTTTTCCCAAGACGAATAATTATTAAACATATTGAAGATGAAAAAAATAATAGTTTTTGGAACTTTTGATGTTTTCCATAGAGGACATAGTTATTTTTTAAAAGAAGCAAAAAAACAAGGTGATTATTTAATTGTAGTAATTGCGCGGGATAAAACGGTAAAAAAACTAAAAAAAGAAAAACCTTGGAACGATGAGAAAGAAAGATTTAATTTAGTTAAAAATAGTTTATTAGCTGATGAAGTGGTTTTAGGAAACTTGAAAGATAAATATAAAATAATCAAAGAGAAAAAGCCTGATATAATAGTTTTAGGATATGATCAAAAATTTTTTGTAAATAAATTACAAAAAAAATTAAAGGAATTTAAATTATTAAAAACTAAAATTATTCGTCTAAAAAGTTTTTTCCCTCAAAAATATAAATCATCAATAATTAAAAAATCAAAACTAAAATTGAAACAAAAATAATTTATTTTTTTATTTTTTTAATTTATCTGGTCTATAATTAGGGCAGTTTTTATTAGAACAACGTTCAGGAATAGTTTTAGTTCCTTTCATCATAAGAGATCCGCATAGAGGACACTTTTTTCCAGTAGGCTTAGCTTTGATAGTATATTTGCACTGAGGATAATTAGAGCAAGCGTAAAATTTTCCATAACGTCCATTTTTTTCAATTAATTCTCCCTTTTTGCAAAGAGGACATTTTATACCGGTGGACTTCTTTTTTTCTTCTTGAGGATCTTTTTTGATATATTTGCATTGAGGATAATTAGAGCAGGCAATGAATTTTCCATAACGTCCCTCACGTTCTATTAAGGGACTTCCGCATTCAGGACAAATTTCTCCTGTTTCTTTAGGTTCTTCAATTATTTTTCCCTCCACAGTGCGCATTCCTTTGCATTCTGGAAATTTAGCGCAGCTTAAAAATTTTCCATTTTTTCCTAATTTAATTATCATAGGCCCTTTACAGAGAGGGCATTTAAATTTAGCATCAGCAGGACCCAAATTAGTAATTTTAGGTATTTTCTCTTTTCGTTTAATGTCTTGATTAAAATGTTGATAAAAATTATCTAAAACTTCAGTATATTTCATTTTCCCTTTCGCAATTTCATCTAATTGATTTTCTAGTTTAGCTGTAAAAGAATCACTGATATATTTAGTAAAGTTTTTTTCTAAAAAAGTGCTGACAATTTCTCCCATTTCTGTTGGTTTTAAAGATCTGCCTTCTTTTTCTGTATATCCTCTGGTATGTAAAGTGCGAATGATAGAAGCATAAGTAGAAGGTCGTCCAATTCCACGTTTTTCTAATTCCTTTACTAATCCTGCCTCTGAATAACGGGGAGGGGGAGTAGTTTCTTTTTCTTCTTGATTTATTTTCAATAATTTTAATTTTTCATTTTTATCTACTGGTGGAATTTTTTCCTCTATTTTTTTAAAAGAAGAATTTAAAATAAACCAACCATCAAAAACTATATGAGAACCATTAACAAAAAAATAGGGAATTTTATCTTTTTTTTCTCCCACGTTTACTTTAATTTTTGATTGTTGTATTTGAGCAGGAGACATTTGAGAAGCTACAGCTCTTTGCCAAATTAGTTGATAAAGTTTTTTTTCTGTTTTATTTTTTCCAAGATTTTTTAAATTAAAATTAGAAGGACGAATAGCTTCGTGTGCTTCTTGAGCATTTTTAGAGCGATTTTTAAATTGTTTTAAGTCTAAATATTTTTCTCCAAATTCTTTTTTGATTAAAGAACCAATTTGTTTTTGAGCTTTATGACTTAAAGTAACACTATCCGTGCGCATGTAAGTAATATAACCAGCTTCATAAAGTTTTTGAGCATAAAACATAGTTTGAGAAGGAGATAATCCTAACTGAGAGCTAGCGCTTTGTTGGAGAGTGGAAGTAGTAAAAGGAGGATAGGGATTTTTCTTTACTTGACGATGTGTAATATTATCTACTATCCATTTTTTTTGAGGGGCTAATTTTAAAATATGATTTAATTCTTTTTTATCTTTAATTTCTTTTGAGCAACTTAAAACAAAAGGAAGTGAACTTTTGTTTTTAAAAGATTTAACTTTAGCAGTAAGTACCCAATATTTTTCTGGACGAAAAGCGCGAATGGCTCTTTCTCGTTCTACTAAAATTCTTAAAGCTGGTGATTGAACTCTGCCAGCACTTAATCCATAGCGAACTTTTTTCCAAATTAAGCCAGATAAATCATATCCAAAAAGACGATCTAACACTCTACGCGCTTCCTGCGCCTTAACTAATTTTTTATCAATAGAGCGAGGATGATTTAAGGCTTGTTTAATTGCTTCAGGAGTAATTTCATGAAAAACAATTCTTTGTAATCGTTTTTTATCTTTTATTTTTAATATTTGAGCAATGTGCCAAGCAATAGCTTCTCCTTCTCTATCTGGATCAGTAGCTAGATAAATAATTTTAGCTTTTTGAGATATTTTTTTTAAATTATCAATAACATCCTTTTTGTTTTCAATAACTATGTAGTGAGGACGATAATTATTTTCTATCTCTATAGCTTTTTTATTGTTTTTAGGTAAATCACGAATATGTCCTACCGAAGAAGTCACTTGATAATCTGATCCTAAATATTTTTTAATAGTTTTTGTTTTTGAAGGAGATTCAACGATTAAAAGTTTCATAAATAATTTTTTAGTGTGCCACGGGTGGGACTCGAACCCACACGGGAATAATCCCAAGAGATTTTAAGTCTCTCGTGTCTACCAATTCCACCACCGCGGCAATATCAAATTTAAATATCAAAAATTATACAATAACTATTTTACAAATTAAATTAAAAAACTTCAAGAGGTCCGAGGCGGAATTGAACCGCCGTCCAGGGTTTTGCAGACCCTTGCCTAACCACTCGGCCATCGGACCTAAGTTTTTTCTTTAAATAACTAGTTTGCATAATAACAAAATAATTTTTTGTGGTCAACTTTTCTGTTTATTCTAAATGAATTTGTTCTCCCATTTTTTGAAGAGCTGATTTTAAAAGAGGATATTTTTTTAAAGAAGAATCTTTTTTTAATAATTTTTCTGCTTCTTCACGGGCTAAACTAATCATTTTTAGATTATTAATTCCTTCCATAGCTACATCAGGTAAGCCAGATTGTTTTTGTCCTAAAAATTGACCAGGACCACGTAGCTCTAAATCTTTTTCAGCAATTTTAAAACCATCATTATATTTTTCCATAATTTTTAAACGAGAAGAGACTTGAGGAGAAAAAAGAAAACAATAAGATTGATATTTTCCTCTTCCTATGCGACCACGAAATTGATGTAATTGAGATAATCCGAAACGATGAGCATCTTCAATAATCATTATAGTAGCATTAGGAACATCTATGCCCACTTCAACAACAGAAGTAGAAACTAAAATTTGGTATTGATTTTCCTTAAATTTTTTCATTATTTCTTCCTTTTCTTTTGGTTTGAGTTTTCCGTGCAATAATCCTATATTCAAATCAGGAAAAACCTTTTCTGTTAAACGTTTATGTTCCTGAATAACTGCTTTAGTTTTTTGCAAAAGAGAAGATTCTTCTACTAAAGGAAGGATAATAAAAGCTTGACGTCCTTTTTTTATTTTTGAGCGAATAAATTGATATATTTTATTTCTATTTTCATTGGGAACAATTTTGGTAATTATTTTTCTTCTTTTTGAAGGCAATTCATCTAATACAGAAACCGCTAAATTGCCAAAAAAAGCCATTGTTAAAGTACGTGGTATAGGTGTAGCTGTCATAGTTAAAAAATGAATGCCATTTGAAAAAGTGCTGTGTTTTTTTTGCAGATAAGCTCTTTGTTCAACACCAAAACGATGCTGTTCATCAATGATCACAAGAGACAGGTTTTTAAAAGAAACATCTTTTTGTAAAAGTGCGTGAGTACCTATAATCATATTGATAGTTCCTTTTTTTATTTGTTGCAATAATTGATAACGAGTGCCCTGAGAAAAACTTCTAATTTCTTTTTCTTGATAATAATAAACTTGTTTGTAACTATTAGTAATCAAGGCTATATTAAATAGAAATTTTTGAAAAAAATTCTGAAAACTTTGAAAATGTTGATAAGCTAAAACTTCTGTCGGAGCCATTATAGCTACTTGATGATGGTTAATTAATACGGGCAAAGAAGCCATTGCCGCTACTAAGGTTTTTCCTGCTCCCACATCTCCATTTAATAAACGATTCATAGGAACATTTTGAGAAAGATCTTTAAAAATTTCTTGCACAGCTTTTTCTTGCGCTTGTGTAGGTGAAAAAGATAAGGAATGAAGAAATTTTTTATAAAAAGATTTTTTTAAAATAAAAGCAGAAGCTTTTTTTTGAGAAAGAAAAAAGCGGGATTGTAATGATTTAATTTGAAGTAAAAATATTTCTTCAAAAGCAAAACGTTTTTGCGCAATTTTTATTTGATCTATATTTTGAGGAAAATGAATAAATTTTAAAGCTTTACCTCTTTCTGGTAAATTAAATTTTTGGATAATTTCCAAAGGAATAATTTCTGGCAAATTAATACCTTTTTTAAATATTGTTTCAATTTGCCAACGAATCCAACGTGAAGTCAAATTTTCTGTAGTAGGATAAACAGGAACTAAACGAGCGGTGTGCGTGGGACGGCGTTGACTTAATTCCCAATCAGGAGCAGAAAAATACAATTCATTTTTTTGGTTAAGATATATTTTTCCACTTAAACGAATATTTTTTCCGGTTTGTAAACTATTTTTTAAAAAAGGCTGATTAAACCAAATAGCTTTTATAGTATCACCATTTTTATCTTCAATAAGAGTTTCTGTTATTAACATTCTTTTTTTCCAAGTGCGTTGGGTGTGAGCTTGAATAATTTTACCTTCAATAGATGTTTTTTCTCCTTTCTCTATATCCCGAATGTTTTTTATTTGAGAGAAATCTTCGTAACGAGAAGGAAAATGAAAAAGTAAATCTAACCAAGTGTTAATTTTTAAACGCTCTAAAGCTTTAATTTGATTAGCTTTAATTCTAGGTATTTTTTTTATAGAAGTATTGAGATTAATCATGTTTGTAGTATAGTTTATTTTCTTGACTTATTCAATTTAAGAAGGTTATACTCGTATTAGTAATAAACATATTATATAAGTTATTTAAAAAACATAAACTTAACAAAGGAGGGAAAAATGAAAAAAATCTTTCTAGCAATGATTGTGAGCGTTTTTGTTTTAGCAGGTGTTGTTGTGGATCCAGGTTTAACTTGGGGTTGTTCAAAGAAATGTTGCCAGGCCAACTATTTAAAAAAATATCTAATATTACCTGGAGAAAGAAAAATTGTTCATTTAAAAAAGTTTCAATTAGAGGTAGACAATACAGCTGCATCAATTATTTTTTATGGAGGAGGAAAAATAATCTATCATGAAATGGAAATTCCTGTTGAGTCTACTCGTCGCCAAATTTGGTTAATCAATAAAGAAAATGGTTATAGAGTAGAATTTTACAATTCTAAGGGAAGTATTGTAATTTTTGTTAATGACTTTTTAATTAATAAATAAATATTTTTACTAAGCGGGGAAATTTCTCCGCTTTTCTTAATCAATGTATAATTAATTATATAGAAATACTAATTATATGAGAACCTTAAAGTCTCTATTAGAAAAAAAAGTGATAAAACCAAAAAAGAATTTAGATGAAAAAACTATTTTTTTTCTATGGCAAAAAATAATAGAAAGAGAGTATGGAAAACAAGGAGTTAAAAATATTAAATTCAGTTTTTACAAAAATAAAACTCTTTACATTGCTATAAAAAATTCCAATTGGAGAAATGAAATTTGGATGAAAAAAAGTTTTCTTTGTGAAGAACTTAATAAGAAAATAGGTCAACCAGAAGTCAAAAAAATTGTGGTAAAAAATAATTAATTTTTTATGAAAATAAAAATTTTTTTACTAATAATAAGTGTTTTTAGTTTTTTTCAGAAAGCACAAGCGCAAAAAAATTATCCTGTTAGATTTAATGAAATACTAGCTAATCCTTCTGGAAAAGAGAGTGAAAATGAATTTATAGAAATTTATAATTCATCTCACAAGAAAATAAATCTAAGCAATTGGATTATTAAATATACTCGTTATTATTTTTATAAAGGAAAGAAAAGATCCTTACTGAAGGTAAGCACCATTAAAGAAAGCGATAAATATATTATTTTACCTCAAAAATTTTTAATTTTAAAAAGAAAGGATACTCATTGCGCAAATAGGAAAGAGTTTGTTTCTCAAAAATTTGATAAATATATTTGTGGTAGGTTTAATCTTTATAATTCTGGAGAAATTAAAATAGAATTACTTAATCCTCAAAAAAAGTTAGTTTCTACAATTAATTATGGTGTGGAATCATCTTTTCAGAGATGGCTAGAAAACGTTTCTTTTAATTATTTTTCTAATGGTTGGCAATGGAGCCAATATGCTACAAAAAACAAAAAAAACAAAAAGGATTCTACTTTAAATTTAAAGTTTACAATTCCTAAAGAGGCTTATTTAAATATTTACACCTTTTTTAAACTGAAAATCAAACCTTTTTCTCAAAAAAGAATTAAGAAAATAATTTGGGATTTTGGAGATGGACACAGAAGTTATAAATTGAATACCTCACATAAATATGAATCTCAAGGAAAATATAAGGTTAAATTAACTATTTTTGACGGAAGCCATATTATAAAAAAATTTTTTCATCTCAAAGTTAAAAAATTTCCTCATTATAAGATAAAAATTATTAAAATTGTGCCTAATCCTTCTGGAAAAGATAAAAATAAAGAATATCTCGTTATTTATAATAAATCTAAAAAAAATTTGAATCTCAAAGGTTGGAGTATAGCTACTGGCTCTAAAAGTAATCACTTAATTAATCATCCTATTTTTAAAAAATTTAAAGTAGCTTCTCATCAGAGTAAGCATTTAACAGGAAAATATTCTCATTTTATTTTAGCTAATAAAAAAACTACTATTGAATTGCGTTATCCAGACGGAGGATTAGCTTACAAGATTCGCTATAAATATAAGAACGGAAAAAAGAATATTCCCGATGATGCTATTTATTTTAAAAGAAAAGGAAGTGCTTGGAAATGGAAGATAAAAAAGAAAAAAGAAAAGAAAACTTTATTAGAAACTTCAAAGAATAAAAAGAATAAAAGTATTGTAAACAATTATCAAAATACTTTTTTTACAAATACTTCTTTATCCAACCAAAAAAATGATAGAGAGAAAACATTAAATAAGCATAGTTTAACTCTTCAAAAAGAAAGTTTAAGAGCAAAAGAAAATCAAAAGAAAAAATTAATTCAAAATAAAATAGAAATAAAAACTCCTAGTAATTATGATAATTATAATTTTTTAGAATTAAATAATTCAAAAATTTTAAAAAATTCAATCAAATTAATTACACAAAACAAAACAAACAATAATTTCATAGAAAAAAGAAATTCTCAGTTTTATTTTAATCCTCAAATAAAAACTATTAATTATTGGAATGAATTTTTAATTAATTTGTTATACTTTTTAAGGAATTAAAAAAATAACCAATAAACATATTTTTGATATTCATTATTAAATGATATATAATGTAAATGTCAAAAACTAAAGATAAAATTATGTCAGGACATTCTAAATGGAGCACTATTCGTCATAAAAAAGCCCTACAAGATGCTAAAAGAGCTAATATTTTTACTAAGTTAGGACGTTTAATTTCGGTAAGCGCTAGAGAAGGGGGAGGAGACATAGAAACTAACTTTAAATTAAAAATGGCAGTAGAAAAAGCGCGTTCTTTTAATATGCCCAAAGAAAATATTGAACGAGCGATAAAAAAAGGAACCGGAGAATTAAATGATGGAGAAAAAATTGAAGAAATAATTTATGAGGCTTATTATAATTTAAATGGTCAACAAGTAGCTCTTTTAATCAAAACAGCTACAGATAATCGCAACAGAACAGTGAGTGAAATACGACATTATTTGGAAAAAAACAAGGCTAAATTATTAGCCAAAGGATCTTTACGTTTTATATTTACACTAAAAGGATACTTACTAATTAATTTAAAAGAGCAAGAAAAAGAATCTGAAGAAATAGAATTGCTAGCCATTGACTATGGCGCAGAAGAAATAAAAAACGATAAAAAAGATAAATTGATAATAGTTACTAAAACTGCTGATTTGCCAAAGGTAAAAGAAGCCTTGGAAAAAAAAGGAGTAAAAATTACAGAAACAAAGCTAACCTTTTTACCGCAGCAAACAGTTAATTTAAAAGAAGAAGATTATAATCAGCTAGTAAATTTTATAGAAGAATTAGAAGCTAACGATGATGTTCAGGAAGTAATAACTAATGTTTTTAGAAATAACATATAATGTATATAAATTAATATTTTATAATCCTTTATTTTCACAAGATTAATTATTTTTGTAAAAATCAAAATAAAATTTTGATTTTTACAACCTAATAACTTTATGCAAAAATTTTATTTAATTTTACATCGTATTAGAAGCGCTTATAATGTTGGTTCTATGTTTAGAACGGCTGATGGGGTGGGAATAGATAAAATTTATTTAACTGGATTTACTCCTACTCCATCTTTAAAGCCTTATGTATTGCAAACCAAAGCAGAAAAAATGTTGGCTAAAACAGCCTTACAAGCTGATAAATATGTAGAATGGGAAAAATATCAAAATGTTTCTTTATTAATTCAAAAATTAAAAAAAGAAAATTTTCAAATTATAGCTTTAGAACAAGATAAAAAATCTATAGACTACAGAAAAATTTCTTTAAAAAATAAAGTAACTCTTATTGTTGGTAATGAACCGCGAGGAATAGATAAGCGTATATTAAAAAAATGTGATAATATTATAGAAATACCTATGTATGGAAAAAAGAAAAGCTTAAATGTGGCAGTAGCCTTAGGAATAGCTAGTTATAGATTAAAAGATAAAGGATAGTTTAATTTTTTAATGAATAAAAAAACATAATAGAAATACTTTTAAAAAATAAATAACAGACTAAAAAATATTTAGGAAAGAAAATTCTTAGGTTAATTTTAGAATTTCTAAAAAATTAATTTAAAGAAAATTAGGTTAAAAGTTTAGCAGAAATGCTTACAAAATATTTATTTTATAAATCAATTGATAAGTTTATTATTTTTTGTTAGAATAAAAGATGTAAAAAATATATATCCTAGACTTAAAAAATTTCAATATTAAATTTTAAACAAAAATAAAAAATATCACAAGTCAAAAATTATTTTTGTTTTGTGATAATAAATCAAATATGTCTTTAAAAAATTTTTTTAATCCTCAATCAGTAGCGATAGTGGGAGCTAGTGAAAAAGAAGGAAAAATAGGATATGTGATAACTAAAAATCTTTTAGATTTAGGCTATAAAAAAAAAGTTTTTTTAGTTAATCCTAAACATGAAAAAATATTAGAAAAAAAGTGTTTCAAAAAATTAGAAGATATTGAAGATGAAATAGATTTAGCTATTATTGTAATTCCAGCTAGGTTTGTAGTAGAAGTAATTAAATCTGCAAGAAAAAAAGTTAAGAACTTTATTATAATTTCGGCTGGATTTTCAGAAATTGGCTCTGAGGGAAAGGAACGTGCTAAACAACTAAAAAAAATAATTCAAAAAAATAATTTAAACATTCTAGGACCTAATTGTTTAGGATTTGTTAATCCAAAAATAAAATTAAATGCATCTTTTGCGGGAGGAATGCCTCCCGAAGGAAAAATTGCTTTAATATCGCAATCAGGAGCTTTAATGGTAGCCATTATGGATATGGCTCAATCAGAAAATTTAGGTTTTTCTAAAATTATTTCCATCGGCAATAAATTGCAACTAAATGAAATCAATTTATTAGAATATTTAAATAAAGATGAGGACACTGAAATAATTGCTTTTTATCTAGAAGGAATTAAGAAAGGAAAAAGTTTTTTGAATTTAGCGCAAAAAATTATAAAAAACAAACCCATAGTTATTTTAAAAAGCGGACGTAGCGAGAAAGCACAAAAAGCCATTTCTTTACATACAGGAGCTTTGGCAGGAAGTGATGATATTGTAAATGCAGCTTTTCAACAAGAAGGTATTTGGAGAGCAAAAACAATAGAAGAATTTATAAAAATTTTAAGCGCTGTAAATTTAAAAAACAAAATCAATGATAATAAAATAATAATTGTTACTAATGCAGGAGGGCCAGGTGTTTTAACAGCTGATGCTTTTTTAGGAAAACATATAGAATTAGCGGAAATTTCCTCAGAAACCAAACTTAAATTAAAAAAATTTTTACCCCAAGAATCATCTCTAGAAAACCCTATTGATTTACTGGGTGATGCATCTACGGAGCGTTATAAACAATCTTTAGAAATTTTAATTAAAGAGAAACCGGGAGCTATTTTGGCCGTACTTACTCCTCAAGATCAAACTCCTGTTTTAGAAATTGCCCAATTAATAATTGACTTCAACAAAGAATATGAAGTACCAATAATACCTATATTTATAGGAAAGGAAAAATTAATTGAAGCGCGTAAATTATTTCATAAAGAAAAAATACTTAATTTTACTTATCCTGATATAGCGGTAAAAATAGTTGATTATTACACAAAAAGAAAATCTAGAAATAATATAAGTGAAAGAGAAAAATTAATCAATTATTATAGACAAGAAAAAAATAAAATAATTTTAGGCAACGCAAAAAGAGAGAAACGTAAAGCGCTTTATTATGAAGAAGGAAAACGCATCTTAAATAGTTATGGTATAAAGGTAGCTAATTTCTATGAAAACATAGAAGCGGTTAAAAAATTTCCAGTCGTTGTTAAGGTTGACAGTCCTTATATTTTACATAAAACTGATAAAAAAGGAGTAATCCTTAATGTTAATAATTTTCTGGAATTAAAAAGAACTTTTAATAAATTAAAAAATAAATTTCCTCAAGAAAAAATTATTATTCAGCATCAAAGAAAAATTCAAGAAGAAATTATTTTAGGAATAAAGAGAGATGCCAGTTTTGGTAACATAGTGATAGTAGGATTAGGAGGTATTTACACGGAAATTTTAAAACAAGTAGAATTTTTTATTTCTCCAGTGAGTAAACAATTTATTAAGAAAAAACTAAAAACAGGAAGTTTAAAATTTCTGTTTAAAAAGACCAGGGGAAGAAAACCGTATGACATAAATGAATTAGCCCAAATAATAGAAAATTTTTCTATATTAGCTTTAGAACTAGAAGAGGAAATAGAACAAATGGATATTAACCCCTTGTTAATTTATAACAACAATCAAAAAGCTGTAGCAGTAGATGTAAAATTTTTATTAAAAGACTAGACAATATTTTTTATTTATTATATATTATCTGAGTAAGTATTTTTAATGTTTTTAAATGAGGGCATATAGCTCAGTTGGTTAGAGCGCAACACTGATAATGTTGAGGTCCCAGGTTCAAATCCTGGTATGCCCACTAGATAGAAAATTTTAATTAAACGGGCCGGTAGCTCATCTGGTAGAGCACCTCGTTTGCACCGAGGAGGTGGCGGGTTCAAGTCCTGTCCGGTCCACATCAAAAAATAGGTTTACTTTTTATTTAAGTAAACCTATTTTTTAAAAAACAGAAATAGCTAGTAAATAAGCGTTAGCGTAAGGGTATTGACAGGTTTTTTTATTGTGATAGAATACTATTGTATTATACAATATATAGTAGAAAAGTAACTTAACTATTAAAATATTTGTTTATGATTTGTCCCTATTGCGGTCATTTAGAAACAAAAGTAATTGATTCAAGAGATACTAATGATGGTAAAGCTATTCGTCGCAGAAGAGAATGTGAAAAATGTCAAAAAAGATTTAGCACTTATGAGGAACCAGAAATTATGAAACTAACAGTTATCAAAAAAGATGGAAGCAGAGAAGAGTTTCAAAAGGAAAAAATTAAAAAAGGAATAGCTAGAGCCCTAGAAAAACGACCCGTTAATGCAGAAAAACGAGAAAAATTATTAAGAGAAATTGAATATGAAATTTGTTCTTTAGGAAAAACAGAATTATCAACCAGAGAAATAGGAAGGATTATTTTAAAAAAATTACGTCAAATTGATGAAGTTGCTTATGTTCGTTTTGCCAGTGTTTATAAATCCTTTGGTAGCATAAAAGCTTTTCGTAAAGAACTTGAAAAGATGGAAAAGAAAAATGGATAAAAAATAATTTATTTCATGATTTTAATTAAATAAAAAATAAATAATAATAAAATTAAGAAGGGGAAAACAAAAATATGCCAAGACCAATAAAAAACAAAGTAAAAAAAGTTATCAAAAGAAGTGGAAGAATAGTCGCTTTTAAAAAAGAAAAAATTATTAAAGCGGTTCAAAAAGCACTTCAAGAAACTAAAGAAGGAGGAGAAAAAGAAGCTATTAAAGTAACTCGTAAAGTAATTCAATTACTTAACAAAAATCATCGTCAAGGTTATATACCAGAAATAGAAGAGATTCAAGACATAGTAGAACGTGTTTTAATGGTTTTAGATTTTGAAGAAACAGCTAAAGCGTATATTCTTTATCGTGATCAACATCGTAAAGTAAGAGAAACAGAAGATGCTTTAAAAGATGCTATTGATTTAGTTGATAAATATATTGGGGAAGCGGATTGGAGAACAAAAGAAAATTCTAATATGGGATATAGTTTACAAGGATTAAATAATTTTATTTCTTCTATTGTTAGCGCTAAATATTGGATGAATAGAGTTTACACAGAACGTATTAGAAAAGCGCACGAAGAAGGAGATCTCCATGTGCATGATTTACAAATGGTAGCTGCTTATTGTTGCGGTTGGGATCTTAAAGATTTACTTTTGAAAGGATTTGGCGGCGTTCCAGGCAAGGTTCATTCTGCTCCTCCTAAACATTTCCGAAGTGCTTTAGGACAAATGGTAAATTTTATATATACTCTTCAAGGAGAAGCTAATGGAGCACAAGCTTTTTCTAATTTTGATACTTTACTAGCTCCTTTTGTTCATTTTGATAAATTAAAATATAAAGAAGTAAAACAAGCTCTTCAAGAATTTGTATTTAATATGAATGTTCCTACTAGAGTAGGTTTCCAAACGCCATTTTCTAATATTACTTTAGATTTACAAGTTCCCTCTACTTTAAAAGACGAAGCTGTTATTATAGGAGGAATGCCCCAGCCTCATACTTATAGTGAATATCAAAAGGAAATGAATATGATTAATAAGGCTTTTGCAGAAGTTATGTCAGAAGGAGATGCACAAAAAAGAGTTTTCACTTTTCCTATTCCCACCTATAACATTACCAAAGATTTTAATTGGGACGATCCTGCTTTAAATCCTATTTGGGAAATGACAGCTAAATATGGAATGCCTTATTTTGCTAATTTTGTTAATTCTGATATGAGTCCTGATGATGCGCGTAGTATGTGTTGTCGTTTACGTTTAGATAATAGAGAATTAAGGAAGCGAGGAGGAGGATTATTTGGCGCTAATCCTATGACTGGTTCCATTGGCGTAGTTACTTTAAATATGCCACGCATAGGTTATTTATCAAAAAATAGAGAAGAGTTTCTTCAAAGGGTTGACTATTTAATGGAAGTGGCTAAAGAAAGCTTAGAATTAAAAAGAGTTTTTATTGAAAAGCTAACCGAAACAGGACTTTATCCTTATTCTAAACATTATTTAGGAGATATAAAAAGAAAACAAGGTAGCTATTGGGCTAATCATTTTTCTACCATTGGTTTAGTAGGTTTAAACGAAGGTCTACTTAATTTGTTAGGTAAAGATATCACTACTTATGAAGGAAATCGTTTTGCGCAACGTGTTCTCAAACATATGAGAAAGAAACTTTTAACTTATCAAAAAGAAACAGAACATCTCTATAATTTAGAAGCTACTCCTGCGGAAGGAACTACTTATCGTTTAGCTAAATTAGACAAAGAACGTTTTCCAGATATTATTTTTGCTAATGATCAAGCAGTGAAAGAAGAAAATGCTGAACCTTACTATACTAATTCTTCACAGTTGCCTGTTGGTTTTACTTCTGATATTTTTGAAGCTCTAGATCTACAAGATGACTTGCAGACAAAATACACAGGAGGAACAGTCTTGCATGGATTTTTAGGAGAAAAAATAAATGATATAGAAGTAGTAAAAAATTTAGTGAGAACTATTGCAACTAACTATGCTTTACCTTATTTTACCTTTACACCCACATTCAGTATTTGTCCCAAGCATGGTTATATTAAAGGGGAACATCATACCTGTCCTAAGTGTAAACTAGAATTATCTCAACAAAAAGTAAAGTTTGAAGTGGCTTAAAAACAAATTATCATCCTTTTAGGATGTTTATATATAATAAGTAATAAGTAATTAAAATTAAGTTGTATAATTCTTAAGTAAATTAAAATTAATAAAAAAACAAATAAGAATTATATAACTGAAAAATAAAATATGAAAACACAAAAATTAGTTTGCCATGATTGTGGTAAGACAATTAAAAAAGGGGAAAAATACGTGCGCTATACTAGCGCTGTTGAAGGAGAGGATGCTATAAAATGCAAAAGTTGTTATAAAGCTAATCCTGTTTTAGAAAATTATCAACCTTGCGATGTTTATTCTCGCGTAGTTGGTTTTCATACTCCAGTAAGACGTTGGAACAAAGGTAAAGCAGAAGAATGGAAAGATAGACAAACTTTTGTAGTAGAAACTCCCTCTTGTTCTACAGGAACTTGCTAAATATAGAAAAAACATAAAAATGGTCGTTAATTAAAAAGATAGACGACCATTTTTTATTTTTATAAATTTTATTTTTATAAAGAAATTTAAAAAAAACATTTTTAAGCTCAAAAACAAATAGTAAGCCAAAAAATTATTTAAGAATAAAATTTTTTAAGCTCAATTTTCAGAAAAAAGTAAGTTGAAAGTTTAGGAGGTTTTTACAAAAAAATCATTTTATCTAAAGGATTGACAATTATATTTAATTAAATACAATATAGGTAGATATCAATATTTTTATATTGAAAAACTTTAATCTAAGGACATGGAATTTTTAAAAAGATTTGAACAAAAAGAAAGATTAGAATATGGAGCTAATGTTGCAATGGAAATAGAATTAATACGCCATCCTGATAAAGATTATGAAACAGGTAATATTACCAACAAAGGAAAGCAACAATTTTTAGAAAAATTAGAAAATGAATACGATGATTCTTTTGATTTAGTAAAATTTTATTTAAGTCCACATAAACGTCCACAACAATTAAGGAAAGATATTCAAAATTTTTTAAAAGAAAAAAGAATAAAATCATCTATTAGAACTAAAGAAGAATTATTAGGAAGATGGTCTGAATTTTCTCCTCAAGCTAAAAAGGCGTTAATTGAAGAATTAAAAAAAAGAAATATTTTAACGCAGGATGATCTTGATAAAATTACAAAGGAAAAAAAGCAAATTGCTTACGAACCTGAAACTATAGATCTTGAACAAGTTGGTAATAGTCTTTTAATTGAACAATTTTTTGATAAAAAATGGCCAGATTCTCACTTAAAAGGCAAGGATTTTGGTCAAGAAATAGAAAAATTAATTGATCATTTTAGTAAGTTAGCATCTCGTTTAAAATCAAATAGTCGGGTAAAAATTGTTTTAATTGGTCATAGCGGAGTTATAGAATATTTTAATAAACTTATTTATCTCAAGAATCATCCAGAATTACAACCGGAAGAAGTTAATTTAAAGATGATTGGAGGACTTATTAAGCCATTAGAAGGTCCAAAAATAGAAATAAGATCTGATGAAAATGGAAAACAGACAATAAAATTATTTTTTAAAGGAAAAGAATTAATTATTAAAAAACAATAAAACTATGAAAAAATTACCTAAAATAATGTATGACCAAACACAATTTACGCCTATTTATTTTTTTGATAAAAAAGGCGCCTGGATTAACGACAAAGTCTACAAATTAATAGAAAATATTTCAGGATACGCACCAGATAAATGGTATTTATACACACAAAACAAACCAAATGCTTTTTGGTTTGGTGCATATGATAAAAGTGCGCTTCAAAAAGAAGCTGAAACTAGTCTAAAAAATTTTTCAGATAAAGTATTTTTTGACAATTTTCAAAAAAAAGCTGAAGAATTATTTCTTTTAACAAAACAAATTTCAGACAAATATTTTCAAGAAATTCATGGCAAAGAATTTGTTGCTATACTAACTAAAAAAACAAAAGTAATTAGTTTATTGAAGAATATCAAAAGGGTTTGCACTTTTGCAAATGGTTATTATTTTCTAACTCAACCTCAAAGATTAAATTTAATAGAAAAAAAATTAAATCAGTCTCCTAACAAAAACGAATTAAGTTTTATCGCTAGTATGGGAGAAAGTAGAACGCTTACTGCTGAAATTGAAAAAGATATTATTCTTTATGCTTATGACATAAAAAAGGCAAAATGCACAATAGATCAGTATAACAAGAAAAATCAAGCTAAGTTTAGGGCAATTAAGAACAAAATAGATAAATATGGATTTTTGAATTGGGGATTTTATGGTGGTGCGGTAATAAATTTAGATTATTTATTTAACAAAACTATTTCTTTGTTAAATGATCCTAATAAATTACAAAAAGAATATAAAAAAGTTATATCTACAGATAATGTTTTAAACAAAAGGAAACAAATACTTAAAAAAAATAAAAATATTTCTGAATATCAACTTGCCGATATTGCCGGTCGTTTATCAGTTCTTAGATTTGATATGAATACTTACATTTTATGTTTACTGAATTATATTAAAATTATAGTAGAAACATTAAGTAAATATTATCAAATACCTAGTGAAGATATAAATGCTTATGAATTTGAAGAGATTTTACAACTTATAAAACATGGTAAAAAAGTAAACAAAAAAACTTTAAATGAGAGACAAAAAGCTTATTTAAGAATATTTAGTAAAAATAACATAAAAACATTAATCGGCAAAAAGGCGTTACAAGAAATAAAAGATTTATTAAATAGTAGAAAAAAAGAAATTGAAGAAAAGCAATCAGTTAAAGGTATTATTACTTTTTTACCGAAAGATAAAAAAAATATAAGCGGTAAAGTATTTGTATTAAGTTCTTCATATGACGCAGATAGGCAGCTAAAAAAATTTAAGGATGGCGATATATTAGTTGCCGTTCAAACTCATCCTGGTTTAATTTCTATAATGAAAAGAGCTTTAGCGATCATTACAGATGAGGGAGGTATGACTTCTCACGCGGCAATAGTTAGTAGAGAATTTAAAATTCCTTGTGTTGTAGGTACAAGACTTGCTACAAAAATTTTTAAAACAGGAGATTCTGTAGAAATTGATTTTACAAAAGCAACAGTTAAAAAAACAAAATAAATTATGAGTAAAATTGTAAAATCTTTTAAAAATTTAACTAAGCATGATGTAGCAATTGCTGGAGGTAAGGGTGCTTCGCTTGGGGAAATGACAAGAGCTAAAATTCCTGTACCGCCAGGGTTTGTTGTTTTATCTTCAGCTTATGAAAAATTTTTAGAGGAAACTGATTTAGGAATAGAAATTGAAGCAGCTCTAAGTAAAGTAGATTATAAAAACATTGAAACGATAGAAAGAACATCAGAAAAAATTAGGGATTTAATTCATGATGCAAACTTTCCAACAGATATCGGAAATAAAATAAAAAATGAGTTTTTAAAGCTTAACACTCAATACGTTGCGGTTCGTTCTTCTGCCACCGCTGAAGATTCTTCAATTGCATCTTGGGCAGGAGAACTTGAAAGTTATTTAAATGTAACGGAAAAAAATCTTTTAGAATCAGTAAAAAAATGTTGGTCATCATTGTTTACACCAAGAGCAATTTTTTACAGATATGAAAAAAACTTGCATAAACAAAAAGTTTTTGTTTCTGTTGTAATTCAAACAATGATTCAATCTGAAATATCAGGAATTTGTTTTACTGTTCATCCTGTTACTGAAAATAGAAACCAAATGGTTATTGAAGCTGGATATGGTTTAGGAGAGGCAATTGTTGGTGGCAAAATAACTCCCGATACTTATATAATTCACAAGCATAAAAAAAGAAAAGGATTTAAAATTTTAGATAAGAATATTTCAAAACAAGAAAAAATGATAACAAAAATCAATGGTAAAACTAAGGACACTAAAGTTTTAAAAGCTAAACAAGAAAAACAAAAATTAACCGATAAACAAATTCTGGAACTTGCTGAAATTTGTCAAAGAATAGAAAAACACTACAACTATCCGCAAGATATTGAGTGGGCTCTTGAAAAAGGAAAATTTTATATTGTTCAATCAAGACCAATTACAACTTTATAGATTATAATTTTATCTATTATTTTTTAGTTTGTATTTATTGGTTAAATTTTATCAAATAGAAGTGTTTACGAGGTAAAACGCAGGAAAAATTCTTAAGAGTTTTCTATTTTTAATTTGAGTTTATTTTAATAAAGAATGGTATAATTGAGAATATTTTTGCTCTGCATTTTCTAAATTAAAGTTATTTTTGACATATTGCCGAGCTCGTTTTCCGATTTTTAATCTTTTTTCTGGATTTTTATAAAGATCTATAACAGCATTAGATAGTTGTTTAAAATTTCCGGCTTTTATTTGAACTGAATTTTTTTGATTAGAAAATTCTTGTAAAATAGGAATATCAGAAATAACTACCGGTTTTTCACAAGCCATAGCTTCTATAACTGCTAAGGGTATATCAAATTTTCCTTGCATATTTTGAACAGGGAAAAGACTAACATCAGCTAAATTATAAATATCAGACATAGTATAATTTCCATCATCGTGAAATGCTACTCTTTTTAATAAATTATTCTTTTGAAGAAATTGAATAACTTCTTTTTTCTTTTGCGCGTCTTGAGAATTTTTAACTCTGACTGCTAGAGATAATTTAGCTTGAGGAATTTTTTGACTTATTTCTAAAAAAGAACTTATTACATCATCTATAGCGTTTAAACGCACATATTCTCCTGTGAAATTAATGATGAAATCATTTTGAGAAAAATTATATTTTTTTAAAAGAAAAGAATTTTTAGAAGTTAATTTAAATTTTTTTAAATCAATACCGGGATAAATTTGAGTAACATTTTTAAATCCCATTTTTTTCAAACGTTTTAAGGCATAGTGAGAATAAGTTATTAGCCAATCAGCAAAAAGTATTTTTTTAAATTCTTTTTCTGAGTAAAGATCTTCTCGTAAGGTGGCTATGGTTTGAATAGTTCTAGGTTTATTTTTTTTAAAAGAAAGATTGAAAATAGTTTTTAATAAAAAAGTGTTCATTTTGGTTGGAGTAAAAAAAGAGTGCCAGAGATTAAATTTATTTTGAAGAATCGTTTTTAATAAAAATTGAAAAAGATATTTTTTTTGGCGCCAATTGAAATCGTTTTGTGAAGAAGTATAAATAGAATATTGTCTAATATTAGAAGAAAGATTAGTTAATTTTTTTTTAGTTAAAATGTTGATTTCAAAATTGGAATTTTTTAAAGCTATTTGTTGAGCTAAATTATAAGCAAAATTTTTACTGGCTTCATCCCAAGGAGGGGAAAGAGGACGAGTAATATATAAAATTTTTTTCTCTTTCATAATTTTAAAGTTAATTTTTTAAGTAAGAAAATCTTGACAATTTTTAATAATTACGCTAACTTACTAATGCATGCATCCTGTCAGGGTTCAGTAGTGATTGGGAAAAATATTTTAAATTCTCCGTTCCTAATTGCTGCTCCTCCGTTTCAGAGCGTTTTTCAATAGAGGAGCCACGTTCTTGGCAAGATGTTGAACGCGCTTAAAGGAGAATTGGCGGAGTGCCTGACAGGATTATTTTAAAAATTATTCCACGTTGAAAGTTTAAGCTTTCCCAAATTAACAATTTAATTTGGCCTTTCAGGAACGTGGTTTTTTTATTTGAGAATTTTATAAATTTCTTTTTCTTCTCCATTGTGTTGAACTTTAACAATTATTTTTCCTGAAAAATTATTTGAATTAATTTTTATTTCTTTATTTTCTTTGTTTTTAATAATCATATCTTCTTTTTTTACAAGCTGTTCATTTTTTAAAAGTAACCACTTAAAATTTTTATTGTCAGTATAGTTTTCTATTACAAAATTTAAATCTGGCTGTTGCGGATTTTGAAAATAAAGAAACCATTGATTTTTAATCTCTTCTTGTTTCTTCTCTTGATAAGCCAACCAAGAAAAACTACTTATAATAAAAAGGGTTAGGAAAAAGAAAATAACTTTTGGATACATAATTTACTTTAATTAAAATGGATTATATCTATAGATAGCAATTTCCTTTCCATCGTATACTTTCCAAAACTGATTAGAGTTTTCAAATTGAAATTTATCAAACTGAGGATTAATAATAATATATTTTATTTTTAAATCTTGATAACATTTTTGCGCTTCTTGAGAATTAGGTTCAGAAATCATCCACAAGGTGCAATGTTCTCTTGATTTAGTTTTATCTTGATAACGTTTAAAATAACCACGAGAAAGAGGATAATTATAGTCTTGATGAAAAAATATTTTCATCCAAGTATCAGCTACTAAATAATTATGATCCTTAACAATGTTTTCTTTTTTAACATCAATTTTTTTAGAAAGATATTGAGCAGTATGAAAAGTAGCTAAAGCCAGTTGATTTTTAGTATTCTTTGTTTTATTGATAATATCTATATTATCTTTAACTCCAGAAAAAATTAATATTCCTAAAATCAAATATCCCAAAAACGTAAACCAATAACTAACGCTCCGATCTTTCTTTTTTAAAAAGAAAAAAACAAAAGCTAAAGCGTTTAAAATAGCTACAGGAAAAATAAGATAAGTAATTAATCTTCCAGAAGGAATGTTAATGTATAGCCATTGAGGACGCCAGACCATCAAAAAAATACCTGATAACCAGCCAATAATTAAGGAAGCATTCAAAATAGGAAAACGACGAAAAAAAGTAAAGAAAGAAACTATAAAAAAACCACCTAAAAATAGAACGAAACGCATCCCACTTAATTGATATTTAATTTCGCTCCAAGTGTAACCTGCGCGAGTAGCTTTAGAAGGAGTTCCTACGGCAGTTTTGACGGCATGAATTTGTAAATAGGAAGGCAAATAAATAAAATAAATATAAGCTAAAGATAAAGTTAAAAAAAGAAAAACATAGGGATTGAAAAATAATTTGAAATATTCTTTTATTTTTTCTGTTTTTTTAGAAACAAACAAAAAATCATTCTCATCTTTTTTTAAATTAATTTTATTTTTAGTTAAAATTAACCATTCTTCTTCTGGTAAAATATAATAAACTAAATTAAAAATTACTAAAAGAGTAGCTAGGTTAATAAAAAACAATACTAGGGTTGGAAAATAAGAAACAAAACTAATATTAGAGATTAAATGAATGGCCACAAAAATCAAATGTTCTCCTATAATAAAATCGGCTATACGTTTTTTTTCTAAAAAATAGTGATTATTTTTTTCTAAAATAGCTAATTTTTGATAAGGAACAATATGCTTATTAGCTACGATTTGTGAAGACCAGTAAAGATGATGTCCTAAATCAGTAGCTGTAGGAAAAATTGTTTTTTCTAGATAAAGAACACGAATAGAAATAGTTAGAAAAAAAATGAGAATAATTAAGCTACTGGTAATAATTTTATGGTTTAAATAAGTTTTTCTTTTTTTTATTTTAGAAAAATTATAATATTGTTCTGAATTATTTTGATTCTTATCTTCTTTTTTTAAATTGTTAAAGGAAAGATTGTCTATGATATTAATTTGAAACCATTTTAAAGAAGGCCAAAAATTGATAATTAAATAGAATAACAAATTAGTTAATAAAATAAAAAGAACTATAAAAAGAAAAACAAAACTAGAAAGATGATGAATGTAAAATAATCCTAGAGTAGAAAAAAAACCTAAAATCAAGAATTTTTTACTTTTTTCTTGCAGGGCCCTTAAATAAAAATAGAGAGCAGTAGGTATAATTAAGTTTCCAATAACATTACCTATGACTCCTCCACTAACAAATTTTGTTTGGGGAGAAGAAAGTGCCCAAAGCGGACCCAATAAAAATAAAGTTAGAATAGCTACTAATGTTTTAGCCCGTTTAATTTTTATCTTGTTTTTATAAATATCTTTTTTTTCATTAATATCTTCCCATTCATCAACTAAATTAGCTCTCCGAGAAAACAACCAAGTTAAAAAAATAAAAGAACCGATAATTATTAGTATATTTTTTCCATCTAATAAAATATGTGTGTTTTTTGTGGCTAACAATAAAAAATTAACGACTATAATGCTGAGAGAAACTGACAAACTTACTCTTTCAAACAAATTAATCCTTTCTTTTTTAGGCTGATATTTTTTATTATTTTTGTTTTGAGATAAAAGAAAAATAGCATCTAACAAAAACCATCCAGGAAGAATCAAGACAACTAAAAGAGATAAATAAAATAATATTTGTTCGCTTAAAAAAGCCATTGGTTAATTAAAAGTGTTTTTAAAACTTATATCATTAATAATAAATAATTGTAATAACTCTTTTATTTTAACACAAAAAAATATTTAAAAAAATATAAAAAATTAAAATATTTAAATTATTCAAATATAAAATATTTTTAATTTTTATTAAGTACAAACTTTCAAGATACTAAAGAATTTAAAGCGGATAAATATTTTTGAGAGATTTCTTTCCAATGATAATTTTTATTAACATACTCTGAAGCACGTTGTCCAAATATTTCTCTAAAAGAATCATCTTTTAAAATAGCTTCTATTTTTTTTATCCAACGTTCTTTATTAGCGCTTTCTACCAAAAAACCATTTTTACCATTTTGAATAGCATCTTGTAGTCCTTCTATTTCAGAAGCAATAACTACCCTTTGAGCTGAACCAGCCTCTAAAACTACCAATCCAAATCCTTCCATATCTCCTGTTACTTGAATATTGGGTTGAACAAATAAATCTGCTGTATTATATAAAATTTTTCTTTCCTCATCATTAAATTGTGTAAATAATTTTACTTTATCTTGTAAATCGTTTTTCTTAATAACCTCTTTAATTTTTTCTTTTTCTTGTCCGTCACCAGCAATTAAATAGATAACGTCATTATCTAAATCAGGCATAACATTTTCAATAAACCATACCACTCCTTTACGTTTAGCTAATCTTCCTAAGGTTAAAATTATTTTTTTTCCACTTAAGTTTAAATTAGTAATACGATTAAGATCATTACGTGAATAATCTCCTTGAAATTTTTCTGTTACTACACCATTAGGTATAAAAATAAATTTTTCTTCTGGTATTCCTTTTTTTACTCCTTGACGAATAGTTTCTTTTCCCACCGCAATTAATTTATCTAATTTTGGTAAGAAAAATTTAACCCATAATTTTTGATAAAGAAAAAATGGATAAGTAATATCTAGTCCATGCACAATACTTACAACCGGTTTATGATAAACTTTTTTTATAATCCAACCCAGCAAAGCTAAAGTTCCGTCACCTAACAACAAAACATCATAAGAACGCATTAATTTTAAACTTTTAAATAAAGCTATTAAGAAAAAAATAGGAAAAAATTTTTTACCATAGGGATTAGCAATTGTTTTAACTGTGCTAATTTTACTTAACCATTGAGAAATTTCATAATTTTGATTTTCTATACCACCAATAGTGGGAGGATAAGCACGACTAATGAATAAAATTTTTAAGCTCTTGTTTTTTTGCATAAAAAGAATATAATAGTTTATTATAAATTTATACTAAATGCTTTTTATTTAAGCTGTCAATAGTTAAAATTATATAGTTTATGATAATCACATTAAGCGGATTACCTGGAGCAGGTAAAGGAACTGTTGGAAGAATGTTGGCTAAAAAATTAAACTATCAATATATTGCTGGCGGTGATATGTTTCGTAAAATTGCGCGTGATAAATATAAAATGACAATGGATGAATTTGATAAGTTTTTAACAAAAAATCCTGAAATAAAAGTAGATGAAGAAATTGATAATTTGCAAAAAAATTTAGGAAAAACTAAAAATAATTTTATTTTAGATTCCCGATTAGGTTGGTTTTTTATTCCTCATTCGTTTAAAATTTTATTAAAAGCTGATTTAGATGAAAGGGTACGAAGAATAACTAACGATAAGAGTGGACATAGAATTGCTTTTCGTCAGGGAACTTTTAGTGAAATAAAAAAACGCACCCAGGAAAGAGAAAAAAATCACCAAAAAAGAATTGAAAGATTATATGGCATCAAAAACATGGTTGACGATAATCATTTTGATTTAGTTGTAGACACAAATCAAATTTCCCCTCAAGAAGTTGTTGATATAATTTTAAACAATATTAGAAAATAATTTAAAACTTAAAATATATTTATTTTTTGTATTTTTCTTTTCTCATTAAATAAATCTGATCTTCTGTTAACTTACGATTAGTTTTAATCATATCAGCAATTAAAGCAAAAATTATAAATTGTAACCCTACCAAAAGCAAAGTGATACTTAATAAAAGATAATTTTTATAAGGAGTTATTTTGAAATTATTGAAATAATGATAAAAGAATATTCCCAAAATAAAAAAAGCAAAAAATAAAAGAATTATTCCTGGAATACCAAAAAATTTCATAGGTCGCACATCACGAATAGCTTTTAAAATAATTTTTCCACTATTATTAATATATCTATAAAGACTTTTTACTACTCTAGATTTCCTATTAGTAAAATAAGTAACTTTTACTGGAACCCATTTTACTTTTAAGTTTTTTCCTATGGCATCTATAATCACTTCTTGAGTATAGGTAAAATTTCCTGGAAGATTAAGGCGTAACATTGTTTCGCGTGAATAGGCGCGAAAACCACAAGTTAAATCGTTGATTTTATGATTAAGAAATTTACTAATAATCCAAGCAGCTAACCTATTCAATTTATCTTTTATCCAAGGTATATTTTTAGGCTTATGTTGCCCAAAACGATCAGCGCTCACTAAATCGGCTTCTCCTTTTAAAATAGGTTCTATTAATAAAGGAATATCGGATGAATTAAATTGTCCATCAGCATCCATATTAACCATTAAGTCGGCTTTATTTTCTAATGCTTTACAAACGGCTGTACGAAAAGTAATTCCAATTCCTCTATTTTTAGAATGGCTATAAATAAAATCAGCTCCAGATTCTTTAGCAATTTGAACCGTTTTATCCATAGAACCATCATCAATAACTTGAACAAAAACCTCATTAAATCCTTTTATTTTTCTAGGAATGTTTTTAATGGTTTCTCCAATATTTTCTGCTTCATTATAAGCAGGAAGATTGATAATTAATCGCATATTTTTAATATTATTTTTTTTAGTTTACTAATTTTTAATTTATTTGACAAGACAAGAAGCAAATTTTACAATAAGAAAAGAGTATTCTTTATTTTAGACTATTTATCCATGGGATTTTTTAATATTAACTTTGAAAAAATAAATCTTTCTAGAAGACTTAATCACAAAATAGAAAACAAAGAACAAAAAGAAAATCTAGAAAATATTTATGAAAATATTTTGCAACATTCTTTTTATGTGGATAAAGGACGAAATGGAATTATTACTAAAATAAATTTTAAAAGTGTTTCCCAAAAGGAACTAAAGATTTTATTTAATTTAAATAATGATTTTTTTGAAAAAACTAATACTACTCAGCAAGGAATAGCTTTAAAGCTATTAAAAATATATACACAAGGAGAAGGAAAAAAGGAATTTGAATTACAAAAAGAAGCTATAAAAATATTAAATACCAAATTAGGAGTAGCCAAAATTCCTCCTTTAATTGCTTTTAGAGAAATTATAATTACACACAATGAATTAAAAAGAAAATTAAAATATTGGGGAGTAAAACTTCCTCAAGTTAAATTTAAAAAAGAAATAGTAGATAAATATTTATTAGATCAAGAATACTATGATGAAATTGAATATTTAAAATTACCTTTAAATGTGCAAAGAAAAATAAAAATAGAAACTAATTTTTCTTTTCCTCAAGTAAAAATAGAAGTTTTAGCTATGAACTATATTAAAGGAGAAGATTTGGGAAAAATTTTACTTAAAGAAGTTCTTTTGAGACATAATCAATGCCATCTTTCTTTTAGTGAAATTAATGAGATGCATTTTGATAGATTAATGGAAAAAACAGAAAAGTTGTTAAACTTCAAAAAAATTGATTGGGAAAATTTTTATTCAGCTAATAGCCAGAAGCAACTTTTAATAAAACAGAAGCTACGTGAAGAAAATGCTCAAAAAATGATTCATTTTCTAAAAAAAACTAATTATCATTTTAATCCAGATTGGCTTAGAAAAATAAGAAGATCTATTCAGTTACTTCATAATCACAATATTTATCATCGCGATTTGCACGAAAGAAATATTATCATTGCTAATAATGGAGAAGTTTATATTATTGATTTTGGAAACGGAATTAAAGTTAATGATGAAGTTAAAAAAGAAGAAGATATTTATAAAAACAATGAAAAAAAGATACAATATATACGCGATGAAAAAATAATAAAACGTTATCAAGCATTATTATAATTTAATTATAAATATTATAAAATTAAAAAATGATAAGAAAATTATTATCTTTAGATTGGATACTAATGATGGCAAGCAGTTTATTAATAACAACGGGCTTACTTTCGCTCTATACTCTTTCTTTAAAAAGTGTTGCAGAAAATGGAGAAAATTATTTTTGGCGACAATTAATTTTTATATTTATAAGTTTAATAGTTCTTATCTTTTTATTTTATTTTAATTATCGTTCTTTATTGATTTATTCTACTTTTATTTATTTTTTTGTTTTATTTTTATTAATAATTGTTTTATTTTTTGGCCTTACAATTAAAGGAACCACCGGATGGTTAAATTTGGGTTTATTCAACTTACAACCAGTGGAGATAGCTAAAATAGGATTAATTATTTCTCTAGCTAGTTTTTTTTCTAGAAGTAAGATAAAAATCGGTGAAATGGGTAGGGTAATAGGATCTTTTTTTATATTTTTTAGCATAGCTATATTAGTTTTATTGCAACCAGATACTGGAAGCGCTTTAGTTTTATTTAGTATTTGGATAGGAATGCTTTTTTTGTCAGGAATAAATAAAAAATACATTATAGGATTATTAGTTATGTTAAGTATACTATCTATCATTAGCTGGTTTTTTTTAGCTGATTACCAAAAAGAACGCTTAACTAATCTTATCTATCCAGAAAACGATCCTCAGGGAAGTGGATATAACGTGATTCAGTCTATAATAGCCATTGGCTCTGGAGGAATAGTAGGTAAAGGTATTGGATCTGGATCTCAATCACAACTTAATTTTTTACCAGAGAAACATACTGATTTTATTTTTGCCGTTATATCAGAAGAAATGGGATTAATAGGAGCTATTTTCTTATTGATTTTTTATTTAATTTTAGGATACAGAATTAAAAAAATAGCCGAAAATTCTCCAGATAACTTTGGCTATTTTTTAAGCGGAGGAATTTTAATAATGTTCTTTTTTCAAATAATAATTAATATTGGAATGAATATGGGCATTCTTCCTGTTACAGGAATACCCTTACCTCTAGTAAGTTACGGAGGAAGTTCTTTAATTGTTTCTTTTGCTTCATTGGGCATACTTAATAGTATTTATACAAATAAAAAAACTAAGTTTGACTAATATAGAAAAATTAGAATATAAATATAATATTCAAAGATTATATTTATAAAATAAATAATCTATAATAAATAAAACTAAATCTGAAATCAATAATTATTTTTAGCAATTTATGTTGTGATGGAAACTCTAATTCTACCGATGCCATGTTGATTTTAAGATATAGTTTAGGATTAGATATGAGTGGAACAGGATGGTGTGTGAAATAAAAAATAAAATACATCATAACTATTTTAAAATAAACCTTAAATTCTAGGTTAAAAAATATTAAGAGATAAGTTTCATTCTTCTAAAAATATATGTAAAAAATTAAAATAAAAGTAAAATATAGTTTTATAAACTATATAAATTTAAGGCACATAAAACTAAAAAAACACTCTTTTAATACTATAAGTATTGACTAATTTTTAAAAATTAGTATACTAAACGGTTCTTTTAAATTTAAAAAGGAGGTTAAAAATGGATTTTAAAAACAAGCCAAAAAAGAGAAAGATAAATCTCTTTTACCGAGATTTAAATGCTACTATTAATTTAGAAAAAGAAAAAGATTTTTGGGAAATGTTTCTTTGTCTTTATTTTTTATTTCAAAAAGAAACAAGACAAGAACAAACAGAAAAAGACTTATTAGAAATAAATAACGATTATAAAAAATTTATAAGAATTTGTCGTAAATTTCAAAAAGAAGGAAAAACTTTGCAAGATGTTTTTAATTCTTTACCCAATAATAAATGGGTAAAAATCAAAAAAAAGATAGTCTATAAATTAATTTTAAAAAAAATTCCTTCTAATTCTAATAATCACTGTCACTAAAAAATACAAAGCTACTAATAATCAAACATTAAAATAAAAAGATTAGTAGCTTTTTTATTTAAAAATAAAAAGTTTAAAAAATTATTGCATACTTTTTTTAAATTGGTATTCCTCTATTACTTTACTTAAAAAAACTTCAATAGCTTGCCAATTATCACTTATGTCATCTTCCGTAACTTTATCTATATCTTCAGTATTTAAATGCATAATTAAAACTCCTTGCTTATTAGTGTCTTTACTTTTAGCTTGATTTCCATTTTTTAAATCAAAAGGTATTCTAATTTTATCATCATTACCAACACTAATTTCAAACCAACCATCTATACCATACTGATAATCTAAAGGAGATCCAATGGCGCTAAACCAATTTACCAAAATTTTTTTCTCTGAATATGTTTCTCTCAATTCATTTTCTAGTTGTTTAGTTATAAGTGAACCAAAAGATTTTTGTTCTTTATTTATGGGCTGATGCTCACTTACAAAAGCAAAAAGTTCTTCTTTTATTTTTTCTTTTAAACTAACAATTTGATTATGAGATTTGTTTTTATATTCTTTGAAAGGAAGACAAGGAACCATCTCTGTTGGTTTTATATCACACTTTCCCAATAAATATTCTCCGGCTTTATCTTCCAATATTTCACTATTTATAATATTTTTCATTTGCATTAAATAAGAACCATAACGCATTTTAAAATTAATATTCTCATCATTTCTTTTTGTTGAATCAAATGTTACTACACGAAATCTTTTCTTCATCTGCTTATTAGAACGACTATTATTCTTTTGCTCATCTTTTTGATTATTCTGCCTAGAAAGTGCCTCATTTGCTTTTTTAACCAACTCTTCATCTTTAGCACTCACAACTCTTTTAAGAATTATTTTTTTCTGAGGAACTGAAGAAAATTGATTTTCTAAATTTTCCATAATTTTTATTTCTTTTAAAAAATGTTATAATATTATTATAACTTAAATTTTAATATAATAAAATATGATTTACAACACTAAAGAAATTCTTCAAGAAGCTAAAAAAAATAAGTATGCAGTAGGCGCTTTTAATGTAATCAATATGGAAACCACGCAGGCCGTTTTAGAAGCAGCTAAGGAAATGCGTTCTCCTGTAATTATACAACTAACTGAAAAAACCATTGATTATGCTGGCGGTAAAAATATTTTTTCTTTAATTAAAAATTTAGCTAATTTTTACTATCCAGAAATTCCAGTAGCTATTCATTTAGATCATGGTAAAAATTTTGAAATAATCAAAAAAGCTATCGCTTTAGGTTTTCCATCGGTAATGTATGATGCATCAAGAAAATCTTTTCAAGACAACTTACAAGAAACAAAAGAAATTGCTCAATATTGTCATAAAAAAAATGTGAGCATTCAAGCAGAATTAGGTAATGTTCCTAATTATAGAGAGTTAGATATGCAAAATATAAATTGGGATGATTATATGACCAAACCAGAAGAAGCTGTTCAGTTTGTCCAAGAAACTAAAATAGATACTTTAGCAGTAGGAATTGGTAATGCACATAGTTTTACTCAAGAACGCCCTGAACCAGACTACAATCGTTTAGAAAAAATTAGCCAGTTGGTAGAAACTCCTCTTGTTTTACATGGAGCATCTGATTGGGAAGGGGAAAGAGTAAAAAAAGTAATTGATAAAGGAATATCTTGTTTTAATATTGATACAGCTTTAAGAGTAGCTTTTACTGATAGTTTAGTTTCTACATTAACCAAAAATTTGGAAAAAATTTCTTATGATTTAAGAAGAACTTTAGGAGAAGCTAGAAAAGCAGTCAAAGAAGAAGTAAAACATAAAATAAAATTGTTTGGAAGCGATAATAAAATCTAAATTATTTTAATTTAAAATAATTAAAAAACAAAGAAATGAAAATAAAAATAACTAAAAATTATTTTGATGGAAAAATTTCACCTGGCTTTATTTCTCTCTATACCAGTAAATCAATCATTCGTATTTCTGCTAGTTTATTGGGAATGTTTCTTCCAGTTTTTCTTTATCAATATTTTCAGGAAATTTTTTATTGGGTAATTCTTTATTATTTAGTTGGAAGTTTATTATATATACTTACAATTCCAGCTGGAGCAATTTTTATGAATCGTTTCGGTTTTAGAAGAGCTTTAAGATTAGGATCTCTTTTGGGAAGTTTTTATTATTTAATTCTTTATTTTGCTTCTGATATTAATCCTCATTTCTTTTTTATCTTTTCTTTAATCATTCTTACCTTCTACCGTCTCTTTCACTGGATACCCTATAGAGTAGATTTTGCTAAATTTACCGATGAAAAAAATCGTGCTAAGGAAGTAGGACTATTAAGCGCTACAGCCAATATTATAGGTATAGTTGCGCCTTTTATTGCTGGTATAATTTTAAGTAAATATGATTTTAATGCGCTTTTTTTATTGGTGGTAATTATCTATATTCTATCTCTTATTCCCTTAACTACCATTCCTCATACTCATGAAAAATTTAGTTGGAATTATTGGAAAACATGGAAAAAATTATTTCACAAAAAATATATCCAAGGCACCATTGCTAATGTAGCAGACGGAGCAGAAAATGCTATTGGCGTTGTCGTCTGGCCAATATTTATGTTTAATTTATTAAAAGGTAATTATCTAGAAATGGGTTTCGTAGCCGCTTTAATTACTGGAGTCACTATAATTCTTCAATTAACCGTTGGCAAATTAGCTGATAAAAAATCAGTAAAAAATAAATTTATAAAATATGGCAGTGTCTTTTATTCTTTAGGGTGGATTATTAAGATATTTATTGCCACTGCGTTTCAAATTTTTCTTGTGGATGCTTACCATAAACTTATGAAAATTTTTTTACGCATACCTTTTGATGCTTTAGTTTATGAGACAGCTGCGCACCAAGGACATTTTGTAGATGAATTTACTGTTATTCATGAAATGGCTTTACATATTGGAAAAATATTGATGTTGGTGGCAGTCGGAATAATTTATTATTATTTAGGAATAAATTGGACATTCTTATTGGCAGCTTTAGCGTCTATTTTATTTAATTTAGCTCGTTCCTATGAAAATAAAAATGTTTAATAATAATTTAATATAGATAAAATAATAAAAAACAATTAATAAATATGATTAAAAATAAAATTACAAAAGCCATAATGCCAGTAGCTGGTTTTGGAACAAGATTTTTGCCTGCTACAAAAGCGCAACCTAAAGAAATGTTACCCGTGGTAGATAAACCAGTTATCCAATACTTAGTAGAGGAAGCTGTAACCGCTGGAATTAAAGAGATAATTTTTGTAACTGGTAGAGGTAAAAGAGCCATTGAAGATCATTTTGATTCTTCTTTTGAATTAGAACATACGCTAGTAGAAAAACATAAAAAGGACCTATTAAAAGCAGTTAAAAATATTTCTCATTTAGCTAAATTTTCTTATGTTCGTCAGCCAAAACCACTAGGGGATGGCGACGCTATAATGAGAGCTCGTCATTTAGTTTATCCTCATGAAACAGTAGCTGTTTTATTTGGTGATGATTTAGTTGATAACAAAAAAAGGCCAGCTATTAAACAACTTATAGATGTTTATTATAAATATTCTGATCCAGTTATTGCTCTTATGTCCGTCCCTAAAAAAGAAGTACATCGTTTTGGAGTAATAAAAGGAATTAAAGTTGACAAACGCACTTATGAAATAAAAAAATTTGTAGAAAAGCCTTCTACTGATAAAGCGCCATCTAATTTAGTGGCTGTAGGTAAATATATTATTACTCCTGAAATATTTGATAAATTAGAAAAATCAAAAAATGATAAAGGAGAAATTCGTCTAGCAAATGCCTTCATTAGAATGTTAAAGGACAATAAACCTCTTTATGGCTATGAATTAGAAGGGCAACGTTATGATTGTGGTGATAAATTCGGATTTATTAAAGCTACTTTACAAATGGGATTAAAACATCCCGAAATCAAAAAAGATTTAATAAGTTATCTTAAAAAAATCACCAAAGATTTATAACCTAAAATAATAAATAATAATATATTATATAGCTATCATGTATTGGATTTATTTACTTATTTTTATTATCATTGTCTTTGTTCCTAGTTTAATTAACAAAAGTTATCTTTTTCTTACAGAAGAACAGCTAGAAGAAATTTTAATTTTTTTTCTCGGCTCTTTAGGATTTCTTTTGTTTATTTTTAAAGAGAAGAAATTAAGCCAAATAATAAAAGAAAAACTAAAAATACAAAGAAAAAGCAATTTAATTTCTCAAGATTTAACTAATTCCTATTCATACATTGGAGAAATGAATCGGAAGATGGAAATTCTAAAAGATATCTTTACAAAAATTAGTGATATAAGATATGGATATTACAACAAAAATAAGATTGAGGAAGTTAAAAAAGAGGTAGAGAAAATGATTTTGCATGCCATTGCTATTTTCTTAGGAAAACAACAAAAATTTTGCATCAAGTTAATCAATATGGAAGAAATGGTAACAGAAAAAAATTTAAAAAATTGTCGCTCTTTTAAAAATGTTACTGATAATATAGATAGGGAAGAGCTAAATACTTTTTTTCAAAAAAATAATATTACTACTAAAAAAAATTATTTGGAAATAAAAAATAAAATATTGATTCCATCTCATCAAAAAATAAATAATTATTCAGTCTTATTAATATTAAACAAAAATCAAATGAAATATTTAGACAATTTTGATATAATAGGACTTCTTTTAACTCAATTATTATTCATTACTAGAATTTAAATTAAATATATAAAATATAAATTATCTCTAAAAATAAATCAGTATTTAGTATTTAAAATTTAAAAAATATTTTTTGCAAAAAATATTTTATTTTTATTTTTGTTTTTTTATTTTCTATTTTCTATATAATAATAATTTTTTTTATTCTAATTAATTTTAATTAAAAATAAAACTTCACTTTTAATCTTTTAAATTTTTTTTAATTTTAAGAGTTTTAAAAAAGGGAATAGGGTAATATTTATATATATACAAATAAATATATAAATGGCTTGTTTATATTTTTACTTATTGCTTTCGTATATATTTATATATACATACATAGATACTTATATTATATGTGTCGCACAATGTAGATTGGACGACATTTACACAAATAAAATTACTTTTATTTTTTATCTTTTATTTGTTTTAAATATCTTTATTGTGATTATACATGTAACGTATATAAAAATTTTTTGTTTACTTGTTTTTTATTAGATTAAGTTTTGTTTTTTAATTTTATATATTTTTTATATTATAAAAAATATATAAAATTAAATTTAGTTATCATTTTGATATATATTAAATATTTATATTATATATTTATGTTTCTATATTTAATTTATTTCCTTTTTTGTTTTTTCTTTTTATTATTTCATTACAACATACTATTTGTTATATAATCATATACATATATGTATATGATTTATACAAGTATGTATATGGTTTATGTAATTTCATATATAAATATATATAAAAAAATTTATAATACTATACATATTACATATTATGATATAATATAATATTTAGTTTTAACTAAATAAATAAATTAATTAAAATTACAAAAAATATATTTATTTAAAATTTAAATTTGGGCGTATAGCTCAGCTGGTTAGAGCGCTTGCTCGACACGCAAGAGGTCTTCCGTTCAAGTCGGAATACGCCCACATCAAAAAATTCTTATCAATCACTAAAAAAATATTTTTTAGCAAATATATATCAAAAAATAATAATAAAAGGTTGTGCGACACAACCCTCTCTTTACTTAATAAAAAATAGACATTCTTAAATTTTTTATTTATATAAAATCATTTGATCTATTGATCTTTTTGAAATAGGAACTTTATATAATTTAGAAAGCAACGACATTGTAGAGCTTAAAAAAATGTTCGGTCCAAAATAAGGATCGTGAACTATATATCTTCCTTTTTTATCCTTATGATGAATTACGACATAATGACCCCCTTTGCGCCCTGCTCTAATATAAACTACCACTGGATTTTTCTTTTTTAAGTTTTTATCTATAGTTTTCCAGTTTATGTTTCCATGAAAATGTCCTACACCCTTATCCAAAGACAATCCGCCCCAAGTATTAGGCCATTTAATTAAATCCCAATCAAAAATGGATTGTTTACACATTAATCCTGGAGAAATACGATTACCATGATAAGTAAAGACCATGGAAATAGATGTAATAGCACATCCATAATTTTTCATCAAACTGTTAGAGTTACCTATAGTTTTATTTCCCCAACGAGAGTCTTTTTGTGAATAATACCAACGTAAAGAAGCTAAACCACTTTTTGGTTGCGGAAGATTAGCTTTCCATACATTAATATTAGCACTATTAGCATTAAATAACTCATCAATATCACCTAACAATTGCATTTTTTCTGCCTTTATTCTCTCTAGTTTTTTTTGATATCTAGCTTCTTCTCCTTTGGTTTGAATTAATAAATTGTTTTTCCGTTGTTTATTGCTTATCAAATAAAGATTTTTTTCTTCTAATTTCCTTTGCATCTCTATAACTTCTTTCTTTTTGTTAGTTAAAGATCTTTTTTTGTTTTCTAAATTATTTTTAAGAGACTTCAATGCTCCCAATAATTTTTTAATCTTATCTCCTGATTGTGTTAATCTATCTTTATTAGTTAGAAAACCAGCTACACCTTCATTACTTAAAATGGCAGGATACCAATCATGTTGAGCGTATTCATAATAAGAACGCACCATATAAGATAAAAGCTTTTTTTGTTCTTTAATTTTTTTTTGATTTTCTGTAATTCTTTTTTCTAAAACAGCAATCTTATCATTGAGTGTGATTATTTTTTCTTTTTGAGTGGTTATTTCTTCTTGTAATGATTTTATTTCATTATTTATATTTTGTAATTGTTGATAAAGTGTTGTTTTTTGATTGCGTTTAATATCTAAAATTTTTTGATAAATTCTAGCTTTTTCATTAAGCTTTTCAATTTTTTTTGTTTTACTTTCATATTCTTTTTGTTTTTGCTTACTCAATCCATTTGTATTATCTGTATAATTGGTAGTATCTTCAGCAAAAATATAATAAGGAGAAAAAAGAAAAAAGAATAAAATTATACTAACAGAAACAAATTTTAATAATTTTAACATTTTTATTTAGTTTTAGTTTTGTATATAATTAATCTAAATTTTTAAACAAATCCAATGCCCGATTAATTCTACTTAGTGTTTCTTTCTTTCCTAAGACCCAAGCCACTTCAAAGGGAGAAGGAGAATATTTTTGACCAGTTAAAACTGCTCTTAAGGGAAAAAGAAGCTCTCCTCTCTTCTCTTGAGCTGTTTTTAATAATTCTTTTTCAATATTAGCTCTTGTCCAGTTGTTTTTTGATATATTATATAATGTATTATAAGCTTTTTTAAGATTTTTTTGAATATCTTGATTAGTTTGCTTTTTCCAACGCATTTCATCAAAAGAAATTTTTATAGTCCCGCTTTCTTGAAAGAAAAATTTATTTTTTTCTCCTACATCAGTAAATTTTTCTAATCGTTCTTTTTCAACTTCTAAAACTTTTTTTAGATATTCTTCTTGATTTATAAATTTATTTTTTTCTTTCCACTCTTGAAAGAAATTCTTTTTTTCTAAAAAAGGCAAAGCTAATCCATAAAGTTTTTCCACGGACATTCTTTTTATGTGTTGGGCACTAATCCAGTTTAATCTATCTAAATCAAAAATTCCTCCTGATTTATTCATTTTTTTAATATCAAACTGCTCTATTAGTTCTTTTAAGGTAAAAATTTCTTGTTCTGTTTTAGGGTTCCAGCCCAATAAAGCAATAAAGTTAATTAACGCTTCAGCAGGATAACCCTGTTGTTTAAAATCTTGCACACTAACACTTCCCTCTCTTTTGGAAAGCTTTCGTTTATTTTTGTTCAAAATATTAGGCATATGGCAAAAATACGGCTGACTTTTCTCCCATCCTAAAGCTTGATAAAGTAATATATGTTTAGGTGTACTAGAAATCCATTCTGCTCCCCGAAAAACATGAGTTATTTTCATTAAATAATCATCCACCACAGAAGCGAGATGATAGGTGGGAAAACCATCTGATTTTAAAATAACTTGATCATCTAAAGTTTCATTTTTTACTTCTATTTTTCCATAAACTAAATCATTAAAACTAGTTTTTCCTGAAGGAATTTTAAAACGAACAACATATTTTTCTCCTTTTTGAATTTTTTCATCAATTTCTTTTTGAGTAAGATTAAGACATTTTCTATCGTAATGAGGAGCTTCTCCTTGAGCTAATTGTTCTTTTCTCATTTTTTCTAATCTTTGAGCAGAACAAAAACATCGGTAAGCTTTTCCTTCTTGAAGTAATTTTTCTACATATTTTTGATAAATTTTTAAACGTTGAGATTGAATATAAGGTCCAAACTTCCCCTTTTGAATAATTTCTCCCTTTTGATTTAAAAAAACCCCCTCATCAATTTTTATTCCAGACCATTCTAAGGAATGGATAATTCTTTTAATAGATCCCTTTACTAATCTTTTTTGATCGGTATCCTCTATTCTTAAAATAAATTTACCCTTATTTTGTTGGGCAAAAAGAAAATCAGTTAAAGCTGTTCTTAAACCTCCAATGTGAAGTTCACCTGTGGGAGAAGGAGCAAATCTTACTCTAATTTCTTTTTTCTTTTTTTCTAAATCTGACATAATATTTTCCTAAAAGAGTTTAAATATTAATTATCATAATACTATTTTTAATATTTTTCAATGTTTATAATGTTTTACACATAAACATAATTAGCAAAAAATTACAATTTTTCATATTTTTCAAACAATGTTATAATAATATAATCAATTAATAAATCCTTATGACTACTTTAGAAAAATTAGTTAATCAATTTTTAGAGCATTTAGAAATAGAAGTAAACCGTTCCCTTAAAACCATAGAAAATTATCATCATTATTTAAAACGTTTTTTAGATTTTACTCAAATTAGCCAACCAGAAGATATCACCCTAGAAAAAGTAAGACAATATCGTTTGTATTTAAATCGTTTTGAAGATGAAAAAGGAAAAAAACTAGAAAAATCTACTCAAAATTATCACATTATTGCTTTACGCAATTTTTTAAAATATCTGGCCGTTCGTGATATAAAAACTTTACCAGCAGAAAAAATAGAAGTAGGTAAAAATCCACAAAAAGAAATTGAATTTCTAACCAAAGATGAATTAGAAAAATTACTTCAATCTCCCGATGAAAACGGCTTTAAAGGTTTACGTGATAGAGCAATTTTAGAATTACTCTTCTCCACTGGTTTGCGTGTTTCCGAACTAGTTAATTTAAATCGCGATCAAATTAATTTAGATAAACAAGAGTTTAGTGTTAAAGGAAAAGGCGGGAAAATAAGACTAGTTTTCCTTTCGGAAACTGCCCGTCAAGCGCTTTTAAAATATTTGCAACAGCGGACTGATATAGATGAAGCTCTTTTTATTCGTCTAACTAAAAATAAAAAGGAAGATAATTTACGTTTAACATCTAGAAGTATACAAAGAATTGTTAAATATTACGCTACTAAAGCTGGTATCACTAAAGATGTTCATCCTCATACTTTAAGACATAGCTTTGCCACTGATCTTTTATCTAATGGTGCTGATATCAGAAGCGTGCAAAGTATGTTAGGCCATTCTTCTATTACCACTACTCAAATTTACACTCACATTACCAATCAGCAATTAAAAAAAATTCATCAAAAGTTTCATAACAAAAAAAACAAAAAACAAGAGAAACAAGAATAAAATTTTTGTAAAAATTATTTTTTAACTTTTAAATACTAAATACTGATTTTTAGAGATAATTGGAATAAAAAATTATAAGAACTAATTTGTCTTATAACAATCAGTTTTAATGTATTCATTGGTAGCGTTCATTATATTGGTTTGCACAGTGAAAAGATTAGATTGACTAATGAGTGGTTTCTTTTTGGCTGATTCCATTTTAACAAAACTGATATAATATTTGTATTTTCCGTTGATTTTAGTTTTATCTAAAAAACTGGCAATAGCATTATCTGGTTTAGTTGCCGTTGGTGTAACTAATTGAATAATTTTACTCTCCCCTTCTTTAATTATTCCAAAATCATTCACCTTTAAATAACCGCCTAAAGCCGAAAAACAAGAACGACCACCATTTTTATGTTCCTTGTCTCCATCGCAAATTTCAAAATCATATTGATGATTTTGAAATTCGTTAAAAGTTAACGCTTTTTTACCAACATTCTTAGCTTTCACTTCAAGTATGCTTTTTTCTTTGTCACAATTAATAACAGCGGGAGATTTAATTACAACCATTTCTAATTGAGGTAAGTTTTTTTGACTGACAGTTTTTTTCTGCTGATTATCTTGATGATTGTTTGTAAAAAATATCAAATAAAAAAAGGAGAAAGAGAAAACTAAAACCAAACTAACTATAGCCACTGGCAAACTAAACGAAAATCTTTTTAAAATAAAAATAAAAAAGAGCCAAATAATTAAGATAATAATTACAGCTGTAAAACTAGAAAATATAGACAAGAAAAAGGAAATAGCTAATAATAAATAAATTATTATCCAAAAAATTAAAGGTAAACTTGATTTTTTTTTATCCTTGTTTTTATTAGATTGATTAGGGGTAACTTTTTCTTCGTTCTTATTTTTTTTAACTTTTGATGAAAATTCTCCGGTATAATAATCTCCGGAGTTAATTCGCAACAAACCGATTTTTTGAAAAAATTCAATTATTTTTTGCATGGTTTTTATTTTTAAAATTATTTATTTATTTTTTCCAATCTTTAATAATTATTTTTTTATCTGCTTTTTCCACCACTAATTTTTGTTTATCTCTCCATTTTAATTCACGTATTAATTCAATGGGTAAAGTAAGAGCATAAGTTCCATTGCTTCGTTTAGATAGTTCACGGATATTTCTATCCTTTAATTTTCTTCTAGACATAGTTTTATTATTGCTTATTATTTAAAATTAAAAAATGACCCCTTTAATGACCCCTTTAATGTGGTCGTTTTTAAATTTATCTTTCAATTGCGTTAACTTTAATTAACTCTAACATAATTTAAGATTTTTACAAAATGTTTGGAAATTTTAATATAAAAAAGAAATCATTTTTCTATTTCCTCTTCTACCATTTTTTTGGCTTTTTCCAAAAGCTCTTTTAACTCTTTTTTAAGTTTAAAGCTCTCTTGTATTTTTTGAGAAATTTTTTGTTGGGTTTGATTGTCAATAATTGGTAAAACAATTTTTTCTAATTCATCTTTTGGTATTGCAGTAAGTATTGTTCCTTTACACCCTTTTTTCAACAGTTTTTGTATTGGATATAATTTCATTAAAACTAATAATGTCTCAGGATTTATTCTTTCAGAATTTACAACATAAAAACCTGTAGAACAAATTGAATTATCAAATTCTTCTTCAATTAAAGCACAAGAATTTAAAGAACCTTCAATAGAAGAAATAATTACATCTCCTTTATTTATAAGTCTTCTTGCTCTTGTAGGTAAATTTTTACCGAAATCTTCTTCAAAACTTTGAATATATCCATCATTTGAAATATCAGCTAATGCAACATATTTATATTTTACATAATCTTTTGATGTAAAATTTTTATCTTTTATATTTACTACTTCCCCAACTTTATCAAATCCCCCCTTATAACTTTTTATTTTCTCAATAATTTCTTCATATTTTGGCTGAAAATATTCTGCATCAAATCTTTTATCCTGTTCTATTTCTTTTTTTGTTGTGGTGAAAGTCAATTTATGTTTTGGTTTGAAATCTTTCAAATCCAATTCTTTAAGCAAAATCTGTTCTGCCTCTTTGTAAAGTTCTTTTGAAAGAGATTGTTTTTCATAAGCTTCTTTTACTATTTTTTCTATTTGGAGTTGGAAGGATTGAGGGAGAAGAGGAATTTTAAATTTTCTTAGTCTATCTAATGATAATTTTTCTTGAACTGTTCCTACTTTTTCTCTTTTTATTTGATTTTGACCATATTTAGATAACAAAAAAGAAAATATCACTTCTGATTTATATTTATTAAAATCTAAATTAGTTATTTTAGCTGCATTTTCTGTTAAATTGCATCTTTCTAAATTAAAATTTACAATACCAATAGCTCCAACAGAACCTACAATAGTTAACAATATATCATCTTTTTTAGTTTGATATTTTTTTAATTTTTCATGTAATTGTAAAGAAATTCTTGGTACATTTTCATATTCAACAAAATCATTTTTTATATCTTCTGCCCTAATATAAGGAACTCCTTTTTCTGAAAACTTTTCTCCTAATGGTAATCTTTTCCCCCCTTTAACATTTGAAATTTCATACAATAAGAAAAAGCCTTTATTTTCTAAATAAAAATCATCCTTCAAATACTCCGGTTTAAAATACTCAGCATCAAACCTTTTTGCTTGGATTATATTTTTTATGTTTATTATGCTTATTTGTGCCATAGTTAGTTTTGGTTAGATAAAGTATTTTCTAAAATATCATAATGTTCCTTAAAAGAACTTTTTATCATTTCTAACAAATATTTTACATTTTTCTTAGATTCTTGTATCAATGATGGGTGAAAACCACTACCTGTCAAATGTGATAAATCATTAAAAAACTTGTATATTGAGGTCTTTTTATTTTCATCAAAATTTATTTTCTGTAATTTTTGATACAAACTTTCTGAAGTAGGAATTCTAAATGTTAAAAATGTTTCCAAAACTTTTCTACCAATGTTTGGTATATTATAAACATCTTCTATATTACTTGGGTCTGAATTATTAAATTCATACAATACCTTAAACAAATATTCATATTCTGTAGTATATTTTTCAATAAAATGATCGATTTTATCTATATAAGCTATTCTTTTTGTATTCTCTTTTTCTTTAATCATTTTATTTTTAATTTGATAACAACTCCAATTTCTTCTTGAATTCTTAAACCAATTTAAAGTTAATTTAAAAAAATCAAAATTATGAGTAAAAATAAAGATTTGCTTTGCATCTTTAACAGCTTCTCTCATAAATGCAAAGGCTTGAAAAACAGAACTTGAATCAAAACTAGATACAGGATCATCTACAACTACAATTCCATTGTTTATATTAAAATCTTTATCTTGCAAATGAATTATAAAATAAACAAAAGCAATTGCTGTTTTTTCACCTTCACTCAAATTGCTTACAATCTCATTATTTCTTAATATTATAAATCCATCTTGCTCATCAGATACCTTAAATTTTATTTCATTTCTACCTAAAAATGTTTCTAAATACTTATTCAATTTATCAACTGATTTATGTAAATCAGATATTTTAGCCTTTGCCTCTAAAATTTCATTATTTAATTTTGAAAGCCCTATTGTTTCAATTGTTTCAATGTTTTTACCTTTATAAGTAAAACTACCACCATTATTAATGATAGTTATATTATTGTTTATTTCACTAATTTTACTTTCATTTTCTTTCACCTTATCCCATATCTCACTTAGATAATGGTTTTTTATTTTTTTAAATGCCTCATCTTTTTGCTCTTGTAAATTTTCTGTTTTATTATTATGCTTTTTTATTATTTCATTTAAATTTTTTAATGCTTCTTCAAATGAATTGTTAAAATAAAATGTAATTTTCATAGGTTCACTAGTCTTAAATTTTTTGTTTTGTAAATGTTTGATTAATTCTGAAATCTCATTTGATAAATTTATCCTTTCTTTATTAAAGGAACTTAATCTGCTTTCAAAATCATTATACAAGTCATCATATAATTCAACTTTCTTAGGTATGTTTAAATTATTTAATTCATTAAATTTATTATTTAAAAAATTTATTTTTTCATCAATAATTTGCTTTAATTTTTTATCTTCTTCATTAAAATAAAGCAAAAGTTTTTCTATTAAACCATTTGGTAAACTTTGACCACAAAATTCACAAGTTTTAGAATTGTGTTTTTTATGAATTTCAATACCTTTCTCAACCCAAGCAGAAATATCTGGATTATTTTTTAGTCTTGCTATTATAATAGAATTAACAGATTTTTTTAAAATGTTTTTTATTTCTTCTAAAATTTTGTCTTGCCTTAAAGTAAATACTATTTCATCAATCTTTTCTTTTTTCTTTTGTTCTTTTATCTTTTTATATTTTTCTAAATCTTCTTGTGACAATAGTTCTTTCTGAGCTAATTTTTCAAAATCATCTTTTGCATCATTTCTTCTATAATTTCTGACTGATGAACCAGATAAATTTTCACCTATAATTCTAGCAGTATTTGTAAAAATATTATTAATATCTTTTTCCTTTTGCTCTTTCACTCTTTCTAATTCTATTTTTATATTTTTTAATTTGATTTTTTCATCTTCCCAATTATCTATTTTTTCTTTTAATTCTTTACTTTCTTCACCCAATAAAAAAATAGGTTTTGTTTTTCCATTAGAAATATGTATATTTTCATCTATGTAATGCTGATTAAAAACTCTAACTTTTGTTGGAAAAATATCATTTTGTTTATAAATATCACCATTATTAGTTTCTATCTCATATCCCGCATCTTTAAAATATTTCGTAATATTTAAATTCAATGACTCAAAAATAGTAGTCAAAGTAGTTTTTCCTGATGCATTCCATCCATAAAATAAATTATATCTTTTAAATTCTAAAATAGATGAATTCCATCTAAATTCATTAAATATTCCAAGGTTTTTTATTTTTTTAATTTTTTTAATCATATCTCCTCCATTAAAAATAAATTATTTCCAAAAACTCAACCCTTCCTTCTTAGCCCACTTCTCAAACTCTTTTGCTATTTCTTCCAAATCATGATCTTGTATTAAATGCCCATGCTCGTCAAGCAACCTTTCTCCCGTTTCAGGATCTGTTTTGTAAACTTCTTGCCCTGAATTATCTTTTCCTGGTTTTTCGCTTACTGCCATAAAAACTTCATAATCTTCTTTATAAGGATTTAATGGACCTTTGTTTGGGTCATCATTCCATTTTTGCACAAACAAAACAGAAGTTTTTGTTCCTGTATGTGGTTTGAAAGTATTAACATGAAGTCCTATTACAGCAATAAGTCTTGCTTTACTCATTATATATTCTCTGACTCTTTCATCTGAAGTATTGTTAAATCTACCTTGTGGTAAAATTATTGCCATTCTACCACCAGGTTTTAGCATATTTAGATTTCTTTCTATAAATAAAATATCTCTACTAAGTTTTGATACTCTTTTTCCATTTTCTTTATATGCTATTTCATATTGAGCTAAAAGTCTATTATCTTTTATATCTCCCGCAAAAGGAGGATTAGTCAAAACTATATCAAAATTGAATTCTTTTGGTTCATCTCTATTTACTGCTAAATCAAGCAGCCTATAATACCCCTCGCCATATTTTCTCATCCACTCTCTATCTTTTATCTTTTCATTCCATCTTGTGAAATCAAGTGAGTTTAGATGAATTACATTTGTTTTTCCGTCTCCTGCAATCATATTTAGAGTTTTTGCTACTCTTACTGCTTTTTCATCAAAATCAATACCAAAAACTTTACTTGTATATTCTATTTGTTCAGGAGTTAACCTCTGATTTGAAAAATTATGAAAATTTGCTTTTCCTTGATTTTTAAGTTTATTCCAAACATTAAATAGTGTATGCACTGTAAAACCGCAACTGCCGGCTGCTGTATCTATTACATATTCATTTGGCTTCGGGTTTATCATATAAACAGCCATATCTATAACATTTCTTGGTGTGAAATATTGACCTTTATCACCTTTTGCTGATTTATTTACAAGATATTCAAATGCTTCATCAATTACTTGCAAATTTGAGTTAAAAAGTTTTACATTTTGTAAATAACCAACACAAATTTGTAAGTGATTTTCATCGGTAATTCTAAGAGGTTCTCCATCATCAAAAATACCCGGCCATTTTCTTTTTGCCTTTTCAAAAAGCTTATTTATCACTTCTTTTGTATGATGAGCATCTCCCCTACTTCTAAATTCAAGTTTTCTGTATCCTTCTACATTATTTTTGTTTTCTTTTAATAATCCTTGCAAAATTTCTTTATCTGTAAGCTCTGGCTTTTGTCTTTTTAGTCTAACAAAATCTCTTTCTATCTGAATTCTATCATCTGCACTTTGCATTTCATCATAAAGTTTTGTGAAAATCAGTTTAAAAACTTCTTCAAAAATATCTACACCTGCATTTGCCAAAACTTCATCTTCAAGCTCTAAAATCAAATCTTTTAAAGATTTTCTTTCATTTGCAAGCTTGTCTTTCACCATCAAATCAAGATAAGTGAAAATTTCTTGTTTTACATCTTCAATAGTTTCTTCATATTTTGGTAAATCTGAAAGTGGCTCAAAATAGTTTGGGTCAAGCCTTTCATATATATTTATTTCTTGACCATTAGTCCATACAGCAAGAGGTGCGCCTGTTGCATTTGTATATGATTTTAATTGCTCTTTGCCATCTTTGGCACTTGCTTTTTTAACTTCAACAATTATATAAGGACTTGTTTTATCTTTTTTATTCAAAATAACAATATCAGCTGATTTTTTCTCTCTTCCAAAAGTAACTGTATACTCTACTTGTAAAAGTTCTTTGGGATAATTATATTCTTTCAAAAGTTTATCAATCATTAGTTGTCTTACAATTTCTTCTGGTTTTACTTGGATTGATTTTTCTCTGACTAAACAATCAAAATAAAGTTTATTATTTTTTTCATAAATTCTTTTTTCTAGTTCATCTACACTTTCCTTACTAAAAACTGATAAATCATATTTGTCATTGGTTTTTATAAGTTTTTTTATTAATTGCATAATTTTAATTTAAATATGTTTAATTTTATACTACAACAAAAAAATCAACTCCACAATTAAGTTATAAATTACAACTCTCCCCAATTGTCTCCTTGACTAACATCTACAATTAAAGGCACTTTTAATTGATAAGCATTCTCCATTATTTTTTTGATTTTGGGAATATTTTTTTCTATTAAATTTTCTTTTATTTCTATAATTAATTCATCGTGAATTTGTAAAATTATATTAGCAGAAGAAATATTTTTTAAATAATTATCTACTTGCAACATAGCTATTTTCATAATATCAGCGGCTAATCCTTGTAAAGGCATATTAACAGCCATTCTTTCCGCGCTTGATCTAACTTGAAAATTAGGAGAATTTATTTCTGGAACATAACGTCTCCTTCCTGTTTCTGTTTCTACATAGCCATTTTTACGCGCTTCTTCTTTGATTTCTTTTATCATTTGGGCTACTTGAGGAAATTTCTTCATATATTCTTGTATGAACTTTTGCGCTTCTTCTTGAGATATATTAGCCGATTGAGCAAAACCATAAGTACTCATTCCGTAAATTATTCCAAAATTTAAGGCCTTAGCCGATCTCCGCATCGCTTGAGTTACTTGAGAAAGAGATATATGGTGAACTTCCGCGGCGGTAGCTTGATGAATATCTTTGCCTTCTTGAAAAAATTGAATTAGTTTTTTATCGCCACTTAAGTGAGCGGCTACTCTTAGCTCTATTTGAGAATAATCTAGAGATACTAATTTATAATTTTTTTCAGCCACAAAAGCTGTTCTAATCATTTTACCCAAAGCAGTTTTAATGGGAATATTTTGTAAATTAGGATTTTCTGAAGCTAGTCTGCCCGTAGCTGTAGTAGTTTGTTTAAAAGTTGTATGAATTCTACCGTCTTTTTCAATCAATTCTGGTAAAGTGTCTAAATAAGTTGTTTTTAGTTTAAATAATTCTCGGTATGTTTCTATTTTTTCTATTATTTTATGTTTCCCTTTTAATTTACTTAATTCTGAAATAGCCGTAGAAAATCCTGTTTTTGTCTTTTTAATATCATCCGTAGCTAATTTCAATTTTTCAAAAAGAATCACCCTTAATTGTTGAGGGGAATTTAGATTAAATTTTTCTCCGGCTAATTGATAAATTTGAGTTTTTAGTTTTTCTATTTTTTGAGAGATTTTTGCATTAATACCCTTTAAAACTAAAGGGTTAGTCTTAATTCCTTTCAATTCCATTTCGGCTAAAACAGAAATTAAAGGAATTTCTAAATTATAGAAAAGCTTTTCTAATTTATTTTTTTGATTACTTTTTATAGAATTCAATTCTTTACTTAATATTTTTTTTAGCTTCCAATAATTAATAACTTTTTGCGCTATTTTTTCTTCTTTGTTTTTAATATTGTTTTCAAAATTAAATCCTAATTGACCTTTTTCTTCTAAAATTTCTTCTCCTAGTTCCTCTAAAACTATCCTCTCCCATTCTATTTTCTTGCCTGAGTGTAATAAATAATAAGCAATTTCTAAATCAAAATAAATTCCTTTTAAAATAATTTTATTTTCTCTTTTTATTTTTTTATAAAGTTTTTTAAAATCAAAAGAAATTTTTTTATTTTCCGAATTTGCTAGCCATTTTTTAAAATTCTCTTCAGAATTTTTTTCATTTTTTAATAAAGAATCTTTAAAAATTGTTGCTCTACCAGTTTTCCAAGAGAAAGCCCAATAATTATCTTTTTGAAAAATCGCTACTTCTTTTTGAAGGTTTAATTCCTGAGTAAATTTTTTAAAATCATTTTCATCTTTTAAAATTTTATATTTAAAGTCACTTACTATTGAAGGATTATTTTCTGTATCCAAATTTAAAGAATTTTTATTTTTGTCAGGCAAGAAATTATTTAAACGTTTTAATAAACTGAAAAAATTTAATTCTTGAAAAATTTTAATTATCTTATTTTTATCAAAATCTTTTTTCCAAAGAAGTTTTTTTAATTCAATTTTTAATTTTAAATTAGTTTTAATAATCCCTAGCTGTTTAGATAATAAAGCTTGCGCTTTGTCTTTTTCTAGTTTTTCCTTTAAACTTCCCTTAATTTCATTTAAATGAGCAAAAACATTTTCTAAACTACCAAATTCCTTTAAAAGCTTAATGGCTGTTTTTTCTCCTACTCCCTTTACTCCTGGTATATTATCCGAAGCATCACCTCTTAATCCTTTATAATCTTTGAGTTGATCTGGTTCTAAAGAATATCTTTCTCTAACTTTTTCTTTATTATATAAAACTGCTTGACTAATACCTCGGCTCATTGTATACACTTTAATATTATCATCCACTAATTGCAAAGCATCTAAATCTCCAGTTACAATAATTACTTCTATATTTTTATTTTTTTGAGTTATCTTTTTGGCTATAGTTCCAATTACGTCATCCGCTTCAAAACCCTGCTTCTCAAAAATAGGTATTTGAAAAGCTTTTAAAACATTTTTTACTTTATCTATCTGTTCGTAAAGTTCATCAGGAGCCTTTACTCGTGTAGCTTTATATTCTTTATATTCCTTATGCCGAAAAGTGGGCCCTGCTAAATCAAAACTAGCCACTAAATAAGTTGGTTTAAATTTTTCAATAACATTTAATAATGTTAAAAGATAGCCATAAACAGCATTGACTAACTCTCCTTTTTTTGTAGTTAATGGTGGTAGAGCATGATAAGCGCGATGAATAATAGCGTTACTATCCAAAATAAGTAAAATATCTTTTTTTCTTTCTTTTTTTTCTTTCTTCATTGCTTAAAAGTTAATTAATTTTTATTAACTTTAGTTTAGCATAGAAATACATTCTAAAAAAATAAAAAAAACAGGTTAGTTTTCAAAAAAAATAACCTGTTTTTTATGAGAAGTTAAGTTTCTTTTTTAAAGTTAGAAAACAGTCCTTTAATAATTATCAATTCTTCCTTCCATCCACACTTCGGACAAATAAAAATTTCGTTATTCAAAATTAATTTTTGTCCGCAAGCAGGACAGAAAAAATCTTTTTTTGATTGATAATGTTTTTGTTCGTTTTTTATTAATACGATTATTAAAATAACTATTAAAGTTATTAAAATAACCAAACTTAAGCCAATTTCCCCTCTTTGAAACCACTTTAAAAAAGAATCTAGATAATACATTTCTTCCTCCTCCTCTATTTTTTTTAAACAACTAAATTATTTTTTAATTTCTCCTTTAGCTTTTTCTATGGCTTCTTTTGCTTTTTGAGAAACTAATATTTCTTTAGCTATAACAAGTTTTTTAGTAATTTTTCCATTGTTTAAAATTTTAACACCATAATCCTTGTTTTTATTGTTTAACAATCCTTTCTTTTTTAATGTTTCTAGATTAACTGTTTCTCCTTCAGAAAAATGTTTTTCTAGCGCGTCTAAACTAACAACCACTTTTTTAGGATGAATGGATTTAAAACCACGTAATTTCTTCATTCTTTGCATTAAAGAAGAACGACCACCTTCAAAAAGAGGATCTACATTTCCTCCAGAACGAGATTTTTGTCCCTTCATTCCTCTACCAGAATAGGTTCCTCTTTTTCCTCCTCTGCCAATTCTCTTACGCGTTTTTTTAGCTTTAACTTTTAATTCATGTATCTGCATATTTTTAAAATTAGTTCCTTATAAATTATAAAATAAATTTAATTATCTTTCATTTTTTTCTAAAGCTTCCAAACGAGAAAGAGCTAATAAAGTTGCTCTGGCTACATTTAATTTATTAGAAGTTCCTAGTGACTTAGCTACAACATCTTTTATTCCTGCTAATTCTACTACCATCCTCATAGCTCCACCAGCTACAATTCCTCGTCCTTCTTTTACAGGACGTAACATTACTTTAGCGCTACCTAATTTTACTTTAATGTCATGAGGAATAGTTGTCTTCCACATATTAACTTCTACTAAATGTTTCTTGGCATCATTGACAGCTTTATTAATAGCGTCTGACACATCAGCTCCTTTGGCTACTCCTACTCCAATTTTTCCTTTGCGATTACCAATAACCATAGTAGCGCGAAAACGAAAACGTCTTCCACCTTTTACTACGCGAGTTACTCTAGCTAAATCTAATAAACGTTGATCAAATTCTGGTTTCTCTCTTTTGCGAATAAATTGTTTTTTCTTATTCTTAGTTTTCATAAAAATAATAAATTAGTTAATTTTTAAAATTTTAAACCTGCTTTTCTGGCTCCATCTGCTAAAGCTTTAATTTTTCCGTGATATTTATATCCACCTCTATCAAAAACTACTTCTTTAATATTAGCTTTTAAACATTTTTGAGCAATCAATTCTCCTACTTTTCCCGCTGTCTTCACATCATTTTTTACTTTTGGAGAAGAATATATTTCTTTTAAACTTGTAGCTACTAATGTATGTCCTTTGGTATCATCTATTACTTGCGTTGTTACACCTTTTAAACTACGAAAAACCACTAAACGAGGACGTTGCGCAGTTCCTTTAATTTTACTTCTAATTCTTCTTTTGCGATGCAAACGTTGTTGATTGCGATTTTTAATTACTCCCATATTATTATTTAATATTATAAAATTTTAATTTATCAATTTATTTTATTTATAGATTACTATTCTGATGCAACCGCTTTTTTACCTTCTTTTCTTCTAACAATTTCATCATCATATTTAAACCCTTTTCCCTTATACGGTTCTACTGGTTTTAAGTCTCTAATTTTAGCTGCAAATTGGCCTACTTTTTGTTTATCTATTCCACTAACAGTAAGTATATTCTTTTCTATCTGCACTTTTAAATCTTGAGGAATTTCTACTTCCACTGGGTGAGAAAATCCTAAAGCTAAATCTAATTTATTGCCTTTAACCGCCATCCTATAACCTACTCCATTTAATTCTAATTTTCTTTCAAATCCTTCTGTAACTCCCTTAATCATATTCTCTAAAAGACGCGCTGTAGTTCCCCACATAGCGGATGCTTTTTTGGTTTTTCCTAATTTTTTAATAAATATTTTATTTTCTTTTATTTCTATTGATAAGTCATAACTAAGAGGCAAGGTTAAGGTTCCTTTTGCGCCCTTAACTTCTATTAGGTGTTGATTTTCTTTTACTTCAACTCCGTTGGGAATAATGACTGGTTTTTTACCTAAACGACTCATAATTTCTAAATTTAAAAAAATTAAAATTTAATTAATAATTAACGCACTTCACAAATAATTTCTCCTCCTACTCCTTTTTTCCTAGCTTCTTCAGAAGTTAACACTCCTTGAGAAGTAGAAATAATACTAAACCCTAATCCATTTTTTATCTTATGAATATCATTCTTTTTAACATAAATTCTTTGCCCTTCTTTACTTACACGTCTTAATGAGCGAAAAGTAGGAACTTTCTTGTTTCCTATTTGTTTATATTTAAGTGTTAAAATTATATTATAAAAATTAGACTTTTCTTCTTTTACTTTTTGAAATGATTCTATAAGACCTTTTTTTTGAAAAATAGTAATTATAGCCATTTTCAATTTAGAAAACGGAATAACCACTTCTTGATGCTCAGCTTTCTGAGCATTTCTAATTCTGGTTAACATATCTGCAATAGGATCTAACATATAACTATATATAATTATTATAAAATTAAAAAATTAATTATTAATTTTGAGAAAAAATTTACCAACTGCTTTTTTTAACTCCCGGTATTTCTCCTTGACTAGCTAATTCCCGAAAACAAATTCTACACAATCCAAACCTTCTCATATAACCATGTTTTCTTCCACAACGCCAACATCTATTTACTACTCTTGTAGAATATTTCGGTTTTTTTTCTGCTCTTGCTTGAACTGATTTTTTTGCCATATAATTTAATTATTTTTAAATATTTTTTACTTTTAATATTTTAATTATTTGATTTATTCTTTTTTTTATTTTCCGCTAAAGGAAAACCTAACAAACGGAACAGTTTTTCTCCTTCAATTGGATTATTAGCTGAGTTGCTAACACTTATTTGTAATCCAAAATTATTACGAACATTTTCTGGATTTATTTCTGGAAAAATTACTATTTCTTTAATGCCTAAATTTAGATTCCCTCTTGCTCCCAAAGCACTCAATTTAATTCCTTGAAAATCTCTTGTTCTAGGAAGAGCTATGTGCACCAAACGATCTAAAAAGTCCCACATCTTTTTTCCTCTTAATGTAACCTTTAATCCTACATCAGCGCCTTCTCTCACCTTAAAACCAGAAATTGCTTTTCTCGCTTTTGTTTTTACAGGAGCTTGTCCAGTAATATCCTTTAAATAACCAACTAATTCTTCAATTTTTTCTTTTTCTTTATTTATTTTTCCAATTCCAGCATTAATGGTTACTTTTTTAATGGTAGGCACTTCCCAAACATTCTTATAATCAAATTCTTTCTGCATAGCTTTAACTACTTCCTTTTCATATTTAATTTTCATATTTTGAATTTTCATAATCTTTTTCTTGAAAAATAAACTTAATAAATTACATTATTTCTTTGTGACACTTTTTACATATTCTAAATTTCTTTTTTCCTTCTATTTTATATCCTATCCGCGTTGGTTTTCCGCAATTAGGACAAATCAACATTACTTTAGATGCAGGTAAAGGAATAGCTACTTCTACTCTTTTTCCTTTTTCTCCTTCTTTTTGTGGACGTAAATGTTTTTTAGCTAAATTTAAATTTTCCACAATTAACTTTCCTTGACGAGGTAAGACTTCAATTACCTTTCCCTTTTTCCCTCTATCCTTTCCTGATAATATTTTAACTTTATCTCCTTTTTTAATTTTCATTTTCATAAAACTTTTTTCCAGAAATTAATATATTAAAAAATCTTATTTATAATACTTCCACCGCAAGAGAAGCAATCTTATTAAACCCTTTTTCTTTTACTTCTCTAGCAATTGGACCAAAAATACGAGTTCCTTTAGGATCCACTCCATCTACAATAACTGCTGCATTTTCATCAAAACGAATTAAAGATCCGTCTTTTCTTTTTAAGGCTTGCTTTTGTCTTACTAAAACTGCTTTAACTACATCTCCTTTTTTTACAGTTCCTCGCGGTTCAGCCTCTTTTACAGAAGCTACAAAAACTTCACCAATATAAGCATAACGTTTACGACTTCCGCCTAAAACTTTAAAACATTCAATTATTTTTGCGCCAGTATTATCAGCTACTTTAACTTTAGTTTCTGCTTGTATCATAAAATTAATTCTTTATTAATAAATTATTTACTCTTCAAAACTTTAAATTTCTTTTTTTTACTATAAGGACGACTTACTATAAATTCCACTCTATCTCCTTCCTTATATTCATTATTCTCATCGTGCACATGGTACTTTTTTGTAGACTTATATTTTTTCAAATATTTAGGATGAGTTTTAAAACTTTCTACTGCCACTACTATTGTTTTATCATTTTTAGCGCTTACCACAATTCCTTTTCTTTTTCGTAAAATCTTTTCCTTATCACTGTTACCATTTTTAGATTTAGAATTATTCATTTTTTCTTGTTTAACTTTTTTTTCTTTCTTCATAATTATAATTTTTTATTCAAACAAATTTTATTTACTAGCATTAAGTTGGGTTAATATACGCGCGATATCCTTTTTTACTTCCTTAAACTGATGATTTTCTTTCAATTGTTTAGCATATAATTGAAAACGTATCCGACGCAATTCCTCTCTTTTTTCCGCTAAAAGTTTTTTCAATTCTCCTTCATTTTTTTCTTTAATTTCTTGAAATTTCATAAATCTTTTCTTAATTTTTTAATTACTTATTCTTTTCTACAAATTTAGTTTTTACACTTAGCTTATAGGAAGCTAATTCCATAGCTCTTTTAGCCACATCTCTTTCTACGCCGTCCATTTCAAACATTATTTTTCCACTTTTAATCTTAGCCACATAATGATCTACTGTTCCTTTACCTTTACCCATAGGAGTTTCATCTCCTTTTTTTGTCATTGGTTTATCAGGAAATATTCTTATCCAAATTTTCCCTCCTCTTTGAATATAACGCGTCATTGCGCGACGAGCAGCTTCAATCTGACGTGCTGAAATTAAACCTCCATTTAAAGCTTTTAACCCATAACTTCCAAAATTTATCTGAGTTCCTTTAGTAGCTACTCCTTTTAACTTACCGCCTCTGTGAATCTTTCTATGTTTTACTTTTTTAGGCATTAACATATATTTGTCAAAATAAATATTTTCTATTAATTATTATCTCTTTTCTTTAATATTTTTTTCAGAATTATCTTTTTTAAAAACATCCCCTTTGTAAATCCACACTTTTACACCAATCGCCCCATAAGTAGTTCTAGCCACTGCCTTAGCATAATCAACATCAGCTCTCAATGTATGTAAAGGTATTCTTCCGCGAGAAAGCCATTCTACTCTTGACATTTCCGCTCCTCCTAATCGTCCTGATAATTCAATTTTTACTCCTCGCACTTTCTTATTTTTCTCTACCTGATCCAACATTGATTTCATTACCCTACGAAAAGGAATTCTTTTTTCTATTTGTTCTACTATGTTCTGCGCTACCAAAGAAGCATTTTCTTCAAATTTACGCACTTCTTTAACTTCTACCTTAATTTCCAATCGTTGTCCTGCAAAAAATTTATTTTTCACAATGCGATTAAGATCTTCTAAACCACTTCCTCCTCTACCAATTAACACTCCTGGACGAGAAGTATAAATAATAATTTTAACAGAATTAGTAGAACGTTCTATTTCAACATCAGCAATGCCAGCAGTCTTCCATTTATCTATTATCAATTCTCTTAACTTTATATCTTCCTTTAATTTTTGAACATAGTTTTTCTTATCACTAAACCAACGTGATCTCCATGTTGTAGTAATACCTAATCGGAAATTTTTTGGATTAATTTTTTGTCCCATAATATTTTATAAAAAATAATATAATCAATTAAATAAATTAAAAATTAAATTTTAACGTCTTTTTTTTCTCTTTTTCCTTCTTTGAATTATAAATTTATTAGTAATTTTCTTTTTGGCACGAGTTTTTTTACCTAAAGCCGGTTTACCCCAAGGAGTTTTAGGATGTTTCAATCCTACACCTTGTCTTCCCTCTCCTCCTCCGTGTGGATGATCTACAGGATTCATAGCGCTTCCTCTTACAGTTGGACGGATACCCATCCATCTTTTTCTTCCTGCTTTTCCTATCTTAATAGCATTATGTTCAAAATTACTTACTTGTCCAATAGTAGCATAACAATTATTAGGCACCAACCTTATTTCTCCAGAAGCCATTTTTAATTGTGCCATTTTACCATCAATACCCATTAAACTTGCGCCTGATCCAGCACTTCTAATCATTTGTGCTCCTTTTCCAGGAATTAACTCTATTAAAGATACCACTGTTCCTACGGGAATATTTTTTAATAACATTCTATTACCTTTTTTAACTGGAACTTTTTTATCAGTTATAATATTTTTTCCCACTTTCATTCCTTCTGTAGCTAAAACATATCTTTTCTCTCCATCAAAATAAGAAATTAAAGCAATTAACGCTGAACGATTAGGATCTTTTTCTAAAGCAATTATTTTTCCTGGAACACCAAATTTATCTTGTTTAAAATCAACTAAACGATAACGTTGTTTATGTCCTCCTCCTTTATGTCTTACAGAAATTTTTCCTTGAGAACGGCCGGCTTTTTTAGTTTTTTTGCGCAACAAAGACTTCTCTGGTCTTTGACGAGTTATTTCTTTGCTGTGTTTTACCACCGACATATTTCTTCTCCCCGCAGTATTTCTTTTGTAAACCTTTATAGCCATATAAACTTTAATTTATTATTTCTTACTTGTTTTTTTAAAAATTTTTTGCGTTCTGCCTGTTTCTCTGCTTGCATTCCGTGGATTTACTACTTCCTTATGTTTAATCACTTCTTTTTGAGACAATTTCTCTTTCTTTTCTGAAATTTTTTCTTCAATTTTCTGACTTCCTTCTGTCAATTTATCTAGAGCTTTTTCTTCATCTTTTTCAATTTCTTTTTTCTGTTTTTCCTTTAACATTTTTTCGTTCTTTGCAGAAATTTTATTAGTTTGTTTTAATTTATTTTTTTCCTTATTATTTTTATCTGTATCAATTTTTTCTTCTACTTTTTCTTCCACCACTAAAGTAACATGAGATGTTCTTTTTAAAATTTTACTAGCTCTACCATAAGCGCGTGGCATCCATCTTTTCAAAGTCGGACCCTCATTAACTAATATTTCTGTAATATACAAATCACTTTTCTTTAATTTGAAATTATTTTCTGCGTTAGCTACAACACTTTTTACTAACTTTTCTAGAGGTAAACTGCTTTTTTTAACAGCATTACCTAGAAGCACTAGAGCTTCTTCTACCTTTTTTCCTCGTATTAAATCAGCAACTAATCTTACTTTGCGGGGAGCTATTCTTATTCTATTTAATTGAGCTTTTACTTTCATAGTAATTAAATATTAACACTTTTTATGATTTTTTAGCTGCTTTAGCCGCTTCAATCTCTCTTTGTTTAGCAGCTTGTTCTAATTCTTTTTGCATTCTACCACCATGACGGAAAAATTTTCTTGTTGGAGAAAATTCTCCTAATTTATGACCCACCATTTCTTCAGTTACATAAACTTTGATAAACTCTTTCCCATTATGAACACCAAAAGTAAAACCCACCATTTCTGGACTAATTGTAGAAGCACGAGACCAAGTCTTAATCACTGTTTTATCACCAGGTTTTAAATTTTCTATTTTCTTTAGCAAACGTGGATCTATATAAGGACCCTTTTTTAAACTTCTACTCATATATTTCAATTTTATCTTTAGGTTTTAATTTAATTATAGCTTTTTTAAATCCAGAACGATAAACTGTTTTTAGTCCTGCCTTTTTCTTTTTACGATGAATATTAATAATTTTTACTGATTCTGGAGTTACATTATAAATACTTTTAATGGCTTGTTTAATATTTTTTTTAGTAGCTTTAGGAAAAACTTTAAAAACATATTGTCTATCATCCATAAGATTATGAGTTTTTTCAGTAATCCAAGGAGAAAGCAATACTCTAGCCGCCCCTTTATCCTCTTTTATTACCATTTTCTTTTCAGTAACAGATTTTTCTTTCTTAATATTTTTCTTTTTTTCCTCTTTTTTTGATTGAAAAATTCCCATATTAAAAATTTTAACTATTTCTTACTTTTACTATAACGTTTTTCAATAGACTTAACTGAATCTATACTTAATAATAAATATTTGTAATTTAACATATCTAATACATTGATTTGATTTTCTAAAATACCTTTGGTATTGGCAATATTACGTAAATAAAGATAATTATCACTTTCTTTTTGATTAAATCCTACTAATAAACTTCCTTTTATTTTTAATTTTTCCAGAGCTTTTGCAAAGGCTTGCGTCTTTTTTTCTTTAATTTCTAATTTATCTACAACAATCATTCTCTCATTTCTAATTTTAGCGCTCAAAGCTATTTTAATAGCTTTTTGTTTCATTTTCTGATTGATATTTTTTTTAAAATTTCTATTTTTAGTAGGACCAAAAACAATTCCTCCCCCTCTCCAGATAGGATTACGGATAGATCCTGTTCTTGCATTACCTGTTCCTTTTTGTTTCCAAGGTTTTTTCCCAGAACCAGCTCTTTCAGAACGATTTTTTGTATGTGCTATGACTTGTCTTTGATTAGCTCTTTGACTCACATAAACTTGATGTAAAAGTTGATCATTATCAGATAATCCAAAAACTTCGGAAGAAATTTTTTCTTCTCCAACCTTTTTGCCATTTAAACTATAAATTGAAATTTTTGTCATATGTTTATTCAACTACTAATGAAACTATTCCTTTTTCTATTCCTGGAACAGCTCCTTTTACTCCAATTAAATTTTTTTCTTTATCAATAAAAACTATTTTCAAATTTGAAACTGTAAATTTTCTCGCTCCCATTCTTCCTGCCATTTTCTTACCTTTTAGGACATGTTCTGGAAAAGCGCTTCCGATAGAACCAGGCGCGCGATGATCATGACGATGTCCATGAGTAGCTGGAGAACCATGAAATCCATGTCTTTTCATTACTCCTTGAAATCCTTTTGCTTTGGTTATTCCAGAAATTTTAACTTTCTCATCTAATTCAAAAACATCTACTTTAATCTTATCTCCTACTTTAAATTTATCTAATTCTTTTGCCTCTTTACAACGAAACTCTTTTAAATAATCTTTTTTAGCTGTTTTTTTTACTTTTAATTGAACGGCTAAATATCCATCTTTTTTCTCTTCTCTTTTCAGTGTTACTTCGTTTGGTTCACATTCAATTAAAGTAATATTTAGAGCTCCTCTTTCTTCATCATAAAGAGTAGTCATTCCTAATTTTTTTCCTAAAATAAATTTCATAATTTCTTGTATCTATAAACTAATAAAAATAGCTAAACAAAAAATGGCTTACTAGCCAGTTTCTAAAAAACTTACTTCATAATATAATACTATTATGAAAGTTTTGGCTAGTCAAGTATCTTTCTTAAAGAAAGACTTTAACTAGAATATTTTAATTAAAAATCTACATTTTAATTTCAATATCTACTCCTGCCGGTAAATCCAGATTGGTTAAATCATCAATTGTTTTTGGTTTAGGGTTCCAAATATCAATTAATCTTTTATGCACGCGCATCTCGTATTGATCACGAGAATCTTTATGCACAAAAGTAGATTTATTAACTGTCATTTTATGGATTTCTGTCGGCAAAGGAACTGGACCAGATATTTCAGCGTCTGTTCTTTTAGCTACTTCAATAATTTTTTGAGCTGATTGATCAATAACTTTATTGTCATAAGCTCTAATTTTAATTCTAATTCTTGATTTTTCCTCTGTTGAACTTTTCATTGAATAAAATGACTGATTTGTTAAATATTCTCTTTTTGTTATTTATTACTTTTAAGAGAATAAGGGCTAGCGCAAAAACTTACGCTAGCTATATTCTCTCAAATAAAATTTATTTGATAATTTTAGTTACTACTCCTGCTCCTACAGTACGTCCTCCTTCACGAATAGCAAATCTCATTCCATCTTCCATGGCCACTGGAGAAACTAATTTAATTTTCAAATTAACTGTATCTCCTGGCATAACCATTTCTGTTCCTTCTGGAAGCTCTACTTCTCCTGTTACATCAGTAGTTCTAATATAAAATTGTGGTTTATACCCTTTGAAAAATGGGGTATGTCTTCCACCTTCTTCTTTAGTTAAAATATATACTTCTCCTTCAAATTCCGTATGAGGAGTTATAGATCCTGGTTTAGCTACAACTTGACCTCTCTCAATATCTTCTTTTTTAATTCCCCTTAAAAGAACTCCCGCATTATCTCCTGCTACACCCTGATCCAATGATTTATTAAACATTTCAATTCCCGTTACCACTGTTTTTTGTGTATCTCTTAGTCCCACTATTTCCACTTCATCGTTTACATTAACTACTCCTCTTTCAATTCTACCTGTGGCTACAGTTCCTCTTCCTTCAATGGAAAAAATATCTTCTATTGGCATTAAAAATGGCTTATCTGTATCACGCACTGGTTCTGGAATTTTTTCATCTAAAGCCTTAATTAATTCTATAATTGGTTTAGCTGCTTCATCATCAACAGATTTAGCTTCTAGCGCTTTCATGGCAGAACCTCTAATAACAGCTGCATTATCACCATCAAACTCATATTTATTTAGTAATTCTCTTACTTCTTCTTCTACTAAATCTACTAATTCAGGATCATCTACCATGTCTACTTTATTTATAAAAACAACAATAGCTGGCACACCTACTTGACGCGCTAACAAAATGTGCTCACGTGTTTGAGGCATAGGACCATCAGTAGCACTTACTACAAGAATAGCTCCATCCATTTGAGCTGCTCCTGTAATCATATTTTTGATATAATCAGCATGACCAGGACAATCTACATGAGCATAGTGACGTCCTTCTGACTCATATTCACAATGAGCTGTTGCAATGGTAATTCCTCTTTCTTTTTCTTCTGGCGCATTGTCAATATCTTCCACTTTTTTCTCTTGAGCCATTCCTTTCAAACTTAACACATGCAAAATAGCCGCTGTTAAGGTTGTTTTACCATGATCAACATGTCCTATTGTTCCTACATTGACATGGGTTTTGTTACGTTCAAATTTTTCCGCCATAGATTTTATTGGACGATTGACAGAGATTAACCACCCTGCCTATCGTTTAATATTTTTTAATATTTATTATTTAAAAAATTAATAAAAAATAAAACAAATAAAAAAACCTCCTTACTTATTTTTTACTTTAGCATAACATTTATTTTTTGACAACACCTTGTATAAACTAACAAAATATTTTTTTCTTGTCAATAGTTTTCGTAAACAACTTTACTAACTTTCAATTCAGTATTTTCAAAATACAATCTGCTTTATCTTTATACTTATAAATAATTTAAATAAACTTTTATTTTTAGAAAAACAAAATCTTTTCTGGCTATTTAAATATCCATTTAAATGGATATTTAAATAGCCAGAAAATTAAAGAAAAGATAAGACTTATTCTTTGGTTTTTTTTCCAAATATTTTTTTCCATCCAAAAATTATAAGAGTTAAAACTACTATACCTATAATTAGTAATAATCTTTTTAAAAAATTCTTTTTTGTTTTCTGCGAATTATTTTTTTTGATTTTATAAATATTATTTTCCTCTCCTTTCACTTTCTTTTCTGTAACTAGATTTTCTTTACTCTGATAATTCTCTTCCTTTATTTTTTCCGAATAATTAGTTTTATTTTTAGAGAAAGATAGCTTCTTTTTTGATTGAATTATTTTCTTTGATTTTAAATTTTTTTTTGGGTTTTTCTTTTTTTGTTTTTGAGAATCAGAAGAATCTTTCTTTTGGTGCTTGTTTTGAGACACCGAAGAATTATTTAAACTTTCTAAAATAACATTATTGTCCACATTATGATTGATATTATCTTTGTTCTCTTCTTGATAATCTTTTTGATTGGTTTCTTCTTTTGATAACAAATTATCTTTCAAGAAAAAAACCTGTTGATTTTCTTCTTGAAGAGAAGTTTTTCCTTGATAAATAATTTGGCTATCAATTATTTCTCCGTTTTTATTTTGAGAAAGATAAGCTACTTCAATTCTATATTTTCCTTGACCTACTCCTTGAGTTAAAATTCTATACTTCCCTTCTTGAGGAAAAGGAATAGCTAAGAATTCTTTCTTTGTTTTATATCCACTATAATAAGCTCCATAAATTTCATTAAAAATTTTCCCTGTAGAAAAATCCTTTCCAATTTTCCTTTTTAAAGGATCTATTACTTGGACATCTACGGGAGAAAAAATATGAAATAATAACCAGTTAGGACTATGCCAATTATCAATAAATTGACACTTATTTTTTTCTAATAAAGTTAGTTCTGAAAAAATTTCACACTGAGCTTCAGTAGGTAGATTAGTGTGTGTAGTTTCCAAAATTATTTCTTTATTAAATGGAATTTTTTCAGCGCTTTGAAAGGGCACAGTCCCATCACCAGAAACAAGTTCTAAACCTCTATCTGTTTTTTTATCATCAAATTTTTCTGGATAACCATCTACCCATTTTTTTTCAGCAAAAGAAATACTTTTATTTACTCTAATTTTACCAATGGTATTATTTTTCCTAGTTTTTCCTATAATATTAATTATATTTATTTTTTCTAATTTATATAAATTATCCGTTGCGTTTAATTTTTCTAAAAAAGAATTAACCGGATAACCTTGAGGATATTTTTCAAGATTATTTTTCTCCAGATCAAACAAATAACTATAAACTGGCAGTAGTTCTTTAACAGAAGGAGTTTTTTCTTGAACATATTGATACAATTCATCATAATTATTTTCTTCTGCTTCATGACGCAAATGCCTAGCCAATAAAAATTGATAGCCCTCTCCTCCTTCCCACATTAAAAAAGCTTTTGGCGCTCCCTGATGAGGCGTTCCTAAAAAAATCATTTGATCAATATTATTAGCATAGTCTTTTTTTTCCGCATAGGCTCGCGCTACTAATCCGCCCATAGAATGAGCCACTATGTCTACTTTAGAAATTTGTGTTTCTTTTTGAATTTGTTTAATCTTTTCTCTTAAAAGCGCAGCGCTAACTTCATTCTTAAAACGCCAGTTATAAGGAAAAAGAAATAATTTTTTGTTTTCTGGAAAACCATTTTTTTGCAATGATTGAAGTAGATCATCGTATTGATGCCAGATGGGATCTATTTTTAATTCTCCTTCTCTATTAAAATCTGATCCTAAAATTCCTGGAATAAAAACCACTGGATCTAAAATCAAACTACTTTTTCTAGAACCCTTTTTTAAATAGTCTCCTTGCAATTTAAACTTTTCCTTTTTTTCCTCTTGAGAAAAACCATACCAATTATCTTTTAAAAAAACACTTTGAGAACATTCTTGAGGATTATTCTTTCCTAACATCTCCTTATACTCTCTACATTGATTACCTACAAGAGCAGGTGTAAAAGAAAAATTACTATTCACAATGGTTACTTGAGGTAAATAAACATTTTTCAATTCTTGATTTTCCTTATCATATTCTGTTCCTATTCCTGTTTCTACATCTGCATAATGGCTATTTAAAAACTCTGTATTTTCTACTTTAATTTTTCCACCCCTAACTTCCAAAGCTGCTTGCCCTAGGATACCCCTAAAAGCGTAAGCTTTAGAAAAAAAATTAAAATTAGAATTATGGCTATGAAAAGCTAATTGATATCCTCCGCCAATAATTTTTACATAGCGAAAAAAAGATTGTTGTTCTTTGCTTTCTATGGAAAGGCTAAAAGGAGTTTTATCTTGAGAAAGAAAAATAATTTTGGACTGAGTTTCTCCTTGAGCAATTATTTTCCCTTTCAGAACCTTAATGCCAAGAGGGACTCTAAAGTCTTTTTTATTTTTAAAAATAATTTGAGTTCCTTTTTCAATAGTTAAAGTGGCGCCATTAACTATAACTATCGGTCTTTGAAAAATCAATTTATCTTCTTTATGCCAAACCGTATTTAAAGAAATTATAATTGGTTGAGAATATTGAGAATATGGTTGAGCGAAAGATTCTAACCAAGAAACTTCAGGAGCTAATAAAAAAAGAAAGATAAATAAAATTCTAAAAAAATTTTTTCCCATTTTCTTTACTGTTCAGCCTCCTTTTTCTAAACCACTTAATAATTAAAAAGATTAAAAGAAAACCATTTAACCATGGCCAATAATTAAAAGTAAATTTCATAATCCAAATTGCATCATTTTCAACAAACATTAGAGAGTTTGATAAAATATAAAAACTAACATTACTCAAAACAGAAAAAGAAAAAAAAGCCCAATCCATTTTTTTAAAAAAAGAATAAATCAAAATAGAAATAATAAAGGAAATAATTAAAAAAAAGATGAGCACATTAAAATCACTGGGACCTGGATCAAACATAATTTTAATAAGATTAATTTGTTATAGAGTAGCATAAAAAAAACAAAAAGCAACCTTTTGTATAATAATTTTTTATTTTTTTTATTTAAAAATTATTAGTTTAAAAAAGATTCTATATATTTTTTATAAACTAATTGTTCTTGAAAACTATTTTCTAATTCTAAACTAATGTATTGAGGTAAATAATTTTTATATTTTTTTAAGTAATCAAATTCTTGTTGGCGTCTGGCTTTATGTTTATCAAAAGAAATTCTAATTTTTTTAAAATAACGCACCGCTGAAACATGGCAACATCCTATGGGATATTGTTTAACTACTCTTTTCATTCTTTGATATTCTTTCCAGTGAAAAAATTTATACACATCCCAATGAGAGAAATCTATACACACCCCCGCAAATTGATTTAATTCTTGAAAAGTTGGAACTACGACTGTATTTTCTATATAAGTAATTTTTTTAAATCTTGTTGGAAAATTTGGAAAAGCAAACCGAGAACGTTGAGAATGAATATTCAAAGCTTGCACTCTGTATTTCTTTACTAAATACTCTAATTCTTTTTCTGCCATATCACTTCTAATGTGAATATGATAAATGAAATCAATTTTTGTTTTTTCTAAAAGATAATACAATTCTTCTCTTTCCTTTTTTTGAATACCTGTTAAAAACAAAGCTATATCTTGAATATTGTATTTTTTAATTTCTTCAATTTTTTCTCGCCAATTAGATCCCGAAGTAGTTGTTAACCCTAACAGTATTTTTTTCTTATTATTTGACATAAATTATTTTAATTAAAAAATCCTTTTAATTTTAACTTTCTTATTATTAAAAATCAACTGCTGAAATAAAAAAATATAATAAATATAAAAAATAGAAAACCAACTCTTTTTCTGGCTATTTAAATATCCATTTAAATAGCCAGAAAGAAAAACCCGCCTGGTTAAAAACCACAGACGGGTTGATTTTTTTAAAACATTCGCAACACATTGTTGCGAATTTTGGCGTCACGTTGACGCCTTTTTTTCTTTTTTATTTTCTTTTTCTTTTTTCCCTCCCCACTTGGAGGAGAAGGGATTTTTATTTGAGATACTCTGGCCTTAAAATCAGAAGCATTTCTCTCTAACTCCCTCAGCGCCATTCGAAAAACCTTCTGACGCAAAAGGGGATTATCGTCAAAACGAACCGCATACAACTCGTTCGTTTTGGCAACACTATTTTCTTCCTCCAAAATATCCTTGGCATAATTGACACGTCGGCGCCAATCCTTACCAAAGATTTCCAGATCCTTCTTCCAGTCGGCCAGAAGGGCTTTCGCCTCTGCCATAACAGCCGAAAAGGGACAGTGCGGATGCTCTGTCCGAAAAACCGCATCCGCTAATTTGTAGGGACTCCTGCTGAAGTCCCTGTTTTTTTGACAAAAATTAAGAATAGTCTCCCTGGCCTCCTTGGCGTAAGCCAATTCGGCCCTGGCCTGCCTGACAATGGAGATGACCTCTTTGTCAAGCTTCTTTTTCCCCATCTTCACTGCCACCTTGGCAGCAAGAAGGGAATTTTTTTTCTCCTCTCCTTTAGAAAGGAGAATTTCTTTAACCATGTTCACCAGCTCTCTTCTTTTTTCTGTTGTTTTCATTTTTTCCTCCTTTGTTAAATTTTTTAAAAAATTTTTAAAGAACTTCACTCAAACTAACCGACCATTATAGCTTATTTTTTCTTTTTTGTCAATACCTTGCATTTTTGTATTGTTTAAATATTAGATTCTTATTAGTTTTTTATAATAAATAGATTTGTAAAACTAATTCTTTCTGGCTATTTAAATATCCATTTAAATAGCCAGAAAGAAAAACTCGTCTGGTTAAAAACCAAACGAGTTGAATCTTTTAAAACTATCAAATAATAAATCTTTTGCGAAAATGAAAAAAATTCTATTTCTTTTAAAAATCTTTAGAAAATACTAGCGAATTTGTTTGCCGAAGCATGAAGCGCCGAGGCGGCAGAACAACAACATACAATTTGGCTCCGCGGGAGGGATTCGAACCCCCGACCAAGTGGTTAACAGCCACCTGCTCTACCACTGAGCTACCGCGGAATAATGTTGATTAAATTAAAAAAATTTAATCACAATACTTATTTATTATATATAATAAATAAAAAAAGGCAAGAGATTAAATTCTTTACCTTTTTTAACAACTTATTTATTCATTTTGCGTCTAATAAAAGCGGGAATTTCTAAATCATTATCATCAAGTTCATCTTCTTCCTGTATGGAAATATTTGATGGTTGCACTTTTTCTTCAATAATCATTTTAGGTTCTAATTTTTTAGAAGGAAAAGTAACCTTGTTTTTTTTGGCTAAATTTTCCTCTTCTTTTTTTTCTAAAGAATTACCCTCTAACTGATTATTGTCTTTAGATGTTTGAGATTGGGAACCAGAATAAGAAGAACGAGAAATTTGATCAGCTACAGATGTATCAGAATCATTTAAATCAAAACCTGTTGCTACTACCGTAATATGTATTTCTCCTTTTCTAATTTGTTCATCGGTAACAGCTCCAAAAATCACCTTAGCATTAGGATCAACATTTTCTGTAATAATATTAGCTGCTTCGTTTATTTCTAACATAGTTAAATCACTAGAGCCTGAAACATTAAAAAGAACTCCATGCGCTCCATCTATAGAAAGTTCTAGCAAAGGACTATTAATAGCCGCTTTAGCTGCTTCCGCTGCCCTATTTTCTCCACTCGCAATACCTATTCCCATTAGTGCAGAACCACTATCACTCATAATAGCTCTTACATCAGCAAAATCTACATTAACAATTCCCGGCTTAGTAATTAAATCAGAAATACCTTGCACGCCTTGTCTCAAAATATCATCTACAATTTTAAAGGCATTAATTAAAGTAGTTTTCTTATCAATAATAGAAAGTAATTTGTCGTTAGGAATGGTAATTAGAGTATCTACTCTTTCTTTTAAAATTTCTAAGCCTTCCTCTGCAATAGCTCTTCTTTGCGCTCCTTCAAAAGTAAACGGTTTAGTGACTACTGCTACTGTTAAAGCTCCTAATTCTTTAGCTGTTTCAGCTACAATTGGCGCCGCTCCTGTTCCAGTTCCGCCACCTAAGCCACACGTAACAAAAACCATATCTGCGCCTTTTAATACTTCTTGAATTTCATCTCTGTTTTCTTCAGCAGCTTGCCTTCCAATTTCTGGATTCATGCCAGCGCCTAATCCCTTAGTCAAATTTTTTCCTATATGCACTTTTTCTGCTGCTCTAGAATGATGTAATGCTTGAGAATCTGTATTGATAGCCACAAATTCTACTCCTTTTATTTTGGATTCTATCATTCTACTAATAGCATTATTACCTGATCCACCTACTCCTACAACTTTAATACGAGCAAATGTTTCTATTTCTGGTTTAATTTCTCCCATAGTTTTATAACAAATAATAAATAAATTAAAATAAAAAACTTCTAATAATTCAATCTAACATACTTATTCAAAAAGTGTCAAGTTACTTTAAATTATTATCCTTAAATTAAGGCAAAAATTTTTTACTCCAATCTTTTAATTTATTCCATAATTCATTATCTCTATTTAATATTTTGTCCCAAAAAACATTTTGACTATTTTCAATTTTTCCCTCCGTTTTATTTCCCCACATTATTAGTCCTAAAGCCACCGCAAAAGATGTTTCATCAACTTTATCTAAAACTCCTCCTAAACTATGTGGGTAACCTAATTGAACTGGTAATCTTAATTTTTCTTTAGTAAATTCAACTATTTGAGGTAGTTGCGCACCACCGCCAACAAGTACTGCACCGGCTGGCAAAAGACTAGCTTTGCCTGCTTTCTTTAGTTCTTTATTAATTAATTCAAATATCTCTTCCAAACGAGCTTCTATAATTTCCGATACATGATAACGTGAAACAGATTCTGATTCATTAGAATCAACTTCTGAAAGATCTATTTCTTCTTTTTTGCTAACTTCTTTACTAAAAGCATTACCATATTTTAACTTAATTTTTTCGGCTGTTTCTATTGATGTTCTTAATCCTATGGCAATATCATTAGTTATATGTCCCGATCCTATTGGTATACTAGCTATATACACTATTTCTCCTTCTTCAAAAATTATTAGAGAAGTAGTAGTTGCTCCTATATCTATTAAAACTACTCCTAGTTCTTTTTGCTGTTTATCAAGAATAACTTCTGAAGCAGCTAAGGAATTAAGCGCTAATCCATCGGGTTCTATTTTAGTCTGTTGGACGCTTTTAATTAAGTTTTTAATTTGATTAATTGGTCCTTCTATAGAAATAGCTTGCAATTCTAAACGAACTCCTTTCATTCCTAAGGGATCTTTTATATTTTCCTGATCATCTAAACGATAACTGCTAGGAAAACTATGAATAATTTCTCTATTAGAGACACTTAGGGTGTTACGTGAAGATTCCAACACTCTTTCTAAATCATTTTTAGTTACTTCTCCATCAGAACGACCAATAGCTACCACTCCTTTTGCTTGTCTCATTTCTATATTATGACTAGTAACACTCACCCAAAATTTATTAGGCTTTATATCAGACATCTGTTGCGCTATTTGTAACGATTCTTTTATTGCTTTAGCCGTTTCTTCTGGATCTACCACCACTCCTTTTCTTACTCCTTTAGATAAAATTGAACTAGCACCTAAAACACGCCATACGCTTTCTTCTGCAGGCGCTTGCGCAATAACTGTTTTAATAGCATAACTTCCAATATCTATTCCAGCAATAATATTTTTTTTATTCATATATTATATTAAAAAAGAGATTTTATATGTGGTAAAAATATAATAATAGCTACAACTAAAGCTGCTAAAGCTGAAATTAACACCACTGCGGCCATAATATCTTTAATTAATTTTGCATAAGGATGAAATCTTGGTTTAAGAATATCTACCACTCTCTCCAAAACTGTATTTATTAATTCCACTGTAATAACCCACACTATCATTAAAAATAAAATTATTATTTCCCAACTTTTTAAAGAAAAATATAACATTAAAAAAATTACTAAACTGGTCAGCATGATTTCTATTCTAAAATTTCTCTCGTGCTTAAAGGCATATTTCAAACCACTCCAGGCATAATTTAAGCTACTAGCAAATTGACTAATTGAATTTTTTTTTATTTTAAACCGCTTATTTTTTGACATACTTTTTTTTGAATATCAAACATCTTTTTGCCATGACTTAATCCTAATAAATGCAATATACCATGAGAAAAAACTTCGGCTAATTCTTTTTCCTTATTCCGCTTCTTCATTATAGCAGATTCTGCAATAAAATCACAACATAAAATAATTTCACCTAAGTATTCTTGCTTGTTTGCTTTAGGTCGCTGATTTTTTTGAGAAATTGTTTTTTTTATTTTAACTTCTCTTTCAGCAAAAGAGAGCACGTCTGTAGAGTTATTTACACCTCTCCAGTTCCAATTTATTTTTTTTATTTCTTTTTTGGAAACTAAAGCTACACTAATTTCTACTAGATTATCTTCTTCATTTTCATTACAATCAAAAACATTTTGAATTGTTAATTGAGCTATTTTTTTAAAAAAAACATTTTCTTTCCAGCACTTAACTCTTCTATTTATCTCTAAATTAATATCCATTAATAATTAATAATTAACAATAAAAAATTATTTCCAATAATTTAAAAATAATTCACGAACTTGGTTTCCATCCACCCTACCCTTATTTTTTCCCATAACTAAAGACATTACTCTACCTAAATCTTGAGGACCTTGAGCATCAACTTTTTTTATAGCATCTTTTATTTCATCAAGGATTTCTTTTTCCGTCAATGGTTGTGGCAAATAGCTTTGAATTATTTTTAATTCTTTCTCTTCCTGCACTACTAAATCATCTCTTTTTCCCTCAGAATATTGTTTTATGCTCTCTTTATGTTGCTTGACTAAACGCGTTAGAATACTAATAATTTCTTCTTCTGATAATCCTTCTTCTCTTTTCTTTTTTTCAATTTCTAAATTTTTAATTTGACTATTTAACTCACGCAAAACATTTCTTTTCTCTTTGTCTCCACTTTTAATTGCTTTTATTAAATCAGTTTTAATTTTTTCTTTTAAAGCTAGCATGTTTTAAATTTAAATCTAAAATTAATTATCAATTTTTTTCTTAATAGCTTTGAGCGCTTCTTCGTCAAACTTATCTAGTTTTTTTAGTTTTTCTATTTCTTTTCTAATTTTAATTTTATATAAAGCTTCTTCTCTTTGTTGTTTTTTACTCTTTTTTCTTTCTTGAAAACGCGCTTTACGAGCATTCATTAAAATACCGCTTTGTTGAACTCTACGAGAAAAACGCCTAATAAGACTTTCATTAGTTTCCTTTTCTTTCTTTTTTACTTCAATCATAATAATCCCTCCCTTCTAAATAATATAATTATAAATAAATTAAAATTTAAACTAAAAAATTAAACAGAATTATTTAATGGTCTAATTTCTTCGTATAAAGGAGCTCCTCCGATCAGATGAAGATGTAAGTGAGGAACTTCTTGTCCACCATCCTCGCCAATACGAAATAATATTTTATAACCTTTTTCAGAAATTTTCAAGTCATGAGCAAGATTCTTTCCCACTATAATCATTTCCCCAACTAATTGTTGATCTTTTTCTGTAAGTTCATTAAGACTTTTAATGTGTTTTTTAGGGATAATTAATAGATGTATTGGAGCTATAGGATGGATGTCTTTAAAAACTAAAATGTTTTTATTTTCAAAAACTATTTCAGCTGGAAGTTCTTTTTGAACTATTTTACAAAAAACACAGTTATCATTATTTTCTTGATTACTTTTATTGTTTTCATTTTCATTTAACATATTTTCTTATTATTATTTAATTATTTTCTCTTTTTCTTTTGAGAAAAAATTTTAGGTTTATTATTTTTTAATATTTTCTTTACCATTTCTACCATCTTTTCTTGAGTTATTATTTCTTGAGTACCTGTTGACATATTTTTAATAATAGCTGTCCCATCTAAAGCTTCTTTTTGCCCAATAATAATAGTAACATCAACATTTAAACGATCAGCGGCACGCATTTGTGAACGTAAACTTCCTCGTCCAAAACTTTCTGCTACTAAGATACCACTTTTTTCTAAATTAGAAAATATTTTTAAACTTTTCTTTTTAGCCAAATTTCCTAATTGAGCTAAAAAAACTTTTGGACGTGGTTCTTGATAACCTTTTATTTTGTTTTTTTTCATTTCCAAAACTACTCTATCCAAACCTAAAGCAAAACCAATAGCCGGAGTAGGTTCTCCTCCTATATTTTCTATTAGCATATCATAACGACCACCTCCACCTAAAGCTCGCTTACCACTTTCTCTTAATGACCAAATTTCAAAAACAGTCTTAGTATAATAATCTAATCCCCTTACTAAATTAGAATTAATTACATAAGAAACACCCAATTCATCCAAATATTCTAAAAGATTTTTAAAATGAGTATGACAACTATCACATAAGTGATCTACAGTTTTAGGAGCATTAGCTGAAACTTGCATACATTTATCTTCTTTGCAATCTAAAATTCGTAAAGGATTGGTTTTAAGTCTTTTTTTACAATTTTGACACAATTTATGCTTTTTAGATTCAAAGTAGCTTTTTAAGAGATCCAAGTAATCAACCCTGCATTCTTGACAACCAATACTATTTATTTGAAATTGAATATTTTTAATTCCTAAGGCCTTTACTACTCTAGCAGCTAATTGAATTAATTGCGCATCTAAAATAGGATCTTCTTCTCCTAAAATATCAAAATTAGCCTGATAAAATTCTCTGTAGCGACCATCTTGAGGACGATCATAACGATAAGCGGTTCCCATAGAAAATAATTTTACTGGTTTTGGCAATACATTCATACCATGTTGAATATAAGCGCGAGCAATCCCTGCTGTAAATTCTGGCCTTAAAGCAACTCTATCTTTACCCTTAGTAGTAAAAGAATAAATTTCTTTCTCAATTACATCTGTTCCTGTTCCTAAAGAACGAATAAATAACTTTTCATATTCTAACAAAGGCAAATCAATTCTTTGAAAACCATAATCTTGATAAACTTTTTCTAAAACCTTTCTGACCTTATTCCAATAAGATTGTTCTCCAGGTAAAATATCTCTCATTCCTCTAGGAGGTTGCAGCAAAATAGCTTCTTCTATTTTAATTTTTTTAGCTTTCTTGGAAGAATATAACTTCTTTTTTCCTGATTGTTTTTTCCGTTTAATTTCCTTTTTTTGACTTTGTTTTTTGCTAGCTTTAGATTTTCTTTTTAATTGCTTCGTTTTTGTTTTGGTTGTTTTTTTTTGAGTAGTTCTTTTTCTTTGCTGTTTTTTTAATGTTTTCTTTTGATTTTTTTTAGGTCTCTTTTTTGTTAACTTTCTTTTTTTTCTTTGAGTTGACGTTGTTTTTTTAGTTTTAGTAGCTTTCTTTTTCCTAGGCATAAATAGTAAAGCGATAAAACACTGACATTAAAAAATAAACATCAGATTTATCGTAAAATAAATCTTTATAACATTTTTTAAAAAAATTAAAAACCAGTAAATACTTTAAAATTATTTATTGGCCAAGCTCTAATTATTACTTTTCCTACTATATATTTCTTTTTTACTGGACCCCAAACTCGCGAATCAGAACTTCCATTTCTATTATCACCTAAAACAAAATATTCATTGTTTTTTAAAATAAATGTATCTTTTCCTCTATCTACTGTTTTTACCTTATTGCTTAAATAAGATTTTTCATCTAGTTTTATTCCTTCTGGGTGAGCGTTATTGTAAATATAAACAAAACCATTCTTAATTTTTACTGTTTCTCCTGGCAATCCAATTATTCTTTTAATGAAAAATTTAGATGGATCACGTGGATAACGAAAAACAACTACATCATCTCTCTTTAAGTTCCTAAATGATTTCACAGTAAAAATATTTCTTCCCGAAATATTTAAAGCAGTTGTTTTATATCCTATCTCATTGACTATCAGATAATCTCCATCTGTAAAATTAGGACGCATGCTACTACCTTCTACAAAAAATGGTTGGAACAAAAAAAGACGAATGGGTACAATAATAACCAGAGCCAAAAAAAACAATTTCACCATTTCCCAAAGAAAAGTAGCGACCGTATATTCATTATTATTTTTCAAATTATTATCACTTGCATTTGACATTTTAAATGCTTAAAACAAATTTATTTAGATCAAATAAGTTTTATTTATACTAATAACTTTTTTAGTATATCCTACTTTTTGCTACTTGTCAATTCATTAATCATTAGCTTAAATTAACAGGATCAACATCCACTATCCAAGCTGAATCCAGACTACTAATTATTTTTTTCCAAAAAAAAGGTATTTTTTCGTTTTTAGGAATTTGCAAAATTATTTGTTTTCTCCAGCGACCTCTTATTTTAGACACTAAAGGATCAAAAGGAGGAATTAAACGAAATGTTTCCTTTTCTTTTTCAGCTAGATTTTTTTTAAGTTGCTGATAAATTTTTTCTGTTTTTTCGTTTACTTTCTGAGGTATTTTGTTTTGATAAACAAGTTTAATTATTTGGCTAAAAGGAGGAAAAAATAATTTTTGCCTATCTTCTATTTCTTCCTTATAAAATTTTAAATAATTATCTTCTTTAATCCACTTTAAAATTTCTTCTTCAGGATGAAAAGTTTGCAAAATAATTTTTCCTGAAATTTGATTACCTAAACGATTTAATCTTCCTTTAGCCTGAGAAATAAAACTAAAAGCTCTTTCGTTGGTAAAAAAATCTGGCCAATCAAAAAGACTATCCGTATCAATAATTCCTATTAATCCTATTGAAGAAAGATCCCATGCCTTAGTAATCATCTGAGTGCCAATTAAAATATCAACTTTTTTTTGAGAAAAATCTTTCCACAATTCTTCTTGGCTTTTAATAGAAGATTTCATTGTTTGATTATCTACCCTCTTTATTTTAGCCGAAGGAAAAATTTTTTTAATTTCCTTTTCTATTTTTTGCGTTCCTATGCCATAATTATGGAAATTAACTCCTTGACATTGAGAACAAACAGGAAAAATATCTGTTTGATAGTTGCAATGTAAACATTGATAATTTCCTTCTTTTTGATAAACCAAAGCTCTTTCACAACGTGGACAACGCAAAACACTTCCACAATTATTGCAAACAGAAAAAGCACTCATTCCTTGACGATTAATTAAAAGCATTATTTGTTGTTTCTGTTTTAAATAATAACTAATTTCATCTTTTAAGGTTTGAGAAAAAACAGAAATGGTCTTCTGTTTTTTACCTTTTTGATAATACTCTTTTCTCATATCTACTATAATGGTTTCTGTCTTTTTTTTTCTTAATTTAGGCAAAGTTATCAACTGATAAAATTTTTTTTGAGTTAAATAATAATCTTCTATGCGAGGAGTAGCGCTTCCTAATACCACTTTTGCTTTATAAATATTGCTTAAAATTAAAGCCACCTGACGCGCATCATAACGTGGATTCATATCCCATTGTTTAAAAGAAATATCTTGTTCTTCATCTATTATAATTAATCCTAATTTTTTAAAAGGCGCCCAAACGGCTTGACGAGTTCCTAAAATAATTTTTATTTTTCCTTGCTTAATTTTTTGCCAAAAAGAAAAAATTTTTCCCTTACTTATTTTGCCATGCAATATCCCTATTTCTTCCTGAGGAAAATATTTTTGATAACGTTCCTTGTCTTGAATAAGAATGGTTAATTCTGGCACTAAAATAAGTATTTGTTTATTTTTTTGAATAAACTTTTGAATTAAATAAATATAAAGATTGGTTTTACCAGAAGAAGCTGGAGCAAACAGCAAAAAAGGTAATTGATTTTTAGAGTTTAAAATTTTTTTCGCTGTTTTTAATTGAGAATTATTAAGAAGTAATTTATTGGAAGACAATGTTTTCATTTTTTGAGATAAATTTTTCCTTTCTTTTGTTCTACTAGGAACAATGGTTTTTAAAATTAACCCTAAAGAAACTAAATAATATTCTGCAACTTTTTTAGCTAATTTAATTTGTTCCGTAGAAAGAAAATTCTCTTCTTCTACTTCTTTAATTTGTTTAATGTGCAAATTACCCTTTCGCGGAAAATCTTTTTGAGATTTTAAAACTATTCCCTTAAGATTTCTTTTTCCAAACGAGATCTTAACTAACGTCCCTTCTTTTAAATTCTTAGAATGACTATAAAAAAAAGATTGATTGCGCAAAAAAGGAATCTTTACTAAAGGAACTACCGTTATTAAATAATTATTTTTTTTTGTAGACATATTATATAAATATATTAAACTAATCTTTATTAAATTATTATAATTTAATTTAAATACCCTTACAAATTAAATTTAAAAATAAAAGATCAAATCTATAATTGTCCCTAATTTACTCATTAAAAATATCGTGCTAAAATAATAATATCTTTGTAATAATAAATAATGTTAAAAATATGTCTATTCCTCGCTTAAATTTTAGAAGACGATCCTCTTCTTTTTCTCGTTCTTTTTCGCGTAAAAGCGCCCGTGATTTAATTGAAAAACAATTTGGAAATTTGCATCTAACCTCTCATGCTAAAGAATACTTAGCGCGCAAAATTGATAATAGTGGAAGATTAGAAGCTAAAGAAATGAATGAAATAATTAATAAGGCCCATCAAGGAGGATACATAAGTAGCAGAACGGCAGAAAAAATGAAAGATGCTGTAAAATTACCAGACAATTTTAATAAACATTGGGAATAAAAAAATATGACTGAAGAAAACAATTCTTTTTATAACAATAAAAAATCTAAGGATCTTTGGAGACAAAGTATTATATTAAAATCTGAGATAAAAAAGCAAGAAAGAAAAAAAGAAACTCTTTTGATAGAAATAAAACAATTACAACGTCAAATCAAAGAAATAAACACTCAAATTTTAGATAAAAATGCCTTAATTAAAAAAATAGACAACGAGATAAATTATTTCCAAGAAGAGCTACATCAAGTTGAAAGAAAAATTAAACAACTTTAATTTAAATTCAAAAATATTTTTTAATAAAATTAAAATAACAATTAGCACTCTCTTAATGGGATTGCTAATTTTTATTTTATGTGCTATGATTTTTTTGAAAAATAACAATACAATTTATAAAATTGATAACTTTAAAATAAAACTATGAAAAATAAAAATTATTATGAAATTTTAGGAGTATCTAAAGATGCCAGTGATGAAGAAATTAAAAAAGCTTTTCGCAAACTAGCTCATAAATATCATCCTGATAAAAAAGGAGGAGATGAAACCAAATTTAAAGAAATAAATGAAGCTTACCAAATATTATCCGACAAACAGAAACGACAACAATATGATCAATTTGGTCAAACATTTGAGGGAGCTGGCGGTGGCGCTAATGGATTTGGAGGATTTTCTTCAGAAGGTTTTTCAGGTGGATTTGGTTTTAATGATTTTAATTTTAGCAGTGAAGAATTTGGGGATATATTTTCCGATATTTTTGGAGGAAATCAAAGAAGTTCTAGAAACACTAGACAACGAGGAAATGATATTCAAGTTGATATTGATATCACCTTTGAAGAAATGGTGCGTGGAACAGAAAAAGAAATTAAACTTTATAAAGCTACTGTTTGCGATCATTGTCATGGAACAGGAGGAGAGCCTGGAAGTCAAACTATTCCCTGTCCACATTGTGGAGGAAAAGGAAAAATTAAAAAACAAGTTAGAACTATTTTAGGTGTTTTTGAACAGGTTTCCACTTGTCCCTACTGCCATGGCACTGGAAAAACTTATTCTCAAAAATGTTCTCGTTGTGGTGGTGATGGAAGAATTAAAAAAGAAACCACTGTTTTAGTAAAAATTCCTGCTGGTATTCACGATGGTCAAACTATTTCTATTCAAGGACAAGGTGAAGCTGGAGAAATAGGAGCTCCGGCTGGCGATTTATACGTTACTGTTCATATAAAAAATCATCCTAAATTTAAAAGAGAAAATGATGATATTCTTTCTGAAGAACACATTAAAATATCTCAAGCTATTTTAGGAGATAAAATAAATGTAGAAACTATTGATGGATTTGTAAAAATAAAAATTCCTGCTGGCACTGCTTCTGGAGAAATATTTCGTATTCGTGGAAAAGGTATTCCTCATTTAGGACGACGAGGAAGAGGAAATCATTTAGTAAAAATTATCGTTGATATTCCTCAAAAACTAAATAGACAACAAAAACAAGTTGCTAAAAAATTAAAAGAAGTAGGATTATAATTTTTTCTTTCTATTGAAATAAGATTAAAATTAAATCAATCAACCTTTAAATTCCAATTAAAACTTGTAAATTATTATTTTATAATAAAAACCCTCTCTAAAAGAAATTTTTTAGAGAGGGTTAAAATTTTTATTCATTTTCTTTTTTTTATAAATTGCGCCAATGCTATAGCAATAACACAAATTAACAATAGCATTAGCAGATATTGAGTGGCCATGGCATTTTGCCATCCTATTTTTTCAACTAAAAAACTGATTGGCAAATAAATAAATAATGTCATATATACTCCAAACAGAATTCCATTTAATTCTTTTAAATAGAATTCTGCAACATATCCCAACACTGCACCTAGAAACAGTGGCACTACCAAACTAATAACGCCACCAAATAATCCAAATAAGGCGCTCAGTAATGCGCCCACAAGTAATAAACAACACAACCAAATAATCTGATTTTGCTTGCAATAATAGTCTTTGCAATGCAAATAATACATAAATATAAATACACCCGGAGAAAGAATAGACAATACAGCCATTAGAGTTAGAATTGACGCATCCTCTTCTCCAATTTCTATCCTCTTTTCTATTCTACCTGTTCTTTTGTTTAAGAACAGGTAATTATTTCTCAGTTTATATTTCAAAGGAAATCCAAATATTATTTTCTCTAATTTTTGAGAAAATAATATCTTTTCGGCTTTCCCCTCCGCCAGCATATAAATTTTTTTTAAATTTATTTCTGGCGTTTGTGTTATTTGTGTTACTAGAGCCAATGCTTCTGGTGAAAATATATTTAAAAAACGTTTTTTCTCTATTTTCAAGGAAATAATTTGATAGATAATCAAATTATTTCCTTCCATCTTTACTACTTCTTTTTGTTCTGGTTGCCCAGAATAACTAGATGCAACAAAACCACCCTGGACTAGAAATAAAAATAATAACAAAATAATCTTTTTCATCTTTTCCTCCTTGATTTTTATTTTTTATTAAGTTTTTAAATAACTAAATTAACCTGTTGTTTTAGTACATTTTTTCTGTTCTGTCAATACCTTCTAAAACATTAAATTTTTATTAGTTTTATATGTATATTTTCAAAATTAATTCTTTCTGGCTATTTAAATGGATATTTAAATAGCCAGAAAAAGAGAAGAATAAATATTAAAAATAAGTTTTATTTTTACAAAAAGACTAACATTGAATAAGGAAAAAATAATATACAATAGGATAAAAATAAAAATAATTTATATGGACAACCTATATAATTTCTAGAATAATTTTATTAATCTAATCAAAAAATTAAACTTAATTCATTGTCAATTATTAATGCTTTTAAAAATTTAGTAAAATTTTATAACCAAAATTTTATTGCCATTACCATTAAAAGTGTAATAAAAGCATATATAAAATTATAAAATGATTACTTTGTACAAACTTTTTTGTTGTTAATATTTTTCGTAGAAGAATATCCATTTAATTGACTAATACAATCCCCCTGGTAGCTTTTTGCTAACAGGGGGTTTTAAAATAAATAAAAAATTTTAACTGCTAAAAAGTTGAATATTATTTATAGCGCCGGGGTCCATTTCAAATTTTGCCCTGGCTCTAGAATTTCTACCCAAATTTGACCAGGAACAAACTTCATTTCTTCTCCCTTTTCATCATAAAAAAATAATTTACTAGCTATGTTAGATTTGTCCTTTTTCCAGGTTCCTCTATAAACTCTTCCGTTAAGATAATAATGAGCTTCTCCAGAATCAGTAACATCATACCAAGGATCACCTAGCTGAACATTATTGTATTGTCCTTCAATTTGTTCACTATTAGCCATCATCACAACAACATTTTTAGGAGCTAATCGTTGTCCGTTGTTACGATCAGTATCTTCTTTTCCTCCCCATGTTCTTAAATAAGTGTTTGTTTCTGGATCATAATCGTAACTTACACCATAAGGTCCAGCAAAACCAACTCTTAAATGTCCACCTTTAGGACGTTCGTCGCGAGCTAATTCTTTTTGATGTTGATAACCAGAAAATTCCCCTTTTAATCTATAACCAAAATCTTTAGCACATTCTAATAATTTAGTTGGATGAGCATAACCACTATCTACACCTCTAGACATTCCTGCCTTACGAAAACAACATTTTCCGGCTGATCTTCCTCCATCATCATTACAATTTAAATTATCTATCACTTTTTTATTTAAAATCTCTTTAGCAAAATGAGATCCGCCCCAATGGGCATAAATAGCATCTAAACCTTTAGCTAAATGAATAAAATCATGTCGCGAACTTCTCATTGATCCTACTTCTGGAGGCAAATTACAAATATAAATTCCCATTAACCGAGTAATAGAAGCTGTAATGACCGGCATTTCTATTACCATATCGGCTTGAGAAAATCCTGCTGCTGGACGCGCTTCTACATCAGCTGCCTGCATAACAGCTAGAGGGCGACGGTTCCAATTTTCACAACTTAATCCACTAATTGGACTAACAGGACCTTGATTAACCACTGGCATTTCTTTAACTAATTTTTCATCCTTTTGTTTGATTTCTCTAATTCTTTTTTGTCTTAATGTTTGCCTTGCACTAATAAAATAATATCCTATTCCTATAATTATTATCGCTAATAAAGCAATTAGATATTTATATTTTTTTTCCATATTTTTTTATTTTAATTAGAATTAAAATTAATTTATTTTTGACATTCTTTGCACCAGAAAACACTTCTCTGTCCTATTTTATCACGAACTATCCTTCCTGGACAACGCCAACACTTTTCTCCTTCTTTATGATAAACACGTAAATAATTATGAAAATTTCCCTTGCGTCCCTGCGTATCGCGATAATCACTATCTGATGTTCCTCTTTTTTGAATAGCCTTTTGAATTATTTTTTTAATACTTTTATAAATATTTTTCTTTTCTTTTGCGCTTAAATCTTTTACCTTACGAAAAGGACTAATTTTAGCATCAAATAAAATTTCACTTCTATAAATATTACCTATTCCTGCCATTACCTTTTGATTCATCAATATATTTCCAATTAAACTTTGAGGTTTCCTTTCTAAAAGTTTTAAAAAATTTTTCAAAGTAAATTCTTTACTATTAACATCTGTTCCTAAATTTTTAATTTCAGATAAATTTTCTATTTTACTTGTATCAATTAATTTTATTTTAGCAAATTTTCTTAAATCAGAAAATGCTAATGTTTTATCATAATCATTTTTTTTAATTTTTCTCTGCCTTTTTTTCTGTTGACAATTTACAGAACATAAAAACCAAATATGATGGATATATTGATTAACTTTTTCTTCAAAATACTTATTCTTTTTCTTTTTAGTTTTTATCAATAAATGTCCGGTCATTTTTAAGTGGATATAGATTGTTTTCTTATTGCTTAAGTTAAGAAAAATATTTTTTCCTATTCTTTTAATTTCTAAAATTTTTATTCCTTGAATTTCTTTTTTAAACTTACTAAAACTAATATTTTTTAAAGACTTTTTCCAATCACTCCAAAAATCAACAATAACATCTCCTTGAATATTCTTTTGAAGATCTCTAACAATGGTTTCTACTTCTGGTAGTTCTGGCATAAATTTAAAATAATAAAAAAATTATCCTTTTCCTATGATTCCAATAATCACAGCTAATACACTGGTTAAAATAGTAAAAATCCAAGCTCGCATCACAACCTTAGGTTCTGGCCACCCCTTAGCTTCAAAATGATGATGGATTGGTGCAGCTAAAAACACTTTTTTATGAAAAAATTTTTTACTAGTTAATTGAATAATAACACTAAGAGATTCTATAACATAAATCAAAACAGCAATAAATAAAATAATTACTGAATTAGTAAGCATAGCGATAACACCTAAAGTTGCGCCAAGAGAAACTGCGCCTGTATCTCCCATAAAAAAACGAGCTGGATAGATATTAAACCAAAGAAAAGCTAAAAGAGCACCATCAATAGCCAAACAAAAAGAAGCTAAATCCATTTTATTTTGGGAAAAAGCAATCGTAGCAAAAGCACCAAAAGCCATTAGTAAAACACCTCCATTTAAACCATCTAGCCCATCCGTTTCGTTAGATGAAATAGCACTAAACAAAATTACAAAAATAAATAAGGGAATATACCATAGACCGATAGAAAAATCTCCCACAGCTGGAACATGAATTTTATCCCAACCTAATTTACTATAAAACCACCACGCTCCCACAGAAGCAATTAAAACTAACCATCCAAATCTCATAATAAATCTCATTCCTCCTCCTTTATTTTTTCCCCATCCTTTCACACTCATAACATCGTCAAATAATCCTAATATACCAGCAGCAACTAAAGCAAAAAGCGGTAACCATGTTTGAGAACGACTTAAAAAATCAAGACGCGCTAAAGAATTAATATCTAACCAATCAGCTAAAACAGGAAAAAAATAATGAGAAAGAAAGGCCAATATAAGAACAGAAAACCAAATGGTAGCTCCTCCCATTGTCGGTGTTCCTTCTTTTTTAGCATGCAATTTGTTAACAAACTTTAATTTTTCTCCGTTAACTGAAGTTTTTTTTATTTTAATTCCTATTTTATTTTTATATAAAAATTTAGTCCAAAAAGGAATAATGAAAAAAGCTAAACTAAAACTAATTAATCCCGTAAAAAGAATTTTTAATAAATTAAATACTTCTGGAATAGTTTGTATTTGAGCAACTTGCATAAATAAAAAATTATCTAAAAAAATTATATCACTCTAATTGTTGATTGACAAATAAATTATACCCTAATCAATTTATGAAAACTTTTACTAAATTTTCAACTTAACTTTTTCAAACTCAATTTTAGGATTTTTCAAAAATTAAAATTTGGAAATTGCGCTAAAAAAACTTAGTTGCTTTTAAAATATTTATAATATCCTTTTTTAATTAAGATTTTATCACTTTCCAAAGAAAAACAATAGTTGCATTAAAAATTCTTTTCCATCTCCAAGGTTGTTGATAAAAACGATAAAGCCATTCTAATCCTATTTTTCTCATCCACAAAGGAGCTCGTTTTAATTTTTGTGTTAAAAAATCAAAACTTCCTCCTACTCCCATAACTAATTTTAAAGAAATATTAGCATTAACTAGATAAGAAAGTATAATTTCTTGTTGAGGAGCTCCCCAGTTGCAAAATAAAATATCTGCCTGAGAATTTTTTACTTTATCTTGAATATTTTTTATTGTTGTATTATCCAGTTTAATTTCATAATCATATCCCCTAATTAAAAGATAAGGATATTTTTTTTCTATAGCTTGAGCTGTTTCTTTCCATAAAGATAATCCCTTTTTATTAGTTAAAAGAAAAATTTTCAGATTATTTTTATTGCTTAAAAATAAAATGTAATTTAATAAATCTACTCCTGTCCAACGTGTTTTATTTTTTTTTCTTTTTAGCCAGAAAGCCACTTTTATTCCAAAACCGTCTGTCACTTTTAGACTACTTTTATTTAATACTTCCTTAAAAACTTTATTTTTTTGCGCTAATAAAATAAATTCTGGATTAATAGTTGCTATTTGATGAGTCTTATTTTTTTGATTAAACAAATAAAAATTTATTTTTTCTTTAATTTCTTTTTTAGAAAGATTATCTATCTTAACTCCTAATATTTTTTCTGATTTCATTTTTGAAAATTATTTATTACATAGAAAATGCTTATTTATAATAATATCATTGATTAATGAATAAAAAAACCAGTCTTAAAGACTGGTGCTATTAGCAAACAAACTGTTTGCCTAAAGAAAATTATCAGCTATTTCTTTTACATAAAATTTTAACATAAGGATATATATTTTGACTTCCTTTTATTTTAAAAAATTTTTTTTCGCAGTTATTGCATTGTAAAAAAACTAATCCTTCACTCTCTTTTATTTCTACTAAATGTTGTTTACAGTTGTCGCAATAATATATTTGCTTTCCTGAAAAAACATAGGCGCACTCTTTCATTTTACCTCCTTTTTCATATCAATAATCCTTTAATTTTTCCATCCCTTGTTGTTTGCGAATTTTCTCTAAGGCTTTAGATTCTATTTGCCTAATTCTTTCTCTCGTTACTCCAAATTCTTGTCCAACTTCTTCTAAAGTATGAATTACTCCATCTTCTAAACCAAACCTGATTTTTAAAATTTTTTGTTCTCGTGGATTTAATTCACTTAACACTTCTGAGAGATGTTTTTTTAATAATTTACGCGCAGCCGCTTTATGGGGCATTAATGTTTCTGTATCTTCAATAAAATCTCCTAAAACACTATCATCATCACTACTACCGATGGTTGTTTCTAAGGAAACCGTTTCTTGGGAAATTTTTTGAATATGCCTTACTTTATCAGCCGGCAAATTCATTTCAGCCGCTATCTCTTCTACTAATGGTTCCCTTCCTAATTCTTGCACCAAACGACGAGTTATTTGAACAAACTTATTAATTGTTTCAATCATATGCACAGGAATACGAATAGTGCGAGATTGATCCGCTAAAGCGCGTGTAATAGCCTGCCTAATCCACCAAGTTGCATAAGTAGAAAATTTATAACCTTTATGATAATCAAATTTTTCTACCGCCCTAAAAAGTCCCATGTTTCCTTCTTGAATTAAATCTAACATAGACATATTTTGAGATCTTCCCACATATTTTTTAGCAATACTCACCACTAATCTTAAATTAGCTTCTGTCAGTTTTTGTTTAGCCGCTTGATCTCCTTTTTCTATTCGTTTAGCTAATTTTACTTCTTCCTCAGGAGTAAGTAAATCAACCTTTCCAATTTCTTGCAAATACATTTGAACGAGGTCATTAGGATTTTTTTCTGGAATATCTGTTGCTTTATTTACTTCTTCTTTAATATTTTCTTTTTTAGTTTTATTCTTTTTTTGCTTTTTGTTTTTTTTCTTTTTTTCAAAGTCTTCTGCAATTTTTTCTGTATCAATCTTTATCATTTCTCCTGAAGTAATCACCTTAATACCTAATTTTTCTAATTTTTCATAAAGATTTTCCAGTTCATCTAATTCTTTTTCTATTTCTGGAAAGGAATGAATAATTTCATCTTCCGTGATAAAACCTCTTTGTTTACCACGCATTATTAAATCGTCAAAAAAACTGTTAATATTTTTTTTGCTTTTTTTGCTTGCAGTTTTTCTTTTTTGCTTTGTAGTTCTTCTAGATTTTAATTGTTTTTTTCTGGTTTTCTTTCTACCTCTAGAACTCAACTTTCTTTTTTTATTAGTTTTTTTTCTTTTAGCAGTAGTCTTTGTAACAATTTTTTTCTTTTGACTTTTTTTAGACTTAGTTCGTTTTTTGGTTTTTGCTTTTTTTAATCTCCTTTTTGATTTACAAGAAGATTTAGATTTAGTTTGATTTGTTTTTTTAGCCATATTTTAATAATGTTACATATTTTAAAGAAATTTCTAAAAAAATATTCAAAAAAAATTAAGTAGTCTTTTTAGAGAAATAAACAAATTCCTTCATCAATTGTTGACGAAGTTTATGATCACCTTTAGCTTCTGCTTCTTTTATTTGTTTTTCCAATTCGGTTAATTTATTTTTTGCTATTTCTTTCTCTAACTCATTATAGAGTTTTTTAAATTTTTTTTCAATACCTACCGAATTAAAATCGTTTAGGCTTTCATTTTCAAAATCATAACGTGTATTGAAATATTGCCTTTCTAATTCTTGCCTTATTTTTTCATCCTGTAAATAAATTCTTAATTCGTCAAAATTATAATTAATTTTTGGTCCATACTCTAAAATAATTTTGTTCCACAGATAATTATCTAATTTTAATAAAGGATATTTTTCATTTTTAATAACTATTTTTTTCCATAAAGAAGAATCATTTAAAATTAATCCGGTTATCTCCTTTAAAATAATTTTTATTCTATTTTTTTTGTCTTTGTTTTCTTTAGATAATAATCTTTTTTCAATAGTTTTCTTTGAAATAACTGGTTCATTTTTTAAATCATTTAATAATCCTAATAAAATATCTTTTTCTATTTTAATTATCTTTGCTAATTCTTTTAACCAATATTCTTTTTCTATAGGATTATTAAAATTCTTAATCATTTCTAAACTTTCTGCTACTATTTTTTTTTGACCTGAAGCTGTATTAATATCATATTTTTTTAAAAATACTTTTAAAAAATATTGCATAGCTGGTTGAGATTCTTTAATGCTTTTTACTAATTTATTAGGATTTTCTTTTGCTATTTCAGCCGCATCTTTTCCTTGCGTAGAAGAAATTAATTCTACATTAAATTCTTCTTGAAAAGCTAATTTAGCGCTTTTTTGAGCAGCCTGTTGTCCAGCTTCATCCATATCAAAAAATAATTTTAAATTTCTAGTATAACGTTTTAAAATTTTTAATTGATCTAAAGTAAGAGCTGTTCCCGAAACAGCTACCACAAAATTTAAACCTGCTTGATGACAAGCTATTACATCCATATTGCCCTCCACTAATACTACCTGATTGTTTTGTTTAATAGCTAATTTTGCTTTATCAATCCCATACAGTATTTGACTTTTATGATAAAGGATTGTTTCGGGAGTATTGATATATTTTGCTTGTGTTTTTTCTTCTTGAGAAATTGTTCGCGCTGAATAACCAACAACTTGTTCCTGCGTGTTTAAAATAGGAAAGATAATTCTTTCACGAAAACGATCATAAATTTTGTTATTATCTTGACGTCTTACCAATAAACCTGTGGATTCTATTTGTTCTAAAGAATATCCTTTTTTTAACAAAAAATTTTGAAGATAATGCCATCCTGGCAAAGCATATCCTAAACGAAATTTCTTAATAATATCATCTTTCAATCCTCGTTCTTTTAAGTAATTTAAAGCTTTTTTTTTGCCAGCTCCTTTCCATAATTGTTTTTCGTAAAATTTTGTAGCTAATTCTAATATGTCTCTAATTTCATTTTTTTTCTTAGATGAAAAATCGTTTTTTAAATAGTTTGATAATTGCACTCCTGATTTTTCAGCTAAAATTTTTAGAGCATCTTTAAAATCTAGACCCTCTATTTCCATTAAAAAACTAAAAATATCTCCTCCCTTCCCGCAACCAAAACAATGCCAAATCTGTTTCTCTTCACTTACTACAAAAGAAGGGGTTTTTTCGTTATGAAAAGGGCAGAGTCCTTTCCAATTCGTTCCCGCTTTTTGCAAACGCACATATTCCCCTACCAAATCAACTAAATTAATTCTAGATTTTATTTCATCGGTAACTTGACTCATAAAAAAATTTTATACTTTATTATAACATATTAAACTAATTTATATAAAAAAAGCAACTATCTTTTAAAATTTTAAATAAAAAATAGTTGCTTAATTAAACATAATCTTTACGAGAAACATAATCTTTGCGAGATTCCCAACAAAATATCAAACCAGCTAGAAAAAATGTTAAATAAAAACCATGAAAAATCAAAGAACTTTTTAAGTAATTCAAAAAAACAAAAAATCCAGCTAAAGTATAAGCTACCATCTTTTTCTTACCGCTCTCTGAAATATAATTTTCTCCAGCCACCTTTAGTAAGATCTGCCATTCTGACTTATCTTTATTCTTTTCCACTATTTGTTTCATTAAAATCTGTTTAAACTGGATGTAAATATGTCTAGAAACAGTTAATGATATATAAATTTCTCCCACCGCTATTGGCCAGACAATCCACCACTCTAGAGCTCCCACTGAATACAAAAAAATAACTCCTGGAATATGCAAAGCCTTATCAGCTGTATGCTCTATTATGCTTCCCCATTTTGTACCTCCTTGAAAATTTTTTCTAGCAAATCTGGCCATAGTTCCATCAATAGCATCAGTTAAGGATAAAACTAGGTATATCCACATTTTATTTTCAATATCTATGTCAGAAAAGAAAAAGATCCATATCCCTGCAAATCTACTCAGAGATAAGGCATTAGCTAATAGTGTAAAAAATACAAAACGCACATCATATTTTTTCATTTCTCCTCCTTTTATTCTAATTAAAATTTGTTAAGTTACTATCTTAATTTAAATTAAATTTAAAAAAATAGTCAAGTCAAAAATCAACAAAATAAATTCTATTTAAATTTTTAAAATTTATGAAAAAAGTTGACAAAAAATGTTTTTTTTATTAAACTGACCTTATTGTTTTAAAATGAAAATTTAAAAAAATGAAAAAAGAGATACATCCTCAATATAAAACTACTACTATCACTTGCGCTTGTGGCGCTGTTTTAGAAGTGGGCTCTACTCAAGAAAATATTGAAGTAGAAATTTGTTCCCAGTGTCATCCCTTTTATACTGGAAAAAAGAAAGTTGTTGATACAGCTGGAAGAGTTGATCGTTTTAAGCATATAGCTAAAAAAGCTAGAGAAAAACAGATTGAAAAAAAGAAAATTCAACAAGCGCGTCAAAAAAGAAAGAAAGAAAATTTAAAAAAAGCTAATCAAACTAAAAAAAAGAAAAAACAAAAACAATAAAAATTTAATGACCCCTTTAATGACCCCTTTAATGACCCCGAAAATATATCCTTTCAATAATAAAAAATCTTAATTCAATTAAGATTTTTTATTATTGATTGAAAGGATTAGAATTATCTTTTATTTATTATTTCAAATTATTTAATTAAAAATTTACTATCAGTTCTTTTTTTTCTTTTTTTCTTAGAATAATTATTTTCGCTCTTTCTCCTTGATGATATTGAGCAATTATATTAGAAAGAGGATTATCTAGATTTACTAAATGATTATCAACAGATATAATTATATCCCCTACTTCAATGCCTGCTTTATCCGCAGAAGAACTTTTTAATATAGCCAGCCCTTGTCTACCTGAAGGAGAATAAATTAAAGCCCCTTCGTTAACAGGAAGTTGTTTGCTTAATACTAATGAAGGATTAATTGATAAATAAGACACACCTAAACGCGCTCTTTCCTTTTTGTCTTCCTGATAATTAAGATAAAATTCAAATATATTTTTTAATTTATTACTTGGTATAACTAAATACTCTGTTTGATTATTTTTTTTAAGAGAGCTAATTAATCCCGCTACTTCCCCTTTATAATTAGTTACTATTCCTCCATCAAAATCATCAGTATTAGCTAAATTTAAACGAAAAACACCCTCTAATTTTTCTGATGAATTAACAACACTTGTAGATAAATTAAATGTTCTATCTTTAGTTTCAAGATTTCCCTCCGCTAAAAAATTATTATATTCTTTTCCTTTGTTGCTAATAGCAATTATTTTTTGACCAGACATAAAATCATCAGAATTGGCTAAAGCTATAACAGGTAAATTGTTAACATTATCAAGTTTTAAAAAAACTAAATTGGAAAAATTATCTAACCAAGTAATTTTAGCAGTATAACTTTTTCCATTGAAAACTAAAACCTTATAATTAACATCTTCTCCCAAAACTAAAGAATTTTTATTTGCTATTATTAATCCATCGCTAGTTAATATAACACCAGTTCCATTTTGCAATAATTTAAATTTTGTTTCTTTTGTTTTTGTTTTAATACTGTTAGTAGTTGTTTTTAAAGAAAGAATATTTACCATAGCAGTATTGGTTTGAGAAACAATTTCTTTAATGGATTTATCTTGAGGAAGAGTTACTTTTTCTATTTTATTGATAATCTTTACTGGTTTATTTACTTTTTGAACAAAACTGAATTGAGACCAATAATGATTTTGTGCTAACCTAGACAATATATAATTTTCTAATATAATATTTACTACTATTATTAAAGCTATGATCAAAAAAAGATTAAATAATTTTTTTAAAATTTTTTTCAACATATTGTTTACTATAAATTAAAATTATGTTTTTCCTTATTACTCTGCCTCCAATAATCTGCCAACCAAAAAGCAGTAGGAATTTGTATGAAATAAGATAAAACAATCACAATTACAATTAAAGATAAACTTTCATTTTGATATATTAAAGAAATAGCTAATCCTAAAGCTAAGGTAATATATTTAAGATAACTTCCCCAAACTAAAGCCCGCCCTTTAGAATTAAAAAAATATCTTTTATGAATTATCCATATTGCTATCCAATTCAATAAATAAAATAAAATTAAGGGAAACAATATTTTTGTAATTAAAAAAGGAGAATCAAAAATTATAGCATTATTTTTTAAACTCATTAAAAAATAAAGAACGATCAATAATCCAAGATTGCTAATCTTTCCAAAAAAATTTTGTATTTTTGAATACTGAGAATTTTTTTTCAAAAAAAATTGAGTAAAATAAGCTAATATCAAAGGAATTACTATAATAAAAAGCATAGATATTGCTACCGTTTGATAATTTATTTCTCCTCCTCCACAAGATAGCACGCCTAAACTAATTGTCTCTATTGAACACTGCTTGCTAGCGTTAACCGTTTCTAAATTTAAATAATCTATCACCTTAGTTAGTCCCCAAGGAACTATTAAAATAGCCAGCAACAGATTAAAAATAATAATACTCACTGTAGCTGGCATATCAGATTTAGATCTCAATGCCCAAGTAGTTACCATCCCGCCTCCCGGTAAAATGGAAATTAAAAATAATCCTAACCACAAAACAGGATATTCTTTAAGAAAAAAATATCCTAGCAACCAAGCAAAAAAAGGAGCTAAAATAAAATTTAATAAAATAGAAATAAAAATCAATTGATAATTTTCTGTAATTTTTTTCAGCTTTCCAAAGGAAAGCGGAACTAAAGAAGGATAAATCATAATAAAAGCAGCCAGTAAACAAATTAGGGGTGTAAATTCTATTCCTTTATTTATACTTACCTGAAATAATCCCAAAATAATTACAGCCACTATCCACTGAAAAAGATTTTTCTGAATATGATTAATTAAATTATTTAAAAAATTCATTATTCATTAAATAAACTTAAAATTAAACAAAACTTCAGTTGATGCTATTTACTTAAACCAACAAAGCTCTTTATAAATATATCTTTATTTAAATAACTGTCAATAATATATCACTTTTTTATTTTTTTATTTTTTTGTCTCCAACTTAAAATAGCTTTATGGTCACCACTTAATAAAACTTCTGGCACTTTCCATCCCTTAAAATTATTGGGCTTAGTATATTGAGGATATTCTAAATACTTCTTTTTTCCCACTGAAGAACTAAAGCTTTCTTCTTTGAGAGAATCACTATTGCCAAGCACGCCCGCTAAAAGACGTGTAGTTGAATCCACCAAAGCCATAGCTGGAATTTCTCCTCCCGTTAAAACATAATCTCCTAAAGAAATTTCTTCATCAGCAATATAATGAGCTACTCTTTCATCTACTCCTTCATAACGTCCACAAATTAAAATAATATGTTTATATTGAGTTAATTGAACTGCTTTTTGCTGAACATACGTTTTTCCTTTAGCTGAAAAAAGAATGGTCTTTATTTTTTTTTGATCTTTTATTTGTTTTTTAATCTCTCTAACCGCTTTAAATATTGGCTCCACTTTCATTACCATTCCCGCACCACCTCCATAAGGAGTATCATCTATGGTTCCACGTTTATCGGCTGCATAATCACGTAAATTGATTATGTGAATTTTAATTTTATTCTCTTCTTGAGCTCTTTTTATAATGGAATAATTAAAATAGCTCTGAAACATATCTGGAAAAATAGTAATGATATAAAAATTTAGCATAATGTTTTTTTATTTTAATGTACTAATTGTTACATATTTTTTTTATCAAATCAAATAAATATCTTACAAAAAATTATTTTTTTTACACTCTCTAGTCTTAATATTTCAATAAGTAATATTGAAAAATAAATAAGGCAAAACTATATCAAATCATTTAACAACGATACCTAAATAATTCTTTTTCTCTTGTTCAAAATGCTACTATAGAAAGATTGACAAAAAAAGAAAAATATTATAAAATCGTTTGAATATTTAGTTATTTAATAAAAAAATAGAAATAATAAGGAGGAAAATAAAAATGACTGATTGTCAAATTTTTTTAGCCATCATAGCATGGCTACCTATGTTTCTGTTTATAGCGAACAAAATAGAAATGAATGTAAGCATAAGGGACGGCGTTATAGGATTTATTCTTTATCTTCCTTATGCTGTACTAGTTGCAATTACAACTAGTTTCCCGCTAACAATCATTTTTCTTGTTATGGGAAAAACTTCTTGTATAAATTCTTTTTTGATTTTTCTGGTTTTTGAGATATTTTTATTTATAACCAGAAAATTTATTTTAAAATTTATTAATTTTTTCTTCAGTCTTTTAGAATAAAAAAAAAATAGGCCTCTAATAAAGTATTTTTTATTAGAGGCTTTTAATTTTGAATAAAATTTTATTGATAGATACTTTAAAACTATTTACATTCACTAATTTTAATGTTAAGATAACAAAACTTAAACGATTTTATTTTCTTATGCAAGGATTGGATTCACAAAACATATTATTAGGTTGGATATTATTTTCTATTTTAGGAATAATTTTAATAGTTGCTAATTTTTGGTCCTTTTTAAAAATAAGACAACTAAATAAAAAAAGTGAATTATTTTTTAGTGGCAAAAAGGGAACTAACTTAGAAGAAATTATTCTCAATCAACAAAAAGAAATTGAAAAATTGGACAAAGATATTGAAAAGATTTACAAAGGATCAGAAAAAATTTATAAATTAGCTCATAAAGGAATTCATAAAATAGGAGTAATCCGTTTTAATCCTTTTAAAGATGTGGGAGGAGATCAAAGTTTTGCAATTGCTCTTTTAGATGGAAAAAATAATGGTTTAGTTATTTCCTCTCTATATACGCGTGAAGGAACACGTATATATACTAAATCAATTATTAAAGGAGTTTCTCCTAAACACCCTCTTACCGAAGAAGAGAAAAAAGCCATTACTAAGGCTTTAAATTAATTTTTAATAAAACCACCTTAAAACAAGATGAATGATATCAAAGAGTTAAAACAGAATAAAGTAATTTCTATCCCAGAAACACTAACCGTTAAGCACCTTAGTGAACTTTTAAATTTACCCGCTTCACAAGTTATAACAGAACTAATTAAAAATGGAATTATTGCCACTATTAATGAGGAAATAGATTTTGAAACAGCTAGTATTATAGCCGAGGATTTGGGTTTTAAAACAGAAAGAGATTTATCTATTCAAGCGGATGAAAATATTACTCTAGAAAAATTATTAGACATTTGCCAAAAAGAAAAGGAAAGCAAGAAAAATCTTCAGACACGTCCTCCTGTGGTTACTATTTTAGGTCATGTTGATCATGGAAAAACTACTCTACTGGATACTATTCGCAAATCGCACATAACCAATAAGGAAGCTGGCGGAATTACTCAACATATTAGCGCTTATCAAGTTAAAAAAAAGGGGCAATTAATCACTTTTATTGATACGCCTGGTCATGAAGCTTTTTCTGCTATGCGCGAACGGGGCGTCAGCTTAGCTGATATTGCTATACTAGTAGTAGCTGCTGATGATGGAGTAAGACCTCAAACAAAAGAAGTAATTGAGTATCTTAAAGAGAAAAAAATACCTACTATTGTTGCTATTAATAAAATTGACAAACCTGAAGCCAATCCTACTAAAGTAAAACAAGAATTAGCTGAAAATGAAATAGTAATAGAAGAATGGGGAGGAGATATAATTGCCAATGAAATTAGCGCTAAAAATAATTTGGGAATTGATAAATTATTGGAAAGCATTCTTTTAGTTACTGAAATATTAGAATTAAAAGCCGATTTTCAAAGACCAGGATTAGCTGTGGTTTTAGAATCACATTTAGATAAACATAAAGGACCTATTGCTACTGTTTTAGTTAAAACTGGTTTTCTGCAGACAGGCCAAGATATTATAGCAGGAAATGCTTTTGGAAGAATTAAAAGATTAGAAGACTTTACAGGAAAAAAAATAAACAAGGCCCTACCTTCTTCCCCGGTTACTTTAATGGGATTAAATAAAGTTCCACAAGTTAATGATGTTTTATATGTAACTGATACTCAAACCTTATCACACAAAAAAAATAATCTTTTAAAAAACAGACTGGGCTTTGATAAAAAAATTCTCAATAAAGAAAAAATTTATCAAAAAATAGATGAAAACAAACTAAAAAAACTAAATTTAATTATTAAAACAGATGTTCAAGGATCCTTAGAGGCCATTCATCAAATTTTAGACACAATTAAATCTAAGGAGGTTGCTATTGAATATATTTTTGAGGGAATAGGAAACATTACTGAATCGGACGTTAAAATTGCAGAAAGTTCTCAAGCAGAAATTATAGGATTTAATGTTCATACCACTACCGTAGCAAAAAGAATGGCAGAAAATAGTAATATAAATATAGAAACATACACTATAATTTACGAACTAATAGATGCTATCAAAAATAAGCTATCAGGACTATTGCCTCCAGAAATTATCCGCACAGATCTAGGAAAACTTAAGGTCTTAGCAATATTCAAAAGAGGAAAAAAGGATATGATAGTAGGTGGTTTAGTTACGCAAGGAAAAATAGAAAAAAATTGTCTGGTTGATATTGTAAGAGAAAAAGAAAATATAGGACAAGGAACACTAACTAACCTTCAACATAATAAAAACAATGTTACATTAGTTAAACAAGGAAATGAGTGTGGTTTAACTATTGAAACCAAAACAAAAATAGAGATTGGAGATATTTTAGTTTTTTATCAAGAAGAAGAAAAAAGAAGAAAGATTTAAAAAATAAAAATACTATTTATTCTATGTCATCTCATCGTATTTCTAAATTAAATAGTTTAATCAAACAACAAATAGCCCATATTATTTCAGAAGAATTAAATTTAAAAAACAATCTTATCATAACTATCACTAAAGTTGACACCAGCAAAGATTTAAGCTATGCTGATGTATTCGTTAGTGTTTTTCCAGAAGAAAGGACAAATTATTTATTAAAAACACTTGATAATGAAATCTACAATATTCAGAAAAAACTAAATCAAACGTTGGTAATTAAAAAATTTCCTCGTATTCGTTTTTATTTAGATACCACAGAAAAAAATGCAGATAAGATAGAAAAAATTCTCAAAAAAATAAATTTATAAATTATTTTTATTTTATAAAATAAAAACTAAAAAAATTAAACAACTTTTCGTTTAACTAATTTAAACTAAACTAGCACTGCTATAAAATAAAATGTTAAATGTTTTATGAAATTTCAATCAGAATTCAAAACGCTTCAATATGTAATCAAAAAAGCTTCTCATATTCTTCTTTTCGCTCATGATGATCCAGATGGTGATGCTATAGGAAGTAATTTTGCTTTAAAATATTACCTAGAAGGATTAAATAAAAAAGCTGATGTAGCTTGTTTTACTCCCTTGCCTAATTATCTGCAAAAAACAATTAAACCAAAAGAATTATTACCAGCTGATAAAATAGATTTTAATCAATACGAGGCAGTTATTGCTTGCGATAGTGTTGAACGTGGATTTAATAGAATTAAAAACAAACTGCCTCAAAATACAGTTACTGTTATTATTGATCATCATCCTGACATTTCTATTCAGGAAGATATTAATATAGTTGATGCTTCCTATTCCTCTGCTTGTGAAATAGTTTTTGATTTTCTAACCTTTGTACATGCCCCCATAACACCGCAAATAGCTTCTTTAATTTTAACAGGAATTTTAGGTGATACGGGAAATCTACAACATACCAATACCACCGCAAAAGTTATGTCTGCAGTAGCAGAATTGATTAGGAGAGGGGCGTCTTTGCCTAAAATTATTAATTCAACTTTTGCTAACAAAAAGATTTCTACTTTAAAACTCTGGGGACGCGCTTTTGATAAAGCTCAAATTAATCCTAAAAATAAAATGATTACAACCGTTATTACTCAAGCTGATTTAAAAGAATGTAAAGCTAAGGCAGAAGATATTGGAGAAATAGCTTCTATTTTAAACACTATACCTGGAACTCGTTTTTCCTTAGTATTAACTCAAAAAGACGATTTCACTATAAAAGGAAGTTTACGCAGTGAAGAATATAAAGGCATAGATGTTTCTGCTATTGCTCATAAACTAGGAGGAGGAGGTCATAAATTAGCTAGTGGCTTTACTATTAAAGGAAGAATTTTAGAAAAAAATAATCAGTGGAAAATTATTTAAATAGAATTAACAACAATAAATATGAAAAAGAAATCTAACTCTTTTTATCCATATATTGGTTGCCATATTTCTATTGCTGGTGGCATAGAAAAAGCTCCTCAACGTGCAGCTGAAATAGGTGCTGAAATAATGCAAATTTTTTCTCGTTCTCCTCAGGGAGGAAAAAAAAGAGAAATAAATTCTGAAATCGCTAATAAATTTAAAAGAAACGTTATTAAATATAATATAAGAGATACTTACATTCATTCCCCTTATTATATAAATTTTGCTTCTAGTAATAATCGCATTCGTTATGGATCATTAAAAACTATTCAAGAAGAATTAGCTATAGCTAATTCATTAAAAATAAAATATGTCATTACTCACTTAGGTTCTACTAAAGATTTAGGAGAAAAAAAGGGTATAAAAAAAACAATTGAAATGCTTCAAAAAACATTAAAAAATTATAAGGGAAAAGCACAACTGCTTTTAGAAAATACTGCTGGATCAGGTTCTATCATAGGAGATAGATTTTCAGAGCTTAACTATATTTTAGAAAAAGTTAATCACTCAGCTTTAGGTGGCATCTGTTTAGATACTCAACATTCATTTGCTTCAGGATACAATTGGAAAGATTGGAAAAAAACACTCTCTAAAATTAAACAGGAAGTAGAATTAAATAAAATAAAAGTAATCCACGCTAATGATAGCTTGTCAGATTGTGGTAGTCATATAGATCGTCATGCTCATATAGGAGAAGGAAAAATAGGAAAAAAAGCTTTTCAAAATATTGTTAGATTTGCCCACAAACAAAAGATTAATATGATTCTAGAAACTAGGTACGATAAAATTAAACAAGATATAGAGCTACTTAAAAAAATGAGAAGTCATTTAAAAAAATGAAACAATCAAAATTTATTCGGCTGTAACTCTTAATACTTCTTCTATAGTTGTTATCCCTTTGATTATTTTAACAAAACCATCTTCTGCTAAAGTAATCATTCCGTTCTCTTTGGCCTTTTCTTCTATTTCTTCTGTACTTGCGCTTTCTTGAACCAATTTTTTAATGTCATCATCTACTTTTAACATTTCATAGATACCTACTCTACCCTTATATCCTCCGCTACAATCAGGACAATTTTTTTTAGGTCTATAAAAATCAACCTCTGTCCAAGATTTTTTTCCTTTTAAATATTTTTTTGTTTCTTTGTTGTTTTTTAAAAAATCAAAAATCTCATCTAACTTAAAAGATTTATTTAGATTTTCTACTTCTTTTTCTGATAAATTATATTTTTCTTTACAATCATTACAAATTCTCCTTACTAAACGTTGCGCTACAATTAAGTTTACTGAAGATGCAATCAAAAATGGTTCTGCTCCCATATCTAACATTCTAGGCAGAGAAGCAGCTGCGCTATTTGTATGTAAAGTGGATAACACCATGTGGCCTGTCATAGCAGCATGTAAAGCAATTTCTAAGGTTTCTTTATCTCTAATTTCCCCCACCATTATGATGTCTGGATCTTGACGTAGCAATGATCTCAAAGCAGCCGCAAAAGTCATTCCTATTTTTGCTTTAACTTGAGTTTGATTAATTCTCGCCATCCTATACTCAACAGGGTCCTCCACTGTACTAATATTAACTTCTGGAGTATTTAAAATATCTAAAATAGTATACAAAGTAGTCGTTTTACCTGAACCAGTTGGACCAGTAATCAATATAATTCCATTAGGACGTTTTATTTCTCTGTGAACTAATTCTAGCATTTTCCCTTCTATTCCCATTTGTTCCAAAGTTAAACCTTTAGAAGATTCATCCAATAAACGCATTACTATTTTCTCCCCATCAAATACAGGTAAAATACTGACACGGAAAGAAATTTTATATTCATCTTTTTGAATTTTAAAACGTCCATCTTGAGGTAAACGATGTTCATCTAATTTTAAATTAGATAAAACTTTAACACGAGCTACGATACCAGCCGCTAATTTCTTAGGCAAAATCATAGCATCATGCAATATTCCATCTATACGAAATCTTACAATCACTTCCTTTTCTCCTGGTTCAATATGAATATCACTTACTGATTCCAAAATAGCATGTTTTAGCAGTGTATCTACTATTTTTACTACCGGAACATCTTCAGCAATTTCTTCTAAGTCTTTTTTACTAGCATTTTGTTTTTCATTTTCTCCTTCTTTAACACCTTTAGTTAATTCTTCTGTTTCCTCTTTACTAATCATATCACCAAATTCAGCTTCCAAACTTTTTTCATATTGTCTTAAAACAGCATTGATACTTTCTTCCGTAGATAAACAAGGAATTATTTTTAAACCACTTTTTTTCTTAATAAAGTCTATTGTTTGTAAATCATCCGGATCTAACATGGCCACACTTAATTCATCTTTTATTTTTTTAAAAGCTACTACATTATATTTTTTTGCCACTGGCTGAGGAATTATTTGAAGAATATCTTTAGGAATTTTTTCTTTAGTTAAATCAACAAAAGGAATGCCATAAATATAGGCCATTACTTTTTTTAGTTCTGTATTAGTAATAAGTTTTTGCTTTAACAATATATCTCCCAATGGTTGTTTAGATTTTTCAGCTTCTTTTAACGCTTCGTTGAGCTTCTTAATATCTACCAATCCTGTATCTGCAAGAAAATTCTTTAATTGTTTATTTTTAATTACCATTAAATTTAAATTATTTTTGTTTTTTGTTGGATTTTAAAATATTTAATTTAAAATTGAATTGATTTTATCTGTAATTTCTGAAAGTTCATGGTTACTTTTTAGCATGTGGTATGTAATTCCTAATCCCATTGCTTTATCCAATGCAGATGAATCAGTTAGATTACTTAATAATAATACAGGAATATTTTTTATTTCATCGTCTTCTTTTTTTTCTTCTAGTAAAGTATAACCATCTTTTTCTGGAAGAATTAAATCTAGAATAATTAAATCAGGTTTTATTTCTTTTATTAAACGCAGTCCATCCACTCCGTTATTACTAACCTTTACTTCAAAATTCTTTTTTTCCAAATATTCTGCAATCATTTCTCTTATCATCTTGTCATCTTCTATAATAACTATTTTTTTATTCATATTTTTTAATTTAAAATATTTTTTTAACCTCTTTATTTTATTATAACATAAAAAATTTGTTTTCTTTAAAAATTTTTATGCATACTAGATGCTTGAACATGCTTATCTTTATAATATTTACTATTTAATCCTTTGCTACCATAAGGACTTTGAGATGAAGAAGAAAGTTTTTCAAAAGCCATTTGGGCGATGGGCATCTTGTAATAAAGTTTTATAGGAAGAGTGCCTGCATTAAACAATTCCAATGTCATTTTTAGAGAATTTCCTGGATCTAAATATCCAGCTGTCGTATGAATTATTAATCCCAATCTACCTAAAGAACTTTTTCCTTCTAATCTTCCTACGAAATTTTTAGACACCCCTGTCTCTTCATAAACTAAAGCTAAAACAAATTCTTTGGGATGCAAAACAAAAGGTTGCCTATCAGAAATTTCTATTTTTCGCATTAAATTTCTCACTGGTTTTTTTACATCTATAACAGTATTTTCATTTAAATTAAAAATTAAAAATTCTTTGTCTAAATGAAGATCTACACTAGCTGGTTGAATGTTTTCTTTTTTGAAAGGAGAAATTATTATTTCTTTCTTTTTTATGTTTTTAATTATATCTTTATCAGAAAGAATCATATATTTATAAAAAAATTAATTAATCTTATTATTGTTGTTATTGTTTTTCATTGTTCTTATATTTCTCTCAATTCTATTTAACTGAGATTGTATTTTACTAATAGCCCTATCATTTTTTCTTGTAATAGCCAAATCTATTTCTAAACGTTTTCTATCATGTTCTGTCATCCTATTTTGACTCATCATAATAATTGGAGCGCTATAAGCGGCTTGAAAACTCAATGCTAAATTAAGTAAAATAAAGGGGTAAGGATCCCAATGTTTCACCCAAGCAAATAAATTCAATCCCATCCATAATAACAAAATTATCGTTTGCACAACAATAAAGCTCCAACTTCCTAGAATAGCTGTTATTTTATCAGCTAATCTATCTCCCAAGTTTTTATTTTTTCTATTGCCATTATTATAAAATGAAATGATTTTTTTTGTTTTTAAAACTAATTTTTTTTCTTTTTTCTTTTTTTTAGAGTTTGTTTTATTTTTCTGTGGTTTAGATTTATTATTTAAATTCAAAAAATAAAGTAACCAAGCCATAGCTATAAATAAAGAAATATAAAGAAAATTGAAAAACAAAAACCATAAATACGATAGCGATAAAAAAGCTAAATTAAAAAAAATAAAAATATAAGCTATTAATAAAAATAAAATAAATAAATTAATCATTTGCAAATACTTATTGAATTATTTTTTTTCCATTTAACCATGATTGTAAAACTTTAGGAACAACAATTGAACCATCTTTTTGCTGATTATTTTCTAAAATTGCTATTAATATTCTACCAATAGCAAAAGCTGTGGCATCATTAGTATGTAACAATTTTTTTTCTCCCTCTTTTGTTTTATAGTAAGATCTTATACCTCTAGTTTGATAATCTGTCATATAATCAGAAGTATGTGTTTCTCTATATTTATTTTGACTAGGTATCCAACATTCAATATCATATTGATCATAATCCGGTTTTCCTGTATCTCCCGTACAAACATGCACTAATCTATAAGGAATTCCTAATTGTTGCACTAAATATTCTTGCAAAGCCACTATAAATTTCTGTTCCTCAATTCCTGTTTCAGCTGTAGTAAAAGATTCCATTTCTAGTTTATCAAACTGATGGGTACGTAAAATTCCACCCATATCCTTTCCATAAGTTCCTGCTTCTCTACGAAAAGCTGTTGAATAGCCAATGTAACGTAAGGGTAAGTCACTTTCATTGATGATTTCATTCATATAATAAGGCGCCATGGTATGCTCCGCGCTAGCTACTAAATTAAGTTTGTCTTCTGGTAGTTTATAAGTTTGATCTCCAAAAACCCTATGTATTTTCTCTTGAACTTCATTTCTTATCATTACAGGAGGAATCATAGGTATGAACGGCTTTGAAGAAAGCTGAAGTTTCTTTTCTTGAATAATTTTCTGAATAATATTCTCATCCGTTAATGTATTAAAAACAAAATTTATTAGAGCCATTTGCAATAAAACAGCTTCATTTTTTAAATAATAAAAACGTGATCCTGAAACTTGAGCTGCCTTTTCTATATCAATTAAATCTAATTTTTTTCCTAAGGACATATGATCCTGCGGAACAAAATTAAATTTAGTTTTTTCTCCCCATTCTTTTACAGTTACATTTTCACTTTCATCTTTTCCTTCTGGCATATCAGGAGATGGAGGATTAGGAATTTCCATTAAAATACTCTTCCATTCTTTTTCTATTTTATCTAATTCTTTTTGTAGCTTTTTTATTTTTATTTTATTTTTTTTTGTTTTTTGGATTAACTTTTGTTTTTCTTGATTATCTTCTATGTTTTTTAAGTTTTGAGAAGTAATTTTTTGCTGATGTTTACTCTCATCAATTTTTTTCTGTTGTTTCCTTCTTTTTTTATCTAATTCTAACCAATAATCCAAATCTAATTGAATTCTTTTTTTTCTTATTCCCTCCTTAACTAAAGTTACATTTTTACGTATATACTTAGGATCTAACATAATAATTAATAATTTAATAAATTAACTGTTTCTAAATATTTTTTATAAACATCAATTATTTTTTTGGCTTCTTTGTTGTTTAAGAAAAAATCTTTTTCTTTAATTATTTGATTACGCACTTGGTGAGATTTTTTTAACTCTTCATAATACTCTATTTGACTAGCATTACTATTAGCCAGCTTTTCACCTAAATTTTTACCTTGATATCCAAAACCTGACAAAACATCGTTAACCAGTTTATCAGCTTCTAATATGGCAATTTTCCAAAAGGATTCATTCTGATCTTGTAAATATTCTTCTATTTTTAACCATCTTTTTTTAATCTCTTTGCTTCCTGGAATTTTAATATTTGCTCCTCTTTTATTAATTATCCAACTATCTGGTAATTGTAAAATTAACAATAAAATTAAATCTATTAATAAAATTATTGTATAAACCCCTAAGAAAAACTTTATCCATAACATAAAATCTGAAAAATAAAATTTCTTCAGTTCAATGATTATATCATTTAAAAATTCCAAATCCATAATAACCCAAAATTAACTATTTAGATCGAAAATAATCTTCTAATTTAGGAACAATTTGTTTTTTGCGAGAAACTAACTTATCTACAAACAACAATCCCTCTTCATCAACAGCAGAAAAAACTTTCTGAAAAACGTTTTTTTCATTTTCTTCTGCTAATATAGTCCAGCTTTTTTCCTCTAATATATCTATTATAGTAAAAATAACTCCTTCTAAATTGTTTCTTTTTTTAAGTAGCTTTAACTTTTCTTTGATTTCTTTTTTGCGTTCTAAAGCATATTGCTTATTAGTTGTTTCCATTACTCCAATACCCCAACGATGTCCGTTAAAATCAAATTCTTTATAATCTAATTGAATTAAATCTTCCACTTTAATATTTCCCAAATCACTTTTAGCCTGAAACATATTTAAACTAAATTCTTCTAGATTTTCTATTTTAGCTATTTTATTAAGTTTTTTTAATATATCTTTATCTTTTTCTGTTGTGGTGGGGGAACGAAAAAATAATGTATCAGAAATTATCCCCGCTATTAACAAACCTGCTATTTGAGAAGAAATATCAATATTTTTTTCTAGAAATTTTTCTGCTATTAAAGTGCAAGAGGATCCTAACGGTTTTATGCAAACGTTAATAGGTTTTTCTGTTTTTAAATTGATTTTATGATGATCAATAACTTCAATTAAATTTAAATCATCCAAATTATCAATACTTTGTTTTTTTTCATTGTGGTCTAATAAAATCACTTCTGCATTTTGAGGTAGTTCTGTTTTTATTTCTGGAATTTTTATTCCAAAATAATCTAAAACAAATTTAGTCTCATTATTTATTTTTCCCAATGTTATTGGCTCTGCATTTTTTCCTTCTTTTTTTAAAAAATCACTATAAGCAATAACACTAGAAACTGAATCCGTATCAGGATTTTTATGACCTAATATATATATCATATTTTTATTTTTAAAAATTTAAACTATTTACTTATTTTATTCTTTGCTTAAAAATTTTCTTATAATATTATCTAGATCTTCTTCAGAATAATATTCTACAACAATTTTACCCTTTGTTCCTTCCTTTTTTATTTCCACTTTGGTATCTAAAAATTCGCTTAATTTCTGAGATATTTCTTCTAACTCTGGATCAAATTCCTTTACTCTGTTTTTTTGGATTTTACCCGAAATTTTCTTAGCCTTATTTTCTGCTTCTCTTACTGTTAATTTTTGAGTCACAATTAAATCCAACAAAGCTAGTTGTTTTTCTAAATTTTCTAATGTTAATATTACTTTGGCATGTCCCTCACTAATTTTGTTTTCAATTAAAGCGTTTTGCGCTTGAATAGGAAGAGAGAGCAAGCGAATTTTATTGGCTATCACACTCCTACTCTTTCCCATTTTTTTAGCTATTTCATCCTGGCTTAATTTAAATTGTTGAGCTAAATTATTATAAGCTTTTGCTTCTTCAATGGGATTTAAGTCATGTCTCTGTATGTTCTCAACTACAGCTAATTCTAATTTTTCCTTTTCATTATCAAAATCTTTTCGCATAACAACAGGAACTTTTTTAAGATCAACTAATTGAGCAGCTCGCCATCTTCTCTCTCCAGCTACTAACTCGTACTTATTTCCCTTCTTCACTACTACTAAAGGTTGAATTATGCCATGCTCTTTAATGGAATTAGCTAATTCAGTTAATTTGTTTTGATCAAAAGCTGAACGAGGTTGATATGGGTTAGCTACTATTTTATTAATATCTATTTCCATTATCTGATTTTTTTCTTTTTCCATAAACATATCTTCTTGTGAAAAATTGTCCAAATCATCACTAATCTTTTTGCTTTGACTAGAAACAGAATCTTTTGAATAATTCTGACGAATAAAATCAGAAGAAGAAAATACTTCTTTGTTTGGTTTCTTTTTTTTCTTATTTTTTTGAGGAATTAATGAAGAAAGTCCTCTTCCTAATCCATACGATTGAGCCATAGTTTATTTTTTAAATCTTTAAAAAAATTATAACACAAATTTATTATTCATTATATAAATTATATTATATTTCAATTAACGCTCTTATTCCTTCAATTATCTTATCACTTGCATCTGGATGATAAAAGGTAGCTATATTTCTTTTCATTCTATCTCTTAGCTCAAGATCATTAAGTAATTTTTCTATTTTTCGCATTAAAATATGCTCTCCTAAATTATTTTCTTCTAGCACTAAAGCACCTCCAACTTTAGCTAGAGAATAAGCATTCATTCTTTGATGATTATTAGCAGAAGACATTAATGGAATTAGTATAGTTACCTTCTTCCAAGCCGCTATTTCAGATATAGCATTTGCTCCTGCACGACTAATAACTAAATCTGCCAAAGACAATGCCATTGCCATTTCATGTGCATTTAAAAATCCTTTTATCCAATATTGTTTATCTCTGCCAATTTTTATTCCTTGATGAGCTACTTGTTGTTTAACTGTTTCTAGATTATTTGAACCCGTTTGATGTATAATTTGAAAACGATTTATTAGTTGTGGTAAAATTTTAACAATAACACTGTTAATAATCTGAGCTCCTTGACTACCGCCTAACACAAGAATAATTGGTTTTGTATCATTAAAATTAAAATATTGATAGGCTTCTTCTTTTGTTGCTTGTAAAATTTCCTGACGAATCGGATTACCCGTTATTAATGTTTTCTTTTCCCTAAAATATTTTTTTGCTAAAGGATAAGAAACTGCTATATAGCGAGAAAATTTTCCCAAAATACGATTAGATAATCCTGGTATAGCATCAGATTCATGAGATAAAATAGGAATACGATAAACCCACCCAATTAAAACTACAGGAACAGCTCCGTATCCTCCTTTTGAAAAAATAACATCAGGCATTATTTTTAATAAAATAATTTGCGCCTCAAGCAATCCCCACAAAAAACGAAATATATCTAAAAAATTTAACCAGGAAAAATATCTTCTTATTTTACCTGAAGAAATATAATAAGCCTTTATGTTTTCTTCTGCTACTATTTTTTTTATTAAATTACTGGAAGGACCAACAAAATATAATTCTACTTGAGGATATTTCTTTTTAAGTTTTCGCGCTATAGCCTGAAGAGGGAAAATATGTCCTCCTGTTCCTCCTCCTGTTAATACAATTCTCATAAAATATTATTGTAAATAAATTACTTTACGCAATAAAAAATTTTGCTATTATATTATTATATTATAATAATATATAATAATTATAACATATTATGTATTATTATAGCTAATCGTAGTAACAATATATGCCTGCGTAGCTCAATTGGTAGAGCAACGGTATCGTAAACCGTAGGTTATCGGTTCAATTCCGATCGCAGGCTCTCTTTAATTAACAAAACATAATTTATTTCAACAAAATTTTTCCAAAACATCTTCTAGTTTAGTTCCTAAAGAAACCTTAATTAATTCTACGCCCATAGCTGACAAATTTTTTTCTGCGTTAGGGCCAATATGGCCAGTTATTACTTTATCTGCTTTTATCCACCGAACAAATTGAATACCATGTCCTCTTTTTTCTTCCCAAAAAGGATTGTCAACTTTTCTTTTTTGTAAAAGTTTTTTACTTTCTTTATCTAAATCAATCACTAAAAACTTTTTTGAACCAAAGTCTTTAAAATTAACTTCGTTTCCATCCAATGGAATAACGCATCTTATCCATGAATTTTTTTTCTTACTGACATCCTCAGAACTTATTTGTTTCTCCCTTATTTTTTTCTGAAAACGATATCCTGAACCCCAAGGAGAACATATATAATAATCCTTGACCGAGTGTGATTTTACCTGAATTATCACTTGCCTTATTTCTTTAAAATTATCCTTAATTTTTATTTCTATTTCCTTTATTCTTTTGGTAACTTGATCCATATTTAAATCAGACGACAATAATATTTCTATATTAACAGCATTTTTACTTCCTAAACGACGTGTTCTTAGCTTAGTAAACTCAATACTTTCTTGCTTTAAAAATTCTTTTATTTTTTCTTCTAATTCAGGATTAGAAGCATCCATTAATCCATCAATGGATGTTCTAGCTAACTCATAAGATTCTAATATAATATATAGACCGATTAAAAAAGAAATTATTAAATCGGCTTGCGGAAAAATTTTTACAAAAAATAAACCTGCTAATACACCCAAAGAAACTAAAACATCCATTTTATCATGTTGTCCATCAGCTACTAAGGCTAATGAAGAATACTTTTTTCCAAAATAAATTTTCAAACGAAAAGTAATTAAATTCAAAATTAAACTTACAGACATAATTATAATTCCCCACCACGTAAAATACGCTAAAGACTGATGAGTCCAAAAACTCCATAGAGCGTCTTTAACAATAAATAATCCTGTTAAAATTAATATTAAAGCTATCAAAAGACTAGCTACACTTTCATATTTTTCATAATTGTATAAATAGTCATTTTTATTAGCTTCTTTTTGAGCTTTTTTAATACTAAAATAAGTAACTAATGAAACTATCACATCAGATAAGGAATGTATTCCTTCAGCAATTAATGCTTGACTAATTGTTTTTAAACCAACTAAAATTTTAATAAATGATAAAAAAACATTAACTATTCCTCCTCCAATAGAAACAGCTATAACTTTTTTTTGATTATCTAACATAGATTTATTTTTTATATTTATTTAAATAACTCTAAAGCTTTATCTAATTGAGGATCACGATCATTGTTAAAATCATCTTCCGTTAGTTCTATCTCTATGTCTGGTTTTATGCCTTTTTTATTTATTTGTTTTCCTTTGGGCGTTAGCCATTTTGCTACAGTAACTTTTAAAGCCGTGTTATGTTTCATAGGAATAAGTTCTTGAACAGATCCTTTTCCATAAGATGTTTCTCCCACTAGTGTAACATTGTTACGATTATCTTTTAAGGCTCCAGCTAAAATTTCTGATGCGCTAGCGCTTCCCTTATTGATTAAAATTACTGTTTTATAAGAACTTAAATAATCTCCTCCGCGAGAATAAATCCTTTTTTGTTTTTTGTCGCCATCTTCTTCAATAACTACTACTTTTTCCTTAGGTAACATCTGACTAGCTAATTCTACTGCTTGATCCAAATACCCTCCTGGATTATTGCGTAAATCTATAATAATCCCAGAAATATTTTTTTGAGAAATATTACGAGCTAGTTTGAGAAAATCTTTAGCTGTAGTCTCTCCAAAACGAGAAATGTCAAAATATTCTATTTTTTTTCCATCTATTTCTTTTATTTTTTCTCTCACGCTAGCAACATTAATGACTCCTCTTGTAATTACAATGTCTCTGGTTTTTTCTGTTCCATCGTTACGAAAAATAGTTAGTTCTAACTTAGTTCCTTTGGGGCCTCTCATTTTTTTTACTGCCTCATCTATTGATATGTTACTAATATCTTGACCATTAATTTTTATAACCTTATCTCCCGCTCTCAATCCAGCCTTTTCTGCAGGAGAACCATGCAAAGGAGCAATGATAGTAAGTATGCCTTTTTTAATTCCAACTTCTGCTCCAATACCTTCAAAGGTTCCTTCTATTTCCTGATTAAACTCTTTATTTTCTTTGGGATCTAAAAAAATAGTATAAGGATCTTTTGTTACCGCCAACATACCTTTTATAGAATCATAAACCATTTGATTAGCATCTAGTTCATCGGCATCCACATACTTTTCTTTCAATAAAGCCCAAGCATCCCAAAATAAAGAGAAATCTACCTGATTATTTTTTACATTTTTATTTTTTACTTCTGCTTGCTTAAAAGGAACTGGACCATAAATTACATTTGAACTTTGCTTTTTTCCATTATAAACTCCCGCCTTGTAAACTAACAAGAATAAAATTAAAATAATTATCCATTTCCATAAATTAATCTTGTTTTTTTGAAAATTTGAATGTTTTTCTGTTTCTTTCTGATCTCTTTTATTATTTATTTCCATTATTTTTTATTCTATTTTAAAATATTAAAAGCAAATTTATATTACCACAAAAGTAAAATAAATTAAATAAAATTATTAATGAGGATTTTTTTCTCCCTTATATTTCCAAAAATATTTAACAGCGCTTATGATATGAATCCAGGTTAACTTTCTAAAAAGTGAACGAAAAAATCCGCCACGAGCGCTTCCTTGACCATGATAATGATGCATAATTGATTGAGGATAATAAACAACACTAAAACCCTTTTTCCAAAATCTTCTACACCAATCCACGTCTTCCATATACATAAAAAATCTTTTATCCATTGGTCCTACCTTATCCAAAGCTTCTTTTCTTATTAACATTGCTGATCCTTGAATCCAATCAACTTCTTTTGTTTTTTTGTGATCATAATCTTTCATCAGAAACCAATTTAAATGTTTTTTAGCCCAAGGTAATTTTCCTAAAATTGTTCTACGATAAACAATAGTTAAAGGACGATAAAAACGAAAACAGGAAGGCTGAAATTTTTCATTAAAATTTAATAATTTAGGACCTACTAATCCAACTTTTTTCTCTTTTTGTATAAATTCTAATAATTTTTCAACAGAATTTTTCCTAACTAAAATATCTCCGTTTAAAAGTAAAATATAATTCGCTCTAGCAACAGAAATTGCCTTATTAACTAACACTTGAAACCCAACATTTTTTTGAAAACCAAAAAACTTTACTTGAGGGAATTCTTCTCTCATCATCATCTCAGTTACCTCTTCTGTGGCACTATCACAAACAATCAATTCATAATTTAAACTAACATTTGCTTGAATGGATTTTAAACAGAGTTTTAATAACTCTGGATTTTTATAACTTGTAACTGCTATACTTAATTGAAGTTTATTATTTTCTTTCATTATATTTTTACAATTGTATAAAATTAATTATTAATTTTATACAATTTTTAATTCCATAAAACATTTATTGTCTCCGTTATTATACTTGCCAATTATTTTAAAATTACAAAATCCAAACTTTTGATAAAAGTTTTTTAAATTGTTTTTTTCTCTAAAATGAATAATTATTTTTTTTGTTTTACCTTTTGATAAATTACTTATAAGTTCTTTCATAAGTTTAGTAGCTATACCTTTTTTCCTATATTTAAAATCAACCACAATAATTGAAAGATTAAAAAAATATTTATTGTTCTTATCTCGTCTTCCTAATATTAAACCAGCTAAATTATTGCTATTAGTTTCTGCTACTAAAATTAAACTCTGCCTTTGGTTGTCTTTAGTAAATTGGTTAAAATATTTTTTATTCCAATGATGAGGAGAAAAATATTTTTTATAAAAATTAAATATTCTATTTTTTTCTTTATTATCTATAAGGCTAGTTGATTTTCTCTCTATTTTCATTTAATTAAAATTAGCAGGAAAGAAAAAATAATTTAAAAGCTCTTGAGCTACGTTATACGACTTTCCATGAGTAGGATAATGATGTAATAAAATTCCAGGATAAGCATTAATTTCAATAAAAAAACCTTTTTCTTGAGAAATATCTGGAGACAACCAATCAATTCCCACTATATCCATATTAAAAGCTTTAGCTATTTTTATAGCATTTTCTTTAGTTTTAGGATTAATCTTATCTGTCATTTCAATTGACATTCCTCCACTTTTTACATTAGCTGTAAATCTTAAAAAAATCTTTTCTCCTTTTTGAGGGATTGATTGAAGTGTTTTGTTTTGAAAAGATAAAACTGTTAAAGTAATTTTATCTTTTTCTATGGGATAACTATAGTTTTTTAAATTATGATTAAAATCATCTATTAATTCACTAATTTTCTTTTTACCATCACCAACTACTTGAGCTGGAACCCTATTAATAACAAAAATCTTCTTCTTGCCAATCACCAATATTCTAAAATCATCTCCTGAAAAATACTTTTCTAAAGTAACTTCTTCTCCCACTCCATTATCTTGAGCTAGTGCAATCGCTTTTTGTAATTGTTTATTGTTAGTAACTCCCACCGTTATTCCCTTTCCATGTGTACCCTTACGTGGTTTTACAACAATTTTTTGATTTTCTTTTAAAAATCTTTGGGCACTTTCTATGTCTTTAAATTTTTCCATAGCTAAAACAGGAATACCTATTTTTTTTAAAATTTTATTTGTAAAAAACTTATCCATAGCTAACCGATAATCAATAGCACTAGTTGTTTCTGGCATACTTCCAACAAATCTTATTACTTTTTCTCCGTTGGAAACTTTAAAATTAGAATTAGTAATTTTCTCTACTTTTAATCCCAATTCTAGAGCATTACTAATCATTGTTTTAGAAATTTTGTTAGCTTCTTTTATATCAATCATAATTTTTATTGAAATAATTTACTTATTTTCGGGAAAAATTAAACTTATTATCTCTTTAGCTACATTTCTTTTTTTTCCTTGATAAGGAATATGATGCATACTTAACATAGGTGAATCATTTATCTCAATTATTGCATAACCAACCTTTTGAGGATTATTTTTAATATCAGATATAAGAAAATCAAAACCGGCATAAGGCAAACCAGGAATACTAGCTATTACTTGAGGAGCTAATTTTTTAATATAAGGATGAGCCTCGTCAGTTACATCTAGACTATCACCTCCTGTAGACAAGTTTGAGTTTTTCCTCAAAAAAATCTGTTGATTTTTTAATGGAATGGTTTCTAGACTCATTTTCTGCTCCCTAAGATTATTTTTTATTTCATCGTCAATTTTAATTTTTACTAGTGATTTTTCGTGCTTTTCTCCTCTTCTTTTGTCCTGATTTTTAATTTGAATTAATTCTTTTATAGTATGTTTTCCATTACCTATAATATTAGCAGGAATTCTATGAATAATTCCTAAAAGTTTTTCTCGTGTAGCTAATATTCTATATTCTTTCCCCTTAAATTGCTGTTCTATTAAAAATTTATTCTTCTCTTTAATTATTATTTTTATTTTCTTTATTGCTTCTTTTTTATTTCTAATATTTAAAAAAACATTTTTTCCCCATGTTCCATCCACCGGCTTAATAACAACAGGATATCCTATTCTTTCTAAATATTCTAAAGCTCTACTTAACTCACTTTTAAAAAACATTTTTCCTCCCACTGTTTTTATTCCATTTTTTCTTAAAAAAAATCTTGTCATTTCTTTATTTTTACAAATAAAATGAGCATTGTAACTAATACTAGAAATTCTTTGTCCAATGATTGTTTCTATTTTGTTTTTATTTTTTAAAAGCAGATAACTTAATCCTGTATTAGGGAAAATTTTTTCTACTTCTATTCCTCTTTTCTTAGCTTCTCGCGCTAAAAGACAGGTGCTAAAACTGTTATATCTTTCTTTTTTTAACATAAATAAAGTAAATAAAATTAATTTTTATTAACATCTACTAGAAATCTTCCTAAATTTCTTCTACCAATGATAATAGGATACTTTAAATGAGAACGATCAATTACTGTCATTTTAGCTGTTACAATTCTTTTATCCATAACAAATCTAACTTTAATAATAGGACGATAACTAGTTCCATGTGAGGAATGCACTATTACTGTGGCAGTTAGATAAGGAACTTTTTCGTATATTTTCCAACGCTCCTTTTTGTCTAAATGTTTTAAATCTTCATATTTTTTCCCTATGGCATAAAAAGCATCTAATGTTTTTGAAAAACCTAATTCTCTTGCTAATTGTTCGTCAATGGAAGAAGTATAAGCTCCTGTGTCAATTTTAGCCATTACTTCTTTTTCTTTTTTGTTTCGTCCTTTAATTTTAATTTTCTCTTTCACTCCTATAACTTTTTTCCCAGATATTTCTTCTAACTCCTCTTCTATCTCCCCTCCAAATAAATCCATTCCCACATTAACTCCTCTTTTAATAGTTTTTATTTTTAAACCTTCTACTCTTTGTAAACGTTCCTTTAATCCGGATAGATTAGCTACCTGAATAGATAACCCAGCTCTTGCATTAAGTTCCAAAAAAACAGGCCCGTTTTCCCTGTCAATAGCTATATCCGCTCCTAAAAATCCCAAGCCTGAAACAATTTGTGCTTTTACTGCTAATTCTAATATTTCTCTCCAGAAAGGAATTTTGATCCCAGAAAGAGATAATCTTGTTCCTGGTAAAATTTCAATTATTTGAGATTTTTTTCCTTGCACTGCCGTTGTTGTTACTCCTGTAGCTAGATCAATACCTACACCAATACCATTCTGCTGTAAATTAGCTTTTCCTTTAGATTCTTTAGTAGGCAAACGTAACATAGCCATTACAGGAACCTTGTTGTAAACAATTACTCTAATATCTGGTATACCTTTAAAAGCATAAGGTTTAAAAAGCTTTAATAGTTTCAACCTTTCTTCAAAAAAAGCTACATCAGGAACATTAGATAAAGAATAATTTCCATCTAAAATATTACGAATATGAGCTTTAATATCTTCTACATTAACTAAAGAACCATCTGCTTTTATCCATGTATTTGAAAGTCCTTTTTTTTTGCCATAAACAACTAAGATTCCTTCCCCTCCTAATCCACGATTAGGTTTTAAAGCAAAACTATAAGGTAACTTGTCCCAATCAAAATTTTCTAATTCTTCATGTTTTTTTATTCTAGCTATCAGTTTAGGAATAGGTAGTCCTCCTTTGCGTAAAATTTTTTTACTCATTAATTTATTATCAGCAATACGAATAGCTTTTTTTAAATTATGAGGACGAACATAAGTTAGATTACGCGAATTCATCCCTAAAACTTTATGACGATTTTTCCAATAATTATAAAGGACGTTCATTATTGTTTATGTTTAATTAATTTCTTTTTAATATTTCTTTAAATCTCCAATACTCTACTACTCTTAAGCCAGTCCATTTACCTAAAATAAAATTAAGAGGAAAAGTTAAAAGAATTATCCAGGGGTAATTTAAAATAATTTTTATCAAAACATCCCAACTAGCTACAAAATAACCGAACAAAGAAATAAATAATGTTTCCAACGCTAAAATAACTGCTGTTCTTGTTCCTTTTTCTATTTGCGCCGCTACAAATTTTTCTACAATAGTAATCATTATCAATAAAGGAAAAATAGAAACAGAAGCTAATCCGGTTCTGTGCAAGGTTCCTCCTAAAACCAGCATCAACAAAATGGAGAGAGCTACTATACTTAAAGTTATAGCTAAACGAGGCAAATAAAGTAAACGAAACTTTTTTAAAATAAAACGAGTAACCATACCTACAAAAATTACTCCAATAAAAATAGTTGTTCCATATTTTACTCCATTCCAACGAGAATTATGACCTATAGCTAAAAAGGCAAAAGTAATAATAGAAGGAGTATAAATACCAAAAGCTTTTACTCCGAAAACTTGACGGAAAAATGCAATAAGTGTAGCAATAATAGGTAACATCAATATTAAAACTACCGTATCTAAAGGAACTCCATTTTTAACAAAGTATTCAATAATAAAATATGTATTCATAACTATATTTTTAATTTTAAAAATTAATTATTTAATTTTTCTATTAATTTCATTTTTCTACTTTGCCAGTGACAAATTGCTATTGCTAATGCATCAGCTGTATCATCAGGTTGCGGTATTTTAGATAGATTCAAAATATTCTTAACCATTAATTGAACTTGTTTTTTCTCTGCCCTTCCATAACCGCTAATAGCTTGTTTAACTTGTAAAGGAGTATACTCCGCTATGCTAATTCCTAAATTTTCTAAAGTCAAGAGTATAGCTCCTCTCGCCTGACTAACCTTAATAATTGTTTTGGCATTTTTGAAATAAAATATATCTTCTATGGCTGCTTCTACTGGTTTATATTTTTGTATAATTTTAATTAAATCATTAGAAAGTTCTTTTAATCTTTCTGCTGTATCGTCTTGAAGAAAAGTTGTAATGTGTCCATAAGCTATTGTTTTTATTTTATCATTTATAATCTCTAGTATAGACCAACCTGTTATAGCCGTTCCTGGATCTATTCCTATTATTCTTAAATTCATAAAAAAATTTCAAAAATAAAATTATCTTATTTTTCAAAATCTACCACATCAAAAAATTAAATATTATTTTTTACCTAAATTTTGTAAAGCTAATTTAATTTTCATTCCTACATCTTCTATGTCGGTAGGTATACTGCTTAAAGCTTCTCTGGCTTCACTAGAAGTATATCCCATAGCCTGAAGTGCTTCTACCGCTTCAGCATTTCCGATTATATTTTTGCTTTCTTTATCACTATCTTCAATGGATATATTTTCAATTTTGTTTTTCAACTCTAAAATTACCCTCTCTGCTGTTTTCTTTCCTATTCCAGACACTTTGGTTAAAATGGAAACATCATTATTAAGAATAGCGGCTTGAATAGTTTTTGGCTCTGCAATAGATAAAATTCCTAAAGCCGCTTTCGGACCAATTCCTGAAATTGATATCAATAATTCAAACATTTCTTTTTCAGCTAATTTTAAAAAACCATATAAAGCTAAAGTGTCTTCTCTTACATATGTAAAAGTATACAATTTTATTTTTTCCTTTAAAGAAATTTTTTGCAAAGTAAAATTGGTTACAAATATTTGATAACCAATATCATTAACATTTACTACTATATAATTATTTTGAATATATTCTATTGTTCCTTGAATTTGAGCAATCATAATTTTATTTTAACACACCCTTGCCAAAAAATCTACTTTGTGCTAGTTTAATCAAGTAAAATAAAGAATAAGAAATTAGAAAAAATATGCCTATTAAAAAATCAGCGCAAAAATATGTTAGAGTAACTAAACGTAAAACTGAACGCAATAAAAAAGTTCGTGGTATTTATCGTAGTGCCATTAAAAGAACTCGCGAGGCTGTTAATAATAAAAATAAAAAAGAAGCTGAAAAATGGCTTAAAAAAGCTATTCAAGCACTTGATAAAGCTGCTCAAAAAAAAGTTCTTAAAAAAAATACAACCGCTCGTTATAAATCACGTCTTAATAAATTAGTTAAAAATTTAGTTTCTAAAAAAACTAAATAGTTCTGCTTTTATAGGCTTTATAGATTAGAATTAGAAAGTTAAAAAAGATAAAAAAGGAGGTATGTAATGTCCAGAACATCCCTAGTAAGGTTGGAAAATAACAGTTATGTTTTTTGCTATGGCAAAAAATGTAAATTTTTTCAACCATCATCTAAAGATAATCATAGTTTCAGTAATTTTTCTTTTTGTTTGGGAAATAAAAAGAGAAAAGAATTGTGTCAATTAACATATGAAAGTAACTGCAATTGTCCTTTGTTTAAGGAAAAATAAAAAAAACATAAAACCACTTAATTATTTTAAAAGTGGTTTTATTTTTTAAATTATTTTAAATATAATTTAAAAAACACAAAAAAACTAAAAAAATCTTTGATATTTCTTTAATCTTATATTATTTCGCTCTCTTTAACGACCACTTTAATGACCCCTTTAATGACCCCGAAATATCTTTTATACAATTATTACTTTCATAAATAATTACTATTTTTTAAAAAACTATATTTCTGTAGCTAGCAAATCTAGAGCTACTTCCGCATCTATTTTACCACTTTTAATAAGATAATCTGTTTTTGAAAATTTTTGATATAAATTTTTTAATTCTAGATAAGAAAAATTTTTTAAAGCTACTATTCCCTTCTGAACAACAAACGGGTTTATTCCCGTTGCTTGCGCTATTTCAAAATAATTATGATTATGTTTAAAATAAAAATCAGCTATTTTTAATAAAGTTCTAAACTGATAAACATACATACTGAATATTTTTAAAGGATTATCACCAAAAGCTAATTGCTGATGTAACAAAAGCAGTGCCTTTTTTGTTTCTTTTTTAGCTAAAGCTTCTATTACTTGGAAAATATTATCTGAATTTTTTTTATTAATAAGTAAGTCTACTGTTTTAAAGGTAACTTTTTTCTCTTGGGTTTCTAGTAAATAATTAACCAATTTACTAATTTCATTGTTTATCTCCCATAAATCTCCTGTGGTTTCAAAAATAATTTTTTCAATTGATTGAGAATCAATCATAAGATTATTTTTTTGAAAAGAATTATGGATCCATTTTTTTATCTCTTGAAAAGATAGTTTTTTAAATTCTTGAATTTTGGCTTTTTTTTGTAATAATTGGAATAATTTATTATTTTTAGAAATCTTTTTTTCTTCTTGAAAAATTAAAAATAGTTCTTTAGAAATAAATATTTCCTCGTTTTTATTTAAAAATTCTATTATTTTTTTTTGTTCCTCACTAGAAAAATTTTTTAAAAAATTTTTAAAAAGTAAAAGTTGTGGATCTTGAAACAATCCTCTCCGCAATAATACTTCTCTTATTTGTAAAAAGGAATAATTTTCTGGTTCTAACCTCTTAAAGACTAATCTAGGATATTTTTTAAATAACTTTATTTTTATTTTTTTTATTTCTTGATGAGAAAAAAAATTATTTTCTCCGTAAAAAAACCAGATCATAAAAATTGATTATTTGAAAAAGCTATCTTATTTTTTAATAAGAACGACTTTAAAAATTATTCCTCCTTTTTATTTTCTTTTGTTTCAGATACTTCCTCTTTTTTGTCTGCTTCTTTCACTTGGGTTACATCTTCTTCTACTTTTTCTTCAAGGGCTTCTAATTCCTCTTGGCTTCTTGGTGGAGATACTAAAGCAATAATATTTTCATCTTCCATTAAAATTTCTACTTTGTTTTTATCAAACTTAATATCTTTAACCAATAATCTATCCTCAAATGTCTTTAATGTTTTTAAGCTTAAGATAAATTTGCTAGGTATATCTGAAGGCAAACAACGAACTGGAATTTCATTGATATTAACCACTAAAACACCTCCTAATTCTTTAACCGCAGGAGCTTCATCAGTAAACTCTAAAGGAACTTCTGTTTCTATTTTTTCGTCCATTTTTACTTGGAAAAAGTCTACATGAATAGGTTTATTGCTAATATAATCATACTGAATATCATGAATAAGCACGGGAACACTTTTTTTCTTATCTACAATCAAATTCAATATTGTGTTTTCTCCTACTTCTTGAAATACTTTATTAAAATTCATTAAATCTAACCAAAGATTAACATTCTTTATATTTTTCCCATAGAGAATAGCTGGAATAATCCCTTTCTGACGATATTCTTTTAACTTTTTTTTGGCTTTATCTCTGGTTTTTACTTCTAAACTAATTTCTTTCTCTATATTGTTCATATTTTATTAATATTTATTATTTGTTACTCTTATTTTTTTTATTATTAAAAAATTTATAAACTGCTATAGTATCTTCATTACTAATCGTTTCTTTTTGAGAAAAATGATATATTTCATCTAAACTTAAATCTGTATTTGTTCCAGCAATTAAAACTCCTTCTTTATTTTCAGCTACAAAGATTACCGAGGAACTTAAACAACGTTGACAAGAAAGATAAAAAACTCTTTGTTTTAATTCTTCTCGGCTAAAAACACTATCCGTTAATTTAGTTAAGCTACTTAAAGAATATGTTTGATTACAAACAGGACAACGAATTTTATTTTTTAATTTATTATCCAACTTATTCATATTCTTAATTAAACATAAGTAGGCTAGCATCATTTTCTCTTTTGGTCAATATAATGATTTTTTAATAAAGGATCGTATCCTCCTGGATTCCAAGGATGACAACGAATAATTCTTTTAAGTCCCAACCAGCTACCACGTAATAAACCATAATAATCAATAGCTTCATAAGTATATTGAGAACATGTTGGATAAAAACGACAACTACGCTGATGAAAAAATTTACCCAACCATCCTTGATCTAAAGAAAATATTTTTTGATAAAATTTAATTAATTTTAAGACTACTTTTTTCATAATTAAGTTTATGTGCTTATTTTATCATTTTTTTAATTATTAAAATTATCCTTGTTTTTAATATTTTTGTCAATTAACAATATTTAGGTTATAATAAATTTAATTGGTAAAAAAATAAAATTAAATAAAAACAAAAAAATGAGAATGGTTCAAAACAAAAAAGTTTCTTGGATTGATTTTGAAAATGTATCTGGTGATGATATTTTATATCTTCAAGAAAATTTTAATATTCATCCTTTGGCTGTGGAAGAATTTGCCACTCCCACTATTCGTCCTAAAGCTACTAGCTATGATAATTGCATTTTTTTAACTTTACACATTCCTCTTTTTGACAAAAAAGAAAAAACCACTTATCCAGGAGAATTAGATATTGTTATTTTGAAAAACTATCTTATAACCGGACATGATCATAAAATTTATCAGTTAACTGAATTTTTAGAAAAACTAGAAATAAGTGAAGGAAAAAGAAAATTTTATATGTCTGATACACCTGCTCACTTACTTTACCATCTTCTAGAAATTCTTTTAAATTCATGCTTTCCTCGTTTAGATCATATTCATAAAAAACTTATTCAAATAGAAAAACGTGTTTTTAATGGTGAAGAAAAAGAAATGGTAAGAGAAATTTCCATAGTCAAAAGAGATATTCTTAATTTTCGCCGCACCCTTAAACCACAAAGGTCTATACTAGAATCATTATCCACAATGCAGTCTAAATTCATTCCTAAGGATTTATATCCTTATTATCAAGATCTTATTGGAACCAATATTCGTCTTTGGAGTTCTTTAGAAAGCGCTAAAGAAACTATTGAATCACTAGAAGAAACCAATAACTCTTTGCTATCAAATAAACTTAATTTAACAATGAAAGTTTTAACTATTTTTTCCGCTATTATGCTTCCTATGACTGTTTATTCTAATATATTGGCTATGAGCGCTGATATTCCTTTCGGCAAAAATCCTTACGGTTTCTGGATACATATCGGCATTATGTTGCTCATTTCCCTTTTTACTATTATAATGTTTAAGATTAAAAAATGGTTTTAAGTATTATAATAAATTTCACCTTACAATTATCCTTATAACTTGTTAATATATTTATTAAATTTTTCTACTATAATACATTTAAATAAAATATTATAAAAAAATAATCCTAATTACTACTCTTCAATAAATAATTAATTATTCACTTTTATAAACAATTAAAGTAAACTCTCCTTTTATCTTTTCAGAATGATTTTGATAATAATTATAAATCTCTTGGCTTGTTCCTCTTTTTATTTCTTCATACATTTTAGTCAATTCTTTGCCAATAATAATATTTATTTTTTCCTTTTGTAATCTTTCCAATGTTTTTAATAAGCGATAACGCGATTCATAAAAAATAACTGGTCTTTTTTTTACCATTTCTAATATTTCTAAAAACAACTTTTCTCTACCTTTTTTGTGGGGAATAAAACCTAAAAAAACAAACTGTTGTAAATTAATACCAGCTACACTAATTATGGTCGTTAAAGCAGAACTACCTGGAAGTGGTTCTATTTTTATTTTTTCTTGGTAAATTTTATCAACTAACTTGTTGCCCGGATCAGCTAATCCAGGAGTACCTGCATCAGTAATTAAGGCCACTGAACTACCTGCATAGATTTTCTGAATAATTTCTTCTCTTCTTTTCTTTTTACTGTGATGATGATAAGATAAGAGAGGTTTTTTTATGTTATAATAGTTTAATAATTTGCTTGCTACACGAGTATCTTCACAAAGGATTAAATCTACTTTTTTTAATTTATCCAAAGCTCGTAAAGTTATATCCTTTAAATTACCAATGGGAGTAGCAATTATGTATAATTTTCCTACTTTTCTTTTTTTCATATAAAAATAAATTATGTTTTATAAAATTGCTCACCGTGGTGCTAGTGGTTATTTACCAGAAAATACCTTAAAATCTTTTCAAAAAGCTATTTCTTTAAAGGCTAACGCTATAGAGTTAGATGTTCGTCTTTCTAAAGATGGGGTTCCTGTAATCATTCATGATAAAAAAATAAATCGTCTTAGTCAAGAAAAAGGACTTGTAAAAAATAAATCCTTGCTAGAACTAGAGAAGCTTGGTTTTTTTTCTTTAGAAAAAATTTTAAATAATATTCCTAAAAAAACTATTATCAATATAGAAATTAAAGAAAAAAAATCCATAAAACCCTTAATTAACTTATTACAAACACTTACTCAGCAAAATAAAATTATAATTAATAATTTTATCATTTCATCTTTTAATTTCTCTATTTTAAACTACTTTCATTCCTTAATGCCAGAAATTAAAATAGGAATGCTTGTTAAAAGAAAATTTTTTCTTCCTTTTCAAAAAACTGCTTATCTAAAAAAGTTAAAAAAAATTAATGCTTTTTCAGTTCACATTCATTATAAAAATATTACTCCTTATCTTATCCAATATTTCCATCAATACAATCTTTTAGTTTTCGCTTATACAATTAATAGTAAAAAGAAAGTTCTTCAGTTAAAAAAATGGAAAATAGACGGAATTTTTTCTGATTATCCCGATATTCTTTCATAATACTTAATAACGACTAGTTTTTTTTAATAATTTTAATTTTATTTCTTGAAAAAGATCTTCTTGCTGAATAATTATAATTCCTTTTCTGGCCATTTCTAATATAGCCAAAAAGGAAACAACTACTTCTGACTTATTTTTTTTTGTTATCAAAGAAGAAAAAGAACATCTTATTTTTTGAACTAATCTTCTTTCTAATTGACTTATTTTTTCTTCCAATGAAATTATTTTTTTTATTTTATTTTCCGATAAATCATCTTCTAAAGGAATATCTTCTATTACCTTTTCAAGTTTTTCCTTTAGTTGATAAACGGATAGCTTTAAAGAAGAATTATTTTTTTTAATTATCTCATCTGATTTAAATCTCAATCCTTGATAAGCATAGCTTCTGTTTTCTTGAGAAAAGATATCTTTTATCTTTTTTCCGACTTGTTGAAAAACTTGATATTCTTTTAACCTTTTCTTTAAGTTAATTAATTCTTCTTCATCAGAATCTTCAATTTGCAAAGAAGGAAGAATAGCTTTAGATTTTATTAAAATAATTTGAGAAGCAATAGTTAAAAAATCAGCCAAATGAACTAAACTAATATTCTTTTTTTCTCTAACAAATACTAAATATTCATCGGCTATTTTAGCTAAACTAAGACGAGTTATATCTAATTTATTTTTTTCTACTAATTTTAAAAGTAAATCCAGTGGACCAGTAAATTTTTCTGTTTCTATCTGATAATCCATAAAAAATAATAATTATTTACGAGCTTCTAATTTCACTTTTACTAATTTTTCTTTTCCTTTATGCCATACTTTAAGAGTTATTTCATCTCCCACGTTATAACGATTTATAATATCACTTAAGGTATTTTTTTCTGTTACTTTTTGTCCATTAATTTCCAATATTATATCATTCTCTACTAAACCAGCTTTATCCGCAGGAGAACCCGGCACAACCGCTAAATCACCAATACGTTTACCACGTAAAATCAGAGCTCCATAATTATTTGGCAATCCATTTTCTTTTTGAATTTCGTCATTAACTACAACATAACGAACACCTAAAAATGGGATACTAATTTTTCCTTCTTTAGTCACTTGTTGAATGGTTTTCTTTACAGAATTGATAGGTAAAGCAAAACCAACATTTTCTGCTCCTTGAGCCATAGCTACATTAATACCTATAACTTCTCCGGCTATATTTAACAAAGGACCACCTGAGTTACCAGGATTAATAGCCGCATCTGTTTGAATAATATTATTTAATTTTTCTGTTTGACCAAATCCTGAACCAGCTACTATATTTCTTTTTAAGCCAGATACTATTCCTACACTAGCGCTGTTAGCAAATTCACCCAAAGAATTACCTATAGCAATAGCCGTTTGACCAACTTCTAACTTATCTGAATCTCCTAATTTTAATACAGGAAAATTCTTTCCTTTTATTTTTAAAATAGCCACATCTAAATAAGGATGACGCGCTAAAACAGAAGCTTTATATTCTTTATTATTGTTTAAAATAACCGTATAATCAGCATCCGGATCTTCTACCACATGCTTATTAGTTACTATTAAACCATCTGACGAGATAATAAATCCAGATCCTCCTCCAACTTTTTGTTTTTCTGTTTGATTTTCTTTATTCTTATCATTTTGTTTATTACCATAAAAAGGACTGAAAAAATCATCAAAAAAAGGATCATAGAAAAAATTGCGATATCTAGGAACATCTTTAGTGATAACAATACTAACTACCGCTGGAGATGATTTTTTAATCACATCAATTATTGCTGACTCTTCTTTAACTACTATTTTTTCATTGCTATTAACTTGTACATTTTTATTTCTATTATCAAGAGTGTTTATTTTTGAAAATTTATTTGGTAACCAAGAAAAAATTCTATGACCATACAAAAAAACCAATCCTCCGCTAAAACCACCGGCTAAAATTGAAACAATTACACTAATTAAAAGAATTTTACCTATTGCTAATTCTTTTTTATTTTTTTTCTCTAAAAAATAATGTTCTGATTTTCTATCTCTTTCTTTAAAATTTTGCCTTTCTTTTTTTTGAATAGTATCTGTATGTTGACTATTATTAGATATCTCCTTATCATCTATTTTTTCATCTAGATTTTCACTTATATTGTTTTTATTTTTGTAATTTTCCATAGTATTTATATTAACTATTCCTAGGTATATTGAAATTTTAAAAACTAAATATCCTAAAAATAGTTAAATAATTAACTCAAAATAAATATTTACATTTATTTGATTTTTAAAAAATTTTAAATAATTTTTTCTAAATTTTCTACACTAATTGCATTAACAGGACAAATTTCAGCTACTTTCTGACAATCACAGTCTTTGCAATCGTCAGCTATAACATGAGACTTGCCATCATCTCCCATTTGAAAAACTTGAGGACACATTGCCTCACAACTACTACAACCAATACATAAATTTTGATCTACTTTTGCTTTAGCCATATATTTTTTACATTAAAAAATTAAAATTTTTATAACATTAAACTTGGATCATTAGGAAATTTATCTTTTATTGATTTTTCAAATTCTTGCAAATTCTTATCTTTAAATTCTACTTTTATCTTTTTTTCATCCCAATAAAAATTTTTATCCAATATTTGGTAATGCATTTTTTTCATTTCTTGCGTTAACCAATCAGAAAATAGTGGCTTAGACACAAAAATTTGTTCCATATTAAATAATTTATCTTTCCCTTCGCCTTTAGTTTCTTTAATTCTAACAATATGATAACCTAATTCACTTTCTATAATTTTACTAGGAGTACCAATTGTTAAATTTACAACTTGATTAGCTACAGCCGGAATCATTTGATAAAGTTTATACCAACCCATTTCTCCCTTTCTATCAGCTACATATTTTGCAGAATATTTAGCTGAAACATCAGTAAAATTTTCTCCTTTATCAATTTCTTCTTTAGCCTTTTTAATTTTATTAAAAGCTTTTTTATTATACTCTTTAAATATTTCCGAATCAACTTTTTTTGCTAAATATTCTTTATATAAACTTGGTTTAACAATTTTTTCTTCAAAATCCTTTAATGTCCAACAATATAGCTTTTTCAATTTTTTTCTAATATCCTTCTCACTTTTATATTCTTTTAATTTTCTATCTAAATTTTGTTTTACATCTTCATCGGTAACTTTTATCCCTTTTTTCTTGGCTAAAAGTTCTATAGATTTGTCTTCTATTAATTTATCTAACAATTGTCTTTCTCTAATTTTTAATTTTTTCTTACCTATTGAAGTAGAAAAGTCTATTCTTAATCCAATCTTAGAAAAATCCTGGTTTTCATAAAAATGTTTTATAGCTAGAAGATCTTCTCTCTTTTCTTTAAAAGAAATAGGAGAGGTATAATTTATTAAAACACAAGGATAAGGAATAATATCTGTAATTCTTATTACCCAATAATTATCTTGTTTATAGTAAACTAATCCTGTCACTAAAAATAACAAAAAGAACAATACAATAATAAAGCTTACTACAACTTTACTTAACTTTATTTTTTTCTGTTTTTTTTCTTGCTTAACTTGATTACTTTTTTTCATTGTTTATTTCTTGTTCTTAAAAAAATAATTCCACCATTTTTTATAATTTTCATTATTATCTTTTTGACCTAAGTTATTATTATCTAAATAATTATTTTTTTCTTTCACAGAATGTTTTTTTCTTTTAGAAGAATCTTCGGTATTATCATCTTCTATTTTTTCCACATCAATTACTACCACTTTTTCTTCTTTCTTTTTTAAATTTAACTTTTCCTTAGCTATTTGTTCTTTATAATCATCTGTTTTTAAATAATCTATTTCTTGAGCTAACTTATTATTTTTATTTTGAATTCTTGAAGCTTCTTCTTGTAATTCTTTTATTTGATTCTGAATTTCTTTTTTTCTTTTATATTCTTTTATCCCTAAATAAGAAAGATAAAGAGATAAAAAAAAGATTCCTGTTAATAATAATGATTTACCTAAACTTTTAGTTTGCATATTTATTATTAACTTATAGATATCTACTGAAACCTATGCGATAAAACATTAAAAATGTACCAATAAAGGAGCAAGTAAAAAACCTACCATAGATATTACACCTATAATAGAAATAATTACCCAAGCTATATACATTTTTTTTCTTCGCTTTCTATTACGCATATCAGATGAAATTTTTTAAATTATTTTTACTATTTCTATTTTATACTTATTTCCCTTTTTGTAAACCTTTTCTAAATTAATCCTTTTCAGTTTCTTTTTGAATTAGTTGCGCTATGGCTTGAGCAGTTTTTTTCCAAGAGAATCTTTGAATATTTTCTTTTCCTCTTTGAATAAGG
>Ga0256833_1000005_pt1 | contig 266049 bp, 250 predicted proteins | sample 356284metaG_FD_190535 | JGI IMG/M metagenome (GOLD analysis project Ga0256833, IMG submission 190535) | Hydrothermal vent microbial communities from Mid Atlantic Ridge, Atlantic Ocean - 356-284 | ecosystem: Environmental > Aquatic > Marine > Hydrothermal vents | place: Atlantic Ocean: Mid... | reverse complement strand
CTTTTCCCTGAGCAGGTTCCCCTGAAGGTCAAATATCCAAATCTCCCCGCTCTCCTTTTCCCTCGCTCTGTGAACTTCTTTGGTGGCCACGATCTCCGGTTTACCGTCACCGTTGAGGTCACCGTAGGAGGTGAATATGGTGGTATACCATCCTCCCAGAAGCCTCTTCCACATCTCCCTGCCCCTCCAGTCAAGGGCTATGAGGTAGCTCTGGTCGTCAGGCATTCCGTTGCATTCAACCCCATTGTTGACGGCTGCGGTCCCGAAAATTATTTCCTTTTTTCCGTCCCCGTTCAGGTCTTCAACTATTATGGGAGGGGCGGGGATAGGACCCAACCTGTAGTCCCATAGAAATTTACCCGATTCAAGGTCAAAGGCAACGAGGCCTCTGGGATAGGGACCGTAGGTATTGGAATATCCTCCGATGAGTTCCATCCTCCCGTCTCCGTCCAGGTCCACCACCATGCGGGGGAGAAGGGAAAGTACTCGTCAAACCCTTCCGGGGTTTCAAACTTCCTCCTCCTCAAGACCTTCCCCTGATTGGTAGTGACTATCTCCCCTATGTCCTTCCCTTCCTTTCCAACGAACTTGTATAGTATCCTTCCGTTCTCCTCCAGGCTCCCTATGTAAAGAAATCCCCTGGGGAAGAGAAATTCTCCGAAGAACTCCCCCACGCTTTTCTCCACGAAGGGCTTAAAAACCGTACACTCCGCCTTCCCCTTTATCATGGGGTAATCGCTTTTTACCAGAAGTTCCTTCCTTCCATCGCCGTCCACATCCACGGGAAAGGCGGTCCTGTAGAACCTTAATAATTTAACCTTGAATTTGCTTTCAGAATGGAGTTTTAAAAAATTTTTAAAGAAAAGAAAAAACAGCACGAAGTTCAGGAAAATAAGAATAAAAACCCCTGCTCTTTTCATCTCCAGAATAAATTACACCATAGGATCCGGGCTGTCAAGGCCATGTATGGGTCCATAACATATGGGAAAATTTTTTTTCTTCCATGGGATATTTTATCGGGGAGTGAAGAGAGGGGAGACTGTGGGTCTGCGGGAGTAGAAGACCAGCCATTTGGTTAACCTCCTTTTGAAAGAACCTACCTCCGTTAAAAGTTCATCAAAGTTATAGGGCAAAAACTCCTGAGCGTTGTTTAATCTCTTTATGGTCCTGGCTTTGAGGGCAACAGGGATTTTATGTAAAAAGGGGGCTGTGTTAAAATATAAAGGTGAAGTTTTCGGCCTTTCTTCTTCTGGGATTGACACTATTGTCTGCTCAGCTCCGGTTTGAAAACCCAAAAAAGGGAGAAGTTTTATACATTGGAAACGGCCCCTACCAGATAAGGTGGGATTTTAAGGGCTTTCACTCCCCTACCTCGGTAAAACTGGACATATTCTTAGGGGAGAGCTGCAGGATAGCCTCAGCTCTTTATCTTACCCATAAAAGTTTCTTTTGGATACCCAAAAGAAACCTCTGCGGTGGCCTTAATGAAGGCATGTATTTTCTTAAGGCAGTATGGAAGGGAGGGGAGGCAAGAAGCCCCTTATTTTATCTAAGGAAAATCCCCTTGCCCTCCATTTCCCTCAGACCCGATTCCCCCCTCTACAGGGTAGGGGAAAGGTTAACCGTCTCCTGGCCTGCTCTGGGAAAAGGGAAGGGGAAGCTTTCCCTGTGGGAGGGCGGGAGGCTGCTCTGCACGCTGGGGCAGGTTCCCTTAAGTTCAGGTTCCATTACCTGGGAAGTCCCGGCAAGATGCGAGGGGAAGGGCCTGCTGGGAAGATTTTTAACCCTTTCTATTATTTCCGGCGAAAAGGAAGTGGCCAGGAGCGAGGTGTTTAAAATTACCGGGGAAATGCCCCCGGTGCGAAGAAGATTCCGCTAAATCGGCTCTCTAATTCAAGCACTTCTACCCTTTTTTGACTTGTTAAGGCCCAGGATTTTCATGCGGTAGCGTAAGGTACTTTCAGAAATTCCCAGGCGGCGGGCAGCTTCGCTCTGATTCCAGCCGCTTTCTTCCAGGGCCTCTCTTATTATCCTCCTTTCCTCCTGATGTAGTCTCTCCTGAAGGCTTCCTCCCCCAGGCTTTTTATGGAAAATGTGGGGAGGTAGGTCTTCCAGCCCTATGTACTGTCCCCGGGTCAAAATCACCGCCCTTTCTATCATGTTTTCCAGCTCCCGGATGTTTCCGGGGAAACTGTATTTCATAAGGGCATCCAGAGCTTCCCGGGTTATACCCTTTATCTCTTTCCCGTTATAAGCGGAGAATTTCTTGATGAAAAGACCTACCAGCTCGGGTATCTCCTCCCTCCTTTCCCTGAGAGGGGGCAGTTTTATCTCTATTACATTGAGGCGGTAATAGAGATCGCTTCTGAACTCTCCCTTTTCAACAAGCTCCTGAAGGTTTTTGTTGGTGGCGGAAATGATCCTTACATCCACCCTTATCGTTCTTGAGGAGCCCAGCCTCTGGAGCTCCCTCTCCTGAAGGACTCTCAGAAGTTTAACCTGGATTGCCGGGGGAATTTCGGAGATTTCGTCTAAAAAAAGGGTCCCCCCCGAAGCAAGTTCAAATTTTCCCGGTCTGGACCTGTCCGCTCCAGTGTAAGCCCCCCTCTCAGCACCGAAAAGCTCGCTCTCTATCAGGGTCTCCGGAATGGCGGCGAGGTTAACGGCTATGAAGGGGCCTTTAGACCTGGGGGAGGCGTGGTGAATTATCCTGGCAATCCTCTCCTTGCCGGTTCCGCTTTCCCCGGTTATCAGTATGGTAGCATTGGAGCTGGCGGCCCTTACCGCCAGGGAAAGGACCTCCTGCATCTTCTTTGACTTTGCCACGAAGTTTTCAAAGGTATACTTCTCCCCCAGGACTTCCCTTAAGACTTCCACCTCTCTCCTTAAGTTTATCTTCTCCTCCGCCTCCTTCAAAAGGTGGTCCAGTTGATCCAATTCTATGGGTTTGGTCATATAATAGAAGGCTCCTTCCTTAAGGACTTTCACCGCTCTCTCCACCATGGCGAAGGCTGTAATGAATATCACCAGGGCCAAGGGATTTATCCTCTTGAGCTCTCTAAAAACCTCATCTCCTATCATATCGGGAAGCTTCCAGTCCAGGAGAACCACATCAAAGCTGTCCTGGTTGAATTTTTCTATGCCCTGGGCCCCGCTTTCGGCTACCTCCGCCTGGTCTCCCCTGGACAGAAGAAATTCTCTAAGGGCCTCGGCCGCTGGCCTTTCATCTTCAATTATCAATATCCTCATCTTCAAACTCCATTATTATTTTAAGGCCATGGGCTCCGTTCTCAGCCCATATTTTTATCCCGAGGGCTTCGGCCACCCTTTTAACCAGGGCAAGCCCTATACCCGTTCCTTCCCTTTTCCCGGAGTAAAAGGGTTTAAAGATCAAATCAAGTTCCTGAGGGCTTACCCCGCCTGCATCGTCCTCAAACTCCAGGCGAAGACCCCGGGTCCGGACCCACACCTCCTTCGCCCCTGCTTCCCTGGAGTTTCTCAAAATGTTTGAGATGATAAGTGTGAAAAGCCTGGGGTCAGTTTTAACCTCAAGGCCTTCCTCCAGATCCAAGTGAAGATTTAAGGAAGCCTCCGCTGGTATAAGCTCCCTCAGCCCGACCCTTCTCATTTGAGGGTTTAGTTTTATCAGGGAAAGATGGGTTTCCACTGTCTGGGAAAGCCGTTTGGCCTCCTGACGAATCCTCTCCAGGTATTTCTTTTCCTCATGCTTTTGAAGTTTTCTCTCAAGAAGTTGAAGCGCAAGGTAAAGATTGTTTATGGGATTTTTAAGTTCGTGGGAAAGAGAGGATGCGAGAAGGGTCAGCTCCTTGAATCTTTCCTTTTCCTGTTTTTCCTGAAGTAGCTCCTTTTCCTTTTTTGAATAAAGACGATTTACATAAAGAATGTAACCTATGGAAAAGGCCGAAAAAAGAAGGAGCATGGTGAAAACCATTAAGAAATTGGTAAAGGACCTTTTCTTTATCTCGTCCAGGAGAGAAAAATCCATTCCCAAGTATACATATACACCATCCTCCACCTCTCCCTTCATCTCCAAGATACTGCCTATGGGGGAGGGAAAAATTCTGGGAGACGGCTTCCTCTCTATGGGAAGATAGCCAGGAAACTTGCTGTCCCAGAAGATAAGCTTGCCCTTCTTTTCTACAGCAACATAAATGACATTTTTGTCCTTCATTAGGCGGGTAAGGAATTTCTCTAAATTTTCCTCTCCTTCCTCCAGAAGATGTCCTCCCGCCACCTCTATAAAGACCGTGTTAAGATTTGCCTGGGCCAAGGAGAGCATTATAACCCTCTGGCGGTTTCTGGAGTTGACATAAGAAAAAAAGTAAAAATAAAAACCTGCCAGAAAGATAAAGGGCAAAGAAAAAAGGATTATTGCTCTTTTCCCCATGGCTTCCCGGACCTTCTCCTCGCCAGTCTACCCCCTCGCCTCCTGCGGCTCCAGAGGGGAAAACCCCTTTCGTCCCTTAAATAGATTTTCTCCCCTCTAAAGTATATCCACTCAGCAATGATGAAGCTCCTGTTTTTCTCCCAGTAGGCCCCTTTTATCTTTACCTTTTCCCCTATCTCCGGCCTCTGGGTGAAAAACCAGAAGGGAGAAGTATAAATCTTAAAAACCCTGCCAGCTTCATCCTTCACATTTAAAACAACGAAATGAAAAGAACGGCAGAATTTCTGGGCCTTCTCTACGCCTTCCACTTTACCTTCTATCACCATCTTTTTATCGGGGGAAAAGAAAAAACAAACCTCTTCCATCGCCGAAACCAAAAAGACAGGGAGAAGAAGGCCTATTATCTTTATCTTCATTTTAATAAACAAAAATACCTGTGCTTATCATGAAAATTCCGTCTGAAAAAGTGAAATACGGATCGTTGGAGAGATTGGTTCTGTAAAGGTAAGTGAGGGAAATCTGGAAGGAAGGCCATCTCCTCCTAAGGGAAACGCTGATCTGCTGGAGAGAATCTTCCCTGTCCTGCAAGGGTTGAATGGGATTGCCCTCAAGGTCCAGGGCAAGAATGCGTGGAAACCTCCTTTTGTAATAACTCGCCCTGGCGGTAAATTCCACCTCGTAAAGCAGAATGGCCCTGGCCTGGACAAAGCCCCAATAGCCATCCCAGGAAAAATCGTCATAAAAAGGGGTATTGAAGAAGAAGTTTTCCTCTATTTTCCCGGGAACAGATTCAGAAACATAGTTTTTCTTCAGGGTAAGCTCTCCAGAAAGACCTATCCTGTAGCTTATCCCCTTAGAAAGCCTTATCCTTCCGTAAATCTGCCTTATGCTGGAGCCGTCTTTGGTGTAAAACTTAAGCCTTGCCCCAGCTTCTCCCCTGAGGGTCATTTCAAAGGGAAGAAATTTATTTAATTGAAGAAAAAGACGATGTTTCTGATTAGAATAATCCGGGAAATAAACAAACTTAGTGTATTCAAAGCTGTAGGAAGCCCTGAAAAGCAGCGAATTTTTTAGATAGTATTTAAAGTCTCCCTGAAGGAAAGGTTGATAATAGTTGTAATAATCATAATCTGACTTAAATCTCTGAAGATTTATCCCCGCATTGAAGTGAATCATACTCCTTCCTTTCAAATATTTAACCCAGTCCCCCCCCATCTCAAGAGTGAGAAAATTGAGATAATGATTCTCTTTAAAGAGTGAATAACCGCTGGAAAGGTAAATCTCCAATTCCCTGCTCGGATAAAGGGAAAAATCCAGCCAGCCCCGGTTTATGAAGTCCCCTATCTTCTCATAATTGCTGAAAATGTTAGAGCTTACAGTTCCATTATAGGAGAAACCTATGGAAAAATCTTGAGAATTTAAAGGTAGAAGTGAAGTTAATATTACAAAAAGTGAGAAAAGAAGGGGGGCAAAGCCCCCCTTTCCGGAACCTGACCTCCTTTTATCCATGGTGGTTGTTGCTCCCTCCGTTGTGATTGTTATGGTCATTGTGCTTATCATTCCTTCGGTCGTTGGTGTGCCTGTTTTCGTGGTGGGTTGAATGATCGTTCTGCTCATATTTCTTCTGATGTTCCATGGAACCTCCTGAATGGGGGCATTCATGATTATGCATCCCCTGGTGCTCACCGTGGCGGTGCTGCATTCTTCCCTCTTCCATGTGGGCCTGCTGTTTGGAGTGGCAACCCGGGCATGTCCAATCAGGATCCTTTCCGTTAGGTATTCCATCGCCGTCGGCATCCTGCATTAAATCGTTTATGCCGTCCCCGTCTTCGTCAACGAAACTTCTTTGTCTCCCACGGTTCTGGACCTTTTCACGGCCCTGAACATTAATTCCCCTTCGGTTCTGCGCCCCAAGGGAAGAATTTAAGCGCTGGGCATTACTCCTTTTCTGCTCCTTTTTTTGAGCCCGGTTCATTTTTCTCGTTCTGCCCTGCATAATTTTCTTCTGTTGCCTTCTCTGCATCTGATTGGACATCACAGAAGAAGATGTATCTGCCTGGCTCCCGGTGGTCACCGTAGCAGTTCTGGTAGTATTCACGGCGGATTTATTCCTATCCTTGTCTCCTGCCAGTAAAAACCCTGCCAATCCCATAACTGCCAAAGTTAAAGCCAATTTTCTCATCTTCAACCTCCTTTATCAAATTTCACCTTTTAAAAGCAAAAAATGTGCCAGATACATCCGCATCAATGGCCCTTTATCTGCCTTCGATCTCGCAAATATCCGATATTTCGCAAATTTCTGCGAATTTTTTGCCACAGAAAAATATTACCAAATGTGTTCTGAAAAGCCCAGAGCCCAGCATCGGGTTCTGGCACATTTATTGCTTATAAGAAGACCAAAAACTTCAAGGAGGTAAAAAATGCTGAAAAGGATTTCAGCCGTTGCAATTTCAATTCTGGTGGCAGGCTTTGTCTATGGACGCTATGGAAAAGGAGGGGGAGGCAAATTTGGCTTAGATCTCCAGCCCTTCATAATCTCCATGCCCTATCAGAAAATAAGCCTGGAGGAAAAAGAGGCTTTAGTCCACATGAGGGAAGAGGAAAAGCTGGCCAGGGATGTCTACAGGACCCTGTACGAAGCCTGGGGACTGCGGGTGTTTTCCAACATAGCCAGAAGCGAGGAAAGGCACATGGATGCCGTAAAGGCACTGCTGGTCAAGTACAACATAGAGGACCCGGTTAAAGACATCTCTGTGGGGGCTTTCTCTGAACCGAAGATGGCGGAGCTGTATCAAAAGCTGGTATCCAGAGGCCTGCAGTCCTCCCAGGATGCCCTGATTGTAGGAGCTACTATAGAGGACCTGGATATATACGACATAGAAAAGTGGCTGCTCAAGGTGGACAACATGGACATAACCTTCGTGTTTTCCAATCTGAAAAAGGGTTCGGAAAACCACATCAGAGCCTTTACCCGGATCCTTAAAAACCGATATGGGGTAATCTACAAGGCCCAGTACATCTCACAGGAAGAACTGGATGAAATATTGAACTCCGGCTATAATGGTCAGGGCAACGGACGCAGGAGAAGGGGAAGAATCTGGTAAAGATTAAAAGGGGGGCATCTGCCCCCCGTTTCTATTTTCTTCTTTCGTAAACCCTGAGCCCTTCAAAATCGCTTACAATAAGTTTTTCTCCGAGAAAGGAATGGTTCAGGGCGGTGGGGGTAAGGTCCTCTATAACCTGAACAAGCTCAAAGCTCTTTCCATCCAGCACTTTCACCACATTCTTCCTTACCCTAAGCCTCTTTCCGTAGCTGACCAGGCTCCTTCCCCTCAAAGGCCTGAAAAGGGAGACTATGTATCTTCCATCGGGGGAAAATTTAATCCAGGATATGCGGGAGTAAAATACGCTGCTGGCAACCTGCCTGAGGGAGGGGAGGGAGAGCTTCCTCAAAAACCCTATCCTATCGGTGATGTAAAGGTAATCTCCGGCGAACAGGGCATCAAAAATCCCCGCAAATCTCTTCATCCCTGTGCTCCTGGCCACATTGCCCACCGGGGATCGGGAGGAAAGGTCCCAGAGCTCCCCTGCGGAGGTCAAAAGGTATTTACCCTCCGGTGAAAAGAACCAGGGACCGTAGCCCGCCTTTATTTTGAAAAGAGGTTTTAGCCCAGGATAGGAAAACACCTGCAAAATCCCCTCGCTGAGCATGACGGTCAGGTATTTCCCCCCCGGAGAAAACTTCATTATTGGCTCCTTAAAGCTTATCCCTTCCATTTTCCCTTCTCCGTTAAAGAAGTTCAGAGGGAGAGCCTGGTCCTCTATTTTCAGGGTTTCAAGGTTTATGAAAAATATTTTCCTCTGCCTTTTCCCGTCCAGGGGATAATAGAGCAGGGCCAGTTTCCCGTCAGGGGTAAAATGCAGTTCCCTCCTGACCTCTCTGAAAATCCACTGGGCCAGGACTTTTCCCGTCTCAACTTCCACAAGGCTCACCTTTCCCAATATGTGTAATTTCCCCTTTTCGTCCTCGTAGCTCATGTCGGAAAGCACCCCCAGGAGCCTTCCGTCCGGGGAAAACTCCAGGTCCTCCACCGGCTCGTTAATTCCCAGGCTGATTACCTTCAAGGAAAGGTCATCCTTCAAAATAACCACCCCTGTTTCCCCAAAATTTCCTATAGGAGTGGAAACATAGGGGAGATTCCTCACCATGAGCACCATGGCCTTCATGAAGAAGGGAACGGCCTCCTTTATCAGAGAAGGAGGCATTATGTCCCGGATTATGGCCGGGGCTTCCCTTCTGTACTTTTCCCCTGCCTCCTCCCCTACCCTCTCCATCTCTTTGTAATACCTTTCATAGCTCCCGTACTGACGCCTTATGCCCTCATCAACTATCCTCTTTAATCTCTCCCTGGCAGCTTTAAGCTCCTCCTCCGTGGGTTTCACCTTGCTTACATAGCCGAAGGCCAAGGCCTGGGGACCCTCTGCCATGGGGGTGAAGTAGAACTTACCTTCAAACTTAAGGTATTTCTGGAGGGAGTAAACCTCTCTGAGAAGGGGCCTGGAAGCCCCAAGAGCAAGGGCAAAGCCCAAAAAGAACACAACTCTCTTCATCGTTTACCTCCTGGCAATTTTAGATGAGGTTCGCAGCAAAGAAGGTGCCAAATTTTCCCCCTTTTAAAACGGGCCACTCCTCCCCATGTCCTATTTTGAAGACACTCCTCTCCGGAGCCTTTCCACTAAATATCCCCGCACCACTACCACTGTCAAAAACCATCATTTTTCTTTTCCGGTAAGGGGCCGATTTAAGTAGACCACGGCGTTGGGCCATTGAATAGTATCCCCCTTTATCTCCGCATCCTTTAAGTGGAACTGCAGGGGTGGATAACCCTTAGTGTAAACTATCGCCCTCTGCCCTTTTATACAAAGACAGCAGGGCCTGGAGCGGAAAAACCTCTTATCCCTGAACTTTATCATGGAGGCTGCAAAGCAGAGGGAATCGCCGTCAGGACATCTTCCGAAAAGGGGAAACAGCAGAAGGTACAATCCGCTTAACAGTAATATGCCTGAGGAAGCCAGGGCTAAAACGAGCCTCCTGTCCTTCACCGTGGGCCAGCCTGTTTTAAAACCAGGTTCCTCCTTCAAAAGGGGGCAGCCCCTGAATTTCATGTTCTCCAAAACCTTAAAAAAGATCTCAAGGTTTCCGGAAAGCCTGCTCCAGGAGACCATGTCTATCCAGAAGAGTTTCTTCTCCTTGCAAAAGAAGAAACCGACTATGTAACCGTGGGGAGCCGGCGAGAGAAAGAGGGTCCCTGAGGAGATTTTCCGCACCTCCAGGGGAGAAGGAGGTTTTACCTTTCCGCAGGCATCGTCTTCCCTCCAGACCACCACCAATCTCCCGAAGGTGCTGGTGAAGGCTTTTCCCTTCCAATAAGGGTGATGGTAATCGTAGGATTTCCACGCCGGGAAAACCGAGGAAAGTTCCCCTATCTTCAGGGGACGATAAGAAAGGGGAAAGAAGAGGTATGCTGCCAGCAAAAATACACAGACCAGATCAAAAAGAAAGAAGGCCAGAATCTGCTTTTTAAAACTCACCTTATAATGATACCACTTGGAGAAGGTTGTAAAATTTCTCTATGGAGATAAAAGTTTTCATTGACAGGGAAGAAGCCCGAAGCTTAGGAATAGACCCGGATGGCATAAAGTTGCCATCCTACGCCCACCCAGGAGATGCAGGGCTGGACTTCTTTGCACCTTACGATGTGGAGATACCCCCTAAGGGGGATGTTCTGATAAACACATGCCTGAGAATGGAAATTCCACCGGGCACCGTGCTCATAGGATTTAACCGCTCATCCATGGCCCTCAAGGGAATAATAAAGGGAGCCCAGGTTATAGACTCCTCTTACCGGGGGATCGTAAAAATACACCTCATAAATCTACGGGATAAACCCTTCAAGATCAAAAGGGGAGACAAAATCATCCAGTTCGTGCTTCTGCCCTACATACAGGCAAGGGTCAGGAAGGCCTCTAAGGAAGAAATAAACTGGAGAACCCCCCGGGGGGAAGGGGGGTTTGGCTCCACAGGATAGCTTACTTCAGGCCCCTCCTTTCCAGAAGCGGTTCTATGCTGGGCGGTTTTCCCCTGAATTTCACATAAAGTTCCATGGGGTCTTCGCTTCCCCCCTTCTCCAGTATGTATTTCCTGAACCTTTCGGCAGTCTCCCTATCCCAGAGCCCCTTTTCTTTAAAGGCCTGAAAGGCATCGGCATCCAGAACTTCAGCCCACAGGTAGCTGTAATAACCCGCAGCATAGCCCCCGGAGAAGATGTGGCGGAAGTAGGTGCTTCTGTATCTCACCACTATCTCTGGAATAAGCCCTATCCTCTCCATGGCCTTCTTTTCAAAACCGTTGACATCCCAGTCCCGGGGCTTTTCCTGGGTGTGCCAATCCATGTCAAGGAAGGCTGCGGCCAGGTATTCGGTGGTGGCAAAGCCCTGGTTGAAATGACGGGAGCGGTGGATCTTTTCTATAAGTTCGTCGGGGATGGGCTCTGCGGTTTTGTAGTGGCGGGCATAGTATTTCATAACCGCAGGTTCCACGGCCCAGTTTTCCATAAATTGAGATGGAAGCTCAACGAAGTCCAAGGCCACATTGGTTCCGGAGACCCTGTAGTAACTGCAGCGGGAGAGGAGCTCGTGGAGGGCATGGCCAAATTCGTGGAAGAGGGTAAGGACCTGCTCTAAGGTAAGCAGGGAGGGTTTATTGCCCACGGGCCTGGGGAAATTGGTAACATTGTAGACTATGGGAACCACCCTCTTTCCGTCTATTATGGCCTCCTTTCTGAAGGCGTCCATCCAGGCTCCGGACTGCTTTCCTGGCCTGGGGAAGTAATCGGCGTAATAAATTCCTATGACCTTACCGTCCTTATCCCTGACTTCAAAGGCCTTTACCTCAGGGTTGTACTTGGGAAGGTCCTCCCTTTCCACGAATTTTATCCCGTATAACTTCTCCGCCACATAGAAGGCACCCTTTCTAACATTGTCCAGGGCGAAGTAGGGCTTTAGCATTTCCTCGTCTAAGGCGTATTTTTCTCTGCGGACCTTCTCCGCATAGTACCACCAGTCCCAGGGTTTAAGCCTGAAATTGCCCCCTTCCTTTTCAATAAGGGCCTGAAGCATAGCCCTTTCTTCCTTTGCCTTCGCCAGGGCAGGCTTCCAGACCTTCTCCATAAGGGAATAAACCTCCGAGGGTTTCTTTGCCATGTTTTCCGAAAGGACATAATCGGCGTAGGTTTCGTATCCCAGAAGGTGTGCTTTTTCTATTCTGAGATTGACTATTTTTCTGACTATTTCTTTGTTGTCGTATTCGTTGTTGTTGTCCCCAAGGTGGGTGTAAGCCAAGAAGACCTTCTTCCTCAATTCCCTCCTGGGGGAATACTGAAGGAAGGGAATGAAGCTGGGTTTGTCCAGGGAAAAGGCCCATTTTCCCTTATATCCCTTTCTTTCCGCCAGCTGAGCCGCTGCCTTTTTTACCCCTTCGGGAAGGCCCACCAGGTCCTCCTCCTTTTCCAGAACGAGGAGGAAACGGTTTTTATCCTTCAGGACATTTTCCCCGAATTTAAGGGTAAGCAGGGACAATTCTTCGTTGATCTTCTTCAATTTTTCCTTTTTATCGGGGGGCAGATTGGCCCCTCCCCTCACGAAGTCCTGATAGTATTTTTCAAGCACGGTTCTCTGTTCAGGGGTAAGGTTGAGGGAATCCCTCTTCTGATAAACCGCCTTTATCCTGGCAAAGAGTTTCTCGTTCATGTAAATTTCGTCCTCGTGGCGGGAAAGCATGGGCATCACCTTCCTGGCCACCTCCCTCATCTGGTCATTTCCATCTGCTTCCAGTATGCCAAAGAATATGGCGGAAACACGGCGAAGAAGCGCTCCGCTCCTGTCAAAGGGCTCAATGGTATTTTGAAAGTTTGGTTCCTGGGGAGAGTTGGCTATTTTATCAATCTCCTCTTTGTGCTCCTTTATGGCCTGCTGAAATGCCGGAAGGTAATCCTCCACCTTAATCTCCTGGAAGGGAGGAATTTCGTAGGGAGTATTAAAGGAGGAAACCAGAAGGGGGTTTTCCCTCCCCCGGGAGCTCTGGCCGCAGAAACTGAGCCCCAGGGCCAGAATTGAAATCACAGCGAAAAGGGCAATTCCTTTCATATTAACCTCCAGATTTTCTTGAGATTATATTTTACGAGAAGGCCTGCCCGGAGCAAAGAAACTTTTTCTGAACCTGAATCCTTTTTTGAATACCGCCAGGGTAGCCTCCACCACCTCTGAATCGTAGAGTTTTCCCCTGCCCCGGTTTATTTCGTCCAGGGCCTTTCCTATCCCATAGGCAGGTCTGTAGGGCCTGTGGGAACTCATGGCCTCCACCACATCGGCCACCGCCAGTATTTTAGCCTCCGGAAATATGCCGTCTCCCTTAAGCCCCCTGGGATAACCACTACCATCAAGCCTCTCGTGGTGCTGATAAACTACCTCCGGCACCGGCCAGGGAAAATCTATCTTGCTCAGAATCTGATAGGAAATGGTGGGATGAAGCTTCACCAGCTCCATCTCCTGGGGCAGGAGTTTTCCTGGTTTCACCAGGATCTCCGCGGGTATGCCCAGCTTTCCGATGTCGTGAAGGAGGGCAGCCACCCTTACCAGATCCACCTTATCCTGTTCAAGCCCCATTTCCTGGGCTATGGCCACCGCCAGCTCCGTCACCCTCGCCTGATGGCCTGCAGTATAGGGATCCCTCATTTCCACCATGGCTCCCAAGGCCTCCACGGTTTCATCAAAGAGCCTCTTCAGCTCCGAAACATATTTCTCAAGTTTAAGCTCGTTCTCCTTTGCCTTTGTTATGTCCTGTATCGCCCCCTCGTAAATTCTTCTCCCATCCCTCTCCATAACCCTGGCCAGATCCCTTACCCATACGAGTTTCCCGTCCTTTCTGCGGAGTCTGTATTCGGCATCCAAAACCCCTTCTTTTTCCAGTTTTTTCCTCCACCTTTCCCTTTCCCCGGGCTCTGCGAAAAGGGAGGCCGCCCCTATCTTTCTGATTTCTTCCAGGGATTGAAATCCGAGAATCTTCAAAAAGGCCGGGTTGGCCTCCAATAGCTCCCCGGATGGGGTGGACCGGTAAAGTCCCACCGGAACATTCTCAAAAAGACCCCTGTAAAGCCTTTCCCTTTCTTGAAGTTTCAACTCCAGGTTCTTCCTTTCGGTTATTTCCCTCACAATGGCCACGGCCCCGGAGAACTCTCCTCCCATGAGCAGTGGGCTCTGGGAAACAGAATACCACCGCCTTTCGCCCTTTATTTCAATGGAGTATTCGTAGTTTACCACCCTGCCCTTCCTGTTCTCCTCAAAGGCTTCCCAGAACTTCTCTACTACATCTTCGGGGAGAATGTCTTCGGGCCTTCTATCTATAATTTCCTCCTTCTTCACCAGAAGGGCTTCCTCCGCCGGGGCGTGGACGAAGGTAAACCTCCCCTCCCTGTCAAAGGCGAAGACCATTTCCCTCATGGAGCTGAGTATAGCCTGGAGGAAGGAAAGGGAGGTCTGGAGGTGGGTTAGGGTCTGGACGGCTTCGCTTTCAGCCATCCTCGCCTCAAAGGCCAGGGCAAGGTCCCTGGAAAATCCCTTTATGTAATGTAAATCCTCCTTTCTGAAATCCATAGGAGGGGAAAGGTAAAGGGCCCCGTAAAAGACACCCTTAGAGACGAACCTCATAAGGACCATCCCCCCCTTCCCGCAAAGCTCCTTCAAAGGGCAATCCTTACATTCTTCCCTTTTGTCCTCCAGGTAAACCGCCTCCTCCTGGCTCTCCTTTAAACAGGCCGGCAGGTCCCCATTTTTTAGAGCCCTTAGAAACTTCTCCTCCAAGGGGCCCAGGTTCAGTTCCCAATGGGAAACCTCCCCGTCCTCAAAGAGGAGCAAGGCACACCTGGGGGAAAACATAGGGGCAATCTCCCGGCACAGCTTCAGGGAAATCTCCCTGCTGTCCCCTGCCCTTATTATCGTTTCCCTGGCAAGATTCAAAAACTCCAAAAGCCTGGTCAGACTGCGGAGCCTCCTCTCCGCCTCGGCCCTGTCCAGGGCTATTTTGACTATGCCCAGAAGCTGCCTGGCCTCAAAGGGCTTCAAAATGTAAGAATAGGGCTGAACCTTAAGCACCCTCTCCAGGGTGGCCCTGTCGGAATGGGCCGTTACGAAAATCACGGGGATTTCCATTTCCTTTATGATTTCCTCCGCCAGCTTAACTCCGTCCCCGTTCTTCAAAACTATGTCAACTATGGCTAGATCCGGCCTTTTCCTGTGGGCTAACCCAATGGCCTCCTCCACGGTAGAGCAGATTCCAACGACCTCGTAGCCCTCGCCTTCCAGAAGCGTCCTCATGTCCTCGGCTATTATGGCCTCGTCCTCCACTATTAAAATTTTCTTTCTCATAACTCCTCCCTAAACTTCACGGTTATCCTGGTGCCTCCGTCTCCTTCAACGAACAAATCCCCTCCCAGCTGATGGCTTAAAATTTTAATCAACCTTAACCCGAGGCTCTCCTGGGGGACCTCCGGCAGCTCCTCCGGCAGACCCACGCCGTTGTCCTCCACTGTAAGCACCAGGTTTTCCTTTTCCCTGAGAAACCTGACCTTGATTTCACCCTTTCCGGAGGGAAAGGCATGCTTCAGGGAATTGCTGACGGCCTCGTTGAGGATCAAACCCAAGGGCACCGCCTTCTTTATGGGAAGTTCAGCATCCTCAATTTCGAACCTGAATTTTACATCCCTGGAGCGCTCGTAAAAAACGCTGGTAAGGTTTTGAACTATTCCCTCCAAGTATTCCCGGCATCTTACCCTATCAAAGGACCTCCCGCTGGAATAAAGCTTCTCGTGAAGGAAACCTATGGCCCTTATCCTGGTCTTTACCTCCCTCAGTATTTCCCTGATCCTCTCGTCCCCGGAAAACCTCTCATGGAGGTTTAAAAGGCTGTATATAACCTGGAGGTTGTTTTTAACCCTGTGATGTAGCTCCCTGAGAAGCTCCCTCTTCTCCCTGAGCGCTTTCTTCAGCCTCTGGGCGTACCTTTTTCTTCTGGTAATGTCCCTGATTAGTATGGCAATGCAGCAAACCTTATCCCCCACCACAATGCTGGCCGAGGTGAACTCAAGAATGTGGATTTTACCCTTTATCTGGCAGCTAACCTCGTTGACTATGTTAAATTCTCCCTTCCTGTGCTGAGCCAGAAGCCTCCTCATGAATTCTTTCTCCTCTTCCCTGCAGTACGGAAGCTCAAATATGTTTTTCCCAACAAGCTCTTCCTCCGGAATTCCCATGACCTTCAGAATGGTCTGATTTATGTCCTGTATCACCCCTTCGGGGGAAAGAATCAGGGCCCCGTAGCCCGAGTGCTCAAAAAGCATACGGTATTTCTCTTCGCTTTCACTGGATTTTTCGGAAAGCTCCTGCTTCAGCCTTCTGTTTTCTTCTCTTAACCTTGAGACCTCTTCCATTAACTTTGCGATGGCATCCTTCTCACCCATAATTTTATTATAGGTTGAAAAGGACGCAAATGGAAATTAGAATAGGCATATGTTCACCGGAATAATTAAACTCCAGGGGAAGATAAAGAGCCTCTCCCCATCCCATTTAATCTTGGAGGCGCCGCTGGAGGTGGACTCAGGGGAAAGCGTGGCGGTGGATGGGGTTTGCCTTACCCTGATAAGAATCAAGGACGGCCTTCTGGAGTTTGACCTATTGCCCCAGACATGGAATACTACGGCCTTCAGATACAGACGGGCCGGAGAGAAGGTAAACCTGGAGCTTCCGGCCACGGCGAAAACCTTTCTCTCAGGGCACATAGTCCAGGGACATGTGGATGGGGTGGGAACGGTGGTGGGGGTGAGAAGCCTGGGAAAGGCCAGGAGGCTTAAAATACAGGCTCCCAGGGAGGTTTTGAATTACCTGGTGGAAAAAGGTTCCGTGGCGGTAAACGGGGTCAGCCTCACGGTAAGTGAGCTTTTGAGGGATGGTTTTGAAGTGGAGCTCATCCCGGAGACCTTGAAGAGGACGAACCTTTCCCTGGCCCGGCCTGGATACAGGGTGAACCTTGAGGCTGACATAATAGGGAAGTATGTTTTATCCTTCTTGAGAAACAAAAACTTCGGCTTAAACGGACGATGAAAAAGTGGCTCTTCTTCCTTTCATTCTTCCTGGTTGGCTGCAAATTCCACTTAGTAAAGTGGAGGGAGCTGGAAATTAAATATCTGATCCGGGGGGCAGCGGAAGGGGTTGTGGTGGAGAGGCTTAAGGAACACGGATGGGTCTGGGAATTTGAGTCTAAAATCACCAGAGGCTACGGCAAGGACTATCTTCCAGGCCATGTGGTAATACACATAGACTACTGGAGAAAGGAGGGCTATAAGCTGGTAAACGGGGTGAGGGTTCTCGTTCCCGGAAAAACCCTGAAGGAAATAACCTGGTGGAAGGCCCTGAAGGCCACAAGTTTCGGGGGACTGGTAAAGACCTATCTTAAAATGGGATACAAAAGCACCGGGGAGAAGGCCTTTCTCGGGAAAAAATGCCTGGTTCTGGTGAAGAAGGGACCTTTCTCCCTGAGCGTGGTCTACCTCTGGAAGGAACTCCCCTTTAATATGCCCCTTTACAGGCTGGAAAAATCCGGGGATAATTACTTTGAGAAAAAAGCCATTGAAATAAAGGAGGAGAAGTGAAAAGGGCTTTAATTTCTGTCTACGAGAAAAGGGGGATAGAAAGCTTTGCCCGGGGACTACAGGAAGCCGGCTGGGAACTCTATTCCACCGGGGGGACCTATCGTTTCCTTGCCGGGGAAGGAATAAAGGTGAAAAAGCTGGAGGAGCTTACGGGATTTGAGAAACTCCTGGGAGGGAGGGTGAAGACCCTTCATCCGGCGGTTTTTGCCGGGATCCTGGCCAGGAGGGACAGTGATGCCAGAGAGATGGAAAGGATGGGATTTCCCTCCTTTGACCTGGTGGTGGTAAACCTGTATCCGTTCACCGACGCTGTTAAAAAGGGGCTTGATGGCGAGGAGCTGATTGAAATGATAGACATCGGGGGGGTGGCCCTTATAAGGGCCGCCGCCAAAAATCACCGCTGGGTCACGGTGGTTACCCATCCGGAGGATTACCTTCCTGTGCTGGAAGAAATTCAGAAATACGGCCACACCTCCCCTGAGACAAGAAAAAGGCTGGCGGCCAAGGCCTTCGCCCTCACCTCCTTTTACGATGCTTCCATTTTCTGGACCTTCAACCAGGAAAAACTCCCTGCATTTTTTCCGGCCAATTTTGCCAAGTATCAGGACCTCCGTTACGGTGAAAACCCCCATCAGGAAGCAGCTTTCTATGTTTCCCCATTTTCCCTCTGGAGGGAGATGGTGGTTCTCCAGGGGAAAAAGCTTTCCTTCAACAACATAGCTGACCTGGCCGCTGCCTGGGAGATGGCCATGGACTTTGAGGAGACCTTCTGTGCCATCTTCAAACATCAGAATCCCTGCGGGGCTGCCTTAGGAGAGACCCCGGCTGAAGCTTACAGGAAGGCCCTGGAAGGGGATCCTCAATCGGCCTTCGGGGGAATAGTCGCCCTGAACAGGGAGGTGGACGTGGAAACCGCCGAGGAAATGAAGAAAACCTTCCTGGAGGTAATCGTTGCCCCATCCTTTTCTGCGGAAGCCAGGGAGATTTTGAAAAAGAAAAAGAACCTCCGCCTGGTCCAGATCCCCTTCCAGAGGAGGTACCCCTACGAAGGCAGGCTGGTGGAGGGCGGAATGCTGGTTCAGGAAAGGGACAGCTTCACCGAGGAGGATTTTCGGATAGATTGGGTGGTGAAGCCGGAGCCGGTTCCCTGGCAGGACATAAGGCTGGCGATAAAGATAGCAAAGGCCCTGAAATCCAACTCCGCTGCCCTGGCCAAAGAAGGCATGATGGTGGGGGGCTGTGGAGGTCAGACCAGCCGGGTGGAGGCCGTGAGAATTGCCTGCTCAAGGGCAGGGGAAAGGGCCAGGGACGCCGTTCTGGCATCCGATGGATTCTTCCCCTTTCCCGATTCCATTGAGGTAGCCCATTCCCACGGCGTGGCCGTTGTGGTGGCCCCCGGAGGTTCCAGGAGAGACCCTGAGGTGGCAGCCCGGGCCAGGGAGCTGGGCATAGGGTTCGGATTTATTTCCAGGAGGCATTTTCGCCATTAGAAGTTTAGCAACCTTAGTCTTTACGGCTCTGCTCCTGGGTCAGGAGGTGGTTTTTCCTCCAGTTCAAAGGTACTTTGTCCTTCCCCGCCTGGGAAACGAAACCCTGAGCTTAAACCTTTATCAGGCCAACATTTTTGAGAAGAAAAAGGAGTATTACCTGGATTTTGAGGAAACCAGGGTTACATTGAACCTTTCCCTTCCCCTTTCGGGAAAGACCAGGATTTACCTTTACCTCCCCTTTGTTTATGTGAGCGGCGGTTTTATGGACGGATTCATAGACGGGTTTCACCGCCTCTTCGGTTTTCCCGACGGCGGCAGGGGAAAGGTTCCCTACGGAAGGGTGAGCTATTTTCTCCTTAGGGAGAACCTGAAGGGCCGGGGTCCTTATGTGGGAGAACCTGAGCTCTTTTTCACCTACGGGAAGGATTTCCAGATAATCCTCGGGGGGAAGATACCCATAAAAAGGGACGGTTTTAGAAGCGGGAAACCCTGGGGATTTATGGGAGGGGGGATGAGGAAAAAAATCGGAAAAGTCCGTTTGAGACTTTCCATGGGAATTGCAAAGGGGGAAGGCCAATTTTTCACCTCAAGATTGGAAGGCTCCTGGAGACGCCTTGAGCTTGGCCTCCTGCTGAGAACCAGTCCTTATAAAGAGGCTGAACTCTCCCATCCGGCCACGGCCGTTTTCCTTTCTATAAGGGTGGGAAAGGGTCTGAAAATGGGGTTCGTGGAGGACCTGGCCCCATACGATACCTCCGCGGACTTTACCCTTTATCTTTCCCTCTCCCGTTGACATCTTCTGCCCCTGAAATTAAAATCCAAGGGAAATGAGGCTTTCCCGAACGGCAAAACTTTTTGCGATCTACGGTCTGCCCCTGAGCCTGGCCCTCTATCTGGCGGGTTTCCTCTCAAACAAAGTAGGTGAATTTCCCCCTTTAGAACTATCTCTTTTCCCTATCCTTTCAATCTCAGTCCTACTGCTCCTTATCGCCGCCCGCTGGGATGACAACCGGCTTCACTATCACTGGATCGTTTCCATCGTATCCTCAGCCCTCTTATTCCTGTCGTCCCTCGTCCTTTACGGAACCCCCACCACCCTGGGGGACATCAAATGGGACAATCATTTCTCCATATCCATGATATCCAAGTTTTCCCGAACCTGGGCAAATGTGGACTTTAATTTCAAGGGTCTCAGCAGCCACTATCCCTTCTACTTCCATTACCTGCTGGGAAAGTTCTCGGCGGCCTTTAATCTCCCTCCGGAATGGGTCTTCAAACAGGGGGCCCTGGCGGTAATATATCTGGCCCCGGTGCTGTCTTTTTTCCTTCTGTTGAAAAGCAAAGATCCCAAACTGTCTATTTTTATCTTTTTCTCCCAGTTTGCCTCCCTTTACGCCGCCGGAGGCAATTTCTATCTTTTCCAGAAGCCCTATGAACTTCTGGTTCTCTTTCTTCTACTTCCCTGGTATTTCTACTACTTAGCAGGCCAAAAGGAAGGTCCCGGAAAGGCAATAACCGGAGGCATAATCGGGGGAATTCTTTTTGGAACCTATTACTACTGGTTCCTGCCCCTGGGACTGTCACTTCCCTTCCTTCTCCTCCAGGAAGCCAGAGAGGGCCAATGGAGAAAAAAAATACTTTATCTCGCATACCTGGGCCTTTTCTTTTTCCTGACCTCGGCCCCCTATACTTTGCCCTATTTGAAGGACCTGATATCCAGGGGGGCCGAGCCGTGGTCAGGGAGGCATTTCATCAGCTATTTTTACCTCTCTCATCTGTATTCCTTTTTAGGACTGGCTTACCTTGCAGGGCTTTTGTACATAATATACAGGAGGTTTATCTTTCCCCTGCTTATAGGAACACTCAGCTGGATTTTGCTGGCCTACCTTTTTACTCTGGAAAAATCCCCCCTGCTGCCCCATAAAACCTCTCCCTTTTTGACCCTGATTCTCCTCGCAGGTCTGGCCTCCATGCTCTATGAAATATCTCTGAAAAAGCCCGGTCTAAAAAGGGTATTTGCAGCCTTCCTCTTCCTTTTCACCACAAATCCTCTCCTCTACCAGATTTCACAGGTAGAAACTAAGGGCTTCAGGAAACAGCTAATGGGATTTTCCAGGGACGCCCTTTCCCAGGACTCCGCCTTAGCAGATCTTCTCAGAGGAAAGGTAATCCTGACCACCCACAGGGTAAACCGAAGTCTAAATCCATTCCGCTTCGTGTATTTCTTCCTTCCTACGGCCTCCATTTTCGCCCATCCCTCTGCCCTGCTCTCCCAGAGGATAGCCTTCCTTCAGCTGCTTTCCCACAGCGAAGACCCCATCTTCGTAAGGTGGGCCCTGGTTCACAATAAATTCCAGAGAATAAACTTCGTATGGCCGAAGAAGGGAAGGTACATAACTCTATTGATGGACCAATTTCCGTACACATACCCCAATTCCCTTTTTACTTTAAAAATAGAATTTTCCCCAAAGGCTTTCTCTGCCCTTAGAAGGCCCTGGAGGAGAAAATACAGGTATCTCTACGAGGTAAAGGACATAAGATTGGAAGACAGGGAACACTTAGGCCTTTTAGAAAAGATCATCCATAACGACTTTACCAGGTTTAAGAAAATTCCGATAAAGGAAAGACCTATAGCTGAGGCCAGGGGTTTCAAAATCTACAGAGATGGGTCTATGTTAATTTTTATAAACGAAAACTGCAACGAAGAAACTTTAATCCCGGCCTTCTTTGCGAGGTACGAACCCCCGGAAAAGGAGATAAGGTTCGATCCCAAAAAGAGAGGAGCCTTTTATCAGGGAAAATGCGTGATACCGTTGAAACTTCCTGAATTTGAATTCTCAGAGGTCAGGCTGGGACAGATAAAGGATGGGGTTATCCTCTGGGAGATCAGGGTAAGGGAGAATTAGAAGAACCTGAGGTCCAGGAGAAGGCCCAAAAGCAGTATAAAGGCAAAGAGGGCGAAGGACGCTAAAAGGGAACCCTTCACCAAGGCCTGTTCCGGCTCGTCCATGGCCTTCAGGGATGAGTCCCGGTAGAACTTAACCATAAAGGGCAGGGAGAAAAGGGAAGCCGCCAGGGTAAAATTTAGATGGTTTCTCAGACAAAAAACGAGCAGGAAAAGGAAAAAGGCCAGGGCAGAAGAGAGCATCATCGCCTTCAGGCTCTTAAGGGAGTAAAACCTCAGGGACCTGCGATATTTTTCCGCACTTTCCCCCAGGTACAGCTTTTCCGAGAGCCTCTTTCCGGCCATTAGAAAGTTTCCGAAGGCCCACCACGAAAGAAGCAGAAAAGGATCAGGAAACGAAGGCTCAAGAAACGCCCATCCCAGGGTTAGCCTTATAGGATTGTTTACCGACTCAAACACAGAGTCGGCAAAGGGTTTGTCCTTTAGCCTTATGGGCTTTACATTGTAAAAAATGCCGGCCATAAGGAGGGAGAATAGAGCCAGGGAAAAAACCCTGTTGAAAGCATAGAAGGAAACCACCAGGGAAGCTCCCCCCAGAAGAATGAAGACCGCCAGCAAAATGTCCTCCCTGGCCCTGCCGGAGGCCACGGGCCTGCTGGCCTTGTCCGGATAGTGGACATCGTAGGGAGCGTCGGCTATTTCGTTTATTATGTAGTTAGCCGTTGAAATAGCCCAGGTAAGGATAAAGGCCAGAAGAAGCTTGAGCAATTGGGCCGGCGAGGGCATGGAAAACCTCATCTTCAAAGCCCAATAGGCCCCTGAGCCTATTACAATAGAAGCGCTCCTGGGCCAGCGTCCGAGCCTCAAAGCCTTAAGGTAATCTTTCAAGGTAAGCCTCCAGGGAATCAAAAAGTGGGAGTTTTAATTTTACCTTCTTTAGCAAGGGCCAGTTAAAATATTTTCTGCCCCAGGAAAACCTCGTGACAATATAATGCAGGGAAAAATTCCAGATATAATACCTCAGCTTTACAGGGCGAAAGCCGAAGAGCTCCGAGGCCCGAAGGAGGGTTCTCTTAGAAAAGAAGTTAACATGGGCGGGCCGGAGGTGCCACCACCTCTTTCCCATGAACCTGGCGGCCAGGCTTTCTATATCCGGGGTGGTGATGACCAGGATCCCCCCTTCCTTAAGGAGCGCTCTGGCCTTCCTGAAGGCGAGGCCCGGGGTGGCCATGTGCTCTATTATATCCAGCATGGTTATGACATCAAATTTTTCTCCCTCCGGGTAGAGGAGGAAATCCCCTTCCCATACTTGCAGACCTCTCTCCTTAGCTTTGCCGCAAGCCCACCGGGAAGGCTCCACTCCGTAGACATCCCATCCGGCCTCCCTGGCCAGTTCCATAAATATTCCCGTGGCCGCCCCCACATCCAGAAGCCTTCCCCCGGGCTTTATTTTCTTTAAAAGCTTTATTATTCTGGCAAAATTTTCCCCCCTGCCCTCCTTTTCCTGTTCGTATTCGGGGTCCACCACCTCGGAATAAAGGTTGATTAACTGAGATGGGTTGGGCATTTTCTTTGCAAAGCGGAGTCCACAATCCTCGCATTTTAAAAGATCCGGAAAAAGACCGTAGTCGGAATCGGTTATTTTAAAGTCCTCCGCCTCCGCATTATCATAGTCAAAATTTCCACTCCTCCAGAAGGAAACCCTGGGGCTTCCGCAGAGGGGACATCTTACTTCCATTGCAGCTCCACGCCCAAGCATATTTTCTGCGGAAGAATTGGCCTGCATTTTTCTGCCTTTACCTCAACATGATAGAGAAACAAACCGGGGATTAACTCCTTTCCCTGAAACTTTTCCGCATACCTTCCCTTTCTTTTCATATTAAGCCTGCGAACCGAACGGTTCACCTTCAACAGGATACGGTTACCTGCCGCCAGGTCCTTAATTATAAATACGGTCCGCTCCTGAGGAGATATCCTCAGGAACTCCACCCGGTCCCTTCCCCTGGGCCTTAGAGAATTCCCTCTGTAATAGAAGAAGTTTCTGTCAAGGTGAAGGTTTTCCCCTATCCTGAGAGCCGGTATGGAATTCACAATGCTGGCCTCCACCCTTCCCCATCCGAAGGGCCACTGCCTGGAGAAAATAAGAGGATACTCTCCGCTCCTTATGGGAAACACATTGATGGCAAATACGGGAAGAACTGCCAGGGCTGCCAGGCTCCTGGAGGAGAAGCTCCCCACCATTGGAAGGACAAAGGGAACGAAGGCCACCATCCAGGGATTTCCGAAAAAACCGAAGGGGGCGTGGAAGGGACTTATTAAGAGGAAGGCGGAAAGGGAAAGGGCGCCGTATAGCAAATCCCTTTTTCCGGCCAGGAGAAAAATCAGAAAAACAGGGAAATAAAGGACGGCTCCGGTAAACCTTCCGAACAAAAACTCAAGGATGGGAAAATTCCCCGAATAAAAAAGAACGGGTTCCGTAAAGAAGGAGGGGGCAGCTGAATAAAGGGAAACCATGTGAGGAATGTCCCAGGGAAGGGCGCCCGGGAGGTGAAGCCCGGCTAAAGCCAAAAGGAAGAAGGAGGAAAACCCCACAAGGAGGTTCCTCAGCCTGTTCTTTCCCTGCAGGGCCAGCATCGGAAGGAAAAAGAAAAAGGGGAGGGAGAGGAAGGAAAGGATGCCTCCCACCAGGTTCGCCGTGAAGTATCTTTTGTAAAAAACCAGATAGAGAACCAAAGAGGACAAGAAGAAAACCAGGGCATGAGGACCTTCCTGCACGAGAAAGACCGGCAGGGTGGAACCGAGCAGGGCTATGTAGGGAAAGGCGGAGCGCCCCACCACCTTAAAGAGCAGGTTCAGGGCCAAAAAAAGGAGAAGAGCGTTGAGAAGGTAAAGCCCCCTTTCTCCCAGGAGGCGAAAAAAGGGATAGGATAGGGCGTTGTAAACCCAGGAAGAATAGGGTTGAGGTTTTCCCCTCCAGGTGAGAACTACCCTTCCCCCTTTAGGATAGAACCTTCTAAGGTAGTTTATGGCCCCCGGGCTCGCCCCTTTCCACCTCTGGGCCATCAAATAAGTGGCTTCCTCCGCCGGGCAATACCCTCTTTTAAGGGCAGAAAAATCTCCCGTAAAAGTAAAGGAAAGGTAAAAAAGAAAGAGAAGGAGAAAGAACCTCCTCATTCAAAGGAGCCGGCTGCCTCCTCCACGGTGTCATAATTATCAAATATCGTAAGAAGCTTGGTCATGAACATGAGGTCTTTTACCTTTTCCGTGAGGCTGGCGAGCTTCAAATGGCCCTCGGCCTTCTTAACCGTGGTGTAGGCCCTGACCAGCTCCCCCAGACCGGTGCTGTCCATGTAGGAAAGTTTTGAAAGGTCTATGACTATTTTTTTATTTCCCTCCTTTACGGCTTCTGTTACTGCTTTCCTGAACTCCTCCACCTCGTCTCCTATTACCAGCTTTCCTTCCAGTCTTAAAACAGTAACATCCTTGAACTTATCCTTCACTATCTTGAGCATCCTTCACCTCCTTGATTTTTTTACCCAAATAGGATAGAACAAAAAAGGGTGTTTTTCAAGAGATGAAAATAGTGTTCTTTTCCTCCGATGAAGTTTCGCTTCCGGCCTTAGAGGAGTTTCTGAAATCCGGAACGGAGATTGCGGCGGTGGTCACCGGCCCTGACAGAAAGGCAGGCCGGGGGATGAGGCTCAGGCCCCCTGCTCCCAAGGTCTTTGCCAGGGAGCACGCCATAGAGGTGCTTCAACCCGAAAAACTCAAGAAAAACCCTGAACTAAGGGAAAGGCTGGCTTCCTTTAAGGCCGATGTTTTCGTGGTGGTTTCCTACGGTCGGATAATACCTCCCTCCATTTTCAACATTCCCCCCAGGAGAACGGTAAACCTGCACTTTTCATTGCTTCCGGCTCTGAGGGGAGCTTCTCCCCTTCGCTGGGCCATATTAAAGGGAATGAAAAGAACCGGAGCCACCGTTTTCCTGATAGACAGGGGGCTGGATACCGGCCCCATATTATCACAAATGGAATTTCACCTGAGGGAGGAAGAAAACCACGGCCAGGCCATGGAAAGAATGGCCAGGGAGACGGCCCCATTTTTAGTGGAGACAGTGGCTTCCTGGGTGGAAGGCAAGATAACCCCCAGACCGCAGAGAGGGAAACCGTCTTACGCCCCGAAGGTGGAAAAATCCGCCGCCGCCCTTTCCCTCAAGGAGGATGCTACAGTTCTGGAGAGAAAAATAAGGGCCTTCAACCCGGACCTCAAGCCCTGGATTCCCTTCAGGGGAGGAAGGCTCATACTTCTCAGGGCCAGGGCCGTGGAGGGGGAAGGAAAACCAGGGGAAATACTCGAAAAAACTGGAGAAGGTCCGGTGGTGGCAGCTGGCAGGGGAGCTCTGGTTCTGGAGGAGGTTCAGATGCCAGGGAAAAAGCCGGTCTCAGGAGCCTCCTTCATGCACGGAGCCAGGCTGAAGGAGGGGGACTTTCTCCTATGAACAACCCCAGGTTCGTGGCCCTCAGGGCCCTTATGGAAATAGAGGCCGGAGGAAACTCCTCCCAGGTCCTGGACCGGTTGCTCCTCAGGGTCAAAAAAAGGGACAGACCCTTTATTACGGAGCTGGTCATGGGAACCCTCAGGTGGAGGGGACGCCTGGATTACGCCGTGGCCTATCTCTCCAACATAAGAATTGAAAAAATAGAACCCCATGTTATGAACGCCCTCAGGATGGGAATTTACCAGCTGGAAAGAATGCGGGTGGCGGATTATGCGGCGGTGAAGGAGACGGTGGGACTTTTAAAGTCTCGCTGGAAGAGGTCCTTTGTAAATGGGATACTCAGAGCCTTTGTCCGGGAGGGCGTAAGGTATCCGGGAAAGGAGGCCCCCCTCATGTACCTGACCCATACCCTGTCCACCCCTGAGTGGAAGGCCCTGCGGTGGCTGGAGGAATTCGGTCTGGAAAGGGCAGAAGCCTTAGCCCTCTACTACAACTCCCCTCCCCCAATTTATCTCAGGGTAAACAGAAAAAAAACCTCCCCCCAGGAGCTTATTCCCGTGCTCAGGAGGGAGGGGGTGGAAACCGAGGAATGCCCGGAGCTTCCCTTCTGTCTTAAGGTAAGGCAGGGAAATCCCGGCCTCAGTAAAGCTTTGAAGCAGGGACTTTTCTACATCCAGGACAAGGCCTCGCAGCTGGCGGGGCTAATAGCTTCAACCCTGGGCCAGCAGGTCTGGGACCCCTGCTCTGCCCCCGGAGGAAAGGCATCCCACATGGCTGAGCTGGGGCTTGAGGTCTTCGCCTCCGACATCTCCCTCCCGAGGTTAAAATTGGCCATAGGCAATTTTAGAAGGCTCGGCTTAAAAATCAGGGCCTTCGTGGCCGATGGGAAAAAACCTGCGGTCAGGAGAAAATTCCCTCTGATCTTCTTAGATGCCCCCTGCTCCTCCATGGGGATAATTCACAGGGCCCCGGAGGTGAAGTGGAGAATAACCCCCGAAAAACTCGTGGAGTTATCCGGGCTTCAAAGGGAACTGATAAAAGCCCTTGTTCCCCATTCAAAGCAACTCCTTTATGTGGTATGCACCCAGGAGAGGGAAGAGACGGAGGAGGTGGTTAAGGATTACAGGACCGTTTCCCTGACCGCTCCCCTTCAGAGTTCTTTTTTAAGGAAAAAGGGCGATTTTCTTTTGACCGAACCTCACCTTTTCCAGAGCGATGGGATGTTCTATGCCCTGATCCGTCAGGATTGAAGGAAATCCAGCGCCGGATGCAAGGGTTTCACCCTGATTCTCAATCCCCTGCCCCGATACCGAAACTTTTCGGAAACATCCAGAGGATAAGGCCATACGATCTCTTCGTCCTTTAGAAAAACAGGAAGGTAAGGCCTCAGGGGACCGGGAATCCTCCGGGAATTGAACATGTTGGAAATTTTTCTCTCCCCTTTCCTTCCCAGCGGAAGGTAGCGATCTCCGGCCCTCCAGTTTCTGACCTCCAGGGGTAAATCCGCGCTGACCAGGACCTGGCCCTCCCCTGAAAAATCACCCTGGCCTTCAAAACCCTCCACGGAAATTTCCCATAGGCCCTCTATCGTGTAAAGGCCCTCTTCCTTTATAGCAAGCCTGTAGCTGCTTCTTGAGGGAAGTTTCCCTAAATAAAAGAAAGAATCCCCCTGCCGCAGAACCCTCTCTTCGCCGGGAAGAAAATACTCGTCCCCGGGCTTGAGGTTTACCAAGTGCTCAATGTGGTCAAAGTTTATCCTGCGGAGGTTCCCCCTCATTTTCCTGATAAAAGCTCTTACAAGCCTCCTTTTATATCCCAGGGGCTGGGTCCAACCGTCCACGAAGAGCCTCCTCCCCCTCAGTCTCCTGCCGAGCTCCTCCTCCATCATCCCCTCTATCCAGAGGTCCTCCTGGTAAAGTATTTCCGCCTCCCTGGCCAGGACCTCCTCCACCCCCGGGAACCTCTCCCCTATAAAAGGGATCAAAGAATGGCGCAACCAGTTGCGGTCAAAGGAAAGGTCCAGATTGGAAGGGTCCTGGAGGAAGGGAATACCGGTTCTCTTCAAAAAATCCATAATCTCAGACCTGGAAACTCCCAAAAGGGGGCGTATGTATCTGCCTTCCTTCAGCAGGGCAATGGAGGAAAGCCCGCTTACCCCGGCGCCTCTAAGCAGACGGTAAAGCAGGGTTTCGGCCTGGTCCGAAAGGGTATGTCCTGTGGCTATTTTATTGTAACCTTCCCCCTGGGCCACCTTCTCCAGGAAGGCATATCTCAGGTGGCGGGCCGCCTCCTCCAGGTTCATGCCCCTCTCCTCAGCAAACCCCCTCACATCCTCCCTGGCGGAGAAGAAAGGAAGGTCGTATTCTGAGGCCCTCCTGCGGCAGAAATCTTCCTCCTCCGCTGCCTCCCTTCTCAACATGTGATTGAAGTGGGCCACCCCCACCCGATAGCCTAACTCCTCTGAAAAGAGAAAGAGAAAGTGAAGGAGAACCGTGGAGTCGGGGCCACCGGAGAAGGCTACGAGAACTCTGTCGCCGGGCTCAATGAGGGAATTTTTTCTTACGGTTTCCTTGAACTTTTTGAAGGGCATAAAGAAGATGGCGGCGGAGGGACTTGAACCCCCGACGCTGCGGATATGAGCCGCATGCTCTAACCAGCTGAGCTACGCCGCCAGGATAAAAAATTATAAATCAAATCCCTGCCCGTTGTCAACGAGGGAAAAGAAAAGCGGGAATACCCGGGCTTCAGGCAAATTCTAAAAGGCCGTCACAAAACCGACTACAAACCTATCGTATTGTGAACCGTTGAGGTCCTCGGTATACTCCAGAATTAGCTTAAGGTTCCTCCTTATCAGGTAGTTCAGGTTGGCCGTGAAGGTTTGATAATCAGCGGGTTCGTATTGCGAATTTATGTAATTGTAAAGGGCTGTAAGGAAAAGCCTTCCGTTCTCTCCCTGAGGGGAAAGGATAATTTCCCCGAAGAGGGCATCGGTTTTAAACCCCTCGGGATCCGGTAAAAAGAGCGGGTTGGAATCCCTTCGTCGCAGGAATTGAAAGAAGATCTGAACTTTTCTGAAGCTCAGGTTGAAGTCCGGCCCCACATAGGTTACGCTGTTGGGGTTTTCCAGACCTTCCTTGCCGGTGTAGCCCATAAGCCCAATAGTTAGAGGACCGAAGCTCTGAGCTATCCTCCCTGCCAGGTTTTTGTACCTGTCCGTGTCGAAAACCTCCTTTTGCAGCCCGTTTCCATTGAGAATCTCCAGGGAGATGTCCGTACCGAACCCGGTGCTGTAAAGAAACATAATTCCCCTTTCGTACGAAAGCCTGACCCTGGAATTTCCCACGGTGAATTTGTAGGGCATATAGTTTTCAAAGGTAAGCCTCAGCTCCGAAGGCTTCACCGGGTCAGAAACCCGGAATTGCCCGATTATAAGGGAAATGGGCAGGTTAAATAACCTGTTGAAGGATATGTAGGCATCCTCCAGGCCGGCTATTTCTCCCTTCTCCGTGAGAAGGAAATACATGTAATAGGATATGTTCCTGGAGATATTCCCTCCGGAGAGAAACTTCAGAACATAGGGAGCCTGTATGTCCGGTTTACTTTCAGCGGAGCTCCGATAGGTTCCGTACAAATCCATCCTTATGGCGATGGGCAATTCCTTCTGGAGCCAGAGAATTCTATCTCCGGTTTTCTTTCTTGCCCTTCTCGGTTCATTCTCTATGGTAAAGCCGTTGGCGGCGAATTCTTCTCCAAATTCTTTAAGGTGGGGAAAGGGGGCATGGCATACGGAACAGGAAAATCCATACTTTCTGGCAAAGGCAGGTATAGCCTTTAAAAAGCCGGTGATAGTCAAGATTAAAATCAACCCTCCAAGGGTTCTCTTCATTTTTCCCTCCCTTCAATAAACTTCTATGTAAGTCTCGGCAGAATTAATTTCCCAGGTTCTGTACTCCTCCTCCGGAACCTTAAGGAAACGGGCCACGGACTTTACGAGCAATCTGTAAAGAACCCTGACATCTATCTTCACCCTTCCCTCCGGAATCTCTTCCGGGATCTCCCAGGTATAGGTTTCCACCTTGGTTTCCCTGGGCGCAATCCTGTAGTCAACCCCCAGGGAGGCGGTATTCCACTGGGCCACGGTCATTCTGCCTTCAGGGTCCAGGAAGGCTATTCTGTAAATCCTGTGGCCCTCTTCCAGGTCGTCCCTGGGAAGGCCCCTGAAATCCTTTATCCCCATCATCTCCCCCATGTCCTGGTATGCCAGCTCGTTGGAGGTTATGGTGTATTTTTCTCCAGGAAAGCCTTTCTTATCCACAGGAATAATGTAGCGGCGGCCCTGCGAGTCCACCGCGTGAACCTCCACCCACAGCTGACGGTCCTCCACAGAGCCCGTGGGCAATTTGTGCCCAGCCTTGGCATTGTAAAGCAGAACCGTTATCTTCACCTCGTCTCCGGGTTCGTACTCATCCTGGTCTGTATAGACTTTAACCTCTATGGCCCCCCGGATCTTGGCCATGACATGGCCGCCGGGGAAGGAATGATGCCTCATGTCTTTCACCGCTCTGCTCATCTCCGCCACTATCCCGGAACCCCTCCACATATGACAATCCTGGCACCTTACCCCTTCCTTGGAATAGGGACCTTGCTTCCATTCAAAATAGGTGGACTTCACCCACACCCCGAAGGAGTTCTTCTCGTTGTGGCAGGTGGCACAAAACTCAGGGCTCTGGAGGAAGTCGCTTTTTACAGTGTCGTGATATGGGGATTCAACGCCCTGGCGGGGACCGTACTTCACCCTGCCGGGCTTCATTATATAATTGAAGTTAAAGGGAACCTCACCGTTGAAGCCTGATATGGTATGACAGACTTCACAGGAGACCGATTCGTTGGCTCTGGTTCCCGAAGACGGAGGCTTAGGGCTTCTGTCTCCCACAAAAAAGGCTATGGGAGTATGGCATCCATTACAACCCTCCACAGATTCTTTGAACTCAGGCCTTCTTTCCGCGTGGGGAACGGCCAGCTTGAAGTACTCAATCTCATCCCAGCGGTGGGTGTAGGCCTGGGCCATCATGGTCTGCTTCCATTCCCGATAGATCTCCTTATGGCATTGCCCGCAGGTTTCCGGCGTTTCAAAGTCAGAGTATCTGTGATTGCCCTTTCTCCCTTTATGACCCGTCCCCTTCATTCCGAGAAAAAGGACCAGAAAAAACATGATTGAAACTAAAAGGCTTTTTTTCATGTTAATTCTCATCCTTTATATTTTAAGACGGCCCACCCTCAACTTCCAATTTTCCGAATTGCCCCATTAAAAATCTATACGAAATACATTACCCTCCCTTAAAGAGGTGGCCTTAACAAGTCGCAAATATGAAGTTCTCTCGTGAGGCAATGAAGGCTAATTCATATTAGATTTTACCATGGGGCAGGGGTTATAATCTTTGTGTAGGTTAAGGCAATGGAATTCAAGATTTGCCCTAACTGTCTCAAGGTAATCCACCACGGAACCGTCTGCCCCCATTGCTCTTCTCCCCTTCACATAGTGGAATCTTCCTTCTTCGTGGGCAAAAGCATGGGAAAATACATCATAAGGGAGGTTCTGGGAAAGGGGGGAATGGGCGTGGTTTTCAGAGCGGAACACAGCAAAATAGGGAAGGAAGTGGCCCTGAAGATACTGTGGCCATCGGAATCAAAGCCCGCCTTTCAAAAAAGGTTCCTCAGGGAGGCCAGGGTCCTCGCATCCCTTAAGCACCCAAACATAGTGGAAGTTTTTGACTTTGATGTAAGCGAATGGAACCTTACTTTTTACGTCATGGAATTTCTCCGGGGAAATTCCCTGAGGGAGGAATTGAAGGGAGAGGGATTGCCGGTGGAAAAATTCATGGTGTATTTTTCCCAGATGGTCTCCGCCCTTAAATACGCCCACGGCAAAGGAATCGTTCACCGGGATTTAAAGCCCTCCAACATCTACCTGGAGCAAACCCAGGAGGGTAAAACGGTCAAAATACTGGATTTTGGCCTTGCCAAGGTGGTGAGGGAGAGCGACCAGGCGACCTCCCTGACCACAGAGGGAATAATAATGGGAACCCCCCTCTACATAAGCCCTGAGCAGGTGGTTAACAAAAACATAGGTCCCCATACGGACCAATACAGCCTGGCTCTCATGGTGGTGGACATGCTCACCGGAACCCCATACAGGGCGGGGAAGACCATGGGGGAGATAATATTCAGGGAAACCAGAAAACCCGTTCCCAGCGAAGACCTTGTCAGGATGGGAATTAAAAGGGGGGTAGCCAGGGCAATAGAAAGGGCCACATCCCCTGAGCCCGGGGAAAGGTTTGAGAGGGTGGAGGATTTCTCCAGGGAGGTCATGAAGCACCTGAAGGGAAGCGGAAAGTCCTCCGGCTCCACCCTTTACACCCATCGCCACTTTTCCTCCACCAGAAGGGAGAAGGGGCTAAGGTTCAAGGGAAGAAGGCTGGTCAATTATCTCATGGTCCTCCTTCCCCTTTTCCTTTTGGCCCTGGGGGGCCTTATATTTTTCGGGGGGAAGGAAAGAACCTTCAAGGCGGATGGATTAACCCTAAAATTCATCCAGGATTTTTCAGTTCCCCCGGACGCATCCAGTATAATCGGACATTTTTCCGATAAAATTTTCCTTGAGGCTCCCGGAGGCGTATACATAAAAACCCTCAAGGACCCCTCCGTCCCCTCCACCAGAATAAGTCTTCCCTCACAAAGGATAATAGGGGTCTCCAATTACGGAAGGGTCTACATGGTCTCCGGGGGAAATTTGCTAAGGGAAAACCTAATAAAGGGCAAAGAGGAGGTGCTGGCCCGGAAAGTTCCCGGGGGAAACCTCTATGCCCTTTCCCCCGGGGGCCGTCTCTTAGCCGTAGAGAAAGAACGGACCGTGGAAATATTCTCCACCACGGAGGAAAGGAGGTTGTTTTCCTTTCCAAAGCCCCGGGGAAAAAGGCTCCTGGGCATGAGGATGGGAAGGGAAAATCTGGTGGTGGTATCCCCGGGAAGGCTGGAGGTTTTCTCCCTGAACTCCAGGAAAAAACTGGCTTCCCTTCCCTATCCCCAATCCTCCCTGGCCGCCCTGGAATTTCTGGAAATGGCATCCCTGGTGGCGGTGGGAGGGTGGTTTGACGAGGTATATGTCTACGATTTAAGGGGAAAGAGGCTCCTTGAAAAGATCGGGTATCCAGGAAAAACGGAGTCCCTGAAATTCCTACCCGACTACCCCACCCTGATAATAACCAAACTCCGGGGAATCCTGTTCTGGAGACCGGGAAGGGGAATCTTCCTCAGGGTCAGCGTCCCGGAGTTCCAGGACCATTCCGATGTGGAGTATACCCCCTTCGGGCTGGCCGTGCTGGATAAGGAAACCCACAGAATAAGGCTATACTCCCTGGGCAACTTTCCCCTCAGGAAAAGGAGAATATCCAGGAAGGAGCTCTGGGCCATAGGGGTGGCGGAGGGGGAAGAATACGCCCTGGCAGGGGGAGCGGATGGGGTTTTGTACAAACTTTCCCTTCCGGGCCTCAAAAAAAAGGATTTCCACCTGCACACCCAGGGTATAACCTCCATTGCCCTCATGGGCAACCGCTCCCTGGTCAGCTCCGACGACCAGACGGTCTCCCTGTGGAGGCTTCCCCGGCTTCGCCTTGAAAGGAGGGCCCATCTTCATAAATACCTTGTAAACCACATCCTTCCTGAGGGGGACAAATTTTTCTGGACATCCTCCTCGGACGGTACCCTCAAAAAATGGAGTTTACCCGACCTGAAGAACCTTTATACACTCAAACTGGAGGGATACAATTTTTCCTTCTTCATGAAGCACCGGGAGGGAAGGAAGGCTCTGCTCGGGACATGGAACAACGCCATCCTCTACCTGGAGAGGAGGAATGGGAAGTGGGAGGTGCGGAAGAAAATCCCCGTGGAATCCGATTCCATATATTCCATAATTCCTGTAAAAAAGGCGGACCTTGCCCTTTGTGTGGGTTTATATCCCTTCCACCTTTATGTTTATGACTTCCGGACTGAAGAACTACGGGAAATTGACAACCTGGACCAGGTAATCTACTGGGGAATACCCCTATCGCAGCAGGAGGTCGCCCTGGTAGGAGAAGGGGGCATATTCAAGTACTCCTTCCAGAGGGCTGGAAGCCAGGTAAGTTATTCCTGGTATTCCGCCCTCAACACGGAGTTGGGGGAAGGGGGAACCATGGGAGGGCTGGTCTCAGGGAAATTGCTGGTGGTGGGAAATTCCAGGGGAGAAGTCCTGGTTTTAGAAAAGGGGAAGGTTAACTTCCCCAGACTGGGAACCCGTGGGTTTTCTCTACCCCGGTAATCCCCTATTTTCCGGAAACCAGGAACCTGTCGTAGAGGAAAACCCCCAGGAGGGAGGCCACCCCCATGGCCGCCACCGCAACCCACATAACCGCCGCCTCCATGGGATAGCCCAGGGCCTGAGGCTTTTCTATAAAGGTCTCAAAGAGCATCCCACCTAAGGGAGCTCCCACAATGGTTCCCAGGGCCAGGGGAAGGTTGGCGTAACCCAGGTATAGGCCCTCCTGACCTCTTGGGGCTATGGCTCCAATGTACTGGTATATTCTCGGGGAGGCAAACATTTCTCCTAAGGCCATGGAGAAGATGGAAAGCAGCATGAAGGCCCCTGCCAGAGGCACTTTAAAGGCCCCCAGGTCAATCTGGCCCTTCGGGTTCATCTTAAGAACAAAGGGAACCACATTGACCAGCATCCCGGCTATGGTGATCCCTATTCCCACCATAATGGCCTTAAGGGAGGACCACTTCCTGGAAAGCCTGGCCACTAAGAGCTGCAGCAGAACTATGGATACAGGATTGACCAGGGTGTAAAGCTCCACGGGAGCGTCGGGGTCTATCTTTCGGAGAAAAAGGGGAATAAGGTTGTAAATCTGAACATATATTATCCAGAAAAGCCCTATGACCACCAGGAAGAAAACGAATTTCAGGTTCCGCAGAACGGTGAACATGCCCACCAGGGCTTCCCCCAGGCTCTTAGGCCTGTATTTGCCCTCCCCTCCCCCGGAATATCCGGGTTCCCTGTAAATGAAAAATATCACCAGCAAACCAAGAAAAGCAAAGGTTGTGGCCACATAGGAAAAAATGGCGGGGATTCCGTATTTTATCCTCACGAAATAGGAAACTATCCTTCCCATCATGGAGCCCACATTTATGGTCATGTAAAAAATGGCAAAGCCCAGGGCGGCGTTGGCTCCGGAGGTTTTCTGGACGGTTCCGGAAATGCACGGCTTGACGAAGGAACCTCCGATTCCGATGAGGACTATCCCCGCTACCACCGGAAGGGCATAATCAGGGCCATGCCAAAAGTTTTTAACCGTTCCCACGGTCAAATACCCAAAGAAAAGAAGAATGAAGGTTATGGAAAGGGATCTTTTAAAGCCGAACCTGTCCGCTAAGGTTCCGCTTAAAGGAGGCAGAAAATAGATAAGCCCCCACAGGATGGTGCCGTTCAGGAAGGTGGAAAAGGTGGGGCTCATTCCCAGAACTTCGTGGAAATAAATGACCACGAAGGAGGCCACGGAGTAATAGGCGGCCCTCTCAAAAAGCTCCACGGTGTTAGCTGCCCAGAAGGTTTTCGGAAATTTCGCCATGTCTCCTCCTTTTACTTTTTCCCGAAGAATTTCTCCCAGGGCAAATATCCCAGTTTTTCCGTCACCTCATCCCAGAACTGGAAAAATTTATCCATCCTGGCCTTAGTGACAGGATGGGAGTGTATGGGACAGGGTTTTTCCCTGTGCTCAATGGATGGGGTGTAGGTTCCTATTTTTTTTGCTATGTTAACTATTTCGGTTTTATCAAGGCCTATAAGAGGGGAATAAACAGGAAGTTTAAGCCCGTAGCGCTGGGCAGCTAAGTTCTCCAGGGTCTGGGAAGCCACCTGGGCGAGGCTGTCGCCGGTAACGATTCCCAGGGCTCCCTTTTTAAAGGCAAGTTTTTCCGCAGTTCTGAGCATCATGTGCTTGCAGAGAACGCACATGTACCTGTGGGTTTCGTCCCTCCTCCTGATTATGTCGTAGAACTTCTTTACCCTTCCCAGCTCCATGATGACCAGCTGCGGTTCCCTGCCTGCGGAGAACCGGGAGAGGGCGGCGTGAATTTCCCCTATCCTGTCCGTGAGGGGCTCCCTGCGAAAGTGCAGGAGAATGAGCTCTGCCCCCCTCTTCATCATCAGAAAGGCGGCCACCGGGGAATCTATCCCTCCGGAAAGAAGGACCACCAGTTTGCCGCTGCTTCCCACGGGGAGCCCTCCCCAGCCCGGAATCTTCTCAAAGTAAAGGTAGAAAAACTCATCTATGTATTCCACCCCCACATTGACCTGGGGATTTTTAAGGTCCACCGGGGTGGAAAAGGTTCCGTGAACCACGGCCCCCAGTTCCCTCTCTATTTCCGGGGAGGTCAGGGGATAGTTCTTGTCGGCTCTGGAGGCAGTTATTCTAAAGGAGGAAGCGTTTTTGAAGACCTCCTCCTGTGATCTTAAGAAATCCTTCACTTCCTCAAGGCTGGCAAATTCCCAGGCCGGAGAATAGGATACCACCCCCAGCACCTCGGATAGGTCAGGGACTGACGATGGGTTAAATATAAAAATGCGGCTTCTTTTGCGGGAAACCCCTGAAAAGGAAATGCCCTCCCTTTTAAGGTAGGCCCTTATGTTCTCCTCCAGGGTTCTTTCAAATTTAGCCCTGTTGGCTCCCTTCAGCGCTATTTCCCCGTATCTCACCAGAATAAGGTCCATCACAGTTTTCCCAGAGCTTTTTTAATCTTGAGCTTCAGGTAAACATAGAGCATGACCGCATATCGGGGAATGTCCCTCCAGCTCCTGAGGTTCTTCAGGGCCTGCAGGGCTTTTCTCCATACGGAAACCTTCCTCTGGGCCAGGTTCCAGCGGAAAACCAGCTCGCTGATCTGCGCCCAGGTAAGCAGGTGCTTGAAAAGTGGAACATCCCCCTGGGCCGCCGGGAGGGTAATTATCCTGGGGTCCCTCTTCCGGGTCCAGGTGAAATCCCGGGGCAAAACCCCCAGCTGCTTGGCCGTCCTCTCAAGGTCGGTGCCGGGGTATATGTGGAGGATGGATACGGATATGTCACAATCCTGGCTGAATTCCTCTATCAAACTTATGGTCTGGCGGGCCTCCTCCCAGGTTTCCGTAGGATGGGAAAATATGAAGAAGGGATTGGGGGTAATTCCCAGCTCCCTGGCCCATTTAATCGTTCTCCTGACCTGCTCAATGTCCACATTTTTTCTTATAATCTCCTTCCTTACCCTCTCCGAGCCTGCCTCCACCCCGAAGGAGAGGTAGTAGAGCCCGGAGCGGACCATCTTTTCAAGAAGGGGCTTGGTCAATATGTCAACCCTGACCTCCGCATACCAGTTTATGTTGTATTTTCTCTCTATGAATATGTCGCAAAGCCTTTCCAGCCTTTTAGGATTGGCATCAAAGGTATCGTCGTAAAACCACACGGCCTTTATGCCGTATTCCTTCATCCCCAACTCTATCTCTTGAATAACCCTTTCCACCGAGTGCATCCTGACGGCCCTTCCCCAGTTAACCGGGGTGGCGCAGAAATTGCAGTTGAAGGGGCAGCCCCGGGAGGTCATCATGTTCAGGGCAGGGACCCTGCCCTTTCCCGGAATCTCCATGGAAAAACCGTAATCCCTGAAATGTATTAACTCCCTGTCCGGGATGGGAAGCAGGTCTAAGGGTTTTATGTAGGGCCTTTTGGGGTTTTCCACCACCATGCCCTCGGGAGTTCTGAAGGATATTCCCAGCACCTTTTCAAGGTTTTTATAGGGGTCAGACTGCTGAAGGGCCTGCACCAACTCCAGGGTGGTAATCTCCCCTTCGTTCCTCACCACTATATCCACATAGGGAAGGTGCTTTAGGGTATCCCTGGCGGCCATGGAGGCGTGGGGCCCTCCGAAAACCGTCCAGACCTGGGGTCTGGCTTTCTTGGCTATTTTCAACAGTTTGAAGGCCTGGAACCTGTTTTCGGTGGTGGAGGTGACCCCCACCACATCCGGCTTTTCCGTCTCTATTTTCCTGGCGATCTCCCTCCAGCTGAGGTTGTAAAGTTCCGCAGGAACCAGCTCCACATCCACCCCGTGGTTCTTTAGCACAGTCCCTATGTATATTATCCCTAAGGGAGGCATGAAGGGACCCCTGGACCACCTCTCGGCGAAATACCCCCCGGGGGGAACGAAAATCATAACCTTCATGGATAGCGGCGGAGAATCCTCACTGGAATTTCTTTTTTAAGTTCCTCAATAAACTTCTTCAAAGCTTCCTGCCTTTTTCTGGCAAGGATTTTGTTCTCTATCTCCTTCCTCACCTGGGAAAGGGTTTTAAACCTGGGAGGGATGTATTTCTCCACCAGGAATTTGTACCATCCGTCCTCTGCCTCCAGCCAGGGGGTGAGGGCTCCGGCAGGGGTTTTCTTTATGGCCCCAAGAAACTCAGGCCTTATTTCATCCACGGTAAGCTCTCCCAATTCTCCCCCGTTGCCGTTGAAGGGTGGAGCCGAAAGCTTCACCGCCTCGTCAAATCCCTTTTTCGCCAGGACTTCGTCTATTTTCCTTTTCCGGGCCTCTGCTTCCCCACCCTTTTTCACCTTTATGGCCCTTAGAACCCATCGGGCCGGCTCCCCGAATTCCGCCCTATGGGCCTCGTAATAATCCCTTATTTCCCCTTCGGTAACCGAAATCTTCGCCTCCACTTCCCGCTGTATGAGCTTTTGCTGGAGCAGGTTTTCCTTAGCCGTTCTCTTCCACTCCTCCACATCCATCCCCTGGGCTTTCATGGCCTGCTCCAGTTCCTCAACCGTGGAAAATCCGTATTGTTTTGCGAGGTTCTTCATGGTTATCTTTAACTCCTCATCCACGGTAAGGCCTTCCTGGCGGGCCTTTACCAAGAGGAGCTTCCTCTGTATCATGTTATCCAGAAGCCCTTTTCTCTCCTGGGCAAATTTCTCCTCAAGTTCCTGGCCACTGTATTTCTGGGATAAAAATTTGTAAAGTTCCTTCTCGTAAGCCTTTACATCGGAAAGGGTGATTATCTCGTCGCCCACCACCGCCAGGACTTCGTCCACCAGTTTGTATTCCCCTGCCAGAAGCAGGGAACCCAGGGCGAGGGAAAGCGCCAATTTTTTCATTCCTCCTCCTTGTATCTAAAATCCAGGTTCTCAGGGTAAAGGATAACATTGTATTGCTTTTTGAGCCTTTCTATCCATTGCTCCAGGGCCCTATCCCTCTTTTCCTCCAGAAGCTTCTGTTTAATCCTATCCTTCACCTCCTGGAAGCCCAGCATCCTCTGGGGCTGGCGCTGGTCCAGGCGGAATATGTGATAACCCATGGAGGTCTTTACCACCTGAGAAATCTCCCCTGGAGCCAGGGAAAAGACCACATCCTCCATTTCCGGGGGAAGGTCGCCCTTCTCATACCAGCCCATCCTCCCACCGTTTTTAGCCTCGGGGGCTGTGGAAAATTTCCTGGCCAGGGCTTCAAACTCCTTCACCCCAGCCCTGGAAAGCTTCTCCCTGAGTTGAAGAGCTAAGGGCTCAGAGTCAACGAGAATGTGGTGCAGCTTTACCCTTTCCTTTCTGATGAACTCCTGGGGATGGCTTCTGTAGTATTCGTAGGCTTCCTGGTCGCTAACCTTTAAGCCTTTGTAAACTACTTCTCCCAGGTACTTGCTTATTATGAGGTTTTCGTAGATGGACTTTAAAACCGACGCATCCACCTTAACCTTCAGGTCCTCAAGTATCTTTCTATAAAGGGAAATCTCGTCGGGATTCAGTATTATCTTTCTTCTTTCGGCATCCCGGAGCAATAATCTCGTGTTAACGAACCTCCGAAACAGCGAAGAACGGGCCGCCGCCGACAAACCCTTTTTAGAGATTCTCTTTCCCTCCAGGAAAATCTCAAAATCCCTGGTGGTATAAGTTCTATCCCCTATCTGCAGAACAGCACGGTATTCGCCTTCCTCCTTGGGGAATTTAGGCCTGGAGGGTTTATCCTTCCCGGATTTGCAGAAAGGGAGCAGAAACAAAAGGGAGATTAAAACAAAAAGTTTTCTCATGAAGGGAAATTATATAATGCCAGGGGGGAGATTGCAAGGGACGGCTCTAAAAGGGGGATGGTTGCGGGGGGTGGATTTGAACCACCGACCTTCGGGTTATGAGCCCGACGAGCTACCTGACTGCTCCACCCCGCTGTCCGAAATTATTATATCCCCCCTGTCAAGTCCTACGCTACCGTTATGTCCTTGTTGAGGTAAACATCCTGAATGGCGTGGAGAAGCTCCACCCCTTCCTTCATGGGTTTCTGGAAGGCCTTCCTTCCGGTTATGAGACCCATTCCCCCTGCCCTCTTATTTATCACGGCGGTCTTTACGGCCTGCTGCAGGTCGTTCTTTCCGGAGGGCCCTCCGGAGTTGATAAGCCCTATCCTTCCCATATAACAATTGGCCACCTGATAACGGGTCAGGTCAATGGGATGGTCGCTCATGAGCTCCTCGTACATCTTGGGATGGGTCTTGCCGAATTTAAGTGCTATAAATCCCCCGTTGTTCTCCGGTTGCTTTTGCTTTATTATGTCCGCCTCAATGGTGGCCCCTAAGTAATTGGCCTGCCCTGTCAGGTCCGCCGCCACATGGTAGTCCTTTTCCTCCGTCTTGAAGGCCTTGTTTCTCAGGTAAGCCCAGAGAACCGTAACCATACCCAGGCTGTGGGCGTACTCAAAGGCCTGGGATATCTCCTGAATTTGCCTTCTGGACTCAGGGGAACCGAAGTAAACGGTGGCTCCCACTCCCACGGCCCCCAGGTTAAAGGCCTGCTCCACCGAGGCAAAGAGGGTCTGGTCGTATTTGTTGGGATAGGTCAAAAGCTCGTTGTGGTTGATCTTAACTATGAAAGGAATTTTGTGGGCATATTTTCTGGAAACGGCCCCTAAAACCCCCAGGGTGGTGGCCACAGCGTTGCATCCGCCTTCAATGGCCAATTTAACTATGTTTTCAGGGTCAAAATAAATGGGATTGGGGGCAAAGGAGGCCCCGGCGGAGTGCTCCACCCCCTGGTCCACGGGAAGTATTGAGAGATAGCCAGTGCCGGCAAGCCTTCCGGTGTTGAAAATGAGCTGCAGGTTCCTCAGCACAGCAGGGGGCCTGTCGGTCTGAACGAAAATTCTGTCCACAAAATCCGGCCCGGGAAGGTGCAGCATTTCCTTGGGAATGGTGGTGCACTTATGGTTTAAAAGGTAGTCGGCCTCGTCTCCAAGGATTTTTTCCACATCTATCATCTCACCCCTCCTTTATATTTTAGTTTCAACTTTATTATACAACATACCTCCGTCGTGGAAAAAGGGAGGGGGAATGTAAATTTTTTATCCTGCGATGTAAAGTCTTTTTACACCTCAGGCGAAAAAAACGGCCTCTACCGGGGGCGAAATGTGGCACAGGATTTGCTAATTAAAAACGGGGGGTGGCTTTTTTGGAAATAGATATCCGTAGGGGGGACAGGGTCCCCCCTTCTTTTTTTCCGCTCAACGGAGGTTTAAGGCACCCTTTCCTTTACGGAATATATCTTCTTGCCGGAGCTTTCGTGATAGGCCCTGGTGAGGAGCTCACCCAGCAGTCCCAGAACTATTAGCTGAACCCCTGCTAAAATCAATAAGACCGTTAGAGAAAGAAGAGGGCGATTTCCTATGGGCTTCCTGTGCACATATTTTATGTAGGTAAGGTAAAGCCCGGATATCATCCCCAGGGTAAAGGAAAGAAGGCCCAGTCCACCGAAGATGTGGAGAGGTCTTGTGGAATAGCTCAGGAGGAACTTGAGGGAAATAAGGTCAAGGATAACCTTGAAGGTTCTGGAAAGGCCATATTTTGATTTTCCCGCCACCCTGGGCCTGTGGTTTACCACTATCTCCGCCACCTCCACCCCGTACATGGAGGCCACCGCAGGAATGAACCTGTGCATCTGACCGTAAAGGTCTATGTTCTTCACCACTTCTGCTTTGTAAGCCTTGAGGGTGCAGCCGTAATCGTGAAGGTGAAGGCCCGTCACCCAGGAGATGAGTTTATTGGCTATGATGGAGGGCAACTTTCTGGTGAGGAAGGGGTCCTTCCTGTCCTTCCTCCAGCCGCTCACTATGTCGTATCCTTCCCTCATCTTCTCCAGGAGCCTGGGAATGTCCTTGGGGTCGTTCTGCCTGTCGGCGTCCATGGTCACCACCACATCGCCGGTGGCCTCGTGGAAACCCGCCACCATGGCAGGGGTCTGGCCGAAATTCCTGCGAAACCTTATCCCTTTAACCGATGGGTCCCTGCTGGCTAAGTCCTTTATTATCTCCCAGGAGCGGTCTTTGCTCCCGTCATCCACCATTATTATCTCGTGCTCCAGGGGAAGGTCCTTCAGAACTTCCTTAAGCTCGTCGTACAAAGGAAGGAGGTTTTCCTCCTCGTTATAGACCGGAATAACCACTGAAATCTTCTTCACGAATAAAAGTTTAAATGACTTGCCCTTCCTCAGTCAACAGGGTTCAGTGTTTTTTGAAGTAGTGCCTTGGATACTCCCTTCTGGGATGTTCCTTTATCTGCTTCAGAAGATAATCTATGGCCCTATCCAGCTGGGGGTCCTTCCCGGCCAGGACGGCCTCCGGCGGATTTTCCACATAGATATCGGGTATGGCTCCCCTTCCTTCAAGCATCTCACCGCTGAGCTCCCAGAGACCCCAACTTGTCCTCCTTACATATCCTCCGTCTATCATGGGATAGGAGGTGACGGCTATGACGAAGCCCAAGGTGGGAACGCCTATGAGGGTGCCGAGTTTTCTTGCCTTAAAGGCGGCAGGAAAGACCTCCGCATCGGAATAGGAGAACTGGTTTATTAGAACGGCCACATGACCGTAAAATCCTCCCATGGGCCTTTCCACCGCTATCTGGTTCCTTCCCTTCACCGTCTGATACGGCCTCCTCTCTAAAATGTCTATGAGGTAGGGGTCAATTCCCCCTCCACCGTTAAATCTTACATCTATGATTATGGCCTCCTTATAGCGATAGGCGTTTATCCAGCGCAGGAACTGACTCATTCCGAAGTTCACCATGTCGTGGAGGTGGATGTAGCCGATTTTTCCTCCGCTTTTCTCCTCCACATACCTGCGATTCCTCTCCACCCAGTCGTGGTAGATGAGCATGGCCTCGGAGGAGATGGCCTTTATTATCACCTTCCTGGCCCTTTCTTTGCTACCATCCGGGGAAACCTCAAGTTCCACCTCCTTTCCGGCATAACCCACCAGGTAGGAGTAAATGTTCTTGGATGCGGAAACCGGCTGACCTCCGATCTTCAATATGTATTCCCCTTCCTTTAAAAGTCCAGAGGCGGGGTTGTGGAAGGCCCTGACATCGGGGTCGTGGGCGTATATGTGGACAATCCGGTAAAGCCCCCTGGAGCGGTCAGGGGAGAATTTAACCCCCAGGAAACCCACATTGTACCTGGGAAGTTTCACCCCGAAGTCGCCGCCCCTGGCCCCCTGGTGGGAGGCGTTGAGCTCCCCCACCATTTCCTCCAGCAGCATGTTGAGCTCCTGACGGGTCCTTACATAGGGAAGAAGGGCCTCGTAATGCTTCCTTACCTTCTTCCAATCCACGCCGTGAAGGTTCTTGTCGTAGAAGTAGTCCTTCACCATTCGCCAGGCCTCGTCAAAGATTTGCCTCCACTCCGCCAGCCTGTCCAGCTCCATCCTCAATCCCTGAAGGGAAACGAACTCGTCCCTGGAGACTTTGCCCAGCCTGGCTATGGCAATTTTCTTTCCCTTTCTGTAAGCGATGAATTTACCATCGGGGGATATGTCGTAGCCCTCTATCCCCTTCACGAAGGTTTCGGTTTTTCTGGACTTAATATTGTAGGCCTTAAGGGCCTTCTCCTTGTAGTCCCAGAAGATGTAGTAATTCCCCACCGCCGCCAGGGTGTAATATTGGCCAGCGGGCACGGGAACCGCTCTTATCCTTTCGGTTATGCCCTGAAAAACTATCCTAACCTGAACGCCTTTTTTCTTCTCTTCCGCCTTCCCTTTTCCTTTTTTCCCTTCCCGCTTTACCTCCACCTCGTCGGGCTGCGGTTCGTAAATGTTTGCAAGCCCTGGCACCAGGTCCACGCTCATAATCCTGGTTCCTCCCCTGACCGTTATCATCTCCGCAAAGAAGTCAAAGGAGGGCTTTATTACATCCATGGATAGGTAGATAAGCCTCTTCCCATCCGGAGTGAAGGAAGGGCTGAAGTCGTCAAAGGAGGAGGATATCAACCTGTAGCTCTTCCTCTCTTTGAGGTTGTAGACGAAAATATCCCCCAATCCATTTCTCCCCCTCTTTGTATAAGCCAAGAAATTGCTGTCCGGAGACCAGCTGTAGTCAAGGCTCATCCCCGTGGGGTTTTTGTCCACCAGGAGGGTCCTTTTATCCTTCACAAATACTATGTGGATTCCCCCATCGTTGGTGGCAAAGGCTATCTTCTGCCCATCCGGGGACCAGAGCGGGTGCTTCTTGAACAGGGGGATGCGGGTGAGCCTGTTCAACTTTCCGGTTTTCTCCTCCGCAAGATAGAGCTGCTCCTCCCCGTCCCGGTCGGAGACGAAGGCAACGAATTTTCCGTCCGGGGACCAGGCCGGGTCCCTATCCCTTCTGGGACTGCGGGTAAGGTTTCTGGTGGGGCCGTATTTCCTGGGCACCGAGAATATCTCCCCCCTGGCTTCCAAAGCCAGCCTTTTTCCGCCGGGGGAAAGTGAAAAGGAACCCAGGAGCTTTTGGGGATTGGTAACCTCCTTTAAGGGAAAGGGAAGGTCCCCTCTGGCCTGGATGTCCAGCTTAACCAGCCTGCCGCTTCTTATGTAATACACATAAATCTCTCCGTTCTGCTCAAAGGCTATTCTGTCCCTTTCGGTGGAAATGGAGGGCCACTGGATGCCGTCCTCCTTGAAATTAGTGTGTTTTTTTATGGTGGAGGCAGGATTTTTGGCCATGGGGTCCAGGGAATAAAGGTTGGCTATACCGTCCCTTTCCGATACGAAGTAAACCCTTCCATCCGCTCCCCACATGGGCCAGGCATCGTTTCCCTTCCAGGAGGTGAGCCTGCGGAATTTTCTTTTCTTCAGGTCCACAATCCAGACATCCAGGTTGGCGCTGCCCTTATACCTCTTCCACCACCAGAAATAACCGCTGTTCCTGTTGAAGACGGCATACCTTCCGTCGGGGGAAAAGTCTATGAAACTGCCCCTATCAATGGGCAGCTTCTCCGGAAAACCCCCCTTCAGGTCCACCGAGTAAAAGGCCGTGGCTGTGGGGAATATGGCTTCCCTGTCGGAGACGAAAACCACCCTTCCATCGGGGGTCCACCCCACCACCTCTTCCCACCCCGGATGATAGGTAAGTTTAACCGGATCCCCTCCGCTCAAGGGCACCACATAAACATCCACCCCTCCCTGATATTGACCGGTAAAGGCCACATATTTCCCGTCGGGGGAAAACCTCGGGTAGGACTCAAAGCCAGGATAAGAGGTGAGTTTGTGGGCCCTGCCCCCGGAGGCCGGGGCTATCCAGATATCCCCCTGATAGGAGAAAACGATTTTGTCCCCGCTGATATGTGGCATCCTTAAAAGCCTGGTGCCCGCCAGAAGCAGTACCGGAAGGATTAAAAGGGCTAAGAATTTTCTCATATAGTCCACCTCCTTATTAATCTCACATCTATTTTTACGAAAAATAAAGGAATTTTTCCAGAAAAAACCCTTTTCCTTGCCATTTTTACCTCCCCTTCCTATTATTTACTTGTAAGGCCAGAAGGGGCAACCATGGAGACCATAGGAAGAAATTTTTATCTCCTAAGGAGCGGGGAGAGGGATTTCCACAGGAACATCTATATAAAGGTATTCCGAAAGGAAGAAGTCCAACTGGTGATGGTAATGGACCCCGGTACTAAGCTGGACCTGGAAATGATTGTGGATGCCATGAGAGAACTGGCAGGATGCGTGGAAAACCTTGATATTATTTTCCTGAGCCACCAGGACCCGGATGTTTCAGCCAATGTGCTCGCCCTTCTTTCCCTGGCTCCCAGGGCCGTGATTATATCCTCGGTGGATACCCTGAGGCTAATAAAAATGTACGGGGTGGACGAGAAAAAACTGAAGGGGGTGGAACCTATATCCAGAAGAATAATTACCCTTAAAAAAACCGGGCATAAAATACAGTTCGTCCCGGCATATTTCTGTCATTTCCGTGGCTCCACCATGTTCTTTGACTTAGAGAGCAGGGTTCTTTACTCAGGGGATTTTCTGGCCGGGTTCAATACCAGAAAGGGCGAGGGAGTTTACGCTAATTCCGAATCGTGGAAGGGAATCTCCATATTCCACCAGATTTACATGCCCACCCGCTGGGCCCTACAGGAAACGGTGGCCAGAATAACCCTCCTTAACCCCATGCCCGAGGTCATTGCCCCCCAGCACGGGGATGTTATAAAGGGGGAGTTGGTTTTTGAGTTTCTAAACAAAATTTCAAGGCTTGAGGTGGGACTGGACCTTATGAAAAAATTTGAGCCGGAGAAAAAGCTTTTAAGCTCAGCCCTCAACGACTTCCTCCGGAGCCTCGGTCAGAAGTTTCCTCTTTTGAGGAAGAAATTGCTAAAGGACCTGAAGGAAGTGGGTAATTTCACCCCCCTTTTTGTTTTCTCCAATGAAAAAATAGAGGACATAAAGGTATCCACCAGGGACGCTTTAGAGTATGTATGGAACACCCTGGAGAGGATTTCCCCTCTGAGGGACCTGGAGGAGATCCGGGGACTTTTCGGGATGTCCCTGGAAAAATTCGGCCTTACACCTCCTTCGTGGATACTGGAAGAAGTCCAGGAGGAGGACCTCTTTGAGCTTTGAAATAGCTGCGGCCTTGGCCTTCCTTCTCCACATCTGGGCCTTCTCCCGGCTGGGTGCCCTCCCGTTCTTTCTGGGGCTTTTTCTCACAGGTTTCCTGGCCGGAACCTTAACCCGAAGGGCTCCTTACTTACCACTGTTCCTGGTTCCCCTGGTAAACGCCTTGGCCTGGTTCCTTCCGGTGGAAATTCCCTTCAATTATCTGGGTTTTTCCATATATCCGGTGGCAGGATACCTCCTGGCTCAGCGGCGGGAAAAATTAAATGTGCCCTATTACTCTCCCTTTCTCATTTTAATATGGCTTGGGGCCTTCTTCCTTCTGCTTCGCTGGTCCAATTTGACCCTCTCTCCCCTGGCCTTTTTAAAGGATACCCCGGTGGCTCCCGGAGGTCCCCGCTTTTCCTTTGGGGTCCTGCTCCTGGCCACAACCCTCCTTCTCTACACGGCAGGCCCTTTGGGATACCTCTTTTTTAAAAGGGTAAAGGTTGAGGAAGGGCTGAGGGTTCTTTCCGCCGCCACCATCATCCCCCTGGCCGCGGCCCTGGTGCAGAAATTCGCAGGGCCATTTTTCCTCCCCTCCGGCCCCTGGAGATGGATTCACCGGTTCAACGGCACCTTCTCGGACCCCAACGCCGCAGGGATATTTTCGGCGGCCCTTTTCTCCTGGATTCTCCTGAGGTCAAACACATTCAAAGAGGCCCTCTGGTCCCTCCCTCCCCTGGGCGTGCTGGTTCTTTCCTCCTCCAGAACGGGCCTCCTCATGATGGTTTTAGCCCTTGTCTTTTTTGCCCTGGACAGGAAAAAAGTGGGGAAATTCAAGTTTAAATACTTCTCCCTTCTTTTGTTTTTCCTCCTTCTCTCCCTGCCTCACCTGTGGAAAAGAATGGGGAAATACGCCAGAAACCCGGGAAATTTAACCCTCCTGACCGAAGGGAGAAACTTCCTCTATTCCAGGGCACTGAGGGCTTTGAGGGAGGCTCCCCTCTCCGGAGTGGGCCCGGGGAATTTCATATTCTTCGTAATGGCAGAATACGACCACCCTAAGGTCAACGATGTGGTCCCATCGGTTTATCTCGGGGTAGCCGCCGAGCTGGGTCTCGTCGGGCTCATCGCCTTCGTGGTCTTTCTCGTCCCCTTCCTCCTGGCAAGGCCCGGCCCTGAAAAGAGGGTTTTTGTGCTGTTCTTGATAGCCTTCCTCGTGCACAGCGTCCTCTGGAATCCAGAGGTTATCCTCTTGTTTTTCTTCCTTTTGAGCAAGCTCACCCCCGCGAAGATAAAACTTCCCAGGGCACTACCCATTATCCTATCTCTGTTCTTCATCCTCGGGGGCCTTCTATCCTTCCAGAAATTGCATCCAGCCCACTGGTGTTTGAAGAAGGGGAAACCGTACTTCTACGGCCTCTATGGCCGGGAAGGTAGGTTCCGCTGGAGCGCTGGCGAAGCCGGAATTTACTTTTCTTTTAAAAAGCCCCTGGTTCTGGAGTCCGCCTTTCCCTTTGAGGAAACCGGAATACCCTTCCAGAGGGCGGAGGTCTTCTGGAGAGGAAAAAAGCTGAAGACAGTCGTATTCAGCCCGGCTCAAAGGAGGGTTGAATTGAGGATAACGGGAAGGGGATTCCTGGAGCTCAGGGTTCACCCCACTTTTGTGCCGGCCAGGGTTCTCGCAAGCAAAGACAGAAGGGTTCTGGGTGTGAAAGTTTTTGGAAACTGGTGATTTTTGTTTTATCATAAAAAGGCAATGATTGACTTAAAAAGCCTGGTTCCTTCTAAAAAAGAAAAATGGCTCAGGGCGGAGGCTAAGGAGGCAAAACCCATTTTTCCCCTTAAGTTTAACTTCCTACTCCGCCGTCCCGACAAAGAAGAGCCCCCTTTCATCCGCAGGGCCAGGGAAGAATTCCTGTCCAATAAAATTGCCCTTCCCTTTACAGGAAAGCTTCCCCTTCCCTCACAATCCTGCCTTAAAAAGGGAGGATGCCCGGGGGACGCCGAAGTCCTTACAGGTTTTTCCTGGTTGCTCCTCCCTGCCCTTTCCTACTTGTACAAAGGCGACGGAAATTTATACAAAAAAACGGTCTCCACCCTCATCGGATGGATAGACAAAAACCCGCCCCTGCGGGGAATAGGCTGGAAGAGCGAAAGGGCCGTAATGACCAGGGCCGTGGTTTTTCCCCTGCTTTACGATGCCCTGAAGGAGGAATTTTCTAAGGATGAGAAAAATCTCCGGAAATTAGCAGCCTCCATCCTTCAACACTACCTGTTCATAAGGCAGGAAGTAAATCCCCGGGGATGGCTCAGGGTTCTCAGGCTCCCCTCCCTGATCTTCTCGGGGGTATTCCTAAGAAAATTCTCCATGCCAGCCCCTGATTTTGACCAGTTCCTGGAGGAATTCATCTCCTTCCTTCACAAAGAAACCGACAAAGAGGGCTTCTACAAAGGAAGGTCGGTGGAGGAACACCTTTCCTTCTTTGAGGCCTCCCTTTACTCCACCCTTCTTCTGGCCAAGAATAAGTACCTCATAGGAGAGGCGTGGGACAAGATGGAGGCGGCGGCCAGAATTTTGATGGAGATAAACTCCAGAGATGGCCTGCCGTACATAGGAGGAAAGGAGGGTTATTATCTTCTTCCTTTGCACTTATTCACCAGAAATCCGGAGTTCCTGATCTCACTGCTCTGTTCCTTCCACCAGAGCTCCAAGGTGGGGACCCGGCCGGTGGAAGGGGTGGAAGTCTTCGTAAAACCCCTGGCGGGCTCCTTTGAGCCCCGGGGCTTTTGCTCAGCGGAGGCCTCCTTCGCCACCCTTCATCACCGGAATCTTAAGATAATTTTAAGCCATAGCCCCACATCCCCTGACCAGGCCTTCTCCATGGTAGTAATGGCTGACGGCTATCAGATTCTATCCCTCGTTGACAAGGGCGATAAAGAAAAGAGCACAGGTCTCTGGGGGGAAGGGGAGGGAATGGACTTCAAGCTGATATCCTGCGATAGAGACTCCTTCAGGGGAAAGATAACCTCCGGGGCCACCGGGGCAGGGGAGCTGAAGATAATAAGAGAAAAAGGAGGCTTCAAGGTTCAAATAGAGGTGCTGGAGGGAAAATTCCTGTGGAACGCCGTGCTTTTTCCCGGCACCTCCCTTTCCCTGGTGGAGGATCTGGTAGAAATGAAAAGGGAAGGAACCATCCTCAGGATGGAACTCCCGCCGGGCTGCAGAAGGGAAATAGATTTCATAAAGTCCCATGGGGCCCCCCGTTTAAGGGTTCCGATTAAAGGTCCTTCCACCTTTTCCCTGCGTTTTTCAGTTTGAGTTTTGCTGAAATTAAAAAACGGTTCCCTTTGGAAACCAGCTCTGCCTTGACATCCCTGGGCGGAGGGGTTTAGAATTTCCCCGGAGGTGAAGGATGCTCCAGCGGAAGGACAGGGCTTTTTCGGCGAAGGGCCACCGCCGGTGGGCGAGCCGCCTTCTGGTTTCCCTCCTCTGCCTTCTTCTGCTGCTTGGCCCCTCCTACGGAAGGGCCTCCCGGGCCGGGGTCCCCTCCGGGGCTGTGGCTGTGGAGGGGAAAAAACACCGAAGGGGATGGGTCTACCTTCTGGGAGGTGCTGTTCTCTTAGGGGCGGGAGCCGCCCTCTACCTTCTTTCCTCCCCAGGGAAGAAACAAACTCCCCATGAGCCAAGGCCTATTAAGGTTAAAGTCAAGCTGGAGGATGCATATAAGAATTTTCCAAGCATAACGAGATGGAAGACAGGAGAACCAATAACCTTTGAAAGAATAAATGATTTTAGTGGTGTTAAGGTTTATATTACAAAAGATAATAGCAATGAGATAATAGCTCAAGGAACAACAAACAGTAAAGGTATTGTAGAATTAGAATCACCTATGCTTAAAGAAGGTGATTATACAATATGGGTTAATGTATCTCCTGATAAACCAAATAAAAGAATAAAAAAAGAACTTATGGGTGAAGTAATGGATACACCTGAGTTTAAAGATAATTCTGTGTTTGAAGTAACTATTGACAGCTATGTCCCTGAAAATATATTTGATACAAGAAATAATTTTAGAATTAAACAATCTGCTGCTGCTTACTTTTCTTATAGTGAGATTACAAATGAAGCATATTATGCATCTGCAAAACCAGGTAATGATCTTGAGATTGAGGTTTATCCTAATAAAGAATTATTAAATATAGCCCCTTTTGGAACAGACCCAAAGAGTGGTGTGTTGGTTAAAACAACAATAAGAGAGATATTAACAGACTTAGTATCTAAGTTAAGCTTTGGTGTTATTCAAGATAATAAGATTGATGTAAGTGATAATGATGATCTAGAAGATGGTATACTTAAGTATATGGAAAGTGATATAGGAGGTGCTATGAGAACAGTAGATGATAGAACATTTGAATTAAAGAGCGCAAGAGCAAGGTCACCGGCAGGAAACATAAGAATGACAATCCAAGAGATAATGAAGGGTTTTATTTTTCCAGGTGGTGATGATGATATTACAACAGGATTATTAGATAGTATGTATGGTGGTGGTCATTATGTTCCTGGTAAAAGAGAATTCAGAGCTGCTTATATATTCTTTAAAAAAAGGAATGGAACAGACTATGTTGTAATTCCAGGTCTTGTTGAGTATAGAACACCATATAAATATGGTGGAGAGGGCGTGGTTCTGAGCCCTTCGCCGGCTTCAGCAAGAGCCACAAAGGGCCCTGGCCTTTCAGGGCGGCCTTTCTTCCCCTTCAAATCGCCCCCCCGCCCTGCTGAAAGACCCGGACCCTCCCGCCCAAAGAGAAAACCAATCCTCCGTTGAAAAGCCCAGGAAAAAGCCGTGAGCTCACGGCTAAAGCCGAAGGCCGGTGGAAGATACTTCTCTTCTTTGCCCTGGTGCTCCTCCTCTCCCATCCCCTGCTCATATTGAAATTTACCTCCAGGAGCCCCTACGGAGGAAACAGGGATTCCCTTTTGATCATGAGCATCATAGATTGGCACATACATCAGATAAAACACCTCAGATTCTACAATCTATGGCACATGAACTTCTTTTACCCTAACAGTTATGCTACCTTTTACACCCACCATCTTTTGGGACACGCCTTCCTGGCCCTTCCCATAGGCCTTATGACCGATAATCCCCACATCATATACAATTTTTTGATTTTGTTTTTCCTCTTCGTGGGCATGTGGGGAAGTTTTCTCCTTCTGAGGGAATTAACGGAAAATCGGGAAATGGCAGCCCTTTTCTCCACCGCCTATGCCTTTGCCACATCCAATTATGTGAACTTCGTCCACATAAACATCCTCTCCCACACCCTCATACCCCTTTTCCTATTTTTCTTCGTAAAGTATTTGAAAACCAAAAGGGAGCTTTTCTTGCTACTTACGGGATTCTGGGGGTTTTTAGTCTTTTTCTTCAGCACCTACATGGGCACCTACCTCCTGGGCCTTTTCCTGCCCATCTTCCTTGCAGCGCTCCTGCTTGAGGGGGAGTTAAGGGGGAGGGATTTTTTGAAGACTCTGGGAACCTTTGCCCTTACCTCCCTGGCCATCCTCGCCGTTTTTTACCCGTATTTAATAGTCTTTCGCAGAAGCGGAACCGAAAGGCTAATTCCCCTTTCCCACCTGGTGGGGCTAAAAAACCTACTGGTCAATAATTCCTGGCTCGCCTTTAAAATCTACGCCCCTTTTTTCAGGAGGGGAACCTATCCTCTTTCCCTGGGGATGTTTTTGACGCTGGGGGTCATATCCTTCCTCTTCAGGGATTTAAGAAGAGGGCCTTTCCTTTCCATCTTCGTATGGCTTTTGCTCATTCTTTCCCTGATTCTGGGAAACCTTGCCCTGACAAGGGTTATTTTCATCCTGCTTATTGGCAAAAGCCTTCACATTATATTTAAAAGGAAAGCCCTATCCCCTATGGAAAGAATCTTCCTCCTCACCACCATCTTATACTCCTGCATTTTCTTCAATTTCTCTACATTAGCCCCATCTATAAAGTTTTCCCCATATTATGCAATTTCCTCTATCATTCCGGGCATGAAAGGACTGAGGGCACCCACCAGGTCGTATCTGCTTCTTTATCCTCTACTGCTCTACTTCTCCATAGAAGGCTTCAAATACCTTCTGGGCAAAATAAACTCCCCCGGCAGGAAAACCGCATTCCTCTGCCTGCTTTTCCCTTTGATTTTTCTGGAAAATTACTATCCGGAGGCGGGCTTTTATAGGAAATTCCCGTCCCCACCCCAGGTTTACCATTACCTCCCCAGGGAGGAAAACAGGGTTATACTTGAGATTCCCTTTTATCGGGGGCTCCTGGCCCCGAGAAACAACCTTTACAATTTTTATTCCAGAGTTCACTGGAACTATTTAATAAACGGAAGGGCCGCCTTCTATCCGCAGGATTACCCAAAGGCCAGGGGAAGGGCCAATTCAAAAAAATTCCTGGTGGACAGAAACTTAAGGTGGTTTCTCAGAAATTACTCCGTCAATTTCATCATAATCCATTGGGACCTGATTAAGAACCAGGAGTGGAAGGAACTTCTTAAAAGGAGGGTTAAAGAAATTAGAAAATACGGGGTGGTCCTCAAGGAAACGGAAAAATTTACCCTGATAAAGGTGATAGAAAGGGAGCCCGTAAGGGTGCTGGTAAGGAGGTACTCCACCTTTCACCTGAGAAGGAAGAAGTTGCACTTGATTCTCAAAAGGGCCTTCCAGGGGAAGATAAGGGTTTACCTGAACGGAAGGTTCCTGCTGGAGAGAAAAATAGGGGGTATGAAAGAAATCCTCCTTGATTTTAGAAAATCCCCCCTGGAACGGAATTCCAACAGGGTTAAGATAGTCTTTTCCTCCCCGGTGAGGATAGAGGATGTAACAATTATGTGACCCTCAGGATTCCCGATTTAGCCTCTTGCTGTGGATTTTTATTCTAAAGACCATTATTCCCTTAAACGACCTTCTTTCCTTTATCGCCCCTATGTGATAAATACTCAAAAGAAAGGCTAAGGCAAAAACAAAAACTTCCGGGATAGGAAACCTTCCAGATAGAGCCTGAAGAAGGCGACTAACCCTCAGCCCGCATCCTCCTTCTGCGGCGGTTCTTGAACCGTCTACACACACTATTGCCTGCCTTTCAGATCGGATAATCCAATCTTAAATAAGTTCCCAAAAAACTTCAAGGAAATGGGATAAGGCCTTACCTTTTTAAGTTTTTAAAGGTTAAGCAATTCGGGAGGTTGACGGAGGGATTTTTTTTGATTAAAATAAAATCTGTCAGCGGGCGTAACTCAATGGCAGAGTGCGAGCTTCCCAAGCTCGTGGTTGCGGGTTCGAGTCCCGTCGCCCGCTCATTCCCTCTCAAATCTTGACATAACCACCGAGGCTATAAGGTCACCGCTGACATTTACCACCGTCCTGAGCATGTCCAGTATTCTGTCCACCCCCAGGATGAGAGCTATTCCCTCCACTGGAATGCCCACGGAGGTGAGGACCATGGTGAGCATGACTATACCCACTCCTGGAACTCCGGCGGTCCCCACAGAGGCCAGGGTGGCCGTCAGTATTATTTTAAGCTGGGCGGAAAGGGTCAGTGGGATGTGATAGGCCTGGGCTATGAAAACGGCGGCCACCCCCTGATACAGGGCGGTTCCATCCATGTTTATGGTAGCCCCCAGGGGAAGAACGAAGCTGGATACATAACCGGGAACCCCAAGTTTTTTCTCCGCTGTCCTCATGGTCAGGGGAAGGGTTGCATTGGAGGAGGATGTGGAGAAAGCGAAGACCATAACTTCCCGGGCCTTTTTGAGGAATTCCCAGGGCTTAATTCTCCCAAGACCATACAGGGAAAGGGATAAAAGCAAAATAAGATGAAGGAGAAGGCCCGCCACCACCACCAGGGAATAAACAAGAAGATTGGAAAGAACCTTGATCCCGTGTCTGGCCACCACCCCTGCTCCCAGAGCGAAAACTCCGTAGGGGGCTATTTTCATTATCATGTTCACCAGGGATATCATGGCTTCGGAAAGGCCCTGGGCGGCCGTTATCACCACCTCCCTTTTTTCCCCCTGAACCGCCAGGATGGCAACGCCAAGCAAAACGGCGAAGAAAATAATCTGCAGCATGTTGCCCTCGGCCAGGGCCTTTACTGGGTTGGAGGGAACCATATCTATGAGGGTCTTAACCAAGGAGGGGCTTGCTTTGTTCACTTTGCCGAGAATGGCTTCCACATCCCCGGAAGCGGCCATTTTAAGACCCACGCCTGGCTTTACGAGATTCGCCAGGACCACCCCTATGGTTATGGCCACGGCGGTGGTGATTAAATAATATACTATAACCCTACCTCCCAGAATCCCGATTTTTTTCAGGTCCCCAAGGCCGGCGGTGGAGGCAAAAAGGGAGAAGAACACTAAGGGAACCACGGTCATAACTATGAGGCGAAGGAAAATTTCACCTACGGGGTAGATGTAAAGGGCGAACTTCCCGGCCAGGGCCCCGAAGGCAAAGCCTGCAAAAAAGCCTATGAGAATCCTCGTGGCAAGGTCAGGCTTTCTCAGAGCTTAAAAACCTCCTTTGCGGGAAAATACGCCTGCTCTCCCAGCTCTTCCTCTATCTGCAAAAGGCGGTTGTACTTGGCTATCCTTTCGCTACGGCTGGCTGAACCCGTTTTTATGAAACCCGTCTCCATGGCAACTGCAAAATCTGCGATAAAGGGATCCTCGGTCTCCCCTGACCTGTGGGATATAACCGCCTTCATCCCTTTACGCTGAACCAGAGCAACGGCGTCCACTGTCTCGCTTACGGTTCCTATTTGATTTAGTTTTATGAGGACGGAGTTAGAAATCCCCTCCTCTATTCCCCTGCGGATTATTTCAGGATTGGTAACGAATATGTCGTCCCCCACCAGCATTATTCTGTTTCCGAGTCTGCGGGTGAGTTCCTTCCATCCTTCCCAATCGTCCTCCCCGAGGCCGTCCTCTATGGAAACTATGGGATATTTCCCCACAAGTTTTTCGTAAAGCTCTATGAGCTCAGAAGAGGAAAGGCTGGTTCCGGTGGACCAGCGAAGTCTGTAATGGCCCTGACCTTCCCAGAGTTCCGAGGCCGCCACATCCAGGGCAAGAAAAACATCGTCTCCAGGCTTATAACCCGCTTTCTCAATGGCCTTTAATATCAAATCCAGGGCCTCCTCGTTGGTTTTCAAATTGGGGGCGAAGCCTCCTTCGTCCCCCACGGAGGTTGCAAGTCCCTTTTCCCTTAAAATCCCCTTCAGGGAATGGAAAATCTCTGCCCCTGCCCGTATTGCTTCCGAAAAACACTCAAAACCTGCCGGAACTATCATGAATTCCTGAAAGTCCAGGTTGTTGTCCGCATGGGCTCCGCCGTTGATTATGTTCATCATGGGAAGAGGGAGCGTTCTGGCCATGGTCCCGCCCAGGTAAGCGTAAAGGGGCATGGCCAAGGAGTTGGCCGCAGCCCTGGCCACTGCCATGGAGACGGCCAGGATGGCGTTGGCCCCCAGGCGGCTCTTATTCTCCGTTCCGTCCAGCTCCAGCATAATGGAATCTATTTCCCTCTGCATGTATGCGGGCATTCCTTCAAGCTCCGGCGCTATGAGTTCGTTTATGTTGGAAACCGCCTTTAACACGCCCTTTCCTGCATACCTTTTGGGGTCCCCATCCCGAAGCTCCAGGGCCTCCCTCTTGCCGGTGGAGGCCCCGGAGGGAACCGCCGCCCTTCCCACCGTCCCGTCGTCCAGGTAAACATCCGCCTGAACCGTGGGATTACCCCTGCTATCCAGAATCTCCCGGGCTACAATATCAGTTATAATCATAAATCCCTCCCTTTATAAATTAAAAAAGCCCCCCTGCAGGGGGGCATCTTGGATATCAGGCTCAGGCGCTTTCCGTCTGCTTTTTCTTAAGCCTGCTTTTGGCGGTTTCGGCCACCTGGGTTACCTTCTCCTTCCCTTCCTCCACTATTTTCTTACCGGTCTCTATGGCCTTTTCACCCACCTCTGCCAGTTTTTTCCTGGTTTCCTGACCGGGAGCCGGTGCGAACATAAGAGCCACTCCGGCTCCTATAACTGCACCCAGAAGAAAAGCCACAGAGAGCTCAAAGAAAGTTGCTCCCCTGTCCTCCATTTTATCACCTCCTTCTTATATATTTTCTGTAAATTTTGCTGGCGGAGAGTATAACCGGCATGGCCTCCAGAAGGCCCGACACAGGCTTCGCAAGAAACCTGAGGGTGGAGCCTCCCAGGGTCTGATCCACCGCATCCAAAGCCTTCTCTATTTTCCTGAGGGCTTTTCTTCCCTCATCCAGGGACTCGTCGGCTTTGTCCACCGCCTTATTTACCCTCACAAGGGTCTGGCGGAATTCCTTGAGGGTAAATTCAAACTCCTTGGCCGAATCCCTTATTTGTAAAAGGGCAGGGATGGAGAACACCACAAAGACAAGAACAGCCACCGAAACAATGAGTAAAGCTATTTCCCAAAGCATCAATTATATGATGGCTCAAACCCTGGCGATTGTCAAGGGTAAAATTCCCTAAACGCTGTGGGAGAGGTTATCTAAGCTTTGAAAGAAGCTCCTTTATTCTGGTCCGATACTCCTCTTCCTCGGGTTTCTCCGAGGGAATGGGCTCTAAGTTAAGGGCTTCTTCCAGCTCTGCCTTAGCCTGCTGCTTCTTCTTTCTGGAAATCAGGGTCTCCGCCAGGTAAATTCTCGTAAGGAGACTGTGGGGGCATATTTTCTTTGACTCCAGAAGGTACTTCAAGGATTTGCTTTTGCTGCCTCCGAAAAGGCCCGGAACTTTGTAATAAAGTCTGCCGAGAACCCTCTGAGCTCCTCCGCAATCGTAGCCGGGGTCCAAACGCAAAACGGCATTCATCTCCCTTTTTATGGGCTTTATGAGGAAAAGGCTTTTCATAACCCCCCTGGCCTCCCCGTAAACCCCGTAGAGAACGCCCAGCCAGAAGTGACCCTCAACCCGGTCAGGATACTTCTTCACCAGGTCCTCCCCCAGTTTGATGCCCTCCTGATAAGCTTTAATTTTTTTGTCCTTGTCCCTGCACTTCTTTCCGAAATAATAGGTTGCCCTCAAATACCTCCAGCCGGCCTCATAGGGATGAACGGAAAGCTCCTTCTTGAGGATGTCCATGGCCTTCGCCACCTGCTGAAGGTTCTCCCTCTTTTCAATTAATTGGTCCGCCTCCTTTAAGGGGTCCTGAGGCGAAGCCCCCCATACCATGGCTAAAAGGAGAAAGGGTAAAAGAATTTTTCTCACATTACCTCCTTGAAGTTTTTTATTTTACCTTAACCAGAAGATAGTTTTTCTTTCCCTTGCGGAGCACCAGAAGCCTTCCCTCTATGAGGTCGGCCTCCCCTATCCTTCTGGCCGGGGAATCCACCTTCCTGTTGTTCAGGTAGAGCCCCCCGGAGGATATCAGCCTCTTGCCCTCCCCCCTGGAGGAGATCAGGCCGGCCTTCAGGGCCAGGTCCAGAACCGTGAATCTGCTCAGTTCGTCCCTGCTAATTTGCCGGGAAGGGACATGTCCCATTATTTCCTCAAGTTCCCGGGCCGTAATTCCTTCTAAGGACCCTCCGAAAAGAACCTCGCTGGCCCTCTTGGCCCTTTTAAGGCCCTCCTCCCCGTGAACCATTCTGGTCACCTCCTCCGCCAGCCGCCTTTGGGCCAATCTTTTCTCCGGTCTTTCCTTTAGCTCCTCCTCTAAAGCCTCTATCTCTTCCCTGGAAAGCAGGGTAAAGAGCCTGAGGTACTTGGGAACATCCCTGTCGTCGGCGTTCATCCAGAACTGATAGAACCTGTAGGGGGAGGTCATCTCAGGGTCCAGCCATACGGTCCCCTCCTCGGTTTTTCCAAACTTAGCCCCGGAGGCGGTGGTCAGAAGGGGAAATACTATGCCGTAGGCCCTGGCTCCCCTTACCTTTCTTATGAGGTCTATCCCTGCCGTTATGTTCCCCCACTGGTCTGAGCCTCCCATCTGAAGGGTGCATCTGTATTTGTCAAAAAGGTAAAGGAAATCGTAGGCCTGAAGGAGCATGTAGGAGAACTCGGTGTAGGAGATTCCTGACCCCTCCAGCCTCCTTTTCACCGACTCCTTGGAAAGCATGTATCCCACGGAGAAATGCTTTCCTATGTCCCGGAGGAAGTCAATGACGCTGAGTTTATGGGTCCAGTCGTAATTGTCCACCATAATTGCCGGATTTTCCCCCCCGAAGGATAAGAACCTCTCCAGCTGCTTCCTTATCCCCTGGAGGTTCCTCTCCAGGGTTTCCCTCTCCAGCAGCACCCGTTCCTTGCTCTTTCCGCTGGGGTCCCCTATCATTCCGGTGGCCCCACCCATCACCGCTATGGGGGTATGGCCGTATCTCTGGAGGTGAACCAATCCCATGATGGGCAGAAGAGAACCCACATGGAGGCTGGGGGCAGTGGGGTCAAAGCCTATGTAGCCCACTATTTTTCCCTTAGATAGAGCTTCCCTGGCACCCTCGCTTTCCTGGTATATAAACCCCCTCCAGAGAAATTCCTGGTAAAGGTTCATATCACTTCAAAGGGAAGGTTAATCTCCACCTCCTTGCCCAGAAGCTCGTCCTTGACTTTTATCTTCAGCTGGTAGTTCCCTTTAGGAAGCGGTTTATTTTCCTTCTTGAGAAGTATGGGCTGGTCAATTATACCAATTCCACCCCTTCCCTTAAGGGAGGTTCCTTTGAACTTCACATATTCCTTGCCGCCCTTCATTATGGTAAAGGTAACGGTTCCCTTGGCCAGGCCAGTCTCGTCCTTCCCAAGGCCGTAAAGGTACATGAAAACCGTGGGTTGCTCGTCGGATTTGAATTTGTACTGGCGATAGGGGATTATTTTTATCATTCCAGAGTAAAAGGCATCGGGGATCACAGCTCCCAGAACCTCCTGCCTGTCCCCCCTGGTGAAGTTCTTTATAAACATGGGCTTAGAATAGGTTATCTCACCGGGCTTCCCCAAGGACGGAACATTAAGCACCGTCATTATCATGGAAAATTTCTTGCCCTTTTTATCACCAACCCCCATGAGAAATCTGTAATTGCCAGGGGCAATTAGAACGGCAAAGGAATAGAAGTCTTTAGCCTTGCCTTTGACAACTTTTATCAAGTTCATGTAGCCGCCGTCCTTCCTTATTACTCTGGCATAAAGGTAGTTGTTCTCCCCTTCCTTGGGTCCCGGGACGTTGCCCTTAAAAAGCAGCACCACGAAGTTCTGCCCTCCCCCCATCAGGAAGTTCATCTGGTCTATGATCTGCAGATTGTAGGGATTTTTAAACTCACCCTTTTTGAGGGCCTTCTTGAAAGCTTTCTCCACCTTTTTGGGCAATTTGAGCTCTCCTGGAGCCTTTGAAGCCCCAAGGACAAGAAACGCAAAGGCCAGAATCGCCAATATTGATTGGGATTTTCTCATATCTCCTCCTTAAATCTTCAATTTATAGGTTTTGGAGACCTTGTTGCCGGATACAAGGTCCTCTATTTCTATTATTATCACATATTCCCCCTTGAGGGGAGCTATGGAAAGGGGGATGGTGATCTCCTTGTTCCCTGCCTTTATATCCTTAGCTGAAACCCCCACGCTCATCTTCTGCTCAAAGGTCCTGGGCTGGGCCTCCTGGGGATGGCCGTAGGAGAAGCGAAGGAGGAAATTGGCGTAGAACTTCCCTTCCTTTTTAGTAAAGGCAAAGGAATTTAAGGGTATGTGGATGTACAGTTTTTTGGCCTTTCTATCTATTTCCACCGAAAGGGTCATGGAGACTTTAGTTGCTCTGGGAAGGAAAAACTTCCTCTCGTGCTCGTAAATATCTATGAACTTCGGGCTGGGCTGGGAAAGCTCGTACTTTCCCATTCCATGTCTATCCACGAAGAAAATTACCAGATGGAGGTCCTCGTAATCCCAGCGCTCGTAATTTTCCGTGGTGCCCTTCTGCATCACCTCCTTTTTCCAGAAGGTGGGCCTTCCCAGGATCATGTAAACTCTACCCCGGTCCGTGAGCCAGGGCTTCCTTCCGGGCTCCCGGAAAAGTCGCTTTGTTTCTTCCATCCTCTTGTAGTAAGTCTCCTTAACCTCGTTCCTTTCGTCGGAAGGGTCAGGGTCCCTCCTCCTCCAGAAATCCTCCACGAACTTGCGAAGCTCCTCCTGGCTGTCTATTTTTTTGAACTCCTTTTTCTCCTGCTTGGTCATTATGAGCATGAGCTCGTCAAAGACCTTCTCCTTCTCCTTCTTGAAATCTGAGGATAGAAGGAAAAGGGGGATCAGGGTTAAGATAAGGATTTTTCTCAATTTTTCCTCCTATTTTTGTTTTTTCTTAAGCTGTTTTTCCTCCTTAATGGTATCCTCTATGTACTTTATGGTCTCCTTAACCGTCTGAGCCCTTTCCGATTCGTTATCCAGCTCAAGGTATTTTTTGAAAACCTCTAAGGCCTTGTCAAACTTCATCAGGGCGGTGTAGGTTAAACCCAGCTGATAAAGACCGTCCAGGTCCTTGGGGTTAAGTTCCACGCACTTCTCGTAGTACTTCAGAGCCAGGTCATACTTGGCGTTGTTGTAGTAAATCGTTCCCAGGTTGTAAAGCACCGTTGGGTCGTCTATCTTGTCCATCTCTATTTTTCCGTACCACTTCATGGCCTCCTCTGTGTTGCCTTTGTTGAGGTAAGCGTTTCCAATGGCAATGAAAGCCCTTATGTTGTTTTTGTCCTTCTGCAGAACCTTCTTGTAAGCCTCAATGGCCCTGTCGTACTGATTCATCTGAAAGTAGCAGTTCCCTATGTTTATGTAAATGGGATAGGCGTCGGGGAACTGCTTGATTATTTCCTGAAACTTTTCCAGGGCCTCCTTGTACTTTCCCTGCTTGAAAAGCTTGTTTCCCTCCACCAGCAGGCCTTCCAGTTCAGGGGTTATAACCAGGCCCTTTATTTTCTTGAGCTTTATCTCAATGGGGGGTTTCCTTTCCCCTTCCTTCAAATAAACGGAGATCTTCTTTACCTCATAACCGGGCTTGTAAAAGTCAATGTCCCACCTGCCCCCCCTTATCCAGAAGGCCTTCCACTCCCCCTTCTTGTCGGTTTTGGTGGTAAAGCCGGCCGCTGCCTTGACGCAATAAAGCTTCACTTCCACCCCCTCTAAGGGCTTTCCCTGCTCGTCGTAGACGAATCCCCTGAGCCTTGACTTCCCCCTGTAGGCCTGGGCCAGGGCAATGGAGGAAAGTAAAGCAAAAACCCCTATGAATGTTGCGATTTTCCTCATGGCTACCTCCTTTTTATCCCGGAGGCCAGGCCAGGGCCCTGCCTCCGAGAAGGTGTAAGTGAAGGTGAAAAACAGCCTGTCCCCCATCCGGACCGGTGTTTATAACCAGACGGTATCCCTTTTCAAGTTTCATGTCCTCAGCCACTTTTCTGGCCACAAGAAGCAGCCCCCCCAGAAGGCTTCTGTACTCTTCCCCTGCGGCATCAAGGCTCTCTATGTGCTTCTTGGGAATGATTAGAATGTGAACCGGAGCCTGGGGATCAATATCGTGGAAGGCTAAGTATTCCTCGTCCTCGTAAACCTTTTTAGCAGGGATTTCTCCCCTGACTATCTTGCAAAAAACGCAATCCTTCATCACTCCTCCTTTATCTCAGCGCCTAAATTCCTCAATTTCTGGAAGAAATCCTCGTATCCTCTTTTTAGATGAAAAATGTCTTCTACCACGGTCCTTCCCTGGGCCACCAGACCTGCTATGACCAAGGAGGCCGAAGCTCTGAGGTCCGTGGCCAGCACCTTCGTTCCTCTAAGCTTTCTCACCCTTTTAATTATAGCCTTTCCAGGGTAAATTTCAATATTTGCCCCCATCTTACGCAGTTCCTCCCCGTGGCGGAACCTGTGGGGAAATATGTTATCCCTGACGGTGGAAGTACCCCTGGCAAAACACAAGAGAACCATCATCTGGGCCTGCATGTCCGTGGGAAAACCGGGATATTCCCGGGTTTCTATGTGCAGCGGAAGAAAATCCCTTCCACCCTTAACCCTTATCCAATCCTCCCCGCTCTCAAATTCCACCCCCGCCTCACCTGCTGCCCCCAGAACGGCCTTGAGGTGAGCCGGATTGCAGCCGGAAATCTTCACATCCCCCCCGGCCAGGGCTCCGGCCACCAGAAAGGTGCCGGCCTCTATTCTATCCGGAATCACCGTATGTTCAGCCCCCTTTAGCTCATCCACCCCCTCTATGTGGAGACCGTCCCTTTCCCAGGAAATCCCCGCCCCCATTTTAACCAAAAGCCGGGACAGGTCCTTAACCTCCGGCTCCAGGGCAGGGTTCTCTATAAGGGTTTCTCCCCTGGCTAAAGAGGCGGCCATCATGATGTTTTCCGTGCCGGTAACGGTGATCCGCGGAAACCTTATTTTCGCTCCCTTCAGCTTCCTTGCCCTGGCCTTTATCCTCCCGTTCTCCTCCCTTATCTCAGCCCCCATTTTCTCCAGAGCCCGAAGGTGGAAGTCAATGGGCCTCTCTCCTATGGAACATCCACCGGGCCACAGAATCTCACCCCTCCCGAACCTCGCCAGCTGCGGACCTAAAACCAGAACCGAAGCCCTCATGGCCCTGAAAAGCTCTTCCCTGGTCTCGCCCTGGACCCTTTCCATCTTTATTCTCACATCCTCACCCACATGAACCTCCCCTCCGAGCTCCAGGAGCAGCTCCAGCATGGTCTCCACATCCTTAACCCTGGGAACCCGATGCAGTACCAGCTCGTGGGCGGTTAAAAGGCTGGCGGCCAGCTCCGGAAGGGCAGCGTTCTTGGCCCCGGAAATCCTGACCTCTCCCTGAAGCAATCTTCCGCCCTCTATAATCGCCCGTTTCACCTTCTGCTCCTTAAAATCTGGAGGTGCTGTTGATAGGTCCTTGAAAATTCGTGTTTTCCACCTACGGCTATAAAGTAAAGGTAGTCGGTTTTAGCCGGGTAAAGGGCAGCCTTTATGGATGAAAGGCCAGGGTTGCATATGGGGCCAGGGGGAAGGCCCCTATGGAGGTAAGTGTTATAGGGGGACTTCACCTGCCGATAGTGTTTTCTGTAAAGCCTACCCTTCCATATCCCCATTTTTTTCATGGCGTATATTATGGTAGGGTCGCTCTGAAGGGGCATACCAAGCTTCAAGCGGTTATGAAAAACCGAGGAAATCAACGGTTTCTCTTCATCGTTGGAGGACTCCTTTTCTATAATTGAGGCCAAGGTAACCACTTCCCTTATACTCATCCCCATTTCCTTAGCCCTTGCCTTAAGCTCCGGGGTAAATTTCCTCTTGAAGTTCTGAACCATCCTCTTTACCACCAGAGACGGAAGGACATCCTCAGGAAAAACATAGGTATCGGGGAAAAGATAACCCTCCAGGTCCCTGGCCTCAGGGTCAAGGTCCTTTATCAACCACCAGTTTCCGGCGGCCTCCATAAAGGCCGGAGGGTAAAGATAGGGGGAAAAAACCTCCGCGGTCTCCTCCACCGTCAGGCCCTCCGGCACAGAAACCCTGAAGGTGGCTATCTCTCCCTTTACCAGCTTTCTTATAACATCCACGGTCCTCAGGGGCCTGCAAAAGCGATAAACCCCTGCCTGAAGGGGAGCCCCTTTAAAGAAAAGACGGTGAAATATCAGGAATGTGGTTTTATGCTTTATAATGCCTTCCCTTTCAAGAAGGACGGCAACATCCCTGGCGGAACTTCCCCTTTCTATCCTTATCTTCTTGCTCTCACCCCTGTAGCCCCTGTAATACATGTGATATTCCTTCATAAAAAGGAAAAGGCCGAATCCCAGAAAAACAACGGCCCAGAATGCCACGGTCTCAATTGTTCTTCTCAATTTTTTCCCTCAAATACTCTTCAAGGATTATGGCAGCAGCTATGGAATCCTTCTTGCTCTTTTTTTCCTCCGGAGACCTCCCTCTGAGAAATTCCATGGCCTGGTCCGTGGAGAACCTCTCGTCCCAGAATTCCACCTTGAGGCCATGCTTCCTCAGAAGGTCCGCAAATTTTTTCACCTTCCGGGCCTGGCTCCCCTCCTGGCCGGAAAGCCTGAGGGGCAGTCCCACCACCACCAGACCCACATCCCATTGACTGCAAAGATGGGCTATGTATCCTGCATCCTCCTTTGAGGTCCTTCTTTTGTAAGTTTGAAGCGGGTTCACTATGGTGAGGGTCAGGTCCGTGAGGGCGATTCCTATTCTTTTATCACCCACATCCAGGGCCATTATCCTTTTCTTCTCCATTTTTCCCATCTTTCAAAACCCAATTCTATCAATTTTTCCACCAGTTTAGGAAAGGGAAGCCCTGAAACTTCCCATAGCTTGGGAAACATGCTTATCTCGGTGAAGCCGGGTATGGTGTTTATTTCGTTAACATATATTTTTTCTCCCTCCAGGAAGAAATCCACCCTGGCAAAACCCCAGGCCTCCACCGCCCTGAAAGCCCTCACCGCATATTCCCTGATTCTCCCCTCCAGCTCCGGGGAAAGCTTCACAGGTATCCTGAACTTCGTTTTTCCCTCTATGTACTTGTCCCTGTAATCGTAGAATTCCCGGTAGGGTATAACCTCCCCTGGAAGGGAAGCTCTGGGTTCCTCGTTCCCCAGCACCGAGCACTCTATTTCCCTGGCCTCCACCCCCTGCTCCACCACTGCCTTGTAATCGTGGGAAAAGGCCTCTTGCAGGGCCCCCGAAAGTTCGTCCCAGGATTTAACCTTGGTAATTCCCACGCTGGAGCCCAGGTTTGCAGGCTTTACGAAAACCGGCAGGCTAAACTCCCTTTTTAACTCCTCCAAAGAGACCTCCTCCCACTTCCTTATAACCCTGTAGTTAACCACCGGAAGTCCTTCCTTCTCAAAGGCCATTTTCATAAAGGCTTTATCCATACCCAGGGCAGAACCAAGTATCCCTGAGCCCACATAGGGAACTTCGGCCAGCTCTAAAAGTCCCTGAAGGCTTCCGTCCTCCCCAAAGGGTCCGTGCAACAGGGGAAAGTAAATATCTATCCTTTCCTTCATGTCTCTGCCTTCCCAGGGGAGGAAGGAAAATTCCTCTCCCTCCAGCTCCCAGGGATTTTTCACGAACTTCCACTTTCCTTCCTTTGTAATGTAGATACAAACTGGTTCGTATCCCCGGGGAAAATTTTTGTAAACGGACTTAGCGGATATTATGGAAATTTCGTGCTCCGAAGAGCGTCCCCCGAAAATCAAGGCTACTTTCACTGTAAAGCCTCCTGTATATTCTCCATTTTCTTTTTATGCTCTTAACATAGTTTCTCGTTTGCTCTATGGGAATGAGCTCCACGAAGGTGGAAGGGACAGCGCAGGGAAGATAGGTTCTCCACCGGTCAACCCTCTCAATCCCGGCGTTGTAAGCCGCCAGGGCGTATTCCACCTGTCCCTGGTAATAGTTCAAAAGCTCGGAAAAATGCCTCAAGCCCACGGTGAGATTTTCGTGGGGGTCCCAGGGGTTGGAAAACCCTGCCCCCATCCTGGAAACCGTGGAAGAAAAGGTTCTGCGGGTAAGCTGCACAAGTCCTATGGCCCCGGCGTAGGAATGGGCCCAAGGGTTGAACAGGCTTTCCTGATGGATAAGGGCTGCGGCCAAAAACGGATCTATTCCGTTAAGCAGGGCAAGGCTCTCTATTTTATCCCTCATGGGAAAGGGATATATTAACTTCAGGGTCCTGAGGTCCCGGGGAATCCCCCCAAAGGCGGAGATTATAGCCCGCAGCCCCTTAAGATAATCCCCTGCCCTGTAATAGACCACGCCTAAGTAGTATTTAAGAAGAGGAGAATTGTCCTTTTTCAAGGCGAATTTCAACTCTGCCATCGCCTCCCTGTAAAGGAAAGCAGAGGATAGAAGACCTGCCCTTCTAACCACCTCTAACTCCCGCTCCGATGGCTCCGGAAGGTTAAAGTCCACATAGGAGACCCCTTCTTCATCAATCCCTTTCCCCTTCAGACATTTCTCCCTCAGTTCCAGGTATCTCCTGGCCAGGGAGGAGTACTTCCCCGAAGGGTATTTCCTCAGATACTGCTGGAAAAGCTGGAAACCCCTTTCCTCGGGATAGTAATACATGGCCATTTTCCAGAGAAACTCCTCGCCCAGCCCCAATCTTTTCAAGCTCCACCTCATCCTGAGAGCCCTGGCTTTCTGACCCGCCCTTAAATAGGCTCTAAAAAGCAAAAGGGCTTCCCTGGGGTTTCTCGGTCTTCTTAAAAGGTAAAGGACCCTTCTGTACTTCCTCCAGTAAAAGGCAGCCCTGGCCTTATCGTAAACTGTAAGGGCCTCCCTGTAGGCCCTGGCCCATTGGGCTGTGGAGAAAAAATAGGAAAACCTCCTTCGCCGGCACTCCTTCCCCTCCCTCCTGATGTTTATCTTAAGCCTGTCCGCAAGGCCGGGATAATTGCAAAAGACCTCCTCAGGCTTCAATTTTCCCAGCCTGTAGTTGAGTTCAGCCCTTTCTTCCTCCGTAAGCTCAGAGGCCGGAATTTTCTTCAGCTCTTCTGTTGGAGCATTGGACAAAACATACCTGAGGGCCAATCTTCTGGGGGGACAATCCCCGGGGATGCCCAGCAGAAGCCTCCATCCCTCCTCCCTTTTCAACCTCAGCAGGGAAAGCCCCTGAAAGTACTCCTTCCAGCACCTGAACATTTGGAACTCCCCATCTAAAGCCCTCAGGGCAGCCTCTGCCTTCCCATATACGAGCAGGTCCTTGGCCCTCCTTAAAGCGAGGGCCTCCTCATTGGGGAGGGAGGGGAGAAGATCCAGGGGATGTTTTTTCCCTTTTCGCTGGCTATTCGCAAGTCTTTGATAGCTGAAATACGAGGATATGACGGTCAGCAGGAGAAAAAGGAAGATGAAGAGGGAAATCTTAGATGCTTTCATGCACCGGGGTAGCCCTTCAGGAGGGAAGGATTCCCATCGGCCACCTTTTTAAGCAATTCTTCGTAAAGGAAGTCCTTTTTAACCTTATCCCCCGCCTTCTTTTTGTATATTTCTATGGCCAGGTCAATTTCATCCTTCAGCTCTTCGTATATATTACCCTTTTCCTTGGCCTTCTCTATGCGGTCTCTGTTGTAAAGGATGAGGTCGGAAACCAGGACCCGGGCCTTTCTCATGGCGGCTTCGTAAAGGGCCCTGTCTTCTTCGGGAATCTCTTCTTCCTCTTCCACTTCTATTTCTTCCTCCACCTCTGGCTCAAAGGTGGAAGGGGTGGGCTGTTCTGCCGACGGAACTTCCAGTTCCTCCACTTCCTCTTCCAGTTCCATGACTTCCCTGGAAATTCCGGGCCTCGTCTCCTCTTCCGTGAAAGGGGAAGGAGTTCCTGTGGGTTTAAATAGCCCCTCTTTCCGGGTAGTATCCCCTAAGGAAGGGACCTCCTCTGCAGCGCCGGGTTTTTCCGCCTCTATTTTTATCCTCTCCTTGGGTTTTACCGGGTACTTGGCCCTTAAAGGTAAAAGCTCCACCATGGCCTCAGCGAAATCCACCAGTACCTCCACCGCTTCAGGATGCTTTATTCCGGTTTTCTCAGGCCATTCATCTGCATAGAGAATTCCGGAGACCTTTCCCCTCACCACAACAGGGATTAAGATGGACTCCTGGGGCTCGCCTCCGAGGAGGGAAAGCACCCTGCGATCCCCCTTGAGGACTGGAAGACTTCCCTGATAAATTCCTCCCTTCTCCACCACCTTGGAGAAAACCGATTCCGATGAAAGGGGCAGCACCATCTTTCTGAAGTCAAGTTCTGTGAGCCCTTCAAATCCCCTTCCATCCCATCCCACAAGCTTGCCTTCCTTCACCACGAAGAGCACTGCCCTGTTTACAATCTTGGCCAGGGCGTTCAAAAGATGATTTATTAACCTTCCCTGAGAATTTTCTCCCCTCAAACCTCTTATCCCGGAAAGGACCAGGGGAAGAACCGAAGGGGCTTCCTCTGACGGTTTTTCCTCCAGAAGTTCTTCCAGGCCCTTGAGACCTTCCCTTCCAACGGGAGCGAAGTCAACCTTCAGGTGGAGGGCAAAGCTATCCAATGTCTTTTTAAGATTTTGAGAAAATTCCTCCCATCCGCTCTCAAGAAGTTTCTTCCTCTCTTCCAGAACCCCGTTAATGTATTTTAGAATTTCTTCTTCAAGGTTTTTGGCCATCTATTCCCCCCTTCTAAAATTGGCCTCCGCTGCGTACGGACTGTTTTTGTAAAGGCTTAATATCTGATTGAAGGTAGCGGAGGCTTGCTTTTCCTTGCCCAGGTTTTTATAGCACCTTCCCATAAAGGCTAAGGCGGCATCGTAAGGGAAGTTTTCGTCCTCCTGAGATATCTTATTCCACATCTCTATGGCCTTACCGCAGTCGTTGGTTTCGTAATAAAGGCTCCCCAGGGAAAAAAGCAGATAGCTTTTCATCCTGCCCGACGGTTTTGCTTTACTTAAAAATGAAATGGCTTCTTTGAACTTTCCCCTGTCCGCCATTTTTTTCGCTTCAAGTATTTTGCCTGCGGTGGGTATTGGGTCAGGAAAGGAGGACAGGTCCACATCCTTGTTATAATAAACGGACTGTCCAAGGTAGAAATTAGCCTTTTCTATCCTGGAATTCATATAAGCTCTGTAGGAAAGCCACCCTATCAGGGCTATCAATAGAACCGCCACCCCCAGGGAAATTTCCTTCCAGTAAGGTTTCAATTTCCTGAGAAAGCTCACCATAAAGGTGGAAAAATCGTCCCTTTTGATTTTGTGCCTTTCGCTTCTCTTCATATCTTCCTCCTGAGAAAGGATTATAGAAAAAATTACGCCTTTTTGTAAAGGGAACTGAGCCTCTGCAGACCGGATATTATTATCTCCAGCTCCCCGGAATCAAAGAATATGTATCCGCACCTTTTACAATAATCCACTGGAGTATAGGTAACGAAGTTGAAAAACCTCCTTTCCATGGGCTTTCCGCAAAAGGGGCATCGCAGGGCCTCGGAAGGGTCCACTGCCCTGGGGTCGGCTCCCTTCTTCAGGAGTATTTTCCTCTTCTCCTCCAGATCCTCCTCCGAGATCTTCTTCTCACCCTTCGTTATAAGGGCCTCTCCCCTGGCTATAAGCTTCATGGCCCTGCCTTCCCTGACCAGGATACCCCCGCACCTTCCACATTTTATGACAGGGACAAACTGGTAATGTGTGTTGAAAAGGGGACCTCCGCACCGGGGACACCCCCCCTGAATTTTCTGGAAGTTCTTCAGGAATTCAGGACCGAATACGAATTCCCTCTCTTTGCCCTTTATTTTTACCCCTTCCCTGAGCCATGTTTTTTGAAAGAGCTCCTCCAAGGTAAAGGGGCCCAACCATTTTCCTTCCCTTTCCACCCACCACTCCCCGGTGGGCTTTCTCCTAGTAGCCCTATCCCTAAGAGTTCCCCAATCCGAATGGGCAAGGTCCAGAAGCAGGCCTATCCTCTTGTTTATGGGGGGATGGGTGGAGAAAAGGTTGGAGAAGAGGCCGCTTCCCTCATCTAAGGAACTGGCGGTAGGGGGCATTATAAAAAGGGAGGAAAGGGCAGGATTGGCGAAGGAAGCCAGTCCCCTCACCCTGTCCCTGGAGATTTTATAAAGGGCAGAGGCCAGGGCCAGAGGGTTTCTGGTAAATTGTACGGCCCTGGCATCAGCCAGCTCCTCCATCCTCCTGGAAATGGCCGCATTGAGAACCCTGGCCATAAACTGGACAAGATAAAGATAGGCCACAATCAGCCACATCCTTCCTCCCCCGCCCCGACGAGTTCTTCCCTTTTCATCGTCGGATAAACCCGCCAAGACTAAGGAAGCTCCAAAGAGGGAGGTTATGGTCATGAGAAAGGTGGATATTATGCCCTTGTAATAGGAATCTCCCCTCAGATAATGGGCCATCTCATGGGCCACCACCGCCTGAAGTTCGTCCCTCTCCAGGGAGGAAACTGCTCCTTCGGTAACGGCTATTATGTCAAAGGCGGAAAAAGCATTCCTGGCCAGAACCGGGATTATGTACAGCTGCGGTTCCTTAACCGAAGCCGCTATAGCCATCTCCCTCACCACATTCTGAGCCTGTTTGTGCTTCAGGTCCTGCAGGTCCGGCCTTTGGGCCCTGAGGGAAACTAAATATTCTAAGATCTTCTCCCTTTTGGCCCCGGCTTTTCCTATGAGGAAGACCACCAAGGAGATAAGGGAAGCCACCCCCAGGAACTCCGGAAATTTCCCCCCCCAGAGAAAACCGGTAAACCTCAGGATATAGAACAGCCCCACCAGGGAAAGGGTAAAGAAAGGGAAGAACAGGAGGAAGAGGATCCAGGCAGCCCTCCTACGGGACCTCTCTATGTCCCAGAAGGTTTTGCCCCTCACCTCCTACCCCTCATCCCCTCAGAAACGGACCTCCGGAACTTCCCTGTCCCCCTCTTCCTCAATTTCCCAGAAGGGATATTCCTTAAGCCCCATCTGGGAAGCAACTATGGAATCCGGTATTTTCTTTATGGAGGAGTTGAAAATCATGACCGTATCGTTGTAAGCCTGGCGAGCAAAGGCTATCTGATTTTCCGTGTTTCTGAGCTCTTCCATAAGCTCCAGCACATGCTGGTCGGCCTTGAGGTTAGGGTAATTCTCCACCACCGCCAGAAGCTGCCTCAAAGCCCTGGTAAGTTCACCCTCTGCCTCAATGGCCTCCTCGGGAGTGGCGGCAGAAACTGCCTTAGAGCGGGCGTTGATCACCGCCTCCAGGGTTCCCCTTTCGTGTTGCATGTAGCCCTTAACTGAATTCACCAGGTTGGGTATGAGGTCGTGCCTTCTTTTAAGCTGAACATCTATCTGTGCCCAGGCGTTCTTTACCTGTTGGCGAAGGCGGACGAATTTGTTGTAAGTTGCCACATACCAGAAAACCAGTAAAACCGCTATCCCCAGAATAATCAATATTACAGTCATGGTCCCTCCGTGTATTTTTTTATGAGAAGGGTGGCGTTGGTTCCCCCGAAGCCGAAGGAATTGCTCAGGGCATAGTTCACCACGGTTTCCCTTCCCCGGTTGGGAACATAATCCAGGTCGCACTCAGGGTCCGGGACTTCGTAGTTTATGGTGGGGGGCACAAAGTCCCTGCTTACCGCCAGAATAGTGTATATGGCCTCCGCAGCTCCGGCGGCTCCCAGCATGTGTCCGGTCATAGACTTGGTGGAGCTCACCGGGATTTTGTAGGCGCGGTCGCCGAAGACCATTTTTATGGCCCTGGTCTCCGTTACATCGTTGAGAAGGGTGGATGTCCCATGGGCGTTGATGTAATCCACCTGCTGGGGGGATATTCCAGCGTCCTCCAGGGCTGCCTTCATGGCCTTGGCAGCCCCGTGCCCGGATTTGTCCGGGGCCGTTATGTGGAAGGCATCGGAACTCATCCCGTATCCCACGATTTCCGCTATTATCTTTGCCCCTCTGGCCCTGGCGTGCTCCAAGGCTTCAAGAATCAATATCCCGGCTCCCTCGGCTACCACGAACCCGTCCCTTTCTCTGTCAAAGGGTCTTGATGCTTTCTCAGGCTCGTGGTTCCGGGTGGAAAGGGCCCTCATGGCGGAAAAACCCGCCACCCCTAAGGGAGTTATTGGGCTTTCGGTTCCCCCGGCTATCATGACATCCGCCGCCCCCCGCTGTATCATCTTGAAGGCCTCCCCTATGGCATGGGTCCCTGTGGCGCAGGCCGTCACCACCGAAAGGTTGGGACCATAAGCCTTAAACTGAATGGCCACATAGCCGGAAGCCATGTTTATAATGGCATAGGGAATGAAATAGGGGGATATTTTCTTCCATCCCTTCTCTTTTAGTATCAGGGTGTTTTTTTCTATATCCCCTATTCCCCCTATGCCTGAGCCGATGGCCACCCCCATCCTCTCCCCGAGTTCGTCCGAAACCTCCAGACCGGCCATGGAAAAGGCCTCCTGGGCTGCCACCGCCGCATACTGAAGAAAAAGGGGAAGCCTTTTAGCATCCTTAGGGGACAACCATTTTTCCGGGAAGAAATTTTTCACTTCCCCGGCTATTCTTGAAGGGAGGGAGGAGGCATCAAAGTGGGTGATGGGACCTACACCGCTCCTCCCTTCCCTTAAAGAGTTCCAGTTCTCCTCTACCCCTATTCCTATAGGCGAGACTATACCTATTCCCGTAACTACAACCCTTCTCATACTCCCAGCTTGTTGGCTATGTAGTCCACGATATCCCCTATGGTTACTATTTTTTCAAGGTCCTCGTCGGGAATCTCAATGTCAAAGGTCTCCTCAAAATCGGCCACCAGGTCTGGAATATCCAAGGAGTCAGCCCCTAAATCCTCAATAAGCTTGGCTTCTGGTACCAATTTGTCCTCATCCACCGTAAGTTTTTCCGCAATAATTTCCTTAACCTTGGCTTCGATTTCTTCTCTGGTCATGCGAACCTCCTTATATGTAGTTTTTAGGTATATAAGCCGCCGTTTACCCTTATCACCTCCCCGGTTATGTAGGAGGCATCGTCGCTAAGGAGAAAGGCCACCACCGAGGCCACCTCCTCAGGCTGGGCAAATCTCTTCATGGGGATCAACCTGAAATACTCTTCTTTAACTTTCTCGGGCAAAGCTTCTGTCATGGGGGTAAGGATGAAGCCCGGGGCCACGGCGTTTACCCTTACATTTCTGGAGGCTACCTCCTTGGCTACAGCCTTGGTAAAGGCTATAAGGCCTCCCTTGGAGGCCGCATAATTGGCCTGTCCGGCATTTCCCATTTCCCCTATGACCGAAGCAATGTTCACTATGGCTCCGCTCCTTTTCCTTATCATATGAGGGATCACCGCCTTCGTCACTATGAAGGCCCCGGTAAGATTGACATTCAGAACCGCGTCCCAATCCTGCCTCTTCATCCTCATCAAGAGCCTGTCCTTGGTTATGCCGGCATTATTTACGAGATAGTCTATTCTACCTTCTTCCTTTAAGATTTTCTCCACGGCAGAGCCCACTTCCTCTTCCCTGGTAACATCCATCTTCACCGCCCTGGCACCTATCTCCCGGGAGGTTTTCTCCAGGAGTTCCTCGTTGATATCGGCTATCCATACCTTAGCCCCTTCACTTATAAGCCTCTCGGCGATGGCCCTTCCTATACCCCTGCTACCTCCGGTTATTAAAGCTACCTTATCCTTCATTCTCATGGTTTCCTCCATTTTACCACAGCAGCCCCCCATGTAAAACCGGCTCCAAAGGCCGCCAGCAGTATTATATCATCCTTCTTTATAAGCCCCTTTTCGTAGGCCTCCCTCCACGCTATGGGAATGGAAGCGGCGGAGGTATTTCCGAACCTATCTATGTTGGAATAAACCCTGTTTAAATCTATGCCCAGCCTTTCCCCGGTGGATACCGTTATCCTCTGATTGGCCTGATGGGGTATGAATATGGAGACATCCTTCACATCCACGCCAGCCTTCTCTAAGGCGAGTTTGGATATGGCGGGCATCTTGGTTACCGCGTGCTTGAATACCTCCCTACCGTTCATCTTGATATAGTGGAGGCGATTCTTCACTGTGTATTCCGAGGCTGGAAGGCGGCTCCCTCCGGCGGGCATGTAGAGAAGCTCCCCTTTGCTTCCATCGGCTCTAAGCTCTATGGAAAGTATGCCCTCCTCCTCGGAGCGGGAAAGCACCGCAGCCCCAGCCCCATCCCCGAAAAGGATGCATGTGCTTCGGTCGGTCCAATCGGTAATTTTGCTCAGGGTTTCCACGCCTATTATCAAAACATTTTCAGCCTTCCCGCTGCGTATGAAGGAATCTGCTATGCTCATGGCGTATATAAAACCCGAGCATCCGGCGGATATGTCAAAGGCGGGAATCTCACCCATCCCCAGCTGGCTGGCTACTATGCAGCCGGTGGAGGGGAACATCATGTCAGGGGTAACGGTAGCTACAATCACAGCATCAATATCGCTGGGTTTCAACCCTGCATCTTCCAGGGCCTGACGCCCGGCAGCTATAGCGAATTTGGAGCTGGGTTCATCTTCTCCCGCTATCCTTCTTTCCTTAATGCCGGTCCTGGTGGTTATCCATTCGTCGGAGGTATCCACCATCCTTTCAAGGTCCTCGTTGGTTAGCCTGCGCTCAGGAAGCGAGGCTCCAAGTCCCGTTACTATTACTCCCATTTTCCCTCCTTTCTCCTTTTTCAACCCAATGTATGTGCTTCAGCACCTCCTGCCTCCATGCTTCCCTGAACCTGGACATAGGGAGTCTCCTGGCAAATAGTATGGCGTTCTCTATGGCCCTTCCGCTGCTCCTTCCGTGGGCAACCACTATATTCCCCTTAAAGCCCACGAGAAGACCTCCCCCGTATTCCGAATAATCCAGCCTGTCCCTCAATTTCTTAAAAGCACCCCGCGAAAGGATAAAGCCTATTTTATACAAAAACTTTTCCTTAAGGGCTTCCTTCAAATACCTTACGAAAAGCTCTGCCAGCCCCTCGGCCAGTTTGAGAACTATGTTTCCCACAAATCCATCGGTAAGAACCACATCGGCCTTATTGAAGAATATCTCCCTGCTCTCCACATTCCCTATAAATTTAAAGGGGGCTTCCCGGAGGGATTTATGCACTTCCTTCAAAACCCTGTGCCCCTTGGTGGATTCCTCACCTATGTTCAAAAGAGCAACCCTGGGCTCCTTCTTCCCTAAAATTACTTGGGAGAAGGTCTTTCCTATTATGGCATTCCTTCTGTAGTCCGGCCCCTTGGCGTAAACATTGGCCCCGGCATCTATCATAACGAATTCCCCTTTAAGGGAGGGAAGCACCACCAGTATAGCTCCCCTCTCTATGCCCTCCTCGGTCCCTACGATTTTTCTTGAAAGAGCCACCACGGCGGCGGTGTTCCCGGCCGAAAGAAAGGCATCTATCTTTCCCTTAGCCAGGTCCTCAAGGCCCAGATGAAGGGAGGTTCTCCTTTTTCTCCTGAGAAGGGATAAAACACTATCCCCCATGCCCACCACTTCAGGGGCATGAGCTATTTTGATGTTTTTCAGGGGGGGATACTTGGCCAGTTCCCTGCTTATGAGGTTTTCCGGACCGTAAATCACGAACTCCTCATCCTCTGTCTTCTGGGCGGCTAACACCACTCCCTCCACGATGTTTAAGGGGGCGAAATCACCCCCCATCCCATCAATTCCTATTTTCATGTTTCAAGGTATTCTTCCATGGGCTGAATTACAAGCCTTCCTTTGTAATACCCGCAATAAGGGCAGGCTCTGTGGGGCATGTAGGGATTTCCGCACTTGGGGCATATGGAAAGGGCAGGCATTTTAAGGTGATGATGGGAACGCCTTTTGCCCTTGCGGGACCTTGAATGTCTTCTCTTAGGCTGTGCCATTTTTAACCTCCAGGAGGAATTTTAATTTAGAAAGCCTGGGGTCCTTTGTCTCCGGCCTGTGGCCACAATCCACTTTGTTTCTATTTGCTCCGCAGACAGGGCATATACCCTTGCAGTCCGGCCTGCAAAGAGGCTTCATGGGGATGGAAAGGTTTATCTGGTCCGCTGCCAGAGCGTCCAGGTCCAGATTTCCCTCGCTGTAAAAGGCAGTGTCCATGTCCTTTTCCTCCAGCTCCATCTCCCCGCTGGAAAGCTCCTCTAAGGGAAGCAGGTCCAGGGAGAAGCTGGAGTTTATTCGGAAGGGAAATTCCTCGGCGCAGCGGCTACATGTAAGCATAACCTCTCCCTCTACCTTTCCCCATGCCTTTATTAAATTCCCCTTCTTACGGATCTTCACCTTAAGGTGTATAGGAGAAGAAGCCTTCCCTTCCGTGAGCCTCGCCTTATTTACCATCAGATAAAGGCTCAAATCCAATCCTTTGGGACCTATTTTTTCAACGGGAATTAACATCTGGAAATTCTAACTTACCCTTTCGGTTAAGTCAAATCCTTCTCCGGCGGCCCTACATATTCGTGGTCTACAGGGTCTATCTTTCTCATGGGTTTCATCCTGGTCTGCTCCTCGTAAATGTGGGCTATGAGTCCCGGGGTTCTGGCCATGATAAAGAAGGCATTTCCGAGTTCCGGGGGAAATTCCAGTTCGCATAGGATAGCTGCTATAGCCCCGTCCACATTCACCGGGAGTCGCTTGCCCTTTATCTCCTCAATGGCGGAGGCTACCTCCCTGGCTGCCCTCACATATTCGCCGGCAAATCCCAGCTCCTCCGCCATCTGGAAGAGCCTGGCGGTTCTGGGGTCGTTTTTGTGGTAGCGGTGTCCGAAGCCGTAGATTATCTGCTTGTTCTTCAGCTTCTCCTCTACCCACTGCCTCACATCCTTTCCCCCTTCCACTATCTCCTTGAACTGTCTCATGGCATTTTCAATGGCTCCGCCGTGGTATTTGTAAATGGCCAGAATTCCACCGGCCAAGGCAGCGTTGAGGGGGGAACCGGTGGAGGCTATGGTCCTGGCTGCCAGAGTGGAAGGAGGAGTGGCCCCGTGGTCCACCGATGAAACCAGAATGGCATCTATAATTTTCCCTGTGCGCTCGTCGGGTAGCTCCCCCTTCAAAATAAGGTAGATCACCTGAGGAAAAGAGTATTTACCCATTAACTGGTCAATTCTGTAGCCCCTTACCACTATTTTGTTGGGTTCAATTTTCGTTATTTCTGTGGTCCAGTGATTCTCTCCCATTATGTTCCCTCCTTCCAGGTTTCAAGGTATGACCTCTGTTCAGGGGTAAGCTCATCTATTTTTATTCCCAGGGCGTCCAGCTTCATTCTGGCTATTCTGCGATCTATTTCTTCGGGGACCCTGTAGACCTTTCTCTCCAAATTTTTAGCGTTCTCCTTGAGATAAACCACGGAAAGAGCCTGATTGGCAAAGCTCATGTCCATAACCGCCGCTGGATGTCCTTCGGCGGCGGAAAGGTTGATGAGCCTTCCCTCCGCCAGGAGGTATATCCTCCTTCCGTCGGGGAGCCTGTATTCGTCCACAAACTCCCTGATCCTTCTTTTAGAAATAGACATATCCTCTAAGGCAGGTATGTCTATCTCCACATTGAAATGCCCTGCGTTGGCCACCACTGCACCGTCCTTCATCAGTTCAAAGTGTTCTCTCCTAATTACATGTTTATCTCCGGTGACGGTAACGAAAATGTCCCCTATCTTCGCAGCATCTTCCATCCTCATAACCATGAAACCGTCCATGTTGGCCTCCAGGGCCCTGAGGGGGTCCACTTCGGTTATCACCACCTTGGCCCCGGCCCCCCTGGCCCTCATGGCCACTCCCCTTCCACACCAGCCGTAGCCTGCCACCACAAAAACAGCTCCTGCCAGAAGAATGTTAGTAGCCCTCAATATCCCGTCTATGGTGCTCTGTCCGGTACCGTAGCGGTTGTCAAAAAGGTGCTTGGTGTAGGCATCGTTCACCGCTATTATGGGATAGGCAAGAACCCCGTCCTTGGCCATAGCCCTAAGCCTTATAACTCCGGTGGTGGTTTCTTCCGTTCCACCCACCACTTTTTCCAAAGCAGCACCTCCCCTGCGATGAAGGGTGGAAACCAGGTCAGCTCCATCGTCCATGGTCAGGTCCGGTTCTATGGCCAGGGCAGATTCTATATGTTGATAATAGGTTTTCTCGTCCTCCCCTTTAATCGCAAAGACGGGTATCTCAAAATGTTTAACCAGCGCAGCAGCCACATCGTCCTGGGTGGAAAGGGGATTGGAGGCGGTGAGTGCCAGCTGAGCCCCCCCTTCTTTAAGAGTTATCATAAGGTTGGCGGTTTCTGTGGTCACATGTAAACAGGCTGCTATCCTCACTCCGTGAAGGGGCCTGGTTTTTCTGAACTCTTCCCTGATCCTGCGAAGCACAGGCATCTGGGCTTCGGCCCACTCTATTCTGAGCTTGCCTTCATCGGCAAGGGAAAGGTCCTTCACATGGTATCTCATACCTTCACAGCCTCCCTCAGCTCCTCAACCTTGTCGGTTTTCTCCCAGGTAAAGTCAGGGTCCTTCCTGCCAAAATGTCCGTAGGCCGCTGTTTTTTTGTAGATGGGCCTGAGAAGGTCAAGGTGTTCAATCATCCCCCTGGGAGTGAGGGGAAAAACTTCCCTTATAGCCTTCTCCAGCCTTTCCTCCGGAACCTTCCCTGTTCCAAAGGTTTCCACGAAAACAGAAACCGGCTCCGCCACACCGATGGCGTAGGCAAGCTGGACGGAAACCTCGTCCGCAAGGCCTGCCGCCACTATGTTCTTTGCTATGTAACGGGCCATGTAGGAAGCAGAGCGGTCCACCTTTGTAGGATCCTTCCCCGAAAAACATCCGCCTCCGTGATAAGCCCTTCCCCCGTAGGTGTCCACTATAACCTTCCTTCCAGTAAGGCCAGTATCTCCCATGGGCCCGCCTATAACGAACTTGCCCGTGGGATTTATGTAATACTTGGTGTCCTTGTCTATCATTCCCAGGGGAATTATGGGGGTTATCACATGTTTTATCAAAGCTTCTTTTATTTCATCCAGGGAAACTTTTTCATCGTGCTGGGTGGAAACCACGATGGCGTCCACTCTAACCGGTTTTTTATCCTCGTATTCCACCGTAACCTGGGTTTTCCCGTCCGGCCTCAGGAAATCCAGGATACCTTCCTTTCTGACCTGGGCCAGCCTCATGGCCAATTTATGGGCCAGCATTATAGGAAGGGGCATGAGCTCTTCGGTTTCCCTGACCGCATAACCGAACATGATCCCCTGGTCACCGGCTCCCCCTGTATCCACGCCCAGGGCTATATCCGGGGACTGCTCGTGGATGGAGGATATCACCGCACAGGTCTCGTAATCGAAGCCGAACTTTGCCCTGGTGTATCCTATTTCCTTTATGGTCTGGCGGACTATGGACGGCAGGTCAGCGTAGGCCTTGGTGGTAACTTCACCGGCTATGAAGGCGAGGCCGGTGGTCACCAAGGTCTCCACCGCCACCCTGGAATTCGGATCCTGTTTAATAAGTTCATCCAGGATGGCATCGGAAATCTGATCCGCTATTTTATCCGGATGGCCTTCGGTTACGGATTCTGATGTAAAGAAATGTCTCCTTCCCATAGAAACCTCCTTGCTTTGGATTAAATGATAAATTTAAGCCTTTGGGAAGGATTTGTCAAGTTTTATTTGCAAGGGGACAGGGGTATAATGAAAGCGTAATAACCGACAAGGAGGGATAAATGAGAAGGGCATTGATACTTTTAATGAGCCTTTCCCTCTGGGCCTTCAGGCCCATCGGGCTTTACTGGAAGGGCAATTTAAAGGCTGTTCTTTACCTTGACTCCAATCTGAAGGTCAACGGAAAAGCTCTAAACGCTAATCTGGTTCTTCCCACGGACCTTACCTGGGACGGTAAAAATATCTGGGTGGTATCCAGAATGGAGAACAAAATAGTAGCCCTGAGTGAGAGCGGGGAATTCAGGAAGGTGCTTCTGGAAGGCCCCTCTCCCCTACTGGCCGTAGCATGGGACCCCCAACGCAGGTGCCTCTGGGGGATTTCCTCAAGGAAAATATACAGGCTCTCCCCTCAGGATGGAACCTCCTTCGGCTCCTTTCCCTCCCCTTCCAGGACAATTTCCTCGGCGGATTACGGAGACGGCTACCTATGGGCACTGGACTCCAGGAGAAGGCAAATATATCAGATAGATCCGGAAACTGGATGGGTTCTCAATTTCTTCCCCGTGAAGAGCAACCTGCCGGTGGGAATATCCTACGAAAAGGGCAGGGCAAGGATATTGGATTTCTCAGGGAAAATCACCGAAATTGACATAAATTCTTTTTTCCAGAAAAAACTTCTTAGGGGCCCCGCAAAGAAGTGGAGAATAACACTGAAGCAGGGAATTATAGCCGGCGGAGGAGGGGTTAAAGAAGCGGTATTTCACTTCGCCCTGCCCAGGAACAGGGATTTTCAGAAGATATTAAAAATCAAACCCTTCTTCAGGCCCTCCTACACCACGGTAGACGAACAAAGGATAGCCACCTGCCGGATAAGGAACCTAAAGCCGGGGGAGGCAAGATATTGCGGTTTGCAGGTGGATGTTCTACTTCAAGAAGTTCACTATTTCCTCTCCCCCACCAGCATAAAGGGAAAGATCCCCGAAAAAATCAAGCAAATTTACCTGAGGGACGGGGAAAAATACGACATAAAAAACCCTTACATACAACACCTGGTAGAAGAAATTTTAAAGGGAGAGAAAAATTATTACAGGAAGGTCAGGAAAATTTACCAGTTCATAGGGGAGAGGTTGCATTACGAACTGGCAGGTGGATGGAATCCGGCCCCGGTGGTTCTTAAAAGAGGCTCCGGCTCCTGCTCCGAATATACCTTCTCCTTTATAGCCCTTTTAAGGGCTGCCGGGATACCCGCCAGGTATGTGGGTTCTGTGGTGGAAAGGGGAACGGGCTACGATTGGGTATTCCACCGGTGGGCGGAGGTTTATTTTCCTGGCTACGGATGGGTTCCTGTGGATGCACAGCACGGCGACAATCCCAATCCCTTAGAGGCGGCTACTGGCTTTGGTTTCCTTCCCGCTCGGTTTCTGGTAACCACGGAAGCCGCCGGCCCTCTTCCGCCCTTAGGGTGGACCTACAATTTCTCCCACGAAGTTAAGGCAGGCAGCACCGATTATCGGGTAATAGAAGTAGCCATCTGGGAAGAATTGAAGTGATAGTTCTGGTGGTTGAGTACAGGATAACGGACCGGGAGGGGAGGGTTCTGGGAAATTCCAAATTTCAGGGGCCCATGAAAATAAGGATAGGAACCGGAGAAGTATGGCCGGAGCTGGAGGAAAGGATAAAGGACATGAAGGTGGACGAAGAGAGGGAGTTTTGGATTACGGTTCCCTACGACGAAAATAAAATAAAGAGGGTTCCCGCTTCCTCCCTTCCCCCGGACCTGCTGGAAGGGGAGGAGTTCACCTTCCAGACCCCTGCCGGCCAATGGAACGGGAGACTCCTCAGAAGAGAAGGGGAATTTGCAGTGATAGACCTTAATCCTCCCGGGGCAGGAGAAAAAATTCATTACTGGATAAGAGTCATATACAGGGAGGAGATTTAGTGCGGCTGGCGGGAATCGAACCCACAACCTTGGGATTAGGAATCCCACGCTCTATCCTGTTGAGCTACAGCCGCACCGTAGTCTATTTTATCAAAATTTGCTCCACTGTCAACGGTTGAAGGATGTTGACCCAGGTGCTATAATTTAGTGGGAGGTGAAGAGATGCCGCTTTACGAATATGTTTGTGAGGAATGTGGATATAGATTTGAAACCCTTCAGAGGTTCAGCGATGAACCCCTGAAGGTATGTCCAAAATGCGGTGGGCCTTTGAAAAAGGTTCTCTCGCCTCCGGCCATTCACTTCAAAGGAAGCGGATGGTATGTAACCGATTATAAAAACAAAAAGAGCGGACCCAAGAACTCCCCCAAAAATAAACCCCAAAACTCTCCCCCCAAACCCCAAAACTCAACCTGACCTCCTGAATCCTTCTCACTCCCACCTCCTCGCCCCGCCCTCTCCGAGGGCGGGGTTTTTTATTTAAACTCTGAGGGTTAAAATATTAGTGATGAAGCTCTTCGCCCACTTTGACATTGACGCCTTTTACGCCCAGGTAGAACAGCTGAAAAACCCGCAACTGCGAGGGAAGCCCTTGATAGTGGGGGGGAATTCCCTTCGCCGTTCGGTGGTGGCCTCTGCCTCCTACGAGGCCCGGGTATACGGTGTCAAGTCCGGGATGCCCCTCTTCCAGGCCCTGAGGTTGTGTCCCCGTTGCATAGTGGTTCCTCCGGATTTTCCCCTTTACGAAAGGTCCTCCAGGAAGTTCTACCAGCTTCTCTACTCCATAAGCCCTGACCTTGAAATTCTCTCCCAGGATGAGGGGGTGGTGGACCTTTCCCGCTGCAACCTTCTCTACGGGGACCCCATAGGAACCCTTCGGCGTAAAAGAAGGGCGATGGTAAAGGAACTGGGAATAACGGTATCCCTGGGCATGGCTTCCTCCAGGTTAACGGCGAAGCTGGCAGCCTCCAGGGCAAAGCCCAACGGCTTCCTCTACATTCCCCGGGATAAGGAGCTGGAATTCCTCAAAACCTTTTCCTTAGAAGACATCCCTGGCATAGGGAAAAAGACCTTAGCCCTGCTGAAAAACCTGGGGGTGAATTCGGTATCGGATTTACTGAGCTTTTCTAAGGATAAAATGAAAGAAACATTGGGGAAGAAAGGGGAAAACCTTCTCCTGCAGCTTCACGGTCTGGACTTTTCTCCGGGCATCGCCTACGAAAGGCCGAAATCGGTCTCCCGGGGCTACACTCTGGAAAAGGACATCCATACCCCGGAAGAAGCCAGGCCCCATTTACTTTACCTCAGCGACTCGGTGGCCATGAGGTTAAGGGAGGAGGGAGCCAGGTCAGAAAGAGTATGCCTCAGAATAAGGAGGGCGGATTTTTCCGAATCCCAGAAATGCCTGCCCCTGTCGCCCCCCGGCAACGACACCCTCAGGATATATCAGCGAGCTCTTTCCATGGCAAGGAGCCTGATGACAGGTCAGCCTGTAAGGCTGCTGGCAGTGGAGGCCTCCTCCATTATTTACGCTGACCAGAAGCTTTTATTTACCCCTCCTGAGGAAAGAATAATGGAGGCGGTGGAAAGGATAAGGAAAAAATTTGGGTTCTCCTCCATAAGGTTCTTGGGGGAGAAAAGGGAAGGACCACAGGGGGTCCATGTTTTCAGAAACGCCAGAAAGCTTTTTTGATTACTTGCAGGATTTCTTCTCCAGTTTCTTAAGTTTTTTGTAAACCTTCATTTCCTCCTCGGTTACCACCATGCCGCTTCCCTTCTGGGTTCTGTATGTTTTTCTTACAACGCTCAGGTCCACATCAAATCCTATTTTCTTAAAGGCCCTTTTGATGCAGGGCCTCCCTTCCATAAGGGTTTCGTAGCTGATCACTATGCTCCTCTTTATGTTCTCGTGGGCAGCTATTATGGCGTTGTTGTTTTCAAACCAGGAAAGGCGAAATTGGGATATTCCCCTCCTCAACATGCTGGCCTTACAATCGGCGGGATGGCGAAAGACGAAAACTGCCCTCATATCGCCCTTGGTTATGTGTCTGTAGAAAAATATGGCGGGGACTATAACGATCTTCAATCCACTGGGGGTCCCTGCCCGGTTCAAGGTCTCCACCACCCTGTTCAGGGCCCTGGTGTTTTCCACGGTCATGGCCTCTTCTATCAGCTTTTTCTCCAACTCCTTGGCGAAGCTGAGCTCATAATACCCCCTCTTGTTGTATCTATCGGGACCGATGTCGGAGGGAAATTTCACCCCGGCGCTTTCCAGAAGCTGACAGGTAAGGGATGTGCCGCTCCTCGGATGACCGGCCACCACCACCAGGTCCTTTGGGACCAGGAGCTTGACGGTTTCCTCTCCAATTTCCTTAAGCTCAGCCATATCTACCTCCTGAAAATTGACTTATAGGATAGCAGGGTCCCGGGAAAATTTCAAGAGAGTTCCCGCAGGGCCTTTTTCAGTTCTTCCAGTCCAAAGGGTTTGTGAAGAACCCCGTCTATGCCCATATTTTTGAATTTTTCCAGCTCGTCTTCGCTTACATATCCGCTTATAAGAAGAACTTTAACGGAAGGGGTTATTTTCTTTATTTCCTGGGCCAGCTGGGCTCCCCCCATCTCCGGCATGGACAGGTCGGTAACCACTATGGATGGAGGTTTTTCCCTTATTATTTCCAGGGCCTGTCTGGCAGAGGAGGCCTCCATCACTTTATAACCCAAAACGGTAAGAAGTTCCTGTTCCACCTTCCTGACATCAGGGTCGTCCTCCACCAGGAGAATCTCTGCGCCGGAGGCTTTTTTAACTATCTCCTTAGCCTCCTTCGGGGGCTCCGGACTAAGGGGAAATTTTAAAATAACGGAGGTACCCTTTCCCGACGAGCTGTGGAGCTGGATTTCCCCTCCTAACTTCTCCACGAACTTTTTGACGAAGGTCAATCCGAGCCCCGGGTTTTCCTCAAGGGATTTGGTGGAGAAGAAGGGTTCAAAGGCCCTGGAAATTTCCCCCTCGCTCATTCCCCTCCCCGTATCCTTAACCTCTAAGACGGCGTAATTTTGCTCCTTTCCGAGGTTTATTTCAATTTCCCCTTCCTCCTCTATGGCCTCCTTGGCGTTTAGAACCAGGTGAGAAAGGGCAGTTCTCAGGGCGGAAGGATTGCATGAGGTGTAGAGGGGCAACTGCCATGGATTGAACCTGAGCCCTATCCTTCCGGGCAGCATGGACCTCAAAAGGAGGATGTTTTCCTTCACGAACTCGTTGAGTTCCACGGTGGTTTTACCCCCGCCTCCTCCCCTTCCTATCTCCATGAGCTGGTAGATAAAGTTCTGGGCCTCCTTGGCCTTCTGGTTTATTCTCCTCCAGGTAGTCTCGTCAATGCCCGATTCCAGACCTATTTCCGAAGTGGCCAGGATTATGCTCAGAATGTTGTTGAGCTCCTTGGCCACCACCTCTATGAGCCTTTCCATCATGGAAAAATCGGCCCTTTTCTCCCACTCCTGCTTGGCCCTCTCCTCTTCGGTTATATCCCGGAATATACCCACCACTTTCTTCACCTTTCCGTCGCTTCCGAAGACCGGGGCCCTGCTGACGAATATGAACCTCTCTCCCAGACCCGTATGGTACTTCTCCACGGTGGTAAGGGTTTTCTTGGTTTTCTTTATGTAATTGAGGATCTCATTTATCCTTTCCACCTCCTCCGGAGGAAAGACCTCCTCCGGTCTTTTCCCCTCAAGGTCCATGCCCAGCAATTTTTTCCCCTGGGGATTTACCATTTCGTATATCCCCTTTTCCAGGTCAAATAGGTATATACCCATGACAGAGGCCTCGTAAATGGCCTTGAGGTTTTCCTCCAGGGAAGTTAATTTATCTTCCAACTCCTTCTTCTCCGTTATATCAAAGGCTATCCCCAGGTTGGCAGGCCTTCCCCGAAACTTTATGGGAGTGCCCCTGAAAAGCACCCATTTTTGACGGCCCTCCTTGTCCACTATTTTCATCTCGTAAAGCTCCGGCTGGACCCTTTCCCCCCTCTCCCTCCTTATTCCCCTCTCCTTAACCTCCTCCTGCTGGTCTGGATGAACGATTTCCCAGAAGAACAAATTTTTAGCCTCCTCAGAAGAATATCCGGTTATCCTCTGGAAGGCAGGGTTCACCACCTTAAACTTCATATCCTGCACCACGAATATGGCAGCCGGGGAGCTTTCAAATATGGTATTTAAGGTTTTTTCTCTCTCCATCAGGGTGGAGAAAAGGAAATAATTGTTAAGATATGAGGAGAAAACCGAGGCCAAGGCCTTCATCTCCTCCAGGAATTTCCTTTTAAACTTTCTCTTCTTGGGGAAATAAAGGGTAAGGATACCGAAGAGCTTCCCTTCCCATCCCAGGGGAACCGTTATGTAGGAAAGAATTCCCTCCTTCAAAAGAGCCTCCCTGACCTTTTCCGGGGTAATCTTCCTGACATCCGGGAAGGTCAAAATTTCTCCCTGCAGGTAAGAGAACCTCCCGGGAAGTTCCTCCATCCTCTCCTGGACGAATCTTCTGTAGTCATCGGAGATCCCCCGGGAAAGAAACACAAAGGGTTCCTCGGGGTTGAATACTATAATTAAGGAATAGCCCTTGGCCTTGAAATAATCGCTAACCCTTGAGAGAAACTCCCCCGCCGCCTCTTCAAAGGGCTTGTTTAAGGATATGGTAAGCAGGGAAAGGAGATGTTCCTTCATAAACCAGCCACCGCCGGCAGGTCCAGATTGATGAAGATTTCCTTTTGAAGACGCCAGAAGAGCATGTTTTTCTCCACATAGTAGGTGAACTCCACATGGATGGTCTCCCTGGTTTTGTTTATATATACGGAGTCCGGGTCTATGTCCAGATTCTTCGCCTCCGCCAGCTCCATAAGCCTTTCCCTGAGCTGGGAAACGCTCAGCTCATCCCTTCCTGCTATGGCATCGGTAATATCGGAAATCAAAGCCCTTCTATCTATCTCCATTTTTCCGTAAACATAGGCCACATATACCCCATAACCGATAAGGGCCAGTAGAATAAGGTTAAAGAAAGTGGAACTTCCCTTGTTTTTCATTTTTCCCTCCCGATAGAAATTATATTAAAATTTTTCCGGAGGTCAAAGATGACGAGAAAGGCCGTTTTGTTTCTTTTGCTCCTATCCCTGAGCTTCTCTGCGGAGTTTCTCCACCTCGGTCCCCTGCCCCGGGGAAGCTCGCTCAAGATAGAACCCTTCTCGGCAGTGGAAGAAAAGGAGGTGAGGGTTTCCCCTGCCCTCTCCCTCCGATGGAAAAGAACGCCCTCATTTATAAAAACGGAGCCTCACACCGTGCACTATTTTGCTCTGTATTTGATAACCGACTGGGGAAAGAAAAAAATAAGGATTTCATCCAGCGCTCCTGCAGAGGTTTCCTTAGACGGCCAGGCCCTGGGCCAGGGCAAAGAAATGAAGGCCTGCCGTCTCCTTGAAAAGGGAAAACATTTCCTCCTTATAAGGGTAGAAAGCCCGGAGGAAGGGGAAATCCGGTTGAAGGTCTCAGGGGATTTTTCCACTTCCCTTTTCCCGGAACACAGCCTCTCCCTTTGGGAACTCATGAACTCCTTAAGGGTGGAAAGGGGGCTTCCCTCCGGGGACGGGAAATTCCTTCTGGTGGAACTCAGAAATTGGAACTTGCAGGGCAAGGAGGAAAGATGGTATGAGGTCTATTCCCTGAAGGAAGGAAGGGTGCTGCGCTCCTTCAGGGGCTTCAAAATCAGCCTTCCCCGCTGGAGACCAGGCCATCATCAGATTTCCTACAAGCTCAAAGATTCTCTGTGGATAGCGGATGTGGAGGGGAAAAACAGGAAGCTTTTAGAGGTCAAGAACCTCTCCTCATACCTTTGGAGCAGGGACGGAAGTTTCCTCCTTTACACGGTTCATCGTAAAAGAAAGGAATACAACGAGTTCGGCCTCAACAGGGTAAAGGACCCTGCATACCGCCAGAGGGGATGGGGAGGTAAAAACGAAATACACATATTCTGGCCTGAAAGCGCAATGGACAGAAAGCTTATAACCACCGAGGCCCAACCTTTAGAGCTGAGCCCCGACGGAAAAACCCTCCTTCTCTCCTACACCTATTTTGACCCCAACAGAAGACCATACCTTTTGAACAAATATCAGTTGCTGGACCTGGAAACCGGAAAAATCCAGGACATCGTAAAGGACCCCTGGATAAACTCGGTTAAATGGGCTCCCGACGGGAAAAGACTTCTGCTCTTAGGCGGACCCTCCTCCTTTTCCGGATTATGTTCAAGATTAGGGAAAGGGGAAATTCCCAACGACTACGATGGAGAGCTTATGATATACCATCTGGGCTCCCGGAAGGTGGAGTGCCTAACTAAGGAATTCTCTCCCTCGGTTCTTTCAGCCTACTGGATGGACAATAAAAACATTGTTTTTACTGCTGAGGATAAAACCTATGTCCGTCTTTATCGGGCAGAGAGCGGGGTCATAAAGGAGATTCCCTTAGAGGGTGAGGTCGTAAGGAACCTTCGGGTCTCTCCTTCAGGGGTAATATCGGTTATAGTCACGGGGGTAAATCTTCCGCATCGGCTGTTGGTGACGAAAGAAGGAAAGGTCCTCCTCCGCCTATTCCCGGCCTGGGAAAAATACTCCTCGGTCAGGTGGGGGAAGGTGGAGGATTGGGATTTAAAGATAGGAAAATACCCCGTTAAAGGGAGAATCTACTATCCTCCGGATTTTGACCCGGCAAAGAAATACCCCCTTATTATTTACTACTACGGAGGCACTTCCCCCATTACCAGGGACTTCGCCGGAAGATATCCCAAGGAATGGTGGGCAGCCAAGGGCTTTGTGGTCTACACCCTGACCCCTCCAGGAGCCACGGGCTTCGGGCAGTGGTACTCTGCAAAACATGTAAACGATTGGGGGAAGCTTTCGGGGAAAATAATCCTTGAGGCCAGCAAAAGATTTGTAAAGAAACATCCCTGGGTGGATAGGAAGGGAATCATAGGGGCTTCCTTCGGAGGTTTTATGACGCAATACCTGGTTACGAAAACCGACTTTTTTGACGCCGCAGTCTCCCACGCAGGCATAAGCATGATCCCCTCCTATTGGGGGGAAGGTTACTGGGGTTACACCTACAACGCCATTTCCGCCGCCTTTTCCTTCCCCTGGAACAGGAAGGACATATATGTGGACCGCTCCCCCCTGTTCTTCGCCCACAGGATAAAAACTCCCCTGCTCCTTCTTCACGGGACCAGCGACACCAATGTGCCTCCAGGAGAAAGCCATCGGATGTTTACCGCCCTGGAACTCCTTAAAAGGCCGGTGGCCCTGGTTCTTGTAAAGGGAGAAAACCACTGGGTTATGGGATACAAGCACAGAATAGGATGGTATATGGCCATAATGGGCTGGTTTGAAAAATACCTTCGGGGAAATTCTGACCTCTGGGATTCCCTCTTTCAGGACGAAGGAAAATGAAGTTCCTGCTTATACTCGCTCTTCTTTGTTCCAGGCCATACCTTATTTCCCACGGAAAGCTGGACAAAAAGGGATGGACCCCTGTTTATTCCTTCACCCTGGATTCTCCAGGAAAAATCTCGGTGGAAACCGACTCCAGCGATTATCTTTTGCTGAACAACTCCGCCTCTATATTCCTGGAGCCCGGGAAAAGGGAGACCTACATCAGGGAAGGAAGGTATTTCTTCCTTTTGAAGGGACCGGGAAACTGGAAGCTCTTCTTCTCCCCCTGTCCTGCATCCAGGGGAAAGCCCCCCATGCCGGAGTCCCGCTGCAAAAGATGGGTAAAGAAACAAAACCTTATAGGGGACGGGAAAACAGGAATGAACCTCTTTTACCGGGCAGGGATTTTCACCCTTTCCGATGTGGAACCCAAGGCCAGGGCAAATTCAAGGGAAAACTACCTATGGCTACAGTGGTGGGAGGACGAAAGGATAAGGGAAGTTCCCCCCTTCAGGGTGGGCGAGGACCCCAAGGAGGCCCACTTCATTTACCGATTGGCCCTATACATGATGTTTTCACCGGAAAAAACCGGGTTGATTTGCCTGCCCCTGTCCGGGGAGGAACCCTCCCTTCCCGGAATTTACAGATATCTGGGCTGGGACGCCGTTGATATAAAGGATTTCAACCCCATAGGGGTACGACTCCACAGCTATCTCCTCCTAAGAAAAAATGGCCTTTCCCCGGACGAGGCCTTCACCAGCTCAGACTCCCAGGCAAGGGTTATGTTCTCCTCTCCCTTCACCTCCAGACCCGGAATGAAGGTTGTCTTTGAGCTAATATACAGGAGGTTCTTCCAGTGACGGCCCTTATTCTGGCCATTGTAATGGAGCTTCAGCAGGTTCTTCTGAGATACGGCTGCCAGCAACCCAGGATTTTTGCCCTGGAAAGGGAGGTGGTCCTGAGCTGTGAGGCAGGGGAATGGAATTCCCGGGACATTATACCCAGGGCATCGGTTCTGCTCTCCTCCCTGGCCTTTACTTACCCTTATGGGAAAAGGTTTTCGTTGGTGTTGAGGAAATTTAAGGTCCCCAAGCTTCAGATTACCGTGGACAGAAAGGACATAATAGAATTTCTTTCGGGGAAGATAGAGGATTTTCCGCAGACCTGGAGGGTTTATTCTCTGGATGGTAAGGTATTCAGGCTTCACGGACTGGCCATGAGCATTATATCTTCGGTGGTGAACCCCCTCCAGCAAAGGGCGGGAAAAATAAAGGTGGAGAATTTCTATTGCAGGGACGACACCATTCACATTGAACTCTCCTACTCCCTTGTTGACAAGGCCAGGCTCATGCTTATAATGGAAGAGGAGGAGAGGAAAATTACCAGGATTTTCAACCTTAAGGGAAGCGGAAAGGCCCACTGGAAGCTCAAGGCCTTTGACCATGAAATAGGCTGCAAATTGTATGTGTGGGAGGGAAACTGGGGGAAAATCTGGGAAGGTAAAACAAAGTGTAAAAAGGAGGGAAAATGAAGAAAGGTGTTTTGTTTCTACTCCTCTCCCTTTTTCTCATGGGGGGGGAAGGGCTGGAATACACCCTTATATTCAGGGGAGGCTACAGAAGCCTGAAAGCAAAAATCGGGGAAAAGGAGACATCCCTTAACCTCTCCCTGACAGGTATTAAAAATTCGGTTTTGATCAGCGAAACCTCCGAATTCTACTTCGGCATCTCCTACGGAAAGACTTCCTTCGGGCAAGAGCTCACCTTCGTCTCCCTCCCCATCTCCATTTCCACCTCCTACTCCAAGCCCAATTATTCAATTTACGCCGGGGCCTACTGGGAACCCTATGTATTCTCCGAAGAACTTTCCCTGGTTTTGAACCCTGAGATCTCCTACTCTCTTTCCTCCCACCAGTGGGATGTGGAGCAATCGGCCTACTTAACCGGCTCCGTGGAGGGCAAGGTTCACTTCTGGGACTTCAGATTGGGGGTCCTGGCCATGTACGAAGGACAGGAAAACATAGAACCCTACGCAGGGGTTTATTTTGATTATTTCTGGGGAAGCGTGAAGTTTACGGAGAAGTTTCAGGATTTAGAGGGACAGAGCGACGAAAAAATCAGACCCAGAATTCCCGTGGAAATAGTCCTGGGCAGCAACTTCTACAGCGGAGAACACCTGAGCGGTGGAATTTCCGTGGGGTTTTTAAACGGGCTGAGCTTCCACGGGGAAGTTGGCTTCACTTTTTAAGGAGGTAGAGCATGAGGAAAAAATTAATATTAGCCCTTCTGGCGGTATCCCTGTTTCTCTTAGGCGCCAAGCTCAAGGACAGGGAACCTAACTTCAATCCCCCCTTAGAGGAGGTCCCATCCAGGATACTGGTCAAATTGCACCCGGATGCCGACATAAAGGGCCTCAGCCGCGATTACGGCATAGAGCTGAAGAGACGGCTCCTGCTCAAAGGATGGGCCGTCTTCAAGGTAAAAAACAAAGGGGAGGTACTGAGGCTTCTGGTCTCGGATGCCAGGGTGCTATGGGCAGAACCGGACTACATGGCCAGGATAGCCGATGAAGATGAGGAGGTTATCCCCAACGACGCCTACTTCGCTGACCAATGGTATCTTAAAAATAACGGAGGAAAGGAGGGCTTTAAAAAGGGAGCCGATGTTAAAGCCACCTATGCGTGGAAATTCACCACCGGCTCTGAAGAAATTGTGGTGGCGGTGGTGGACACCGGAGTGGCCTACAATCACCCCGACCTCAAGGGGAAGGTCATAAAGGGCTATGATTTCATAAACAGCGACGAGGACCCCAGGGACGACAACGGCCACGGTACCATGGTAGCAGGAATCATCGGGGCCAAGGCCAACAACGGGGAAGGTATAGCAGGGATCTGCTGGGGATGTAAAATAATGGCCATAAAGAGCTTTGATTCCCAGGGGCTTGGGACTTATTCTGAGCTCGCCGATGGAATTGAATACGCCATAGAGAGAGGAGCCAGGGTGATAAATGTGTCCGCCGGAGGGGATAAACCTTCCCTGGTCCTGGAGGAGGCGGTGGACAGGGCTCAGGAGAACAATGTGGTACTGGTAGCCGCTGCAGGAAACGATGCCGGAGCCCTGCTCTACCCGGCAGCTTATTCTCCCAAGTGCATATCGGTGGGCGCCAGCGACCCGGAGGACAAAAAGGCCGGATTTTCCAACTTCGGCCCCCACCTGGACCTTGTGGCTCCGGGGGTGAAGATAATTTCCACCTATCCCGGAGGTTACGCTGAAGGCAATGGAACCTCCTTTGCCGCTCCAATAATAAGCGGGGCAGCGGGCCTTCTGCTGAGCCTGAAGCCCAACCTGACCCCGGAACAGGTCAGAAAGGCCCTTATATACACCAGCGACGATGTAAACGGCGAGAGCCTTCCGGGCTTTGATTACTACATGGGATATGGCAGGGCAAACCTTCTCACCCTCTTCCAGCCCATCAAACTGGAATAGATTTAAACTAAAAGCCCCCTATAAGCCTACAGGGGATCAGCCCCAGGCCATAGAAAAGATCGTGGACTACTTCAAAAGGGGGCATAAGCATGTGGTCCTGCTGGGGGTGACGGGTTCCGGAAAGACCTTCACCATGGCCAATGTAATAGAGAGGCTTCAAAGGCCGGTTCTGATAATTTCCCACAACAAGACCCTGGCGGCTCAGCTCTATCAGGAATTCCGAAGGTTCTTTCCCGAAAACGCTGTGGAATACTTCGTTAGTTATTACGATTACTACCAGCCCGAAGCCTACATTCCCCAGACCGACACCTACATAGCCAAGGAAGCCACCATAAACGAGGAACTGGACAAATTCAGGCTCAGGGCAACCCGCTCCCTCCACGAAAGGAAGGATGTCATAGTGGTGGCCTCGGTCTCCTGCATTTACGGCATGGGAGACCCCGAGGTTTACTTCGGCCTGGTGCTGAGAATTCATCAGGGGGAACTCTTAAATCCAGGGGATGTGGTGAAAAAGCTGGTGGAAATCCAGTACTCCCGTTCGGAGCTTCCCTATCCCGGAAAGTTCAGGCTCCGGGGAGACCAGCTGGAGATATTCCCCCCCTACGAGGATGTGGGATACAGAATAGAATTCTTCGGCAAGGAGGTGGACGCTATTTTTGAAATAGACCCCATTTCCGGAAAGGTTCTTAGCCAAAGGAGGCATATAACCGTTTATCCTTCCAGTTATTTTGTAACCCCCCGGGAAAGGCTGGAGAGGGCCCTGAAGGCTATAGAAAGGGAGCTGGAAGAAAGGGTAAAGGAGCTTCTATCCCAGGGAAGGGTAATGGAGGCTGAAAGGCTGGAGAGGAGGACAAGATACGACCTGCTCCTCCTAAGGGAAACGGGCCACTGCCCTGGCATAGAAAATTACTCCCGCCATCTCAGCGGAAGGCTTCCGGGCCAGCCCCCCTTTACTTTAATGGATTACATACCGGAGGACACCCTCATAATAATAGACGAAAGCCACATGACGATTCCCCAGCTCAGGGCCATGTACGAGGGGGACCGGTCCAGGAAATTGAAGTTAGTGGAATACGGCTTCCGCCTCCCCTCCGCCCTGGACAACAGGCCCCTGAAGTTTGAAGAATGGGAAGCCAGGGTTGGCCAGGTCCTCTATGTTTCGGCAACCCCAGGACCCTACGAGCTTCAAAGGGCTGGCGGCGCAGTGGTGGAACAGCTGGTAAGGCCCACGGGCCTTCTGGACCCCCAGGTGGAAGTAAGGCCCACGGCAGGGCAGATTGAGGATTTTGTGGGGGAGGTTAAAAAAAGGGTGGAGATGGGGGATAGGGTTCTGGTGACAACCCTGACCAAAAGGCTGGCGGAGGAACTAACCTCCTTCCTGCTCTCGGTAGGAATAAGGGCAAAATATCTGCATTCCGACATAGATACCCTGGAAAGGACGAAGATAATAAAGGCCCTGCGTCAGGGTCAATTTGATGTTCTGGTGGGAATAAACCTCCTGAGGGAAGGGCTGGACCTTCCCGAGGTCTCCCTGGTGGTTATCTTTGACGCGGACAGAGAAGGGTTCCTCCGCTCCACCACGGCCCTGATTCAGACCTTCGGAAGGGCGGCCAGGAATGTAAGGGGGAAGGTTATAATGTACGCCGATAGGATAACCCAGGCCATGAAGGAGGCCATGGAGGAGACGGCCAGGAGGAGGAAAATTCAGGAGGAATACAACAGGGCCCATGGTATTACTCCCAGGACCATCAAGAAGGACATAGCCTACGAGATGAGCGCCTCGGACTACTTTGAGGTGGAAAGGGTGGCGGAAGACGCTGAGGAATACATAACCGCTGAGGACAGAAAGAAAATGATGGAGGAGCTGGAGAGGAAGATGAGGGAGTCAGCCGAGAGGATGGACTTTGAGCTTGCGGCCCGATACAGGGACAAACTGAAACGATTAAAGGAAATAGAGGTGCTCATGGGGTAGTCTTTCTTGCCTCTTCCGTTTTGGTTATAATTTCTCAGTTCCTCTTTCCCTATTCCCCCCTTAACCACCTGGCCAGGGTGGCCTTCTTTCTCTGGCTCTGGGGTTGGCTCTGGTTTTTCCGGGGAAATTTTAAACTAAAAATCGGCCACATCCTCCTTCTCTCCTTCCTTTTTTCTTTTTACTCCGTGGTCAGAATGAAGAACCTGGGCTTCAGCGGAGACGAACCCCATTATCTCCTTATCACCAAATCCTTGATTTACGACGGGGACATCAATGTGAAAAACCAGTACCTGCAGGAGCAGTGGAGGGAGTTTTACAGAAGGAAATGGGTAAGGATACTTCCCCACGCCAGACCGGTGAATAAAAAAACATGGCTTTCCATACACCTTCCAGGGACTTCAGCCCTGGCCATCCCCTTTTATCTCGCCGCCAGGGGTTTTTCTCCGGAAGGGAAAAAGCTGATCATAAGGCTGGGTTTTTCCCTTTATGGACTGCTCTTTCTTTACCTGCTCTATTTGCTTTTGAAGGGAGAATTCCCCGAAGATGTGGCCACCTACTCCACGGCCTTGGTGGCCTTCACCGTGCCGGCCTTTCCCTTTTTCTTCCATGTTTTTCCTGAAATACCGGTAGCCCTGATTTTAACCTTTTCCCTTTTTTCCCTTTGGAAGGGCAAAAAACTTATGCTCGTGGCAGCGGGATTGGGCGCAGGAGCTCTCCCCTGGTTCGGGGCCAAGTACACAATTTATTTAATATTCCTTCTGGGGCTTTCCGTTTATTTCCAAAAAAGGAAATCCCCCTATTTCCTCCTCCCCGCCCTGCTCCCTTCCTCCCTCTTTTTCCTCTTCCTGAAGCACTACTACGGAAGTTTCTCTCTACTTTCGGTATATTACGGACCTCTATCAGCAGAGCAAAGGGCGGAGATTTTGAAGGACATAATTTACAGAATCCCCTGGCATTACAGGTTCTCCACCTTCTTAGATTATCTCCTGGACCAGCGGGATGGACTTCTTCCATATGCTCCGGTGGCGGTTTTCTCCTTGGCAGCCTTAATTAAGTTTTGGAGAAAGAAAATCGCCCTCTCTTCCTTGATCCTGGTTCTGCCCTTCGTTTTCAACTACGGATGGCAAACCCATCGGGGAGGATACTGCCCTCCTGCCAGGCCCTTGGCCTCGGCGGTCTGGGCTCTGGCTGTGGGATTTGCCCTTTTCCTGAAGGAGGCCGAAAATCAAAACCTCAAGCTCACCTTCAGGTTCCTGGCAGGGCTTTCCTTAGGGCTTTCTTTTTTCCTCTCCTCCCTTCCATCGGCTTATTACGGACCCACCACCCACGATGTTGCCAACAGGGTGGGCCTCCTCTTCCACAGGCTGTCCACCCCGGCGGTTTACCTTCCGAGGCTCCTTCCCTCCTTTACAAAGCATCCCAGGGCCATGCCCGGAAACTGGGTCCCCAACTATTTATGGGTTCCCCTTACCCTTTTATTCCTTCTAACCCTGATTCTCAGAATAAAAAAAAAGCCCGGCGACAGAAGAGCTTACCTTGCAGGGGTCTTCATGACCCTCCTCCTTCCCCTGCTGGCCCTGCCGCAGATACCCCTGGCCAGGGGGATGCTCTTTATGGGGGAAAGGAGCAGGCCCCTGGTTTATAACTGGTCCTCCATCAAAGGAAGGTGCCTGACCGGCGGACGCTATGACCCCATTGTCTTTATAACAAAAGCCCCCCTGCACTTGAAGGGAAGGGGGACGGTCCTCTTAAACGGAAGGAAGCGGAGGAGAATAGAAGGCGAAGAACCGATTTTCCCCTCCTCCGGGATGCCCTTCATGGGAGGAAGGCTCCTTGCCTTCAGACTTCTGAAGGGGGACCTTTTGTTCTGCCCTTAATTTGTTATAATTTTAGAGGTGATTGAAGGAGGGAAAAATGGCCCTTATAACCAAGGACATGCTCATTGAAGAAGTGGTCACTAAATATCCTCAGACGGTCCAGGTCTTCGTAAAACACGCCATCCCCGCCTTAGTTTGCGGTGACCCCGTATGGGGAACCGTGGAGGAGGTGGTTACGGAAAACGGCGGGGACCTGGAGGCCATCTTGAAGGAACTTAACGAGGTGGCCGAAAAGTCCTCCGCCCCTATCTTTGTAGGCATAGGCCCCAAAAAATAATCAAAGATAATGACATCGGACCCAGTGTTCCTTTCCCACGGGTTTTAGAGGAGGAAGCTCCTGTTTGCACTTAGGCCCTGCTGAAGGACAGAGCCTGTAAAATGGGCAGGCCCCCCCTTCCCTTTCCCTCAAAGCCCGGGGGCTAAGGAGTTGAAGGGTGTAGGGCGAGGGGTTCTTCATAATTTCCTCCAGCCTTCCCTCCTCCATAACCATCCCCGAAAGAACTATCAGAAGTCTCTGGCTCATGTATAAAACCTGGTTTATATCGTGGGATATGAAAACAAGGCCCATATTTCTCCTGCGCTGGACTTCCTTAAGCAACCTCAGGATCTGAACCTGAACGGTGGGGTCCAAGGCGGAAGTAGGCTCGTCGGCTATCAAGTATCTCGGTTGAAGGGCTAAGGCCCTGGCAAGAACCACCCTCTGCTGCTGGCCTCCGCTGAGCTCGCCGGGGAAGAGTCCCAGTATCTGGGGAGGCAGGGAAACTTCCTCTAAGAGTTCTTCCACTCTAACTTCCAGGTCCCTGTGGATAAGATAAGGCTCCCTGAGGAGAAATTCCACCTTTTTCCTGGGGTTTAACGCCTTGGAGGCGTTCTGAAAGACCCCCTGAACGAGGCGGGAAAACTGCCTCCGCTTCATTTTAAAGGCGTCCATACCGTCCAAAAAATAAGTCCCTCCATCGGGCCTGAGAAGGCGAAGCAGTATTTTGAACACAGTAGTTTTCCCGGAACCGGAGGCACCCACTATTCCCAGGGTATCCCCCGGGGATAGCTTCAATTTTACCCCTTTAAGGTAAAAATCCCCCAGCCTTTTTTCCACATCCAGAAGCTCAAGGGACATTCCAGCACCTCACCACATTTTCCCCAATTTTCCTGGAAGGAGGAAGATGATAACATCTATGGTTGGCCATCTCGCAACGGGGCCTAAAGGGACATCCCCGGGGAAGGGAAGAAGGGTGCGGGGAAAATCCCTTTACTTCCGGCAGCCCCTTTCCCGGCCTTATCACCGAGGAGAGAAGGAGCTTTGAGTACGGATGAAGAAGCCGGGGGCCCTCCTCCATAACCATACCTCCGTAAAGAACTAAATAATCTTCCCCGAAGAAAAGGGCATCCTCCATAAAGTGGGTTATGTAAAGAACCCCTCTTCCTTCGGAGATTTTTTTTATAAGCTCCCTTATTCCGGCCCTCAGGGGTGGGTCCAGGGCGGAGGTGGGTTCATCCGCCACCAGGAGCTCAGGCTCCAGAACCAAGGCAGCGGCGATGGCAGCCCTTTGAAGCAGCCCTCCGCTCAACTGGTGGGGATAATAATGGCTCTTTTCCTCAGGAAAACCTGCCTCCTGAAGCCAGAAGAGGGCCTTTTCTTCCGCCTCCCTTTTTGTCAGGGAAAAATTCACCATCAGAGGTTCCATCAGGGAATACAAAATCCTTCTCCGGGGGTCAAAGGAGGAATAAGGATCCTGGAGAACCAGCCCGGCTATCCTTCCCCTCCACCCCTCCCCCAAAGGGTCAACCTCCCTTCCCCGGTAAAGTACACGCCCGCTCCATGAAAGACCCGGCTTTAAAATGCCGGCCAGGAAGAGGCCCAGGGTGGATTTGCCGGCTCCGGATTCCCCCACCACCACCTTAACTTTACCCGGGGTTATTTTAAAGGAAACGCTGTGGAGGATGTCAAAATCGGCAGTTCTTATGGTAAGGTCCTTTACAATTAACATCAATAAATTTTAATTTGATTTTTTCAGCCCAACAAATTATAATTCCTTTTAAAGGAGGTAAAAATGGGTAGAAAATTGATCCCCCCCACGGCACCTTCTCACCCACCCAGGGCGAAGAAGGAAAAGCCCCCCTATCAAACCCACGCTGAAAATTACTATTATTTAAAACAGATGCGAAACAAAACCCCCATGATAATTGTTTTTCAGGATGGAGAAGTGGTGAAGGGAAGAATAGAATGGTACGATGATAAGGTCATAAAGGTCCACAGGGATGGGGAACCAAACCTTTTGGTTTTCAAACAGGCTATAAAGTACATCCTAAAGGACGAAGAAGCCCTCAAAAAATGATCCTGATAACCGTAGGGGATCCCGGGGGCATAGGCCCGGAGGTTATAATAAAGGCCCTGGAAAAAATTGATGGGGATTTTTGGATAATTGGCTCCAGAAGGGCCTTTGAATACATGGAAGAAAGGTTAAGCCTGTTCAAATGGAGAGAGTACAGGTTTCTGGACCCTGAACCCGGGGCGGATATACAAATAGGAAAACCCCACGGTCGTCTGTCCTTTCTTTATTTCCAAAAAGCCCTTGAAATTTTAAAAACCGAGGGAAAATTTGCCTTAGTTACAGGTCCCGTAAGCAAGCACGCCTGGATGGCAGCGGGTCAGAATTTTTTGGGCCACACGGATTTTTTTGAAAAGGAACACGGGAAGGTCGTAATGGCCTTCTGGTCCCGGGGCATGAAGGTAGCCCTTTACACACACCACCTCCCTTTAAAAGAAGCCCTGAAAAAAATAAACCCGGAAGGTTTAAGGGAGTTTCTCACCCTGCTGCTTCCCTACCTGGAGCATTTCTTCCCGGGGGATGAAATTCTGGTCTCCTCGGTAAATCCCCACGCCGGCGAAGGAGGGGAAATGGGAAGAGAAGAGGTGGATATCATCCAGCCCATAGCCCGGGACTTCGGTCTTGAGGGTCCCCTCCCGTCTGACACCGTGTTTCTAAGGGCGGAAATGGAAGGGAAATGGGTCCTGGCCTTCTTCCACGATATAGGGCTCGCCCCCTTTAAACTCCTCCACTTTGAGGACGGGGCGGAGATAACCTTCGGTCTTCCCTGGCCCAGAACCTCACCCTGCCACGGAACGGGTTTTGACATAGCCGGCAGGGGGGAAGCCTCCGAAGGAAGCATGCTTACAGCCATAAAACTTGCTCAAAGAATGCTCAAAGGCCTTTAAACCAGAGCCTCAGCCTGAAGCTGCTCATTTCCTTGAGGAGCTTTAGAATGACCCCAACCCCCGCCAGGGTGGATTTTCCCCTCAACCTCGGGAAATAGTCAGCCCCGAATTGTAAAATAGAATACCCCTTCCTCTGGGCCTTTACAAGAAGTTCAGCGTCTATGAAGGAACCGTCGGAGGTCAGCTCAATCCCTTCCAGAACCTCCTTTTTTATAAGCTTGCATGCGAAGTTGACATCCCGTACCTTAAGGCCGAAGAAAAACCTTATAAGAAAGTTGTAAACATGGGAATAGAGGCTGCGTATGAGACCCTCCCCGGTTCTGTCAAGCCTGTAGGCAATAACCAGATGAGACCCGTAGGTCTCCATGATCTTAAGGGCGTATTTAATCGCGGAGGGCAGGCAAGGAAGGTCTCCATCTGTGTAGAATATCAACTCCCCCCTGGCCTCCTTAAATCCCCTTCTAAGGGTATAACCCAATTTTCTATTCTCGGGATTCCTGAAATATCTCAGAGGAAGTTCCTCAGAAAGCCTTCTCAAAATCTCAGGGGTGGCATCGGTGGAAGCATCGTCCACCACCACCAGCTCGTAGTCCATGCCTTTCAGTTCCTCAGCTATGGCCCTGAGGGTCCTCTCTATGTTCTCTTCCTCGTTGTAAGCTGGAATAACCACGGAGAGCTTCACCTTTCCCCTCCCAGGATTTCCTCCACCTCCCACCTCAGGGTATCCTCCGGGGAGAAGGAAATGTAGAAATCCTTAGGAATAAACTCCCCCTCCAAGACCACCCGGGCCCAGCCCGGCCTGGAAACCAGTACTGGACCGGAAAGCTGGATCCTCTCCTCCCCCATCTCCAGATAACCCTCCAGGGGCTTTTTCAGCGTGTAAACTCCGGGAAAAAGGTAAAAGAGCTTGCTTTTTTTCCTTCCTCTTTTGAAAACAGGGTATATCCTCTGGGACAATTTCAAATAACCCAGGTCGTAGCCAGACAGCCTGTACTTCGGGGGAAAATTCTTTCCCAGCATTTCCTTCAACCTTCTGGCCTCAAAGATTATCCTTGACCTTACAGCTAAGGCCTCCCTTTCCCTTCCCAAATTAGAATAGAGCTCAAAGAGCAACCTTCTGGCCTCAAATTTATAGTAAGCCTCCTTCTCCAGTAGTAAAAGGAACTTCTCGGCCCTTGAAGGGTTCTCCTCCACAAGCACCTGGGCTATGTTCAGGGGAGAGGTGGAGAGGAAAACCTCCACGAATCCTTCCAGAGACTGGACGGAAATTCTGCCGAAATCCCTCCTCGGCCTGGCACATTTCAAATATATACGGTCCCTCAATACCTTCCTTTCCCCGTCAAAGTAAACCCTGTAGATTACCCTTTTGGAAATCCCCCTTACCAGGAGGCAGACTTTTCCCTTTCCCTGGTAAAGGTAGAACTTCTCCACCCCTCCGAGGGAGGAAATTCTCTTTACTAAGGCATCCTTCACATAGGGGTTGGCTGGAAAAAGCAGCTTTCCAGTACCGGGCAGCTTTACCAGGGCCGGGAATTCTTCCCTGCGGGGCCCAGGCTTTGGCCTCTTTCTCATCAAGCTCATGGAAAAATCTATGGCATAGGGCATGGGAGGGGAAGGCAGGGAAAGCACGGTCCAGTACTTCGGAAGGGAGGAAAGGAGAGGTCCACAAAAACTAAGCAAGCGGCTCCCGGGGGAGCAAAAATACTTCTCGTGGGTTCCATAAATGAAGAAAAGGGGCTTTCCCATGTTCTTAGAATATCTTGGAAACATGGAATAACGGGTGGTGGGAAGCCAGTAGGCGTGATAGGAAACCACCATCTTCGGGTCGGGAAGGCTGTTGGCTATGAAATCAGCCATTATCTCCCGATTGGCCATTCTATTAACCAGCCAGTTAATAGCCCTTAAGCTCTGGGAGGCCATGGGAATCACCAAAAGAAGGGAAAAAACCAGGGCAGGGGCGGGCTTCCTAACCGCCCTCACCAGGGCGTAGGCTGCATAAAGGGAAATGTAAGGGAAAAGGTAAACAAGATACCTGGGACCGTAAACCTTGGTTACGGAAAGCATCAAAAGATAAACTGCGGGGAAGGAAAAAACTATGGTATTAATTTTCCAGTCCTTGAGGAAGGCCACCACAAGACCTATTAGAAAAAGAAAGAAAACCCCATAGCCTGTATATCGCAGAAGGTCAGGGAAAACCTGCCTGTAAGCTCCGTGAACCGGCACGATGTAGCCCCGGCTGAAGTTCTGAGCTCCGCTGAAGGTAAGTAAAACCTTTTTGTAATCCAGAATACAGTAGGGACAGGTAAGGACGAAGCTTAAAATTGCTACTCCGCCGGCCCAGAAAAGCCGTTTTATCTTTTCCGGAACCCTTCCTCTGGAAAGAACCACCGCGAAGAAAACAGGAAACCCTGAGATAAAGAAATACTTGGCGGAGATGGAAAACCCTGCCGCCATGGAAGCCACGGTGAGGAACCTCAGCTTTTCCTCTCTGAAAAACCTCACCGAAAAATAAACCGTAAGAAAAAGCAAAAAATTCAAAAGGCTATCGGGCTTTGCGAGCCTGGAATTTATTACATCTATCAAAGGAAAGGCCAGGAAAATAGAGGCCACGAGCCCTACCATTGGCTCATACTCCCTTTCCGCCAGGCGGAAAAGCAGGAGAAAAATCAGCAGGGTAAGGACCACCGATAGAAATCTTCCCGTTGTGTACATGACATCCAGGAATTTCCTTGAGTACAGGTAGTCCATCGGGGAACGGACGGTGCCAAAGAACCTTAAAAATCCGTAGGCCAACTTCTCCAGGGCGAATTCCATATAAAAATAAAGGGAGGGATAGGCGTATTCCCGAAGCTGCAGAGTATTTCTAGCCCACATGTAACCCGTATTTAACCTGATATCCCCCTCCGAAGGAAGCCTTTTGAAATCGTATGTAAAAAGCCCGGCGGTCCTGAGAAGAGCGGCCACCAGAAGAACTAAGAAAAAAAGCCTTCTTACCGACCTCTTGTTCATGGGAGAAAGACTATCAGAAAGTTTTTTCCTCCGTCAAGTCCTCAGAATTTGACTTATCCTGCTATGATTTTTAAACTTTCCATATGAGAAAATTTCTACTCTTCGTTCTCCTTTTGGGTTCTGGCCTTTCGGCCAATCTGCTGGAGAAGGGAATAGCTTATTATCTTAAAGGAGACCTGGAAACCGCCGGTAAGCTCTGGAGCAGGTATTTCTCCTCCCGTGGGGGCCCCATAGCCCGGGGTTTTTTAAAACTGGCCCAGGGTCAGTTTATGGAGGCGTCCCTGGCCTTCAATTCCTATCGTAAGGAAAGCAGAAGCGCCTATTACGGGAAGTACGAGTGGTTAAAGTACTTAGGCCTGTCCCTGGCGGCTTCGGACCTGGGTTATTTTCAGCGGGAATGGTTCGCTGCCCGGGCCAGGGAATTCGCCCCCGACTCCCCCATAGTGCTCTTCGTTCAGGGAGTCTACGACCTGCAGATGGGAAACCTTAAGCGGGCCGAGAAGAGACTTTCCCTTTCGGTCAAAAAACTCGGAGACGGAATATTTGCCCTTTTTCTCGCAAGGGTCTATATACAAAGGGGAGAGCTGGAAAGGGCAGAGAAGGTCTTTGAGAAATACAAATTCCCGGGGCTTGGAACAGAACTGGCCGAAGCTTACAGGGAAAGGGGGGATATAATCCGGGGATGGGAAATTCTCAAAACTCTGCCCAAGGACCAGAAGGTTATTTCCCTCATGCTGGAGTTTGCCTTCTCCCTGGAAAGGGACTACATGGTAAAGGAAGTCCAGCCCATGGTCACCGATCCCCTCCTCTCCCGGGAAATTGAGGCCTATTTTTTGATAACCAGGGGAAAGTGCGGGAAGGCGAAGAAAATTCTAAAAAAACTTTCCCTCTACAGGCCGGAGGACCACTTCATCTGGGACTGGCTGGCTAAATGCGAAAAGAAAAGGGAGAGGAGGTTAAAATACCTCTACCTGTCCTTTTTCAACGGCGGTGATGTCCCGGAGCTCTTCGGGGTAAAAAGGTACCGGGTAATCAGAATAGACAGGGCTAAATGGTTAGGAAACGAAAACCTGGTCGTTCTGGGAAGAATAAAAGGAAAGGATACCTACGGCCTTTACCTGTGGAATCCGCAAACCGGATTGCAAACTAAAATTCCTCTTCGGGGAGAGGTGGAGGATTTCTTTCCCCAGAACGACGGAAAAACCCTGGTGATTTCAGTGGTGAACAGGGTAAGGGGAAGGAGAAGCTTTTATGTATGGAGTGGGATGGGAAGGCCTAAAAAGGCTGTGGTAATGCGCCTTACGGAAGAAAAGTTCGTGGGAGAAATAAAGGGGGATGCCCTTTTAATCTATTCCGCGGACTTCTTAACCTTGCCTTTCCGGTCCCCCTTCAAAAAGATAGTCAACATAAGAAACTATTTTCACCTTTATTCTTCAAAATTCCCCTTTCTCTTTATAAGCTACAATCTAAGGACAGGAAGGGCCAGGAAAATAAGAAGCCTGGAGGCTCTGCCCTTCACCCCTTCCCCCCTCTCCAGATATCAGCTTTTGAGAACCCTCTATGGGAGCGCACCCGATTTCAGACGCATAATAGACTCCCACTCCTCGGTGGCCAGCGAAACTGTGAAGATAGAATTCCTCGCAGAGGATAGGGCTGTGGTTTACAGAGAGGAGGAGGGCAAAAAATACCTTCTGGGTTACATAGAGGAGGGAAGCTGGCATCCCTTGAGAATAAAGGAAGATGAAGAAGAATACGAATTTCTGCAATGGCTACCGGACCGGAGGGCCTTCGTTTGCAGAGATAGGGATATGAGGGGTTATATTTTCTGGCAGAGCAGAAGGAAGTTTAAAAAGCTGGAGAAGAAGATGGGGGAAGCCGTTTACATGAAGGGAAAGGTTTTCTTCATAGCCGGAGACGATGAAGGTAAAAAGAGATTGTATTCTTACGATATTAAGGAGGATGATACCGAAAAATTAACGGATTATCTGTGGACATGGTTGGGAAAGGAAGGGAAAAAACTAATGCTAAAGGACCCCACCACTACCGTTTACATAATGAAGGAAAACTCCATAATTCCCGTATATGTGGAGGATAATAAACTGGTGTTGTTTAACCCCCGGTATACTGCCGTTTTCCTTTATCTTCCCTCAAAACGCAATGTTTACATTTCACAAATACCCTGATTTATGAGAACAGATATAGCCCTGGCCAACGCCTCCCTTCAGCTTCAAATTATAGTGGTTGCCGTAGTATTGCTGTTTTTCTTTACAGGATGGTTAATGGAAAGGAGAAACACCCTTAAAAACTGGACCTTAGCCTGGCTGAGCGATCTTGTGGCCCTGGTCTTCGTCCTGCTGGCGGTGGGAAAGCCTGCTCATCTTCAGGATGCCAAGGCCTTTTATCTTCTTTATGCCGTTTTCAAACTATTCTTCATCTACTTCCTGGTTCTGGGCTTTTTCCAGTTTGTCAGCCCTTTCCAAATCAAAAGAATGAAAATATTTATAATGTTTCCCCTTGGTTTTTCCTTTGCTGTTTTAATCTTCTCGTATATTTACCTGTCCGCTGTTGAAATACAGGCGGTGGTACTGTTAACCATCGCGGCGGTTATTTTGATAACCATTGCGATAGTTGCCCTGCTGGGTGGGATTTTCGGGCTATGGGAGGGTCTGACCACCAGAACCATCTCCGCCTCCTTTCTTTCCCTGGCCTTCTTCCTCTACGGAGGCGTTTTCCTCCACCATGGGCTCCTGCTCCTGCCGGCCTTCTGGAAGGGTTATGTACCCCCTTTCATGAACCGCATTTCCTTTTACGACGCCGCCGCGGAACTGGCCCTGGGCATCACCATGTTTACAGCCACCTTCATAAGAGCCCTGAGCCGTCTGAGAAACACGGTAAAAGAGCTGGAGGAAAGCAGGGCAAAACTCAGGCATTTAGTGGATGTGGATCCCCTCACAGGGCTTTACAACCGGAGAAGGCTCAGAGAGTTCGTGAAAAAATTTAAAGACGGGACCTTAATTTTTATTGACATAGACGATTTCAAGAAGATAAACGACCGATGGGGACACCTTATAGGGGACAGGCTCCTGAAAAAGGTGGCAAAGTTGCTCCAGGGGATCTTCAGGGAGCAGGACGGGATTTTTAGATACGGTGGGGATGAATTTCTGGTGGTGGCAGAAAAATTGCCGAAAACAGTTCTTGAAAAAAAGATAGAGAAACTGAGAATCGCCCTCAGGTCTCCTTCTCACCCGATACCGGTGGAGGTATCCGTGGGGACATCCGATTTCGGTCCCCAGGTCCCCTTTGCGGAGGCCCTGGAGAGGGCTGACAGGGAAATGTATAAAGAAAAGCTTTCCTCTTGATTTAGATACCCCCATAATTTAACATATATCTATGCGGACCATCGCTCTTATAACCGACTTCGGGTTAAGGGACCCTTATGTAGGTGCCTTAAAAGGGGTTATTCTGTCCATAAATCCAGAGGCCAGGATAGTGGACATATCCCACGAAATCATCGCCTTCCATCCAATATCCGCGGCTTATGTCCTGGCCGGGGTAATGAATTATTTTCCCCGGGAAACCATATTCCTAACGGTGGTGGACCCCGGGGTGGGAACGGAAAGAAAGATTCTGCTCATTTCCTCGGAGGGAAAATATTACATAGGCCCTGACAACGGTGTTTTTGCCCCTGTCTATCAATATGCAGAGGAATACACCGTTTACGAGGTTACGGAGCCCCACTTCTTCCTTCCGGAGCCCAGCCCTACCTTTGAGGCCAGGGACAAAATGGCTCCGGTGGCGGCCTGGCTCTCCAGAGGAATACCCGTGGAAAGGTTCGGCAGAAGAACGGAGGAGTACAGAAAGTTCAAACTCCCCCAGCCCAAAATAGATGGGAACAGGATCAGAGGCATAGTAATACACCAGGACCGCTTCGGAAACCTGGCCCTTAACATCAGGAAGGAGGACATAAAGGACAGGAAAATCCTCTTCGGCTCTATAAAGGGGGTTAAAATTTCCAACTTCGCCTCCACCTTCATGGACATTCCCCCCAATGAACTCGGCTTTATAATAAACAGTTTTGGCTACTTAGAAATAGCGGTAAGAATGGGTTCAGCAGCCCAGGTTTTGAAGGCGGGAATAGGAGAGCCGGTGGAACTATTCATTACCTGATTTTTTAACCTTTATTTTAAACTTAAGGATAAGTTCTATCTCCTCCCCTTCCTTTACGCTTATGTTCAGGGGGATTTCCTTAACTATCTCCTTCACCGGCCCTTCTTCCGCCGGAGGTTGCGGGGGTTGCTCCGGAGCCGGAGATGGGGAAAGTTCCACCTCCTCCAGCTCTACCTCCTCTTCAGGCAGCTCCTCGGCCTCTTCCAGTTCCCCCGCTTCCTCCATAAATCTCTCAAACTCCTCCCGGCTGCGCTTTTCGGTCTCCTCCTCCGCAGAAATTATGGACTCCACCTCAGGAGCTTCCTGCTCCTCCATGGTTTCTTCCGGAAGCTCCTCGGTGAAGGGTTCCGCCTCCTCCGGGATCTCCTCGGGAAGTTCCTCTATGGGAAAGGCCTCAAAGGGCTTTTCCTTTCCTTCAAAGGACCTGAGCTCATCTATCAGGGCGTCTATATTCATGTCCTCCAGGACCGCATACTTGCTCTGGAGATCCTTCAGGGTAAGCTCGGCTATTTTAGCCAGGGTCTCCACCACCCCTTCTCCCCTTATGGCTATGGCCGGCACAGAAGGTCTTGAAAGCTCGTTGAGAACATCGTCCAGCTTCTCCACAGAAAGTATATTGGGAAGGTCCCTCTTGTTGTATTGTAGCACCAGGGGTATTTTGTAGTAATTCAGCCCGTTCTTCTTCAAATTGGCCTTCATGTTCTCTAAGCTTTCAATGTCGTTCTCAAGCAAGGCCTTCTGGGAATCGGCCACGAAAACCACCCCGTCTGCCCCCTGAAGGACCAATCGCCTGGTGGAATCGTATATCACCTGACCGGGAACAGTGTAAAGCTGGAGCCTTATTTTGTAACCTGCCTTTCCTCCCAGGGAAAAGGGAAGAAAGTCAAAGAAAAGGGTCCTGTCCTCCTTGGTGGGAAGGGTTACCATCTTACCCTTTCTTTCCTGGGGAAGGATTCTGGCTATGTACTTAACATTGGTGGTTTTCCCGGAAAGGGCAGGGCCGTAATACACTATCTTAACCGTTATTTCCTTGGATGTGTAGTTTAAAATGGGCATAACTTACCCTCCCTTGTTTTCCCACCACGAGTATCCCTGAAGTTTACCGGCCGCAAAAATCATATTCCTCACCATCCTTTTTATATACCGCAAAGTTTCGGGATCCTCTTCCTTTCCTGAATAATAGGTCATTCCAAAGGGAAGAACCAGCATCCCCATGTGAATCAGGGGAACTATGAGGCTGGTTATGGCGCTCTGGGCTCCGTCCTCGCCGGCGGCAGCCACCACCCCCACCGGTTTTCCTTCCAGGTATTTCCGGGGGGTATTCTCCAAGGAGGTCATCCTCTCAATAAGGGACCAGAGTCTCGCCGAAGGAGCATACCAGTAAACGGGTGTAGAAAATATTATCCCATGGCTTGCTATCATCTTAGAGGCTATCTTCTCAAAATCATCCCCTATCTCGTAGCATTTCTCCGGACTACATAGGGACATATCCTCGGAAACACAACCCCGGCAGAACTCTATCCTGTAGTCCACCAGGTGAAGGACCTCAAAATCGTGGCCCAGGCTTGAAAATTCTTCGGAGGCAATCTGGAGAAGCTTGTTTGACAAACCGTCCTTTCTGCTGGAGCCGTTTATGCCCAGAAACCTCATGCTCCCATTATATCACATGAGGCGATTTGTGGTATATTAAAACCATGTTCAGCAAATTAGGAGAATTCAGGGACGGAATTTACCTTCTCAACGCCCCGGAGATGCCCGTCTATCTGGTAAAGGGCAGGAAAAATTACCTCATAGATTCTGCCTTTACCTTTATGGGAGGGAGAATTTTAGAGCACCTGGGGGAACTGGACACAGAACCTCATTATCTGCTCCTCACCCATTCCCACTACGACCACATAGGAGCTGCCCCCGTTCTTAAAAAAGCCTTCCCCGGTATGAAAATAGTGGCTTCAGCCAGGACCGCTGAAATTCTCAGGAAGCCCAAGGCCATAGAGCTTATAAAAAAGCTGGAAGAAGAGGCGGAAAGGGTGTTTGGTGAGGCGTCGGAGGAAGAATTTGAAGCCTTCGGGGTGGATATAACCCTGTCAGAGGGGGAAGGTCTTGAGGATTTTTCCGTCCTGGAAACTCCCGGACACACTAAGTGCTCCATCTCCTTCGTATTTCCCGAGAAGGAGATTATATTTGTGGGAGATGCCGCCGGCGTTATGGAGGACGGATACATACGCCCCCAGTTCCTTTCCAGCTACTCCCAGTATGTGGCATCCCTCAAGAAAATCATGAAATATTCCCATTTCTCCCTGGCCTTAGGGCACGGGGGCATATTTCCTGAGGGGGAAGATTTCCTGAAAAGGTCCTTAGAAAGAACCGTGGATTTCAGGAAGGAAATTCTGGAACTGTACGGAAAATTCAGGGACCAGGAGAGGGTGGCTGAGAAAATATACGAGAGGGAATACAAAGGTCTGGGCCTCCTCCAGCCTGAGCAAGCCTACATGATAAACCTTCGGGCCATGATAAAGGCTGTGCTTAGGGAAGAAGAGGGTTAAACCTCCACTTCCCTTTTTATTCCCCCGAGAAGGTCCAGGGCGCTTTCTGCCACATCGGTGTTAGGGTCAATTTCAATGCACCGGCGGAGATAAAAAAGGGCAGCCTCCTCGTCCATATCCAGAAACAGTTTCCCTAAGAAATAATAAGCGGCCTGATTCTGGGGGTCCAGCTCCACTGCACAGGCGAGCTTTTCCCCTGCCTTTTCCTTCTCCCCCAGCTCCATGTAAAGCATCCCCATGAGAAATTCCACCTCGGAGGTTTTCTTCAAACTTTCCGCCTTCTGTGCCTGGGAAATGGCTTCCCAGGTGTAGCCGTAAATGGAAAAGTTAAGGGCAAGCTTATACTGGGCTTCGTAGTCCTGAGGTTTCTGGTAGGCCTCCTTCCATACCCTCAAAAGCTGCGGGGGAAGCACCTTCCTGGAGCTGTCGTCCTCGTGAGAAAATCTGGGGGTTCCTGTAAGGGAAAATAACCATTTCCTGTAATTGGAGGCAAATTGAAATCCCATGGAGGCCGGATTGAGAAGAAGGCGTGTTTCAAACTCCTTCTGCTTCCTGGAGCGCTGCCTGAGGTCCTCAAGCCAACCCTCATTCACCTTTTCCCCCAGTTCAGAGGCCCTCTCCGCCAATATCAGAGCCTCAGTAAAATCGCCCTTCACTTCGTATTCCCTCGCTCTCTCCAGGAGGTATCTGGCGTATTCCTGCCTTTCCTCCCTTAGCATCTTTTCCGCCTTCTCCCCTGCCCCCAACCTTCTTGCCCTTTCAAGAAACCAGAAGGAAAGCCTATAATAACCTCTTTTTTTAAGCCTTTCAGCCGTTTTAAGTAAAAATTCCCTCATAAAATCCATGAAGAATATTATACCATTGGATTTTGAAGCTTAGCCCTGGGTTAATATAATTTCCTTGTGAAAAAACTGCCAAGGCTGGTTCTCTATTCAATTCTGGTGGGAATTATTGCCGCAGGAGGAGCCCTCTTCTTTGACATCGTCCTGAGATGGGCTGAGAAGCTGGTAATGGTTGGGCTTATGAAGTTCATACCACCGAAACCAGGAGGGGAAGGAAGCTCCGCCTTCGTCCTTCCCCATCACTGGTACCTATTCCCTCTGATCCTCGGATTGGGAGGGCTGGCCGCAGGATTCCTCATCTACACCTTCGCCCCGGAAACCGAAGGCCACGGGACGGACAGCGCCATAGAGGCCTTCCACTTCAAAAAGGGAAAAATCCGATGGAGGGTTCCCATAATAAAAACCTTGGCCTCTGCAATAACCATAGGTAGCGGAGGCTCCGCGGGGAGGGAAGGTCCCATTGCCCAGATAGGAGCCGGTTTCGGCTCCTTTTTGGCCGATATTTTTAAACTACCCACGGAACTAAGGAGAACTCTGGTGGTGGTGGGAATAGGGGCGGGGATAGGGAGTATATTCCGGGCCCCCTTCGGTGGAGCCCTCTTCGCTGTGGAGGTTCTTTACACCCAGATGGATATGGAGATGGAAAGCCTTATCCCCACCCTCATAGGCTCCATAATAGGTTATTCCCTTTTCGGAGCCTTCCACGGCTGGAAACCCATTTTCATAACCTATGGAAGCCGATTTACAGACCCGGTTCATCTTATTATGTATGCGGGCTTCGGCCTTTTTCTGGGGATTATGGCATATCCTTATGTGGAGGTTTTTTACAGAACCCGGGACCTTTTTCGCTCCTTGAGGATTCCAAACATATTTAAGCCGGCCATAGGTGGAATACTTCTGGGGATCATGGCCATGTTCTTCCCCTACGCCGCAGGTATAGGCTACGGGTGGATACAGGTGGCCATCGCCGGTCAACTGGCCTTCTGGGTAATGCTCCTCCTTCCCTTCGCAAAGATGGTGGCCACATCCTTTACCATAAGCTCCGGGGGCTCTGGAGGGATCTTCGGTCCTACCATAGTTATAGGAGGAACCTTCGGCGCCCTCTTTGCCCACCTGGTTTCCTTGGCCTTCCCCTCCCTGGGAGCTACCCCCGAACCCTTAGTGGTGGTGGGAATGGCCGGCTACATCTCTGCGGTGGCCAAGGTTCCTCTGGCAGGCCTCATAATGACCATGGAGATGACCGGGGGATATGGGCTCATAGTTCCGGCCTTAGTGGTCATAATCTTCGGGCTTCTGGCCAGCGGAGAGGTAACCATATACGAGAAGCAGGTTCCCAACAAACTTTCTTCCCCTGCCCACATAGGGGATTTCGCCGTGGATATCCTGGAGGGCCTGACGGTGGAGGATGCCCTTCCTAACTGCGGAAAGGCGGTTTGGGTCTCCGAAGGGGAAAATCTGGAGAGAATTTTGAACCTGTTTACCTCCACCAGGGCAGATATTCTCTGTGTGAAAAACATGGAGGGAAATTTTGCCGGGATAATCTCCCTCAACCATGTTAAGGAGGTGATACTGCAGACTCAGGAGTTGATTTTTCCCTTAGTGCTTGCCCATGACCTTATAACCCACGGAAAGGAAGTGTTGGTCCATCCTTCCGATAACCTCAAGGCCGTCCTCCAGAAACTCACGGAGCTGGACTTAGAAGAGCTTCCGGTCATGGAAGATGGGGGAAAGATTGAAAGGGTAATATCCAGAAATTCCATACTGATAGCCTATTCCCGTTCCTTTGAGGGATAGGTCAAAGGAGGTGGAGATGGGAAAAATAGAAGAATTTCAAAGGGAAAGGGAAAGATTAAACGCCCTGGTGCTGTCCAGGTCAAACCTGCAGATCAAAAGGTTCTTCAGCCTGGACTCCCAGGTTTACAGGCAGGGGGCTTTGCCGGCGAAGTTCAAGGAACTTCTGGGCCTGGTGGCCTCCTTAGTTCTCAGGTGCGACGACTGCATACTTTACCACATAATAAGATGCCATCAGGAGGGCGTAACACAGGAGGAATTCAACGAGGCCATGGCCATTGCTCTGGTGGTGGGAGGTTCTATAACCATACCCCACCTGCGGAGGGCCTACGATGCCTGGGAGGAGCTCTCCAGGGCTTCCCGATAAACCTTCAGAGTTTCCCGGGCCGTCCTTTCCCAGGTAAATTTCCCTGCCCTTTTCCTGCCCAGGGAAGATAGCTTCTCAGCCAGTTGAGGCTCCTCTATTATCCTCATTATTTTCATGGCTATGTCAGAGGGAGAACGGGGATCCGCCAGAAGCCCCGCCCCCCCCACCACCTCCGGAAGCGAGGATGCGGAGGAGACCACCACCGGGGTACCACAGGCCATGGCCTCAAGAACCGGTATGCCAAATCCTTCGTAAAAGGAGGGGTAGACGAAGACATCGGCGCCTGAATAAAGGGGAGGGAGGTCCTGTGTGGGAACGAATCCGGTGAACAAAACCCTTTTCTCAATATCAAGCTCCCTCAACAGCTGGAAGACCCCTTCATATTTCCAGCCCTTCATCCCAACTATAACCAGCCAATGGGGTATTTTGTTTCTGAGCGTGGAAAAGGCCCTGAGCAGGCCCTTCAGGTTCTTTCTGGGTTCTATGGTGCCGAGGTACATTATGTAATTTCCCCTTATTCCGTATTTCTCCCTGACCCTATCCACCTCCTCTGGGGGGGACGGTTTAAAAATTGAACTCACCCCGTTGTAAACAACCCTTACCTTGCCCCTGGCAGACGGAAAAAGTCTCTCCACCTCTTCCTTGGTGAAACGGGATACTGCGATAATTCTTCTCGCCTTCTTAACCGCCAGGGGAATAAGCTTGCTGGTAAGGGAAACCTTCCTCTGATGGAAATCCGGCATGAGAAGACCCGAAAGGTCGTGGATAGTAATCACCCCCGGTAGCCTCCCTATGAAAAAAGGAAGGAGAAACAGGGTATCGTGGTAAAGGTCCAGCCTGTCCTTTCCAATTCTAAGGGGTAGTCCGATCTGATACCAGAGCTGCAGCCTGGGATAGGGCCTCCTCACCAGAACCACCTGAAAGTTGTCGGGAAGTTGCAATGGGAAGGGAATTTCCCTGTTGGTATAAAGGAAATAGGAGTTTTCCCGGTCTATTCTGGCTATTTCTTCCACCAGGTTTTGAACATATACGGGAATCCCGGTTAAGGGGGAAGCTAAGGGGGAGATCCTTATCCCTATCCTCATTCTAAGGAAATCAGCTTCAACCTGCCCACAGGAACCCTTTTGACCCTTAGAGAACCTCCCAGAAGGAAAAGCTCTAAGGTATTGCAAACCTCTGCCTCCAGCAGGTGGCCTCTCCAGACCCTTCCCTCCCTGTCGGCTAAGGTGAGGTGGAAATGATAAAAGGGATCGGCATTCTTTGATATGAACCCGCTTATGCCCAGAAGCTCCATGGGCTGTTCAAAGGAATGCTTCAGATACTTCTCCCCATCCCAGTAGCCGAGCTTTATCCGTCGGAGCATACCCGTAGCCGAAACGGCTGCCATGATATTGGGAGTATCCCCGGCCTCCTTTAAGGCCCTGGCCACATCCTCAAGCCCTTCCCCGTCTTTGCCCACAACCAGTATAAAAGAACCATCAATCCTGTAGTCCATATTCCCCCCTATATCTCTATTTTAAGGAAATGTCTGGCTGCCAACCCTATAAGGAATGATATAAAGGCCACCCCGAAGCTTATGGCCACCATCTCCCCGAAGAGGGATGAAAACCTCTGCTCCCTAACCACGGAAACGAAGAAGGTAAAAAGAAGGATAATGAGAAGGGCATCCAGAAGTGTGAGGGCAAGGGCCGCCAGATAGGATGAAAACAGGAAATATGGAACCACCAGCAGGAAGACCGCCACTATATAAGCTATCCCGGTATATACAGCGGCCTTCAGGGGATTATCACTTCCCTCGGCCTTCTGGGAGAGGTACTCGGAAGCCCCCATGGAAAGGGCAGCAGCGATTCCTGTTATCATTCCGGCAAGGCCTATTATCCTGACCTTCTGAATGGCAAAGGTAAGACCAGCTAAGGCTCCTGTAAGCTCCACTATGGCATCGTTCAACCCCAGAACCATGGAACCTATGTAATTTATCCTCTCTTCGTCTATCATCTCAATCAGTTCCCTCTCGTGCTCCACTTCCTCCTGGATGATCTCCTCGGCCTCCGGGATCTTGCCTATCAGCACCGAGTATTTTTCCTGAGCCTCCTTTTCCCCTCCCTCCATGAGCTTTATGGCGAAGGTTATCCCGAAAAGGAAGGATATTACCCTGTAGAGGAAAATCTGAAGTCTGTTGGGTTTTATCTCCTCGCCGGTGTAGTTTTTCCATCTCTCGTAGTGGCTTACCTCCTCCGAGGATATCCTTTCCAGGACCTGCCTGTTCTTACCCCTGGAAGAGGAGGCCAGGGCCCTGTAAACCATGGCCTCGGTTATTTCCGTCCTTTGAAATTCCCTCAGCTTATTCAGAAGTTCCGGAGATATCTCCATGGCTCCTCCTTATTTAAAAATTTCTCCAGACTCCCTGGACCAGAAAAGAAGGTCCAGGTGGGAAAGGGGGATTTCCACCTTCCGCGAAAAATCCTTCATTCTGCCTTCTATTTCCAGGTACTTTCCCTTGGTCAAAGTTGAGGGAATTCCCTCTATTACTCCCAGTTTAGCAAGGTTTTTAAGGATGTGCCTGTCCAGGATAGCCAGCTCCTGAGTAAAGCCGATATTTCTCAAAAAATGGCTGGCTTCCTTGAGGCCCATGCCCCTTACCTTCTTCACCAAAAAATCCCTGGCTTCCCCGGGGTTTAATTTTTCTATAAAATCCACTAGAAGAAACCTTCCGTTTTTAAAGTATTTCTCCCTGGCCTCCAGTATATACCTGGCCTTTTGGTTTTTGAACCTGACTCCCTTAAGGTCCCTGGCTATATCCTGAGCTTTCCCTTTCCATAAACTTCCGCTTTTTTCCATCCTCTCGGCTGCCTCCCAGCAAATTCTGGCCCTGGATTGCGGGGTGAGAAGGCAGAAAACGAATTCCTTGAAGAGCTTCCGATGGTCCCGTAAAACCCAGAGATTCTTAAACTCCCTGAGCCTTTCCTCTATTTTTTCCTTTTTGCTTCTATATTCTTCCTTTAAAGAATCCTCCATGGAGTATATTTTACCACTCCTTGACCGGATGAAGTTTTGTTCTAAAATGATAATTGGATGAAAAATAAATCTGGAAGATGAGTTATTTAAAGAAACTTGAGAATGTCTTATTGGGAAGAGCTGAAGAATTTGATGTAAGGCACAGGATTTTAAACGCCATCCTCCTGTTCATGGTCCTTCTTTTCTCGGCGTCGGTCTTCATAAACGCAGCCATAGGGGAAAGCAGGCTGGGGGTGGCAATCAGTCTTATGGGAGCTATAATTTACTCTATCCTTTACTTTATCTCTCTTAACTACAAAAAATTCCTTTTCCCTGCCGTGGTGGCTTACAGTACAGCCCTCTTCGGTTATACCCCTCTTCTCTGGTTGAGGGACGGCGGGCTAACCGGAGGTTTTCCTTACTTCCTCGTCATACTCGGAATCCTGGTGGCAATAGTTTTCGCCGGAAAATGGAGGGCCTTCTTCCTGATATCCGAGGTGGTAGTGGTTTCTGCCCTCCTTATAATAGAAAGGCTTTATCCAGAAATCATAACCCACTGCCCCGGCCCCCATTGCGTTTTTTACAACAACCTCTGGGGCTTTTCCTTGGCCCTTTTAGTGGTCATAATCGTGGGACTGGTTTACATTGAGAGATTTGAAAGGGCCAACCGGAAACTTCACGAATATGCCGCAAGGCTGGAGGAACTTTCCAAGAGGGATCCATTGACGGGACTTTACAATAGAAGGGAGCTTATGGACAGGCTGAATTTGCTCTTCAAGATTTTTTCAAGGAACAGATCTGACCTTTCCATAGTCATGATAGATCTGGACAACTTCAAAAGCGCCAACGACAATTACGGGCATAGCTTTGGAGACAAAATACTGAAGGAAATATCCGAAGAATGGAAAAAGCTCCTGAGGGAAGGGGACATCATAGGAAGGTGGGGAGGGGACGAGTTTCTGGTGATTCTCCCCCATGCCGATGCCCGGGGGGCCATGAGCGTTGCTGAGAGGTTAAAGAATAAGGTAAAGGAAATATCCCAAAAATATTCCGCTGACCTCAACCTTTCCCTAAGCGCCGGGGTGGTTCAGATTGACTTCCTGGCGGATAGCGGGAAGCTTGAATACCTGTTGGAGAAGGCGGACGAAGCCCTTTACAAAGGCAAAAGGCTCGGGGGAGACAGAATAGTAATAGCTTCGTAATTAAACTTTGTTTTTCATTTATTTTCCTTTAGAATAGTTTATGCAAAATCAACTAGGAGGATAAAATGAAATTTATCAAGGAGAGGCTGGAATATCTCTTCTCCTCCACCAAGGGACTGGTCCTGGTGGCCATTTCCATGATATCTCTGGTGACCGCCATCTGGGGAACCCTCTCCGGTCCCATGGTGGAATGGGGAGTAAGGGATTTCACGGTAAGGCTTCTGGGCATGAAGCTTGACCCCTTCTTCAGGGAGGGAAGAATCATAATGCTTTACCACACCATCGCCATGGCGGTGATTGCCATAGAGGTTTACCTTATGACCTCCATCATCCCCATGAAGAAGTCCCAGAAGTGGACCATAAATGCCACCGTCACAGTGGGATATCTGAGCTCCATGATATTCGGCCTGGGCTTTGCTTACTTCGGCAGAAACTGGATACTTCACGGACTCTTCCTCTTCGGCCTTTCCCTCATGTTCTTCACCGGGCTTCTTCTGGCCGTTGCCCTCTGGCCCTGGAATAAGGCCTACAGGGTCTCAAGTCCGGAATACGCCCACACGAAGTCCGGGGTTGATCTTGAAAGGGTCGCCTTCTTCACCATGGTGGTGGCGGCCCTGGGTTCCTCCCTCTTCGGAGCTGTGGCCGGAGCCTATTTTGGAAACGGTTTTGAGACATTCTTGGCAGAAAACACCGTGAGGTTTGCCCACAAAACCCCCCTTCAGCTGGGCATCATAGGCCACCTTCACATCATGTTAACCCTCATAGCCGTGGCCATAACCCTAATCGTGGGAAGGTGGCTGGACTTCAAGGGCATATATCATAAAATAGCCATGCCCCTTATGATCTCCGGAACCATAGTCATCACCTTAGGGGTCTGGATGGTGGTTCCCTTTGAGCTCATTGCCCACATAATTATTTATGTTGGCTCCACCCTGATAATGCTGGCTGCCCTTATGCTGGTCATCTACGGATGGAGAAAGCTCATAAGGGAAAGGCTCAACGAGCTGGGTATAAAGAAGGCCGGCTTCTTCAGGGGGCTCAAAGCCCTGCTCCACGACCCCCTGAAATTCGGTGCCCTCTGGCAGATGGTATTCATGAACTTCACGGTGAGCGGAGTTGGCATCTTCATGGCGGTAAAGCTGGACGAGATCTTCAGGGTGTGGCCCTGGAGGGAAGAGAGGGTCACCCTGACGGGTCACTGGCATGTTCTTGCCGCCCTCATAGCCACCATAATTCTTATGTATTACGCAGACCTGGTGGGCCTGAAGGGGAAGCTCAGACAGTGGTTCGGGTGGATTTTGATTATCGGCTCCGACATTGCCTTTGCCGGGGCTACCATTTATTCCCTGAAGAGGCTCTTCATAAACCCGTATTACCAGGAACCCCTGGTCTCTAAAATATTCTTATTCATGGATATAGGGCTTGCAGCGGTGCTCGTAATCCTCGCCCTGCTGCTGCTCTGGAGGTTGTTTGACCTCTTCAAGGGGGAGGGAGTGTGGAGGAGGGAGAAGGAAAATCCCGAGGTGGAGGTGGCAAAGACCTCCACCGTAGCCGAATAAGGAGGAAAAAAATGAGAAGAGCAGTTCTGGTTATAATTGCAGTTTCATTGATGCTTATGGGGTGTGCGCATCAACCGCAGAAGTGGGACCACCCCACGATTAAGAGAATAGAAACAGGGGTGGACCCGAACTCCTGGGCCTTAGTGCCAGCGGGCCAGTTCTTTATGGGACAGTTCAGGAACCTTAACCACCTGAAAAACATAGACTACGACTACGAAATCATGGTGACCGATGTTACCAACGCCCAGTATGCCCAATACTTAAATCAGGCCCTGGCAGAGGGAAAAATCAAGGTGGAGGGAAACGATGTAAAGGGATACTACCCCGGTGAAGAATTCACCGGCTACCGCCACGAGAGAAAAATAGGCCCAGGATATTATCTTTACTATGCCTTAGAAAGACCCGGCTCCAGGATAAAATTTGACGGTAAAACCTTCACAGTGGATCAGGGCTTTGAAAACCATCCCGTTACCATGGTCACATGGTTCGGCGCCCGGGGCTATTGCCAGTTTTACGGCTGGAGGCTCCCCACAGAGGCGGAGTGGGAAAAGGCAGCCCGGGGAACGGAGGACTTCAGGGCCTACCCCTGGGGAAACGAAATTACACCCCACCACGCCAATTACGATCTCAGCAACAAGGAGTTAAGGAAAATTCTGGGCACAAAACACGGGATAACCACCCCCGTGGGATTCTTCAACGGAAGGAAATACGGAGATTTCCAGACTGAGGATGCGAAAAGTCCCTACGGACTTTACGATATGGCTGGGAATGTATGGCAGTGGGTGGCGGACAAGCACGAGAGGATGTCCGACAGATTCATGAAGGGCGGAAGCTGGATGGATTACGACATTTATCTCAGAATATGGGCGTACAATAGCTCCCTTCCGTGGAATTATTACATAAATGTGGGATTCCGTTGTGTCAGGGATGTAAAGGAAAATCCCCTGGATACCCAGGAGAAAAAACCCGGGGAAGTGGAAAATTAGTCCCCTGAGTTCCAAAATATATAAGAGGATGGGAAAAAAGTTCCTCCTTTACTGGCATTTGATTAAGCCCCTACAGACCGGCCTTCTCCTTCTGACGGGGATAACGGGGTTCCTCACCGCCAGATGTCCGGTGCTCAACTTCCTGGCCTTTTCTGGACTGGTAGCCAGCCTTTCCCTTTCCATAAGCGGAAGCACTGCCTTCAACATGGTAATTGACAGCGACATAGACCTGAGCATGGGCAGAACCAGGAAAAGGCCCCTTCCCTCAGGAAAGTTGACCAGAACCCAGGCCCTGACCTTTGCCGCCCTGCTATCTTCCTCAGGGGTTCTCCTGGCCTTCGCCCTGTCTCCCCTTTACGGACTTCTCATCTCTGCCGGGATTTTCTTTGATGTGGTGGTTTACTCCCTGTGGCTCAAGAGGAGGACCCCCTGGTCCATAGTTTGGGGGGGAATAGCCGGAGCTATGCCCATCATGGCAGGAAGGGCTCTGGGAACCGGCAGGGTGGATACCATAGGCCTCCTTCTGGGCCTGTCCGTTCTTCTGTGGATACCCACCCACATACTGACCTTCTCCATGAAGTATTACGAGGACTATCAAAGGGCAGGAATACCCACCTTCCCCTCGGTTTACGGGTTTGAAAAAACCCGCTGGATTATAGCTCTCTCCAGCGTAGGGGCTGCCGTCGCCGTGGGCATCGGGGTCCTGGCCCTGGGCCTTTCCTGGGGTTATCTGAGGCTTCTGGCGGTTTTATCCGTGGGTCTGCTTTCCCTGGCCGTCTACAGCCTTAAAAAACCTTCGGAGAGGGTCAACTTCGGTCTCTTCAAGTACGCCTCCCTATTTATGCTGGGAGCCATGCTTATAATGATGGCCGGGACGAGGCTATGAGAAGCTCTGCGGTCTCAAGGCTGGTACTCCTCCTGATGGTGCTGGTTTGTTCCTATCAGGTGGTGGCAGGGATTAATTCCTTCTCCTCCTGGTCCGTTTTTTACTTCACCTTAGCCTTCGGAGTTCTAATAATAGCCGGGCTTCTCCTTCTAATTTTCGGACCGTCCATCCTATCCAACCCCGCCGTGGTCGTTATAGCTGCCCTGGTGCCTCTGGGAATGGCCTTAGGGCTGATAGCATCGTCCTTTGCCTCCCTCCACATCCCCTACCTCATACTTTCCCTGTTGGGCCTTCTCCTTATAGCCCTAAGCCGAAAATCCCGATGGGCAACCATCGTTCTGGTATTCTTCCACGGGCTGGCAGGAGCCATCCTGTTCTTTCTCCCCTTCCTTCTGTGGGCAAAGGGGAATTCCCCGGGCGTGCTTTTTGTAAGCCTGGGTGCAGCCATAATAGGGGCAGGGGGTATGCTGCTGGGGACCGCCCAGATGGGTAAGCCTGTGCTTCCCGAGAAAATTATTTTCTCCCTCCTACCCTGGATATTGCTCCTGATGTCCCTGGCCTTTTCCCTGGGCCTTAAATACCTTTGAAATGGCATAGAACTAAATTTTAAAGGAGGTGAAGGATGACGATTTTAGATCGTCTCTTCCTGCTTTTAACCGGGCTAATTGCCCTTTATCTTATCTGGTATTTCTGGAAAAAACAGAAGGAAAGCCCCTGCGGCTGCAACATTTACTACATCATTTCCTTCCTGGTCCTTCTAATTTCCGGGGTGCTTCTTATCTTCGGAGGATGGGGACTTCTGAATAATAACTTGGTGGCAGTGGTGGCAAGCCTCATTCCCTTCTCCCTGGCCACAGGTTTGATCTACAGGTTCTACAAGAAGGCGGGGGTCTGGTACCTCCTTCTTATGCTGATAGGGCTGATTCTCATAATAATTGCCCGCTTCGGAGGTATGGAGTCCATGAACAAGGTGGTTTACCCCTTGTTCCACGCCATAGCGGGCCTTACCATAGTCCTGGTTCCCATAATTGAGGCCGGTAAAAAGACGGTCAAGGGTTCCTTCGTATGGGTGGCCATAGGGGGAATAGCCATAAGCCTGGGAGGAATGGCCCTGGCCTTCATAAAGGCCGGCAAGCAATTTCTATTTTTCTCTTCCCTGAAATCGGTTACCGCCATTCTGGCTCCCCTTCTCTTCCTGGTGGCCCTATTCTTCGCCATAGGTTTTGTGAAGGGAGATTGAGAATTTCAAGGGGGCCCAGGCCCCCTTTTTTAAGGGAAATCCCTATCGTTTTAGTAGGAATTGTGATATAATATTCCTCCAAGGAGGAAAAATGAAGTATCAGGAAAGGGTAAAGAAATTTCAGCAATTGATGAGGAGAAAGGGAATCCATGTTTCCATGTTCAGAGACAGCTATGCCTTCCGGTATTTTACCGGCACCTGCTGGGACCCCCCGGCGCTGCTCATACCCGCCGAAGGCGAACCCACCATCTTCGCCATTGAGGAGGAAATACCCGAACTTCAACAGAAAACCTGGATAAAGAACTTTCTCCCCTACAGGGATGTTAAAGTCCTCATCAACTCCGTGCACAAGAGGGTGGACAGCCCCGTTATAGGTTTCAACCTGGACATTGACGCCTCTGCCCTTCTCTACAGCATGTTTGAAAAGATCCACGCCAGGCGGAAAATAGTGGATGTACACCCTTTGCTGATGGAACTCCGCATGTTTAAGGACCCCCAGGAGATTGAGGCCATAAAAAAGGCAGGGCAAATAGCCGAACAGGGGATGAGGGCCGCCATGGAGGTCATAAAGCCCGGGGTCCTTGAACTGGATGTAGCCGCCGAGGCGGAATACGCCATGAGAAAGGCCGGAGCTGATCAGGTCTTCGTATATGTAAACTCAGGCCCTCCCAGGGTCCATGCAAAGCCCAGGGCGGTTCCCATAAAGGATTATGTGCTGGTGGACCTCATGCCCTCCTACGACGGCTACTTCTACGACTTTGCCAGGACCTTTCTGCTCAAAAAAGACCCCCTCAGAGAAAGGGCTTTGAAGACCATGGAAACCCTGCACAAAAGGTTCCCGGACTTCGTTCAGCTCAACATGACCTTCCACAGGGTGGAAGAGAAAATAGCAGCCCTGTACGCCGGGGAAGGTTTTTCCAGCGCCTATCTTTACGGTTTTGGCCACGGGGTGGGCCTAAGATTTGAGGAAACCCCCATCCTTACCATAGTGCCGGGGGACAGAATGAAACCAGTAAAACCTTCCATGGTGGTCAGCGTGGGACATGCGCCCCTGAGCAGCCTGGAAATTGGAACGGTAAAGATTGAGGACACCTGGCTGATAAAGGAGGATGGGGCCGAGAGGCTTAGCTCCTTCCCCCTGAGGCCCGAAATTTAGGAGGGAAAAGATGGTGATCCTGGGAAGCACAAGGATTAAGGACGCCCTGGAAAAATACCCACAGCTCAAGGAGGTGCTTCTTTCCCTCTCCCCTAAGTTTAAGAAACTCAACAACAAACTCATCTTTAAGGCCGTGGCAAGGTGGGCTACCTTTGCCGATGTGGCGAGAATAGGGGGACTTTCGCTCTGTGAACTACTGCATCGTCTCAACAAAGAGATAGGCATGGAAGAAGAACTCCCCAAGCACGCCCCGGATTGCATCAGAGAAGCGTCGGAGAAGATGGAAGGAGGAGGGAAAAAACCCCCATGGGTGGAGAATGCCCGGCAGGTGGTGGTCATGGATGTGAGGGAAAGGGAGGATTTCTTTTTCCCCGAGATACTTAAAAGCCTGAAATCCCTGGAAGAAGGTCAGGTCCTGAAGATAATCAACGATTTTTATCCTGCCCCACTGGTGAATATGTTGAAGGAGGAGGGATATAAACTACATTACGAAAACCCCTCCTTTCACCTTCACATACTCTATGTAAATTACAAAAGAGAGGAAAAGGAAGAAGACTGGAGAAAAAGGAAGGAAGATTTTGAGGTTCTGGATGTCAGGGGATGGAGACAGGACCCCTTCTCCGCCATAATAAAAAAAGCCCACGAAACCCCTCCAGGCGACGGGTTCAGGATAATTCAATACTTCCTTCCCACGCCGCTCATAAATATGATAGAGCCCTTAGGGTTTGAAGTTCACATTGAGAAAAGAGGCCCCCTGGAGCACCATGTGTACTTTTACAGGAAGAGGGAAACAAAAAGGAGGCGGAAAAAGAGCGTATCCGGAAGGATTCCCCTGGTCATTCAGTCCGCCACCCCTGTGGTTTATCCCATTATAATGAGGCTCCTGCAGTCCAGGCGGCTGATGGATCTCATAAAGATAGAAGAGCTAAAGATATGGGACAAGACAGAAAAACACCTGGGCTGGATAATAAACGGCAGGGCAGACATAAGTTTTTCTGCGGTGGCGGCGGTGGCAAAGCTCTACCAGAAGGGCCTGGACATAAAAATGAAGGCGGTGGTGGTCTGGGACAATTTCTTCATTCTAACCAGGGGATTTAAGGCAAGGGACTTCTCGGAGCTCAAGGGCAAGACCATCCACCTTCCCCTGATAAAGGCAGCCCCTCCCTATGCAGTGACAGTGTTTCTTATGAAGGCCCTGGGTTACAACCCGGAGGAGTTCAACTTCGCCTTTGGTCAGCCCTTCGGCAGACCCGACGACATAAAGAACATGCTCCTCAGAGGGGAGGCTGAGGTAGGGCTTCTGAGGGAGCCCGAGGCGAGCTTCGCCATATTTGAAGGAAAGGGGGAGGTAGTGGAATCCATAAGGTACGCGGACCTCTGGGAAAAGGTCTTTCCGGGGAGGGGAAATCTCCCCAATGCCGGGATTCTCTTCAAGGGAGAAATCCTGAGGGAGTACCCTGAGGTTTCCCGGATTTTTCTGCAAGAGGCGGAAAAGGCCATAAAATGGGTGGTGGAGAACCCCCTGGAGGCATCAAGACTGAGCTATGAAATAATGGGAATAGTTCCGCAGGAGGCCGAGCTTTTCCTGAAGAGGGTGACCTTCAGGTATGCCCCATCTGAAAAGGTTCTGGACCACATAACCCACTACATAGAAGTTTTGAACAGGGCCGGCTACGGGGGAAAACCCTTCGGAGAATTGAAAGAGTTGTTCGTGGATTAGATTAACCCCGCCGTCCTCAAATAAATCTGCCCTTTTAAGATATAATAGGCAGGTGAAGGAAACCCTTAAGGACGGTTTTTTTATCGGCTCCTCGGGGGCCCTCCTGTTACTCGTGTTGCTACGCCCTTCAACTATCCCATCCCTGCCGGCCTCCGTGCACTGGGAAACCATCTTCACCCTGGCAGGCCTTCTCATAATAACCACCGCCATGGAGGAAAGCGGGTTTTTTCTAAATGTCTCAATAAAACTCATCCGTCGGTTCCGCAATGAAAAGTCCCTGGCCCTTTTCCTCATCCTGCTATCAGCTTTCCTCTCTCCCTTTCTCACCAATGATATTACCCTTTTTGTGGTGGTTCCCATGACCCTGGGGATTGGAAGCCAGATAGAGAACGATGCGGTAAAGTTCGTAATCTTTGAGGCCATGGCCGTCAACGCCGGTTCTTTCCTGACCCCCATAGGAAACCCCCAGAACATTTACCTCTGGCACAGATGGAATATCCCTTTTCTAAAATTCGTGGCGAAAATGGCCCCTGCCTGGGCTACAACCTTGTTTCTGATTTTAATTTTCGCTTTTATAGCCTTCCCCAGCAAAGCCATAATCGTGAAGGAAGAGTTCTCCGGCTCTAAAATAAATAAAGCCATGCTGAACCTGTCCGCTCTGGCCATGGTTCTCTTTCTAATAGCCGTGGAAAAGGACCTTACCTATTATGCAGCTGTGGCTGTGATTCTGCTATTTGCTGTGATTTTCCCGGAAGTTCTTGCCAGGACCAACTGGCTCCTTATAGTTCTATTTGTTGTCCTGTTCATGGATGTTCACTTACTGCTGGAGATCTTTCCCGTAAAACAACTCCTGGAAGCACATTTTTTGAAGGGCACTGGCGGTGCATATTTTTCGGCCATAGGGCTTTCTCAGCTGATAAGCAATGTGCCGGCAGCCATTTTGCTGGGGAAAATTTCCAATTCCTGGAAAGCCATCGCTTACGGGGTAAACATAGGGGGAAACGGTCTGGTTATAGCCTCACTGGCCAATGTGTTGGCTTTAAACATAGGAAGGGCAAAAAGGGCCTGGATAAAGTTTCAGCTGTACTCCCTGCCTTTTCTCCTGGTCTCGTCGGCAGCAGTTTACTCTCTGTTGAAGCTTTGAAGTAAAACTCAGAACAGGCCGTTCACCCGAAAATTCCCAAGGAATGCTCCCTAAAGCAGACCAGCGTACGATAAAAGCATAACCCCTAAAGAGAAGAAATGTTGTCCTTCCCACTTTCTCCTTCAAATCAGGGACAAAAGAGGTTATCCTCCTCGCCATCTTCTAATCCCTGCCCCCATCTTCACCCCCTATCGTACGAGACCCTTTTTAACCCTCATATCCTACAAGGCACTCATCCTTGAACTTTCCTATGAGGCTCTCGGAAAAACCGTTCTGGAAGGGCTTTCCAGGCTCTATGTAGTGAATTTTGATCCTCTTGCTCAAGGCAAAGTCCTTAAAGGCTTTAGACCTGAATTCCGGACCATTGTCGCACCTGAACCAGAGGGGAAAACCCCTCTTTACCCCTATCCTCTGCAGGTGTTCTACTACCTGCTGAGCATCTATTGAGAGGCAAACCACAGTCTCAAAGGCAAACCGCAGAAATTCGTCCAGAACAACCATAACCTTTACCCTTTTTCCACTGCTGAGCTTGGCGAAGAAAAAGTCCATGGTCCATACGCTGAAGGGACCTCTTGCCACAGGGGAAGGATAGCTGCAGCAGCCCTTCGCTCTCTCCTTAGCCCTTTTCCTTCGCTGACGCTGAAAGCGAGCTTCCCGGGAGAGACGATAGTTTCACCGCATTTTACCTCTCTTTCGTACTTTCCACTCTTGCCTTCTACATCTTCCCCAGGGAAATCTGCCTTTTTTCCAGGATTTTTATTCCTGGAGGAAGTGGAGAGAAGATAACCAGGTTGGTACACTTTTGATCAACGAAAGAGGGATACAGCAATCCCTGTAACCTATATTTTCTCTTCCACCTCCTTGCATATCTTCTACAGAGTTTATGGCTCTCACTTCTAATTTCCCATAGCTTTACCCCCAATCTCCTTCTGATTCTTTTATCTGTTAAGTCCAGCAGTCTCGAAAGGTTGAGGCCGATGGAGACTATCTTAAAATTTCCTGTCTTTATCCCAGAGAGAACTTTTTCTATCCTTCTTTGGACTTCCCTTAATGAACAATCCTCACTCCCTGCCAAGTATAAAGCCCCCTCTCCTGGAAAATTCCACCTCCCCCCATTTATTTCAGCCCCTTTTGTAGACAAAGGGTCATACCTTACAGCAACAGTCCGCCAGAAAATGCCGTTAATGGACTTCAGCACTTTTTAATGCACTAATCCTATAAAGGCAATCCCTCCGCAATTGCTATGAATTCTTTCTCCAATGCTTTCCAATTTCCCTCCTTCAGAAGTTCTATAGGTCGTCTGCCGAAATAGGAGTTATTTCGATGTAAAAAATTTTTTATCTCTCTTTCAGGCAAGACATACTCCATAACCAGGATGAGATGATGAAGTTTTTCTATAGTTTCTATGGCTTCTGGAGAAGGGAGGACTTCTCCCTTGAGCCATTTTCCCAGGGTTCCTTCATCCACAGAGAAAATCTCTGCCAATTCTCGAATGGAAAGTCCGGCCGTTTCTTTGATGAACTTTAACTTGCTTGATGTAGAAAGGGCATTTTCTCTCCGAACTTCCTGAGAGTTATTTTCGTATTTTTCTAATTCTAAATCTTTCTTCCCTGAGGCCTTATTCTCCTGCTGTTTCTCAGAAAATCTTTGGGATTTTCCAAAGTATTTAACCTGGAAAACGATCTCCCCGTTCGGCCTCACCAATGCGGTGTACTCTGCTCTATCTGGAACTATAACAATTATCCTGTCCCGCCTTTCTTCAACATAGTAGAGGTTAGACCACTCGGGATAGGGAGTGCCCAGCTCTTCCTCCAGGTAGGCTATTGCCTCCCTTAGGGGAGGTCTTAAAGGGGAAGCCCTATGGCTGAATTCCTTACTTTTCTCTGCGGAGAATCTATAGACACCCCTTCCCCTGTTGCCCAAAGTTCTCCCCCTCTTACGAGAAAAGGTCTTCCTGCCCCTCCTGGGAAAAGGTCCCTCTATTCCCCCTTTGGAAAGCTTTTTTCTCTTAATTTCTCTTCTCTTAGTCATCCTGCCACCCAGTTCTACATTATGATACAATTTTCGAAAAAATCAAGAATCTTCACCCAAAATATTTCGTTCTTCTACTTCAATTTCTTCCCGTATGTTTCTGAACTTTTCCGAGAGGTTCACCTTAAGTCAGCTCTTCCCCCCGTGAGGTTGCCTCCTCAACTTCCAGGCCGTCAACTCAGTAAAACATAAGGTTCTGTCTCAGCTCCCGCCGTCCTCCGAACTTCCAGCCATAGCTTTTTAGCTTCTCTTGAAAGCCTTCTTCAGCTCGGCAATTAACCTGATATTCTCCCTCAGTTCGCCGCATTTTCCACTAAGAGGGCTTAGCCGACACCACCATAGAAAAATCTTTCGGGGCACCAACAATTTTTCTCTCCAGTAGAAAAACACTATCAGCAGAAGGTTTAAGACTAACAACCCGAAATAAAAGCTACACTCAGGGGTCCAGATAAGGGAAACAGCCTGGATAAAAACATAAAGGGAAAAAGTAGTCAGCGTCGACTCTACAACGTGTTTTAGGCCAAGGTCCAGTAAATGTTCTCTGTAAAGTACGATAACGGTTGCAAATAACCACGGAAGCAACAGAACTACGGCCTCTGGCCATTTTGATCCCCTCTCCTTGGTTTCGCCACAGTAATCGGAGAGCTTTTTCTCCTCACAGCAAGGTTTATTAAAATAACTCAGGGAAAAGACGGCCTCGGTGGCGGTTTTTACCCGGGAAATAACCTTCCTTATGATACCTGCAAAATCCCTGGAACTCGTAACTCCAGAACCCTTCCCTTCAGTCGAGGCTATCTTTTCTCCGGTGGTTTTCAGAAATCTCTCGGCGGTCAACTTGGCCTTTCCTATAAAAGGGCTATAAGTGGTATAAATAAGCAGAAGCAATGAAGCGGCAAGAAAAAGGCCAAGCGCGCGGGAAACCCGCAATCCCAAAAAGAAAAGGAGCTGAGAACCCACTTTGTGGAGTGTAGTGATCTTCCCGTCATCTTCCGATGACATTATAGACCCATAAATCCTTCCCTCTTCGATCTTTATTTTCCTACCAAAGTTTTCCGTAAGATCTGCAAGCTCTCCATCCTCGCCGTAAAATAAAATCCCATAATCCTTTATACTGGAGTATTTAACAAGTGTTTTAGCCTCAAAGCTAAACGACTTCACCGAGAAAATCCCTTTTAAGAGGACCGGGTTCCATAAAATTAAGTGACGGGTTAAGGGAGCTCTTACGAAGAAGTTCAGTATATAATGGAACCCCTTGCAAAACACCTCTGCAATGCGGGCCGGGAGCTTCAAAAACGCCTTCTTTTTCAGTTTTCCCCACATTCCTTGCTCGCATTTTTTGCTGCTCCACAAATTCAATACAGAAAATACAGAAGGTGCATTTCTATCTTCTCTCTCCAGTTCCAGGGAGATGCTTAAAATATCGTGACTGCCTATATATGCCGAAGAGAGAAAAACAGAAATAAGAGTGTGAGGGACTAAAACTCTTAGTATATCGAAGAGAGGAAAAACCTTTTCCTCTATGAGTTTCCTCCAGAGGGGGTACTTCTCAACATATTTTTCCTGGAGAGGGTATAATAATAAGCCATCCACCAATGTCTTCCAGGCTCTTATTTTCTCTTCAAACCATTTGTCCCTTTTACCCTGGGGGGTACAATATAGAAAGGTAGGATTAAATACCACAAATGTATAGGGATTTCTGAGCAACTGTTCACGAGAAATGTCTATGTACTGCACAATCTGAATGAAGGCCCTCACAAAATAGTCGGAAAGCTCTTTTCTATTAGGATCCTCCATTACCCATCTATACAAACGAGGAAACAGGCGTGAAAGAACCTTGTAGTATTTCTCATAGTATCGTTGCATGGGAATTAGCACTACAGGACGAGAGCCTTCAGTGGGAAAGTTGACGTTTTCCTCCTCCAAAAGAACACTCAGCACCTTTTCAATAGGGCCCAGATCATAAGGATCCGCCTGAATCATAAGTTTTGCGATGGCCCTTATCGACTCCCGAGCCATTGAATCGTAGTAAGGAATTCCCGTGGTTTGCTTTATCTCCTCGTTTGTCTCTAAAAACTGATATATTTCGGTCATCCTGTCTTGAATACTATTGGAAAGAAGCTCATCTATGATCATCCGTGGCACCGTTTGTTTCGTCTCCTGTCCTGCCTTCACCTTTATGAAAGGAAATATTCCTTTGGGGACCATTCCGAGGGGGAAAATCACAGATTCACTTATCTTAAAGAGGAAATCATCCAATAAATCACGGATCCCGGAAAGTGCCAGCTCCAATTCCAAGACCTCTCGTGCCTGCCGCCTGGAGAGGTAGGTTAAGGTGAGAGTTTCTTTAAGAAATACATATTTTTTCTCCAGAAGCGCCCAAAACAATCTCTGAAAAATTTCCCCTTGATCCTGAATCACCTTCCATAAGCTCATGGGTTCCCTCCTATTTTTCTGTGCTTTTTAAAGAAAAAATATCACAAAAAAATAATATTGTCTAAGAAGAAATTTCGGGCCGAATGCTTTATAGATGGCGCAATTTCCAAAGACAGGACTTTTTATCCTTCTGTATAAAAAGGCTTATAGTACGGATATTTACTTGCATTGCAAAGGATATCTAAAACAGGAAGCCAGAGTTCCTCAATAACTGCTTCTTTGTTTTTCCCTCTTTCTAGAGCATCTGCTTCCTTCTCTGAAAGGACCAAAGGAGGCAGAAATATATCGTCTCTGTTGAAGATCCTCTCCTGGGGGGGTAAATTTTTGTTGGTGTTATAAATTTCAAGATCAGGACTCTTATTCTCTCTCTCGCCAGAGTCAAACAAATAAGCCCTTCTCACACCCGCAAGAGAGATAAAGAGAAGGAAAGGAGGAGCCATTCCTAAGAAATCGTAAAAGAACTCAAAGCGTGATTTTGTCCAGGGAATTAAGTATCCTGAAACAAATTCATATAGCTCTGCTCCCCACACCCCTGCAGTAGAGGGTTCTATAGAGGGTTCTTCTAAAAAAACATCAGCAAAGACATCTTCCGTTATGCCTTCCCTGAACAAGAGTGAGTAGGAAGAGCGCTCTCCCTGATAGTTGGTAAGAAGAAGCCCCTCAAGTGTATACATTGGAAATGTTTGAACCGGCAACTTTTTACTCTTTTCTATAAACTTACCTACTAGTTTCTTATCAGCGAAAGACAACCTTTCTCTCGTGGTGAAGGAGGAGAGGGGAATAAAATGGAAAATTAGTAAGGGCCCGGGTCTTAAAGAGGGCAGAAAAGCTCTGGTTTTTATTTCAGCAACCCGCCTGTATACGAATTCTTTTATCTGCTCCTCCAGTTTATGAGAAAAAAGAAACGACCTCCTTATTTGATCATAGGTCATCTCCATGGATTGGCGTCCTGCCCTGATGTAAAACTTGTGCCTGTACCCCTTGCGGTTCAGATCTATCCAATGGGGTTTTAGAAGGCTTTGCGGGATTTTTATCGCCAGGACAATCCTTCCCGGGGAAACCTCTATTTTCTGCACATGAACAAATACCCTGGGGTGTATCCCATCACGAATTATGTTTTCTATCCTTTCAATAAGGTTGTCGGCGCCTTCCTCCGGGATTCCAGTAAGGTCCTCTGGCTCTCCAGTGCCCTTTTTCTCTTGAATCCCAATAAGTATTACTCCCCCTTCCGCATTGGAAAAAGAGCTTACATCCTTACAAAGCTCTGCTCTCCCCTTTTTCTCATCTAAGTTGATCCCCCTCTTATACTCCAGATGGGGTCCTTCTGGAACTTTTCCTGATAACAAGCCCTCCAGATCCTCAAGGAGTATTTCTTTGTTTAGCAGATATTCCATAGCTCACCTCCTGCTGCTAAAATTTCCTCCCCACCTCCATAAAAACCGTTCCTCTGGTTGTTGCTTATCAACCCTTAGGAGGGTAAGGGTCCTTTCGGTAAGTTCTCTCCTCCTGGAAGGTCCCGTCCTTCCTTTGGATTAAAAGCTGGCCTTTTTCTTTCTCTGCCAGCTTTTTCCCAAATTTTACAGCTTCTTTCTTTGTGGTAAACACCCGGTAGGCCCTCTTGTTTCCCTCTTTTTTTACCTGCCATCCCCTCGGATGGAGAGAAACAAATACTTTTTCTCCTTCTCCTTTCTTTTTTCTCATGACCTCACCCATTAATATGTTATAACGCTCGTCAAGATTTCTGGAGGGGGATGCTCCATAAGAAAGGGAAGAATCAAGCAAGATAGGCCGCAAGCTCGAAACAGGATATACCGGGCCTGCTGAGTGCCGGCCAGGGGGGTGTCTTCCCCTTAGGAAGGGAAGGTCCCCTGTGGGGGATAAATTTTAGCAGATCTAGTTTAGTTTGTTATTTTATATTAAGGAGCAACGAAAATGTGGAGTTTATGGAGGGGTTTTCTATTCAGAATTAGAAGAAATACAGCGGAAGTATTGTTCACTTCGCCCTTTCTACTTGTGTCGTGTTTTGTCTTAGTTAAAGGGAAGAGAATAATCAAAGAAATGTACCTTTCTTTTGCGGAAGCACTACGACTCAATATCAATAATGCAGCAGCCGAAATTATAATATTGCTCGTTGGAATTATTCTCTTTGGTTCTTTCCTACTTCTCTTGCTAATGGGATTTAGCGTAGTCTTGGCTTTTATCCCTCCTTTTAGAGGGTTCTTAAAGGCGAGAAAGTTTTTAGAAAGACGAACCCTAGCAAACGGCACTGAAGTTTGGATAGGGCTAGAGGATCAATGGAAATATCTATTAAACATTTCGCCAGAGATAAACGATTTCTTCATCCTGAAATATTTGGTCCGGACTTCTAAGGTCAATCTAGCTATAGTCTTTGCTCGGGATGTGTACAAACGGTTTTTTGCTATGTTAGGGTTTAAAGAAGAGGCGGTAAAAGAGCTGATAAAAGATCTGCTATTGAGTCATCCAATATATAACAAATGGGTGGATGGGTCAGAAAAAACACTCCTGGAGATTAAAGACATACCGGAAGAGAATATCTGCTGTTATGAATAACAGAATAAAAGCAATATTAGGTATAGCTAACGCCAAGAACTTTCTTTTGACTGCTACATTGAGGGGGTTTCTACTTTTTGTTGCCTTCAAGGAAGTTCTCTTTTTAATATCCTTATACAAAAAAAGAGAGTTTTATTTTGCTCTTTATACAAACACAATCTATTATATAATTTTTATTTCAATCGCCATTCTTGCTCTGGCTTTGTATTTTGCAATCGTTCTCCCTGTTATAAATGTAAGAAAAGCAGTCAAGACTCTCACTTTTCTCAGAAAATACGGAAAAGAAATCAAGCTTACTAAAATTCTAAAGGGATGGCTGTTAACCCAAACCTGGTGGCTTATATTAAATTCTTCTAATTTCTTTGACAGGGCCCTGATAACCAAGAAAATAGAGGTGAATATAAAAGGAAAAAGATTCCTTTTTTTGCTTAGTAAATACTCTTACAAAGAACTAAAGTTGCCCTTCTTTCAGGAAGATGAAATCAAAGAGATTATTAAGAAAAACATTTTTGATATGCCCCCATTTTTTGGAGAAATTTAATGTTATGGTTATATTATACACCATGCGATAGGCTCCATTTCCTGTAAAGCTCCGCAGGGCTTCTATATCCTAAGGCAGAGTTGGGCCGCTTTTCTTCGTGGATTTGGAGCCGTCAGGGATTTTAAAATTTCGTGTTCAGGACTAAAAGCCTGGGCTCGGTCATCTCCTCTATGGCATAGCGGAGGCCCTCCCTGCCGAAGCCGGATTCCTTCACCCCTCCGTAAATCATGTGGTCCACCCTGAAGGAGGGGGCATCGTTGGCCACCACACCCCCCACCTCTATGTTCTCGTAGGCATAGCGGAGTTTTACTATATCCCTGGTAAAGACCCCGGCCTGAAGCCCGTATCTGGAGTCGTTAACCCTCTCCACCGCCTCCTCAAATTCCCTGTAGGGGAAGATAACCACAAGGGGAGCAAAGGCCTCCTGGGAAACCACCCTGGCTTCGTGGGGGGCATCCACGATGACCATGGGGGTTATGATTCTTCCCCTCCTCTCTCCTCCGGTGAGAACCCTGGCCCCCATGGACCTGGCTTCTTCCACCCACTCCAGGGTTTTTTCCACGGCAGCATCGTTTATCAGAGGACCTATCCTCACTTCCCCGTCCAGGGGATCTCCTATTTTAAGTGCTTTCGTCCTTCTTACGAATTCCTCCACGAAATCATCGTATATGGAGGAGTGAACATAAATCCTCTGAACGGAAATGCAGACCTGACCGGAATAGTTGTAGGCTCCAAGAACATTCCTCTCCACCGACCACGAAAGGGGTATGTCCGGCTCCACTATGGACGCTGCATTTCCCCCCAGCTCCAGAACCACTTTCTTTTTGGCGGCTTTTTGTTTAAGGCCCCAGCCCACCTGGGCGCTTCCCGTAAAGGTAAGGAGTTTTACCCTGGGGTCCGCAATTATAAGGTCCGCTGCCTGGTAGGTGGAGGGAAGAACGGAAAGGGCCCCTTCAGGAAGCCCTGCCCGGTACAGTATTTCCCCCAGGATAAGGGCCACGGTGGCCGTCTGGGTGGCGGGCCTTATGATGATGGTGTTTCCTGAGGCAATGGCCGGGGCAAGTTTGTGAGCCACCAGGTTGAGGGGGAAGTTAAACGGGGAAATGCCGAAGATAATACCTATGGGAAACCGACGGACTATGGCCCATCGCTCATCGGCCCCCTTCCTCATGTCCAGAGGATATATTTCGCCTCCTATCCTCTTTGCTTCCTCTGCCGCGGTGAGGAAGGTGAATTGGGCCCTCTTGACCTCTGTGATGGCATCCTTTATGGGCTTTCCGCAGGAGAGGGTAATCTCCCTGGCTATCTCCTCCTCCCTCTCCCTCAGGGCGGCTGAGACCCTGGCCAGGATGTTATATCTCTCCTCGCTGCTCAGCTTCCTGGTAGTCTTGAAGGCCTCCTCCGCCAAATCCAGGGCCTTCTCAGCCTGGGATGCCCCGGCTATGTGAACCTTCCCTACTTCCCTGTCGTCGTAGGGATAGCGGATGGTCTTTACCTCCTCTCCATTTTCCCATTTTCCTCCAAGAAGAAGTTTAAATTCCCTCATTTTTCCCTCCTTTCTTTGAGTATTCTATTGGAGGAGAAACTCCCCCTTTCCCTTACGGAATTTAACCTTTCCCTCAGAACCTCTAAGGGTATTATGGCCTCCGCCTGCTGGGCCCTGGCCATAATCTTCCCCTCCGGGTCCACCCCCAGGGAAAGGCCAACCCCTCCCCTTCCCAGACCGTTCACCGAAAGGACATAGGATTGGGTAAAGAGGGCTGTGGCTCTTACCAGGACCTCCTCCCCCTCCCTATCGGCGGTGGTGGTCATTACGGGATTTACGATGAGCTCCACCCCCAACTCAGCCATCTCAAGGGCTATTTCGGGAAACCATATGTCGTAGCATATCTCTATGCCCACCTTGAAGCCCTCCAGGTCAAACACCCTTGTCCTGTTTCCGGGGATGCTATCCTCGTAGGGCCTCCAGGGATAAATTTTGTCGTAATGCCCCACCACCTCTCCTTCAGGGGAAAATAAATAGGCCCTGTTAACCTTACCCTTTGCGGTTTTTATGTAGAAACTTCCCGGTATGAGCCAGACGCCCAGGTCCCGGGCCATGGAGGAAAATTTCTCCAGGACCTCCCCCTCCTCCAGGCCGGGATGAACTGGTCCGGTGTATGCCAGTTCAGGAAAGACCAGGAGTTTAGCGTGGGGATAAAGAAAAAGGGTCCTCTCCGCCCATCTGTTCATGGTTTCAAAATTCCCCCGGGGTTCCCCGGTAATTTCCATCTGCACTCCTGCTACCAGCATCACTCCTCCAGAAGGATTTTAATCATTTTCTCAAAAACCGGCCAGGTGGGGTTGGCTGTTTTAAACCCTTCGTTCTCCGGAAATTCCACCCCATCCTCTCTGCCGGTAAGTTCGTATTCAAAGTGAAGTCCGGAAAGAAGCACCTTTCCCTCCCCGTATCTGTATAAAATCACCGCGGGTTTTTCGTTTACAAGGTATCTGCCGAGAACCTCCCCTTCCCCCACGAAATAGGGGCCACCGTAATAGAAGGCCTGAAGTTTTCTCCCTTCAAAGAGAACCTCCGCTACGGTGTAAAGGGGCCATGGAGCCAGAGAGGTTATGGGTCCCACAGCAACCCCGGGGTATATTCCCAGGGGAGGATGGTATTTTTTGCCCTCCCAGATTATCTCCCTGGACGCAAAGTAGGCCCCGGCGCATACCCCCAGGTATCTTCCGCCCTTTTCCACGAAGGCTCTTATCATCCTGGCGGCCTTTCCCTTAAGGTCCTCTGTGTAATACCCCGACCATCCGCCGGGAAAGTAGATGAGTTTCATCCTGGAGTAGAGGTCCTTCCTTTTAAGGTCTTCTTTGTAAAGGGGGCTGTAGGTTATACCGTGGGTCTGGAAGAACCTCTGGGAAGCTATAAGCCCTAAGTGGAAGGCCCCCCTGTCCGAATAAATCCCCACCTGGAAATTCCCCCTTCTCTTCACTTCCACGGCCCACCTGAGCTTTCCCTCCCGCAGTTCCCCCAGGTTCCTCAGATATAAAAAGGGAGGGGATGAAGGTTCCCATCCTGATTTTTTGAGGCCCTTTATAAAATCCCCGGCAGAGGGGGGAGAGGAGGCGGAGAAGGGTTCTGAGACGGCGATGTGCTGTGGCCTCAGGAAAACGAATTCCGTGGAAAGGGAGGTCCGGGGAGGGAAAATCCCCGGTATGTTCACCTTAACCATCAACCTGAACTTCCTGGAAAGGGCAACTCCCCTGAACTCAATTCTCATGGGTCCCCGGGGCTTGTATCCGTATTCAAGGGTCCACTTCACCAGGGCCTTGAGCATGGGGATGTAAAGGGAGGGGGAACCCTCCCCCTCCCTCACGGCGTATATTCCCATCCTGGTGTATCCAACCTCCTGGGCGAAGAGCAGGGCTGAAAGGAGAAGGAAAACCAGTCTTTTCATATTTCCTCCATTACATCTTCCAAGATAGCAAGCCCCTCCTCCAGTTCCTCGTCACCGATTACCAAGGGCATGAGCACCCGAATCACATTGGAATATACCCCGGCGGAAATGAGGAGAAGTCCCCTTTCGTAGGCCAGCTGGACTATTCTGGAGGTGGTTTCCTTGTCGGGTTCTTTGCTTGCGGGCTTTACCACCTCAAAGGCGGCCATGGCCCCCAGGGCCCTCACATCTCCCACGAAGGAGAATTTTTCCTTCCATTTCAGGAACCTCGCCTTTACCTTCTCCCCTATGCCCAGAGCCTTGCCACATAGGTTCTCCTCTAAGGCAAAATCAATGGCGGCCACGGCGGCGGCACAGGAGACGGGATTTCCCCCGAAGGTTCCCCCAAGCCCCCCCACCTGGGGATGGTCCATGACCTCTGCCCTTCCCAGAACAGCCGCTAAGGGAAGTCCTCCGGCTATGGACTTGGCTATGGTGATTATGTCCGGCACAACCCCGAAGTTCTCCACGGCAAAGAACTTTCCCGTCCTGCAGAAACCGGCCTGAACCTCGTCCGCCACCAGAAGTATTCCGTATTTTTCGGTGATTTCCCTGAGCTTTATCATGTATTCCCTGGGAGGAATTATGAATCCCCCCTCTCCGATAACCGGCTCAATCACCACCGCCGCCACCTCCTGAGGACGCACATGGGTAATGAAGAATTCCTCTATGTAAGAGGCGCATCGCAGACCGCACTCAGGATAAGAAAGGGAAAAGGGGCAGCGATAGCAATAGGGATAGGGAAGGCGGTAAATCTCAGGGGGAAAGGGTCCGAATCCGGCCTTGTAGGGCACAACCTTGGAGGTCATGGCTAAGGTAAGCAGGGTTCTTCCGTGGAAGGCGTGCTCAAAGACCACTATGGCTCCTCTTCCCGTGTAATGGCGGGCTATCTTTACCGCATTTTCCACCGCCTCTGCCCCGGAGTTCACCAGGAAGCCCTTTTTGGGAAAGGAACCTGGATAAAGGGAAAGGAGCCTCTCCACCACCTCCAGATAGGGTTCGTGCATGGAAGTGTGGAAGCAGGAACCCACGAATTTGTCAGCCTGCTTTTTTATCGCATCCACCACCTTGGGGTTGGAGTGGCCCACATTCAGGGAACCTATGGCCCCTGCAAAATCAATGTATCTCCTTCCGTCCTTTCCCCATATTATGGCCCCCTCTGCCTTCTCAACGAAAACAGGGTTTGTGTTGTAAACCCCCCGGGGGATTAACCTTTCCCTTTTTTCAAGCAGCTGCCGGGTCAAATCCACCTCCTTAGAATTTATAGCTGGCCACTATGGCAAAAACCCTCTGGCCTATGCCCACCACGGGCTTTTCCCAGCGGGGATTTATCCCTATATAACTGGCATCGGGAGGTATGGTAAGGTGCTGGCCGTATTTCCTGAGGAGGTAAGAGTTTCCCAGTATATTGAGGCCGTCCACGGATACGGTAAGGGTCCCTTTACCCAGAGGGAAACTTCTTCCCATCCTCACATTGAGGTTCTTGTAGGCGGGTCCCCTTCTCGTTCCCACAGGCTCAGAGAGAACTTCGGTGTAGAAGTACGGGTCTATGCCGGGAATTCCTGGATTGTAAACCACCACGGTCCTCTGGAGGGGCACCCCGCTCATGTAGAGGAAGTTGAAACTGAACATTATTTCCATGGGCAGAAGATAGGAACCCACCACCTTGAGGACCACCGGCCTGTCCAGGGTTGGGACCGAACCCTCCCTGTTTACCATCCAGTTGGGGGAATCAAAAGCAACGCTCACCCCGTTGGTTTCGTAGAAAGAATTTCCTATGGTGGCCCTGGCCCTTGAGAGGGTAAGGGAGGCGAATACCGACCAGCCGTGGGAGAAGGGCTTGGTAAGCACTATTTCCACCCCGTCGTATTTCCTGTAGGCCTGGGGAGGGTTGGTAATCCAGAACTGGCCTGGCGGGGCCCCTTCCTTCAGGAAGTAAACGGTGTAGGTCTTATCGTCGGAGGTTCCCAGCTTGGCGTCGTATCCAGGGTCGTGAACTTCAATGGGGACCCACCACTGGTCGGTCCTGGCTATGTCTATGTCCTCAATTATGTCCTTCTCGTAGCGGTGAATATAGCTTACTGAAAGCCTGAGGCCCTCTATGGGTTCTCCCTCCAGGGTAAGGAGGTACTCGTCGGTGTGGGGAGCCTTGAGATTCGGGTCAATTCTATCTAAGGGGTTCAGGTATCCTCCCCAGGAATAGACCATGTAATAATAATCGGAACCGTCAAAGTCGTACTTCCCGTTGAAGTTGAGGTCGTACCAGTAGTAGGCGGCGTAGGGATAATACATGGGGTTTATGTTGGAGGTGTATTGGAGGTTCATGTAGGAGTAATACCTTCCGTAGAAGGCCTTCAGGGCTGCCCTTCCGTTTCCCAGCAGGTCAAAGATCACGCCCACCCTGGGGGATATGGTTTTCCAGTTCATGTAATCCTTTATCTCGTTTATGCTCCTGGGGGCGAAGAACTGGTCGTGGGGGGCAGGGATAATGCCGGCCTGATAAAGGGCATACCACCGGGGATTTCCCGTGGTGGACTGGGGAGGAATGTAGGCCTTGCTCATGTCAAATCTTACTCCGAGGTTAAAGTAAAGCCTCTTCCCCAGGTTAAAGGTGTCCTGAAGGTAGCCGCTTATCCTTCTCATACGGTCCTTCTGGACGCTGTCGCCGGATTTGGTCCCCACAGAACGGGCGGTGAAATATCCTATCCAGTTCACCCCGAACCAGGAGGGGAGGCCGTAATTCCCGTTTTCCGTCCAGTAAACTCCGGGATAAAGGCCGTTCCAGGATTCCGGCATCCAGGTATCCCAGTCGTCCCTGGCAAGTTCAAACTCAAGGCCTGCCTTCACCTCGTGGTTTCCTCCCAGGAAATTGTCCAGGAACTTGGTGAGGGAAGCCATGGCCTGGAACCTTCCCCGGTGGTAGACCTCGTTCATCCAGTATCCCCTCCAGAACTTCGCCCATCCTATGTCGTAGTGGCGGTATCCGGTTCCCTCCTGCATCAAAAGCGGAAAATACTTGTAAATATAGCCCGCCCTGGCATCCAGATAGGCGGTGGGGCTTATGTTCCAATTCCACTTGAGGTAGGTCATGAAGTCCTTCTCGTGGTCCCATACAGGGGCGGCGTCCCTGTCGTAGACCCAGCCTATGTATGCAGGGTCCCCCTGGATTACCACTCCGGTGTGAACCTCCCAGTAAGGCTCGTAGCTCACAAGGTAACTCAATGCCCAGTCTAAACGATGGGCCGCAGAGGGCTGAAAGGACAATTTCCCGAAAAACTCCGTCTCGTGGTGTTCCACTCTGGGTTCAAAGCCAGGGGCATGGTAGGCCCAGTCCAGTTTCCTGGCGGAGAGGAAATACCATAGCCTGTTTTTCTTTAAAGGCCCCCCTATGTTGAAGCCCCCGTCAAAATTCCAGAGGGTTTTGTAGGGCTCAAAGGCATCCCCCTCCATAGCCCCCCTTCCAGGAGAATCGGAGGAAAACCCCGAGGGGATAATGTAAAAATTGAGCTCCCCGCTGAGCCTGTTTCCTCCGCCCTTGGTAACTATGTTAACATAGGCTCCGTTTCCTTCCCCTACCTCGGCGGGATGTCCTGAGGTTTCAATTTCCACCTCCTGAATAACATTGTAGTTAAGGTTGGTGGAAAGATAGCTGTGGCGGGGGTCGTTCATCATGAATCCGTCAAAGGCGTAAATGTTCTCCCTTATGGAGGAGCCGTGGGTTGAAAAGGTTCTGCTGTAGCGGACATTATCGCTCACTATGCCCGGAGAGGTGTTGATTATGTCGTAGAGGTCCCTCTGTATGGGGGCGTCCTCCACCACCTCCTTCCCTATGTTCACGGAGTTTTTGGCCTCCTCCACGGATATGGCGGGCATCTTAGCCTCCACCACCACCTCTTCCTTCATGGTCTTCGGCTTGAGAACCACTGAAAGAAAGGAGGTTTTACCCACCCTTATCAGTATGTTCTTCACCACCACGGTATCAAAGCCCTTGAGGGAGACCTTCACCTGATATTTTCCAGGGGGAAGATTGGCAAAGAAGAAAATCCCATCGTTTCCGGTGCGAAATGTGATAGGATTTAAAATGGGTGAACCCGAAAGGAGCACGGAGGCGCCGGGAAGCGGGGTTCCGTCCTGGGCCTTTACGGTTCCCTTGAGGCTTCCCGTCTGCCTCTGTGCCCACAAACCAAAGGCCATAACCAAAGCCAGCAGAAGCACAAGGCTTCGTCTCATTTCAACCTCCTTTTAAATATTTTTGCCATCTCCAGGGTCCCACCTATTATGGTGGCTATCCATATGGGGGGTAAGGTGAGGACCACCAGATAAAGCATGAGTGCAGGGGAGCTTACAAAGAAGAAAATATAAAAGAGCACAAAAAGTATAAATACGAAAATCCAGGCCGCCCCCTTAATAGGTGTAAGCCTGCCGAAGGTTTTTTCAATCAAACTCATTCTTCGCTCCATGGTATTTCCCTCCATAGGGTTGCCCTCTCCATTTCCTCAGAGGCCCTGGGGGTAATCAGACTTGCTAAAACCATGGCAAGAAGGGAAACCGCAAGGCCCGCATGGACGGCATGGAGGCCAAGGACGAAACCGTTGGGATCTCCCCTCTTCCACCATGCAACGAGGGACCAGAGGAAGGCCACCGAGGCTCCTGAAGCCAGGGAATACAGGGCTGCCCTGGGGGTCGCCCTCCTCCAGAACCAGGCTGCCCCCACAGGAACCAGAAGCCCGGCAATGGCCAGAGCCTGTCCCATTATCCACAGGGGGATTAAAAAGGGTATCCACAGGGCGCTGGCCACCCCCAGAACGGCCGTAATAAGAACGGAAACCCGGCTGAGGAGAATTTTCCTACCCTCCGAAAGGGTGTTTTTCAGGGATTTTTCAATAACATCGTTGAACAACAGGGTGGCCCCGGTCATGAGGAAGGAGGAGGCACAGGACATAACCGTCATTAAAAAGGCCACCAGGAGGAACCCTCCAGCGGCGGGCGGTATAATTTTGCTTATAAAATGCAGGTAAACCTGGTCCGGGGAAATTCCCGCCGGAAAGGAAAGGACCCCTGAGCGAGCCGCTGCGGAAAGGAGCATCCCGCCCAGGAAGGAAATAGCCCCCCAGGGAGAGGAAAGGGAAACCGCCACCAGGGCGTCAAAGGAGGTCTGGGCAGAACGGGCCATGTACGCCCACTGGAAGAGCCAGGGATCCACAAGGTAGAAAAGGCCCATGGAAATTATCCACAGGGATAAAATGGAAAGGTCCATGGACCAGGCGGAAAGCATGTGGGAAGGAAGGACCGAATACATCCTATGGACAGAAGATGAAATCCCTCCGTTGTATTTGACCACAAGATAAAGGAAGAGAAGCATCCCCCCTCCCTGAATCACCGATTGAAACCACTGGGAGGTTATAGCGGAAAGCTGTCCACCGGTTATGGTATATAGAAGGACCACCCCTGCCCCCAGAAGAATCCCAAGTTTCAGATTAAGGCCGAAGCCCACCTGGAAGACCAGGCCCAGGGCGAGAAACTGGAGGCCTGAGATAAAAACAGGCCTGAGATAGGAAATGAGGGAGGTGGGTATTCTTATTTCTTCCCCGAACCTCCTGGCCAGAAAATCGGAGAGGGTGTAGGCTCCGTGCTTTCTCCCGAAAACATTTATCTTTTTGGCAAAGAAAAAGGCAAAGGCCGGGACCGTTATTCCTGAGACCGCAATGAGCCACATGGCCGAATACCCCTGACTCCATCCGTACCCCGTAAAGCCTGCCACCGAAGCCCCTCCAATGGCCGCTCCGGTGTAGGCCCCGAAAAACAGCCAGAAGCCCACGCTCCTTCCCATGAGGAGGAAATCCCCGGTGTTTTCCACCCTGGAGAACTTTATTCCCAGCCAGGTAAAAAGAACGAAGAGCCCGAGGGCGAAGGCCCAGGCGTAGGCGGCGGTCATTTTTCCCTCAAAAGGTAGGTGGCGTGTTGACCCAGAGGACCACCGTCATGTTCCTGGTGGGATTTCTCCAGCGGTGCCTGGAGGAACTGTTGAAGTATAGGGTATCGCCCGGTTCCAGAATGTAATGCTCAATCTCGTCAAGCCATATCTCCAGCTTACCCTCAAGGACGAAGATGAACTCTTCCCCCTGATGTGAATAGGCTTCGCCGCTCCCTGCCCCTGGTTCAATGTAGAAAAGGTGAGGCTCCATGGCCGTTGGACCCTCTGCCAGAAGCTCCATTCTCACACCCTTGAAATCCGTGGGAAGGCTTTTCCTTTCCCCTGCCTTTATGAGCTTGCGGGGGGATGCTGTGCTTTCAAAAAAGTAAAGGGTGTTTACTCCCAGGGCATCGGCGATCTTCCTGAGATTGGCCACCGAAAGGTTGGCCTTTCCCCGCTCCACCTGACTAAGAAAGGCCACGGAGAGCCCGGTTTTCTCCGAAAAGGCCTGCAGCGTCATTCCCTTTCTCTGCCTTAACCTCCTTATCTTGTCCCCTACGGAAAGGTTTTCTGCCGGGGGAGGAGGGACCTCGTCTTTAAGGATTTTTTTGATGCCGTAAGCTCCTGAACCCCTGTCCTTAAGCTCCTTGATTTTCTTCAACTTTTTAACCTGTTCCCAGGTGAACCTCCGGGCACCTCCCGAAGTTCTCTGGGGCTTGATCAGGCCCTCCCTTTCCCAGAACCTTAAAGTTGAGGGGCTTACCCCCACTATGTCCGCCGCTTCTCCTATGGTAAAAAGCTTCATGCCTATAATAATATTACAAATTTCCCAAAAGTCAAGATTTTTTTCAAAATTTTTGCAAATTCACCCTATCACTGGCTACCGCATTTGGACCATCCGCAGTTGGGACAGGTGGGGCACTTCTCATCGGGAAGGGGCCATCCGCAGACGGGGCACCGCTCCACGGTCATATCCTTCTCCTGGTAGTTTATCTCCCCCTCGCCTATTATTCGCTTCAGGACCTTGGCTATGGCATCGGGAATGGACTGGACCATCTCACCGTTGTAGAAGATGGGCTCCGAGCCTCCTATCCCCTCCAGCTGTTCTATTATCAGCTTTGGCTCAATTCCTGAACGCAAAGCCAGGGAAATCAACCTTCCCAGGGCCTCGGCGTCGGCCATGGTGGAATAGCCGCTTTTTCCTATCTGGGCGAAGACCTCAAAGGGCTTCTGGTCCATGAAGGTGACGGTTACATAAAGTGTTCCAAAACCAGTTTTTATCTTGTCGGTCCTGGAAGGGAGGCTGTCCGGCCTTTCCTTGGGGACGGGCTTCGTCTCCTGGCCGGCCTTCTGAAGGACCTGCTCCGCCCTGGACCCGTCCCGGTATACGGTTATCCCCTTAACCCCCAGGTCATAGGCCAGAAGGTAGGCCTCCTTTATGTCCTCCACGGTGGCCGAGTTAGGGAAGTTTATGGTCTTGGAGACGGCGTTGTCCACATACTTCTGGAAGGCAGCCTGCATCCTTATGTGCCATTCCGGTTCAATTTCGTGGGCCGTTATGAAATAAGGAGGAAGGGGTTCGTCCGGGTGCTCATCCTTCCACTCCTTGTAAAGGGGATGGATGTCTATGAGCTTTCCGTCCAGGATGTTGGATACCAGCTCAAAGGCGAAAACAGGCTCTATGGAGGAACTGGTTCCAGCTATCCTTGATATGGTCCCTGTGGGGGCTATGGTAAGAACGGTGGCGTTTCTCCTCTTTTCCCCTTTGTAGATGGAGTTTTCTATGTTGGGGAAATTTCCCCTCTCCTCAGCCAGCAGCCTGGTCTGCTCCTCCGCCTTTTCCCTCATGAACCCGGCTATCTTCTCCGCCCACTCCAAGGCCTCCTCGGTATCGTATTTTATCCCCATGAGGATGAAAAGGTCCGCTAAGCCCATAACCCCAAGACCAATTCTTCGGTTCAGCTTGGTTATCTCCTCTATCTGGGGAAGGGGAAACTTGTTCACATCTATCACATTGTCTAAGAACCTTATTCCGGTCTCTATCACATAGGCAAAGCGATCCCAATCAAACTCCTTCTTCTTGCGGTCGTAAAGCCGGGCCAGGTTTATGGAGCCGAGGTTGCAGCTTTCCCAATCGTGGAGGGGCTGTTCCCCGCAGGGGTTTGTGGCCCTTATCTCCCCCCAGGGCCTGGTGGGATTCAGTTCGTTGATGCGGTCTATGAAGACCAGCCCGGGGTCCCCTATGGCCCAGGCGCTCTCCACTATCATGTCAAATATCTCGCTGGCCCTTCTTGTGCCCACCACTTCCCCGGTGTGGGGAGCCACCAGTTCGTATTCCCCGTCCTCCTTCAGGGCCTTCCAGAACTTTTCAGTTACCGCCACGGAGATGTTGAAATTGGTGAGGCTTTTTCCATCCCTCTTGGTCTGTATGAACTCCTCAATGTCCGGATGGTCCACCCTCAAAATTCCCATGTTGGCGCCCCTTCTCACCCCTCCCTGCTTTATTTCTTCTGTGGCTGCGTCAATAATCTTCATGAAAGAAACAGGACCTGAGGCAACCCCCCTGGTCTTTTTCACCATGGAGCCCTTGGGCCTTATTCTGGAAAAATCAAAGCCCGTACCTCCCCCCTCCTTGTGAACCATGGCGGTGTACTTTACGGCGTCAAAAATGCTGTCAATGGAATCCTCAATGGGGAGAACGAAGCAGGCGCTCAGGCACATATCCCTTCCGGCCCCTGTGAGGGTGGGGCTGTTGGGAATAAATTCCCGCCTCATCATTACTTCGTAAAACCTCTTCTTCCAGTAATCTCGGGCTTTGTTGGTCCTCTCCGCCCCGGCCACATAGGTGGCCACCCGGTTGAACAGCTGGGAGGGCTTTGTTTCTACAAGATTTCCCTCCTCGTCCTTCATGAAATACCTGGCCTTCAAAATATTGATGGCGTTGTCGGTGAAACCCTCAATTCCCATCTTTCCCTCCTAACAATATGTTGTGCCTTCAGAATATACCATCGCAATATTTAGTTGTCAATCGGAAAAATGATAAAATTTTCCCATGAGGATAACGGTTATATACGACAACCGTTCCGCCAAGGAAGGGTGGAAAAGCGGGTGGGGCTGGGCCCTGCTGCTGGGGGAGGACCTCCTCTTTGACACCGGCTCCGACCCGGATGACTTCATGGAAAACCTCCAGAGGGCCGTGCCTCCTGAGCGGATAAAGGAGGTGGTTATATCCCACGGCCACTGGGACCACACGGCAGGGCTTTTTCCTCTGGTAAAACAAAGTCCCGGCGTAAGGGTTTATGTGGGGGAGGGATTCAGCCATAAATTTGAGGAAGAGCTTAAAAGGAAGGGGGCGGAAGTAATCAGGGGAAGGGGCTGGAGGGAAATCCGTCCCGGTATATGGATAGGCCCCGAACTTCCCCACCCGGTTCCAGAACAATTCTTGGTGGTGGAAGGAGGGGAGAAGGTTCTCCTTGTGGGAGGATGTTCCCACCCCGGGATAGAAAACTTCGCATACCTGGCCCGGGAAAAATTCGCAAAACCCATGGTGGTTATGGGAGGATTTCACCTCTTTTCTGACCCTCAGGAAAAAATAAGGAAGGTGGCGGAAAGGCTTAAAGGTGCCGGGGTCATCCTGGCCTATCCATCCCATTGTAGCGGAGAAAGGGCGGAAAGAATTTTCAGGGAATTCTTCCCGGCAAAGAAGGCAGGGAGTGGTCTGAGGATAGATTTTCCCTGAGGAACCCTTTAACTGAAAAAATCTCCCTCAGAAGGGAACTTCGTCGTCCGGCTCAGAAGGCCCAAGGTCCGGAGGTTCCGGAGGAAATTCCTCCCCGGCGGGCTCCTCCTTTCTTCCCAGCAGAATTATCTTCTCCGCCTCAATTTCCACTACCTTTCTGGGCTGGCCGTTCTGCTCCCAGCGACGGCTGCGGAGTTTTCCCTCCACCAGGATCTGCTTTCCCTTCCTCAGATATTCCCTGGCGAAATCTGCCAGCTGTCCCCAGCAATAAATGGAATGCCACTCGGTTATTTCGTGGAGGGTATCGCCCTTTTTATAAACCAGGGTGGTAGCCAAGGTGAAGCGGGCCAGGGCCCTTTCACCCTCGCCGGAGGGCAGGTACCTTATCTCAGGGTCCCTTCCAAGCCTGCCCACCAGAATAACCTTGTTTAAAGAACCCCTATCCTTCAATATTCACCTCTTTTAGCCAAGGAAGCCTCCTCGGATCCGGGGTACTTCTGAAGAAGCTCCCTTATGTATTTTTTTGCCTTCCTTGCATTGCCCATTTTTTTATAACACTGGGCCAGACGGTAAAGGGCCGTGGGGGCCTTTATGCTTTGCGGAAAAAGGGAAACCACCTTTTCATACCAGGAAGCTGCCGCAGCGTAGTTGTTCATTCTAAAATAGCTTTCCCCGCACCAGAACATGGCGCTGGCGCTTGCTTTCCCCTGCGGATACTTCTGAGCGTATTCCCGCAGATAAGTTATGGCCTCCTCATACCTTCCCTCTATGAAGGCGTTGAAACCCTTTCGGTAGAGTTCCTCCCTGGGAATCTCTCCGGAAGAGGAGGTCTGCGCCCTGCCCTGGGCCTTTATGGCCAGCTTTAGCTCGTCTATCTTCTGCTCCAAGGCGGCCACCCTCATCTGCAGGGCTTCTATTTTCCTCATGGCCTCAGAATTGGTGCCCTGACATTCCTTCAGAGCTTCTTCTAAGGCCTTTAATCTTTCCCGAAGCTGGTTAAAATCCGCCCTGAGGAGGGCGAGGTCCTCCTGACTGACCCCGCCCTTCTGCTCAGCGATGACCCCGGTGGTTTTCTGAGCTTTTTTCTTCTTTTTCCTCCTCAGGCTCAGGGCGTATGAAGGGGAAAACAAAAGAAGAACCAAAACTATTGCAAGTGTTTTCCTCACTTGGCTATTATAACAAATTCCGCCCTGCGGTTCTTGGCCCAGGCCTCCTCATTGTGCCTGGGGTCCAGAGGACGGCTCTTTCCATAGCTGACTATTTTTATCCTGTCGGGGGAAATTCCCAAGCTTATCAGAAAATCCCTGACGGCCTTGGCCCTTTTCTCCCCAAGAGCCAGGTTGTATTCCTCGGTTCCCCTCTCGTCGCAGTGTCCCTCTATGAGGATCTTCACCGTGGGATGAGCTTTGAGCCACTGGGCGTTCTTTATGAGTATGGGTTTCTGGTCCTCCCTGATGTTGTATTTGTCAAAGTCAAAGTGAATCCTCTGCAGGTAGCCCTTCCTGTTGATCTCCTCCAAACTCATGTCCTCAATGCTTTCTTCCTGAACCACGGGCTTGGGAATGGGCTTTTCCTTAACCTCCTCTCCGGTCCTGGCTACCTTTTTCTCCGTCGGGGGAATGACCTTCACCTTCTCTTTTTTCTTACAGCCTGCCAGGCTGAGGAGAAAAATTCCAGCCACCAGAATCAGGGTGAGTTTCTTCATTTTTACCTCCTATAATTTATTTTCTGCCAGGATGGCATAAGATTGTTTCCCCGGGAAGTGAGCTGCCTCAGGTTTTTTCCATCGTAATCCATTATGTAAATTTGATATTTTCCGCTCCTGTTAGAGGAGAATACTATATGACGGCCATCCGGGGAAAAACAGGGATTTTCGTTCATGGCCATGCCTGAAGTTAATTTTATCACCTGCGATGTGGAAAGGTAAAGTAAATACAGATTGAACCTTCCCATAATTCTGCTTACATATATTATTCTGTCCCCGTCGGGAGCCCAATCCGGTGAGGCGTTGTAGCTTCCCTGAAAGGTTATCCTCCTTGGATTCTTCCCGTTTTTGTCCATGATGTAAAGCTGGGGGGAACCGCTCCTGTCCGAGGAGAACAAAATCTTTTCCCCGTCCGGCGACCATTTGGGGCTGAGGTCTGAGCCGTAGGAATAGGTCAGCCGCCTGCGCTGGCCCGTCCGAAGGTCGTAAATGTAAATCTCGTAGTTTCCTGGAAGGGAGGAGGAATAAAGGAGAAATTTGTCGTCAGGTGAAAAGTCCGGGGTTATGTTGGAGCCCCCCTCTGCCACCAGCATGTCCTTTCCCTGGTAAATATACCTTATGTAAAGGGAAGGATTTCCCCGACGAAAGGAGGTGTAAGCTATCATCTCCCCATTATGGGACCATGCGGGAAGCATCTCCATTCCCCTGGTGTAGGTAAGGCGGACCTGGTTCATCCCGTCGTAGTCCATTATGTAGAGTTCCCTGTTTCCGTCCCTGTCGGATATAAACGCTATTTTGGAGGTGAATATGGGAATCTGGCCGAAGTATTTCAAAAGCTCATCCCCCATCCGGTGGGCCATAAGCCTGCGAAACTTCATCTTTCCGTAAAAGCTTTTCCCCAGTATAAACTCTCTGGTTCTGGCATCGTATAGCTTTCCGGTGAAGCGGAGCTGCTCCCCCCTCTGTTCCACCTTTCCTAAGAATACAACGGAAGCCCCCACCGATTCCCAGGCCTTAAGGTCCGGCCTCTCAGGATTGGTATCCTTCACTAAGGAAAGAAGGTCCCTGGAAAGGGGCGAAAAAACCCTGGAAAAGGCGAGGTCCGCCCTGAAGGTTTCCTCTATTTCCTCCGCAGCGGCCTTAGCTTCGGGGGTGTAGGTTCTTATCTGAAAAGGGGGAATTGCTATTCTGATGGCCGGGACCCCTCCCTTTATCCTTATGGTTATCTCCTGCTGGGCAAGGATTTGAGAGGTAAAAAATACGAGGAGGAAAATTTTTCTCATGGGGTTAATTCTATTCAAAAATGACCCTTATGGCAAGGTAAGCTCCGCTGTATGTGGAGGGAAGCCGGGGGAAGGGTTCGGCGTTCTTAACCGCCTGCAGAGCGTAATTGTCAAACCTGGTTATTCCACTGGGCTTTTCCAGCTTGATTTCAATTATCCTTCCTTCCCGGTTGATCTTGAAGTAAACCCATATTTCAGCCCCCAGCTTCCTTCCCCCCATGAGCTGCGCCCAGTTAAAACCTATCCTTTCCTTTACCGTGATGAGAAAGAAGGGATACGGGAAATTTCCCAGGCGCATTTCCCCTCCTCCGCTGCCCGGCCCTCCTGCAAAGGATATGGTGGGAGCACCTTCCCCCCGGGAGCCTGCAGCTCCCGTGGAAGCTTTCTTCCTCACCACCACAGAACCTTTCCTTTTTATGTAGCGATACCTCCTGGATTTTTTCTTAGGATAGACGAGTTTGGGCTCCTTTTTAATTTTCGTAATTTTCTTGAGCTCCCATACATTTCCCTGCTGGGGCCTTCCCCCGCCGCCTCCTCCACCGGGAAGCTCCACCAGGGAAACGAACTCCTGAAACCTGGGCCTGGCCCTTTCCCCGAAGCTGCTCAGGGAAGCTACCAGAAGGAATCCCAGATGAAAAAGGAAGGAGAGAAAAAGTCCCAGCCTCAAAATCCTCTTCTGACTCATTTTCTCCTGGGCTGAATAACCAATCCCACCGTCTCAATGCCGCTTCTCTTTATTATGTCCAGGATCTCTATCACCTTCCCGTAGGGAACGGACCTGTCTGCCCTAAGAAAAACCACCTTTTTTTTAGCTCCATGGAAGTAGGCCTTCAGCTGCTCTTCCAGGAGTTTCGGGTGGATAACCTTCTTGTCAAAATGAACATAGCCCTTTTTGTCTATGGTAATGACCAGCCGGGTTTCCTCCTTGGTGGAAATATAGCCGGCGGTGGGGAGGTCAACATCTATGCCCACCTGCATCATGGGGGCCGTCACCATGAAAATTATTAAAAGGACCAGCATAACATCCACTAAGGGTGTTACATTGATTTCCGCCATGGCCCTGGGGGCGTAGCTTATCCTATTCCTCAGCATTCTTCGTTAGTCTCTCGGCCACTATGAGTATCTCGTTGGAGAAATTCTCCGCCTCCTGGGAAAGCCTGCGTATCTTGGCGGAAAAATAATTGTAAAAAATAACCGCGGGCACCGCCGCAAAAAGGCCGGCGGCGGTGGTTATCAGGGCTTCAGCAATTCCAGGGGCCACCGCCACCAGGGAAGCGGTCTTCTTCACCCCGATCTCCCGGAAGGCGTTCATTATTCCCCAGACGGTGCCGAAAAGACCGATGAAGGGAGCAGAGCTGGCGGTTATCGCTAAGAAGGAAACATAGGCCTCCAGGCGATTTATCTCCTCAGTCAGCCTCTGGAGGAGGGCCCTTTCCAGGGATTCTAAGGAGGATATTTTCTTATTCTTAATGTCCTCGTTTATGCCCATAAAAATTTTGGAGAAGGAAGAACGGGGAAACCTACGGGCTATCTTTTGAAAGTCTTTCATGTCCCTGGCCCTGAAAAGAACCCTCTTCACCTCCTCATTGTCTTTTCTTACGGCGTTTAGAAAAAGGTATTTGGCGATTATAACCGCCCAGGAATAGAAGGAAAAACCTATCAATATGAATATGACTAATTTGGCCACTAAGGTGGTCTGGGCATAAAGGCCGAGGACATTCATCCCGGGTATTTTATAAGTTTCCCAGGGATTTGTAAAGAAAAACCATGACCGGACGCATACCCGTGAAGAAATGTGGTATTATTTTTCAATGGAAAGAGCAAAAAAGGCATACAAGGACCCGGAATTTTTAAATTCACCGGCGGCGAGGACAGTAAGAATCCTCTCCGAATACCTCCATCCCGAAAGAAAGCTTAAGAAGGCAGGGATAAGGCACACCGTGGTCTTCTACGGCTCTTCAAGGATAACCAGAGAGGACCCTGATCCGGAAAACAGGAAGTATTATCTCATGGCAGAGGAACTGGCCTACCGCATAGGGCTCTGGGTTAAGGAAAACCACAGGGACCACGGCTTCGGTATATGCACCGGAGGAGGACCTGGAATAATGGAGGCCGCCAACCGCGGGGCCAGGAAGGCCGGGGTGCCCTCCATAGGCTTCAATATTTCCTTACCCCAGGAGCAGCTCCCCAACGACTACATAGACCCTGAATTCAATTTTGAATTTCATTACTTCTTTATGAGGAAGTTCTGGTTCATGTATCTGGCCAAGGCAGAGATTTTCTTTCCAGGGGGATACGGCACCATGGACGAGTTGTTTGAAACCCTGACCCTCATACAGACGGGGAAGAAAAGAAAAATACCCGTGATACTGGTGGGGACACAGCACTGGAACAGCACGGTAAATTTTCCCAGGCTTATAGAAAAAGGTTATATATCCAGAGAGGACTGGGAAATCATTGAATACGCCGACTCGGCGGAGGAAGCCCTGGAAAAACTTAAGCCATGGCTGAAAAAACACCTACCAGAAAGTTAATTTTTTAAGAAAACCTCCATGTTAATCGTAAAATTTTATAAGGAGGGAATTATGCGAAAAATCATAGCATTAATAACAGCCTTCTTTATCTCAACCTTTCTTCTCCTGGGCAAAGACTTTTCCCTCAAGGATGTCCTCGCCTACCAAACCGTATCCCAATTTTCCCTGTCCCCTGACGGGAAAATGGCAGTATGGGTCCAGAGAAAGGCCGATGAGAAGGAAAACAAATTCATCTCCCATCTCTGGCTCCTGGACCTTCAACAAAGGACCCCTGTTCAGCTCACCCGGGGAAAGCACTCGGAATACTCCCCCAGGTGGTCACCGGACGGCAAGAAAATCGCCTTCCTTTCCGACAGGGACGGTAAACCTCAGGTTTATGTATTGAACATTCACGGCGGTGAGCCGGAGAAAATAACGACCATGCCCAGGGGGGTGGCGGACTTCCGATGGAGGAATGGGCAGGAAATAATAGTTCTGGCCCGGGAAAAATCCTACAGACTGGAGAAGGAAAGAAAGAAAAAGAAGGACGATTCCATAGTGGTAGAGGACGCTGAGTTTTTCTTCCCCACGAGGCTCTTTTCGGTGAACCTCAGGGACAAGAAGGTCAAAAGGTTAACGCTAAACAAAGACAGGATAGTCTCCTTCTCCATTTCCCCATCGGGAAGATTCGTGATCACAGCCCACATAGACACACCTTCCTATGTGGCGGAGCCGGAGCCCAGACCCAGATACTTCCTGTGGGACCTTGAGAAAGGTAAGAAAAAGGAAATTTTTAAGGACAAATATTTCTCCCCTACCGATTTTCAGTGGCTGGACGACGACCGGGTGGTGTTTCTTGAGACCTTCTCCCGGCACGAGGAAAAGAGAGGGCCCGGGATAGAGCTCCTTTATCTTTATTCGGTATCGGAAAATACCTATAGAAAGGTTCCTTTGAACTGGCCCCGGGGAATTGGAGGCCTTTACCAAGGCCGACTGAGCTGCGGGGGCGAAACCATCGCCACATCCCTGGCCAACGGAGCCAGGAACATTCCAGTGATTATTGAGGCCCGCGGAAAGGACCCCTCCAAATGGAAAATCCACAGAATAAAGGAAAAATTCTTTCAAACCATCATGGGCCTGAAACTATCCGAGGACGGGAAAAAGCTTATTTTTCTAAGGAGCACCTCCAGCGAACCTCCCCAACTTTATCTATCCGAGGTAAAGGATGGAAAGCTTTCTAAGCCAGAAAAACTGACGGATGTAAACCCTTATCTGAAGCATCGCTTTCTGGCGAAAACAGAGGTTATAAAGTGGAAATCCAGAGGGGGCAGGATAATAGAAGGAATTCTTTACTATCCAAAGGACTATAAAAAGGGCGAAAAATATCCCCTTCTCCTTAACATACACGGGGGGCCTGCCGGATACGATGCTGATTGGTTCAAAAACTCCTGGGCCTACTACCCTCACTTCTGGGCCAATAGGGGATTTTTCGTGCTCTTCGTGAACTATTCTGGAAGCTCCAACTACGGGCTTGATTTTGTGGAATCAATTATAGGACATTACTACGAACTGGAGGTTCCCGACATCCTTTCAGGGGTGGATTACCTGATCAAAAAGGGAATGGTGGACCCGGAAAAGCTGGCGGTGGCTGGATGGAGCAACGGGGCTATTCTAACCATAGCTCTCATAACCAAAACCCACAGGTTCAAAGTGGCTGCCCCGGGGGCCGGCGATGTAAACTGGATCAGCGATTACGGAAACTGCATGTTCGGCCCCCAGTTTGATGAACTATATTTCGGAGGAACCCCCTGGGATAACACAGAAACCTACATAAAGAAATCCCCCCTCTTCAAAGCCCGGTTCATAGAAACGCCCACCATAATATTTTTCGGAACCGAGGACAGAAATGTACCCACAGAACAGGGCTGGCAGCTCTTCAGGGCCCTGAAGAGAATCGGAAAGGCTCCAGTGAGGTTTATACTCTTCCCCGGTGAGCCTCACGGATTAAGAAAACCTTCCCATCAGCTGAAGAAGATGCAGGAAGAGGTAGCGTGGATTGAAAAATACCTCCTTGGCAGGAAAAAAGAAGAAAGGCCGGTAGCCGAAGATTCTCCCTTAGAAAATCTGCTTTCCCTGAGGGTAGCATCTAAGATAAACGGAAAATACGGGATTTTGAAAAACGGAATTTTAGCCCCTGAAACCGTAAGAGCAGGGGACATCATTGTCTCCAGGTTTGAAATAACGAGAGGGCAGTTTGCGGAATTCATGAAAGAAAATCCAAACTTTAAACACACCTGGGAGAAGGGAACGGAAAACCTACCTGCCAGCGGAATAAGTTTTCAGGAGGCCATGGCTTACTGTCAATGGCTTTCCGAAAAAACCGGAGAAAAATACAGGCTACCCCGGGAGGAGGAATTCAAAAAACTCCTTTCCCTTATAAAAAAGCCGGGAAACACCCTGGATTGGTGGTCAGGTTATTCCCCAAATCCTGAGGAAGCCGAAAAAATCCGGGACTACATAAAGGAAAAGCTGGGATTTGAGGCCCTGATAAAACCCGTGGGTAGCTTTTACTCAGCCGAGGGGATTTACGATCTAAAGGGAAACCTTGCCGAATGGGTTCTCAAGGAGAACAATAAGGGGAAGGTTATGGGGCTTTCCTGCTGGCACACAACGGACAAAAACACCGTTTACTCTCCTCCTCCTGCCTATCTCGTAGGGTTCAGGGTTGTAAAGGAGGTGAAAAAATGAGAAAGCTGCTTTGTATACTCCTCGCCCTTCCGCTCCTGGCCAGAGCTCCATTGACCAGGGCGGAAAGGTCCAATTTCACCGAAACCTCCACCTATCAGGATGTTATGGAGTTGCTGTGGAGCCTGAAGGCCTCCTCCAACAAGCTAAAGATAGAATTTCTGGCCACATCCGCGGAGGGAAGGAAAATTCCCCTGGCAATAGTTAGTCAGGAGGGAATTAAAACTCCCCAGGAAGCCAGGGCCCTGGGGAAGGAGGTAGTTTACATAGAAGCTAACATACACGCTGGAGAGGTGGAGGGCAAGGAGGCCTCCCTGATGATGATAAGGGACCTGGTTCAGGGAAAGCATCCGGAGCTTCTAAAGAACCAGGTGGTTCTCTTTTGCCCCATCTTCAATCCGGACGGAAACGAAAAATTCGGAAGGCACAGAAGCGAGGACAACGGACCTGCCCTGGCGGGGGTAAGGTACAACGGACAGGGTCTGGACCTCAATCGGGATTTTATTAAACAGGAAAGTCCGGAGGTCAGGGGCCTGGTTAAGGCGCTGGTGAAGTGGGATCCGGTCCTTTTCGTGGACATGCATACCACCGACGGGGTTTATAACCGTCATGTGGTAACCTGGCAACCCCAGATGGCTCCCTGGACAGACCGGGCCCTCATCTCGTATTCCTGGGAAATTATGTTTCCTGAGATAAATTCCACCATGCAAAAGCTGGGATTCCGCCCCATTCCCTACGGAAACTTCCTGGACAGAAAAAATCCAGAAAAGGGCTGGGGTTTCTGGGCCGTGGGAGCCAGATACGGAACCAACTATGTGGGCCTTAGAAACCGTTTCTCCATTCTGGATGAGAATTACGCCAGAGCGGACTTTAAAACAAGGGTTATGGGGGCCTATGCCTTTCTCAAAGCCATTCTCACCTTCACCTCTCACCACGCCCGGCAGATGAGGGAGATAGAGAGGGAGGCTGACCTTCGGGCTATGGAGGAGGTGGCAGGCTCAAGCTTCGGTGTGGAATTTGACCTGAAGAAGGTGATGGATTTTGAGCTCCTTTCATACAGATTCAAAATAGAGAAGATCCCTCAGGAAGAGCTGAAAAAATATCCCAGCTGGTTCGGAGGGTATCTGGTTAAAAAAACCGAGCTTCCTGCGACCTATCACCTTTCTCTCTACTCCCCTTTAAAACCCAAAAGGAGCGTAAAGCTCCCTGCCGGCTATATAATTCTTCCTTCTGCAGCCCACCTGGTAAAGATACTCCTGAGAAACGGAATAGCGGTGGAAAAAATACTCCGACCCTTCCGGGCCCAGGTGGAGGAGTTCAAAGTAGAGGAGATAAAGGCATCCCCCCTACCTTTCCAGGGACATCATCTAAAAAAGGTAAAGGGGGCCTATCGGGTAAAAACAGAAAAAATCCCCGCAGGCTCCTTCTTAGTGCCTCTTAACCAGCCCCTTTCTCGCCTGGCTGCGGTTATGCTGGAGCCTCAAAGCCCCGATGGCTTCCTCACCTGGGGTCTCTTAGACGCCACCCTGGTCCACGAGTGGAGCGGAAAGCCCTGGATGGTTCCCATATACCGGGTGGCAACCGTTCCCCGTGTTGTGGCAGTGGTCTTAAAATGAGCATTAGGATAAGAAAGGGCCAGGGGCAGGACCTGGAGCAAATCTCAAGGAACAATCTGGAAATGGCCCTGGAGACCGAAGGCAAAAAACTGGATCCTGAGTCTGTGATGAAGGCAACCAGGGCAGTTCTTGAAGGAAGGGCTGATGCCGTTTATTATGTGGTGGAAAAGGACGGAAGGATATTATCCCAGCTGATGATCACCAGGGAGTGGAGCGACTGGAGGAACTGTTTTTTCTGGTGGATTCAGAGCGTCTACACCGTACCTGAAGAAAGGGGAAAGGGGCATTTTAAAAAACTGTTTTCTTATGTCCTTGAAAAAGCCAGGGAGGAAGGGGCTTGTGGCCTCAGGCTATATGTGGACAGGGAAAATACCCCTGCCATGAGGATCTACGAAGCCCTGGGCATGAAGCCCACAAATTACGAGCTATACGAACTGGAGTTTTAGTCCATACTTCCCTGAAGGTAAAGTTCTATTCCCTTAACTGCCCTCAGTCCGTCGGCTATGGCGGAGATGGCGTCGGCCACCCGATTGGCCACATCGCCTCCGGCGAATATTCCTGGATATGAGGTCATTTGCCTGTGGTTCACCTTTATTCTTCCCCGCTCCACCTCTATCTTCTCCGCCACCTCCGGGGGAAGGAAGCTGAGGTCAGCCTGCTGTCCTATGGCCACTATTATCCTGTCCACCACCAGCTCGTATTCCTCTCCTTCTATCAACACCGGCTTCGGTCGGCGACCGGGTCCCTGATCCACCATCTTTGCCTTTCCATAGACCAGTTTGACCCTTCCCTCCGGAGCATCCTCCACCCTCAGGGGGATTATCTTTTCCCATATTTCCACCCCCTCCTCCTCCGCTCCCTCTATCTCCTCGTGGTCCGCGGGCATGTCAATTTTTCTGCGGCGATAAGCTATTATGACTTCCGCCCCGAACCTCCTGGAAACCCTGGCTGCGTCCATGGCCACATCCCCTCCCCCTATGACCACCACCTTCTTTCCTATCTCCACCGGTTCGTTGAAGTTCACCTTCCTCAGATAGTCTATGGCATAGATAACATTGGGATGGTCCTCCCCGGGCACACCTAAGGTCCAGGGTTTCATAAGGCCCACCCCTATGTAAATGGCATCGTGCTCCTTCATCAAGCGGCGGAATCTTTCCTGGTCCACGAAATAGTTTAATTTCAGGTCAACCCCCTGGGAAAGGATAAAGTCAACCTGCTTTTTCAGGGAGGGAAAGGGAAAGCGGTATTTGGGTATTCCCGCCATGGTCATTCCCCCCGGCTCCGGCATGGCCTCGTAAACCGTCACCCTGTAACCCCGCAGGGCAAGATAATAGGCCGCAGTAAGCCCACCGGGTCCAGCACCTATAATGCCTATGGACTTATCCTTGGGCTCTGCTTTCTTTACCTTTATAACCTGCTTCAGGTCAGAAAACCTTTCGGTGGCGAATCTCTTGAGCCACCTTATGGCCACGGGGTCCCCTTCGTGACCTAAGGAACAATAGCTTTCGCACCTTCTGGTGCAGACTTTGCCGCAGAGTTCGGCGAAGGGGTTGTTTTCGTACATTATGTTAACGGAGCGCTCGTATTCACCGGAGGCTATGGCCCTTATGTAGTCCGGAATGTGCATCCTGTCGGGGCAACCTGCTATACACAGCCCGCATCCCACACAGCGGTCCGCCTCCCTGCGGGCTTCCTCCTCCGCATATCCCAGAACCACCTCTGCAAAGGTTTCCACCCTCTCCTCCGGGGGAAGTTCCCTCATGGGAACCCGGTGATAATGGGTAAAGCTGTGCTCCTTTTCCTTTCTGTAGCCCTTTTCCTTATTCTCAAAACCCTTTATGTCGTAGCCAGGGATGTAAACGAAATCATCGGGAACATCCCTTATCCATATGTATTCGTTGGTCATCCTGAGGGACATGGTGGGACAGGAATCCACGCACAGCCCGCACCAGCAGCACCTTCCGTAGTCTATCCTCGGGCGAAATCCGGAATCCCCTTTCTTTGGCTCAATGCCAGGAACCCTCACCATATCTATGGCATCGTTGGGACATACGGCGGTGCAGGTTCCGCAACCGATGCACTTTTCAAGGTCGTTTACATGAAATCCCCGGTACCTCTCCGCCGCCTCCCTCTGTCGCTGGGGAACCAGGATGGTATGAGGCCTTCGGGCTACCTGCCTCCAGGCCCCGAGGGGTTTCAATACTTCCTTAAGTCCCATTTTTTCCTCCTATCTCTCCATTTCCGGTGGACATGTCTGGAGGGAAACCATTATGGGAGCCACATCCGCTATGTTCTGACCCACAAGAAGCCTCTCCAGGAGGGTTATACCGTGAACGAAGGAGGGCCCGTTTACATGAACCCTCCTGGGTTTATCGGAACCGTCGCTCACCACATAATAACCGAATTCCCCCCTGGTTGCCTCCGATTTAACATAGGTCTCGCCGGGAGGAATTCTCCAGTAAAGGACATTGGGAAGGGGGACCTGAAATTCTCCCCCGGGCATTCTGTCTATTATTTGCCTTATTAGATTTATGCTGAGGTCAATCTCCCTTCTCCTTACGAGGAGCATGGCCCAGGCGTCGCAACCCTCCTCGGTTATCACATCAAAATCAAGGTAAGGATAAGCCTCGTAGGGATGGTCCTTCCTTACATCGTAGGGAAAACCGCAGGCCCTGGCCACAGGACCCGTAAGCCCCATCTCATCCACCCATTCCTTGGGGATTCTGGCAAGCCCCTTGAGCCTTTTCTGTACCACTGCGTTTTCCATAATGATCTCGTCGTATTCCGGAAGCCTCCTCTCTATCATATCCATGACTTTAAGAACCCTTTCCTCAAAGCCCTCCGGAAGGTCCTTCCTCACTCCCCCTGGCATTATGTATATGTGGTAAATCCTTCCCCCGGTAAGCTCCTCAAAGAGGTCCAGGATGTAATCTCTGTCCCCTATTCCCCATTGAACAGGGGTTGACAATCCCATGGAACCCGCTATTCCTCCGTACCACATTATGAACATCTGAAGCCTGGAGAGCTCCAAAACGAGGGTTCTTATCCATTTGGCCCTTTCGGGGATATCTATACCCCCAAGCTCCTCCAGGGCCCTGGCGAAGTTTTCCTCGTTGGTATCGGGCTCTGGCACGCATATCCTGCACACCAGGGGAAAACTCTTTATGTATATCCGCCGCTCCATCAGCTTTTCAAATCCCCGGTGAAGGTAGCCTATGTGGGTTTTAGCCCAGGTTATGGTATCCCCTTTAAGGAGCACTTCCACGCTCATGTTCCCGGTCACTCCGGGATGCTGGGGTCCTATAAAAAGCCTCACTTCTTTCTTGCTCATTTCCTTCTCCATTCATCGTATTGCTCGGAAATCTCTCTTCTTATGTTTATGCGGCTCTTGGGAGCCCTTTCCCCGAACTTCTCCATGGAATACTTGAGGGTGTCAAAGTCCCTCCTCATGGGAGGAATATCGTCCCAGTCCTCCAGGATAAGCTCCTCGCCCTGGGTGGGATTACCCTCAAAATTTACCCCGAACATTTCGTGGATCTCCCTCTCGTAAACCTCTGCCTGGGGCCAGATCCTGTAAATGGTAGTGAAATTGGGCTGTTTCCGGTCAATGAAGACCTTAACTATTATGTTCTTTTTCTGCTTCGGGGCCCAGAGGTTGTAGCTGAGCTGAAATTTCCCCTCCTCTATCCAGTCAACGCAGGATATCATGACCAGGGTCTTAAAACCCTCGTATTCCTTAAGGTAAACCAGCATGGGTATAAGGTTCTTCCCCGTGGTCCCTACAAAGATAAGGTCATCCCTCTGGACCTTCTCCTCTAAAACCTCAAATCTTTCCCTGAGCCTTTCCAGAATTTCCATGTCCCACCTCACCAGTTGTAATTGGGCATTTTCCAGTTTTTAATTATTTTCCTCTGGTTTTCCCTGTACCAATCCAGGTTCTCTATGTATTTTTTCCACCCGTCCGCCCTTCCGCTGTCTATGAGCTCCTGAAGTCTCTTAAAACCCGCTAAAATAGCTTCAGGCCTGGGCATGCATCCGGTTATCCACACATCCACAGGAAGATAAAGATCCAGCTGGTTTATGGCGTTGTAGGAGTCGTAATACATACCGCCGTTTATGGGGCAGGCTCCTAAGGCCACCACATACTTGGGGGATTGCATCTGCTCGTATACCCTTATGACCCTCTTGAGGGTCTTGACCGTGAGGTATCCGCTGATTATTAGAACATCTGCCTGACGGGGGGTCCCTACCATCCTCATCCCCAGCCTTTCGGCGTCAAATCTGGAGGTGAAGGTGGGCCTCAGCTCAATGGACCCGCATCCTGTCCCGTAGGCCACCACCCAGAGGGACCTTGCCCTGGCCCAATCGTCTATCTTTCTGAAAACCCCCCCATAGGTGAGCTTTTCCGGCTTTTCGTCCAGAAAATAATTCTTTTTATCCATTTTTCACCTCATCAGCGAAATTCTCAAAAGGTCCACAAGCCCTATAAAGGTTGGCCAGGTCCAGAAGAACCTTACCGATTGCTCCAGGCGAAACCTGGGAAATACATTGGTAATGAAAAGGGGCCAGAGGAATACAAGGAAGGTCTTTGCGAAGGCCTCCAGAAGGCTTCCCGCCCCTCCTAAGAAAAGGTCCATGAAGAGAAGGTATTTAGCCATGGCGAAAACGCTCCTTCCCGAAAACATATATGAGAGAAAGGTGGAGCTGTACTCAGTGGGAGGTCCCACGGCTATTTCCTGGGGAGCCAACACCACCTGAAAGGGATATGATGTCATCATCCCCAGAAGGCTGATGAAGGCAGCGGCAGCCGCAAAGGGATGGGTGAAGAGGTGCCAGTGCAAAATCCCTCCCTGCTGAGCCCTCACTATTCCCTCCACGGTGGCGGTTTTATCCGCTATCATGAGCACCACCACGGAAATTACAAAGGGAAGCTCATAGCCCGCCATCTGGGAAAGCCCTCTGGTTACCCCTATGGGGGCATGGGGATGTCCGCTCTCTGCTGCCCCCAGGGCCATCCCCAGACATCCCAGCACCATGAAGTACATGATAACGATGAGGTCTCCGCCGAAGGAAAAATTACTCAAATAGGGGCTGTCTATCACTATCGGGACCAGGAGAAAGGTTCCCGCTCCCCCCACCAGACGAAACATGGGGGCTAAGTAAAACATCACTCCATGGGAAACGGCGGTTTTCTTTCTGAAAAGCTTCCAGAGGTCAATGAAATTCTGCCATACGGTAGGCCCCCTGCGGTTCTGCATCCGGGCGGTTATTTTCCTGGAAATTCCCCCCAGCAAAAGCCCGTAGGCTATCCCACCCAAAAGGGTAAGGAACGCATAAAATATTTTGCTCCACATTATTTCACCCCTGAGAAAATATAAAGGATGATTATGGAAAGGGCTATAACATAAGCGGCGTAGGTATTAACATCCCCGGTGTATATCCTCCTTCCCATCTCAGCCAGGGCATTTATCCCCTCGTAAATTCCCTTCCATACCTTGGTAACCAATGGATAAATCAGCCATCCCACGGCCTTTCTGAAATGCTCATAAAGACCATAGCCGAAATGCAGGTCCTCGGCGCTGCGGGGAACCTCCCCGGAATAGCCCACATCTAACTGACCCACCTTCCTTATTCTGGCGGATGTTATAGCGAAAAAGACCAGGGCTATCAAGAAGGAACCTGCAAAGAAGACCATGAGGAAAAGGGCATTCCAGTGTCCCAGCTTCGTTACGGCCCCCATTACCCTTCCGTAATGGATGGGGGCCGGAGAAAGTCCTGGCAGCGAGGATAGGACTTTGTCTATGGGGTCCAGAAGAAGGCGGGGAAATGCCCCCAGGATTATCAGGGGAAGAAGAAGAAGCACCTCCACCAGGGCAACGGTAAGGGGAACTTCTTTCACATTGAAATTTTCCTCCTGAAGCTGGCCCAGAAAAACGCTGTGGAGGATTTTAAAGCAGTACAGAAAAGCCAGGGTTGAGGCCAGGAAGGCCACCACCGTTATAAAAATCCATCCCTTCTCTATAAGGGCTGAATACAAAAGCCATTTTCCTGCGAAGCCAGAAAGGGGAGGTATACCGGCCAAGGAAATAATCGCCAGCAGAGTGGCGAAGAAGGTAAGGGGCATCCTCCTTATAAGCCCTCCCATTTGGGGAAGGTAGGATGTTCCAACCCTGTAGATTATGCCCGCCGCCGCCACGAAGAGAAGGGCCTTGAAGAAGAAGTGGTTTACCGTGTGGTAGAGGGAAGCGGACCAACCCAAGGGGGTTCCCAGGGCAACTCCTAAGAGGATGTATCCTACCTGGGCCACAGAGGAATAGGCCAGAAGCTTCTTCAGGTCATCCTGGAAAACCGCCAAAAGGGTCATAAAGAAGGCTGTAAGAACACCCAGCCACCCCAGGAAGTATCTGAAAACAGGGTTTGAGGAAACGCCCAGGATGTAAACCACCACCAGGGCCGTGCCGAAGACCCCCATTTTGGACATAATTCCGGAAAGAAGGGGGGTAAACTGGTGGGCGCTCTCCCCGTAAGCGTCCCTGGCCCAGATATGAAGGGGAGCGGTGGCCATCTTAACGAGGAAGGCTAAGGATATAAGAACGGCTGGAAGAAGACCGGGAACCTTGCCAACCCCTATCCTGAGGGAGGGGAGGAGGTAAATCCCTCCCAGCATTGCGTAGGCTCCGGCGGCGGAAAAAATCGCATAAAGCCAGGCAGCCTTCTTTCCTTCCCCCATGTTTATGAGGAGGAAGGAGGACCAGGTCATAACCTCCCAGAAGACGAAAAGGGAAAGCCATGTGGAGGAAAGAACCACCCCTGCCATGGAGAAAACCACCACCAAGTAAGCCGGATAGAAGGTGGAGGGAAGCTTTTTAGAACCGGGATAAGTGGCTATAAGAAGGGCACCTCCCCCAAAAAGGACCAGGGCCAGGAAAAACCCGGAAAGGTCAGGTTTAAAATGGGGAAGAAGAACATATATCCCGTACCCTAAGGTGGCCAAGGAACCGAGCCACTGGAGGGGCCTTGAAAATCCAAGCAGGTAGATCCCCAGGGAAATTCCTAAAAGAAGCAAGACCTGCCCGTTCAAAGGAATGCTCAATTTCCGGGAAAAAATTCCCCAGACCATGGGAACAGATACCACTAAAAGAAGAGATGAAACGAAGGGAGAGAAAAGGTTGCCTCCGGCCTCTTTTCCCTCCCCCTGGGAAGCCACCCTGTAAAGGTGAAAATAATAGACTACCTCCGCCAGAGCCCCTATTAAAATCAGGGCCACCGCCCAGGAATACTGCCTGGGTATGGCAAAAATAAGGAGAACCTTGGCCCAGAAACCCGCCATGGGAGGAATGCCCGCTATGGAGAATACCGAGGAGGTAAAGGAGAAAGCGAAAAGCGGATTTCCCCGGAGGGTTCCCGCCCAGTCCTCAACATTACTTCCCTTCACATTGTCCGCTAAAAGGAAAAGGGAAGTTTTGGCGAAGGAATGATTGAATATTAAAAGGACTATGGCAGCCCCTATCATGAGCCTTGACTGGGAGGCAAGGGCCGAATTGAGGAAGAAACCCGCGGCCAGGATGAGCAGCCCCAGCTGAGCCACGGAGGAATAACCGAAAAGCCTCCTTACATCCCTCTGTCTCCAGGCAAAGAACTGACCTGCCAGGTAAGTGGAACCGCCGAAAATCAGTGCCAGGGAAAAGAAGGACGAAAGGGGAAGAAAGCCCGCCGTCTTCAAGAAGACGAGGTAAAAGGCCTTTACCGCTGCCCCTGCCAGAAGGGCCACCACCACGGGGTCAGCCCCCTGGTAAACATCCAGGGCCCATCCGTTTATGGGAAAGACCTCCAGCTCCACCAGAAGTCCGGAAAGGATGAGCAGGGTTATAAGGGCAAGGACTGCTGAGGAAATTCCCCCTAAAAGCTTTCCGGCTATATCCATCATATTCAGGCTTCCCGTGGCTTTGTATAGGAATACCACGCCCAGGAGAATGAAGGTGGAACTTATGGATCCCACCACCATGTATTTAAAGGCTGCCTCCAGGGCCCCTTTGGTTCTTGAAGAGGCCACCAGTCCGTAGGCAGCAATGGAGGTTATCTCAATGAAGACGAAGAGGTTAAAGAAATCCCCCGTGAAGGTTATACCCGTGGCGCCTAAGGAAAGGAGCAGGAACAAAACCATGGCCTTCCCCTCAGGCTGAGGAAGCCCTTTTACGAACCAGTGAATCGCCCCGAGGAAGGCCACGGAGAAAATGAGTACTGCCATGGCCGCCTCTGCCTTCCCCACCAGGAGGTTAATCCCTATGGGGGGAGGAAAACCACCTATTTTCACTGAAATGGGCCTCGCCAGCTCTCCGCTAAGGAAGCCGTAGAAAACGATCCCGGAGGCCAGCAGGTCAAAAACAAGGGTCAGGATGAAAATAACCCTTGCCCAGACTTTAGCATAGGCCTGGAGTATCCCGATAAAAAAAGCGGAGGCCAGGGTAATGCCTATTATTACTATAGGATTTACCATTTCAACTCCTTGTATTCGTCAATTTCCAATGTATTTTTCTTAGAATACATGAGCATTACTATAGAGAGGGCCACTGCCGTCACCGCTACTCCTATTACGATGGCGGTTAAAACCAGAGCCTGAGGAAGGGGGTCCACCACCTTGGAAGAGGTGTTCACCAGAAGGTCCTTCACATTGACGATAGGGGCTGTCCTTCCCCTAATAAAGCCCAGGGATATTATGAGCACATTTACCCCGGTGTCCATGAGGGAAAGCCCGATGACGATTTTCATTATGTTCCTTTTTACCAGCACCGCGTAAAGCCCGATGAGAATTAAAAGTATGGAAGCTACGAAGAAAGCCATCATTCCTCCTTGATGGTCTTCATCATATCCGTTATAAGCCCGGAGAGCTCAAAGCCCACTTTAAAGCCCACCGCCACATATATCAGGGGAATAACGCCGGCGGAAAATAGGCGGTTCCACTGACCCAGGGGAATTATGTTATTGGCAAGGAAACTGCCACCCCATATAAGCCCGGCAAAACCTATGAGGACAAAGCTCATTCCCGCCAGGCCCTCTAAGGTAGAGAGGGCTTTGTGGTTTGGGTGAAAGGTAAAATGGGCCAGGAGCATGAGCATCACCGCCGAGGCTATAACCGTTCCTCCCTGGAACCCTCCTCCCGGAGTGAGGTGTCCATGAATAAAAATGTAGGCGCCAAAGAGAATGAGGAGGGGATAAAGGGTCTCCGATGCAGCCTTTACTATGAGGCTGGCTTCCCATCTTTCATACCGCCTCCGACAACGGCAGGTGGCCAGGAGGAAGGCCAGAGCAGTGGCAGCCAGGAAGAGCACGGTCACTTCCCCCAGGGTATCAAATCCCCTGTAGTTAACCACTATGGAGGTTACGAGGTTGGAGCCCCGGTTCTCCTCTATTCCTTTATCCACATAGTGCTTTGAGACACCCCAGCTTTCCACCCCAAAGGGAAAAGCCGAGGTTATCTTTGCCAGGAAAAAACCGAGGAGTATAAGAAAAGCTAAAGCGAGCCACTTCCTCATTTTTCGTACCTCTCCGTTTTTCTAATGGCTATTATGAAGATGAGGGTGGTGAGGCCAGCGCCTATGGCCGCCTCGGTCATGGCCACATCGGGAGCCTGAAGGTAAAGATAGACTATGGAGGCCACCAGGGAAACGAATCCCGCCGCCACCACCGAGGCGAGCAGGTCCTTGGTCTCCACGGCGAAGATAGCTAAGGCGAGCATGAGAAACAAAAGGAAAAGCATGAAATACTCAAGAATCATTTTCCCCCTCCTTTAGCCCCTTTTCCTTGTCCTCCGCGTAGCGGTCCAGGACGGAAACCTTGGCCAGAGGAATTCCCTTGTTGTGGGAGGCCCTGGCCAAGGCATGGGAAGATACGGGATTGGTCAGAAGAATAAAAAGGGAGATTATGGCGGTTTTAAAGAACCACTGGGGATGGTAAATCCCCACACCCATTATCACAGAAAGGGCCCCTAAGGTGGTGGCTTTGGTCCCGGTCTGCATGCGGTTGTAAACATCGGGCATTCTAAGAAGGCCCAATCCAGCCAGAAACAGAAAGAGCGAACCCACCAGGATTAAAAATTCTCCCAACGCCCTGTAAATCATCACACACCTCCCTCCAGATAACGGGCCAAGGCAATTACCCCTAAGAAGGCCAGAACTGCGTAAACCAGGGCCACATCCAGGAAAATCGCCCTGTGGAATATCTGGGAAAAGAGGACTATCATAGCAGTGGTTATGGTGGTGGCGGTGTCCAGCCCCACCGCCCTATCGGATATGGTGGGCCCCCTTAAAATTCTGTAAACCGCCATCAATGTGGACAGGCTAACCAGGGCAAATACTATAACAAGGAGACTACTCAAAGATCACCTCCAGAAATCTTTCAAATCCCTTCACTATTTCCTGGGTGGCAGCCTCTACCTCCGGGCTCTTAACATCTATCCAGTGGATGTAAAGATACTGCCCCACCACATCCACGGAAAGGGTACCAGGAGTGAGGGTTATAGAATTGGCAAGGGCGAGCTTTCCCGCATGGGTTTTCAACCTGGTCTTCACCTTCACGATTCCCGGGTTTATGGGAAGGCGGGGGCTTATAACCCTCCTGGCCACATCCAGGTTCGCCTTAACCATGGCGTAGAGGAAGTAAAAGAGATAAATGAAGGCGTAGAGGTACCTTTTGGGCTGAAGCCATTTTTTGGGTTCCGGCCCGGCGACTCCCGGAGCTATCATGCTTATAACCGCTGCGACTATGAGCCCTACCGAAAGCTCCTGAGGGTCAAAGCTTCCGGTCATGGCCACCCAGAGAACAAATAGAACCGCGGTGGAAACCAAAACTTTCATGCCACGCTCCCTTTTTTGATCTTATAGGCTAAATATTCTATCTGCGAAGCTATCTCCACATAACTTATAACCACCCCTGGAGGGGTTTTTATCCCCTGGAGGGCAAAACTCAAAATGCCCTTTATCCCTGCCCTGGAAAGCAGCTCCACCGTTTCCTGAAGCCCCTCGGGGGGGATGGCGAGAACCGCTATTTGGGGATAGTGTTCCCTGTAAAATTTCTTAATCTCCCCTATGGGGAACACCTCCACCCCATTTATTTTCCTACCTATTTTTTTGCGGTTCCTGTCAAAGGCCGCCAGAACCCTGAAGTAAGGGATTTCCTGAAGGTGATGAATAAGGGCTCTACCCAGGTTTCCTGCTCCCACTATTACCACCCTTATAGGTTCATTTATTCCTATTATCCCTTCAATGGCCCTAACTAGCTCCGCCACCCTGTAACCTTTTCCCCTTACCCCGAACTCCCCGAAATAGGAAAGGTCCTTCCTTACCAGCGACCCCGATATGCCACAGCTTTCCGCCAGGTCCGAGGATTGAATCCACTCCTGCCCCCGAAGGCGGGCCTGGCGGAGGCACCTCAGGTATGTGCTAAGCCTCCGTATGCTAACTTCCGGTATGTTTACAGCCATCTTTCTTGTGAAAGTTCTAACTTAAACAAGATGATTATCATACCACAAAAAAGAAAAAAATCAACCGAAATAAAGGGACAGGTTCAAATTAGGTTTTTCTTTACTTTCCGAATTTTCCGCGCTCGCAACCCTCCCGGATTTTCTTTGAGCCTGACCTGAATCCAAGGAAACTAACTAACCAGGCCTATTCTGAGGTCTTTAATCAGAGAGAATTTGAAGCCTCAACGCAGAAGTCCCCCATCAAAAAAGAACGGAACAAACGCCCTTTTCCTTCATCGGCTCATCTATTATTTTCCACGGGGACCATAAATCTTAAATAAGTATTTGCTGAGTTTTACAGGAGCTCAGGCCAGGACGAGTTCTCTCGCCTTCTTCTTTATCCTTCGTCGGAAAGGAAAATGCTCCAGAACTTTCCGAACAAATGACATTGTCCCATAGACTATACCCTCGGCCCGGTACATTAAAATATAAGCCACCAAAGCTCTCTGCTCCTTACTGAGCTTCCCTTTCCCCTCGACCCCCATTTTTCCGAGACCTTCAATTAGTTCACCGAACCCTTTAAGATCAAGGCCCAGCTCATCCTCTAAACTCAAAAGCCAATTTTCATCTCCGGCACGCCTGGCTGCATACCCCGTCCACCTGTAGGAATCCACACTTTTAGAAATTCCTGCTCTCACTGGATTAAGCTCAATGTAGAGGGAGACAACCAGCGCTGCCCTTCCATCTTCCACCCTTATGCTTCTGAACCTATCCCGAAAAACATGTCCTTTTCTACCCTTGCCTCTGTTATAATGCTGGGAAAATCTCTGGTTGAGTTCCTTCATAAACTGGGAAATATCGGAAAGTTTCTCCTTCCAGTAGGAGGCGGAATGAGAAAAAACGGTAAAAGGACGGAAAAGGCTGAGGGATCTCTTTACCGCTTCCTCTTCGCTTTCCTCTTCGCTCAAATAATCCTCGCCTGGAGCCTTAACAAAAAGGTGAAAATGATTGCCCATAATAGCATAGGAAATAACTTTCACGGTGAAAACCTCGGAAAGTTTACGGAGAAGGCGAAGCAGGTATTCTTTCTCGGAGGGACGGAAAAAAGGGAGTTCGTCCTGGATATGAGATATAAGGTGGAAATAGGAAACTGAAGGGGTTTTAAGAAGCTGTCTTGCAATTCTTGCCATGTCCTCCTCCCAAGGAGATTTTATCATATTTGGACCTGTCCCTAAATGTTAAATGTTTTCTGGTAGAATTTACCCATGACGCAGAGGCAGGCAAGCTACCTACTCCTTTTAGGAGCTGCCATCTGGGGATTCGCCTTCGTGGCTCAAAAAGAAGCCATGAAGTTTATGGGACCCTTCACCTTCAATGGAATTAGGTTTGCCCTGGGAGCTATATCTATTCTCCCCTTTTTAAACATTGTGAAAGAAGGTAAACCTCAGCCCTTTAAAAGGCTACTGTCGGGAGGCACCCTGGCCGGTCTTGCCATTTTCCTCGGGGTTTCCTTCCAGCAATTCGGCCTACTATACACCACCGCAGGCAAGGCCGGGTTTATAACAGGGCTTTATGTAATCCTGGTTCCGCTCCTGGGGCTTCTCTTAGGAAAACCCACCCGACCCTTGATCTGGTTAGCAGCGGCCCTGGCTACCGCAGGGCTTTATCTCCTGAGCATGACCTCTTCCCTCCGGATGGGAAAGGGAGATCTGCTGGTTTTAATAAGCGCCTTCTTCTGGGCTTTTCAAATCCATATAATCGGACATTTCTCTCCAAATCTCAATCCTATAAAACTGGCCACGGTGGAATTTTTGACCGTATCCTTGCTTAGCACAGTTGCCGGATTCCTAACGGAGAATCCCTCTGTTTCTGCAGTACTTAAGGGATGGCTTCCCGTGGTCTAAGCCGGAGTTTTTTCTGCCGGCGTTGCCTACACCATACAGGTGGTGGCCCAGAAGAAAACCCCTCCTGCTCCGGCGGCTATCATCATGAGCAGCGAGTCTGTCTTCGCCGTCCTGGGTGGATGGTTGTTCCTAAGGGAGCTCCTTACCCCCAGGGAGATAGGCGGATGCATTCTCATGCTCGCAGGGATGGTTATGGCCCAAATAAGCCCCGGAGAGAACCCTCAGCAGGTCAGATGAAAGGCAGCACAAACCTTCTTGCCTTCACCGTGAAGCTGGTTGAAAATCTCCACCGCCCTGGAAGTTTTTTCCGCTATAAGGTGTATCTCCCTTCTGCGTAACTCCTCCTCCACTTCAGGAAGCACCTTCATAAACCCATAGGCTCCGGTTCCAACCACCAGAACCTCGGGATTGTATTGGAGGATGTCCTGTATATCTTCTAAATGAAGTTTGTGTCCTTCCCTCCTCCACCAGTTTTCGGCTATGGTAGGGGGGAGTATTTTCAGGTCCTTAGTGAATTCCTTTCCATCTATTACCATTTTCCCAAAGCGGTATTTTTCTATTCTCATTTTATTCTCCCATAAATCTCCTTTATGGAAGGCTGGTTGGGATTTATTTTAAGGGAAGCCTCCAGGGCCTTCTTAGCTTCCCTTTTCTTTCCAAGTTTGAGATAACAAATTCCCAAGGAATTAAGAACCCTTGTGTCGCTGTCGTAAATAAGCACGGACCTCCTGTAGTAGGATATGGCCCTTTCGCAGTCACCCATGAGTTCGTAGGCCTTCCCTTTGTAAAATAGGATCTCCGGCTCCCCCTTCTCCTCAAATCCGGAAAGGGACTCCAGGGCCTTCCGGGGCATTCTTTTTACCAAGTAAGCCTTAGCCAGCTCCACCGCCGCCTCCTTCATGTCGCGCTTCTCCTTCAGTGCCCTTTCCAGAAACTCTATGGCCTTCCCGTAGGACCCGAGCCTTGTGTACTGAGAGCCCAGGGCATAGTAAACCAAAAACTTTCTTTCCAGAGGGAGATTCTTGGTAATCACCGAGGGCCTGGAAATGGAGGAGAGGGGACTGACCATGAACTCAGCCTCCTGGGACTTGACATCTCCTATCCTGGCGAAGAGCACATATTCGTCGGAGGGAAGTTTTTCCTCTATGGTACCTGTTATTAGGAAGTCGCGGCGGTAGGGCATGGAGGAAAGCTTAAGTTTCTTCAGAACCCATTCCTGCTCCTCGCTGCGGAGAATAACCTCCAGCCTCTCCTTCTCCCACAATTCCCTGGGCAGACCCCACACCTGAATCGCATAATTTATTTTGTCTTTAGGGGTAAAGGCCTTCTTGGCGTCCATGTAATAGTAAAGGTTGGCCAGGGTGAACGGTTTCAAAGCATAAAGCTTAAAGGGGGAAGTTCTATAAGAAATAAGTGGTTTGCCTATGTAAAAACTATCGGGCGAAGGAACCTCCACCTTTCTATCCCAATAGGAAAACTCCTTGGATACGGTGTTTTTCAGCAGAATAACTATTTCGTGGGTTCCTTCGGCTACGGGAACCTCCCCCTGAAGGGCAAGACCACCGTCTTTTACAGCTCCCAGCTGTTCTTCGTTTACCTCCAAGGTATAGTTATTCTTAAATTGGGCGAGGACTTTCTCATCCGAATCCTTTATTATCACATCCACCTCAAAGGCTGCCAAGTACTTTCTGCCCTCCTTTTGAAAGGTTACAGAGGACGGTTGTATGGAGTAATGGATAAAGTTTATCCCAAGATTAATGTCCTTCAGCACATAAACCAGAAAATCCGCCCTGATGTAATTAAGGCTGTAATCTATGTCCACAATTCCTTTGTATTTCAGGAAGTCCTCGGCATAGGAGGTATCAAATTCCTTTTCGGGAAGCGAAAGAACATTGGCTATTATGGATGCAGCCTGGGGAGAGGGCTGATAATTGTAGGGTATGGTCCCGGGTACCAGGGAAAGGGCCACATCCGCTATGGCCGGGGCATTTTCCTTCAGATACTCGTAAAGCTGCTCGTAATCGGTGGGGTTCAGGTCCATGGTATTGGTGGTTTTTAAGAGCAGGGCGTATGGACCGTCGGAAAGGGGATCGTAAAGTTTGAACTCCCCCATGCCGTTCCTCTTGAAGAAGACAATGGCAAAATGAGGGGGAAGTCCGGGCTTGCCCTGCCCGTAATAATACCAGACCTCCGTAGGAACGAGCACCTGGCTCATATAATATCTCTCTATGCTCACGGGCTTACCCAGAAGGATGTAAATCCTTCCCCGGTCGGTCTTCCAGCCCGGCTTGGGGGAGTCTATGCCTAAGTACTTGTTGGCGTAATTGAACCTCCTTATAAGTTCTTCCCTGAACTCGTTCCTGGGAGTGGCCGGGTTGGGGTCCCTGACCCTCCAGAAAGCCTTTATAAAGATATCCCTCTCCCGATTGTTCTTTAGCTTCAGGAAAACCTCCTTCTCCTTGGGGGTGATAACCCACCAGACCAGCTCTAACCATTTCTGATACTTAGGGGGAAGTTCCCTTATTAACCTTTCTTCCTTGGAAGGGAAGACAAAAAGGCTCAGCAAAATCAGAACAAGTATTTTCCTCGCCTGCTTCTTCATGCTAATATTTTATCAGAAGGAGGTGATTATGAGAAAAATTGCGGGTTTTCTCCTTTTCGCTTTTATGGGTTTAGCGGTAAGCTTTGACTTAATGCCAGGGGTGGGGGTGGTGAAAGGCTCCCAGGTTCTTGACAGCAACCTCTTCAACATCAAACTTTCTTCCGGAGCCAATTACGGAATAAGGGTTCAAATGTCAACGACCCTGCTGGGGGTGGAAGCCTATTATTTCGCCAATTCTCTGGAGAGCAACGCCATTGACAAGGTGAGGCACCTTGATTTGGACTTCTCAGACAAATTCGTAAATTACGGACTTGGGGTCTTTATCCACGGCAGTGGCCTGATAGCTCCATATCTTTCCGCCACCTACGGTAAGACCAAGTTTACCGGGAACCATCAATACGCCCCCGATGGAAAGCACTTCACCGTGGGTATAGGTGCCAAGGCCATGCTCTCGTCCATAGGCGTATGGGGAGAGGCAAGGCTCCTCAGGGTTATGGACATCTTGGAGGAATATCAGGAGTTCGCCGACCCCGGGAAATTTACTACCTTCTCGGTTACCGTAGGTGCCGTTTTGAGATTCCAGTGAAAAGCGTAAGGGAGGCGAGGAAACTCCTTAAGGAAAGGTTAGCCGTCCCCTTAGAGGGGAGAAATTTAGTCCTGGACAGCCTGAGGTGGGGACTTAGGCCCATCTACCTGTTTATGACCAAAGAGGAACCCAGTCTTGTGGCTGAGGCGGAAAGGAGGGGGATAAAGCCGATTTTTATCAGCGAAAAAAACATGGCCAGGCTCTCCTCCCTTAAAACTCCACCCGGCGAGCTTCTTCTCGTGGAGCCCCCTTCATGGGAGGAGGGGAATTTTAGAAAAATAGTGGTACTGGAGACGGTTCAGGACCCCACCAATGTGGGAAGCATTCTAAGGACGGCCTATTGCTTGGGATACGATGCGGTCTATACTGACATCGTCTCTGCCCATCCTTTCTCACCCAAAACCGTAAGGGCCAGCGCCGGATACTCCCTGAAAATCCCCGTGTTTCGGACGGAGCTGAGGGAAAAAATCCTGGGATGGAAGGGCAAATTTTCTATTGTGGGAACCTTCCCTTCAGCAGGTCAGCCCCCTGAGAAAATTTCCCTCCCCTTCGCCGTGGTTTTCGGCAACGAATCCAGGGGTATTTCTCCTCAAATATTCAGGCTCATGGACAGGAAAATCTCCCTTCCCATGCAGAGGGGGGAATCCTTGGGGGTGGCTTCCGCAGCGGCCATAATTCTTTACCTTCTCAAAGGCTGAAGAAGTTTTCCAAGGCAAGCCCCTTCTGAAAAAACCATCCTAAGGGGGGAAATTGGGACCTGGAGGGGGGCAGCCTTAAAGAGGCCGAGGTTTTCTCCATGAGAAAAGGGTGGGGATGGGAGGAGATTATGGCCTGGACCTCCATGGACTTCTGACCCAGAAAATCCATGATTTCTTCCTCTGTTTCAGCCTGAAGGATAAAAACGCTCCTCCGGGGAATTAGCCTCGGAAATTCTTTCACAAGAAAGGCTGACTCGGTGGGAGAAAAACTCCATTTTTCTGCGTAATAGAGGAGAAATTCACGGTAATATTCAAAGGAAGACCTGTTGAAACTTGCCTGCGGGGGCCTCAGAGAAGAAGCCTTCCTCAAACCTTCCTCCACTTCCTCCCAGTCAGCTTTTTTCGTGAAGAGCAAAACTGGGGCCAGGCACGCTTCTCCGTCAAAGGAAAGGGCATCCACAAGCAGGGGGAAAACCTCTCCTTCCTCCAGGATGCCTATGGAAAATCTGGGGCCGAAAAACCTGTGGGGAACCCTGAGGCTTCTCAAGGCCCTTCCCAGGCCCGCCCCTCCAAATCCCACCACAAAATCAAACTCCCCTGCGGCAGCCATGGCCTCCCTGTGGCCGAGTTCCACGAATTTGAATCCGGTGAGCGCCCCGAGGATCCGGTAAAACTTCCTTTCCGAGGAGGGGACTTTGAAAATCACTTCAAAACCATAGGACTCCATAAGGGGCGCCATCTGAAAGGGAATCACCGGCACATTGGCGGGAAGAAGAACTAAAACCCTTTTAGGCCCCTTAAATACGGGGACCTCCATTTTCAAAAGCTCCTCCCCCAGATAAACCAGAATATCCCGGAGAAGCTCCCTTTGATATCCCCTATCTGAAACCTCTTCCCCCCGCTTCAGCATATCGGCAATTTTAAAGGCAGCCTCGGAAAACTTAATGAGGACTTCACCGGAAGACATATCCGCAACCCCTCTCTTCTTCGCTAATTCTTCCGAGGACATGGAAGGCCCCCGACTCCTCCACTTCCACCATGTCAGGAACCAGCAGGGCTGAAACGGTGCAAAGGTTGGCAAAATCAAAAACCCTGAAAAGACCTTTCCCCTTAGTGAATACCACAGCGTAGGGATGCGGCCTGTATCCTTCCCGGGAAGGGGCATAAAACTGAGAGAAAAGCTCCGCCATGCCGTATTCGCTCCAGAACTGGGCCTGCGGAATCACAGAGGAAGCCTCCCGATGAAGGCTCCGACGGTGGTATTTAAGTCCAAGACCCTTGTATCCGCCCGTTTCAATCCACTTAAATTCCCCCATTAGGGTTTTTTCCTTACGCTTCAACCATTGAATCAGGCGAAGGAGCTGGGTGGAGGTGGAAAAAACAACCCCTTCCCTTCCGTAAAGGGCATTGAAAACCTCCTCCGGAGAAATTTCATAAGAAAGGTTTAAATACTGGACCCCGGGAAAAAGGCTGAGCATAAAGGAAAGGGACGAGCGGGGAAAAATACGAAAAGGGGGTATAAGGGAATAGACCCGCTCCCCTTTGAAGGGAAAGGACCTGAGGGCTGAGGCTCTGTAAAGGGCCAGACTTTCCTGATTGTAATAAACCCTGCTCCTGTCACCCCCGGTCCCGCTGGAGAGGAAATATCCCTCATGAAGGCCGCAGGAAAAAACCTCTTCGTACTTGAAAAACTCCACCGGAAGAAAGGGTATTTCCTCCAACTTCCCTATCCTGCCTATCCCCTTCCTTCGGGCGAACCTTCCGTAAACCGGATTGTTTAAAAGTTGAAAATTGGCGACCTCCATGGCCAGGTCAGGGTCAAAATCCTCCGCTTCCTGTATGTACCTTTTTATCCTGCCTATAAGGTCCTTCATAGATAACCCATGGAAGATAGCCTTGAAGAGAAATCTTCTCCCCCTTCGCCGCCGCCCCTGGGAGCACAGCTTACCCTTTTAAAACCCTTCAGGTAAAGGGGACAAAAGGGAAGTCCCCTTTTTCTTATATTTAGCCATATTTCATAATCACCCATACCTTCCAGGGGAAATCTTTCTTCCACCCTTTGACCCAGGGGCCGAGCTTCCCTTAGAGGCTCGTAAACCACGGTAAAACCTCCTCCTTCCAGATAAGGAAGGAGAAATTCCCTTCTCAGGTAAAGACACCAGTCCTTAAGGCTTTCCGGAGGGACGGCCTCCACATCCAGCCTTTTTGCGGAAAAGCCGAAGAACTCTTCGGCCTCCCTTAAATAAGAGTAAACCTCCGGGGACCAGCGGCCATGGTCCAAGAAGACCACCTCATCCGCTTCCTTCAGGTAAAGGTGGAGGAGAAGGGTGGTTTCAATATTGCCTATAAACCATATGGCCTTCATCCCAGACCCAGCTTTTTCCAATAATACCTGAAGGACCTGTAGGAAATTCCCAGAAGCTCCGCCGCCTTCCTTTTGTCTCCTTTGGCCTTCACCATGGCGCTTCTCATAAACTTCCTCATTTCACCCTCCAGGTATTCCTCCAGGTTAAATCCCTCCTCCAGTTCCTTCCATTCCAGGACCTTCTCAGGAAGGTCTTCCTTGGTTATGTAAGGACCGGTTTGTATGGCCACCGCCCTCTCTATAACATTCTGAAGCTCCCTTATGTTCCCCGGCCAGTTATAGGACTCCAGGGCCACCAGGGCTTCCTTGTCCACGCCGAGAACATGGCGCCCGTGTTTCCGATTGAACTCCTCTATGAAGTGCTGAACAAGGAGGGGAATGTCCTGTTTTCTTTCCCTTAAAGGAGGAAGTTCTATCCTGACCACATCCAGACGATAAAAAAGGTCCTCCCTGAATTTACCCCTCTTTACGAGTTCTTCTATGTCCTGATTGGTGGCGGATATTATCCTGACATCTACCTCTATTTCATCGTACCCCCCTACCCTGCGGATTTTCTTCTCCTGAATGGCGGATAAAAGTTTTGCCTGCATGGTAAGGCTCATACCCGAGATTTCGTCCAGAAAGAGGGTTCCTCCCCTGGCCACTTCAAAAAGCCCTCTTTTTTCCGAAATTGCTCCGGTGAAGGCCCCCCTTTCGTGGCCAAAGAGCTCGCTCTCTAGCAGAGTCTCTGGAATGGCAGCGCAGTTCACGGAAACGAACCTTCTCCTTCTCCTGGGGCTGAGCTCGTGAATAATCCTGGCCAGGAGGGTCTTTCCCGTTCCGCTTTCTCCGGTGATCAAAACATTCACATCGCTGGGGGCTATTTTCCTCACCAGGTCCATGACCTTCTCCATAACAGGACTTTTGGCCACCAACTTTTTTTCTTGATACACCGCTTCCAGTTCCCGTCGGAGTTCCTCCACCTCCCGACGAAGGGAACTGGCCTCCAGGGCCTTCCTTACGACGATTTCCAGGGTCTCTAAATCAAAGGGCTTCAGGATGTAGTCCTCGGCCCCCATTTTCAGAGCCCTCACCGCATCCCCTACAGAAGCGTAGGCGGTTATCAGAATAACAGGGATTTCAGGGTGAGACTTCTTTATCCTCCCCAGCAGATCTATTCCGTTCATCTCCCCAGGGAGCTTTATGTCGCTTATGACCACATCCGCCCAATGATACTTTTTCACAGCCTCCTCTGCGCTGAGACAACCCTCCACCCTGTAGCCTTTGGTCTGGAAAAACAGGGACAGGACTTCCAGAAATTGAGCGTCGTCCTCCACTATTAAGATTCTTTCCATCTCAGCCTAACCTCCTGAGGGGTAGCGGTGAGTATCCCATCCATGCTGGCTATTATGTAGGCCAGCTCCAGGGCTGCAAATCCTTTTCCAGTGGTAAGTTCCCTTAAATTTGGCTGAAGAATGGCGTTTATTTCCTTTTCGGTAAGCGGAGGGTCCCTCCTGAGCACTATTTCCCCGTCGGCAATTTTTATTTCAAACTTGGCTCCCTCTACGGAGAGCAATTCCTTAAGCCTATCCAGGGCCCTCTGCGGAGAGGGATCGGAGCCTAAGGAACTCCATCTTATAAGTATTTCGTTGATTTTCTCGGCTCTTTCCTTTATCTTTTCTATAAATTCCCTCTTCTTCTCTTCATGAAGAGAAGGCAGTAGCTGAAGAACCCCCAAAATGGTGGCCAGGGGATTTCTTAGCTCGTGCGAAATTATGGATATGGTCTCCCGCACCCCTTCCCTTCTCAAATTGAACCACCTCTGGGTATAGTCGTCTATAATCAGGAGTTCTCCATAAGAAAGGGGAAGTCTCGAGACCCTGTAAATTCTCCCATGGCTTTTCACCACTCCTTCCTTATCCCTTAAATCCTCCATGGGAAAACCCTCGCACGCTCTGCCCACTACCACAGGCTCCCCTTCCTGAAGAAGGACTACACATTGATTGGCCTTCTCCATAACCTCATCTAACTTTAAGGCTAAGTTCTTCTCCTCCTCCTTGGCTATTATCTTTGTCGTAAGCTTCCGAAGCTCCTCCCGGGATACCACCAGCATGTATGCCAGGGCAGGAAATCCTAAAGCGTAAATTAAAAGCCCCGTGGTAAAATCGCTGTAATCAAAGTCTATGTTGGGCACCTTGAAGTAAAAGGAGGTAAAGGCAAAAATCAGGTAGGAAAGCAGGGGGGTCAGGGAAATTATGAGCAGGGTTTTCCTGTCTTTGAAAAAGTAAAAGGCTTCCAGGAGAAGAAAAACGAAAAGGAAGTAAAGCGGACTTTCGTAACCTCCGGTGTTTAAAATCAGGTAAGTAATCAGGAACCAATCCCCCGCTATCTGTATATTTATCAAAAAGCCCTCGCTAATTCCCATCCTCAGAAGGAAAAGGTACAAAACGGATAGGGTAAAAAGAAGGCCGAGAAAGGAAAAGAAAAATTTTACCGGGAAAAGGTTGAGAAAGGCCAGCTGGATTATTATTATGGATAATAGCAAAAAGAAGCCCGTAAATAGCCTTATCTCTATTAGCTTTAGTATCTTTCGGGGCATCAAAATCTTCCCAGGAGGGTAAAGATGGGAAGGTACATGGAAATTACTATGCCTCCCACCAGACCTCCCAGGAAAAGAACCATGATTGGTTCCAGGACCGAAATCAGAGCGCTTACGGCAGTATCCACCTCATCTTCATAAAAGTCCGCTATTTTGTTCAGCATGGTATCCATGGCACCGGTGGCCTCTCCAGCCTCTATCATCTGGCTGATCATAATTGGAATGTAGGGACTCTTCTTAAGAGGCTCGCTGAGGCTTTTACCTGCTGCCACTTCCTCCCGGGCATCCAGAATTAGTTTTTCTATTACAGAATTGCCGGCGGTCTTGGCTGCTATCTCCAAAGCAAGGAGTATGTCCACCCCTGAGGTGACCAGAGTGGCCAAGGTTCTCATGACCTTGGCCAGAGCTCCCTTCAGAATCAGGGGCCCTATGATCCAGATCTTGAGTTTAATCTTATCTATGGTCTGTCTTCCCATAGATGTTGAAGAATAGAGCTTGTAGAGGAAAATCAGACCAATAAGACCTCCCAGCCAGATATAGACGCGGTTTACAAGGAAATTGCTGGCAGCTATAACCATCTGGGTAGGAAGAGGAAGCTCCGCGCCTAAGTCGTGGTATAGCTTTGCAAAGGCCGGGATAACCTTCCAGAGTATGAAGGCTGTAATTAGAATCGCAATGACCAGAACAGCTATGGGATAGGCCAGGGCGGATTTTATCTTGTTGACCAGGGCCTTAATTTTTTCCAGATATTCAGCAAGCCTCTGCAGGATTATGTCCAGGGTTCCACCGGTCTCCCCTGCCGCCACCATGTTCACATAGAGAGAATCAAATATCTGGGGGTGTTTTGCGAAGGCGTTGGAAAGAGAGCTTCCCCCCCTTACATCCTCCGTCACCTTCTCAAGAATGGCCTTAAATCTTTTGTTGGTCTGCTGCTCCGCCAGAGCTGAGAGGGCCTGGTCTATGGCCAGCCCAGCGTTGACCATCACCGAAAGCTGCCTGGTGAAAATGGCCAGCTCCTTCAGACTGGCTGCCTTACGGAGTCTGGGGAGCTTCAGTTCTAAGCCTTTTTTCTTTAAATAGGATATACGAATTCCTTCCCTTAAAAGTGCCCTTCTTACATCCTCCTCAGAGGGAGCAGCTCTTTCGCCGCTAACCATCTGCCCCATTCTATTGATACCCTTAAATACGAAAACAGGCATCCTTACCTCCTACATGGTTTTTCTTCCGGTTTCAATTATACCCGCCATGGGGGGCGGCGTGTAAATATGCCTCACGGACATGGGCCCTCTTCTTATAAGGTCGTGGAGCTCCTCAGGATAGGAGCTGGCACCCATGGCGGTTTCCAGGGTTATTAACCTCTTAAAATAAAGGGCTGCCAAGGACTGGTTGAAGGTGTGCATACCGGTGGCTTCCTGGCCGGTCTGCATGGAGGAGTAGATCTGATGGATTTTGTCCTCCCTTATGAGGTTTCGGATGGCGGGGGTGGGAACCAAAATCTCTGTTGCCAGAATTCTTCCCCGGCCGTCGGCCCTGGGGAGAAGAGCCTGGGTAACGATCCCTTCCAGTATCATGGAGAGCTGGGTTCTTACCTGAGCCTGCTGATGGGGAGGAAAGATATCTATGATTCTGGTTATGGTCTGGGCAGCGGAGTTGGTGTGGAGGGTAGCCAAGGTAAGGTGACCGGTTTCTGCTATGCGAAGAGCAGCCTCCACGGTCTCCAGGTCCCTCATCTCACCTATAAGGACCACATCGGGGTCCTCCCTCAGCACCGACCTTAAGGCATTATGGAAGGACTTAGTATCAGTGTGAATTTCCCTCTGGTTTATGAGTGCCTTCTTGTGGGAATGGAGGTATTCAATGGGGTCCTCAATGGTAACTATGTGGACGGGCCTCTCCCTGTTGATCTTGTCTATCATGGTAGCCAAAGTGGTGGATTTTCCAGACCCCGTAGGGCCGGTAACCAGAATAAGACCCCTGGGCTTTTCGCAGAACTTCTTCACCACCGGAGGAATGCCCAGCTCTTCAAAACTCCTTATCTCGTAGGGAATCCTTCTGAACGCTCCGGCCACAGCCCCCCTCTGCATGAAAACATTGGCCCTAAACCTTGCGAGTCCTTTGATTCCGAAGGAAAAGTCTATTTCCCAATTTTCTTCAAACCTGTGCTTCTGCGTATCGGTGAGTATGGAATAAATGAGGCTTTTAGTATCGGAAGGGGAAAGGGGAGGAAAGTTAAGCCTCTCTAAGGCTCCGTTTACCCTTATGACCGGGGGCGAACCAGTGGTAATGTGAAGGTCAGTTCCTCCTCTTTCTATCATCATCCTCAAAAGTTCCACCAGAGTTAACGCCATCCATTTCCTCCTTAGTACTTAACGGTCTCCCTCACCACCTCTTCTATGGAAGTGATCCCCTGTTTTATCTTTTCAAGACCGCTCCTTCTCAGGGTTATCATCCCCTGCTCTATGGCCTTTCTTCTTATTTCAGCCGAGGAGGCTCCCGAAAGTATGAGCTCCTGGATCTCCTCGGTGACCTCCAGCACCTCAAAAAGTCCGATCCTTCCTTTATACCCCGTGTTATTACAATATTTGCAACCAACGGGCTTGTAGACGGTAATGTTCTTTGCCTCCTCCGGGGTAAAACCCAGCTCTATAAGCACCTGGGGCGAAACCTCTGCCTCCTCTTTACACTTGGTACAGAGCCTCCTCACCAGCCTCTGGGCCACTATGGCCACCACCGAGGTGGCCACTAAGAAGGGTTCAATTCCCATGTTTATAAGCCTGGTCACCGCACTGGCAGCGTCGTTGGTGTGGAGAGTGGAAAGGACGAGGTGACCGGTAAGGGCTGCCTTTATGGCTATCTCCGCTGTTTCAAAATCCCTTATCTCCCCCACCAGGATTATGTTGGGGTCCTGCCTCAGGAAAGCCCTGAGGGCCGATGCGAAGGTTAGCCCTATGTCCTCCCTTATGTGCACCTGATTTATCCCGTAGAGGTTAAATTCTACGGGGTCCTCGGCGGTCATTATGTTAACTTCGGGAGTGTTTAAGGTTGAAAGGGCGGAGTAAAGGGTGTTGGTCTTTCCGGAACCTGTGGGCCCGGTAACTAAGATCATTCCCCAGGGTCTTTTTATGGCCCTCTTGAATTTCTCCAGGCTTTCCGGCTCAAAACCAAGCTGGGTAAGGTCAAGACGAAGCTGGTCCCTGTCCAGTATTCTGATAACAACCTTCTCCCCAAAAATGGTGGGAAGAATGGAAACCCTCATGTCCACTTCCTTCTTTCTCCCCTCGTCGGTCTTGACCTTCATCTTTATCCTTCCATCCTGGGGAAGCCTCTTCTCGGCAATATTAAGATGGGAGAGGATCTTTATCCTGGAGACTATACCGTCCTTCATCCTCAGGGGAGGGGTCATCACCTGATGAAGAACCCCATCTATCCTGTAGCGGACCCTGAGTTCCTTTTCGTATGGTTCTATATGGATGTCAGAAGCCCCCCTGTTTATGGCCTCCCTTAGGATGAGGTTCACCAGCCTCACCACCGGCTTCTCCTCAGCTTCCTTGCTCAGGGTCCTTATATCCGCCTCCTCTTCCTCCTCCAGAAGTTCAAGGCCCTCCTCGTCCAGGTCTAAGTCCGCCAGCTCATCCAGACTTTCCCCCATGATCTCATCCATCTCCTCCTTCACCTCTATCTCGTGTTCGGAACCGTAGAGCTTTTCAATGGCCTCCATTATGGCAGATTCTGAAGCCACCGCCGGCTGTATGTTGAGACCCGTCAAAAACTTCAGCTCCTCCACGGCGTAAAGGTTGGTGGGATCCGCCATGGCAACGGTCAGGGTGGCTCCCGCCCTGTCCACAGGTACCAGCATGTACTTGCGGGCAATTTCTGCAGGGACCCACTCCTTTACCTTTGGAGAAAGCTCAAACTTTGAAAGGTTTATATAAGGATAACCATACTGTTTAGAAAGTATGGAGGTAACCTGGTCCTCGGTGGCAAAGCCAAATTTTATCAGGATTGAACCCAGCCTGCCTCCGTGAAGCCTCTGATATTCCAGGGCTTCTTCCAGCTGGGAAGGGGTTATGATCCCTTCCTTCACTAAAAGTTCTCCCAGTTTGCTGGCCATTATCTATCTCCTTAAGTCTTTCCTTTTCTAAAATTATATCTAAAACGCATTTGTAATGGCAAGGGAAATCAAAAAGCCGCTCTTTCCTTCCTGGTTAAAACTCAAGCCCGTTCTCAAACTTAACCTTCTGTACCTCAAAGCCCCGTAAGCTCCGTAAAACCTTCTCCCATCCCATTCTCTGATGCCTAAACCAAGGGTTAAAATTTTTATATCAAAAAGCCCGGAGAAAAAATATCTATTTTTATAGGAGCTCAGGTCCGCCCCTGCTGACAGGTAGAAGGAACCCGAAAGTTTGTAGGAAAGGGCCCCAAGGAAGTACTCCGGAGTAAATTTTTCCCCTTTACTTACCGGAAGGTTCAGCAAGGACACGGAAGCTATTATCCTGGGTGTTAAAAAACCGGCAAAGCCCAGATCCAGGCTTAACCTCTTTCCTTCACTGGGCTCACCCTCCTGAAGGGAAAGCAACTCAGAGGGAGGGGAGTAGTTTCTTTCGTCCTGCAATGGAAGGGAAAAATCCCAGTTTCGGTAGAATACATATTTAGTGGTTACTCCCATAAAAACCCTGTTGGCCTTCAAAAAATAGGCCTTGGAAAAGAAAATTTGTTTCTCTTCCCTCAAAGTATAACGAAGGCCGGAAAGGTCTTCCTTGGGGGAAAGGTTCAAATTTTTGAAATAGACATAGCCGAAGGCTCCCCCCCTTCCGCTTATGTAAATGTTTCTGGTGAAGCTGGCATGGGAGAATTTTCCCCGGGAGGATTCCAGAACTTCCCCGCCGGGCCTTTCTCCCTTTTCCAGATATGAAAATAGCCCTGAGCAGTCCATGGAATAAAAACCTTGGGAGTACTGGAGCGATGGGAAATTAAAGGCAGCCAGGGCAGGATTGTAAAAAACCCCTGACTCCTGGGCTAGGGTCGTGAGGGCCGAGGCGGGCAAAACCCCCATAGGATCAAGCACCGGAAATTGAAAATCAGCCCCCAACAGGGAAAGTGTGAAAATCAAAGCGAGGAACTTCCTTTTCATAGCCCAAGAACCTCCCTTTCCAGCTGAACGATCTCCAGGGCTTTCTCCACCCCCACTTCTATCATTTCCACGAGCACCTTCTTAGAAAAACTCCCTCCTTCGCCGGTACCCTGAACCTCCACCAGCTCACCTTTTTCGGTGGCCACTAAGTTAAGGTCCAAATACGCCTGGGAGTCCTCCTCGTAATCCAGGTCCACCAGGAGCTGGCCATTCACGATCCCGAGGCTTATCCCGGCGATGAGCTCCTTCATGGGGTTGTCAAACAATTGGTTCTCGTAAACCATTTTTTTAAAAGCGGAATAGACGGATATAACCCCCCCCAGAAGGCTGGCCATCCTGGTCCCCCCATCCGCCTGTATCACATCGCAATCTACGGTAACCGTCCTCTCCCCCAGCATTTCCAGGTCTATAACCGCCCTGAGGGCTCTGCCTATGAGCCTCTGTATTTCGTAGCTTCTTCCGGAAACCTTCGTTTCCCTTCCTTCCCTCAGCTTTCTCTTGTCAGTAGAGCGGGGAAGCATATTGTATTCGGCGGTTACCCACCCCTTTCCGCTCCCCTTGAGCCAGCCAGGGACCTTATCCTCCACCGATGCCGCCACTATGACTATATTGTCGCCCCACCTTACCAGGGCCGAACCCTCGGCATACTTCAAATAATCGGGATAAACCTCTATCTTCCTGAGCTGGTTCCAGGCTCTCTCCCTTCTCATTCCTCCTCCAGCAGCACTGCCGAAGGAAAGCTCTCTGCGAAAAGCTCCGCATCCCTCCGGGAGCCCACTATCTTTCCCCAGTGCATTGGCACCGCCACCTTGACCTCCATGGCCCTGGCAGCTTCGGCGGCCTGGGACCAGTCCATGGTGTAAGTTCCCCCCACCGGCAAAAGGACCACATCCGCCTTAAGCCCATTCATCTCAGGGATAAAGTCCGTATCCCCTGCATGATAAAGGCTTCCCTCCGGAGTCTCCACTATGTATCCCAGCCATCCCTTTTCCTTAGGATGGAAGGCCTTGTTCAGGTTATAGGCGGGAATTCCTTTTATTCTAAATTCCCCCAGGGTAATCTCCTCTCCTGGTCTCAGCTTCACATAATTCTGGTATGCAAGATTGGAAGCCGCTCCCTCCGGAAGAACTATCACAGTCCCTTTTCTCCACACCTTCTCTATGTCCTGCGGCGAGAGGTGATCAAAATGGGGATGGGTTATGAGAATAATGTCGGCCCTGGGCAGGTCCTCCTTCAAATTGTAGGGGTCAAAATATATGTTTTTACCCCCTGCATTCAGCAAAAAACTGGCATGCCCTAACCAGTGCAGGTTTTCAATAAGTTTCACCTTCATAAATTTTATTTTAGGACAGAAGGCCAGGATTTCAAGAATTCCTCCAGGGCCAAAAGCGCTCCCTCCTCCACCTCCGCCAGCCATTTTACCGCGGAAATCCCTCCCCTGAAATTGCTGAGAACCCTGACCTTCACCAGGTCCTTCTCCGTGGTGTATATGGGATATCCCCTGCTTCTGGCGTAAATTTCCTCCAAATCCTGAGGAGAGTAAGGGTAATGGTCCGGGAAAACCAATCTATCCTTAACCTTGGGAAACAACCCTAAGAACCTCTCGGGCCTACCTATCCCGCAGAAAACGAAAACCTCCTCCTTTGGAATTTCCGAGGGAAAAAGTCTGTAACGGAAAGCTCCGGGAAATTCCTCCCCCTCCGGGACTAAGATTATGTGGGCAAAGTCCAGGGCCTTTTTCGCTTCCCTGAGGTAAAAGCCCTTGATTTTTTCCGAATGGAGCACAATCTCTATTTTTTTAAGGCTTAAATGTTGAAAACCATCGTCCAGAATGAGAAGGTCAAGACCCTTTTCCCTGGCTTTCCTCGCCAATTCTTCCCTTTTCTTACCCACGAAGACCCAGGCCCAGGGGAGATTCTCCCTGAGCACCGCAGCCTCGTCCCCGGCCTCCCGGGGATCTATCCATTGGTGGGGCGGATAACTCTTCAGCCTCACCCTTCCTCCGTATCCTCTTAAGCCAACCCCCACCTTCCTCCCTTTTTCCGCCATAACCTTAGCGATGTGGATGCTAACGGGGGTCTTGCCGGTTCCGCCGAAGGCTATGTTCCCCACAGAGACCACCGGAAGGGGAGGGACCTTACCCTTTGTAAAAAACCTCCTGAGAAAAACCCCCCACCGGTAAAGGAAAACCAGGGGACTAAGGACTTTTAAAAGCTGATAATATGAAAGAAGCATTATCATTCACCGCTCCTTTTAACTTTTCCAGAAGCCCCCTGGCCCTTCGGCCCACTTCCTCCAATTCCCCGCCAAAGGCCTTCTCAATGATATACCTCAGCTCCTCGGGGTTTTTAAAAAGGAGGGCAGCTCCCTCGCTCAGGAACTGTTCCGCTAAATCAAAGAAGTTTTCCATGTGGGGACCAAAGGCTATGGGGGAGGAAAAATATGCCGGCTCCAGGAGGTTGTGTCCTCCGAAGGGCTTGATGCTTCCCCCGATGATGGAAAGCAGGGCTCCTTCGTAAAGGCCTGCAAGCTCCCCCATGGTATCCAGCACCATGACCTGCCAATCTCCCCTTCCGTCCCAAGCTGTCCTTCTCACCGGAAGAAAGCCGGCCTCCAGGGCGGCTTCCAGGGTCTGCTCGGCCCTTTCAGGGTGCCTGGGGGCTATTATCAGCTTTCCCCTTTTGTCAAAACCTTTAAAAGCCTCCAGAACAAAGGCATCTTCCTCCCTGTCCATGGTGCTACCGGCCACTATGTAAGGTTCCTTTATTTTCAGGGAAACCTCCGGTTTTATCTCAAAATCCGCCTTCATGTTCCCGGTTACAAAGAGCTTATTCCGGGGTGCCCCTATTTGAAGGAAGCGTTGACGATATTCCTCGTTCTGAACGCAGATGCAGTGGAAACAGCCCAGCAGGTTCTTCATCAACGGCTTTATTCTTTTATACCAGCGAAGGCTCTTTAAAGAAAGCCTTCCATTCACTATGAACAGCTTTATATCCCTTTTACAGGCTCTTTTAATAAAATTGGGCCACAACTCCGTCTCGGCTATTACGATGCCGTCGGGTTGTATCCTCTTGAGGAATTTTTCCACCACATGAGGAAGGTCCAGGGGAAAATAAAACACCGGAACGGATGGAAATTTCCTCTTGGCCACACGATAACCGGTGGAGGTGGTGGTGGAGAGAAGGAGCTCAAAATCCTCCTCTGCCATCCTTTTCAGAAGCGGAGCCAGGGAAAGCACCTCCCCCACGGAAACCCCGTGGAACCAAAGGCGCCTCTTTTCCTTGGAGGGCAGGTCAGGAGGGTTAAACTTTCCTTTAACTTCAAACTCCCGGCCCTTCAACTTGCTGGAGGCGTAAAAATAAAAAAGGGGAAAGGGGGCCAACAGATAAGTAAATACTTCCAAAAGCACGGAAAAAATTTTAACATATTCACCATGAAAGAGATTCTGGTAAGAATGCCCAATTGGCTCGGCGACTCTGTCATGGCCGTAGGGGCCCTCAGGAATCTGTCTAAGGAATTTAAGGTTTACCTTCTGGGAAAACCATGGCTCGGTGAGCTTTTTTACGGCGAGGGTTTCTATCGGGGGATATACCCTTTCCGCCACCTTTTCTCCTGCGCCCCGGTTCGGGAAATCGGTCTTCTTTTCACCAATTCCTTCTCCTCAGCCCTTAACTTTCTGATTTGCGGAATTAAAAGAAGGGTGGGATACCCTAAGGATATGAGGGGAGCGCTCCTTACGGACCGGGTCCCATGGGAAAGACAGCATCAGGTTCTGCAGTACCTCAGGCTGGCGGAATATTTAATGGGCAAAAAACTAAAAGCCGAGGTTCGCCTGAGGCCACCGGTTCAGGAAAAGGAAATAGATGTGGTCCTCATCCCTGGGGGCTCCAGGGCGTCAAAAAGGTGGCCTGCCAGAAACTACAGGGAATTGGGGGAAAGGCTAAGGGGGAAAAGACTTTCGGTTTTATATGTGGGTTCTGAGAAGGAAAAGGAGCTCCTTCAGGAGGCCTCCGGAAACCTCCCCTACTCCACTCCAAATATACTTGGATTGAAGGAGATCTTAGCCCGGGCAAGAATCGTTTGCGGCAACGACACCGGACCCATCCACTTGGCGGACGCCATGGGAACAGCGGTCCTCTCCCTCTTTGGAAGCGCCACCCACCCTGAGCTCACAGCTCCCTGGAACCAGAAGGAAAACATTATAAAGAAGGAAAACATAAGGGAAATCTCGGTGGAGGAGGTTTTTGAAAGGCTGTTGGAGCTTGTTTGACAATTTTTGTCAACAACCCTTAAAAATTTTGTCAACGCGAGGGAGATGGGGCCTGTAAAAACCCTTCTGTCTGGCATGCTTCTTGCTGTTAATAAGTTGAAAAATAAAAATTTAAGGAGGTAAACGATGAGAAAAAGACAAAAGGGATTTACCCTTATTGAGTTGCTCATCGTGGTGGCCATTATCGGAATTCTGGCCGCCATTCTGATCCCCAACCTTATGGTGGCCATCCAGAAATCCAAACAGAAATCCACCATGGCCGACCTGAGGAACATCGCCACGGCCATTGAGGAGTACAGGCTGGACAACAACACTCCCCCCACTGACCTGGCAGTTCTTACCCAGAACAGCGGCTTCTACATCCAGGCTCTGAAGACTATTGATGCCTGGGGACACACCTTTCAGTATCAGTACAACACGGATCCAGGAGACTACATAGTGGGCTCCCCTGGAAAGAACGCCAGCTGCGGAGACATCTGTGACTGCGCTATAGGAGCCAACTTTACCCTCTACGACCCTCCCACCACCCTCGCTGAGTTTGACCGGGAGATCATTTTCTCCAACGGTCAGCTTGTCTGCGGACCCAGGACTAAGCAGTAAGCTTATCTAATAATTCTTCGCCCCGTCCGAAAGGACGGGGTTTTTTTATTTTGTAAACTTTTTTTCCTCCCTTTCGTAAAATTTCATGTAAAAGCTTCAAGGAGGGCCGTATGAGAAAATTTCTCGTTTTTCTGTTGGCTTTCGCCGCTGCTTTCTTCTATTTATTTTCGGAAGAGGGGATGTTTTTACCTCAAAGGATCACCCCCGCCCTTTACCAGAGGATGAAGTCCATGGGGCTACAGCTCACTCCGGAAGATATCTGGAAGCAGGGAGGTCCTTCCCTCTCCCAGGCGGTGGTGAACCTGATGGGAGGAACGGGTTCCTTCGTCTCCCCGAAAGGTCTTATAGTAACCAATCACCATGTGGCCTTCGGAGCTATCCAGCGTCAGAGCGCCAGCAGGGGAATTGACCTTATAAGAAAGGGCTTCTTAGCTGAAACCATGAAGGATGAGATACCTGCCCCTGGCTACAAAGCCCTGGTTCTTCTCAAAATGGAGGATGTGACGGGCGAAGTCCTCAAGGGGGTAATGAAGATAAGGGATCCCTATAAGAGGTACATGAGGCTGGAGAAGAACAGGAAAAGGCTCATAAAAAGGAGGGAAAAACCCGGCTATCGCTGCGTTATTCGTAGTTTTTACGGAGGCGAAAAATATTATCTCTTTACCTACCTTGAACTCAAGGACATAAGGATAGTCTATGTTCCCCCCTCCAGCATAGGAAACTACGGAGGGGAAATTGACAACTGGATGTGGCCCCGCCATACAGGGGATTTTTCCTTTCTCAGGGCTTATGTGGGGCCGGACGGTAAGCCGGCAGAATACTCGCCGAAAAATGTCCCCTACCAGCCCATGGTTTACCTTAAATTTTCCGCCCGAAACATAAACCCTGGGGATTTCATGTTAATCTTAGGATACCCGGGGGCCACCCAGAGGTATATGCCCAGCTTTTACGCAGAATTCATGGAAAAGGAATATTATCCAGGGCGAATAAAATTCTTAGAAGGCTGGATAAAAATCCTGGAGGAGGGATCCAAAAGGGGAAAATTGGCCAGGCTTAAAAACGCCGGCATTCTCAAAGGCCTCAACAACGCCATTAAAAACTGGAGAGGCCAGCTGGATGGATTTAAGAGGCTGAAGGTTGTGGAGAAGAAAAAGAGGCTGGAAGAGAAGCTCTTGAAGGCCGTTGAAGCATCGCCTGAGTTAAAAACGGAGTATTCCGATGTTCTGCCCCGCTACCGGGAGTTCTTCCAGGAATGGAAGGCTTTAACCATGAAGAGCTTTTACTCCGGATGGTTTCCCTACGGTTCAAGGCTGCTCTCGGCTGCCCTGGAGATAGTTTACTGGACCAGGGAAAGGATGAAGAAGGACATAGACAGGAAGCCCGGCTACATGGACCGGGATAGGGAAAACCACATCATCCGCCTGAAAATGGTGGATATGGCCTATGAACCCTGGACCGACAGGCAGGTTCTCAAATACTTCCTCATGCAACAGGGAAAGGTACCTAAGGAATACAGGTTGAAGGCCGTGGAAAGGGTGCTTGGCGGGGATTTTTCCGAAAAGAATATAGAGGCCTTCCTTGATGAGCTCTACAGCAAAACAAAACTGGGGGACCTCAAAACCAGACTGGCCCTCTTCAATTCCCCTTACAGCAGGATAGTAAAATGCCAGGACCCCTTCATAAAATTCGCCTTAGAGCTTTTGCCCGAACTGGATGCCATGGAAAGACAGGGCAAGGTTCTTTCGGGAAAGTCCCTGGATTTCCTGCCCAAGTACTATGCCCTGTGGAGGGAGGTCTTCGGAGGAGAATTCATGTATCCTGACGCCAACGGAACCCTACGATTGACCTATGGAACCGTGAAAGGGTATTCTCCCAGGGATGCCGTCTTCTACCTTCCCCAGACGACCCTCCGGGGAGTGATGGAAAAGGAAACCGGAAGGGAACCCTTCATAGTCCCGGAAAAACTCAAAAAACTCTGGCAAAGCAGGGACTTCGGCCCCTACGAAGACCCCGAACTCCAGGATATCCCCGTGGATTTCCTGACCACCCACGATACCACGGGAGGAAATTCAGGCTCCCCGGTTCTTAACGGAAGGGGCGAACTGGTGGGACTCCTTTTTGACGGCAACCTGGAAAGCGTGGTGAGCGACTACTACTTCTGGCCCCCCATCACCAGGTCCATCTCCGTGGACGCCAGGTATGTGCTCTTCATCACCGATAAATTCCAGGGGGCTAAAAGAATTCTCCAGGAACTGCAGATCGTAAGATAAATTAAAAGCGGAAGGTGTATTGAAGTTTCACCTCGGCCTTGCGGTAAAGGACTGACCAGCGGTCTAAAGGATTCCCCCAGCCCTGATTGAAGACGAGGAAAAGGTCGTTGCCCTCCTTTATTATCCAGCGGAATCTGGAATTAATGCCCCAGCTCTTGCTTATATCGTCGTATTGGATGTAGTTCTGAAAATAAACTTTGGGGCTAAAATAAATGTCAAACTTTATCTGGATCACCTGGGCGTTGAAATTACCCTCGGGAAGCCGCACATAATTGCCTTCCCTGACGATCTCCAGATTCAAATGCCTGGATGGCTTGAGCTGCAGACCTGTCTCCAGGGTAAGGGCGTGACCGGTGTAGTATTCTCCAAATCTGGCGGAAAGGTCAAAAACCCAGGCCCTCTTCCTGGAGGTATTTATCTCCACCCTGAACTTATCCATGGTGTATTTGCCGGGGGGTATCACTATGCCTTCGTAGACTTCAAAGGGATAATCTAAGTAATCAAAATAGGGCATGTAGTTGAACTCCAGGTGCTCCCCGGATTGGGTTCTAACATTAAAGGGGGCGGTAAAGAGCCTCCACTCCACAACCCTTCCGCTAAGGTCAGTGGTAACGGTTCCCCGAAGCTCAAAGAAAAACTGCCTTATGAATCTGCCGTTCACCCTGGGATTGTAGGAAAGGCCTACATGTAGTCTTCTTATCCCTGTTCTCATGACAAACCCCAGGGCAGGATAAAAATTCTCCCCCACCTGTATAAAGCTTATATAGTTGTCCACGGTGTCGTTGGGATAATCTATATAGGCTCCGAAGAGGGAATCTTCGCCCAGGTCACTGGAAAAGCTCCTGAGGTAGTATCCAACCACATATAAATTCTTATCCCTGAGGAACCTGGAGGTTCCGTACTTAAAGTCCACCCCGAAAAGGGAGTTTCGGGCATCCCCCTGGGGGTTTCCGCTGGTAAAAATGAAACCTATGAGGGATTCGTCCCAGATATTCTTGGAGATTCTGGTCACGAAGAAGTTTCTTCCTTTGATATCCTCGTAATCCTTGGTGGCTATGTCCAGTATCCCTATGTTGTAATCCCCTGCCCTTCCGGTGACCTTAACCCCACCGAGGATGGGGATCTGTTCTCCTTCCACCAGACCTATCCTCCTGGAATAGAAGGGGATGAAGGAAAAGGGATGGGCTCCGGAGAAGGAAAATATATCGCTCCCCTCCAAGAAAAACCTCCTCTTTTCAGGGTAAAACAGGGGGAATCTGGTGAGGTTTATCCTTCGCTCGTCCACCTCCGTTTCTGCAAAATCCGTGTTGTAGGTAAGGGATGCTTTAAGGGCCGGGGTTATGTTGTAGAAAACATCCAGACCTCCGTTGTAAATCAACCTTTCTCCGCTTCCTTCCTCCTTCACTTCCTCACCCACCAGTCCATAGGGCCTCACATCAAGACCCTTTCCCTGCACGATGTTCTCAATCCCCTCTATGTATCCCGCCTCCGCCACCTTGGTGAAATAAACCTGGTGAAAGGGGGAAGCCCAGCGGTCCTCCTCCATCTTTCTCTTTATCTTCCTCATGATGTTAAAACCCCAGACCCTGGTTTTCGGATTGAAGGAAAGGGTTTTAAAAGGTATGACCATCTCAGCATACCACCCCTTCCCGTCCCTGCTGGCCGCCGCATACCATATGCCGTCCCAGGCCGGGTAAACCCTTTCGGAATTGTTTATAACGAGGCCATCAAACTTGGCTCCGTTGGGATTTACGGCGAAAACATAGGCGTTTCTTCTGTCGTTGAAGGGGTCTATGAGCACCTCCACATAATCGTCATCCCTGATGGGAAAATCCCTCTTCATCCAGAAGGCGGTTATCCTATCCGGTTGACTGTCAAGGCACTTCACCCCTATGTAAAGGAAGTCCTTATCGTAGAAGATGTAAACCTTAGTTTTCTCCGTGGCCGGGGAATTTTCCACCGGTTCCTGCTGGGTCAGGTGGGAGATCACCGTTGCCTTCTCCCAGGCCGGCTCCGTCAGCCTTCCGTCAATTTTTATCTTTCCCTGGAGCCTCGGTATTTTAAGCCTCGGATGGGAGGCTCCCAAAAGAAAAAGGGAGAAGGATAAAAGGAAACCCAAACCTCTCAATCTCATAACTGCCTCCTTCATTATGAAAGGTAAAGAATTTTATACGAATTTCAGGGGAAAAGGTTACTATTTTCTGAGACCCCTTACCTTTGAGACCGGCAGGGTGAAGGCTATTCCAGTATCGGGCTTGCCCAGGTCCCCCAGGACCTTTTCAATCTCATTCAGAACTCCTTCCTCCATCTCATCCGGGATCACCGAAAAGATGGTCTTGGAAAAGGCGGTCTTCCCATCAAAAAGGGCCCTGAAACCTGCGAAGATGGGAACTTCCTCCTTCAGATAATCTATGGCCCCCACGGAATCCAGGATGGTTATCCCTGGAGTCCCTATCTCAATGAGGGCCTCCAGGAGTTCCTCAAACTTTTCCCTTTTCACTATGACTGCTACCAAAAGCTTCACAGACTTATCTCCTCCTGCTTAAAGGCCTCGTAGGCCTCCTCGGGACCTTCGGCCTTTCTTATCCTGTCCACTATCCCAGATGATTTAACCAACCTGGCCAGGCGGGCCAGCATTCTCAGGTGAAGGTTGGGATTGGGGGCAGCGGTAAAGAAAACCACATCCACCGGCTTTCCGTCCAGGGCATCAAATTCTACAGGGGCCTTCAGGGTCATAAATCCCACCACGGGCTCCTCTATGTCGCAGAGCAGGTGAGGCACGGCTATACCTCCCCCGATGCCCGTGGATTGAATTTCCTCCCTCCTCTTGAGCTCGGAGAAGGCCTTCTCCAGGTCCTCCACATAGCCTCCCCCGGAAAGAAGCTCCGCTATCCTGCGGAGGACTTCCTCCTTGCTGGAAAGCTCCTCCCCCAATTTAATTAGGTCCTTCTTCAAGTAAAGGGAAAGATTAATCATGTAGTAATGATAACGGAATTTTGGTTTCCCTCAAAGCTCCTTTAGTTTAAAATATCCAGAGTGAAAAGAATTTCCTTCCTCCTGGCCGTCTATTTGCTCAAGGCCCAGGGTTTTATATGGCCCCTGAAGCCCTTTACCGCCCTGACCTCCACCTTCTACGAATACAGAACCACCCATTTTCACAGCGGGGTTGACCTCAGCACCTACAGAAGGACAGGGCTTCCCGTGAGGGCAGCGGCCTCAGGAGAGATTTTCAGGATTTTTTACCACTGGTACGGCTTCGGAAGGGCCCTTTACATAAGGCATCCCGGAGGATATGTCACGGTATACGGCCATCTTTTGAGGTTTGAAAACCGGCGGCTTGGCCTGGAGGACCTTATAAGAAGCCTGGGGAAAAAAATCGGGAGAAAATATATAGGCAATTATTACCTGGAAAAACCCATAAAGGTAAAAAGAGGCCAGATCATAGGCTACAGTGGCTCCATGGGGGCAGGGGGCCCACACCTTCATTTTGAGATAAGGAAAGGGGAAACCCGTCCCCTGAACCCTCTGAAATTCCTCCCTACCAGCACAGGTCCGGTGGTTTTTCGCTCCTACATCCTTGAAGTTGCTTCCCCCGGAAGCTTTGTGGGCCTCAGCCCCACCAGGTTTTACGGCGGGCTTCCGGAAAGGAGAGAAATACCGGTACACGGTTGCTTCAGGCTTTTCCTCCGAGGCTACGAGAAATGCAAGGGAAGGTGCGGGATTTACCGTTTGCAGGCCTACTTTGACGGGAAAAAGGTTTTTGAGCTGAGGGGAGACGAATTTCAGTTTTCTCTGAACCACACCGCAGGGTGGTTCTATAATTTAGCCCTATCCTCCCCCAAAAGTCCGTATTATGTGATTCCGCCCTTCTCCTCCCCTCCCCTTTGTATTGAGAAGGGAGAGCACACCCTGAGGGTTATCGGCCAGAACATACGGGGAAACTCCTCCCGGGTGCAACTTCTTCTCCGCCACTGGCCTTCTCCCTTCTCCCTGAAAGGGATTTGCTGCCCCCATAAATGGGGAGTAAAGGGATGGGAAAGGGTTAAGGGGAGAATTCCTTCGCAGGGGTATATACGCTTCAAGGTCAGGGCAGGGGGTTTCTCTTCCCCCTGGATAATCCTTTACAGGGGAAAAGCTCTGAAGTCAGGGGAGAAGCTCCGCCCCAGGAGAATAGAAGCCCACATAGGATGGGAAAGGGTAGTATTGCCCAGGGGAACCATTGCTTCCCCCATGTTTTGTCAGGGGGAATGCTTTTCGGTGCTAAGCCCCGGGGAAGAAGAGCTAACAGTACAGGGATTCCATTTTCGCATAGCAAACTCTGCCTCTGAAATAAAAATCAAAGCCCTCCCGGGAAGCTTTCCGGGCCTGAACCTGAGGGTTTCCAGGATCCCCCCCCAGAAGCTCCCCCGGGAACTCCTGCCCCTCTCCCCTTTCTACCTCATAACCCCCAGGGAAGCTCTTTTAAAAAATCCCGCCACGGTGGAAATGAAATTTGAGGGAAAATTTGACAGCACCGTGGGGATTTACAGGAAGTTCTCCAGGGGATGGTCCTTACTTAAGCCCACCCTGATGGAAAACCGCCTGAGGGCAAAAACCAAGCTTCTGGGCGTCTTCGTGGTGGCTAAGGACATCGCTCCTCCCAGAATAGGCAGGATTCGTATAAAAAAAGGCAAAATATTCGTGAAGATAACCGACGGGGGAAGCGGAGTGAATCCGGAGGAAATCTACATTTCCATAGGGAAGAAAAGATTTATCCCTGAATACGACTACGATGCGGGGCTTGCCTTCAGCAGGATAAAGATTCCCAAGGGTAAACACCTTCTAAAGGTTCAGGCCCGGGACTTCGCAGGGAACCTGTCCTCCAGAGCCATATGGGTCCGGGGAAAATGAGAGCGGACATGAAGCTTCAGAAGTTCATAGCCATGGCCGGGATATGTTCCCGAAGGAAGGCGGAGGAGCTCATAAGGCAGGGAAGGGTCTTCGTGGACGGAAGACCGGCCAAGATTGGGGAAAGAATAATCCCCGGGAAAAACCGGGTGGAGGTGGACGGGAAGGAAGTAAAACTTCCCCAGAAGAAAATTTACATAATGCTGAACAAGCCCGCAGGATTTGTAACCTCCACAAAGTCCCAGTTCGGGGAAAAAACCGTTTTGGAACTTCTGGGGGAAGTTACTGAAAGAGTGTTTCCTGTGGGCAGGCTGGACAAAGAGACAGAAGGGCTCCTCATACTCACCAACGATGGGGAACTGGCTTACAGAATAACCCACCCCAGCTTCGGAATAAAAAAGAGCTATTTGGTAAAAACCGACAGGGAAGTGCCACCACAGATGCTGGGGAACATGAGGAAGGGAACCTTCATCCATGGCAGGAGGGTGGTACCGGACCTCCTTCAAAGGCTGGGGAGGAAAAAATACAGGATAATTCTACACGAAGGAATGAAGAGGGTGGTGAGGAGATTTTTCCTATCCTACGGATTCCGGGTGGTCTATCTTAAGAGGGAAGCCATAGGCTCCCTCCGCCTCGGAAACTTAAAAAAGGGACAATGGCGGTATCTAAGCCAGCGGGAGCTGGAGAAGATTTTCCAGGAACCCTATTATCCCTCCCTGGAAAGGGAGTAAAAGCGACGGAGCTTTTCCGTAGCCCTCTTCCTTATTTCCTCAAAGGGCCTGCCCATCATAAATTCCGCCACCTCCTCTATGTTTTGAGCCGTGTGAATTTCAAACTTACCTTCCCTTACAGCGTGAAGCACCTCATCCCTTAGGTTCAGGTCCAGAAGGTTGTCCGCCGGGATGACCACCCCCTTTTTCCCTCTAAGTCCCTTCATTCTGCAAACCTCAAAGAAACCCTCTATTTTTTCGTTAACGCCCCCCACCGCCTGAATCTCCCCCTTCTGATTAACCGATCCGGTAAGGGCAAAGTTCTGCCTTACCGGCAGTCCGGTTATGGCGGAAAGAAGAACCACAAATTCTGCGGCGGAGGCCGAATCCCCATCTATTTCCGAATAGCTCTGTTCAAAAACCACCCTGGCCGAAAGGGTAAGGGGAAAGTCCCTGGCAAACCTCTCGGCCAGCAGTCCGTTTATGATGCAAACTCCCTTGGTGTGGATGGGGCCTGAAAGGGCCGCTTCCTTCTCTATGTTTACAATTCCCTCCTTTCCAGGGGCGGCGGTGGCGGTTATTTTCACCGGACGCCCGAAACGAAGGCCATCAATGCTGACATAGGTCAAGCCGTTTATCTGCCCAACTTTCCTTCCGCTGACCTCCAGCCTGAGGATGTTTTTCTTGAAGAACTCCATTTCCTTCCTCTTAAAGATGGAAATCCTCTCCTCCCTCTGACTTATGGCTTGCTTAATTGCCCGGGCATCTATACCCCCTCTTCCCCCTTCCTTGGCAAGGAAGTCCGCCTCCGCTAATATTTCGGTCATAAGCCCAAAATTGGTGCTCATCCTGTCCCGTCCTTCCACCTGTCTTGCCAGGTATTTAACCATCTCCTTGAATCCATCCACGGTGAGGGGAAGATATCCCCTCTCCTCAATATAGGTCCTGAAGAAGGAGGCCAGGGCCCTCAGATTTTTTTTGTTTATGGGCATGGACCAATCGAACTCCGCCTTTATCCTGAACACCTCCTTAAACTCGGGGTCCAGACGATAGAGAAGGGAATACATGCCGTAGGAACCTATGAGGATGACCTTAACATCCACGGGTATGGGAAGGGGCTTTATTCCCTTGGTGGAAACGGGGTTTAAAAGGCTCTCCAGGTCCTCTATTCTGACCCATCCTGTATCCAAAGCCCTCTTGAGATTTTTCCAGACAAGGGGATTGGTCATATCCTCGGCGTGGACTATAAGAAAGCCTCCGTTGGCTTTAAGAAGGGAACCTACCTTAATCATGGTGAAGTCCGTGGTATAAGTTCCGTAAACTGCCTCCCTTTCTATAACTCCGAAGAGGTTCTTGTAGGTGGGATTTGTTTCTATTATAAGGGGTGCTCCCCGGAGCTTGGAATTATCCACGGCAAGGTTGACGGAAAATCTCTTCTTTACCTCCTTTAACCAGCTGTCCCTTTCATCTGCGGGAACCCCCTTGACCTCCTGGGGTATCTGCAAAAAGGCCTCCTTGGCCTGGCGAAGGTATGTTCTCCCTTCCTTGCTCTGGGAAAGAATTCGCACAGCATCCCCCATTAATTCGTCCCATTTCCCGGACAGAATCTGCTTCACCGCCTCCCCTATGGCTTTTCTCATCTGCTGGTCCATCTCCTTCTTCGCCCTGGAAAGCTCCTCTATTTTCTCCTCCAGTTGCTGTCGCCTTCTCTGAATCTCCTTCTTCTCCTCCTCCGGCAGTTTCTGAAATTCCTCCTGGGGGATCTTCCTGCCGTCCTTTAAGGGGATTATGGCCACCCCTCCCTGGGAAACCTCCAGGACAAACCCCATGCTCAGGGCCAGCTGGTTGAGCTTCTTAATGAATTCCTCGTGTTTTCTATCGTACTCCTTTCTTCTATCTTCCGTGGCCTTCTTGAACTCCTCGCTGGCCTCCATCCTTATGGCATAATCCAGAAGTTCGTTGATGGCCCGGGAGAGGACCTCCACCAGCCTCTTTCCATCCCCTGGTTTGAGGAATATTGGAATGGGAGAGTAGGGGTCCTGAAAGTTGTTGACGAAAACGAGGTCGGGAGGAGTTTTCCGCTTGGCCGCTATTTCCTCAAGAAAGGCTTTTACGGCGGAAGTTCTCCCGGTTCCCGGCTCACCGGCCACAAAGACATTGAAGCCCCTCTTGGTTATGCTAAGGCCAAATTTAAGGGCTTTTAAGGCGGTTTCCTGGCCGATTATCCCCTTAACCCTCTTAAGCCTGGAAAAATCCCGGGGAACCAGCTCCTCGGGAATTTCAAACTCTACTTCCTCAGGTGTTAGTCTCCTCACGGAAAACCCCTATTTTTCTATACTTCTCGTATCTCCTTTCTATCCTCTCCTGGGGGTCCATTTCCATGAGCTGCTGCAGGTTCCTCCAGAGGACTTCGTCCACCGTCTTGGCCGCCATCTCCGGGAAGCTATGGGCAGCTCCCGGGGGTTCCGGTATTATCTCGTCGGCTATGCCGAAGGAATAAAGGTCCTGGGCTGTGAGCTTCAGGTTCTCCGCCGCCTCCTCCACTGCCCCCTGATTCCTCCACAAAATAGCAGCGCATCCCTCCGGGGAAATCACTGAGTAAATGGAAAATTCCATCATCAGGATTCTATCCGCCACCCCTATGCCCAGGGCACCTCCACTCCCCCCTTCCCCTATAACCACCGACACTATGGGAACCTTAAGCCCCGCCATTTCCATGAGGTTGTAGGCTATGGCCTCCGCCTGTCCCCTCTCCTCTGAGCCTATTCCAGGATAGGCTCCAGGGGTGTCTATGAAGGTTATGACCGGCCTGCGGAACTTCTCCGCCATCTTCATTACCCTTATGGCTTTGCGATAACCCTCAGGATTGGCCTGGCCGAAGTTCCTCTTTAACCTTTCCTGGGTGGTTCTTCCCTTTTGATGGCCCACCACTGCCACGGAAATTCCGTGATAAAAGCCAAAACCTGCCACTATGGCCGGGTCGTCGGCAAATCGCCTGTCGCCGTGAAATTCCACGAAATCGTCAAAGAGGCGGTAAATGTAGTCTAAGGTATAAGGACGGAGGGGATGGCGGGCAAGAAGGGTTTTCTGCCACCGGTTGAGGGATGAGGTAATTCTCTTCCATTCCCTCTCCAGTTCCTCCATCAATTCCTTTTCCCTGAGCCTGGCCTCCTCATCCCTCCTTCTCTGAAGTTCTCTTATCTCCTCCCTCAACTTTACAATAGGTTCTTCAAAGGGGAGGACATTCTTTTGAGCCATTTTCACCCCCTGATTTCTTCAAGGATAATTTCGGCGGCCCTTTTTCCCGAGAGAAACATGCCGCCGAAGATAGGCCCCATTCTTGGACCTCCGAAGGTGGCGTTGGCGGCCATCCCTGCCACTATAAGTCCTGGAAACACCTCTTTAGTGTTGGAGGCCACGAAGCCTTCTGCCTTGTCGGCCCACATGGACCTCTCCCCTTCCATTTTGCCGGAGGGGGTTTTCAGCTTTACCCTGCTCTTCTCCTGGAGAACCTTCACCACCTCGGCATCGTGGCCGGTGGCGTCAATGAGAAACCTGGAATGAAGGGCCAGGGGGTCCACATGAAGTCCTGCCACCTGCACCGCTGACCAGTTGATAACAGCCCCCCCTACCCTGCCCTCCTTGAGTATCACATCCTCCAAGAGAATACCGTTGAAGATCACAGCCCCGGCCAGAAGGGCCTTGGACGCCAAAAGACTGGCCACAAGAACCGCATCGGCCACAAAGTACCCAGGAGCGAACTCCCGGGAGGGCATCCCGAACTCGTCCATAACCTCCTTCCCCTCCCTCTGTACCACTATGGAATTGAACATCATGCCGCCTCCCCATATCCCTCCGCCTATGCTGAGCTTCTTCTCAAGAATCGCCACCTTTAACCCCTGCTTCGCCAGATAATAGGCCGCCACCAGCCCTGAGGGGCCGCTTCCGGCTATCAGGACATCGTTTTCCAGGTGCTGGAGAAGTTTCTCCGTGTAGCTCCTTATTATGGCTTCGGTTATTTTCCTTTCCTCTATCATGGTAACCTCCATTGTTTCTTAATTATCCTACGAAAAAATTCTATTGACAACCAGAGGCCGCAGATAATAAATTATAGGAGGAATTCAAAAGGGAGGTGCAAAAATGGTTAAAATCGGGATCAACGGCTTTGGCAGAATAGGAAGGAATTTTTTCAGAGCATCCTTTGGCCTTAAGGACTTTGAAATAGTGGCAATAAACGACATAACCGACGCCCATACCTTAGCGCACCTTCTAAAGTACGACTCGGTTATGGGCAAGTATGAAAAGGAGGTTTCCTACGAAGGGGATTACCTTATTGTGGACGGAAAGAAGATAAGGGTATTCGCCATAAAGGACCCGGGGGAGATACCCTGGTCCGATTACGGGGTGGACATTGTTATAGAGTCCACCGGCAGGTTCAGGGACAGGGAGGGGGCTTCCAAGCACCTCAGAGGAACGGTTAAAAAGGTAATAATCTCTGCCCCGGCCAAGGAACCCGATGTAACCATAGTCTTAGGGGTAAACCATGGGATTTACGACCCCGAAAAGCACCACATCATATCCAATGCCTCCTGTACCACCAATTGTTTTGCCCCGGTGACCAAGGTAATAGATGAAAACTTCGGAATCGTCCACGGACAGATGGTCACCGTCCACTCCTACACCAATGACCAGAGAATTCTGGACCTTCCCCACAAGGACCTTCGCAGGGCCAGGGCCGCTGCCCTCAGCATGATTCCCACCACCACCGGAGCTGCCAAGGCCATAATGGAGGTCCTCCCCCATCTCAAAGGAAAACTCCACGCCATCTCCATAAGAGTACCCACCCCGGATGCATCCCTTATAGACTTCGTGGTGGAGGTTAAGAAGCCCACCACCGACGATGAGGTAAAGGAGGCCTTCGTAAAGGCGGCAGAGGGTGAACTTAAGGGCATTCTGGCTGTAAGCGATGAACCCCTGGTCTCCACCGACTACATAAAGAATCCCTATTCTGCCACCGTGGACCTTCCCTTCGTCAAGGTGGTGGATGGAACCCTGATTAAAGTTCTCGCCTGGTACGACAACGAATGGGGATATTCCAACCGCCTGGCGGAGCTGGCGGAAATGGTGGGGAGGAAGTTATGAAATATGTGGAGCAGCTTCCGGTCCAGGGTAAAACCGTATTTTTAAGGGTTGACTTCAATGTTCCCCTGAAGGACGGCAGGGTGGAAGACGACACCAGGATAAAAGCCGCTCTTCCCACCATCAAATTTCTCCAAGAAAAGGGGGCCAGGATAATCTTAGCCTCCCACCTGGGAAGGCCCAAGGGACAGAGAAAGCCGGAGCTATCCCTGAAACCCGTGGCTCAACGCCTGGCGGAACTACTGGGAGCTGAGGTGAAGTTCTGCCCGGAAACCGTGGGACCCTTAGCCCAGCAGATGAAGAAATCCCTGGGGGAAAGGGAGGTTCTCCTTCTGGAAAACCTCAGGTTCCATCCGGGGGAGACAGGGGACGACGAGGAATTTGCCCGCCAGCTGGCGGAGGGCATTGAGGTCTATGTGAACGACGCCTTCGGCACATGCCACAGAGCCCACGCCTCGGTTCACGCCCTGGCCAGGCTGGTTCCCTTAAAGGGTGCGGGTTTTCTCGTGAAAAAGGAGGTGGAGAACCTGTCCAGGGTTCTGAAGAACCCTGCCCATCCCTATGTTCTCATAGCGGGAGGGGCCAAGGTCTCGGACAAAATTCCCGTTTTGAAGAATCTGATGTCCCATGCGGACAAAGTTCTGGTGGGGGGAGCCATGGCCTATACCTTCCTCAAAGCCTCAGGAAAGCCCGTGGGAAATTCCCTGGTGGAAGAAGAAATGATGGAGGAAGCCCTCGGAATAATGGAAGAGGCCGAAAGGAAAGGAACCGAGTTCCTCCTGCCTGAGGACCACCGCTGCGTCAGGGAGATAAGCGAAGACGCCCAGGTCAAAATAATGGAGGAAATAGAAGATGAATGGAAAGGAGTGGATATAGGACCCCGCACGGAAAAGCTTTACGGCGAAAAAATAAGGCAGGCAGCCATGATAGTCTGGAACGGTCCCATGGGAATATTTGAAATGGAGCCCTTCTCCGGCGGGACGGTGGCTGTAGCTAAGGCGGTGGCAGATAGTCCTGCCTTCTCGGTGGTGGGGGGCGGAGATTCCGCCTCTGCGGTTAAAAAAGCCGGGGTCCAGGATAGGATTTCCCACATATCCACCGGAGGAGGAGCCTCCTTAGAATTCCTTTCCGGAAAGACCCTCCCAGGTTTAGAAGTTCTGGAGGAAGGATGAGACCTTTTATAGCCGGAAACTGGAAAATGAACAACGGCCCCATACGGGGAAAGGCCTTCTTTGAAGAAATAAAGGAATTCCCCCGGGAAAAAGCGCAGGTGGTGATATTCCCACCCTTTCCCACCCTCCCCCAGGTGAAGGAGCTGGCAGAAAGGAAGGCAATAGCCCTGGGCGGCCAGAACCTTTACTGGAGAGAAAAAGGGGCCTTCACCGGCGAAGTCTCTGCAGAGATGCTGGTGGAGGCCGGGGCGGACTTCGTGCTGGTGGGCCATTCTGAAAGGAGGAATATCTTCGGAGAGACCGACGAGCTCATAAACCTCAAGCTCAAGGCCGCCCTGAAGTGGGGATTGAAACCCGTCCTCTGCGTGGGCGAACACCTTGGCGAAAGGGAAGAAGGGAGAACCATGGAAAAGATAAAATTCCAGCTGGATGCGGACCTGTCCGGAATTGACCCTCACCGGCTCATTATAGCCTACGAGCCCATCTGGGCCATAGGCACTGGGAAAAACGCAACCCCGGACCAGGCAGAAGAAGTTCACGCCTTCATCAAGGAATATCTGGGAAACATAAAGGTTCTCTATGGCGGTTCGGTAAAACCCGAAAACGCATTTTCACTAATGAAACAACCCCACATAGACGGGGTCCTGGTGGGAGGAGCTTCCTTGAAACCGGACTCCTTTTATGATATAATCATGGCCGGAGTTAAGGCCTTTGAGGAGAAAGGATAATGTATAGCGTAATCTTAGTTTTTCATGTAATTATCTCTGTTCTGCTCATCATCGTGATTTTAATGCAGAGCGGGCAGAAGGCGGATATAGCTGCGGTCTTCGGAGGTGCCAGCAGCTCCTCTGTTTTCGGGCCCAGGGGAGCCACCACAGTTCTGGCCAAGGCCACCGCGGTCCTGGCCACCCTTTTCGTTTTGACCTCCCTTAGCCTCTACATCCTCTCCTCAAAGGCCGGGAAGGCCTCGGTGGTGGAGAAATCCGTGGTTCAGCAGACCGAAACGAAAAAATAGACGGGTGCCGAGGTGGCGGAATTGGCAGACGCGCCAGCTTGAGGTGTTGGTGGGTCTAAGCCCGTGCGGGTTCGAGTCCCGCCCTCGGCACCACTTTCCCCGTGAGGTTTCCCATGATAACGGAAGGATGGCTTCTTTTTATAATTCTTTTCGTAGCCCTCTCCCTCCTGGGCATATTCTTGGTGAAGGTGGCCCTGAGGCTGGCCAGGGGGATTTCCGCTAAAACAAAAACCAGGCTGGACGATTACGCCTTCAAAGCCCTATCCACTCCCCTCCAGTTGGCGGCGGTGGTTATAGCTGCTCACATAGCCCTGCACTTCGCCACATTGAAACCATCCTTCTCCAGGGTAATTCAGGATACCCTCTTCGTGCTCATAGTTCTGCTGGTGGTTATCGCCATAAACAATCTGTTCAAGGCCATAGTTCAATGGCTTCACGAGAGCGCTGCCAACAAGGAATTCGTCCGGCGCTTCGCCCCCATCTTAGAGATCGGTGAAAAACTCTTCGTATGGACCGCAGGGCTAATGATAGTGATGAAGAGGTTCAATTACGACATATCCTCCTTAGTGGTATCCATGGGGGTGGGCTCCCTGGCCATTGGACTTGCAGCCCAGGATACCCTCTCCAACATAATAGCCGGGCTAACCATACTCCTGGACCAGCCCTTCAAGGTGGGTGACAGGATCAAGCTGGAAAGCGGAGAGTTCGGGGATGTTCTGGAAATAGGTCTGAGGACCACAAAGATAAAAACCGTGGAGAATTATGTCCTTGTAATTCCGAACTCCCTCCTGGTAAAAAGCAAGGTTCTTAATTTTTACCTGCCCGAAAGCAGAACCGTAGGGAGGGTTTCGGTAGGGGTCTCCTACAAAGAGAACCCGAAGAAGGTAAGGGAAGTGCTTATAAGGTCCGCCCTGGAGGTGGATGAGGTTCTGAGGGAACCGGAGCCCGTTGCGTTTTTTACTGAATTTGCCGATTTCTCCCTGAACTTCCTCCTGGTCTTCCATGTGGATGACCCCAAGAAGGTATTTTCCACCGCCAACAGGATCAGGGATAGAATACTTGAGAACTTCCGGAAGGAGGGAATTGACATCCCCTTCCCAATACAAACTGTTTATTTAAGGAGAGAAAATGAAGGCAAAAATTGAAGTTTTCCTTAAGCCAGAGGTCCTGGACCCCCAGGGGGAGACCATAAAGAGGGCCCTGCATACCCTGGGATACGACACCATAAGGGAAGTTCGCCAGGGAAAGGTCTTTTACATTGAACTGGACGAAAAGGACGCCGGGAAGGTAATAGAGGAGATAGCCAGAAAGGTGCTTGCCAACCCGGTCATAGAGGACTTCCGATGGGAAACAGAAAAATAAGGTTCGGGGTGGTGGTATTCCCCGGGACCAACTGCGACCGGGACACCTACCATGTAATAAAGGAGGTGGCGGAGGAGGAGGCTGTTTACCTCTGGCACCGGGAACGGGACCTTCGTGGCTCCCAGGTGGTGGTTCTTCCCGGAGGTTTTTCCTACGGAGATTACCTAAGAAGCGGGGCCATTGCCCGCTTCTCCCCCATAATGGAGGCCATCAGGGAGTTCGCCGAGGGGGGAGGGCTGGTTCTGGGAATATGCAACGGCTTCCAGATTCTATTGGAGGCAGGGCTTCTTCCCGGAGCCATGCTGAGAAACAAAGGCCTGAGATTTATATGCCGGTTTGAAGAGCTGGAGGTGGAAAACGCCGAAACCCCCTTCACCCTGCTCTACGAAAAAGGGGAAAGGGTAAAGATGCCCATAGCCCACATAGACGGCAATTACTTCATTGAACCCCACAAACTGGCGCTTCTGGAAAGGGAAAAAAGGGTAGTTTTCCGCTACAGGGAAAACCCCAACGGTTCACTTAACGATATAGCAGGGATAATAAACCGAGGGGGAAATATCCTGGGAATGATGCCCCACCCTGAAAGAGCCTCTGAAGCGGAACTGGGCTCCACCGACGGTCTTCGGACCTTCCTATCTGCGGCCAAGTATGTGAGGGAATCATGAGATCGCTAAAAAGACTCCTTGAAGAGCACAATTTAACCGTAGAAGAATACCAGAGGATAAAGAAAATACTCGGAAGGGAGCCCAATTTAGTGGAGCTGGGCCTGTATTCGGTAATGTGGTCAGAGCACTGCTCCTACAAAAGCTCTAAGGTCCATCTTAAAAAACTCCCCACAAAGGGGAAATATCTGATTCAGGGACCCGGAGAAAACGCCGGGGTCGTGGAAGCCGCCGGAAAGGCCGTGGTCTTCAAGGTAGAATCCCACAATCACCCTTCCTTCGTGGAACCCTATCAGGGAGCAGCCACCGGTGTGGGGGGAATTTTGAGGGATATATTTACCATGGGGGCGAGGCCCGTGGCCCTTCTGGACTCCCTACACTTTGGACCGCTGGAGAGGCCCTCCAATCGGGCAATAATGGAGGGAGTGGTAAGCGGAATAGCGGGCTATGGAAACCCCGTGGGAGTTCCTACGGTGGGTGGAGAAGTGGATTTTGAGGAGGAGTTTTCCCACAATCCCTTAGTGAATGTAATGTGCGTGGGAATTGCCGAAAAGGACGGCATATTTTACGCCAGGGCGGGAAAACCTGGCCTCTCCCTTGTCTACGCCGGTGCCCCCACGGGAAGGGATGGAATTCACGGAGCCACCATGGCATCGGCGGAGTTCGGGCAGGAGACCGAGCACAAAAAGGTAAATGTTCAGGTTGGAGACCCTTTCAGGGAAAAGCTTCTCATGGAGGCAACCCTGGAGGTAATGGAGAAGAACCTCATAGAGGGCATTCAGGACATGGGGGCTGCGGGACTCACCTCTTCCTCCTCGGAGATGGCCTCCAAAGGCGGTGTGGGGGTGGAGCTATATCTGGACCGGGTTCCTCTCAGGGAAGAGGGGATGAACCCTTACGAAATCCTGCTTTCGGAGTCCCAGGAACGGATGCTTATGGTGGCCAAGAAGGGAAAGGAGGAGGAGATAAAAAGGATTTTTGAAAAATGGGGAATAGAGGCTGTGGTGGTGGGAAAAACCACAGAAGACCGCAGGTTCAAAGCCTTCTGGAAGGGCGAACCGGTGGCGGATGTTCCCGTGGAATCCCTGGCCGGAGATGCTCCTCAATACCAAAGGCCCTACGAAAAGCCGGAGATAGACGAGAGGGAGGACCCGGCCTGGGCTGAGGAAAGAAACTGGCAGAAGGCCCTTTTGAAGATAATCTCCTCCCCCCACATGGCCTCCCGACGGTGGATTTACCAGCAATACGACCACATGGTCCAGACCAACACCGTTCTTCTTCCAGGAATAGGTCCTTCGGTTCTTAAAATAAAGGGACAGAAGGAGGCCATAGCCCTCACCATAGATGCCAACCCTGCCTGGGGAAGGGCAAATCCCAAGGCCGCAGCAGTTTTAACTGTAGCGGAAGCCTTCAGGAACCTGGCCTGCGTGGGGGCAGAACCCTTAGGAATAACCAATTGCCTGAACTTCGGAAACCCGGAAAAGCCGAAGGTCATGGGACAATTCGTGGAAACCATAGAGGGCATGAAGGAAGCCTTAGAGTTTTTTGAGGTTCCTGTCACCGGTGGAAATGTAAGCTTCTACAACGAGACCCAGGGAAAGGCCATCCCTCCAACAGTGGTTATAGGGGCTGTAGGACTTGTGGAGGACTACAGGACCATACCGAGGCCCGAGAGGGTGGAGGAGGGCATGGGAATATTCCTTCTTGGATGGACGGGAAAGGACTTGGGTTCCTCGGTTTACCTCAAAGCCGTCCTCGGTCAAACAGGGGGAAGGGTTCCGGAAATTGACTTAGAGAAGGAAAAGCTCCTCCAGCAGCAGCTCATAAGGCTCGTCAGGGAGGGGAAGGTAGCCTACGCGGTGGACCTTTCCCCGGGAGGCCTCCTTCCTAACCTGGCCGAAGCTCTTTTCCACATAGACATAGGAGCGGAACTCTCCTTCTCCACCCGGGAAGAGGAAGCTTACTTCCTTTTTGGAGAAAGTCCTTCCAGGGCCCTGGTCTTCGCCCCAGGAGAATTGGAAGCCGATGTTCCGGTGTTAAAACTGGGGACAGTAAAGGGCCAGGATTTAGTGGCCTACATAAACGGAAGGAAAAAATTAGACCTGCCCTTGAAGCAGCTCCGAAGGAGCTGGGAATCCCTCTTTCCCTCCCTTTTTGATAAATAATCAAAAATCTGCGCAAAACTCCGGCAGCTTTACATCCTTCAGAAAAGGGAAAAACTCCTCAGGGATTTTAGAGCAAAATTTCACCCTCCTCCCCTCCTCCGGATGAAGGAAGGAAAGGCAATAGGCGTGAAGGGCAAGCCTTCCCATGGGGCCCGGGGCCTGGCCATATATGGGGTCCCCCACTATAGGATAACCTGCAAAGGAAAGGTGAACTCTTATTTGATGGGTTCTTCCGGTTTTAGGGCACACCAGGAGGACCGCATATTCTCCCCTTTGTGCCAGCTTTAAAAACTCGGTGTAGGCCTCCCTCACAGAGTAAGCACCCACAGAAAACCTCCCTGGATGATGGGGGTCCCTCCCTATGGAAAAGGGTATCTCCCCCCTGGAAGGGGGTTCTCCCTCAACCACTGCCAGGTAGCTTTTCCTAACGGCCCTTTCCTGGAATTGCCTCTGGAGGGAAAGGAAAGCCTCCTGGGTTTTGGCTACAACCATAACCCCGGAGGTGTCTTTATCAAGACGGTGGACTATTCCAGGACGCTGAGGGCTTCCCACCCCCTGCAACTCAGGCCTTAACTTCAGGAGTCCGTTTACTAAGGTGGGTTCTTTAACCCCTGGAGCCGGATGCACGGTTAGCCCAGAGGGTTTGTCCACCACCATAACATGAGAATCCTCGTAGATCAGGGTGAAATGAACATCGGCGGGCCTCGGCCCTTCCTCCTCTTCCTCCACCTCCACCGAAACCCTCTCCCCAACCCTTAACCAATGGGAAGGTTTGCACCTTCGGCCATTAACCAAAACCTTGCCTGATTTTATGAGTTTTTGAACTTTAGATCTGGAAACTTCCAGGCGGGAAGCTAAGTATTGATCCAGCCTCCCTTCTTGCTCCACCTCAAACTCAGCCTTTATTTTCCCCATTCCTCCTTCGGACCAGGATTATTATTATGCCGGCCAGTATTAAAAGAAGGCTTATAAACTGAGGCACAGAAAGGGAAGTCCATACGGACCCCCCGTGTATTATCCAACCTCTTCCCGGGTCCCCCCTGTAATATTCGTCGTGAAACCTTATAAGCCCATATCCTATAAGGTAAAGGGCGGAAATCTCCCCATCAAATTTTTTCCTTTTCCTCACCACGAAATAAAGGATCCCGAAAAGGATGAAATTCAAAAAGGACTCGTAAAGCTGCACAGGGTGTATTTTTACACCAATAGGGGTTCCCACATGTTCGTGGGCAAACTGGCTGTGGAAAACCACACCCCAGGGGACATCCGTAGGCCTTCCGTAGCAACATCCGGCGGAAAAGCATCCCTGCCTGCCGAATCCGTGCCCCAACGGAATCACCAAGGCGTACACATCCATGACCTTCCAGAAGGGAAGTTTCTTTATTTTAAGGGCCAGGATTACGAAAATAAGTCCACCTATGAGGCCTGCGTAAAAAACCCCTCCGGAGCGAAGGAGTTCTTTTAAATGCGAAGAGTAATAACCCGGGTCCTCAAACAAAAGCCCTAATTTTGAAACTAAGAAGGAGAATACAACGGTCCAGAAGGCAATGTTTACCACAGTATTGTGCGGAAGCCCCTGCCTCTTTGCCTCCCTTCCCATGAGCCAGAACCCAGCTAAAAGCCCCACGGCTATCCAGAAGCCGTATCCGTAAACCGTAAGAGGCCCTATTTTAATCAATATGGGATACATCTTCACCTCCCTTAAAAAGAAGGTATATTACCAGGGTCAGGGAGCCCACGGTGATGCAGGCATCGGCGAAGTTGAAAACCGGCCAGTGATATTTTTCCCAATGTAGATCTATGAAATCCAGCACGCTTCCCTGAAGAAATCGGTTCATAAGGTTGCCCCCGGCTCCGGCGATTATCAGGGAAAGGGCCATCCGGGGCAGCCTTTCCCTCTCCTTGAAAAAAAGGTAAAGCACGAAAAGGGCAGCCCCCAGGGATATAAGGGTTATAACCCAGAATATCAGAGGGTTGCGGGCATCGGAAAGAAAGCCGAAAACCATGCCCCGGTTTCTTACATTAACCAGACTGAGGAAGGAAGTAAGCCTTATTACCTTCCAGGGAGGAATGTTCTGAGAAACCAGCCATTTTGTGTACTGGTCCCCCCCCACAAGAAGGGCTATAAGGGCCAGAGCCTTACTTAACTTCAAATCAGCTCCTTTACCACCGCTATGCATCTCGGGCAAAGGTTGGGATGCTGCGGGTCCTTTCCCACCTCGGGATGATAAACCCAGCAGCGTTCGCACTTCTTTCCAGGTGCCCTTTCCACCTCCACCCTCTCCTCCCCTTCCTCTATCCTCCAGGCGGAAACTATGAAGAGTTCAAGGAAGTAGGGTGAGTATTTTTCCAGGACCCTCTTTTCCTCAGCCGGGGCGTAAAACAAGAGGGAAGCCTCCAGGGAATTCCCTATAAATCCCTCCTTTCTCGCCTGGTCCAGAGCCTTGTTGGCCAGGTCCCTGTACTTCATGAGAACATCCCATTCCTTTTCTTCCTCTTCAGTAAGAAGGGAAGGAAGTTGTGGAGGGAAAACTTCCAGGTGAACCGAAGGACTCTTTCCGGGAAATTCCGGCAGGTGCTCCCAGGCTTCCTCTGCGGTGAAGGATAAAATGGGCGCCAGCAGCCTCATGCTATCCCGGGCCATCTCAAATATGGCGGTCTGGGCCGCCCTTCTCTCCAGGGCCCCTGGAGCGGAACAATAAAGCCTGTCCTTTACGATGTCAAGGTAGAAGGAACTGAGGTCCACCGTAAAGAAGTCGTAAAAAAGGTGGGCTATCTTATAATACTGGTAGTTCCTGTAAAGCTCCTTCACCCTCCCGGCCAGAGTCCTGAACCGGGTGAGAATGAACCTGTCCGAGGGAAGAAGTTCCTCCTCTTTAACAGTGTGCTCCTGCGGTATAAAGTCCCGCAGGTTTCCCAGCATAAACCTCCAGGTGTTCCTCATCTTTCTGTAGGCTTCTGTGAGTCGTTGAAGTATGTTTTGCCCCAGCTTCACATCTTCCGTGTAATCCAGGAAGGCCACCCAGAGGCGGAGTATCTCTGCACCGTAGTCCTTTATTATCTCGCCGGGCTCAATAACATTGCCCATGGACTTGGACATGGCCCTTCCCTGCTCGTCTAAAACCCATCCGTGGGTTATAACCACCCTGTAGGGACTTTCCCCCTCGTTGGCCAGCCCCACCAGCAAGGAGCTGTGGAACCAGCCCCTATATTGGTCGTTTCCCTCCAGGTAAACATCCGCAGGCCAGCGGTGGTCCTCCCTGTGCTTAAGGACTGCGTGGGATGTCCCCGACTCAAACCAGACATCCACTATGTCGTTTTCCTTCACGAATTGGGAGCTTCCACATTTTTCGCATTTAATGCCCTCGGGGATGAAATATTCCGGTGGATGAAGAAACCAGGAATCGGAGCCCTCCCTTTCAAAAACCTCCGCCACCCTATCCATCACTTCCGGTTTTACCAGAGGCTCTCCGCAGTTTTTACAATAAAAAACAGGGATGGGAACACCCCAGCTCCTCTGCCGGGAAATGCACCAGTCGGGCCTGTTTTCTATCATGTTGTATATTCTTTCTTCTCCCCAGGAAGGGATCCAACGGACCTTCTTTATCTCCCTCAGGGCTTTGTCCCTGAGACCTGCTTTATCCATGGAGATAAACCACTGGGGGGTTGCTCTGAAGATTACAGGACCCTTACACCTCCAGCAATGTGGATAGGAGTGGGTTATCTCGCCCTGGGCAAGGAGCATGCCCTTTTCCCGAAGGACTTCAAGCACCAGGGGATTTGCCTCCCACACGGTTTTCCCCTGAAGAAACTCCACTTCCCCGGTGAACCTCCCTTCATCGTCCACAGGGGAAAGAATTTCAAGCCCGTACTTCAGGCCGGTCTGATAGTCCTCCTCTCCGTGGCCCGGGGCCGTGTGAACGCATCCGGTTCCCTGTTCCAGGGTTACATAATCGGCAAGAACTACGAGGCTTTCCCTGTTCAGGAAAGGATGTTTAGCCTTGAAACCTTCCAGCTCCCTTCCTTCAAATTTATGCACCAGTTCAAAGGAGGCCCCCAGCTCCTCCTCCAGCATGGGCGCCAGGAGCCTGGCGAGTATGTAGTATTCCTCCCCGTTTCTGAAAACCCCGTAGTCGTAATCGGGGTGAAGGGCTATGGCTAAATTGGCGGGAAGGGTCCAGGGGGTGGTGGTCCATATAACCACGAAGACCTTTTTATCCCTCAGGGAAGGGGATAGTTTCTCAGGCTCCAGAAGGGGAAATTTCACATAAACCGAGGGGGATTTGTGCTCGTGATACTCTATCTCCGCCTCCGCTAAGGCTGTCTTGCAGTGGGGACACCAGTAAACGGGTTTCTTGGCCCTGTAAACCTCCCCCCTCTGGAAAAATCCCTTGATGTGCCTTATGATCTCAGCTTCATACCCGGGATCCATGGTAAGGTAAGGGTTCTCCCACTCCCCGAAAACACCGAGCCTGATAAACTCATCCCTTTGAAGCTTGACGAATCTTTCAGCGTACTTTTTGCACTCCCTGCGGAATTTTATTTTATCCTCCAGCCTCCCTATCTGGTTCTCCACCTTTATCTCAATGGGAAGCCCGTGACAATCCCATCCAGGAAGATAGGGAGCATCGTAGCCCATCATGGAATAGGATTTGACCACGAAATCCTTAAGAATCTTGTTAAGGGCGTGCCCCAGGTGTATGCGACCGTTGGCATAGGGGGGGCCATCGTGCAGGATGAACCTGGGCCTTCCTTTCCTCTGCTCCCTTATTCGTTTATAAAGGTTCATTTCCTTCCACTTCTTAAGAATTTGAGGCTCCCTTTGAGGAAGGGAAGCTTTCATGGGAAAATCCGTCCTGGGCAGGTTCAGGGTCCTTTTAAGTTCCTTGGGGTCAAGCATCTTTTATCCTCCTGTTAAAGTTATATTTTCTACACTAAGCCCTGAAAAGTCAACTCCAGCAAATCTAAAAGCCAGCCTCGTTGACCTGAAAAAAACCCTGTTATATAATGCCTACTTCATGAAAAAAACCTTTTTTCTTCTGCTTCTAAGCTGGTGGCTTCTTGGGAAAGTGAACTTCACCTTGGAAAACTACTCCCTCTTCTATAACTTTGAATACAAATCCAACCCGTATTACGATGGAAGGACCTTCTTCGGAGATTGGATCCAGGGATTTTTCTCCCTGAGGATAAACCCGAAGGTTAAGGTGGAGGCAGGAGCTCTTCTCTGGAGGTTTTACGGAGGGGAGCGGGAGGTTTTACCGTATCTGGCAGCCGTCTTTTCCCCTTACCCCAGGCTCAGCTTCCGCTTCGGAAACCTGAGGAAATTCCACGGCCTTCACAGGGCCCTTTATTTTGACACCCTTTACTACGAAAGGCCTGCGGAGAGGGGTTTCCAGATAAATTACCTGGGAACCTCCATCAGGGCAGAGGCCTGGATAAACTGGCAAAGGGAAATGAGAAGATTGGTTCAGGAAAAATTTGATGTGGGGGCCAAACTGCACATGGAAGGAAAACTGCCCTTCGCCGATTTTCAATATCACTATGTCCACTTCGGAGGGGAATACCTGGAACATCATATAGGACCCCGGGACGACATGGCCATTATGGCGAGAGGAGGGCTGAAGTCCTCAACACCTGCGGGGAATTTAAGGTTCTCTGCAGCCTATTTTTATTCTTACTTCATCCCGGACCGCTGGGAACCTTCCCGCTTCCACGGAAAGGGAACCGAGGTTGAGCTCTCCCTTTCCGGAAAATACGGGGAATTTTTTGTGAGCCGATGGTGGGGAAAGGATTTTTATCACCAGGACGGAGACCCCCTTTACCAGGGTAAAAAGCTTACCTGGCTGGGATACCGCAAGGAGGTTGTTCTAAACGGATTTCATTTCGCCTTAACCCTCACCACCGGATGGGTGGACGGGGTCTGGGTTCCTTATCAAAAAATAGAGGTGGGCTGGAAAAAGACCTTTTGACACTTCCCTTATAATTTATTCTGGACAAAATCCACAAGGAGGTCGCCATGATAATCCTGAAAAAGCACGCAGCCCTCATAAAGAGGATGGCGGAAAAATGGGAGCAGGGGATGGAGCTGGACCGGATCCTGGATAGACTTACTGAAGAAGAAATAGAATACCTCTTCCACCTGGACCTGGAGGGTCTCCTTACCGAGGAAAATGGTGTTTATACCCTCACCCAGGCAGGTCACATGGTGGCTGAGGCCATAAGGGAGTGTGAGCAGAGCATAGGTCCCGTGGAGGAATGGGGGGAGGACTTCAGATTCGTGGGTTCCGAGGTAATCTCCATGCTGGAGATAGCGGTTTTAAGCCAGGGGAACATATCCCTTAAGAAAGAGATCTCCTCAGCTCTCCAGAAAAGAGGCCTGGCCATGGAGGGAAAGCTTCTCCCCATAGGAGAATCTCTTCTTCAGGCCTACAAAATAGCCGAATCCAGGGTTTTCATCTCCCCTGCCCTGGCAGAAAAACTGAAAAAAACCCCTCCGGGACCGGGCAAAAAAACCTTCCTTCCCCTGAATAAAGAAGATGTGATGCAACTGGAGGCCATGGGGCTTTTGACCTTCTCCCTTCCCTACGGGAGCAACTACTCCCTCACCGGGGCAGGACAGCAGATAAGAGCAGGACTCCTTAAGGGGGCTCCGGTGAACTTCCCGCTCACAGACGAAATTCTCGTTTCCCTGCTGGAGGGAGAACTCCAGGGAGAAGAAAAGGAGAAATTGATGCTTATGGGCGCCATGGATGGGGAAGGAAACCTTCTCCCTGCCGGCGAACATTTTCTGAAGGCGGCCCAGCTACTTTATGTGGAACCGATAACCGTGAACCCTTCCATAGACATTGACCTTCAGGACCTTACCGTACTGGAAATAATAGAAGAACTCTGGAGGGCCCACGAAAATAATCCGGAGGTCTATCCCAGCTATTCTCAGATCAAGAAGAGGGCCGAGGAGAACTCCATAACGCCCTGGAAGGTCTCCTATTCCCTCTACCTTATGGAAAGCTACAGGATGCTTCACTCCAAAATAGGGGAAAAGGGGGAACTGGTCTATGAACTGACGGAGTGGGGGGAAAGGGTTCTGCAGGACAGGAAACAGACTGGTAAAAGGGAAGTGTCCGCTACCGCCGTAATGGCCATAACCACCACCAGGATGGAAAACCTCTCTCCGGGGGATTCCTGGGTATCCAAGGCAGAGGAGCAGGGTCTTCTCGGCAACGGATATCCCAGCAAATCCGGAAGATTCTTCGCCCAGCTGGCCAGTTCCATTGAAAGGCTGCCCATGATTTCCGCCTTTGAAGCCAGGGTCCTCAAGCAAATGCCCCTGTGGAGGGGGGTTTTTGAGCCCTGGATTCTGGGCAAATTTCCCCCAAGGGAGGAGGAACATGTCCGTTCTGCCCTGAGAAAGCTTGTGGGACAGTCCCTGATAGACGCTCTTCCCGGAGGATTTTACCGTCTCACCGAGGCAGGGGAGAGAATCAAGAGGGCCATATCTGCAGTCCCCGATGGGATAGAGTTTCCCCTCACACCCCATCTTGTAAGATTCCTGCTATCGGCCCAGGAGGCCACCGAGGAAAAGGGAAGGGTTAACCTCAGAGAAGCGGAGAGGCTCTCCGGGCTCGACCCGGAAATTTTCGGAAAAACCCTCACCCAGGCCAAGATTTCGCACTTCTTTAAAGAGGACAAAATCACCACCGCGGGGACTCTTATTCTGGAAGGGGTGGAGCTGCTGAGGGAAGCCATGACCCTATGGGAAGAGATAGAGCTGTGATATCATTGGTTTATGAGAGGAAAAATACCGGCGTTTTTGCTGGCGGCCCTGTTCATCCTTGCCCCAGCTTTGGGCGAGGATATTGAGGGTTTTTTAGACCTGGGCCTGGGACTCTCCTTCTTCCACACCCAGGGGAGTTTCTCGGACAAGGGGCTTCCAGAGGTAGAATTTAGCTTCCTTAACGAAAGCGGCTTCGGAGCTGGACTGACCTTCGCCGGGATAGGTCTTGGTCTTCGCTGGATAAGCTTCACCTCCCCCTACACAGAAAGGGCCTCCCGCAGGCTTCTGGTTCTCTTCCTGGGGGGAACTTCCATTGGTTATTTTCAGAGCGGTGAGGAGAAGCTCTTTGACATTTCCCTTTCCAGCAAGAGGGCCAGGCTTTTCACCCGCCATAGGTTCTTCTTGGACCTTTCTGTATCCACCGGTTTCAGATACTGGAGATGGAGCCTGGACCAGCCCAGCCTCTACCAGGTTTACCTCAGGTTTGCCCTCGTGCCAGGGGTCAGGGTATTATCCACCGGAGACTCCCAGGTCTTCGTTGAGTGATGTTCTGGAACCTGGCCCTGATTCTAATCTTGAACCTTCCAGGGCCCAGGTTCCATTATCTGACTTCCTACTCACCCAGGGGGTACTTAGGACCGGTCAAATGGCAGAAGAGGCCTGAAATGGAATGGAAATTTATAAAAAAGATTAAACTCCCCTCCCCAAAGCTCCCTTCCATCTCCCTGCAAGAGGCGTTATACAAAAGGAGGTCAAGGAGGAGGTTTTTCCGTTCCGGGATTAAACTGGAGGTCCTCTCCGGGATACTCAACGCCGCCGACGGGGTAAGCGACGAAAAATGGGGAATTAAGCTCAGAACAGCCCCCTCCGCCGGAGCCCTCTATCCCATTTTCATATACTTCTTCGCCGAGCAGGTGGAAGGGCTGGAAAAGGGCCTTTATCTTTTCCTTCCTGAGGAAAACTCCGTGGGCCTATTGAAGAGGGAGAGCTTCCGCAGGCAGGTTCTTCGTTTTTCTCCCCAGGGGGACATGATGGCCAGGGCTCCTCTATTATTGGTGCTGGTCTCCTTTTTTCAGAGGGTCACATGGAAATACCTGGACAGGGGCTACCGGTATGCCTATATGGAGGCCGGGGCCATCTCCCAGAATATTTACCTGGCGTGTGAGGCCTTTGGACTTTCCACTGTAGAGATAGCGGCCTTTTACGATACCTACATCAACGAGCTTCTGGGACTGAACGGCACCACCTCCGCCGCCCTTATACTTCATCCTGTGGGACCGAGAACAAAATGAGTTATAATTCCTACCCATGGAAACCACATCCATAGCCTTCGGCCCTGTGCCATCCAGGCGTCTGGGGATGAGCTTAGGTATAAACAATATCCCTCCCAAGATCTGCACCTATTCCTGCGTTTACTGTCAGATAGGAAATACCGTGGAGATGTCCGTTCACAGAAGGGCCTTTTATGAGCCTGAGGAGGTTTACGAAAGGGTAAAGGAAAGGGTAAGGGAGGTAAACTCCCGGGGTATAAATATAGATTACCTTAGCTTCGTCCCCGATGGAGAACCCACCTTGGATGTAAACCTGGGGGAAGAAATAAGGCTTCTCAGGAGCCTGGGAATAAAAATAGCCGTCATCACCAATTCCTCCCTCCTCTGGATGGAGGAGGTGAGAAGGGATCTGGCTCCGGCAGATTGGGTTTGCGTTAAGGTGGATGCCCTATCTCCTCAGGTTTTCAGGCGGGTGGACAGACCCCACGGCCGGCTTTCCCTGGAAAAAATACTGGAGGGGCTGGAAAGGTTCTCCCGGGAGTTTAAAAACCGTTTGGTAAGCGAAACCATGCTGATAAAAGGCCTTAACGACTCCGGGGAGGAGCTGGAAAAAATCGCCGAATTTCTCCGGAGGATAAGGCCTGAGACTTCCTACATAATGGTGCCCACCAGACCCCCGGCGGAAAAATGGGTCCAGGGAGCCGATGAAGAAATCCTCCACAGGGCTTACCTTATCTTTAAAGCCCACGGCCTTCGCCCCGTTCTCCTGACGGGTTCTGAACCAGGAAGTTTTGGTTTCACCGGAGATGCGGAAAGGGACATATTGGCCACCGCCGCGGTCCACCCCATGGAAAGGGAGGCTGTGGAGGAACTGCTGAAAAAAACCGGAGCAGGCTGGGACCTGGTGGAGAGGCTAAAGCAGGAGGGAAAACTCAAGGAGGTGGAATACAGGGGAAGGGTTTTCATAGCCAGGGTCTTCGGGAGGGGAAAATGAAGCTTTACCTCATCAGCCTCGGAATGGACACCCATTTTGACGAAAAACACCGATACCTCTTCAGGGTGGCAGCTTCACCACGGGAAGCCCTTCTGGCCGTCCTGAAGGAAATGGAAGGGGAAAATTTCCACTTTGACTCCCTCACAGAGATAAATTACGCCGACGGAAGGAGAATAGAGGTGGGGAAACCCCCGGAGGGGGAATTCCTCTTTTCTTCCTTCGTAGGATACTACATAAAGGGCGAACCGGTGGAAAGGCACGGCATAATATTCGTGGTGGCCAGCGATAGTAATAAGGCCAAGGAAAAGGTTAAGGGGCTGCTGAAAACCCTGGATGCCATAAGCCCCCATGTGGACGGATTAATGGAACTTAAGGAAATAGGGGGATACCCCATAGCAACCTCCCCGGGAAGTTCTGTTCCCAATCTTTTCCTTTACCACGACGAAATAAAGAAACTTCTGGGAAGATGAGTTTTCTTATTTTTCTGATAATAGTCCTCTATCTATTCTACCTGCTCTTTCTAAAGCCGTCTTATAAAACGAAAAAGACCCGTCGGGAAGGTTCACCTTCCCCGGGGGTTAAAAGGCTGGTCAAGGACCCTGTATGCGGGGTTTACATACAGGAGGATATGGCGGTAAAACTTTATTACAAAGGTCAGACATACTATTTTTGCTCTAAGGAATGCCGGGACGAATTCCTTAAATCCCATTGAAATGTTATAATAGAGTTGATGAAAGGAAAAGTTAAAATTAAGGAGATATTGAGCAGAAAAAGGAGAAAGAACCTGGTAAGTCATTATAGAAAAAGATATATCAACAAAGGCAGGAGAAATGGTTAAGGCCTACATTCTAATGAATGTAAGTTCAGGAAGAGCCGCCGAAGTTACCAGAAGGATGAGAGAAATGGACTGGGTAAAACAGTGCCACATAGTCAGCGGCCCCTACGATATAATAAGCTTAGTGGAAGCCGAGGATTTTAACTCCTTGGGGGATTTTGTTGTCAACACCCTTCAGAAAATGGCAGGGGTGGAGAGGACGGTGACCTGCCCCATTTTCAATCTAAATGGATAAGACGAATTAGATGGAGAAGCTGCACCTTCCGGAAGATTACATAAGAATCCTGTCAGGAAGCCTGAACAGGACACTTCTGATCATAGAAAAAAGGCTCAGGGTGGACATAACCGCCAGGGGGGATACCCTCATGATCTCAGGGCCGAAGGAGAGGGTTAAATTCGCCAAGGAATACTTTGAGAAAATGGCGGACCTCAATAGGGTGAGGGCACTGAGGGAGGAGGATTTCATAATAGCCTTGGACATGCTGGAGAAGGATTCGGAGGCCGACCTGGAAACCCTCTTTGACAGGAGAAGGGAGATAAGGTTCAGGGGAACCCGCAAACCCGTTCGTCCCAAAAGCCTTAATCAGAAGCTTTACATGGAGGCCATACAGAAATACGACATAGTCTTCGCCGTTGGGCCGGCAGGAACTGGAAAAACCTATCTGGCCATGGCCATGGCCATCTACCTTCTTTTTGAAAGAAAATACGGAAGGATCATTCTCACAAGGCCGGCCATAGAGGCAGGGGAAAAACTGGGTTTCCTCCCTGGAACTATGGAAGAAAAGGTAAACCCATACCTACGGCCACTTTACGATGCCCTCTATGACCTTTTAGAGGCCGAAAAGGCCCTGAGGCTCCTGGAGAGGGGAACCATAGAAATAGCCCCTTTGGCCTTCATGAGGGGTAGAACCCTGAACGATTCGGTTATAATCCTGGACGAAGCCCAGAACACCACCTCAGAGCAGATGAAAATGTTTCTTACCAGGATAGGATTTGACTCCAAGGCGATTATAACAGGAGACATTACCCAGATAGACCTGCCCAAGAACATAAAGTCAGGCCTTGTGGAGGCCATTGAGCTTTTAAACGGCATTGAGGGCATTAAGGTCATTGAGTTCTCCAAGGAGGATGTGGTGCGTCATCCCTTAGTTCAGAAGATAATAGAGGCTTACGAGAAAAGGGAAGAGGAGCAGGATGGGAAAACCTAAGCGAGGGGGGCTGAAGCTCAGGGAAGAAAGCCTTAAAGTGGGTCTTCTCCTCAAGATAATCGGTGTGGCAGTTACAGTATTCGTGGGTGTTTATTTCCTGTACTCGGTGAATTACTCCCCCCTGGCTCTCCTTTATTCTTTCCTTTTCCTCTACTTCCTGACAAAAATTCTGCGGGAGGCCAACGGAAAGAGGAATTTTGACAAAACCATTAATGTTGTTATCTTCTCCTTTCTCTTTACTTTTCTTCTTTTCCTCCTTCACAAAACGGCACTTTTGAGGCTCATGGGGAGCCAGGCAGAGGAGATCATCCTGTTTTCTTTTCCATATTCCTTTGCTGTTCTGGTGCTTTCATACATCTTTGAGCCTTTATCATCAATAATTCTAACCGTTCTTATATCACTGGGAGTGTTGGGAATAACCGGTAATGTTATGGCCTTCCTTTATGCCTTCCTCCTCGGTTTCGGGGCCATTTATGGGGTCCTGCATTACGGGAAAATGAGGAGGGGAACCATCTATAGAACCGCCTTCGTAATATTATACCCCGCATCCCTCCTGTTTCTGCTCTTCTCGCACCTTCAGAAACTCTCCCCCAGAACCTTCCTCCACGACCTGACTGCCTCCACGGTCAATGTCCTTGAGCTGAGCATTATAGCCTCTTTCTTAGTGCCCATCATAGAGTATCTCTTTAGAATAGTATCGCCCCTGAGGCTTATTGAGCTGGCCAATACCAATCAGGATGTCTTTAAAAAAATGGCCTTGGAAGCCCCCGGGACCTTCCATCATTCCCTGATGGTGGCCACCTTGGCCGAGAGGGCCGCCGACGCCATCGGAGCCAACTCCCTTCTGGCCAGAGCCGGTGCCCTTTACCACGACATAGGAAAATTAAAAATGCCCCAGTATTTCATAGAGAATCAGGTGAATCTTCCCAACCCTCACGAAAACAAAAGCCCCTCTCTCAGTGCCATGATAATAATAAACCATGTGAAGGAAGGGGTGGAAATGGGAAAGGAAATGGGGCTTCCCAAGGAAATAATAGATTTCATAGCCCAGCATCACGGGACCACCCTGGTAAAATACTTCTACGCCAAGGCGAAGGAAATGGGAAGCGACGCCGACGAGACCACCTTCCGATATCCTGGCCCAAAGCCCCAGAGCAAGGAAACAGCCATAGTTATGCTATGCGACTCTTCGGAGGCGGCGGTAAAGTCCCTGAAGGAACCCAACGAGGAAAGCATAAGGTCCACGGTAAATTCCATCTTCAAAGCCCTGCTGGAAGACGGACAGTTTGACGAAGCCCCCATTAATATGAGGGAATTGAGGGTGGTCAAGGAAGAAATCATAAAAAGCTTGACAGCCATACACCACAAAAGGGTTGAGTACCCGAAGGAAGGGAAAAATGGTGCTAAACCGACAGAGGAAGGTAAAAATAAACAGAAAACCTCTTCTTGAGCTCAAGGAAAAGCTGAAGGAGGAATTTTCCGAAAAGAGGGATTTCACCGTGGTTCTGGTTAGCGACAAAAAAATAAAGGAACTGAACAGGCTTTTCAGGGGGAAGAACGAACCCACCGATGTTTTAAGTTTTCAGGCGGGACAGGAAGATTATCTTGGGGATGTGATAATTTCAACTGAAACGGCCTTGAGGCAGGCCCAGCAGCTGGGCCACTCCTTGGAGAAGGAACTTAAAATCCTGCTCATACACGGCTTCCTTCATCTTCTGGGCTACGACCACGAAACCGACCGCGGAGAAATGAGGGCACTGGAAAGAAAGCTATGGAAGAAGTTCCTATAGGTCAGGCACTATTCTCCCTGCTTTTCCTGCTTCCCTCCCTGTTCTTTCTGTGGCTGAGACAGAGCCTTTCCATATCAAGGATAAAGCTTTTTGCCTTCCTGTGGAACAGGAAAATACCCACAAAACACTTAAGGACGGTGGAAAGCCTCAGACCTTTTTACTCCATGGCAGGAACCTTCTTCTTCATACTTTTCGTTGGCTACATCTCCAGGACCCTTAATTTAAACCTTTACTGGGAACTCCTTACTGTGGCTGGAACCTTTTTGCTGTTCTACATGGCTCTTCCCTGGTGGCTTTCCTCCTCCTACAGAGATGCTGGCCTCTCCCTTGCGGTTTCCCTGGCCAGGCTTTTTACCCCTGTACTGGAAAGGGAAAAAAAGGAGGAAGAGGAAGCTGAAGCCCAGGAAGGGGAAGTGGAAGGCCTCATAGAGGAGGCCATGGAGGAAAGGATAATAGACAGCGAAGAGAAAGAAATCCTGAGAAATGTTATAGAATTTTCCGACACCCTGGTCAGGGAAGTTATGACCCCCCAGAGGGAAATCATCGCAGTGTCGCACGATACCACCCTCCGGCAGGCCGCCAGGATAATCGGGAAGGAAAAAAGATCCCGCCTTCCGGTTTACAAGGGCAGTTTGGACAACATTCAGGGAATAGTTTATGCCAAGGACATTGTGGGGGTATGCCACAGCGAAGGGGAAAGAAAGGTATCCGAGGTCATGAGAGAAGCTGTGTTCGTACCGGAGGCGGTATCCATATCCAGGGCCCTGGAAACCATGAAGGAAAAAAGGATAAAAATAGCCATAGTGGTGGACGAATACGGGGTAGTTTCAGGCCTCATTACCATGGAGGACATCATAGAGGAAATTTTCGGGGAAATAACGGAAATTGACGAAAGACCGGAGAAGGAAATAGAGAGGATGAAGGAGGCCATGGAGGTGGAGGGTGACTGTCCCCTGTGGGATTTAGAGGAAAGCCTGGGGATAGAATTCCCCGAGGGGAGTTATTCCACCATCTCAGGTTTCGTAATGTCCTACTTAGGAAGGATCGCCCGGAAGGGGGAGGAATTTGAGTATCAGGATTACAGGTTCAAAATCCTTGATGCGGACCGTCGTAGCATAAAGAAAATTCTTATAAGGAGGAAAAAATGAAGGCAGGCTTCGTGTCCATAATAGGAAGGCCCAATGTGGGAAAATCCACCCTGCTCAACGCCATGCTGGGTAGAAAGGTGACCATCGTTTCCCCTACCCCTCAGACCACCAGGCATAGGATTCTGGGGATCAAAACCACAGATAAGGGTCAGATAATTTTCATGGACAATCCCGGCATACATCGCCCCCTGCACAAGCTGAACGAATTGATGATGGAAAGGGTTTACGAATCTTTAAGGGACACCGACCTTATCCTCTTAATGATAGACATAACCCAGCCCTTTGGGAAGGGCGACGAGTTCGTGGTCAACATGCTGAAGGAGGTTAAGCCAGATAAATTTCTGCTCATAAATAAAATAGACCTCGTCTCCAAGGGGAAAATACTTCCGGTTATAGACCTTTACAAGGACCTGCTGGAATTCAAAGAAATAGTCCCCATCTCCGCCTACAGGGGAACTAACCTGGATCTTCTTGAGGACCTGATCTATAAGTATCTACCTGAAGGAGAACCTCTTTTCCCGCCACAGACCGTAACCAACATATCGGACAGGTTCCTGGTTTCCGAAATAATCAGGGAAAAACTGCTTCATCGCCTGCGGGCAGAGCTCCCTTACTCGGTGGGGGTCCTGGTAGAGGAAATGGAAGACAGGGGGGAGCTGCTTTACATCTATGCCACGGTTTTTGTGGAGAAGGAGAATCACAAGAAAATAGTCATAGGAAAGGGAGGGGAAAATCTCAAAATAGTGGGTAAAAGGGCCAGGGAGGAGCTGGAATTCATTTTCGGCAAGAAAATATACCTGGAGCTTGTGGTCAAGGTAAAGAGGGGATGGAGGGATGACCCGGCAGTCTTGACCCTTCTGGAAAATCAGTAGGAGGTTGGGATGTTTGTAATAGTTCTCACCACCCTGGAGAAAAGGGAGGATGGGGAAAAAATCGGTGCTGCGCTTGTGGAAAGGAGATTGGCCGCCTGCGTGCAAATCCTGGGCCCCATCACCAGCATATACCGATGGAAAGGAAGGGTGGAAAAAAGCGGGGAATTTCTCTGCCTAATAAAAACGAAGCAGAGTCTATATTCTGAGGTTGAGGCTTTTTTAAAGGAAAACCACCCTTACGAGGTTCCGCAGATCGTGGCGATTCCCATAAGCCAGGGGAGCGAGGCGTACCTTAAATGGCTTGAGGAAAGCTGCACCGGTTAGCCCCTTCCCCTCCACAGGGGGAACATAAGGGTAAACCTTGCCCATTCTCCAGGCTTGCTTTCCACCGTTATCTTTCCTCCCATCTCCTCCACCATATTTCTTACCATGTAAAGTCCAAGGCCCGTTCCCTCGCTTCCTTTGGTGGTGAAATAGGGCTCAAAGATTTTATCCAGGTTCTCCTGCCTTATCCCTGTGCCGTTGTCCTCCACCACCAATTTGGCCACATGTTCTCCTGAGCTGGGATCGAACTCGGCCCCAACCTTAACCTTTATTTTTCCCCTTTCCTTTCCCGAAGCCATGATGGCATCTATGGAGTTAATAAGAAGATTGTAAAGGCCCACGGAAATTTTACTGGGATCCCCCAGGACTCTGAATCCATCTCCTTCCTTATTGAATTCTATTTCTATTTTTCGGGGAAGAAGCCTTTTTACGAAATCCAGGGTGGACTCCACCACATCGTTGAGGTTCACCACCTCCTTCTTCATTTTTTCCTTGGAAAAGTCAAGAATGGACCTGGAAAGTTTAGCCGCTGCTCTGGTGGTTTTCTTTACCCGTTGAAGTTCCTCCTTCAGGGAGGGGTCCGCCACCTTTAAATCCATTATTTCAAGGTATCCCAATATGGTGGTTAAATAGTTGTTTATATCGTGGGCGTAGGAGCTAAGTCGGGTTCCTAAAAGAGCCTGCTTCCTCAGGTGATAAAGTTCTTGCTCCATCTCCCTTTTCCGGGTAATATCCTCGGCCTGAACTATGAGCAGTAGCTCCTCCTCCCTTTGAACGGGATACATGAGAAGCTTCAAAACCATTTTCCTTGCAGGAACCTCAGCCTCCACCCCGAAGGCTTCCTGAGCCTTTCCTTCCAGAAGGGCCCTGGTAAATTTTTCCCTTATCCCCTCAAGCCCCTTTATCGCAAAAAGGTTTTCCCCCTCCTTCAGGTTCCCGGAAAAGATCCTTTGGGCGGCCCTGTTGAGGCTCACCACCCTGCCGGAGGGTTCACAGGCAATCACCCCCACCGGGTTGCTGTCTATTATGGTCTGATAAAAGGCCTTGGTCCTGCGGAGCTCTTCGTGTTTTACCTTTATTTCTTCTGCCATGTAGTTGAAGACGCTGGCCAGATGGCCGAATTCGTCCCTCCTCTGAAGGTTTAACCTGTAATCCAGGGCCCCCTTAGCCCATCTTTGCCCGGCCTCGGAGAGAAGTCCTATGGGCTTCGTAAAGTGATTTCCCAGCAAAATCGTAAGAAGGAAGGCAAAGGCGAAGTCCACTAAAAAAGCGATGAGGGCATAGTTTACGGAGCTTTTTAGAAGGGCCACCATTCTCGTCTCTTCCTTCCCTATTAAAATTTTCCCGCATGCACTTCCGTCCATGCACCTTATGAGCGTTTCCTTTAGAAAATACGGTCGCCCTTCAATGTAACCCACCCAACCCCAGCTTTCCCTTTTCATTCTGGAGGGGAAAATCCTGTCTCCCTCCTTTCCAATATAGGTAGACCCCAGGAAATCTCCCGTCCTGTCAAAAAGGAAGATCTCCTCCCTTACCCTTTCCTTCAGGTAATCGGCGAAGTCGGAATCTATGTGCCTTTCTATGAGCAGATACCCTTTAACTTCTAAGGAATTGGGATTAACAATGGGTGCCAAGGAAATAAAGCAAAGGCTCTTCCCCATCTCCTTTACCCCGCTCAACCTTAGGATTCCCTGGCTGGACTTCAAATAGGGCTTAATCTCAAAGGGACATGGAGAAGAATCCGCCCTGTAGGAAAGAAGACGATCTCCCCTTTCGTTGAAAATTATTACTGAGCCAGAGGGAAAAAGAAGATCCTTTTGCTGAAGGTAAATCCCCATGACCTCAGGATTCTCAATATTGTCGGAAATTTCCTTCGTCTCAGAGAGAAAGGTGGCTATTCTGTTTAGCTGGGCAAGGTAATCGTAAAAGAGACTTTCGGCCCTTCGCAGGGAAACTGAAAGGTGTTCTATTTCTGTCTTTTTTAAGCTGCTTCTGAGCTTGAACACAAATAAACCGGTGATGAAGGAAAGGGAAAGAAATATGATGAACAGAGAAAACAATATCAGCTTTAATTTGATCTTCATTCCTTGAAGATCTCCCCTAATCTGACGAGGCCGGTGGGATCAACCTTAATCCCCTTTATCCTTCTATTCACAAAAAGGGAAACCTTAAGATACGATACCGGTATAATCCACCTTTTTCTGAGAATTTCCCCCTCCACCCTTTCGTAAACGGCCCTTCTCTGCCGGGAGGTGTCCATGGACAGAGCCTCCTCCAGGGTATTCCTGAGGAGTTTAACTCCCTGAAAGGATGATATGGTGGGATAGCTGGTCAGGACCTTCTCGCCTGAAAGCAAAAAGGAAAGTATATTGTAGGGTTCCGGATAATCCCAGATCCAGGTAAAAAGGGAGAGTGAATATTTTCTCCGGCGATAAATCTCATCCAATTCCCTCCCGCTCCTCACCGGCACCAATTTGATGTTTATCCCTATTTTCTTGGCCTCGTTGACAAAGGGAAGCAGGAGTTTAGCGTAGAGGGCATCGTCAGGGTATACCAGGCTCAACTTCACTCTCCCGAAGACTTTGTTTTTTCTGAGCAGAGCCCTGGCTTTCCGGGGCTGATATCCGAAGGGGCATCTCCTGGAAGAAAAGGGAATTATCCTGCAGGCGGGTTCCCTGTAGTTGCCGAAGGAAAGTCTGACCCAGCGGCTGTTCCATATGTAGGAAAGGGCCTCCCTGACGAAACCCTTCTTTGCCCACGGGTCCTCAGGGTTAAAAACGAGGTATTCTAAGGAAAGGACCGGAGAAGACAAAAGGTAAAACCTTCCTGAATTGCGAAGGGCCTCCACCCTGGACATGGATATGCCGTTGGTAAGGTCCAGCTTATCCCTGAGAAGGAGAGAATAGATAGAATCCATGGAAAGGGAAAAGAGCATAACCACCTTGTCTATGTTCCCCATCCTCCCCCAGTAAAAGGGGTTTCTCTTGAGCACCATCCTCTTGCCCTTCTGCCAGAGGCTCACATAATAGGGCCCTGTTCCCAAAAACCCTAATTCTCCTCTGGATGGGTAAATTACCGAGGCCTGGGTCACCGTGAGCAGATGGAGGAAAGGAGAAAATTCCCTCTTAAGAAGGAAGACCACCCTGTTCTTCCCCAGGGCCTTGATCTCCTTTATGTAGGGAAAAAGAAACCTTCCGGGGGGCATTTTTAGAAGCCTCTTGAAGCTGTAAACCACCTCCCTGGAGGTAAGGGGCTGGCCGTTGCTGAACTTCACCCCGGGCCTTAGGTAAAAAACCCATTTCTTCCCATCTTTAGACCTTTCCCACCTGACGGCCAATTTAGGCATTATCTCTAAGCTACCGGGCTTTACCTCCACCAGGGTCTCAAAAATATTGGAAACCACCATGGAGGATACATCCTCCCATTGGGCCGCGGGGTCAAGGGATACTGGTTCCCCCCTCACGCCGAAGTAAAGGGTTTTTCCCAGAAGGCTCCCTGCGAGCGTTAGAAAAAGAATAAATCCCCTCATTTCACCCTAACCTTGTAAAAAATTAAATAACCCTTGGGATTTATTTCTATCCCTTTAATACCTTTCCTGTATGCCACCAGGAGGTAGGAGCGATAAAGGGGTATTGTTAGATAGTTTTTCAAAATAATCTTAACCACCTGGGCGTAAAGTTCCCTCCTCTTTTCCTCGTCCAAGGTCCCTCTGGCCCTTAAAAGCAATTCCTTGGCCTGCGGTAAGGACATGTAAGTTACCCTGGGGGATAAGGGGAACATAATGGAATAGAGAAAATTCCCGGCCTCGGGATAATCCGCCACCCAACCACCTATGGCCATTTCAAAGTCCCCTTTTATCACCCTCCTCGTCAGAACCTTGTAGGGCAAAGCTACGGGCTTAATTATAACCCCTGCTTCCAACAGGGACCTGGACAGGGCATTGGCCACATCTCCGTAAGGACTGCCCACCAGGTAATACAAGGTGCACTTCAGCCCATTTTTATAGCCTGCTTCCCGCAGCAGTTTCCTGGCCGCCTCAGGGTCATATTTCGGAACCTCCATGTAGTCCTTTTTATCCAGAAGGGATGGGGGAAGGGGTAGGGTTACGGGCTCCGCCAGGTCTCCAAAAACCACCCTTACCAGCCTTTCCCTGTTTATCAGATATGTTATGGCCTTCCTCACCCTTATGTCGTTAAAGGGGGGTTTCTTCACATTAAAGGTTATGTAATTAAGGTCCAGCACCGGAAATTTGAGGATGTCTATCCTAGGGTCGTTCTTGAGGTCCTCGTATTCCTTCCTGGAAAGTCTGCTCAGCACATCGGCATTGCCGTTTCTGAGCTGTAAAACCCTGAGGTAAGGGTTCCTGACCACATAAAACCTTACCCCTTCTATACGGGGTCTTCCTCTCCAGTAGAACCGGTTGGCCTTCAAAAGAACAAATTTTCCCCTCACCCAGCTCTCCACCTTGAAGGGTCCTGTCCCTATGGGGAGAAACTTATCCTTATAAGGCTTCACTATGTAGGCAAAGGGATTGGCCAGTATGTAAGGAAAAAGTACGCAGGGCACCGCAAGCTCGAAGTCCACCGTGTAGTCGTCCACCTTCCTTACATCTTTAAGAAAGGGCATTAAAGATCTCTTAGCTTCAAAGGAAGTCCCCTTCTGCCTTTTGAAGGTAAATACCACGCTATCGGCGTTGAAGGGACTCCCATCATGAAACCTTATCCCCCGCCTAAGGTAAAATCTCCAGACCCTCCCCCCTTCCATCATCTCCCATCTCTCTGCCAGCAGAGGAGAAACTTTGTACCTCTCACCCTTGAACTCCACCAGTCCCTCGTAAACATTGGCCAGGACCTCCGAAGTGTAGTTGTTCCATTGGGCTGCGGGATCCAGATGCACGATATCCTGGCCCCGGGGGTAGTTCAAAATCCTTGGAAAGGCCAGATTAACCCACAGGAGGATAAACCACAAACCCCAAAAACGCCTCATTTTCTCCTCCTAAAAAAATTAAAAGATAAAACTTCCTCTTATATTTTAGAACTTTAACCGGAGTTTTCCATAAAATGGGAAAATCCCTTGACGGAGAGGACCTTTCCATCCAGTCTTATAACTCCATCTCCGGTAACCTTCCCAACCATAACCCCTGGTCCCACTCCCCTTTCTGCGGTATAAACCAGCGCGTAGTCCTCTCCCCCGTAAAGGACATAATCCAAGGGGGAAGAGCCTTTGAGCCTGCAATATTCTCTAAGCTCCGGGTGGATAGGGAATTTTTCTGCGAACAAAAGGGCCCCCTTATCCTGAAGCAATTTTTTAAGGTCCAGGACGAAACCATCGCTCACATCTATCATGGAAGAGGCGAACTTCGCTACCCGCTTGCCTTCCTCCAGCCTGGGCTTTGGGTCCCAGAAGGCCCTCTTTAAAGTCTGAAACCCCTCCAATTTTTCCTCTATGGCCTCCCTTCCGGCCCTGGAAAGGCCGAGGTCCCCCACGAGGTAAATCCCCTCCCCCTTCCTTGCCTTCCCCCTTAAAACCGGAGCTTCAGCCCTTCCCACGGCAGCAACCGATACGAAGAGGCTCTCCGAAGAGGAGATGTCCCCTCCCACTAAGCTGCATCCGGCCTCGCAGCAAGCAGATTCCACCCCATTCAGGAACTCGTCCAGCCAGGAGGAGGTAAGCCTTCGGGGAAGGGCAAGGTCCATCAATATAAAAAGGGGCTCTGCCCCCATGGCTGCCAGGTCGCTGAGGTTCACATTAACCGACTTCCTTCCTAAGAAAAAGGGAGGGTGTTCCCTAAGAAAATGGGTTCCCTCCACCAGCATGTCGGAGGTAAAAACCAAATCCCCGAATACCGCCGCATCGTCCCCGATCCCCACCTGGACCTTGCCGGGCGGAAATCTTCTTCTAAGGAGTTCTATTATTTCATCCTCGCTTCTCATCAAGAAGAACTACCTTTAAAACCTCCTCCACGGTTTCCACGGGGATCAGCTTCATCTTCTCCTTTACATATTTGGGAAGGTCCTCCACATCCTTCATGTTCTTTGAGGGCAATATGAAGGTGTGTATTTTGCTTCTCTTGGCCGCCAATATCTTTTCCTTCAGCCCTCCAATGGGAAGAACACTTCCCCTCAGGGTGATTTCTCCGGTCATGGCCACATCGTTTCGCACCGGCCTGGAGGTGAACAGGGAAACCAAGGAAGCCACGATGGCCACCCCGGCGGAGGGTCCGTCCTTGGGAATGGCCCCCTGGGGTATATGGATGTGGACATCGCTTTTGGTAAATTCTTCGGGATCTATGCCGAACCTTTCGGCGTTGGCCTTTATGTAGCTCATGGCCGCCATGGCTGACTCTTTCAACACATCTCCCAGCGAACCGGTAAGTTTTATATCCCCCTTTCCCGGCATTTTTATGGATTCTACGAAAAGAAGCTCGCCCCCGGTGGGAGTCCAGGCCACCCCGGTGGCCACCCCCACCTTAGGTTCAGGCAGGGCCTCGTCCCTGAAACCCAAGGGGGGACCCAGGAATCTGTGAAGGTTTCTGGCGGTAACCCTCACTTTTTTCCTCTTGCCTTCGGCCCATCTCCGGGCCACCTTCCTCATAACAGCCGCAATCTGCCTCTCTAAGTTCCTGACGCCGGCCTCCCTGGTGTATTCGGAGATTATTTTCCTGACGGCATCGTCGCTTATCTGAAGCATACCCAGCTTTATACCGTTTTCCTTCATCTGCTTGGGTATAAGAAATTTCCTGGCTATGTGCAGTTTCTCCTCTTCAGTATAACCGGGAAGGTATATGACCTCCATCCTGTCAAGGAAGGCCGGATGTATGGTATGGGTAACATTGGCTGTGGCTATAAACAGAACCTTGGATAGGTCAAAGGGAACCCCCAGGTAGTGGTCCACGAAGGAGTGGTTTTGCTCAGGGTCCAGGACCTCTAAGAGGGCAGAGGAAGGGTCTCCCCGAAAGTCGGCCCCTATTTTATCCACCTCGTCCAGCATAAAAACCGGATTGTTGGAACCGGCCTGGCGGATTCCCTGAATTATCCTGCCCGGAAGGGCCCCCACATATGTCCTGCGATGCCCCCTTATTTCGGCTTCGTCTCTAACCCCTCCTAAGGAGACCCTTACGAATTTTCTTCCCAGGGCCCGGGCTATGGACTTTCCCAGGGAGGTTTTACCTACCCCCGGAGGCCCTACGAAACAGAGGATGGGCCCCTTCATTTTCTTAGCAAGCTTCCTGACGCTGAGGTATTCAAGGATCCTTTCCTTAACCTTCTCCAGGTTATAATGGTCCTCGTCAAGTATTCTCTTTGCCCTCTTTATGTCCAGGTTGTCCTTGGTGGACCTGTCCCAAGGGAGGGAGAGCATCCAGTCAAGATAGGTTCTTATCACCCCTGCCTCGGCGCTGTCAGGGGGAAGCTTTTCCAGGCGGGATATTTGCTTTTCCACCTCCTCCTTGGCCTCAGGGCTCATCTTCTTTATTTTCGCCAGCTTCTCCCTGTATTCCTTTATCTCCTCAGCAAGCTCAGAGCCTATACCCAGCTCCTTCTGTATTGACTGAAGCTGCTGGCGAAGGAAAAACTCCCTCTGCATCTTATCCATACGCTTTTTCGTATCCTCCATTATTTCCTTCTGCACCTGGAGGAGCTGTATTTCCCTTTCCAAAATTTCCAGAACCTTTTTCATCCTCTCCACCGGATAGAAAATCTCCAGAACCTGCTGGGCCTCCTCAGTCTTTATCCCGAGATTGGCCACTATCAGGTCCGCCAGCTTACCTGGGTCCTCTATTCGCCCTATAAACATGAGGAAATCCGGCGTCAGGTTTTTGCCCCCAAGCTCTACTATTTTCTCAAGGGCAGCCTTCAGGCTCCTTTTGAGGGCTTCCACCTCTACCTCGCTCCTCCCCTCAATCCTCTCCTCCACCACCTCAATCTCCGCCTCTATGTATTGCCCCTCAGTTTCCACTTTTTTAACTCTGGCCCTGGCCAGACCCTGAAAAAGAACCCTCAGGGTCCCATCGGGAAGGGTGATCATCTTGGAAATCATGGAAACGGTCCCCACCCTGAAAAGGTCCTCCGGCCCGGGCTCCTCTATTTCCGGGTCCTTCTGAGTCAGGAGCAAAATCTTCCTGTGGGTGGATAGACTTTCGTTTATGGCCTTCACCGATTTGTCCCTTTTGACGAAAAGCGGAACTATCATGTGAGGGAAGATAACCACATCCCTCACCGCCAGCACCGGGATTCTTTCCGGGACTTCCACCTTTTCACTCATTTTCTTCCTCCACCTGGATTTTTATTCTTCGGTTGATTCTGGAAATCTCCACCTCCAAAACCCCGGCTTTCAAACTGGCCCTGGCCGAGGATGGAATGACATCCTCGCTTAATTTTATCACCAAGAAGAAATCCCCATATTCCCTCTCGGTGTGAAGAACTCGCTTCACCGCCGGGGGCATCTTCCTTCCTTCCACTATGAGGTTATCCCCCTCAACCCTGACCTCCAGGGAAGAGGCATCCACTCCGGGGACTTCCACGAAAATTCTGATCCTTTCCGGCCCCACCCTGATATCCACCGGGGGGGTCCAGCTGCCCCATGCCTGAACATGGTCCTTAATCCTCTCCTTCATTTGAACTCCCTCCCTTGAGAACTTCCAGCTCCCTGTAAAATTCTTCCAGGTCCCTGAACTCCTTGTAAACGGAAGCAAATCTCACATAGGCCACCTGGTCCAGGGACTTAAGCCTTTCCATAATGACCTCGCCTATCTCCTTGGAGGAAATCTCCCCCTTAGACTGGGCCAGGGTCTCCAGCTCATCGGCTATGGCCTCCAGCTCCTCGGCGGATACAGGCCTTTTTTCACAGGCCTTTAAAAGTCCGTTTATTATCTTATCCCTGGAAAAGGGCTGCCGGCTGCCGTCCTTTTTGATAACCATCACCGGAATGAGCTCTATTCTTTCATAGGTGGTGAATCTCCTTCCACAAACCAGGCACTGCCTTCTTCTCCTCACCTCGGTTCCGTTCTTTATCTCCCGGCTATCCACCACCCGGTCTTTATTGGCTCCGCAATAAGGACACCTCATTGGCTCTGCCTTCTCAGTTTAAGGCCCTCCTTCAACCCCACCAAAGCTCCTAAGGAAAGGGTTACCAAAAGAAGTATAACATGAAGGGTAATGGTGGCTGCCACCGCCTTGTTGGGGGAATACCTCCATATCTCAACGATAAAAAACTTGGAAGCAACCTCAAATCCTCCCGCCATACCAGGGGTAGGGATGGAAACCCCCACCAAAAGCACTCCGATGAAGGGAATAATCTGAAAAAAGGGCCTGTGAATACCGAAGGCCTTAAGGCCCAGCCAGTACTGAAGGGCCACCGCCAGCCACACTAAAAACCCCAGCAAAGTGAAATATAAGGCCCTGCGGGGAGAAGAAAAAAAGTGGAGGCCCTGCACGAAAGAGCGGCCGCTGTTTTTAAGCTTTTCCCTGAGATGGGCGGGAAAGACCCTCAGCAAAACCTCAAGGCGATGGAGCTTTCCCCTTCTCCACAGGAAGGTTAAGAAAAGAATCCCCAGAACCAATAAAAGGGTGGCCAGAAAACTCACCCAGACTATGGCAGATAGATTCCCCTTCAAGCGGGCTGCCCTGACCGGGAAGCTCATAAGGTAAAACACCAGAAGAACTCCGATGGAGAAGAAATCAAAAAACCTCTCCACCACCACCGTGGCCACCGAATAACTGGATGGAAATTCGCTCTTTCTGGAAATGTAAATTGCCCTGGCCACTTCACCCAGCCTCCCGGGGAGAAGGTAGTTCACCGAAAAACCCACCACATTGGCCATGAAAAATTCCCTTATCCCGGGTACACCTTCTCCATCGTAAAGGAGCCTCCACCTCAAACCTCTGAGCCAGTAAAAAAACACGAGCCCTAAGGCGAATCCGAGCAGATAAACCAACCTTGCCTTCTTGAGGTAACCCCAGAAAGCTTTAAGGTCAGTACCCCGGAAGAAAATGTATAGAAGCAAAAGGGCTACCGAAAGGGATAGAAGGGATTTGAACCAGCCCTTCATGCTTTTCAATCCTCCTCTTCCCCCATGTCGGAAAGGTTAAGGGGAACCCCAACCTCATATGAAAGACAGCACATGAGCCTGCCGCAAAGGCCGGAAATTTTATTGGGGTTTACCTTGACCTCCATTTCCTTCAGGAGCCCTGAGCCAATGGGCTTGAACTCCTTAAGCACATACATACAGCAGAGAAACCTGCCGCAGACCCCAACACCGCCCAACATCCTGGCCTCGTCCCTTATTCCCACCTGCCTCATCTCAATTCTCATGCGGTATTTCTTGGCCAGGTCCTTCACCAAATCCCGGAAGTCTATCCTTCCCTCGGCAGAAAAGAAGAACATAACTTTCCTTTCATTGGTAAAGAACTTTACCCTCAACAATTTCATGGGCATTCCCCGCTCCTCTATCCTCCTTCGGCAAAACTGGAATGCTTCCCTTTCCCTCTCCAGTTTCTCATGAAAGAACTTTATGTCCTTCTCAGAGGCTTTTCTCAAAACCCTTTCCAGCTTAACCTTTTCCCAGGCCCTCTTCACCGAGGAATTTTCCCTTAGGACCTCCCCCAGTTCCTCCCCGTAGGGGGATTCTATAACACAAAAATCCCCCACTTCGCAGGGAATCCCCGCGGCGTCAACCCTTTTTATAATCCCTGTATCGTAAAGCCTCAGCGTTATTACATCCATTTTTGCAGCCTCAAGGGGTAATTCTAACACATATTCCCACAATCGCTTATAATATACTCTGATGAGATTTTTCTGGGCGTTACTTTTAGCCGGGGATGCCCTGGCCATTTCCTTTTCGTTTTTCTTCTCTTACTTTTTAAGGGAGAGGATAATTCCGGAGTTCTTCAATTCTCTCCGGATAGCTCATCTGGAACCCCTCTCCACATACATACCCCTGTTGCTTATTTTTATCCTTTTGTGGATAGCTGTAGGATGGGAGGAGGAGCTTTACGAGCACAGGGGATTCTGGGAGGAACTCAAGGGAATATGGACCACGGACATAGTCTCCGGATTTTTAACCCTCTCCATTGCATACATAGGAAAAAAGGAGTTCATGCTTTCACGGGTTATGCTCCTCACCACCGTGTTTCTAACTGCGGTGGCCGTTCCAGCCCTGAGGTTTATTCTGAAGAAAATTTTATTTTCCCTGGGCATCGGTCTCCGGCCTGTGGCCATCGTGGGCAGGGAAAAGGAAGCCCGGGACCTGGCCATGGAGCTTCAAAGGGAATGGTACGCCGGCTACAGGGTTAAGAAGGTCTATGAGGATACTGACAGGATAGAGAGAAAGATCCGGGAAGACGGTATAAGGGAAGTTTTCATCCTTTCCTCCTGCTTTGCTCCCTCAACCCTCCGGTCCTTAGTGCTGAGGCTGGAGGGAATGGCCAGCATAAACATAATACCGGAAGTGCATAAAATCTCCCTGGCCTACGGTAAGTTGAAAAATATAGGGATATATATGACCCTTTCCCCCTACCACAAGCTTTACAAAAAGGAAAACCTCCTTATAAAAAGGGCCATGGACCTTCTTCTTTCCTCCCTGCTTTTGCTTTTCCTCTCCCCGCTGCTTCTTGCCATTGCCATAGCCATTAAGCTGGACTCAAAGGGTCCCATTATTTACAGGCAAAGAAGGCTGGGAATGGGGGAAAGGCCCTTCTATATTTTCAAATTCCGCAGCATGAGGGCCGATGCAGACAGGGTGCTTCAGAGGCTTTTGAGAAAAAATCCTGAGCTAAGGGAGGAGTGGGAAAAGTACAAAAAACTCAAGAACGACCCCAGGGTTACCAGGGTGGGACGCTTCTTGAGGAAATGGAGCCTTGATGAACTTCCCCAGCTTTTCAATGTTTTAAAGGGGGAGATGTCTTTGGTGGGACCAAGACCCTATCTGCCCAAGGAGAGGGGAGATATGGGAGGTTACAGGAAAATCATCTTCAGGGTAAAACCCGGAATCACAGGGCTATGGCAAATAAGGGGAAGAAACACCCTTCCCTTTGAAGTGAGGCTGGCCCTGGACGAATTTTATGTAAGAAATTGGTCCCTCTGGCTGGATTTTGTAATCCTTGTAAAAACCGCAAAGGCAGTTCTGGAAAGGGAGGGTGCCTATTGAGCTGGAACGAATCCGGCAAAAGAGTTAAAATAGTTCCGTGAAAAAGAGAATATTGATATTGGTTTATCCCCTGATAGGGGCTTTCTTGGTCAGCCTTGCATCTGCCCTCTGGGTTTTTTATCACAACAGCCAGGCCTCCCCCGGGATTTACATTGAAATTCCCCCGGAGCTGAGGGAGGGAAGGGAAATTTCCTACAACATCCCCTTCCTTTATTTCACCCGGTACTACCCCATGAAGAAGGATTCGGTTTCCTACACTCTGGAGGAAAACTCCCTCCTGAGGAAGGAAAATATATCGGGCCTTCTCTCCCGCTTTGAGCACGGGCTGCGGGTGTCCGCAGAATATGCCCTTCCCGCCAATTACAAGTTTCTCCCCACCAGGGTTGTATCTCCTACCCTTTACTTAAAAACTCTCAGGATTTATGGTCCGGAGAAGGAGTCAAGGGTCTTTATCGATTCCCTGACTTCAAGGTTGACGAATCAATTGTTTTCCCTGCTTAAAATAAAATCCTATTATTCCAGGGTGCACATCCAGAATCTACTCTATCTTAGAACGAGGATAGAAAGGAAAATTCAGGAGCTAAAGGGGAAAATAATCTTCCTGGAAGGGGTTGGAAGAAAATACGGAAACAAAGAGGGACCCAACCTGGCAACCTCAGTAGAGCCGTACTTTCTCGCCTATCTTTCCCCCAGCCTTCAGGCCCGGGCATCCTCCATCATCATCCACGAGCTGGAAACCGACCTTGCCGTTCTTAATAAGGAGGTGGATTACTTCTCCAGGTATTCTGAATTTTACGGCGAAATTCAAAATATGTCCTCCTGTGAAGAAGCAGAGGAAAAGTCTAAAGCCCTCTTTCCTTCCCATGCCCTCTCAAGGGTCATGGGGGAACTGGAAAGGGACTGTCTTTTGTTAAGAATATTCTCAATAAACCTTCCCCTGGCCTACAATAGGGCAAGTTTAAGGATTATCCTTTATTCCTTCTTCATATCCTTCATTTTCTTCTTGGCCTTAACCCTCGCCTGGAATGCCCTGAAAGATGAAGTTTAAACGCTGGTTCAAGGATTCCCTCGTGGTCCTTTCGCTGGCATCGTTTTCCCTTTTTCCCTATGCCGGTTCCCTCAGCAGGTGGAGGGCCCTTCTTCTGGAATATTATCCCAACCTTCTGGTGCTCTCGGCGGTCTTTCTGATCCTTTGCGAAGCCCAGGAAGGTTTCACCTCCAATTCTCCCTCCTTCCTTCTGGAAAGGGAATTTTCTGCTCTGTCCAGGATGGGAAAACTTTCCCTTTCCCTCATCGGGGCTTACCTTGCAGAGTCCTTCCTTTTTTTCTCCCATAATCTGGGAAGGCTCACCTATGCCAGTTTTTTCCTCCTTTCTCTTCTCTATTCCCTTACCAGGAAAACTCCAAAAATTCCCAGGGTACTCTGGAAGGCTGAGACGCCCCTGGAGGAAATAAAGAAGAAGTACCCCCTTCTACTGAAACCTGCCCGGGAAATTCCCCATTCCGACCTGGTGGTGGTAAATGGAAGTTTGGACAAGGAAACCCTCAGCAAGCTTCTGGCCAGGGAGGGAGTCCTCGTCCTTTCTCTGGAAGAGTTTGTGGAAAATCTGGGGAAACTCGTTCCCTTAGAACTCAAACCGGAAAAAAGGGTAGCTGAAGAGGTGCTGGCTGTTGAGAAAAACTCCTACGAGGGGATAAAAAGGCTCCTGGAAGTCCCCGCAGCCCTTATAGCTCTTCTCCTTCTATTCCCCCCCGCCCTTCTTTTGGCCTTAATCCACCAGATTGAAAGCCCGGGACCCATCTTCTATTTGCAAGAGAGGCTCGGAAAGGACGGCCGCCCCTTTAGACTTATAAAGTTCAGGACCATGGTTCCCAACGCAGAGCCGGAAGGAAAGCCCGTTTTCGCCAAGAAGGACGACCCCAGGATAACCCGAATAGGAAAGATCATAAGGAAGCTTCACCTGGATGAAGTTCCGCAATTATTAAATGTAATAAAGGGAGATATGTCCTTAGTGGGTCCAAGGCCGGAAAGGCCGGAAATTAGCCGGGTCCTGGAAAGGAAGCTACCTCTTTACCCCTTAAGGACAAGGGTAAGGCCAGGGGTTACGGGATGGGCTCAAATTCACTTTGGGTACGCCGGGGATGATTTCCAGCAACATTTGAGAAAACTGGAATACGACCTCTATTACATAAAACACCGAAACTTCTACATGGACCTGCACATACTTTACAGGACCTTTCTTCTCTTCCTCAGGCCTGCCTTAGATTAAGCATAGACCCTGGCTTCCTCTTCCCCTTCAAGAACTCTTAGAACCCCTTCGGCTAAGGCCCTCAGCTCATCTTCTCCGGGATATACCTTTACCGGGGCTATAAACTCTATCTTAGGAAGGAGCCTCTGGAGAACCCACTGGCTCCTGGCCAGTCCCCCTGTAACCAGCACGGCATCCACCCGGCCGTGGAGGACCGCAGCCATGGCCCCGGCATCCTTGGCTACTTGATAAACCATGGCCTCGGCTATCTGCAGGGCTACCTCGTCCCCACGCTGAATTCTGCTCTCCACCTCCCTGAAATCCTTTGTCCTTAAATAAGAATACACCCCGCCCTCTCCGAAAAGCTTTTTCCTGAGGGTTTTGAAATCGTACTTCCCGCTGAAGGCCAGCTTTAAAAGTTGCACGCAGGGAACCCCCCCTGCCCTATCCATCCCGAAGGAACCCTCTTCCATGGAATTGGTAACATCCACCATCCTCCCGTCTTTGTGGGCGGATACGGAATTGCCTGAGCCCATGTGAATTACCACAAGGCGAAGCTGTCCATAGGGAATCCCCACTTCCTTGGCGTATCTCTTGGCCACAGCCTTGGTGTTTAGGGCGTGGGAGAGGACAGGTTTTTCTATCTCGGCCAGGCCCGTTATCTTGGCTATGGGGGGGAGTTCGTCCACACTTACAGGGTCTACGATGTAGGCGTCCACCCCGGCTTCTCTGGCTATTTCATAGGCTATGATGGCTCCAAGATTAGAAGCGTGTTCTCCCCTTTCTGCCCTTTCCAGGTCCCTGAGCATCGCCTGGTTTACCAGGTATGTCCCGCTCTGAAGGGGCTTGAGAAGGCCACCCCTTCCCACCACCGCCGCCAGCTCCGAGGGGGATATACCGGCCTCCTTTAAAGCCCCTTTAACCAGAGAAGCCCTGAAATCCTTCTGGTCATAAACCCTCTCAAACTCTGCCAGCTCCTCGGAGGAATGGATTATGTTTTTCTTGAGGACCTCTTTTTCACCGTCAAAAACCGCTATTTTCGTGGATGTGGCCCCTGGATTTACAGCCAGAATTAATCCGCCCATGTTCACCTCCCACCCAATAATAACAAAACTTCCCCACAAGGTCATCCTTAAGGAGGTAAAGCTCTGCTGGTATAATATCCTGATGAAGGAACTTATAAAAAAAAGAAGGAAGGAAATAAAGGAAAACCTCAGGAGGGAATTTTCTCATATTAAAGAAAGATTGGGAAGGGACCCCTTTTTGCTTTCCTTTTCCCTGGAGGAAGAGCCTTCCTCGGAAGTTTACAGAAAAAGCATAAAGAAGAAGGGGGAATCCTTGGGAGTGGAGGTAGAGCTTATGGAAGGAGATGAGGGGCAACTCCTGAGTCTGAACCAGGACCCCTCTGTGGATGGGATCATTGTCCATTGCAGAAGAGAAAATTTCCTGAAGCATACATCCTTTATAAGCCCTGAAAAGGATGTGGAAGGTGTAACCCCCGCCAACCTCGGCAGGCTGATGAGGGGGGAAGAGGGGCCAAGACCTGCCACGGCCTTAGCTGTCATGGAAATTTTAAAGATATTGAATTTTCCCCTGGAGGGAAAGCTGGCGGTTATCGTGGGTAGGAGCCTTATCGTGGGAAAGCCCCTGATTTTTCTCCTCCTTTCTGAAAACGCCACGGTGTCCACCGCCCATTCCAGGACCAGACCTCTGGAGGCCATCACCTCTCAGGCCGACCTCCTGGTGGTGGCGGCAGGTAGGCCTCACCTTATAAAACCCTCCATGGTAAAGGAGAAGACCCTGGTGGTGGATGTGGGAATAAATGTGGTGGAGGGGAAAATCCTGGGCGATGTGGACCCTGAGGTAGGGAAAAAAGCGCTTTTGACCCCGGTGCCTGGAGGGGTGGGAGCCTTTACCCCGTACATGCTTTTTTCCAATTTGTCCTTGCTTTTAAGGAGAAAACTTGAGGGAAAAACCTCTTATAGTTCAAACTGACGGAACAGTTCTCCTTTTCGTGGATTCGCCGAAGTTCAGGGAAATAAGAACAGAGCTTTCCCTTTTTGCGGAACTGGTTAAGTCCCCTGAGTATGTCCACACTTACAGAATCACCCCCATCTCCCTCTGGAACGCAGCGGCCATGGGAATTTCCTCCCGGAGCGTTCTCAAATTCCTGGAGGAGAACTCCCCCTATGAACTTCCCCAGAGCATAGTAAAAAAGGTGCGGACCTACATGGAAAGGTACGGAAAGGCGAAGCTGATGATGAAGGAAGGCAGGCTCCATCTCATCCTGGAGGACCCTTCCATTTCCTTCCTGATATTCTCCGACAGAAGGGCCCGGGGATTCATCCAGGAAGTCTTAAGCGAAAAGGAACTCGTAATAAAAAAATATGCCCGGGGTCATCTCAAACTCTTCCTGGTCAAAATGGGCTATCCCGTGGAGGACTGGGCGGGTTACTCCCCGGGGGAACCTTACCATTTTACCCTCAAGGAAACCCTGAAGCTCCGTCCCTATCAGTTGGAGGCGGTGGAGGCCTTCTACGCCGGGGGAAGCGAGAAGGGAGGAAGCGGCATAGTGGTTCTTCCCTGTGGAGCTGGAAAAACCGTGGTGGGCATTGGGGTTATGGAAAGGCTTCAGACGCAAACCTTAGTGGTGGTGACCTCTACTGTGGCTGCCCGACAGTGGAAGGATGAGCTCCTTCGCTGGACCAATATACCGGAGGAAGACATCGGGGAATACAGCGGGGAGAGGAAGGAAATCCGGCCCATAACGGTGGCCACCTACAATATTTTGGTCCACAGAAGGAAAAAGGGGGAGGAATTTTCCCACCTGGACCTATTCTCCAGCAGAAATTGGGGGCTGGTAATCTACGACGAGGTCCACCTGCTTCCGGCCCCTGTTTTCAAAATCACGGCGGACATTCAGGCCAAACGCCGCTTAGGACTCAGCGCCACCTTAGTGAGGGAAGACGGAAAGGAGGATGAGATTTTCGCCTTAGTGGGTCCCAAAAAATACGATGTTCCGTGGAAAAGCTTTGAGGAAATGGGATGGATAGCCAAGGCCAGGTGCTTTGAGGTAAGGGTCCCCATGCCCTTAGAGCTAAAAATTAAGTATCTGAAGGCCTCCAGAAGAAAGAAGTTCACCCTGGCCTCCACCAACCCCATGAAAATGGAGGCTCTGGCAAAAATTCTGAGAATGCACAGAAACGATCAGGTTCTTATCATAGGTCAATTCATAAATCAGCTGAAGGAAGCCGCTGAAAAGCTAAAGGCTCCGCTTATAACAGGGACCACCCCCAATTCTGAGAGGGAAAGGCTCTATGAAAGCTTCCGCCAGGGTAAACTGAACCTTCTGGTGGTATCCAAGGTGGCCAATTTCGCCATAAACCTTCCCTCTGCCAATGTGGCCATAGAAATTTCCGGGACCTTCGGTTCCCGCCAGGAAGAGGCCCAGAGGCTCGGAAGAATTCTCAGGCCCAAGGAGGGGAAGGAAGCCTATTTTTACGCCATAGTAAGCGCCGAAACCTTGGACGAGGAGTACTCAGCCAAAAGGCAGATTTTCTTGACCGAACAGGGATATAGCTATACCATTATTAGCCTGGAGGAACTGGATGAAAAAGGCTCTTTATCCGGGGTCCTTTGATCCTATAACCAATGGACATGTGGACATTTTAGAGCGGGCCAGCAGAATCTTTGACATAGTGGAGGTGGCGGTCCTGGAAAACCCATCCAAGAGTCCTCTCTTCACTGTGGAAGAAAGGGTTGATATGATAAGGGAAATATTCAGGGGAAAATCAAATATAAGGGTGGGTTCCTTCAGAGGGCTTCTGGTGGAATACGCCAGGAGGACCAGGGCAGATGTTATTATAAGGGGGCTGAGGGCCATATCCGACTTTGAATACGAATTCCAGATGGCCCTGATGAACTTCAAGCTAAACCCTTCCATAGAAATAATTTTCATGATGCCCAGGGTGGAATACTCCTTCCTGAGTTCCAAGCTGGTTAAGGAAATCTACAGCCTGGGAGGAAGCCTCCCCGAACTGGTTCCAGAAGTGGTGGACAGGGAGCTGAAGAAAAAATTTCATGATTCCAGAGCAGGCTAAAAAAGCCCTGAAAAAGCTATTCGGAAAGGCTCTAAGGGAAGACCCTCCTCACCTTTTAGCCTATTCCACTGATGCCACCAGGATAGAAGCAAGGCCCGATGCGGTGGCCTTTCCTGTGAATGAGCGCCAGATATCGGAGACCTTAAAATTAGCCAATAAATATAAATTTCCTGTAGTACCCAGGGGTTCGGGAACTGGTTTTTCCGGAGGGGCTGTTCCCATAGAGGGAGGCCTGGTCCTCTCCTTAAGCCGCATGAGGTACTTAAAAATCCATGGGGAGGACATGGTGGCGGAGGTGGAGCCCGGCCTCATCACAGAGGAACTCCAGAGGGAGGCGGAGAAGCACGGCCTTTTTTATCCACCGGATCCTGCCTCCCTGAAAAACTCCACCATTGGAGGAAACTTAGCGGAGAATGCCGGTGGCCCCAGGTGCCTCAAATACGGAGTTACGAAAAACTATGTCCTGGGCCTCAGGGTTGTCCTCCCCTCCGGGGAAATCATAGAGCTGGGAAGGGGTCTGCAAAAGAATGTGGCGGGCTACGATTTGCTGGGGCTTTTTATCGGAAGCGAAGGAACCTTAGGGGTCATCACCAGGGCATGGTTAAAGTTAATCCCTCTCCCACCTTTAAGGAGAAGCCTCAGGGCAGATTTCAGGAATGTAAGGGAGGCATCCCTGGCCGCTACCTCCCTTCTGAGCTGCGGAATTCTCCCTTCCGCCCTGGAATTCGTGGATAGCGAGAGCCTCAAAGCAGCCTCTTCTTACCTTGGAATTGAAATAAAAGCCGGGGCCAGCCTTATAATCCAGGTGGATGGAGATGAACTCTCCGTAAAAAGCCAGATGGAGAGGATAAAGCGATGTTTGAAGGAAAACTCCCCGGTGAGCATGGTGGTTTCAGAGGACGAAGAACAGGAAGAGGAGGTATGGAAACTTAGAAGGAGCATATCACCGGCCATAAACAGATTGAAGCCCATAAAGATAAACGAGGACATAGTGGTGCCGAGGTCTTTGATTCCTCAGGCGGTGGATTTCGTTTATTCCTTGGGGAAAAAACACTCCATCATGGTGGTGGTCTTCGGCCACATGGGGGACGGAAACCTCCATGTAAACTTCATGGTGGAGGAGGAGGAGAAACCCAGGGCGGAGGAGGCGGTAAAGGAGCTCTTCCTGTGGGTTATAAAAAAGGGAGGGGCCATCTCAGGGGAACACGGCATCGGGATTACCAAGGCGAGCTTCCTCAGGGCACAATTGGGGGAGGAATCCTACCGATTAATGAAGGGGATAAAGCGCCTACTTGACCCAAAGAATATCCTCAATCCAGGGAAAATATTCCTCTGACAATCTCAGCCCTCGCTCAGTTTTTTCCGCAGGGTGGGACGGGAAATTCCCAGAAGCTTAGCGGCCCTGCTTTTGTTGCCCCCACAGATCTGGAGAACCTTTTTTATGTATTCCCTTTCCATCTCTTCCAGGGTAAGAATCCTGTGCTCCCCCCTGATCCTCTCGCTGAAATGGGAGGGTTCCAGTTGCCTTCCGCTGGCCACTAAGCAGGCCCTTTCTATCTCGTTCCTAAGCTCCCTTACATTGCCGGGCCAGGAATACTTCAGGAGAATTTCTTCCGCCGGGGGGCTTATCCCGAAAATTCCCTTTTCCCTTCCGAATTCCCTTATGAAGTGCTTAGCCAGAGGGATTATGTCCTCCTTCCTCTCCCTGAGGGGGGGGATTTCAATTATAAAGGTGGAAATCCTGTAAAAGAGGTCCTCCCTGAGCCTTTCCTTCAATTCCTCCATTTTCAAATTGGATGAGGCGATAAATTTAAATTCCACCTCCCTGTCCCGGGTCTCCCCCAACCTTCTCAAAGTTCTGGTTTCCAGAACCCTCAGGAGCTTGGCCTGAAGGTGAAGGGGCATTTCCGTAATTTCGTCCAGGTAGAACACCCCTCCCTGGGCCTCTTCCAGCAGGCCCTTTTTGTCGTAGGTGGCTCCGGTGAAGGCCCCCCTTCTGTGGCCGAAAAGCTCCGACTCAAAAAGGGGCTCAGGAAGGGCCGAAGCGTTTACCGCCACGAACTTTCCCCTTCTGCCTGAGAGACGGTATATTGCCCTGGCCACCTCCTCCTTTCCCACCCCTGTCTCCCCCAGGATAAGCACGCTGGCCCTCCCCCGGGAGGCCAATTTCGCCTCCTCTACCACCCTCCTCATGGCAGGGGAATTGCCAATTAAGCCGTGCACGACCCTGACCGGAAAAAATCTTTCCAGTTTCAGGGCTAAGGCCTCCAGATCTACCGGTTTAACCAGGAAGTCGTAGGCTCCCCTTCTCATGGCCTCCACCGCCAGTCTCACCTCCCCGGCCCCGGTTATTACCACCACGGAGGAGGTTAAGGAAAGCTCTGGTATCAGATCTAGACCGCTATAATCCGGAAGAAAAAGGTCCAGGAGAACTATCTCAGGGGTTTCGCTGCGGGCAACTTCCAGGGCCTTTTTCCCGTTGAGGACTACCTTCACCTCAAACCCCCTGGCTGAAAGATAATCCTCCAGCGCCTTCGCAAAGTTCAGGTCGTCCTCCACTATGAGGATGTCGCTCATCTTCTGGGAAACCTCAGGGTTATCTCGCAGCCCTTTCCTTCCTCCGATTTTATGTTAAGTTCTCCGCCGTACATTCCCACGATGCTCTTTACCACGAAGAGACCCAGCCCAAGGCCCTGGGGTTTGGAGGAATAAAAGGAGGTTTTAATCTTTTCCATAACCTCCGGCTCCATGCCCCGGCCGTTGTCTTTTACCCGCATTATAATTTCCCCCCGTGTCTCCGTTATATCCACAATCACCCTGGGTTCCTTTACCCCCTCCAGGGCTTCTTTAGAGTTCCTCAGAAGATTGTTTATTATCTGATGGATCTCGTCGGGATTTCCCAAGAAGTATATTTTCTCCCGGTTGGTAATCAGGGTCATCTTTATACCCTGCGACTTGAATTCCTGACCCCATGTGGCCATGGCCTTTTTCGTCTCCTCCACCAGGTCAAATTTAAATCTAAACCTTGTTTTAGGCTTCGCCAGCTTCATTATGGAAGAAAGAATCCGGTTCATCCTGTCTATTTCCTCCAGGATCAGGGAGGTGTATTGAAGGAGTTTCTCCCTTTCCTGAACACCCTCCTTTATGCCCGTTTCCATAACCTGAACCATGGCCCTTATGGCTGCTATGGGGTTCTTGAGTTCGTGAATTATCATGGAGTATATGTGTGTCATCTCCCGGTTTAATGGAACGAAAATCAAAAGCCTATGAATCCCTCCCTCCCCCACCTCGCTGCTGAAGTCAAAAACCTCCCAATTGCAGCTCCCTATGCTGACAATTTTCTTTCCACCCTCCACTTCCTTCAATATCTCCTGCATTTTGGGAAGAAATAGCCCCGAGAAATCCTTCGGCAAAACTGTCAACCTATCTTCCCATTCGCAAAAAAAACCTACCAGGTTTACGGGCAATGCTTCCTTCATAGAAAAAATTTTACCACCCCCCTGGAAAACATCAAGTTTTAAATGGGGTATTTTCTGGCACATTTTTTGCTCAAAATAAAACGATGGCCAAGAAAAAGAAAAAGCCCGAAATCCTCATTGTTGACGACGAGGTCAACATAACCCTTTCCATGATGGAATTCCTGAGCAAGAAGCTTGAATGCCACGGGGCATACAGCTACGAAGAGGCGGTGGAGTTTTTAAAAAAGCATCCCGTGGACCTGGTGATCTCCGACATAAAACTACCCGGAAAGGACGGATTTGACCTTCTGCTCTGGATCAGGGAAAACCTCCCCCAAACCAGGGTTATCCTCATCACCGCCTACGGTTCCCCTTTCTTCAAGGAAAAGGCCAAAAAATCCGGGGCATTGCTTTACCTGGAAAAGCCCGTGGCCCTCAATCAGCTCCTTAGAATCATAGGCAAAATTTTCCAGACTAAGGGATTTGATGTTTCCCTGAGCGACCTGGAGCTGGTGGACATCCTGCAATTTCTCTCGTTTTACAACAAGGACCTGACCCTTTCGGTGGAAAATTCCATAGGACTGAAGGGGGAGATGGGGATAAAGGATGGAAGGGTTATGTGGGCCAAAACCGAGGATTTAAAGGGAATAGACGCCTTTATGGAGATGATGAACTGGGAGGGAGGGGTATTTACCTCCCGGCCCTACAGGGATGATGAGGAGGGAAGGATAGGGGAAAGCATTATGCACCTCGTCCTGGAGGCCGCCAGGCACAGGGACGAGGACAAAACCAAGGAAGAGGAGGAATTGGAGGTGATTATTAAAGGAGGTGATAAAATGTCAACATTGCAAGAACTACTTGAAAAGGCCGCGGGGGAAATTCCGGAATTAATAGGAACTTCTATAGTCAATTTTGACTCAGGCCTTGCTATTGCCACCTATTCACCGGACCCCAATTTTGATGTCACGGTGGCATCGGCCGCCTATTCTGAGGTTCTAAAGCAGAACAACAAGGCCTTAGAACTGCTAGGGGGGCCAGAAATCGTCGGAGAGACGGAGGACATCCTGGTAACCACCGATAGGGCCTACATTTTAGTGAGGCAGCTGGGGGAAAAGCACTATCAGGGAGTGGCCATGACCAGAAAGGGGAATCTCGGGCTGGCCAGGGTTATTATGAAGAAGTACGAACTTGCCTTCCTGGAAACCCTGAAGGAGCTGGGAGAGATTTAAGGAGGCGAGCTGTGAAGGGTGCGATCATTGACGCCATCAAAGATCTGGTAGTGGAAAACTTTGGCATGGAAAAATGGATGGATGTTCTGGAAAACGCCGGCCTTCCCCGCACCACCACCTTCTCCGTCCGGAAAGATGTGCCGGACGAGACCGTTCTGGCGGTGGTGGAGTCCATATCCAGAACCCTGAACCTGTCCCCGGAGGAGGTGGCCGACGCCTTCGGCGAATACTGGGTGACGGTTTACATGCCCAAGGTCTATAAGCCCTATTACCGGGGGGTGACCAGTGCCAGGGAACTGCTACTCAAAATGGACGAAATTCACCGAAAGGCCACCCAGAACATTCCCAATGCCCATCCCCCCAGGTTTGAGTACCGCTGGGAAGCCCCCAATGTGCTTATAATGAAGTACAAGTCCCCCCGAAAGCTCATGGCCATATTTATGGGGCTGGCCAAGGGGGTAGGCAAGTTCTACAAAACCCCCCTGCAGGTGGAGCAAATATCAGAGGATGAGGTTAGAATAACCTTCCCTGAATAAGGAGGAAAAACTGGATGTGAAAGAAATCCGAGAAAGGGTGATGTAAAGAGCTCCCAACACTTATTGCGGGGGGGTGTTTGACGAGGCGGGTCTTTTGGTGGATTCCCTCTCCAAATTGGAGGGGCTGGACCCGGAAGTGGCCACCGCGGTAAGTCAGGACATAATAAGGGCCATAAGGAAGGGAATAGAAATTCGCTCCAAGGCCGCCTACGGGGAGTTTGAGAGGAGGCCATTTTAGAAACCGAGAACGCCCAGATAGTTATCCTGAGCCTTAAGGAGGCCCCCTTCGGCATGGTGGGTTTCTTTGACAAGTCCACCCCCATAGGCCTTATAAAAACTTCCATGGAGAAGGCCAAGGAACTGATAGTGGCCCTTTAAAGGAGGGCGAAATGCAGGACATAGCTGCCCAGCTTATAAAAAAGATCCCCCAGGGCGTGGCCGTGGGAATTTACGATTTTGAAAAGGAAAGGGAGGAGGCGGTGGTTACCCTTCTTCCGGGCCACGACCCGGAAAAGGCAGCCAGGGTTTATTCCTTTATATACAGGGAAATAGCCAAAGCCCTCTCATATCTTCCCTCCGAGGTCGGAGGTTTCAAAAACCTCTCGGTTATATCCGGTAAGGCCGTTTTCTTCATATACAGCGTCCCCGAAACCCCCTACATACTGGTGGCCGCCATACCAAGGGAAGGAAATGTGGGGCTGGCCAAGGTTATGATGGAAAAAAGCGCCAAGGAAATGGCCCGGACCGTCGGTTGACAAAGGAAGGAGTTTCTTATAAAATAAGCCATTGGGCGGTTAGCTCAGTGGTAGAGCACTGGCCTTACAAGCCGGGGGCCAGAGGTTCAAGTCCTCTACCGCCCATTTTAAGCGGGGTCGTAGCTCAACCCGGTTAGAGCGCTGGCCTGTCACGCCAGAGGTCGCGGGTTCAAATCCCGTCGGCCCCGCCATATTTATTTGAGGTTTCTCAAGAAAATTGCCATAGACCTCCTGCTGGCCTTCATAGTTTTCCTCCTGATAAATCAGCTCTTTTTCGGGGAGTTCATCGTTCGGGGACGCAGCATGACGCCCACCATATTCCCCGGGGAAAGGATCCTGGTCCTCAGATTTCCCCCTCCGAAAATAAGGAGGTGCGACATAGTGGTCTTTCTGTACCCCAGGAATCCCCGAAGGAGCTTTATAAAGAGGGTGGCCGGCCTTCCAGGGGAGGAAATTGAAATTTCCGGGGGGAAGCTCAGGGTAAATGGCTCCTCCCTGGAGCGCCCCTGTTTCCGGCTACAGCCCTGGGCTAAACTCAAAAAGAAAATTCCCCTTGGATTTTTCTTCGTTTTGGGAGACAATTCAGAGGTGAGCAACGACAGCAGATATGGGTGGCTGGTTCCTGCCGATTACATTGAGGGTAAGGCTCTGGCGGTCTTCTGGCCCCCATCCAGAATAAGGTGGCTCAGATGAGGAAAAAATTAACCCCTGAAAGGCTGCTCCTCATAAGTTTCGCCGGGGCCATATTAATAGGCTCCATTCTGCTTTCCCTGCCAGCCGCATCTAAGGGAGAAAGGCTTTCCTACATTGACGCCCTTTTTACCTCAACTTCCGCCGTCTGCGTCACGGGACTCATAGTTAAGGACACGGGGAAGGACTTCACCCTCTTCGGCCAGCTGGTAATCCTCGGGCTTCTTCAGCTGGGAGGCCTAGGACTCATGACCTTTTCCTCCATTATCTTCATCCTGATGGGGAGAGGCGTGAGCATAATCAGCCGTTCGGCGCTTCAGCAAAGCTTTACCCCCACGGGTCTCGGGAACTTCTCCGTCTTCCTTAAAAATATTCTGATCTACACCTTCTCTGTGGAGGCGCTGGGCGCAGCCCTTCTTTATCCGAGGTTTTCCACCCGCTTCCCGGCGGCTTATTCCTTCTTCGCCTCGGTCTTCCACTCCATATCAGCCTTTTGTAATGCAGGATTTTCCATATTTTCCGATAGCCTGATGTCCTGGAGAGAGGACATCTGGGTGAATGCGGTGGTCTTAACACTCATAGTGGTGGGGGGATTGGGTTTCTTCGTTTTCTGGGACCTGAAGGAGAAACTCTTAGGAAGAAGGGAGCATCTCTCCCTTCACACCAAAATGGTTCTGGCTGCCACCGCCTTCCTTATCCTCTGGGGAACCTTTCTTCTTTTCACCATAGAGTTTCATCGGGCCTTCAGCGGGTTCTCCCTCAAGGGAAAAATCCTGGCTTCCCTGTTTCAGTCCATAACCCCCAGGACCGCAGGATTCAATACCGTGGACATAGCCTCCCTCTCCCTGCCGAGCCTCCTTCTCCTCATATGGCTGATGTTCATAGGGGCTTCCCCGGGCTCCACCGGAGGAGGCGTGAAGACCACCACCGGATTCTTGGGGTTCCTGGCCATGAGGAAAATCCTTACCAAAAAGGAACAGGTCCAGGCCTTTGGCAGGGGTATAAGGGAGGAAGCTATAGAAAGAGCCCTGGTCCTTATGGTCTTTTTCATTTCCTTTCATTTCTTCTCCACCTTCCTTCTCTCGCTCACGGAAAACTTCTCCTTTATCCAGCTGGCCTTTGAAGAAATGTCCGCCATGGGAACCGTGGGTCTTTCCACAGGGATAACTCCCCGGCTTTCAACCTGGGGAAAATTGATAATCATCGTATCCATGTATGTGGGAAGGGTGGGGCCTCTGACAATACTGTCTTCCTTGGTAAGAAGGTCCCGGGGCAGGTTCACCCTTCCCTACGAAAGTGTTATGATAGGTTAGGAGGGCAAAATGGGAAAGTTTGTAGTTCTGGGCCTTGGAAGCTTCGGCTTTTACCTGGCAAAGACCCTTTACGAAAACGGTCAGGAAGTTATTGCAGTGGACAACGACGAGGGCATAATTGAGAAGATAAAGGATTTCTCCACCCAGGCCTTTGTGGCGGATGCCACAGACAAAGAAACCCTTGAGAGCATAGGTGTGAAGGAGGCCGACGCTGTAATCGTGGGGCTGGGTCCCAGGATGGAGCCCAGCATACTTTCGGTTCTATATTTAAGGGAATTGGGGATAAGGGAGATTATAGTCAAGGCCCTCAACGAGGACCATCAGAAAATCCTGGAGGTCCTGGGGGCCACGGAGGTAATTTACCCCGAAAAGGACATTGCCGTAAGAACCGCCCATAAAATCATGAGCGGCAATGTCATAGACTTCCTTCCCCTGGCTCCCGGTTATTCCATACAGCAAATTGCCCCTCCCTCTGACTTTATCGGAAAGAGCCTCAGGGAGCTGGACCTCAGGAGAAGGTACGGAATCCAGGTGATCGCAGTGAAGGAGATTATCCCGGAGAAGCTACACCTGATCCCTTCCGGAGACTTCATCATCAAGGAATCGGACATGCTTCTGGTGGTGGGCAAAGACGAGGACATAAGACGACTTTCCGGATAAACTCAGTCCCTTACTCCCCGAAAGCGGGGGCTCCTCATAATTGTTGGGGAGCCCTACATCAAATCTTTTTTCACAACTCAGCGGCCGCTTCTTCCAGAGCTTCTTTGGCTATGGCCACATTTCCTTCCTTTTCCAGTAAAATCATGGCTATGGCCTTTTCCCCCCTTCTGGCCAGAAATTTTCCGGTATCTGTATCGGCCTGGATGAAGTAGAGTTCACCGGCGTGGGTTTTTTCCGCTGTCTTATCTCCCGCCACAAAGAAGCTTGCCATGTGGATGAAGAACATCTTTACAACCGCTTCGTCTCTGAGAGCGTCGAAGGCCATAAGTTCGCCGTTAATGTTGGTTATTCCGGATGCCTTATATCCGGGTATCTCCCTGAAGGTTTCAAGGATTTTTTCGTAGTTCACAGGCATGATAACCTCCTTTTTTGTAGTTTCTTTTTCTTTATCTTTCAAATCCCTTTCAATTTCTCTTCTCCTTATATTAAGGGCTTTAAGGATGAGCTTTTCCAGAGGAGTTTCTATTGAGATTTTAGTTTCTTTGCCTGTTTTTTTTCGAATACTCAAATGGACATATTTCCATTGAAAAATTTCTAAAGCCGCCTCTTCCCCGGAGTTTGCTTTAGTTCTTGCATCCACCAGGTCTCCTTTGATAAAAGTCAAAAAACCTTTATCGCCGCTCGTAGTCTTGACGGTGAGGGTACAGGTTCTGTGTTCCAGATGGAGGAGCTGTATTATGTCCAGCAACGACACATATGGAATAGAAAGGCCCTCCAGAAACTCGCCCTGGAAAATATCTTCTATCGTTGAAATCAGTTCTTTAAGGGTAATGGGTTTTTCAAGGTATCTTATGGCCCCTATACTCATGGCTTCAGATTTTATGGGAGGAGCTCCGTAGGCCGTCATTAAAACAAAAGGAATAAAAGGCTTTGTCTCCATCACATGAGTTAGAAGTTGAAGGCCGTCCACATCTGGCATCCTCAGATCAGAAATTATAAGATCCAAATCCTGGGTATCCAGTATTTCCATTGCTTTACTTCCCGACGATGCAAATACAAAATCGTATTTATCCGTGTAACCCGTCATGGCATCCTTCAGTATCGTCAGGAAGTTTTTGTCATCGTCAACTATAAGTATTTTTCTCATCTCAAATTTCTCTAAAGCAAAATTCGTGCCACATTTACTCAGGCCAATACGGGGAAATTGACGGGTGCCAATGGTCTTTGTGGCTCATCCATTTTGACCCATGGTTCATAATGAACCACCCCATTTTTTCAACTTCCTTTTAAGGGTTGAAAGTGAAATACCCAGAATTTTCGCCGTTTTAGATTTATTCCCACCTGTGGCCCTAAGGACCCGAAGGGTGTATTCCCTTGTTATTTCCTCCAGGGTTTTAAAGCCAGAAGGCCTTTCTCTCTCAAGTTCGTTTAAGTATGAAGGAAGGACCTGAGGAAGGTTAAGGGATTTTCCTCCCCCCAGAATAAAGGCTCTCTCTATTATATTTTTGAGTTCCCTTATGTTGCCCGGGTAAGAGTAGGAGAGAAGGAGTCTTCGTTCTTCTTCGGTTAATACAGGGTTCTTTACACCCAGTTCCTCGAGAAAATGAAGGGCAAGGGGTATTATGTCCTCCTTCCTATCCCTGAGCGGTGGTAACTCAAACTGTAAGACAGCTATTCTGTAAAAAAGGTCTTTTCTAAATTTGCCTACCCTTATCATCTCTTTAAGATCCTCGTTGGTAGCTGCTATTACCCTTGCTCTTAATGTAATTTCTCTATTCCCTCCCAGTCTCCTGAATTTCATCGTATCAAGAACATGCAGGAGCTTTACCTGGATAACCGGGGGGATTTCTCCTATTTCATCCAGGAACACCGTTCCCTCTCCGGCAATTTCCATCAAGCCCTTTCTCACTTTATCAGCCCCGGAAAAGGCTCCCCTCTCGTATCCGAAAAGCTCCGACTCCACCAGAGATTCCGGTATGGCAGCACAATTTATTGTTACAAAGGGATGTTCTCTTCTCCTACTGAGCATATGAATAGCTCTTGCAAGCAGGGACTTACCTGTACCTGTCTCACCACTTATCAGCACGGGTGTGTCAGGAAATGATGCGGCTTTTTTTACGAATTCCTTTATCTCTGCAATAGAAGAGGAACCCCCCACAAACCACTCTTTCACCGGATATTTTCCTATTTGATATTTCCTGTACTCTCTGAGGCTTTCCAGTTCCCTGAACTCTTCAATTCTACTGAGAAGGATTGAAAGCTCATCCGGGCTAATCGGCTTTATTAAATAATCAAAAACACCTTCTTTTATTGCTTTTATCGCTTTTTTCGTATCAGGATAGGCTGTCATAACTATTACTTTGGTCTCCGGGGAGGTCTTAAGCAGCCATCGCCAGAGGTCTTCCCCCCTGAGGTCCGGGAGATTTTGATCAATTATCACCACATCGTAGGTTTCCTTTTTCAGACTTTTTTTCGCTTCTTCTCCTGTGGCAAAAAGTGTGACTTCGTGCTCTTTTCCTTCCAGAAATTCTACAAGAATTCTCCCAAAATTTATGTCATCTTCAACAATAGCAAGTTTCATGGTTTCTTATTCCCTGCAGAGTGGTATGTAAATTCTGGCCCTGGTTCCCTTTTCATCACTTTCAATCTCAATAAACCCATCCATGGATACCATAAGCCTCTGGGACAGGGGAAGCCCCATACCGGTTCCGTCAACCTTGGTGGTGAAAAAAGGGAGGAAAATTTTGTCCCTGATATCTTCGGGAATTCCAGTCCCATTGTCTGCAACTTCCAGTATCGCGTAATCGGGGGTTTGCTTTAAGGAAATTTTTATTATCCTCTCTCCCTCTTTTCTGGAAAGAGCCTCCATGGAGTTTTTCAGTATGTTCTTCAACACATGCTCCAGCGGTATGGGATCCGCCATGATACATATATCAGGAATTTCTCCAATCTCTACCTTTATATCCTTTGCCAAAGCTTCCATTTTGAAAAGCTCAATCCTCTGAATCACGAAGGAAGATAAAAAAATTTTTTCAAGATTGATTTTTCCCCATCCACTGAGGTTTTTCATCATGAGGAGAACCTTCTCAAGGGTTTCAATCTCCTCTATAAGCCTGTCGATAAGTTCCATTATCCTTCTCGGGGAATAGTCCAGTATATTCTCCTTCATTACGGAAAGAGAGAATTTTATGGTGTTGACAGGATTTCCCAGTTCGTGCCTGAGAGCAGTAAACACAAAATCCAGATAATCAAGGGCTTTTGCGGAGAAGAATCCGGTATCCTCAAGTTTCCTGCCTACAAAAACCGTATAGTGTTCAACCTCATAAACCGAAAATCCATGATTAACACCGTTTATATTGATATAAAACGGTTTACCCGGAGAAATTTTGCCTATTTTTCGCAACCTTTCCAGTTCTGCTGTTTCTCCCAGCATGCTCTTAAATCTGCGGTTGGCGAAAATTACTTTCCCGGACTTGTCCACTATCCCCATAATTATTGATACCCTATCCAGAATTGTGGTTAAGACTTCAAGCTTTGATTCATCCCTCATAAAAGATCCTTCTCAATCCTTCCAGAAAACCTATAATTCTCTTGTAGGAGGCTTCAGTAGTCAACACCACCACATGTAATCCCTCCTTGAGCCTGGCCGCTATAAGTTTTTCTCCGGAGTCAAGGGTTACGGTCCGGAATGGAATTGAAGGTTTTTTACTTATAATTTCCTTAACCACCGGTAGAAGAATTCCTTCCTTTTCAGGAAGAATCCCTATTGCCTTTATCTTTCCATCGGGTTTTACAAGGAAAACCCCTGCAAAACCCTCTGTTCCGTTCATATGGTCCAGTAGGATTTTCTCAACCAAGCTCATGGAATCATATAAGACAATCTCCTCTATATCCAGAACCTCCAGTGGACCTTCCTCAAGTAATTCATCCATCAAATCATGACTGTATCTACCCGCATATTCAAGCTCCTGAAGTTCTCCATTTTTAAAAACAAGGAAACCCTCTCCCTTTTCGCCTTTAAACTTTACCCTGAAGATGCCATCGGTTTTCAGGGAAAGCAGGGTTAGTAGATCCTGAGCCCTTAGATTTATGCCCATGAAAACCTCCTTAATAGTAATATAAGCTCCATCTTGTTTTGAACCTTTCTAAATCTCAAATAGTTAGGAATTTTACCATATTCAAAAAGGCTCATCAATCCCTTTCCGGGTTTAGCCTGAGGCCCTGATGCAGCATTTCCGCATGCTTCACTTTCTCCTTAACTGATTTTCCCGGCATTCAAAAGGAAAGGCGAATATTTTTTTCTCCCAATTTTTTCTTCAACATTCTAAGCAGGCCCGTGGTTATCTTTACCGAGGGAATTAATTCTGACCGGAATTTTCGTATTCCATCCGGGGTCTCCAGGGCTATGATCAATTTTGTGTTCCCTCCTCTGTGGCTTAGAAGAAAGTTCATCATTTCCTCCAGCCTCTCCTGGTCTATATCCCAGTCCCTGAGGAGAATCTCCAGCTCCTTTACGCTGGAGAGGGCCTCGTCCTCCAAGCGAGATATCCTTTCCACTATCAGAATCCTGTCCCCCTCCGGTTCTATTCTCAGGTTTACATGGAAGACCAGGGGCAGGTTTTCCGCCAGCATTCCCTCATACCTGGCCAGGACATCGGGATAAACCAAGGCCCTCATAACCCCCGTAAGGTCCTCCAGGGTAAGCCAGGCTATCTTTCTTTTTGTTCTCGTCTTGCTTATCTTCTTTTCCGAAATCACCCCCACCACCCGGTACCTGCTCTGGAGATTTTCCTCCTCCTCTTCGGCCAGAGTAGAAAGTTTAGCGTGGGGGATTTTCTTCAGCTCCTCTCTGTAGGAGTCCAGGGGATGGCGGGACAGGTAAAACCCTAAGGCCTCCTTTTCATGGCTTAAGAGAAGCTGGTCGTCCCAGGGGGGAACCCGCCTGATTCTTTCCAGAACCTCCTCATCCTCCTGGTCAAAGAGGCCCCCTACCTGCCTTTTGACCCTGTCCAGGTACTTCTCCACCAGTTCCACCATCTGATGTCGGTCCATGCCGAAGCAGTCCATGGCTCCGGCCATGATGAGGTACTTCATAACCCTCTGGGTAACCACCCGGGTGTTTACGCTTCTAATAAAGTGGAAAATGGAGTCAAACTTCCCCACCTTCCCTCTGGTTTCCACGATGTTCCTCACGGCGTTAATGCCCACATTCTTTATGGCGGAAAGGCCAAACCTGATCTTCTTTTCTCCCACCGGGACAAATCCGCTCTCGCTCTCGTTGACATCGGGTGGCAAAACCTCTATGCCGAATTCCTTGGCGTCGTTGATGTACTTCAGGATTTCAGAGGTTCTGTTAAGCTGGGCAGCGTTGGTAAGCAGGGCCGAGAAGAAATAAGTGGGATAATGGGCCTTCAGATAGGCGGTCCAGAAGGCTATGAGGGAATAAACGGCGGCGTGGGATTTGTTGAAGGCATACTGTCCAAAATGTCGCATCTCATCAAAGAGCTTTCTAACCCTGGCGGGATCCTTTCCTCTGGCCACCGCACCCTCTATGAACTTTTTTCCCAGCTTCTCCATAAGGGCGATCTTCTTTTTCCCCATAGCCTTCCTCAGGTCATCGGCTTCCGTCATGGAAAATCCCGCCAAAGCCACCGCCACCAGCATAACCTGCTCCTGATATACCAGGACCCCGTAGGTTTCCTTAAGAATTGGTTCCAGCTCAAGGAAGGGATATGTAACCTTCTCCTGTCCGTGCATCCTCCTTATGTAGACATCTATGTACTGCATGGGACCGGGACGGTAAAGGGCGTTCAAGGCGATGAGGTGTTCAAACTTCTGAGGACGGGCCTTTATAAGAGTTCGCTTCATCCCGGAACTTTCAAACTGGAAAACTCCGTTGGTCCTGCCCTCCTGGAAGATTTTTAAGGTCTGCGGGTCGTCTAAGGGAATTTTCCTGAGCTCTATCTCCACCCCCTCCCTTTCCTTGAGCATTTTGAGGGTATCGTCTATGACCGTGAGGTTGGCAAGCCCCAGGATATCCATCTTCAAGAGCCCCAGGGCCTCCAGGTCCGACATTTCAAACTGGGTGGTTATATCCTTCTTGGAGCGGTGAAGGGGAAGGATCTCCACCAGGGGCTTGGGGGATATAACGACTCCGGCGGCATGGACCGAGGCCTGCCTTATCCTACCCTCTATTTTTACCGCATTGTCTATGAGCTTCTTAACCTGGGGGTCCTTCTCGTAGCTCTCCTGAAGGGAAGGGTCTGCCTGCAGGGCTTCCATTATGCTCATATTGGCAGGGATCTTCTTTGCCGTCTTATCCACCACATCCTCGTCTATCCCCATAACCCTCCCCACATCCCTTATGGCAGCCCTGGCCTTCATGGTGCCGAAGGTTATGATCTGAGTAACATTTTCGCTTCCATAACTTCTCTTTATTTCCTCTATAACCTCTCCTCTCCTCCTGCGGCAGAAATCTATGTCTATGTCGGGCATGGAAACCCTTTCCTCGTTGAGAAACCTCTCAAAAAGCAGGCCGTACCTCAGGGGGTCCAGCTGGGTTATGCCCAGGCTATAGGCCACAAGGCTTCCAGCGGCGGAACCCCTCCCTGGGCCCACGGGAATTCCCTTCTCCTTGGCCCTCCTCACAATGTCCCAGACTATAAGGAAATAACCTGCAAATCCCTTCTTTTTTATTACCTGGATTTCCCTCTCCAGCCTTTTAAGGTATTCCTCCTTGCTTATACCGCTTACCTTCAGCTCCTCCCACCGTTCCTCAAAGCCCTTCTTAACCAGCTCCTCAAAATAACCCTCCAGGGTATAACCCGAAGGCACTGGAAATTCCGGAAGATAGTACCTGTCGCTGCGGCGAAGCCTGAAATCCACCTTCTCCGCTATTTCCAGGGTGGCATCCAGGGCTGCGGGAACCTCCCTGAAGAGTTCCTCCATCTCCCCCGCGGTTTTAAAATAGAATTCCCGGGTCCTGAACCTCATGCGGTTTTCATCAGATAGCTTGGACTTGGTCTGGATGCAGAGGAGGATGTCGTGGAGCTCGTGGTCCTGCTTCCTTAGATAATGGGCATCGTTGGTGGCCACCAGCTTCAAACCGAATTTTCTGCTGGCCCGCAGAAGATAGGAGTTCACCATCCTCTGCTCCTCCAGGCCGTGGTCCATCATCTCCAGATAGAAGTTTTCCCTTCCAAAAATCTCCATGTACTCAGCCACCGCCCTATCGGCCATGTCTTCCCGCTGAAGCTGAACCCAGCGGGGAATTTCTCCCTGAAGGCATCCTGAAAGGGCGATGAGGCCTCCGCTGTGCTTTCTTAAAAGGTCCTTGTCTATCCTGGGCTTGTAATAAAACCCCTCCAGGTAGGAAACCGTTATGAGCTTTATGAGGTTTTTATAGCCCTCCTCTGAGCGGACCAGTAGAGTTATGTGGAAAAGGTTTGGTTTGCCCGCTGCGGCGTCCTTTTTTCCTATCCCCTCCGGAGCTATGTACATCTCCGCCCCGATAATGGGCTTTATTCCGAATTCCTCCCCCAGCAGGGAAAACTTCACCGCCCCGAAGAGGTTGCCGTGGTCGGTTATCGCCACCGCCCTCATACCCTGCCTCTGGGCCTCTTCGTACAGTTCCCTCAGCCTTATAGCCCCGTCCAGGATAGAGTATTCTGTGTGAAGATGAAGGTGGACGAATTCTCTCATTTTTTCCCCTTACAGAAAATGATATCATAGGGACATGAAGAAATTGGTCTTAGCCCTTCTGATATCTTTAATCCTTTCCGGAAACGCTGTAGCCTATGGAGGGAAATTTTCCTCGGGTTTTCTGGACGGCAGGGCAGTGGTTTTTGAAGAGGGAAATCCCATTTATCGCGGGAGCCAGGGAAGCTATTATGCCATGGCCTTCCCCTGCGGTGAGAGACTGATTTTCCTGGAGCTCAATTTCAAGGACGGTCTTTACTCTCTTCTGGTAAACAGAAAACCTTACCTAAGCTCCTCCGAGGAACTTTATTCCCCCAGAGCTCTTTGTTACAACGGAAAAAAGGCGATAATCGTGGGTGTGAAGGATAGGTTTGTGGTCTTCATGGACGGGAAGGAATTCTGGGTCCAATCCTTTTTCGGTCCCCAGATGAACCCTGTCCTTAAGCTTAAAGGGGAAAAGCCCTTCCTGGAATTTGAAGAAGTCCTCAGGGGAATGTTTATAAAGAGAGAAATTCCCCTCCCACCTCCAGCTCAGCCCAGATTCAAAAAGGTTCGCATAGGGGTTCCTAAGCCTCCCTTCTGGTTCAACTACTCTCTGAACCCAAATAAGTACATAGCCTTCGGCGACAGCATTACCTACGGTTGCGGATACGGAACCTGCGAGCACAACCCCCCCATAGGATATCCCCCCAGGCTGGAGAAATTGCTCAACCGCAGAATAGGTCCCAGTCAGGTAGTAAACCGCGGGGTTCCCGGGGAGGAAACTCCGGAGGGGATATTGAGGATAGACGAGGTCCTTCAGGAAGAGGAGGCCAGGTACATCCTCTTAAACGAAGGAACCAACGATGTAATCCACTCGGAATATCCCCTTTCCGTGACGGAAGAATGCCTCCGGGGCTTGATTGAGCGCTCCTTGAGCTTCGGGACCTATGTGGTTCTCTCCACCCTTATTCCCAGGAAGGACTGGTTCTGGTACGCCCCCTACTTCCATCAAAAATTGATAAGTATAGTTAAGCTCCAGAGAAAGCTCGCCAAGGAATACTCCCTCCCCTTAGCGGACTTCTTCAAGGCCTTCACCGATAACCCTGACTGGATGGACGAGCTCCTATCCGAGGGAAACCACCCCTCCTTAAAGGGATATCAGCTTATGGCGGAAAAGTGGGAGGAAGCCATTGAAACCATAGCCCCCTATCCCCCCCATTCTCTTTCTGTCGTTATGGGCGGGGGAAAAATACACCTGCAATGGGAAGGGGGTGGTGAAGCGGACCTGCAGGGATTCCTCCTGTGCAGGGAAGGGGTCTGCCTTGACTTAGGGCTTCGCTTCTCCTGGAGCATTCCTCCCCAGGAACTGGAAGCCCTGCAACTCAGAGCCTACGATAAAGCCGGTAATAGAAGCGAACCCATTGATATAGATTTCTCCGAGGGAAAAGAATGAGAAAAAGGGTTCTCCTCACCCATCCTTTATTTGAAGAAATCCATAAAAAGCTCTCCTCCCATTTTGAGCTGGAGATAGGAATTGAGGGTAGGGAGGACCTTTTGAGAAAAATTCAGGACAAGGATGGTCTCCTCTGCTTTTTGAAGGACCCTGTGGACAGGGAGGTCATTGAAAGGGGAAAAAACCTCAAGGTCATAGCCAACTACGCCGTGGGCTACGACAACATAGACCTCAGGGCTGCCAAGGAAAGGGGAATAATCGTAACCAATACCCCGGACCTTCTCACCGACGCCACCGCAGACCTCACCTGGGCCCTTATCCTTGCGGTAAGCCGCAGGATTGTGCCGGCTCACCTCTTCACCGTGGAGGGGAAGTTTAAAGGGTGGGAAGCCAGGCTCTTCCTCGGAAAGGACCTGCAGGGAAAAAGGCTCGGAATAGTGGGGATGGGAAGGATAGGGAAGGCGGTGGCCAGAAGGGCCAGGGGATTCTCCATGGAAGTTGTTTACTACAGCCGAAGAAGGCTAAAGCCCCGGGAGGAGGCGGAGCTCTGCGTCCGTTATCTTCCCCTGGACGAACTTCTTGAAAGCAGCGATGTGGTCAGCATCCATGTCCCTTTGACGGAGGAGACCGAAAACCTTATAAACAGGGAGCGTATTCTCAAAATGAAGAGGGGGTCCATATTGATAAACACAGCCCGGGGCCCGGTGATAGACGAGGAAGCCCTGATAGAGAGGCTGAGGGAAGGGAGTCTTTTCGGGGCCGGCCTGGATGTCTACAGGGGGGAACCCAACATAAACCCTGAGTTTTTCAAACTTGAAAATGTGGTTTTGCTTCCCCATATAGGTAGCGCCACGGAGGAAACCCGCCTGGCCATGGCGCATCTTGCGGCGGACAACATAATAGCCGTTTTGAACGGAAGGCCACCTTTAACCCCTGTATGGAGGTAGAAATGAGTTACGACATGGAGATAGCAAGGTCGGTGGAAATGAGGCCCATCTGGGAGATAGCCGAAAGGGCAGGGATAAAGAGGGAGGAGCTGGAACTCTACGGTGATTTCAAGGCCAAGGTTAAACTTTCCATCTTCAAAAGGCTGGAGGATGCGCCGGAGGGAAAGTTAGTCCTCGTCTCCGCCATAACCCCCACCCCGGCTGGAGAGGGAAAGACCACTACATCCATCGGTCTTTCCCTGGGCTTGAACAGAATCGGCATCAAATCTGTGGTGGCGTTGAGGGAACCGTCCTTAGGCCCCCTTTTCGGGATGAAGGGAGGGGCCACCGGGGGAGGGAGAGCTCAGGTTCTTCCGCCTGAGGACATAAACCTGCATTTCACCGGAGACCTCCATGCTGTAACCGCAGCCCATAACTTAATAGCTGCCGTGGTGGACAATCACCTTTACCGCAGGAAAAAGCCCTGTCTGGATCCCAGAAGAATTGAGTGGTCCAGAGTTCTTGACATGAACGACCGCTCTCTAAGAGACATAGTCATAGGCCTGGGGGGAAGAACCCAGGGGGTGCCCAGGGAAACCTTCTTTCACATTACAGCTTCCTCTGAAATAATGGCTATTCTCTGCCTGGCCAAATCTTACGACGAGCTTAAAAGAAGGATAGGGAACATCCTCATAGGTTATACTTACGAGGGGGAACCCGTATTTGTCAGGGACCTTAAGGTTGAGGGAGCTGCAGCAGCCCTGCTCAAGGACGCCCTGAAGCCCAATTTAGTTCAGACCACCGAGAATACCCCCGCCATCATACACGGAGGCCCCTTTGCCAATATAGCCCAGGGGGCCAATTCGGTCCTGGCCACCAGGCTGGCCATGAAGTTATCCCAGGTGGCGGTAACCGAGGCCGGCTTCGGCTTTGACCTGGGAGCGGAAAAGTTCTTTGATATAGTTTCCAGAAGCGCTGACTTCTACCCCAATTTAGTGGTGCTGGTGGCAACGGTAAGGGCACTTAAAATGCACGGTGGAAAGAAGCTGTCCCAGCTTAAAGAACCGGATCCGGAGGCGGTGGAAAAGGGCCTTCCCAATCTGGAGAAACACCTGGAAAACATAAGGAAATTCGGCGTGAGGGCCGTGGTGGCCATCAACCGATTTCACGGGGATGCTGAGGACGAAATAAAGATAATCAGGGAATTCGCTGAGAGCATGGGAGCCGCAGCAGCGCTCATGGATGCTTACAGCAGGGGAGGGGAAGGGGCCGTAGAGCTGGCCGAAGCTGTGATGGAAAGGCTGGAGGAGAACCCTCCCAGAAAATTCCTTTATCCCCTGGAAATGCCGGTGGAGGAGAAAATTAAAACCGTGGCCCGGGAAATTTACGGAGCCCAGGCCATAGACTTCACCAAAAAGGCAAAATCCGACCTTAAAAAGATACGGAAAATGGGCTTCCAGCGATTACCGGTTTGCATAGCCAAGACTCAGAAGTCCCTTTCCGACAACCCGGCTTTGCTGGGAAGGCCCAAGGACTTTTTGGTAACGGTCAGGGAGATAAAAATTTCCTCCGGAGCGGGTTTCCTCGTTCCCATAACAGGCGATATTCTGCTTATGCCCGGGCTTCCCGAAAACCCCAACGCCGAAAATGTGGATATAGACGGTGAGGGAAACATAACCGGATTGCTTTAGAAGGTCCTGAATCGTTAGAAAAATCCGTTCTCCCATCCTAAAATCTAAATGGGGGTCATTATGGGAAAGATATTTGACAGCAAGGGAAGATTAAAAATACCGGCCAGGGAGGTAAGGGAGGAAGAATTAATAGTGAAACAGGTTTTCTGTCCCGAAGGTCACAATCTGATCACCGAGGAGCACCTCATAGACGGACATCCTGGCATAGAGCTGGCCTTCCGCAGGGAAAACGGCCAGGAGGGCATGGTGGTTTTATCGCCCAAATTGGGAGACAGAAGAGCAATATTTCTCAAGGGAACGGTGGAAGAGGGGGAGGTGGTTAAGTTTCTATGCCCCATATGCGAAAGGCAGCTTCCCATACTTACTACCTGCGAGCACTGCGGGGAGGGCAGTATATATGTCCTTTTCCTGGACGAAAACTTCTCCTTCAACAACGCCATAACCTTCTGCAGTAAGAGGGGTTGCCCCAACAGTACCATAAGGAAGGCTGACAGAATAATAACCGCCCTGGGCCTTTGAACCTTTTTTAAAATTTTTATATCGGTTATTATGATGAGAAAGATCCTATTGCCCTTACTTCTTCAAACCCTGGTTTCAGGAGGGATTTTAGTCCGTCAGACCATCCGGGTAGATTCTATGGAAAGAACCTACCTCCTCTTCGTTCCCAACCGCCTGGCCAGGGTTCCCGGCTTCTTTCTGAGAACCAGCTCATATCCTGTGCTGATTGTTCTTCACGGTGGAGGAGGAACCGGCCGGGGAATGGTAAGGATGACCAGGGGAGAGTTCAATCAATGGGCGGATCTAAGGGATTTTCTTGTGGTCTATCCCGACGGATACGAAAAACACTGGAACGATGGCCGGGATCTGGAATTCTACGCCTCCCAGAGGCTGCAGGTGGATGATGTAAAGTTCATATCCCGGCTCATTGAAAAAATAGCCCAGGATTTCCCCGTAAACCCCGCCAGAGTTTATGTGACGGGGATGAGCAACGGGGGCCTGATGGCTTACAGGCTGGCCTGCGAGCTTTCCCGGAGGATATCCGGTATAGCACCGGTGGCTGCTCCCATGGGATTGAAGTTGCACGAAAAGTGCAATCCCATCTCCCCGGTCTCGGTCTTTATAACCATGGGAACCGACGACCCCATAATCCCCTGGGATGGAGGGCAGATAAGGTTTCGCTCCCGGGTTTTAGGGGAGGTAATATCCGCGGAGGCTACGGCGGATTTCTGGGCGGAAGCAAACGGCTGCAGGAAGGTTCAAAGCCCCTTCTACCTTCCGGACAGGGACCCCCTGGACGGGACACGGGTCTGGAAAAAGCTTTATTATCAATGCTCCTCCGGCAAAAGGGTTATGCTTTACGGGATAGAAGGCGGAGGCCACACCTGGCCCGGGAAACAGCCATATCTTCCGGCGGAGATTGTGGGAAGGATTAGCAATGACATAGACGAATGTGAAGAAATCCTCAGGTTCTTTTCCCTGCTGGAGTAATTTAAAATTAACATAATTATCTGCTATAAGCCTTAATTCCGTTGACTTTTTATTTTTCCAGGTTCTATAATACAAAAAAAAAGAGGAGGTGTCTCCATGACCAAAACCGAAATGGCAAAAAAGCTCGCCAAGGTTACTGGACTTTCCCAGGCCAAGGCTCTTGAGGTTATCAACGCAATTTTTGATGCCCGTCCGGGCAAGGGAATCATAGCCACCGAACTGGATGCCGGAAGAAAGGTTTCCATACCCGGATTTGGGACCTTCTTTACCAGACACCGGGGACCCAGGGAGGGCCGCAATCCTGCCACCGGCGCCAAGATCAAGATACCGGCCAAGAACTATCCCGTATTCAGACCTGGAAAGACCCTCAAGGAAAGGGTAGCCAAGTAAAGACTCTAAAAGGGCTGTCCCTGGCGGGGCAGCCTTTTCAAACCCCCTCTACCTCCCCCGCCAGGAGGGCTTCTTCCATGGAAGGCTCTTCGGAGAGAAAAATTACTATCCCGTCCCCCTTGGCGTCTGCCACCAGGGTTTTAAAATTATCCCAGTCCTCCCTGAGCTTTAATTCGGCCAGCTTGTCCAGGAGCATCTCCCTTATGGTTCTCGCCAGCAATCTTGCCCCGTATTCCTTGGAATACCCCCGTCTTGCCAGCAGGTTCCGGGCCGCATCCGTCAGAATAAGGCTTTTTCCCTCCAGCCTGAGCCTCCTGCGAAGGTCCCTCAGCTGAAGTTCCACTATCCTCTTCACATCCTCTATTTCCAGGGGCTTGAAGAAAACTATCTCATCTATTCTGTTAAGGAATTCCGGGGTAAAGAACCTTCTTATTTCCTGCATGATTTCCGAACGCACCACACGGCTCCATTCAAACCCTATTTTTGAGCGGAAATAAAGGTCCGTGCCGATATTGGAGGTCATTATGACGGTGGCGTGGTTGAAGTATGCTACCCTTCCCCTTCCGTCGGTAAGCCTTCCCGCATCAAAAACCTGGAGAAAGATGTTGAGGACCTGCCCGTGGGCCTTCTCTACCTCGTCTAAAAGGATTATGGAATTGGGCTGAGCTATGATCCGATCGGTGAGCTGGTTCTGATCGTAATATCCTACATATCCCGGAGGCGCCCCCACCAGGGAAGAATAGAAGTGTTTTTCCATCATCTGGGACATATCTATTCTTATGAGCCTCTTTTCATTTCCGTAAAGTATTCTGCTGAGGGCCCGGGCTGTCTCCGTCTTACCAACCCCGGTAGGCCCCACAAAGAGGAGAACCCCATCGGGTCTGCGGCTGTCCACATCAAGGCCCAGCTTGGCCGTTTTTACAACCCTGGCTATCTTCTCTATGGCTTCGTCCTGGCCTATTATCTGCTCCTTGAGCTTCTTTTCCAGATCCCTGACAGCTTCCCGGCTGGAGGTCTTGATCTCCTCTTCCCTCAGTCCGCTCATCTCAGAGACCACCTTCTGGAGATCTACCACGGTCACCTCAGGCATTTGCCTGGCTCCTGAGGAGAAGCCCGTGGCTACCTTGGAAGCAGCCCTGTCCATTATGTCTATTCCCATCTCCGGAAGCTTCTTCTCCGGAAGGTATATTTGGGCAAGCTCCATGATGTTGCGAAGGAGCC